>Ga0210409_10000102_pt1 | contig 192455 bp, 168 predicted proteins | sample IncBWH17MmetaG_FD_161649 | JGI IMG/M metagenome (GOLD analysis project Ga0210409, IMG submission 161649) | Forest soil microbial communities from Barre Woods Harvard Forest LTER site, Petersham, Massachusetts, United States - Inc-BW-H-17-M | ecosystem: Environmental > Terrestrial > Soil >... | reverse complement strand
GGGAGGTTATTTCGCCTCGACCGCGGCAGCGTGGATTTCCGGCGCCGCTAATGCCGCGTGCTCGGCCTTGTAGAAGTCCGGGTTCACACGATGAACGATCTCTTGCACCGGTTTATCGATCAACGCGAAGAACGGTTTCGGGTAGATGCCAATCCAGAAAGCCAAAATCACCAGCGGCACAAGAGTTGCGTACTCGCGCAGGTTCAGGTCGGGCAGTTCTTCATTGGCAAACTGCGTCACTGGGCCGAACATCACGCGTTGATAGAGCCACAGCAAATATGCCGCACCGAGCACGACACCCAGCGAGCCCCATGCGGCCCACGCCTTGCTCACCTGAAACGCGCCCTGCAAAATCGTGAACTCCCCGATGAAGCCGTTCAGCAACGGCATGCCTAGCGAACTCAGGCTCACAATTAGATAGATCGCTGCAAAATTCGGCATGGGAGTGGCCAATCCGCCGAACTCCGAAATCAAGCGCGTGTGCCGCCGCTCATACAGAACGCCCACAATCAAGAACAGCGCGCCGGTGGAAATTCCGTGATTGATCTGCTGCAGCACGCTGCCCGCAAGACCATTGGGGTTCAGCGCAAAAATTCCCAGCGTGCAGAAGCCCAGATGGCTCACCGAGCTGTAGGCAATCAGCCGCTTCATGTCTTTCTGCATGAGGCAAACGATGGCGCCGTAAATGATGCCTACCAGCGAAAGGAAGATCACAATGTGAATGATCTTGGCGCGCATGGCCGCATCCGCTGGCAGCAGCGGTAGCGAAAACCGGATGAAGCCGTACGTCCCCATCTTCAAGAGTACGCCAGCCAGAATGACCGAACCCGCCGTCGGGGCTTCCGTGTGCGCGTCCGGCAACCAGGTGTGAAACGGGAACATCGGCACCTTGATCGCAAATGCGAAGAAGAAGCCCCAGAAGAGCCACACTTTGAGCGGATCGGCAAAAGTCTGCGCGGCCGCCAGCAGCGTTGGAATGTCAAACGTGCGCGTAGCGCCCGGCTCCACTGGTGCATAGAAATAAAGCGCTAGGATCGCCAGCAGCATCACCACCGATCCTGCAAGCGTATAAAGGAAAAATTTGATTGCCGCGTACAACCGCCGATCGCTGCCCCACACGCCGATCAGGAAATACATGGGCACGAGCATCACTTCCCAGAAAACGTAAAAAAGGAAGAAATCCAGCGAGACGAAAACGCCGATCATCCCGACCTGTAGTAGCAACAGCAGGATGTAGTATTCCTTCTGGCGCAGCTTGATGGCGCTCCAGGAGGAGAGGATCGCGATCATGCCGAGGAACGTCGTGAGCATCACCAGCAAAAGGCTGATACCGTCGATGCCCAGATGATATTTCGCGCCGATCGAAGGAATCCAGTCCGCAGTCTCTTCGAACTGGAACCCGCCCAAGCCTGGCTTGAACCATCGCAAAAGTGGCAGCGAAACCAGAAAGCCCAAAGCGCCAAACAGGTTTCCGACGATTCGGTGAACGGCGTCCTTCTCGCGAGGCACGAATAGCAGCAGCAGCGCGCCCACGAGCGGCGTGAACAGAACCACGCTCAGAATATGATGTGCAAGAAAGTCCATTCTTCGCCTCTCAGTGCACGCCGCGCAGCAGCGTCTGCATGTGATGCCCGTAATACGCCAATAGCACTACCAATCCAATGAGGATAACCATCGCGTAACTCGAAAACATGCCGCTTTGCAGCAGCCGGACCGGAAAGCTCAAGAGCTGCAGGAACTTCGCACTAAAATTCAGCAGCCCATCGATCACCCACTTGTCCCACCACATCGATACTCGTGAACCGAAACGCGCCAGCCACCCCGCCCCATCCACGCCCATTCCGTCGATCACCTTGGCGTCAAAAAGGCCGAACAGCGTGCTGAGATCTTTCACGCGATTCACGATCAGCGCGTCGTAGATTTCGTCTACGTAATATTTGTGCAAGAGCAATTGATAGGCTCTCGGCCACTTCTCGGCCAACAATTCCGGAGCAATACGCTTCGATCGATAAAACTCGTACGCCAGCCAGATTCCCGCAACGGCGATCGAGAGTGACAAAACCATCAGGAAAATTTCCTTTGCCAATCCGTGATGCGCGATCTTTATCGCGCCTGTCTCCGACATGGCGCCAGCCAGAACAGGCTCGAGAAACCTTTCGAAACGGTTCTCTCCGCCGAGTGAACCCGGCCAGCCGATCCATCCTCCGACAATCGAGAGTCCCGCAAGAATCATCAGTGGAACGGTCATCGACGGCGGCGACTCATGAATATGCTTTTCCACCTGCTCGTCGGCACGCGTGTAGCCGGAGAAGGCCAGGAAGAACAGCCGGAACATATAAAATGCCGTCATCCCCGCGGTGATAAACCCGATTGCCCACAAGAAAAAATAGCGATCGATGGCGCGTCCGAGAATCTCATCCTTGCTGAAAAATCCTGCAAAAGGAAAAATTCCGCAGATCGCGAGCGTTGCAATCAAGAAGGTCGTCGCTGTTTTTGGGATGTTTCTCCACAATCCGCCCATCTTGCGCAGATCCTGCTCCCCGGACATCGCGTGAATCACACTGCCCGCACCAAGGAACAAGAGCGCCTTGAAGAAAGCATGGGTCATCAAGTGAAAAATGCCCGCGGCAAACGCGCCCACACCGAGCGCCATGAACATATAGCCGAGCTGGCTGATCGTCGAGTACGCCAAGACCTTTTTGATGTCGTTCTGTACCAGCGCCATCGACGCCGCAAATATCGCCGTCACCGCCCCGATCACCGCAATAACATCCAGCGCGAATGGCGCGAGCTGGTACACCGCATTCATCCGCACCACCATGTACACGCCCGCCGTCACCATCGTCGCGGCATGGATCAACGCGCTTACAGGCGTCGGCCCCTCCATCGCGTCTGGCAGCCAGACGTAAAGCGGAATCTGCGCCGACTTGCCGGCCGCTCCGACGAAGAGCAGCAACCCGATGGCCGTCAGCACATGCGCGCCATAGCCAAGCGTCCCCGAATGCACCGCCGCCTCCAGCGACTGCAATATTCCCGAATACCCGCCAGCCTCCGGCAATCCCAGTGAAGTGAAACGAATGGTGCCCAGCGTCGCTGCCGTCAGCAGAAGTCCAAGTAAGAATCCCGCATCACCGATCCTGTTTACGATGAAAGCCTTCTTTCCCGCATCTGACGCTGACTTTTTCAGAAAATAAAATCCGATCAGCAAATAGCTGCACAAACCAACGCCTTCCCAGCCCACAAACATCAGCAACAGATTGTTCGCCAGCACCAGCGTCAGCATTGCGAACATGAAGAGGTTCATGTACCCGAAGAAGCGGTAGTAGCCGCCCTCATGCGCCATGTAACCTGCCGAGTAGACGTGAATCAGAAAACCCACGCCGGTAACCACCAGCACCATCACGCAGGAAAGTGGATCCAGCAGCAATCCCCAGTCCGCCACAAACCGAACCAGCTGCCCGCCCGTCATTTGCATCGGGCCCGGCGTTAGCCACTCAAACATGATTTGCTGCGCGACGCGATGCTCCGGATCGGCAGCCAGTAATTGCAACACCGCCCCCAACGCGTAAATAAACGACAAACCAACGCTCCCGACGCAGAGCACATTGACGCCAGCTTTCGGAAGCTGCTTGCCGAAAAAAAGCATCAGCGCTGCTGAGACCAGCGGAAAGAGCGGGATCATCCAGAGATGATCAAGAAAATAGCCCGAGGGCGTCATTCGAATTTCAACCCTACTTTCACGTCCATATTTCCATCGCTACCACTTCAGCAAATCCATTTCGTCCGCCAGAACCGTCTCGCGGTTCCGGAAAAACGCGATGATGATTCCGAGTCCCACCGCCGCCTCCGCCGCAGCATCCGCAATGATAAATAGCGCGAAGACCTGTCCCGCCACATCGCCATACAAACGCGAAAATGCCACCAGATTGATATTCACGGCGTTCAGGATCAGCTCGATGGACATGAGCACAACGATCACGTTGCGCCGCGTAATCACCCCGATCACCCCGAGGATGAACAGCGCCATGCTCAGAAATAAATAATGTCCAATCGGCAGCATCGGTTCTCTAGGCCCTCTTCTTCGCCATCACCACCGCCCCAATCATCGCGACCAGCAACAAAACGGAAGCAATCTCAAACGGTAAGAGGTATGTACCAAACAAACTCTTCGCCACTGCTTCCGCATTTCCCGCCGGCAACCGGTTCGCGGGCGCTGCCGCCAGCACCGGGAATCCCTGCCCGGGCATTTCCCCTGTAGTCCAGAACATCACCCCAACCTGCGCAGCCAGCGCAAGGACCACAACCAGCGCCACCCACTTCTGCCGCGCAAACTTGATCTGGTGCAGCGCCACATCCAGATTGACAAGCATGATCACGAAGATGAACAGCACCATGATTCCGCCAACGTACAGAATAATTTGGACGATAAAAATAAATTCCGCGCGCAATTGTAAAAAGATTCCCGCCGTCGCCAACAGCGTGGTGATCAAGAAAATCGCACTATGTACCGCGTTGCGCCGCGTTACCATCAGCGCCGCGCTGCTCACCGCTATCGCCGCAAAAAAATAAAAAATGACCTTATCCAGCATAAAAATCCGTAACCGACGAAGTTTCTTCCCTCGCCTGGCTCTTCTGCTCCATGCTGAGAATGACCAGGGCCGCCACCAGCGCGAGGATCGCCGCCGGCGTCGTAGCCAGCAGGAGCGCCCATCCCTGCAAGTTAAAGTAGCTGCCGACAATCAGGGCCAGTCCAACCACCAAAACGTTGATGATGGAAAGTGGGATCAGGAAATGCCATCCCAGCCGCATCAACTGATCGAAGCGGTAGCGCGGTATCGTAAATCGCAGCCACATGAAAAAATAAAGATACGCACTCACCTTGAAAATGAACCAGAAGCCTCCGTGAATCCCCGCGTAAAAAGGCTTCACCCTTGCCGCCATCAATGGTTTCACGAACGGCAGAAGCACCGGACCCGCCAGCACCAGCGCCGCCACAAAACAAAGCCCCGCAACTGCCAGCATGAAAATCTGCTGCACTCTTGAAGGCTGCCTCGGCATCCGCAGCACACAGTAGCAGCCGATCCCAATCATCAGCAGCGGCGGAACGAAATCCAGAAAATTCAGCCATCGAATGCCCGCGAAGGGCCTCAGCCATCCGCCCAAGAACAAAGTCGTCGCCACCGAAGCCACCACGATCATGTTCGTATATTCCGCCAGAAAATAGAGTGACCAGCGGAACCCGCTGAACTCCGTCATATATCCAGCCACCAGCTCAGACTCCGCTTCCGGCAAATCAAACGGCGCGCGATTCGTTTCCGCAATCGAAGCTACCAGATAGGTAAAAAACGCCACCGGCGCGAGAAATCCAAACCACACTCCCTGCGTCGCTTGCGCTTCCACAATCGATTTAATATTCAGCGTCCCAGCAAGCAGCAAGCCGGAGACCAGCGCCATCCCCCCGGCGGTCTCATAACTCACCAATTGCGCCGAGCTTCGCAGCGCCCCCATCAGCGAGTAGTGACTATTCGAAGCCCAGCCGCCCAGCACAATTCCGAAAATTCCCAGCGCGCTGATGCCTACGACAAACAAAATGCCAATGTTGAGATTCACTCCAATTTGAAACGCCGGCCCAAACGCCAGCCCGCCAATCGCCAGCAGCGCCGCTCCCACCGAAAACACCGGCGCCAGCCAGAACACCATCTTGTCCGCGTCATCCGGGATAATGTCTTCCTTGATGAGCAGCTTCACCGCGTCGGCGATCGGCTGCAGCAATCCATGTGGCCCCACGCGCATGGGTCCCAGCCGCGCCTGCATGTCCGCCATCAATTTCCGCTCGACCAGCACGATATAGCCGGCGATCAGCGGTAACACCGCAACGATCACCACTCCACAGAGCAGCGGCGCCCAATAGAGCTTCAGAAAATCAATCGTCGCTTGAGTCGCTGCTTGCATTACCTGTCGACTTCTCCCAGCACGATGTCAATCGTTCCGATAATCGCAACAACATCCGCCACCAGGTGTCCCCGAACCATGCGGTCAAACGCCTGCAAATTGATAAACGACGGCGGCCGTATCCTCACGCGATAGGGCTGCACCGTTCCATCGCTGACCACGTAATAGCCCAGCTCGCCCTTAGGCCCTTCAATCGCGTGATACACCTCGCCCGGCGGCGGCTTCAGCACTTTTCCCACTTTCGCCAGGATCGGCCCGGGCGGAATATTCTCAATCGCCTGCAGGCAAATCAGCCGAGACTGCCGCATCTCTTCCATACGCACCAGGTAACGGTCGTACGTATCCCCTGTCTTGCCCACTGGAATTTCAAACTGATATTGATCATAAGCCGCATACGGCGCGGCTTTGCGAATGTCCCACTTCACGCCGCTGGCCCGCAGTACCGGCCCGGTCACGCCAAACGCGATGGCGTCTTTGGCGGTCAGGACCCCAATGCCCTTGGTGCGCCCGATCCAGATGCGGTTGTTCGTCAGCAGTGTTTCGTACTCGACGACGCGCGATTCGAAATCCTTGCAAAACCGCTCCACATCCTTTTCGAACGTGTCATACGCCTCGTACTGCAGCCCACCGATTCGAAACGCATGCGTGGTCAGCCGCGCCCCGCAATACTTTTCTAGAATTTTCAGAATTTCTTCGCGCTCGCGGAAGCAGTAAAAAAGTGGCGTCAGCGCGCCGATATCCAGCGCATGCGTCCCCAACCACAAAAGATGACTCGCAATGCGCTGCAGCTCTGTAAGAATCGTTCGAATCACGCGCGCGCGCGGCGGCGCTTCTACCAACAACAGCTTTTCGATGGCCTCGCAATATCCCAGCCCATTGCTCACCGCTGCCACGTAATCCATGCGGTCCACGTACGGCGCGAACTGCTGGTATGTGCGGTTCTCCGCGATTTTCTCGACGCCGCGGTGCAAATAGCCGATCACGCACTCCGAGCCAGTGACCCGCTCTCCGTCAAGCTTCAGTACCACGCGCAGCACGCCGTGCGTCGACGGATGCTGCGGTCCCATATTTATGACCAGCTCTTCCGCCCCCAGCAGCGTCTTGCCGTCGTTTTTTAGCTCAATACTCAGCGTCGTCTCCCGATCACTCCCAAATCCGTCTTACTGCCCGCTCTCGATTCCCAGGTTCTCCCGCACCCACGCCGTGTCCTGCTGCAAAATGTCGTAATCTTTCCGCAGCGGATACCCTTGCCACTCGTCCGGCAGCAGAATGCGCTTCAGACTCGGGTGGCCGGCGAAAACAATGCCGAACATGTCAAAGACTTCCCTCTCCAGCCAATCCGCGGCCAGCCACACTCCCACCACGCTCGGTACTTCTTCTCCATCCGCAGCATGCGCCTTCAACCGCAGCCGCTCGTTTTTCGCAAAGGAATATAGATTGAGGACCACATCAAACCGTTTCTCGCGCTTCGGCCAATCCACCGCCGTCAAGTCCGATAGCATCTCGAATTTTTCTTCGTCCCGCGTGTACAGCGCGATCTCCGCCAGCCGCGCCCGGTCGACGGTTAGAATCGCCTGTTTACGGTCCTCCATCGCTTCCAGAATGGCCCCGCCGAACTTGACGCGAAACCGTGAAATCATTTCGTTGTCGAGAGGAGTCTGCAAAACCACGGGAGGCTTGGGAGGAGCAGGTGCCGCCGGCTTTGCAGGTGGCGCAGGTGCGCCCGGAGCTGCAGGTTTTGCTGCGGGAGTTGAGACGGGGGATGGCGTGCTCGCAGGCTTTTCGCCCGTGGGCACTGCCGGTGGTTGTGGTTGCTTCGGCTCGTCAGCCATTGACCCTGGGTAGAGAAGGTTGCAGTGGACGGCCCCGCGTTCACAACCTACAACGGCGGAGCAGCCTGAAAACCGAACGCCGCGTTTCTAACACACGCCGCGCACCCCGTCAATCGGAACAACTCGCGCTTCGAATGCCCCAGCGGGAGACTTGCATGTCCATTCGAATCAAGCCCATTCGAGCGCGCCCTTTTTGTAAAGCCACAGATACCCGACGAGCAAAATCCCGATAAAAACCAGCATCGACGCCAGCGCAAAAATGCCCATGTGCGCGGCCACCCACCCCCGGTACAAAATCGCCCAGGGAATCAGAAACATTGTCTCCACGTCAAAGATCACGAACATCATCGCGATGATATAAAACCGCACGGAGTACCGCCGCCGCGCATCCCCTTCCGGCGGGATGCCACACTCATAGGGCTTCAATTTCGCGCCGATGCTCGTGGAATTCGGGCGAATGAACTTCGCCGCGATCAGCGTCACCGCAGGAAACGCAATGACCAGAGCCGCGTAGAGCAAAACAGGAAGGTATTCGCTCGGCATTACTCCCTCACGCGCAGCATCCTACCATCAATTCCGGCTCAAGCAACCCTGTCATTCGACACCCTGTCATTCGAATGTGTCATTCGAATGGTCTGATTGCCCCCAGGGCGCTATTTATCGAAAAGCAGTTCGCCCGCCCGGCTGGTCGCTTTGACGACGGCTTTGATCAGCGTCACGCGCAGCTTGCCCTCTTCCAGCTCCATGATGCCGTCAATGGTGCACCCAGCCGGTGTCGTCACCGCGTCCTTCAGCAGCGCCGGGTGATCCCCCGTCTCCAGTACCACGCTCGCAGCGCCTTTCATTGTCTGCGCCGCAAGCAGCGTCGCCACATCGCGCGGCAGGCCCACCTTCACGCCCGCCTCCGCCAGCGACTCCAAAATGATATATGCAAACGCCGGCCCGCTCGCCGAAAGGCCCGTGACTGCGTCCATGTTCTTTTCATCCACGACCACTGTCCGCCCCACGGCGTTGAACATGGCCCGCGCGATTTCCAGGTGCTCCGCCCCCGCGTGGGCCCCGCGGCAAATCCCCGTCATGCCACATCCCACAGTCGAAGGCGTATTCGGCATGGCGCGTACCACCGCCACCTTGCCCCCAAGCCGCTGCTCGATGTAGCTCGTTGGCACCGACGCCGCGACCGAGATCACCAGCGTCTTTGCGCCCAGCTTCGGCGCGATCTCTTTCAGTACGTCTCCAACCACTTGCGGCTTCACGCCAAGCAAAACGATGTCCGCGGCATGCACCGCCTTGCGATTCTCCGTCGTCACCGCAACGCCCAGCTCCTTCGCCAGCGCCGCGGCCTTCTCCGCATGCTTCACCGTCGCGGTGACTCGCTTCGCCTCGAAGAGCCCTTGCTTCAAATAAGCCCGAAGCAGAATCCCGCCAAGCTTCCCTGTCCCCAAAACCGCCAATTTCTTCTCTGATAGTTTTTGCGCCATGATCCAAGCATTCTTGACTCGATTCAGCCATCGGTCAACCCAAGAATCATGTATAGGTAGGAATACTGCGGCTAATCGTGGCGCGCGCCGTGCAGAACTTTCACCGCGTGTGGCAGCAGGTGCGCCACAGATTCAAGCGATTCAACGGCACCTTTTGGGCTTCCTGGAAGATTCACAATCAGCGTCTTGTGGCGCACGGCCGCCGCGCCACGGGAAAGAACCGCCGTCGGTGCGTGCTCCAGCCCTTTCCGCCGCATCTCCTCGGATATTCCAGGCACGATGCGATCGGCTACAGCTTGCGTCGCTTCCGGCGTGTTGTCCCTCGGCCCCAGTCCCGTGCCGCCCGTGGTCAACAGCACATCCACGCGGCCCGCATCGGACAAAGCCCGCAACTGTTCCCGGATATCCGCGGGGTCGTCCGACACGCGAAGCGCCGAAGCTATCTCCCACCCCAGACCGCGGCAGAAAGCGACAACCGCCGGCCCAGACAAATCCTCGCGCTCGCCTTTTGCCACGCTATCGCTGATGGTAAGAACCGCTACGCGCATGGGGAGGGTCTAAAGAAGAAATTCACTGCGTCTCTACCGCATCGCGATTGGCCTCATCCATCAGCCGCATCGCTTCCATCAAAAGTCCCGTCGTGTTCCGCGTCGTGGTTGTTCGCGTCGAGGCATTCGCCGCATTGAAATCAATTTCGAATTCGCCCGCAGTCCACAACACCACCTTGTAAACCGCGTCGTCGCCTTCCACCTTGCCAACCTTTGCATCCCTGCACTGCCCGCTCGCAAAATAAAGTTCGCCCTGAGTGCCACCCTGCCGCACAATCAGCCTGCATGACTTCTGTCCCATCTCCAGCGACTGCATCAGGTCGATCATGCTCATCTCTTCGAGCCGCCCTTGAATGACGCCCGGCCGCGAAGCTTTCTTCTGCAGCTTTTCAAGGTGCAACCGGTCAACCACTTTTTTCGCAACGCGCACCAGGTCCTTAATCAAAAATGGCTTAGGAATGAAATCCTCTACACCGTCCACCAGCGGCCTCAGCCGCTCCTCGATGTCCGGCCGGCTGGCCATGAATAAGAACGGGATGTGCTTGGTGGCCTCGCGCCCGCGCAGCTTCTCAAAGAGTTGCCGCCCGTCCAGCCCCGGCATTTTGTAATCGCAGAGGATCACATCGGGCGGATCGTCAATTACCTTCAGTAGCGCATCAGCGCCATCCGTCGCCGTCTCCACTTCGCAATACGCCTCGAGCCCCTTCACGATCAGGTCGCGCACCAGCGGATTATCTTCCGCCAGCAGCAGCTTTACGGATTTTCCGCCCGCCGCACTCATTTTCTGCCCTTCAACACGCCGCCCTTACGACGAAAATACCCGCTCTTCCCGCCGGTCTTCTCGGCAAGCACAATGTCCGTGATTTCCATCCCTTTATCGAGGGCTTTGCACATGTCGTAGACCGTGAGGGCTGCGGCGCTAACGGCGACCAGAGCTTCCATCTCAACACCCGTCTGCGCGGTCGTCGTTACAGAGGATCGCACTTCCACGCCATTTTGGCACAGCCGCGCGGTCACATCAATGTGCGTCAGTGGCAGCGGATGACAAAGAGGTATCCATTCGGACGTCCTCTTCGCGGCCGCAATTCCCGCAATTCGCGCCACTTCCAGCGGATTCCCTTTAGGATTCCTTAGCCGCCGCACGGCCCGCACCACGCGCGGCTTCATCTTCACAAATCCCTGCGCCCGCGCCGTCCGCGTCGTCACCGCCTTCGCCGACACGTCCACCATCCTTACTTCGCTCTTTTTCCCATAGTGTGATAACTCCCCCATTTTCGCGCCTAGACTACATCCTTCCTGAGCCACACTGATACGCGTTCACCCACTTCGATCTTTTCCCGGTCCGCGGGCACCACCAAAAAGCAATTGGCCTTCGCCAGTGCCGCGATATCACCCGACCCCTGCCATCTCAAGGCTCTCACCCCCGGTGTCAACCCGCGCCATTCCACCCGTGCCGGTAAGAAATGTGCCAGCCCCGCCTTTTCGTTGAGCGCTTGCCCGAGCCGCGCCTCCATTACAGGCATTGGCCGAGCCTCCGCTCCGCTCAACAAATCAATCGCCGGCGTCACAAACAATTCGAATGTCACCATGGTCGAAACCGGATTGCCCGGCAACCCGAATACCGGCTTTCCTTGGCAAAATCCAAACACCGCCGGTTTCCCCGGACGGATCGCCACCGCATCAAAGAAAAACTCCGCCCCCATCGCCTTCAAGACCTTCTCCACCAGGTCATACTCGCCCATCGAAACGCCGCCCGAAAGCACCAGCGCATCTTCCTTCAGACCGCGTTCGATCTTCTCCCCCAAATCCTCCACCCGATCCGCCGCGTTTCCCAGAACCACGGGCTCTCCACCCGCAATTCGAACCTGCGCCGCCAGCGACACGCTGTTGCTGTTTCGAATCTGAAACGGACCCGGCGTCTCGTCAACCAGCACAACTTCATCCCCCGTCGACAGAATCGCCACGCGCGGTCTCGTCGCGCATTTCAACTCCACTGCCCCGATCTGCGCGGCCAGCGCCAGCTCCGCATATCCCAGCCGCATCCCAACTCCCAAAATAGCTTGCCCCGCAACTGCCTCGCTTCCCCTCGGCACAAAATTCTGCCCGCTGTGCGCCGCGCGTTCGAATCGCACCAGATCCCTCTCGCGTTTCGTGTGCTCGATCATCACTATTGCGTCCGCACCGGAAGGAATCGCCGCGCCCGTCATGATCTGCACGCAAGTCCCAGCCACAAGCGTTCCGCTAACCGTATCCCCCGCCTTGATCTCGCCCACGCACTTCAGGCTTGCCCCCGGCGCAACTTCCTTCGCCCGCACAGCATATCCATCCCGCGTCGACCGGTCGAACGGCGGATACTCCCGGTCCGTCATCACCTCCTGCGCCAACACTCGTCCCAGCGCATCCCACACGCTCACTGGAACCGCCGCGCGCGGTCCTCTCCTCTCTCCGATTTCTTCGATGACTTTGTCGCGTGCTTGCTCGTAGCTGAGCATAAGAAGGGTTTTGTGGGCGCCGGGTTCTAGCCCTACGTATTTCCGTTCTTTTCGCCGCTCTTCTCTGCGTCCTCTGTGCTCTCTGTGACCTCTGCGTTAATTCCGTTGTCTTTTTCTACAACCACCGCGCCAGCAGCGTCCCTGCCGGCACAATCGTCGCATCCCGCTCCGGCCCCGTCGAAATCATCCCGATCTCCACCTGCAGAAAATCCGAAATAAATCGCAAATACTCCCCCGCCGCTTTCGGCAGCTTTGCGCCATCCTTCATTCCGTAAGTCGTTTCATTCCATCCCGGCAGAGTTTTGTACTCCGGCGTCACGCGTTCGTACACTTCCGCCAGCGCCGGCATCTCCTTCATCGGCGTGCCCCTGTACTTGTAACCCACGCAAACCTGAATCTCCCGCTGCGTATCAAAAACATCCAGCTTGGTAATCACCATCGAATCGATCCCGTTGATCATCTTCGCGTAGCGCAGCACCTGCAGATCCAGCCAGCCGCAGCGCCGCGGCCGTCCCGTCACCGCCCCAAACTCTTTCCCTCGCGTGCGCACTTCTTGCGCATCCAGGTCCGGCATCTCCGTCGGAAACGGCCCGCTGCCCACGCGCGTCGTATACGCCTTGGAAATTCCCAGTACGTTCTTGAGCTTCGTCGGCGGCACACCCACTCCCGTCGCCGCCCCGCCCGAAGTCGCGCTCGACGACGTCACGAACGGATATGTCCCGTGATCGATGTCCAGCATCGTTCCCTGCGCGCCTTCGAAGAGCACGGACTTCCCTTCGTCCAGCGCGCGGTTCACCAGCTCTGCCGTGTCGCAAATATATCCGCGAATTTTTTCGCCTAGCTTCAGCGTTTCATCCACTTCCTGCGAAAAATCGATGTTCGCCCCGTACGCGCCTTTCGCCAGGCGGTTTTTTTCCGCCACCACGTGCGCCGCTTTCTTTCGAAACAGCTCCGGCTCCAGCAAGTCGCACATCCTCAGCCCGCGCCTCGCCATCTTGTCTTCGTACGCCGGCCCGATTCCCCGCGAAGTCGTCCCGATCTTGTCCGCGCCCCGCGCGTTCTCAGCCGCTTTATCCAGCTCCCGGTGATACGGAAAGATCAAATGCGCGCGGTTGCTGATATGCAGCCGCCCCTTCACGTCAATCCCCGCCCTGGCCAGCGTCTCAATCTCCGCCACCAGCGCCGCCGGATCCACCACCACACCAGTCCCAATCACCGCCTGCTGCTTCGGCCGCAAAATCCCGCAAGGAATCAGCTGCAACACATACCGGTCTTTGCCAATGATGACCGTGTGGCCCGCGTTATGGCCACCCGCAACGCGCGCAATGTAATCAAACGACCCCGCAAGGTAGTCCACCACCTTACCCTTACCCTCGTCGCCCCACTGCGCTCCCACCACCACCACCGATTTCATTCGGTCTCTCTCCTCAACGTAGGACAGGCATTCTTGCCTGTCTCCTTCTGCGCAACAACCACACCCCAACGCCTTCTCGTTCACATCCTATAAATAAACTTCTTTGGAAAGCACCCAGAACGGCAGGTTCTAATCGTAAGCTCGCCCTGCCCTCAACGCAAGCTAACGGCTTCTATCTCCCATCGATTCTCAATGTTTGTCCGTTGAACGTGTGTAACCAGAGATCATCTTGACTGTCTTGAATCTATATTCTAGTATATATTATAGAATCTCAGCACTATCGACATGCCGCTTAGCATCAAAAACCCGGAAGCCGAGAAACTCGCTCGCGAGATCTCCAAGGAAACGGGTGAGTCTCTCACCGCCGTTATCACTAACGCTTTACGCGACCGGCTACAACGCCTCCGGGGGCGCCGGCACGCCAAGATTTTTGCCCAGGAGGTCGACGACATTCTTCACCGCGTAGATGCACTGGCCACCCAGGACAACCGCTCTGAGGACGAGATCCTCGGTTACGACTCCCAGGGGCTCCCGCACAATGGTGATTGATACTTCCGCTCTGCTAGCCATCTTCCTTGCAGAGCCCGAACGACAGAAATTTCTCGAACTCATTCGGCAGGACGGATCGCGCCTGATCTCCGCCCCCAATGCGTTGGAAACTTCAATTGTATTGGAAGCCCGTCGCGGAATTGTGGCAGGTCGCGAGTTTGATCTCTTTCTTCATCGGCTTAACATTGAGCTCGTCCCCGTCGACGCTACGCAGGTCGAAGTCGCCCGTGCAGGATGGCGCAAATATGGCAAAGGTCGTCATCCCGCCGGCCTCGATTTCGGAGACTGCTTCGCCTACGCCTTGGCAAAAACATCGGGTGAGCCGCTACTTGCTAAAGGAGACGACTTCCCAAGAACGGACCTGCGCTGCCTGTGACACCTCGGCAATCTGATTTGATCCTTGGAGAGAGAAGAACTTCCGGCGCCCGCGTGAAACCTGCACGAATTCGCCCACCCGTCTCGCGTGTCGAGAGCTCCGTCAATGCCTGACGGCAGCAGACTATCCCTTCAGTTCGCCATGGCGAAAGCAGGTGACCAGATGATCGTTGACCATCCCCGTCGCCTGCATCAGTGCGTAGCAAATCGTCGACCCCACAAACTTGAATCCCCGCTTCTGTAAGTCCTTGCTCAACGCGTCCGATTCCGCCGTCTTCGCCGGAATCTGCTTATGCGCCTTCCGAGCGTTTTGCTTCGGCCGCCCGCCCACAAATCTCCAGATGTACGCATCAAACGTCCCGAACTCTTCCTGCACTTTCAAGAACGCCTGCGCATTCCCAATCGCCGCCGCAATCTTCAACCGGTTCCGGATAATCCCCGCATCCCCGAGCAGCTCCCGCACTTTTTTCTTGTCGTACCGCCACACTTTCTCCGGATCGAATCCGTCAAACACTTCGCGATACCGCGCCCGCTTTCGCAAAATCGTGTCCCAGCTCAATCCCGCCTGCGCCCCCTCCAGAATCAAAAACTCAAACCATGTGTCCTCGTCGTGCACCGGGACGCCCCACTCCTCATCGTGATATGCGATGTTCACCTCATTGTTCGCCCAGGAACACCGCGCTCTTTCGATCTGTCGGCTTCTCATCATTGCCATTTAACCTTACCTCGCCGCCTCAAAATCACTTTTTGCCCTGTGATGCCGCAGAACCGGGCAGCTCCAACATAAAATGCCGTGTCCCAGGAATCTGGCGCCAGCCTTCCGCCGGATTGGCCACAGCGGCATTTCCCGTAACAACTATCTTTGCCCCAACGGACGAAAATACCGCGAGAACTTGCTGTCTTCGCGCGTCGTCCGCCGCGATGAACTGAGCCACTCCGCTGTCCGGGATTTCCGCGATGATCCGCGCGCCCGCCAAGTGTGCCCAATATGCGCCAAGCCCCGTCCCGATGCATCCCAAATTGCTCCCCCGCTGAATGCCCATTTCCTCCAGCCCTTGTGCCATTTGCCCTTGTTCAAATGGCGCGGCCTTCGCAATTTCCCTCAAATTTTTGCCCGTTGAAAAAACTATCGCGAGTACAGGCGCGAGAATAATTACGGAAACCAATCCATTCAACGCCCCGTTCCCTGCTGGCTCTGCGAACCTCACGCCCGCGAGGACCCTCATCAAGATCATGAGGCCGAATCCCCCCACAAACCGGGGCTCTACGTGCACCAGCGCATACATTCCGAACGCCGCCAACACGGGGATCCAAACTAACTTTTCTTCCCTCCATCCCCCGCCCCAGCTTCCAGACCTCCTCACAAGAAAAAAGAGCGCGACGAATACGGCATACAAAGCTCCTGAAACCGAGAAGATCCTGAGATAGCTGCTCATCGTGCGATACAACGCCATCAATTGGCCCTTGAATGAAAAATGTGGCCGGATTCCCTCATACCAATACGACGGATCGTACCAAAGCGGATAACTTCCTCCGATCGGCCCGGCGAACTCATATAACGGAGGTTTATCCAAGAGTTTGTGCTGCGGATGAGCCGGAATGCCGGTTCCAGCAGGAATCCCCTCCCAGTGCACATATTTCGGAGCTCCGTTCACAAACTCGGCGTAATTTATCATCCCGCTGTCTCCAATCGTCATTCTCTCCTTGGACCTGGATAAAGAAATCGCAAAGGGCGCAGCAATTACAAGAAACACGAGCACCGCAACCATCGAGCGAGCCAAAGCCCGCCGCCCCGAACCGGCAGCCAGAAAACCGCAGGCTAGAAAAACAATCGCCAGCGGAAACATCGGCGCTTTGGCCAGATACCCAAGCCCGAGTACCGCCCCAAAAAACACAAACGTCGCCCAGCTTGCTCGGCCTCGATGAATTCGAATGAGCGCCGCTGTCGCCAGGTAACTCAATCCGGCAACACACAGATCCGGCGAAATCCACCCGGGCGTCACCCAAAACTGTCCAGCCCAGAGGAAAAAAACGGACCCCGAAATCCACACAGTTCGTGAGGGAATCGCAGACCCTCTCTCAGCTTGGTGCTTCGAAACCTCTCGCAGCAGCAGCAACTCTTTGAGGAAATACTCGTAGCACGCCAGATTGGCGAGAAAGATGGCAAGATTTGTGAGAATGACCGTTGTCGATTCCCAGGGCGGACTAGGATGGAAGATTCGAAAAACATTGCTCAGCAAAACCGGGTAAAGAGGGCTCCAGTATCCATTCACATAACTCTTCCAGCCTACTTCCCTGACCGACTGTGCGATTTCAATATAAGAGATACTGTCCGGGTTGATGTTATAGCGATGCGCCCAAACCTGAATGATCCCCACAACGATCGCCACGCACCAGAAAAAAACTCGCGGCGGCCGGCTCGAAGGTTCGCTGCTCATATTCCAAAGGGAAGTTGCTTCACAGCCACCTTCATTCTTGAAGTCTTGACTCTACAATGAAAAAGGCGCGTCGCGATCTTACTCGCAACGCGCCTTTATCGAAAAGCCAAGTCTTCGCTCGGCTTTACGCCATGTGCCGGTCCAGCGCCTTGGTAATCTGGTCCTTCGGCACTGCACCGACAATCTGCTCCACCACCTGCCCGTTCTTGAACACCAGCAGCGTCGGAATTCCTCGAATGTTAAAGCGTCCTGCCGAGTTCATCGCTTCATCTACGTTCAGCTTCATCACTTTGAGCTTGCCCGCGTAATCATGCGCAATTTCCGCCACCGTCGGCGCCAGCATGTGGCATGGCCGGCACCACTCCGCCCAGAAGTCCACCATCACCGGCTGCGCATTGCTCGCCGTTAGCACTTCAGCCTCGAAATTTCCATCGGTTACTGCTTGTATCGAATTGTCAGCCATATTCTTTTTTTTCAGCGGCTTGCCCGTTAGGCCCCGCCAATCTCTCCTAGTCAGCTGTATTAGATGTTGCAACAGGCTTTTGGTTTCTTACCACCTGCCCCGCTCCCCGGCTCGCTGCCCCTGAACTTCTTGCTACCCCTACTGCTCCTTGAGCCGCCGTTTCTCCCCCTCGAAGCGCCTGCGCGGCCTCATACAGCTTCGCATACTCCGCCGCCGGCCCCTTCCACGAAAAATCCTTCGCCATTCCATTCAACTGGATGCGTTTCCATATCCGCTCATCCATATAATGATGCAACGCCTGCCGCACCGCGTACAACAGCGCTTCACCAGAATATTCTTTAAACTTGAATCCCGTCCCGGTCCCATGTTCCAGGTCAAACGGCTCCACGCTGTCGTCCAACCCGCCCGTCGCTCTAACAATCGGCACCGTACCATACTTCAAGCTGTACATCTGATTCAACCCGGAAGGCTCGTAGCGCGACGGCATCAGAAACATGTCCGCACCCGCCTCGATCTGGTGCGCCATCGCATTGTCGTAAGCAATCTTTACGCCCACCCGCCCCGGATACGCCGCCGCCAGCGCCCGGAACAAATCTTCATATCTTTTTTCGCCCGTCCCCAGCACTGCCAGCAACAAATCCTCGCGCATCAGTTCGTGCGCCTTCTCCGCGATCAGGTCGAAGCCCTTCTGGTCCGCGAACCGTGAAACGATTCCAATAATCGGCCGTCCCAGGTTCTCCGCCGAAAACCCGAACAATTCCAGCAGCGCCTGCTTGCACACCTGCTTCCCATCCAGATTCTTCGCCGAGTACCTTGCGGCAATCAGCTTGTCTTTCTCCGGATCCCACGCCGAGTAATCCACTCCATTCAAAATCCCCACCAGCCGGTCGCCACGGTCCCGCGCCACGCCGTCCAATCCATACCCAAATTCCGGCGTCTGAATCTCCTGCGCGTATCTCCTGCTCACCGTCGCTAAATAATCCGAATAAACCAGCCCGCCCTTCAAAAGATTCACATATCCGAAAAATTCAATCCCGTCCGGAAAAAATACTCCCGGAGGAATTCCCGCCCGCTCCATCACCTCTTTCGGGAACTGCCCGTGATACCCCATGTTGTGAATCGTGAACACTACCGGAATGTCTTTCACCAGCGGATCATCGCCATACGAAGTCCGCAGCAGCACCGGCAACAACCCCGTCTGCCAGTCATGGCAATGAAACACATCCGTCGGCCAGACGTGTTTCGCAATCTCGATCGCCGCCCGGCAAAACTCCGCGTACCGCTCCGCGTTGTCCGGATAATCGCCGCTGCTCCCGCCATACAAACCATCGCGATCAAAATACGCCGGATCATCTACGAAGTAATACCGCACGCCATTCAACACCGTGCCATCCGCGATCGCCGGAAAGCGCAGCCGCGTCCCGCCCATCGGAATTGTCAGGCTCGGCATCACCACCGCCGTCGCCTTCGTTCCCCGGTACCGTGGCAACACCACCGCCACCTCGTGGCCCTGCGCCACCAGCGCCTTCGGCAGCGCCTCCACCACATCCGCCAGGCCGCCCGTCTTCGAAAACGGCAGCCCCTCCGATGCCACAAACAAGATTCTCAAGGCGTTCTCACTCTCGGCCGACAAGGAACAACCCATTCATTTTACGCTATCGGAGCCCCGTAGGTCCGCCAGAAGTTACTCCAGCCGGCTTGCACTGAGCGGTCGGCCAGCGGAGAGAGGAATCTCTCTACGGTTCGGTCGTATTGGGGGGGCTTCAAAACTCGTGTGTTCTGAACTTGCCGCAAACGCGACAAACCACGCCAGCCTCTCCATGTCGTTCCTTATCGCTTGCACCCTTTTTCCGGCCATCTTAGTGTGACCCTTAGCCGGCCCGCCGGCAGCTCAACTCGGAGGTTACTTCGATGCCTTCCACCCGCCAAAGCCCATGCTCAGTCTCCCTGCATCTCATTCCCATCGGACTCTTAATTCTCTTTGCCTGCGGTTGCGGTGGAGGGTCGGCCCATCCCTTCTGCCCAGGTGGGGGTGTGTGCCCTCCTCCACCCCTCATCTCTGTCTCCACCCTGCCCAGTTCGGTTACCCTCGCTGCTGGCGGTACCGCTCAATTCACTGCCACTGTCCAGAATTCATCCAACCAGAATGTGACTTGGGATGTAGCCAACATTCCCAATGGCAACTCTCAGGTGGGAACGATCACCTCCGCTGGTCTCTACACCGCTCCCGGCAATTTATCCGCTCCCGCTTCCGAGAAAATTACCGCCGTCGCCGCCGCCGATACTTCGCGATCTGCCTCGGTCACGGCCTCCGTCCTCGCCGCTCACCGCTTCGGAGTCCGCCTGGGCGCCCCGCTGGCAGAATTCTTCGATCGCACCACGAGCACGGCCTTCACCCCGCGCGGCAACAATTACATCCGCCTGGCCACGTTGACCGACTTTAAGGGAAATCCGTACTTAGCTCACTCCACATTCGTCGTCGGCCTCTACGATGCCAATCGTGCGGAAACCGCACTGGCCAGCATGCAAGCCGGCGGGTACAACACGGTCACCATAATTACGGAGGGCTGCTGCCAGGGCACCATCGGCAATCCCGCCGGAGGGCTTAATTCTGACTATATCGCGAACCTCGTCGATTTTCTCCAACGTGCCAAAGCCCACACCATCGGCGTAGTCATCGCCAGCCAATGGTTGCCGTCCTTCGGGGGCTTCATTGACCACTACGGTGCTTGCTATCCTCAATTCGACGATATCAATCTTGTATTTCTTTCTTCCTGCGGCGTTAATACTACTAAAATGTACTTTCAAGATTTGGTGCGGGCCCTAATCAACGCCAGCGCTCCTATGGATGCCATCTTCGCCTATGAAGTGTGGGACGAATTCTACTACTACGCCGCCAAGGCTCCTCTCAACTCCACGACCGGAACCATAACCACGGCCAATGGCCAGACCTACGACATGAGCAGCTCCGCGTCACGCCAGCAGATGATGGACGACGGCCTGGTTTACTTTGCCGACCAGGTGCGCGCCTCGATTCTGACTCTTGATCCCACTGCGCTTGTCACCATCAGCTTTTTCCCTCCCGAAGGCCCTAATCCTTCCCGCCTTGGCGATCCGCGAATCATCCAGGTTTACCCGGCCATCGCCAGCTCCAAGCTGGACTACGTGGATCTTCATCCTTATCCCATCGTCTTGAACCTGACCATGGATCAGGTCGCGCAAAACTATGGTTTCGTTGGCCACCAGGAGCAAAAACCCATAATCATGGGGGAGTTCGGTGCGTTCATGTGGGCTTACGCCACCGCCTCCGATGCGGCTGCTGGGATGAAAAGCTGGCAAATCGAGTCCTGCGCCTATAACTTCAAAGGCTGGCTCCTCTGGACCTGGGACACCGACGAGCAACCCGAGCTTTGGAACGCGTTCTCCGACGGAGGTGCCATCAACCAGAGCCTCGCTCCCGCCTCACGCTCTAATCCATGTTCCCCCTAAGCCGATGCCAATCCGTCGTCCAACCCTATTCCGCTTCCACCATATTTCAACGCCTTCGATCTTGTGGCGCGGTTTTACAGCACGCGCGCGATGCTCGCTTCGCATCGCCAGCCAGTTCAGGCACGTCGCGAAAACATTCTTTTAGGCACTTAATCAGACTTCGATGGAACGAAGTTTCTGGTGTCGTAAGCTTGTAGTACGCCCACAGACCTTGCCGTCTTTTCTCGATGAGCCCCGCCTTGAGCAAGTAGGCCAAGTGACGAGAGGCCCTGGGCTGCGGCACCCGCGTGATGCTGACAATATCGCAAACGCACATCTCCCCCCTCACAAGCAAGTGCAAGATTCGCAATCGCGTGCGATCGGAGAACGCGCGAAACTTCAGATTGACAGCAGGATTCCCCATGTCTTATATTCGCTTAAGCGAATATAGTCTGATTGGCTTTCCAGTTCAAGAGGAACACGATGACCGAACCAAGCAGCATCACACAGGCAGTGAAAGAGAAATATGGAGAAGCCGCCACCAGAGTCTCCGCCGGTGGCGTAGCATCGTGCGGCAGCTCTCCGTCGTCAACTTGCTGCGGCGGCGATCCCATCACGGCCAACCTCTACGAGGCGGGTCAGACTGTTGGCATTCCTGAACAAGCTGTGCTGGCTTCCCTAGGGTGCGGAAACCCCACGGCGTTGGCGCAATTAAAGCCTGGCGAAACCGTCCTCGACCTCGGCTCCGGTGGCGGCATTGACGTACTGCTGTCTGCCAAGCGCGTTAGCCCCGGAGGAAAAGCTTATGGCCTGGACATGACCGACGAAATGCTCGTACTGGCGCGGCAGAATCAACAAAAAGCTGGCACCCAGAACGTAGAGTTTCTAAAGGGTGAGATTGAAAATATCCCGCTGCCATCAAATGCAGTTGACGTTGTAATTTCAAACTGTGTCATCAACCTATCCGCAGACAAGGATAGAGTCCTGGCAGAGGCATTTCGCGTTCTGCGGCCTGGTGGCAGATTCGCCGTTTCTGACGTTGTTGTGAAGGGCGATGTCCCAGCCGAGATTCGCAGAAGCGTTGAACTGTGGGTCGGGTGCGTCGCGGGGGCCCTAAAGGACTCGGAGTATACATCGAAGCTCAGTGCGGCGGGGTTTGAAGACATATCGATTGAGCCCACGCGCGTTTACAGAGCCGAAGACGCCCGACAGTTTCTAACCACCGAGGGAGTTGATCCCGAGTCTATCGCCAGCATTGAAGGTAAATTCATGAGTGCGTTTATCCGCGCTCGGAAACCTATTTCCTAGACCCACCCTCACGCGCCGCTTCGTCCTCTGTCGGCGGTCCCCATATGTTCGGAAGGCTGGCAATTATGAACTTGCCGCCACAGCCTTTTTGAAAGATGCGATCGCATCTTCCACCGTGTCAAATACCTCAAACAACGTCAAGAGCCTCGTGACCTGCAACAACTCTCTCGCATGATCGCCAATTTGAGCGAGCTTGATTTCACCGCCGACTTTCCGTGCCGACGCGTAAAGAGACACCAGAGTACCCAAGCCCCCGCTATCGATGTGCGTGACATCCTCGAGATCCAGCACCATTTGGCGGGATTTCTCCAGCAACTCCTTCACCAACACTCGTAGAGAAGTCGACTCTTCGCCGAAGTAAATAGCCCCGCTGAGACGGATGACGACAACCCCATCTTTCACGCTGTGAGTGGTTTTAAGAGCCATGCGAAGCGCCTTCGACGAGGTGAATGCGATTCAGTTCCGCAGCCTCCAGCGCAGCCAACTTTCGGTCAACATGCGGCTCGACCCGCAGCCCCCCAGAATGAAGCACACAACCCTTGCCAGGACCGACCCGGCACGTCGGACAAGGCACGGAGTTAAACAGCTCGGGGGACATGTCTCTCATTTTCATGCTCGCACTATCTCATAACGGGCATCATGGCAACTGTTCAAATTGGCACACTCCCAAGAGCAAATCTGTTTGACGCCCGAAACAAGAGCGACTGTTTTGGCACTCAAAGCGTAGGGGAGAAATGCGCCTGACATTCGACACCATCAAGGCGGGAATGGCCACAGCGGTTTCCCTGTGGATGGCCGTGTTGGCCTGCGTCATGGGCTGCACCCAGCCAGTCCTCGCCAGTTCTCAGCAAATTGTTGACGCATCCGCAACCCAGCGGAATTCATCCGACCACGGCCGGCCGGAGCTGATGGCAGACATGGAAAGCTGCCATGATTCTGGCGGCAATTCTCCCGTGCCGTCCAACGACAGGAAATCCAACACTGCCGTCTCCTGCTGTCCTCTGGAGATAACTGTCACCCAGAGGTGGAGCGCCTCCACGCTAGGAATCGCCTCTGCGCAAGATATCGCTCTGCCCCCCGACCTCCATTTCAAGCTCACTCGCCTTTCCGGCCTTGAGCGAGTTCCCCAATCCATCTCGCACAGCGGCAGAGACACCCTCCTCGAAACACACCTTCTTCGCATCTAGAAAGAACCATCAGGAGTGTTGCTCCACCCTCGCACCGCTGGCGACGCCATCGGCTGACAAGAACCCTCATCTAAAAAGGAGAAATTCCATGAAGATCATCAGAGCAATTCTGTTGGTAGCAGTGGTCGCTCTCGGTATCGCAGGAGCGGCAAAGGCGGCGAACGCGGCGCACGCGGCGTGCTGCGACTCCGCCGACTGTTGCGCCTGCTGTACCGGGTGCTAGCACTAGCCTGAGCAATGGAAAGACGAGAGGCGTGGGCCTCGAGGCCCACGCCTCCCTTTGTTTCACCGCCGCTAGGGGTCGCTCGGGCCAATCCTCGCGCGAAGTTCCCGCCCCCCAGTCATCTCAGCGCCTATCATCCCCGGTGTGGAAAAATCAGCGGGCTCCGCGTCGCGCTCCGGATCCATAAGCGATCAATCTGGCGGATATAGTCTTGAACGGAATACCTCACGTGCGCCGACACACCTCAGGTCATCGCGGGCGATGGTCATTAAACTGATTCTCGCCGAGGAGATCAGCGAGAATCCATGCTGCTCCGGCAATCGCGAAGGTCTCGGCGTTTTCGCTCCAATTCGTATGATTGTGGGGATCCGAAAGAACCAACGGTACCCACACGAGTAGCCCAAAGCTCACGAGCATTATTGTCAGCAGGCGAGTCGCGAGAAGTGCCATTCGATTTGTGAGAAGAGCCACAGCCGCGAGTGCGAACAAAACAGTCGTCGTTACCGCCCAAAACATCGAGCTTGGCGGAAGCCACTTGGGAACAAGACTGGCGGTAGCGTGAAGATAAAACGCCTGTTCGAGGGTAAAGGAAGCGGTACAGATGCCCAAAAGAATGCGGCCGATCCGATGAAGCGTTTCCCCTGACCATGCCGATGACAAGCGCGCACAAGCGATCGCCGCTCCGGTGACGAGAGAGAACTGCTCGAAGAAGTTGCCCCAGCTATTGTAGATCCGCGGTTTGGCGACGATTCCTGGCACGCACAGTAAGGCGAAGACAAGATAAGCCGCACCAAGGACGGCTGCGCCCGTTTTCGCGGTCCGGCGGAACTGAATCGCAGCGCCGCCGAGGATCAGGGCAGCGGATGTGGCGTAGACAATGTTACGCAGTTGATGAGGGTCGTTGTAGTCGTGCCAGGCCAGCGTAATGAGGCCAAAGACCAAAGCCGCCACTCCAAACACGTGACGGCCGAGGTTCGAATTAGGCGTTGATGCCATTTGTCTTCAATCCCGCTCACGCAGGTGTCTCACGATGCGGGAGAGCCCATCGTCGGTAACGTTGAACGACGCCCTCTTATTTCGCTGTTATTAACGTGCTCGTCGTAGCTACGCACTGCCAGGCGCCATTGAGCTTTATCCATGTGTCGACGAACCGTTCGCGGTGCACGTATGGCTTCCCTTTCTCCGTGCCCTTTATTCGAAACACCCCGACAACTACAGCGACATCTCCGTAAACTTGCACACTGCTTTGCTCGGTGACTGCTTGAGACGGCTGATAGTCAGGTGACTTAATACTCGCTAGAAATTCGCTCTTAGAGGAAATGCTTCCGTCGATATCGATTGACACAAACGTGTTTGCCAACAGCATGTCCAGCGCCTTCGCATCCTTTGCTTCCAGAGCGTGATTCCACGCGCTTTCAAGCGCCAAGACGCGCCCACCTTCATCGCTCATACTCGATTGCTGCGCCGCTGCCGAAGTGACAAAGAACAGCAGCGTCGCGACGGACAGAATAATCTTTCTCACCTTTTTACCTCCGGATAGCTAGTCGAAATTCTCCAGGCATGTCTAGCGTAGAACAGAAACGTCGCTTCTAACTAACTTCCGCCAGTGAATGTTTTGGCGTCGCTCCGTCCAGCCGGATGTCAATCGATATGAATCATAGCGCACATGGCGGGTGGCAGGACCATAGCCAAGGCCAATCGTAGGGCGCTGCACCCTTCGGTTTTAAGGTGCGGATTTTGACCTTTCTCCGGTCACTCGCTCCGCAGTTACCTTCGTAAGATTCTCCGCTTCCCCGCCCGGACCCCATCCCTCTACCCCACCCATCCTCCTATCACTCACCATCCAAACCACTGAAAATAACCGTTGATCTACTATACCAATATGTTATAATAGTTTCGTTAAGTTGGCACGATTCCTCCGCCTGCCCCTCGTACCCTTGGCGATCGAAGATTCCGACCCTGTTGGAATCGTAGACTCCGGCCCGGCCGGAAAGGCTAGTGCCCCGCGAACCATGTCCACCCGCCAGGCAGTCCTTCCAACAGCTACAAAATCCTCGCATCCCATCCAGTTACTTTCTCGCCAGAGCTTCGCCCCCTTAAATCGTTTAAATGCAACACTTGTGCATCCCCTTGAAACTGATGCAAACAAAAGACTTACGGCATGGTTAAATCCTTTAAATGCAACACTTACAGAAAACACGGGGTGGGTTCTCCGCCGTTCGGCCTTCCTGCTCCCAGCCATTTAGGTCCGCCGTTTGGATCCCGGACGAATTTGCGGGAGCTCCCAACAAGTCTGGGAACTACTGCCTTTGTTTTTCATACACTTACAAATGGCCCCACCCGTAACTCCTTCCCTCTTACATCCTTACAAATGCCCGGGGGTATGGGATCTCGCCAAAATCTTCAAGAAAGACTTTAACTTCGTCGCCATGCCGGCTCGCAGACGTCGCGACGTGGAGACGTTCCAACGTGCCAACGTTCCGACGACTGGACGCGCCTCTTGCTACACTGTTCCACCCATGGCACGCCAACGCCTCGGCCAGCATTTCCTCGAAGATCTCGACTGGCGCGAACAGATCGCCCGCGCTATCCGCGTCTCCCCGCATTCCACGGTTCCGCTCCCGCACAATGACAAACACTGCTGGATCGAAATCGGCTCCGGTCACGGTGAAATGACCGAGCACCTCCTCGCCGCCGGCGCTCCCGTCCATGCCATCGAACTCGACCCGAAATTCATCGCCGGCCTTCGCCACCTGGCCAAGAAACTCCCCAATCTCGCCGTCGTTCCCGGCGACATTCTCAAGACCGACCTCGCCGCCATGGCCGCCGGCCGCCGCATCCGCATCTACGGCAATCTTCCCTACTACATCACCTCGCCCATCCTCCATCACCTCTTCACCTTCGCGGACATCATCGACGAAATTCACATCGTCATGCAAACTGAAGTCGCCCTCCGCCTCGCCGCGCAACCCGGCACAAAATCCTACGGATATTTCTCCGTCCTCACGCAACTCTATGCCCGTCCCGAATTCGTCTTCGAAATCCCCCGCGACGCGTTCAACCCGCCGCCCGAAGTCACCTCCGCCCTCGTCACCCTCCGCCTCCCCGGTGAACGCGCAAACCTCGCACTCGGGTCCAGCGCTTCGTCAGCCGCTGGTGAACAGGCAAACTTCTTCCCCGACGCCGAAACCCGCTTTCTCGATTTTGTGAAATTGTGTTTCTCGCAGAAGCGCAAAACTCTCGTCAACAACCTGCGCTCGCTCGCCAAACCCGACGCTATTCGCGGAGCCCTCTCCGCGCTAGCTCTCCGCCCCGACGCCCGCGCCGAGCAGCTCTCCGTCTCCCAACTCGCCGCCCTTCAAGCCAGCCTGCTCCCCAAAGAGGTTTCGCGTTCGTGAAACTCCGCAACTATCGCTCTATCTGGCGCGCCTGCGCGTTAGGAGACCGTCTCGATTTCTTTTTTCAGCGTCGCCACCAGCCGGTCCGGATAATCGCTCATGATCCCGTCGGCTCCCGCGGCGATCAGCATGCGCATATGCGCGGGATGGTTCACCGTCCAGCACACCACTTGTAAATCCCTCTTTCGCGCTTCAATCAGCAGCGTCGGCGTCACCAGGTCGCCACGCACCAACAGTTGCCGCGCACCGACTTCGACCGCTTTTTCCACCGGATTTTCAATCTGCCCGTCGTACAGCAAGCCGGTCATCAGTGTCGGCTCGATTTTGCGCAGGTTCAGAGCGATCGATGCGTCGAAAGAAATGACCACCGCCCTCGGTATCTCTCCCGATTCGCGCAGCGCCCCGATCAGCGCGTGTTCCCCGCCCCACGATCCACCAGGCTTCAGCTCCAGATAAAACACCACATCATTTTTCTTGGAGAAGACAAGAATCTCTTCCAGCGTGGGAATGCGTTCGCCGGCATACTCGCTGCCGAACCACGAACCGGCGTCCAATCGCCGCAATTCCGCCAGCGTCAGGTCATGCACGCTTCCCTGCCCGTTCGTCGTGCGATCCAGCGTCGCATCATGGATGGCCACGAAACGCGCGTCACGCGAAAGGTGCAAATCCGTCTCGATAAAAGTCGCGCCCAGGACTACCGCCTTCTTGAACGCCGCCAGCGTGTTCTCCGGCGCGTGCCCCGATGCCCCGCGATGTGCAATCACCAGCACTGCTCTGCTCCTTCTAGCGCATTCCGAATTTTCCAAACACATCTGCTCTCGCGAAGTTTTTCGCGTCGGCGGAATTCTGTAATCCCTGCAGCTCTCGTAAAGAATATGCTATCACCAGCCCGCCACCCGGAGTGGCGGACCCGTCGGCAGTGCATCCTGAATCTAACTGCCCGAACCGTCAGCGGATTTCTCCGCCACGGCGCCGCAGCGGGTTACGCGGCCCCGGCCACCCCGCTCCGCAGCAGTTGCCGCGTGATGCGCCGCGCCGTGTCCTTCAGCGCTTCAATAATTTTCGGCATGTTGGCTTCGTCCATTTGTGTGAGCGTGCCGCTCGCGCCAATCGCTGCGGTCACGTTTCCCATGGCGTCAAAGATTGGCGCACCCAGGCAGCGCGCTCCCAAGCTGTTTTCTTCGTCATCCACGGCGTATCCCGCTTGCTTCACGTGCTCGAGTTCCGCCAGCAATTTACTTACGGTGGTGATTGTTTTTGGCGTTCTTTTTTTCAACCCTTGCTGCCTCACCACCGTCTCCACATCCTGCTTCGGCAGCCAGGCCATCAGGCATTTTCCCACGCTCGTGGAATGCAGAAACATTCGCCTCCCCACCCAGGTGTTCACTTTGAAAAATCCCGGCGCCTCCACTTTTTCGATGTATACCGCCTCCCCCTGATCCAGCACCGCAAGGTGCACCGTAAGGCGGAATTTTTCCACCAGCGCCCTCATAAAGGGCAGGGCCACATCCGCAATATCCAGATTCCCCTGCGCGTCACCGCCGAGACTCAGAATTTTCAGCCCCAGCCGGTACCGCCCGGTCTCCGCATCCCGCCGCAAATATCCCCGGCGTTCCAGCGTTCGAAGGATGTAGCTCGCGGAACTTTTCGGGATTCCGAGTTTGCGGCTGATTTCCGAATTGGTCAGGCCTTCGCGGCGCTGCGCCGCCGCCTCGAGAATATTGAGCGCGCGCTCTACCGCGGTTGCGGGACTGGATTCCGTTGCTGGCATGGCTCCCCCGATCAAAAACGAGTCGTCCCAAGTATAGAATATTTGTTCAGGATATTGAACAACCTCTTGCACCCGGCCGGGAGCTTGGTTAAAAGAAAGTGGGAGGCCTGAACACTTGTTCAATATGCTGAACACGGAACCGCCCACCGGAAAGAACCCGGCGTGGATGTGCAAATTTCTCGTCACTTTGAGCGCTTTTTTCCACGGCCTCCCAGGTCAATTTCGGAACCCTGTTCATCTTCTTGAGAGCATGGAGCTTAGAAATGCGGCGATGCCGCTGAATGGCCTTCGAATTGCCTTCTCTACACTCCAGCCGGTTCGAATTCAACTGCGTTACGGAAAGGGCTAAACAAGACCATGGCAACCGCGACCTCCCGACCGGACCCGGCGCTCCTCCCCCGGCCTTTTTCGAATCGCGTCGTTCCCGTCAATTCCTCTCCGGCGGACTTCGATCCCGCTCGCGATCTTCCCGCGGGCTTTCTGGAGTTTCTTGCTCCGCTTCACGCGGCGCTGACGCTGCGCCAGCGTGCCTTGATCGCTCGCCGCGATTTCGCGCTTGCCGAAGCTCACGCAGGCAAGCTCCCGGATTATTTGCCGCCTTCCGTAGCGACCACGAATTCCTGGCGGATCGAACTGCCCGCGTGGTGCGCCGACCAGCGCAATCAGATGACCGGTCCCGCGGACGAAGCCGACCTCGTCGTGAAGATGCTCAACTCCGGCGCGCCCGGCGTCATGCTGGATCTCGAAGACTCTACCGCCAACACCTGGGAGCACAATTCCCGCGGGATCAAAAACATTCTCGAAGCGCTCGCCGGGCGCCTCACCTATTTCGATCGCAAGCGCAACAAGACCGTTGGAATCAATCCGAGCAAGACCGTCATCTTTACGCGCCCGCGGGGCTTGCACCTTCATCAGGCCGGAGTATTGCAGGGCGAATTGCTTCCAGCGCCGCTTTTCGACGTGGCCATGGTTGGCTATCAAGTTGATTTTTCGGCGCTCCAGCATCCGTTGTGCATCTACATTCCGAAATCCGAATCCGCCGACGAAGCGCTCTGGTGGCGCGATCTCTTCCAGATGATTGCGCACCTCAAGGGCCTGCCTGCAAATTCCATCAAGTGCATGGCGCTGGCGGAATCCCATCCGCTTGCCTATCAAATGGAAGAGTTCGCGTGGAATTTGCGCGAACACATCATCGGGCTGAACCTTGGCCGCTGGGACTACATGGCCAGCCTGATTCATTTCAATCTCGAAAATCCGGAGTGGGTGCTTCCCGACCGCAACACCATTCCACACAACGTGGCCTTTTTCCAGAATCTGCGAAATCTCCTGCCGGACATTTGTCACAAACACGGAATGCTGGCGATTGGCGGAATGACCGCGCTCTACCCCAGCCGCGAAGATGCCGAGTTGAACGCGCGCGCCTTGAAGGTTCTCGCGGAAGACAAAAAGAACGAAGCGAATTCCCTGATGGACGGCGCGTGGACCGGGCATCCGGACCAGAACGAAATCGCCGTGTCGCAATTCCCAGTTCCTAATCAGCTTTCCGCGCGCCCCGCGAATGGCAATAAGCATCCGGATCTGCGGCCGCTTCCAACGGGCGTCGGTAAACGCACGCTGGCCGGAACGCGTGCCGCGATTCGAACGGTGATCCGCTATCGCAACGGCGTGCTGAACGGCAAGGGCGCGAGCCTTCTCGACGGATACATGGAAGACCTGGCCACCGATCGGATCTACCGCCTGATGATTGCTCAGCGCGTGAAGCATTCGAATACCGTGGAAGTTGTCGACGACTCTGGCCTGCCCATTCGCCACACGCCGGAGCTCATTCACGAATTGTTCGACGAAGAACTGGAACGTTTGCTGAGTGAGGCGTTGAAGGACAGCGGTCCACAGATCGCGGCTACCTTGCGAGAAGCACGCAGCCTCAGCGAAGAGATGATTCGCCGGGCGGAATTCAATCCGGCTTGAAGAGAGTTTTCGGTTTTTCCCCAGGACGTTAAGAGAGAACAGAAAGGCAAGGCACCTGATATGTCATCCAACGGAACGAACGGGGCCAATGGCAATAGCAATGGGAATGCTAATGGGAGTGGCAAAAAGCATCCGCCACTCACACATTGGTCCAACGATCCCCGCTGGGCTGGCATTACCCGCCCGTACTCTTACTCGGATGTGCTGCGCCTGCGCGGGTCGATCCAGATCGAATACACGCTTGCGCGACTGGGCGCGGAGCGGCTCTGGAATCTGATGCATACGGAGGCGTACGTTGCGGCGTTGGGCGCCATCACCGGCAATCAAGCGATTGAAATGGTGCAAGCCGGGCTAAAAGCGATTTATGGCAGCGGCTGGCAAGTGGCCGCTGATGGTAACACCGCCGGCGATGTCTATCCCGATCAGAGCCTGTATCCGAGCGATTCCGCGCCGAATCTGGTGAAGCGTCTCAATCGCGCGCTGCTCCGCGCGGATCAGATCGAATCCGCCGAAGGCAAAAAATCTGGCACGCACTGGTTTGCGCCGATTGTCGCCGACGCTGAAGCCGGCTTCGGCGGCTCGTTGAATGCGTACGAGTTGATGAAAGCAATGATCGAAGCAGGCGCCGCGGGCGTGCACTTCGAAGACCAGCTTTCATCCGCAAAGAAATGCGGTCATCTTGGCGGCAAAGTGGTTGTGCCAATACGCGAGTTCATCGAGAAACTGGTGGCCGCGCGCCTCGCCGCCGATGTCTGCGGCGTTCCGACGATTCTTATTGCGCGCACGGATGCCGATTCCGCGGGCCTGCTGCTTTCCGACGCGGACCCGCGCGACCGCGAATTCATTCATGGCGAACGCACGCCGGAAGGCTTCTATCAATTCCGCGGCGGCATTGACGCCGCCATCGCTCGAGGCCTGGCTTACGCGCCGTATGCCGACATGATCTGGTGCGAGACTTCTCATCCCGATCTCGCCGAAGCAAAGAAATTCGCCGACGCCATTCACGCGAAATTCCCGGGCAAGCTGCTGGCCTACAACTGTTCACCCTCGTTCAATTGGAAGAAAAAACTCGACGACGTCACCATCGCCAATTTCCAACAGGAACTTGGAAAGATGGGCTACAAATTCCAGTTCGTCACACTCGCCGGCTTCCACGCGCTAAACATGTCCATGTTCCACCTCGCGCGCGGTTATGCCCAGGCCGGCATGACCGCCTATTCGAAACTCCAGCAGGAAGAATTCGCCGCCCAGGAACTCGGCTACCGCGCCGTCACCCACCAGCGATTCGTCGGCACCGGCTATTTCGACGAAATCGCCCAGGTGGTTTCCAGTGGCAACTCATCCACAACCGCCCTGGCCGGCTCGACCGAAGCCGCCCAATTCCACGGCGCGGTCGCAAGTGAATCGTCGAAGGCAGCCACGTCCGAGGCGCACGCCTGAGGCGTTGGCCCTTCCGAAAATAATTGGCTATGGGCGGGATTCATCCCCGCCCCTTTTTTCTATGAAGAATTGTCGATCGGCATAGATGCGGCCCTGTACGGGTGGACGCGAAGATTCGACTAAGACTGCCGAGGTTGGCCGCTTTCCAGCCGGCGGTGCACTTTCCTTATTTCGAGAACAATTACTGTGAGGATTGTACCGTTGAGAGCTTCGGCGAAGACTATCACCACCAGGGGCAAGCTGCTGACGTTTGTAAAACCGAAACGGATTCCATTGAGGAAGATCAGGGAGTAAAGCCCTGCTCCGATCCAGAGCCATTTCAGTCTCCGGCGATCGAAATCCATTCTGAGTTTCGCCGTAGTTTCATCAACCTCAACCCCTTCGGGAAGTGTTAGTCCCTTCATTCTCAGGTAGACCCTCTTGATGCCGAACACAAAGGCGTCGATGAGGGCAAAGTTGAGAATACCGCATAGCGCGAAAATCCGAGGGGGGCAATAAAGTGGCGCGCGGAAGGGCATACACCATAAAGAGGAAATAACAGACAAAACCTATGATGAGCCATCTGAACTTTCGACGATCCGGCTCTTTTGGATTAGTCCCCACTTCTGTGGTGTCTGCTATACGCTGGGCCAAGACTGGCCGTCGGGATACGACCGACGCCGGTTGAGCGATGGCACAAAGCCCGTTGTGGTTGAATTCTTCATGACCGCTTGGAAGGCGACCTGAAAGGCTTCCATTTCCTGCGGCAGGCCGACGGTGATGCGCACATGCGTCGGCCAGATGGGCCACGGGCGGCCAATATATACATTGCGAGAGGCCATGGCGTCGATCACTTCCTTCGCGGGACGCTTGGCATCCACCATGAAGCAGTTCGACTGCGATGGGACGTAGGCATAGCCCTGGCTGGCGAGCCAATCAAAAGTTTTCTGCCGGGTAGCGGCATTCGACTGTTTGCGATCCGAAACAAGATGCTCGTGCTTCAAGCTTGCGGTTGCCGCAGCCACCGCGGTGATGGGCATGGCGCTCCAGCCACTGTAGGTTTCCAGTTTTGCAAGCAAGTCGGGACGACCGATGGCCATGCCGCAGCGAATCCCCGCCATGCCGTAAATCTTCGAGAACGTTCGCAACACGATCACGTCCTGATCGGCCTTCACCAGGTCAATGGCGCTGACGCCATCAGAAAAATGGATGTAGGCTTCGTCGACCAGCACGATCGAGCCCTTCGGCTTGATCGCCAGCAACTGCTCGATGTCGGAATGCGGCGTCATCGTGCCCGTCGGATTGTTCGGCGTACATACATAAAAAATTCCGGCATCCGGCGCGGCGGCGGCCATGGCTTTCACATCGTGAGCGTACGTTTTTGTCAGCGGCGTTTTGACGATGCGCGCTCCGGTGATTTTTGCCGCGCGCATGCCAGCTTCGTAGCCGGGATCCGCGGTGACGTAGCTCCGCGTCGGCGAAGTGTACGCCAGCACGGTGAAATGCAGCGGCTCGCTCGAACCGGGAAAGACGTGCAGGTATTCCGGCTTGATGCCTTCCATCTGCGTAAATGTTTTGACGAATTCTTCCTTCAGCCAGTAGGAGTAGCGGCCACCCTGTGGCGCCATGTCCACGATGGCCTTTCGCGCGGCGTCGCACGGGCCGAGCGGATTTTCGTTCGCGTCAATGACTACCGCTCCGGGATGAAATACGTTGCGATCTTCCGCCGCGAGATCCGCCTCGGTCGCGATACGGAAAGCCATCGCCGCGGTGGCCGCAGCCGACAATTGGAGAAACGTCCTGCGCGTACCCTTAAGAATCGCGTTGCCGTCACTCATACCTACCTCCGCAAACCGTTCCAACGCCTTGACTATAGCAAAATTTGACCGTTCAGACCGGATAGATTTATCGGCACGCTCGGATTCATAATTCCGCCCGCGCAGCGGCCCGTTGCAGAATGCGAGGACTCCAATGCCCCAGGCAACTCGGCAAATACCGCCGGCTCCGTCCATCGCTCAAAGGATTCGAATGCTGAATTGGGAAATGGTCGCGCAATCGCTGTCGGAGCGTGGCTATGCGGTAACCGATCCAGTTCTGTCGCCTGAGGAATGCGCTTCCCTCGTTGGCCTGTACAACGACGCCAGCCGTTTTCGCAGCCACATCATCATGGAGCGTTATCGCTTCGGCATCGGCGACTACAAGTATTTCGCCAACCCGTTGCCTGAAATTGTGGCGCAGCTCCGAAGCAGCGCCTATCCGCACCTCGCTGAAATTGCGAATCGCTGGGCAGGAGCACTGGGTGAAAAAGCTCCGCGATTTCCGAGCGAACATGCGGCGTTCTTGAAGACCTGTCACCAAGCGGGGCAGACAAAGCCCACGCCACTGATGCTTCACTACGAAGCCGGCGGCTATAACTGTCTGCATCAGGATCTCTACGGCGACATCAGCTTTCCGCTGCAAATGGTATTCCTGCTGGGGCAGCATGGAGTCGACTGGGATGGCGGAGAATTCATTCTGGTGGAACAGCAACCGCGCGCGCAGTCCCAGCCGCAAGTGGCGCTCGCCGACCAGGGGCAGGCCATCATTTTTACGACGCGCTATCGCCCCGTGAAGGGTTCGCGTGGCTACTATCGCGTCAATCTGCGTCATGGCGTCAGCCGCGTGCACCGCGGCACCCGTTACACAGTGGGGATTATTTTCCACAACGCGAAGTAAGCGCAGCATAATTCGCAGGTTCAGCTCCTGTCCGAATCCGCACTCAGCGTCCCATTAACGGGCACACTCGTCTTTCCCCGCCAAAACCTGCTTCGCTTAAGTCTTTTTTGCTCAGCAACGTAGCAAATCCGCGGATGGGCTGCGACTTGCCTTTCCTCTCGATTGCACTTAGAGGTTTGACGATGGGCACACTCACGCAAAACCTGCGCTATGCCGTGCGCGCGCTCTGGAACAGCCCCGGCTTCACCCTGGTCGTGGTTCTGACACTTGCTCTCGGCATCGGCGCGAACACCGCCATTTTCTCTGTCGTTTATTCGGCCCTCCTGCGGCCGCCGCCCTATCGAGAGCCCGCGAACCTCTTCCATCTGGGCGAGGCGCGCACGCAGGCGGACAACAGCCTGAACGGGGCTCAAGTCTCCTATCCTGATTATTTGGATTGGAAGCACGCGGCCAAGAGTATCCAGTCCATGGCCGCCTACAGCGGTGACGCGTTCACGTTGGCCGCAAACGGAGAACCGAAGAATACTTTCGCCGCGCAGGTCACGCCGAGTTTCTTTTCCACCCTCGGGGTGAAGCCCGCGCTCGGACGTGATTTTCTCGAGGACGAAATGCAGTCCGATGGCCCGCGCGTCACCATCCTCACCGATGGCTTCTGGCGCACCGAATTTGGCGCCGATCCGAACATCATCGGGCGCGTCATCCATCTGGACGGCAAACCATCCACCATCATCGGGGTCTTGCCGCGCGACTTCATGTTCGCACCCGCCAACTCCGCACCACTCTGGGTGCCCATTCATCAGACGGGCGATCTGATCACGCGCCGCAGCCTTCACTGGCTCAGTGTTTTCGGGCGGCTCGCTCCGGGCGTCTCACCCGAACAGGCCCGCGCGGAAATGCAAGGGATCAACACGCAACTCTCACAGGAATATCCCAAGGAAAACAGTTCGGTCTTTTTTGTAATGGAAAGTCTCAGGGAGCAGGTCGTGGGCAAGGTCCGGCCCATTCTGCTGATTCTTCTAGGCGCCGCGGGGTTCGTTCTGCTGATCACCTGCGCCAACGTCGCCAATCTCCTCATGACCCGCTCGATCGGCCGACGTAAGGAATTTGCCGTGCGCTCGGCGCTGGGCGCCAGCCGCGCGACCCTGCTCTCGCAGTTGCTCACAGAGAGCTTGCTGCTCTCATTCATTGGTGCTGCCATTGGACTTGTGGGTGCGCATTGGGGCGTAAGTCTACTCATTGCGGCGATTCCCGAATCTCTGTTGCAGTCCGTGCCTTATCTGCGCAATGCAGCGATCAACCTTCCCGTGCTGCTGTTTCTTTGCGGAATCACGCTGCTCACAGGAATTCTCTTCGGCCTGGTTCCTGCGCTGGACGCTTCGCGAACATCTCTTAACGATGTGCTGAAAGACGAATCACGCGGCGGTACGAGCGCGGGTCAGGCGCGTTTGCGAAACGGGCTAGTCGTTGCCGAAATTTCCATTTCATTGGTGCTGCTCGTCGGCGCGGGACTCCTGCTCCGCAGCCTGCACGCGCTGCTCGCTCAGGATCCCGGGTTCAACCTCCACAATGTGCTGAGCTTTTCGGTGAACTTGCCGGATGCTGCCTACCCCAGCGACAAAACTCCTCCCTATTACAGCGCCGCCGCCGTGCGCTTCGATCATGAATTCACGGACCGCCTGCGCGCCTTGCCCGGCGTGCTCGAAGTGGGCCAGACCTCCGGGATTCCCGCTAGCGGCGGAAGTGGCACCATCCGCTTCGTCATCGAAGGTCGCCCCATGGCTGTTGGCCAGGAAGACGAGTGCCAGATCATCGCCGTCAGCACGGGATATTTTTCATCTTTGAAGATTCCGCTCGTCGACGGCCGTTTGTTCACCGCAAAAGATATTCAGGACGCTCCGGGCGTCGCGGTCGTCAGCCGTGCCTTTGTCAAGACCTACTTGGCCGGCGAGAATCCCATTGGCAAGCGCGTTCGATTTACGTACAGCGCGCAGAATCCATATCTTCAAATCGTCGGTGTAGCCGGCGATACTTCTTCCATCGATCTCGCCGCGGCTCCGCCCGCCATCATCTACACACCCAACGATCAAGGGCCTTCGACCTTCTTGAATTACATGGTGCGCACCGCGGGTGGGCCTGCCGCATTCGTCGGCGCGGCTCGCGCGGCTTTGAAGGAAATGGATCCACAACTCCCGTTGATCCAGCCGCAGTCGCTCGAGGAAGTCGCCAATCAATCGCCTTCCGTTTTCCTGCGGCGCTATCCTTCTTATCTGATCGGTTCTTTCGCCGCGTTGGCCCTGATTCTTGCCATCGTCGGCTTGTACGGGCTGATCTCTCACCTTGTGTTGCAGCGCACTCGCGAAATCGGTATTCGCGTCGCGCTCGGAGCCCAGCGCCGTGACATCCTGCGATTGGTTCTGCGCCAGGGAATCCTCGCCACGCTCGCCGGCGTCGCCATTGGCGTAATCCTCAGTCTTGCGATCACTCGTCTCTTGAGCAGCTTGCTCTTTGGCGTCACACCGGCCGACTGGCTCACTTTCCTCAGCGTCACAGTCCTGTTGCTGGTAGTCGCGTTCGCGGCGTGCTCCATCCCTGCCCGCCGCGCCACGCGCGTCGATCCCATCGTGGCGCTACGTTATGAGTGATTGATGTTCGTTTGATCCAACTCACTCGGTGCGGTCGGACCGCAACAAACTGTATTTTGCCGGCTCGGGCTTGCCTGTTTGGCTGTGCTATCCTGCGGCGCATGATTCCACTTCATCGTCGACTTGCCCTGTGCCTGATTTTCCTGTTCGTAGCTCCAAAACTGCTCGCCCGCGTCACTCGCGTCGAGATCACCTCGCGCACGGACGTTCTGGAGGCCAAGCCCTTTGGCGACAGCGGCCCATACGAACGCATTAGCGGAAGGGTCTATTTCGCAGTGGCCATCGCCAACATCCACAACCAGCGGATCGTCGATCTTTCGAACGCGGTCAATCTTCAGAATGGCGAGGTGGAATTTTCCGCGGACTTCGTCGCCGTCCGGCCCAAGGATGCAACGAAGGGCAACGGCACGCTGCTGCTGGAGAATCCCAACCGCGGCCATGCGCGCATTCTCTCGCTCGTTGATGGTGGCGACGAAGATCTGGCGCACAGCGCAGGCGATGCGTGGCTGCTGCGCAACGGTTTTACTGTGGTCGCGCTCGGCTGGCAGTGGGATGCCGCAGGTCCTAACGCGCTCCGGCTGTATGCCCCGGTCGCCAAGGATCACGGCAAGACCATCACCGGTCTACTCCGCGGCGACATCACGCTCCCCGCCAAGGCTGACGAAATTCCGCTTGGCCACGTGATGCCCGGCAGCATCGGAGGTTCGGAGTACCCCGTCGCCCTTCCCAATGATCCCCGCAACACGCTTACGCTTCGCGATTCGCGCGAGGGCCCGCGCATTTCTATCCCGCGCTCCGAGTGGCAATTTGCAGAGATGGTTGACGGCAAGCTGACGCCCAGTAACCGGTCCATCCATCTCAATGGCGGCTTCGAGCCCGGCCGCATTTACGAGTATGTCTACGTGGTTTCCGACCCGGTCGTTGCCGGGCTCAGCTTCGCGGCCGTTCGCGACTTCGCCTCGTATGCGAAACACGCACCCGACGGCCTCACGCCCGCGTCCCGTGTGCTCGGCGAAGGCATTTCACAGAATGGCCGCTTCTTGCGCGATTTTCTCTATCAGGGTTTCAACGCCGACGAAGACGGGCGCATCGCTCTCAATGGCGTTCTTTCGCACGTCGCCGGTGCGGGGCGCGGCAGTTTCAACTATCGCTTCGCGCAGCCTTCGCGCGATGCGCAGCCGACCTCGTCAGTATTCTTCCCCACTGACATCTTTCCGTTCACCGACCAGCCCGAGAGCGATCCGCTCACTGGGGAGAAGGGCGGGTTACTCGACCGGGCACAGCGGGAGCAAGTCGTTCCCAAGATCTTCTTCTCCCACACCTCTTACGAATATTGGGGACGCGCCGCCTCCCTCATTCACACCACCGCCGATGCCAAGCGCGACGCCAGCATTGGTCCCAACGTGCGCATCTACTATTTCACCGGCTTGCAGCATTACAGCGGACCGTTTCCACCTGCGCGCGGAGAAGGCTCGTTGTTCGGACAAAACCTTCAGTCGCCGCTGCCCATCCGCTTCTTCTGGCGAGCGATGATCGCGAACATGGATGCGTGGGTTCGCAACGGAACGGCCCCGCCACCCAGTGCGTACCCAACCATCGCCGCTCGCACGCTAGTACCCATGAGCGAACTCGCATTCCCCCGAATCCCGCATGTGCAGTTGCCCAGCGACGCCAACACCGCTTACCGCCTCGATTACGGACCGAATTGGCGTGACGGAATTTTTGCCGTGCAGCCGCCGCATGTCGAGAAACCGTTTCCAGTTCTTGTGCCACAGGTGGATGCCGATGGAAACGAGCTCGGCGGCGTTCACCTTCCCGAGATCACGGTGCCGCTCGCGACGTACACAGGATGGAATCTTCGCGATCCATCCATCGGCGGGGCATCGCAGCGTTTGGGCTTCGAGGGGTCGTATCTCCCCTTCCCGAAAAACGCCGCGGAACGCAGGCAGTCCGGCGACCCGCGCAAATCAATCGTCGAGCGCTACGCCGATCGCGAGGCCTACCTTGCGCAATTCGCACATGCCGCCGATGAACTGATCGAGCAGAGATGGATTTTGCTTGAGGATCGTGCACTCTTGCTGAAGCGCGGGGCGGAAGAGTGGGACTTGGCCGCATACTAGGCTTGCGGGTGCAGGCCTGCACACGGGCGTCGCTTGAGAAATGTCGTAGTTCGGCGCAGTCTTCACAAACGTAAGGTTACAGAACGCACTGCGCGTGCGGTAACTACTCGTGCCCGCCGCCGAGTTCTCGAACAATCGAGCCGACAAACGATTTAGCATCCCCGAACAGCATCAGTGTCTTGTCGAGGTAGTAGAGGGGGTTCTCAATGCCCGCAAAACCTGCCCCCATGCTGCGCTTGATCACCATCACTGTACGCGCCTTGTCCACATCCAGAATGGGCATGCCGAAAATCGGGCTCGCAGCGTCCGTGCGCGCTGCCGGATTGGTGACGTCATTCGCGCCGATCACCAGAGCCACGTCCGTTTGCGGAAAATCCCCGTTGATTTCGTCCATGTCCAGCAGCTTGTCATAAGGAATGTCTGCCTCCGCCAGCAAGACGTTCATATGTCCCGGCATGCGGCCGGCGACCGGATGAATTCCAAATTTTACGTCGACACCGCGCTTCGTCAGCGCGTCGTACAGTTCGCGCACTTTGTGCTGGGCTTGCGCAACGGCCATTCCATAACCCGGTACGATGACCACCTTGTTTGCCGCCGCAAGAATCGCCGCCGCTTCTTCCGGCGTCGCGCTGCGTACTGGCCGTGCTTCCTGCTTGCCCGCAACAGCAGCTTGCTCCTGCCCAAACGCGCCAAAGAGCACGTTCGAAAAGGAGCGGTTCATCGCTTTCGACATGTTCACCGAGAGAATGAGGCCCGATGCTCCGTCCAACGCGCCCGCAATGATCAATAGCTTGCTGTCCAGCACAAAGCCCATCGCCGCAGCAGATAGTCCAGCGTAGGAATTCAGTAACGAGATGACCGTCGGCATATCGGCGCCGCCGATGGGAATGATCATCATCACACCAAACAAAAGAGGTATGCCCACAATGAATGGAAAGAGATAGGCCTTTTCGGGATGTGCCACCAACATTCCCGCGATGACGATCGCCACGCCCAGCAGTCCGAGATTGACGAGGTTCTGCCCCTTGTAGGTAATCGGCCGCTGCGGCAAAAGTTCCTGCAATTTTCCCGCGGCCATCAAACTTCCGGTAAACGTCAGCGAACCGAGAATGACCTCCAGTGAGAGCACCCCCATCATGAAGCGCGGCACATCCGGCGTCCGCAGATAAAACTCCGCGGTTCCAACCAGTGTCACGCACAGCGCGCCGAACGCGTGGCTCAGCGCCGTCCGTTGCGGCACGGCGGTCATCGCCACTTCGCCGAGCGGCACTCCGATAATCGTCCCCAGCACCAGGGCGATTACGATCCATTTGTATTCGACGATGCCGCGGTTCAACAAGGTTCCGGCAATCGCCAGCAACATTCCCAGTTCGCCGGCAAATACTCCGCGTCGCGCCGTCTTCGGAGAGCTCAGCCATTTCAGGGCCAGGATAAAAAGCGCGGTGGCAATTAGGTAGGTAACTTCGATGATCTGTTCCAGGCCGGGTACGTTTCTCATGGTTTCTTCGGCCCGCTGGCTTTGAACATTCTCAGCATGCGGTCGGTGATCAGGAAGCCACCGACGATGTTGCTGGTGGCCGCCACGATGGCAATCGTTCCCAGAATTTTCGCAAGCGTTGCGCCGTGCGCATGGTATTCACCCGCGAGCAAGATCGCTCCCACGACGGCGATGGCGTCGAGCGCGTTCGTCAGCGACATCAGCGGCGTATGCAAGAGCGGCGAAACCCGGCGTATCACTTCGAACCCAATGAACGCGGCCAGCATGAAAACGTATAGGCTGGTCAGCAGGTCCAGCTTCATGACTTTGCCACCTCCGGGGCATCCGCGACCAAGGGAGGGAGGGAGAAGAACTCTCGTACGCGCGCGTTGACCACTTCCCCGCCCCGCGTCAGCATCGTCTCTCGAATAATTTCATCTTCCTTATTTAGTTGAAGCTTTCCCTCCTTGACCAGATGCACCAGAAACGCGCTCACGTTCCGCGCGTACATCTGGCTCGCATGATACGGCACGGTGCTCGCCAGGTTGAACCACCCGATGATCGTCACTCCGTACTCCACAACGATTTCTCCCGGCCGCGTCAATTCGCAATTCCCTCCGCGCTCGCCCGCCAGGTCTACAATCACGGAGCCCGGCGCCATGCTTGCCACCATCTCCTTGGTCACCAGAATTGGCGGCTTTTTTCCAGGGATAACCGCAGCGCTGATCACCACATCGCTTTCCGCCACAACTTTCCCGAGCAAATCCCGCTGTCGCTTGTAAAAAGTCTCATCCTGCGCGCGCGCGTACCCGCGTGCATCTTCCGCATCTTTGGCCTCAATCGGAAGTTCAATGAACCGCCCGCCCAGGCTCTGCACCTGCTCCTTCGCTGCGGGCCGCAAATCGTAAGCGGAAGCCAGTGCTCCCAGCCGCCGCGCCGTCGCGATCGCCTGCAACCCCGCGACGCCTGCGCCAATCACGAGCACGCGGCCCGGAGTAATTGTCCCCGCCGCCGTCGTAAGCATCGGGAAAATCCGCGGCGAAGTATCCGCCGCGAGCACCACCGCTTTGTAACCGCAGATCGTCCCCATCGAGGAAAGAACGTCCATGCTCTGCGCGCGCGTCGTTCGCGGCATCAATTCCACCGAAAACGAAGTCACGCCTTTCGAGGCGATTTCCTGAATGGTTTCAAGCGACCCCAGCGGCCGCAGAAATCCGATGAGCACCTGATCGTGCTTGAAAAACGGCACGTCCGCTTTGCCGGTCTTGTCATTCGAACCATAACAAAGAATCTGCAGCACGATATCAGCGGCGCGAAACACTTCCGCGCGCTCCGCAATAATCTTTGCGCCTTTGGCCGTGTAGTCGGCGTCCGGATAACCCGCCGCCATTCCCGCTCCCGCTTCCACCACCACTTCCAGCCCCGCTTTTGTAAGATTGGGAATCGCCGCGGGCACCAGGGCCACCCGTCGCTCTCCAGGAAAACTCTCTCGCGGAACTCCGACGATCATAAAGCTCTCTCCGCTTCTGAAAACGACGACTGTTATTGGGAATTGCAATCGGTCGGGAAAATAAATTCAATCCATTTCAAGAAAAGGCCAACCCTCCGCCCGCGCAAACGGTTCAGATCATACACTCATAAGCGCCAGTTCTGTTAGGAGAGCTCATCGTGCTCGGAGCCGGGAGTCCCACTGATTGCCATTTAGCTCTCGCTGGGATTTCCTGGCATCTTCTATCACACCTAAACAAAAAAAGGGACCGCTCCGCGGCCCCTCCTTCTCTCTACAACGAACTCTGCGAACGGGAACGACGAGGTTAGTTGCTCCCTCGCGTCTGCTCGGAAGGAGCCGTCGCCGCGGAAGCTCCGCCTAAGGACAGCTCATATTTCTTACCGCCGAAGAAAATTTCCGTTAGCGCCGCGTTGCCAGCCGGGTCGGTGCTGGTGCCATATCCGCTCGAGGCCTCGGCTTTCTGCAGCGGAACAATCTGCGCCGGCACTTTGGCGATCGTCTCCTTGCCGTCGGAGATGGTGAGTTCAACGTTGGATCCGCTTCCAGCCCACTCCAACTGATACTTACCGGCGGCGAGCTGCTTACCGCCGACCGTAACGGTCTGGCCGATGTTCAGCGTACCCTTGTTGGCGTTGCCGGCGACGGCGGAGGCTGCGAGCAACAAAGATAATGTCAGGAACCCTGCGGTGAATTTTGTATTCCTCATATGAGTCTCTTTTCCTTTTGTCCTTGCCTCATGGAAACGAATCGCGTTCCATCATTCCCGCGAAGCAGGGCATGATTTGACTTCCTTTCATCTGATGAGGAATGGAACTCTGGGGTTAGATTTCCTGCAACAAAAATACGGCTTGAATGCATTAGAAAATCGATTTTGTATCCTACACATCATGCAAGGCTTACCGGATACTCAAAAGGGAATCGCGATGTCAGGAACAAATATTCTGCCGCTCACCGCCGGCCCGCAATTCCTGCCTCCCGCTCCTTTGCCGCGGGATCGGCACGCTCTTTCTTTCGCAGCTTTATTTTCAGCGCTTTCCCTTCCACGCTATACTTCGTCATGCTCCTCAGAGACCGTTCGGCCTGCCTGATTTTCCTCTTGCTTCTGCTAGTGTTGCTCCCCGCTCCCGCAGCCTCGCAAGAGACTCCTTGGCAAAAGGATCTCGCCGCCTGGCGCGAACAGTACGTCGCAAATCTCCTGAAGCCTGACGGCTGGCTCTCCCTCTCCGGTCTCGAGTGGCTCCAGCCCGGCGACAACTCCATCGGCTCTGCCGCTGACAACAAGATCCACCTCGCCGGCAGCAGCCCCGCGCATCTCGCAATCCTCCATCTCGACGGCGAAATCGTCACACTGAACCCGCCGCCCAGCGGCTTCCCGTCGGATTTTCTCGTCTCCGGCGCGCCCGCGAAGCCGCAGCCTCTCCGCGCCGAAGCCAACAACGACAAGGTCTCTCCTCATCTCACCGTCGGCACTCTCAACATGTACGTCATCCGCCGCGAAGCGCGCTTCGCTTTGCGCATCAAGGATTCCCATTCACCAGGCATCGTCGGATTTCACGGGCTCAAGTTCTTTCCGCCCAACCCCGCCTATCGCGTCACTGCCAGATGGATTCCTTACTCTCCGCCAAAGACCATCACGCTCGCCACCCTCGTCGGCACCAATTACGATCAGCCCGTGCCCGGCGCCGCTGAATTTACGTTGCAAGGAAAATCTTTTCGCATCGATCCCGTCCTGGAAGATCCCGCCGTCGCCAAACTTTTCTTCATCCTTCGCGACACTACCAGCATCTCGACCACCTACGGTGCTTGCCGCTTCCTCTATACCGGCTTCCCCACCAACGGCCTCGACAAACCTGGCGAACTTATTCTCGATTTCAATCACCTCGAAAATCCGCCTTGCGCCTACACTTCCTTCTCCACCTGCCCGCTTCCTCCACCCGGCAACCGCCTCCCCATCGCCCTCCCCGTCGGAGAGCAGCGCTATCACAATTGAAAACTCTCCGCTTCCCTGTTCTCCGTTCTCTGATCTCTCATCTTCTCCGTGCCCTCCGTGCTAATTTTTTTTCAATTCAATCATTTTGAATTTCCCACCCGCCTGTCGCACAATAGACTAGTTCTCACAACAATGGCCTCTCCAAATTCCAATCTGTCCCCCTCCAACAACGATTCCGCCGCCCGCGAGAAATTGATCTCCCTTCGCCTTGCGCTCCTCAAACTCCACAAAACTCTTCTCAACATGGAACGCCGCGATTACGAGCGCGAGCACGGCTACGTCAACACCGGCGAGCTTTTCCGCCTGGTTATCGACCACGCCCAGTTCGCCTGGCTTCACAATATTTCCGAATTCGTCGTCCGGATTGACGAAACCCTCGCCGCCAAAGAACCCATCACTCCGGAGTACACCAGCACTTCCATTGCTCTTGCTCGAAAGATGTTCGTCCCCACGGAATCCGGCGATGCCTTCCAGAAAAAGTACTTCGACGCCATTCAACGCGACCCCGCGGTCGTCATCGACCACGCCGAACTCGCCCGCCTCTTCAACAACGAGCCTCCCGATTCTCCCAGCGCGTAATTTCAGAATTCCCTGATAGACTTTGCCGGTCACCCGGAGGTCCACATGAGCGGTTCCGAAAAGACCTACACCAACGGCGAAATCTCCGTCGTCTGGAAGTCCGGCCTGTGTCTCCACTCCGCGAAATGCGTCCAGGGCCTCGGCGAAGTTTTCAATGTCCAGACCCGCCCGTGGATCAACATGGACGGCGCATCCACCGATCGCATCATCCGGCAAATCGAGCAATGCCCTTCCGGAGCGCTCCGTTATTTCCGGAATGAAAAATCTGAAAAAGCCGCGGGTTAATTCGTGGACTTGGATCTCAGCAAGGTTGTCGTAATTCACGACGAAGAAGCGCACCGTTTCGAATCGCGGGTCGGCGGCCTCCGCTCTCTGATGAACTATCGCCGCTTCCCCGATCGCATCGTTCTTACTCACACCGAAGTTCCGCCGCCCCTTGAAGGCCACGGCCTCGCTGGAAAACTAGCGCGTACGGCGCTCGATTTTGCTCGCGCCAACCAACTTCGCGTTGTGCCGCTTTGCCCGTACGTCGCAGACTACCTCCGCAAACACGCCGAATACCACGATCTCCTCTCCCCTGAAGACCTGCGGCGCGTGATGTCCGTCTCGGGCAGCCCAGCCACTCCGTAACGATTCGTCACCGTGAACACGCCCAGCGCAAAACTCTTTCTACGCCGCCTGCGCCGTTCGGAACTTCCGCAAGGCACTGTCGCTCTCGCGCGCTTTCTGATTGGCAAAGTCGTCGTTCGCGATCTACCCGCAGGGCGGCTCGCCGGGCGCATCGTCGAAACCGAAGCTTATCCACCCGGCGATCCCGCCGGCCACCATTTCCGTGGGCCCACGCCGCGCATCCGCTCCATGTATCTCAGCCAGGGCCACGCCTACATTTTCTTTAACTACGGTGCGCATTTCATGCTCAACGTCGTCAGTGAACCAGCCGGAACCGCCGCCGCCATCCTTATTCGCGCTCTCGAACCGCTCCAGGGAATCGAGTTAATGCAGGTTCGTCGCAAGACCACTCGCCTTCTCGATCTCACGCGTGGCCCCGGCCGCCTCGCTGCCGCCTTTCAAATCGACCGTCGCCATGATGGCTTGGATTTGTGCGCTCCTGGGTCGCTTTGGCTCGGCGTCACTCGCCATCGCACCGACCCCATCGGCAAATCCGTTCGAATCGGCATCACCCGCGCCGCCGATCGGCTCCTCCGCTTCTATGAACGTGGCAATCCGTTCGTCAGCGGGCCAAAACGATTGCTGTTTTCCGTTTCCTCTCGGAAGAAAAGCCTTCCAACCCGATAGGAAATCGCCGTTGCCTATTTCTTACTGAGAATTCCTTCTGCCTGCGGAGCGTTCTCCGCCCTGTGCTTCGCGTATTTCTCCAGAATTGCGTCGAGTTCCTGCGTTCGGATTGGCTTGCTGAGGTATTCCTCCATTCCCGCCGCCAGGCATTTCTCCCGGTTCGGATTGCCGAGCAGGACCACTTCCGCAGGCCCGGGCAAGCCTGCGAGTAGCGCGTCCAGCCCTACACCACGGCGGCTGGGAGTACGGCTGGCGCGCGAGATGCCTGCCCAGAACGTGCGGCGCGCGTCCGGAGTCCAGGCAAGATGCACACTGGGCAGAAGGTCGAACCCGGTGTAGTAGCTGTTTTCGAGTTTTGTCCCTACATACAGGTATGCACGATTAGGCCACCGCGTGATTTGATCTTGCACAAACAGATTGAAAAAATGCACCGCCGAGTCGGGTGGGACAAGTGCCTGGTCCACCGTACCCTCTGTATCGTCGGTGGTGTGACGATATCCCATTTCCCCAAATGACATCCTGACGCATTCCTAGCACCACATGGCTCTGAAAATCGATATCGATCACGTTGAGGAGTTCCTTAAGCTCGGGAACGTTTCGTTTCGTGCTGTCGAAATAGAACTGCAAAGTCGTGTCCCACCGGCTTGAAATTGTGTGATTCCACCGGCACAAGACGTCGCCTCCGGATAGAGTGGTAAGTCTCGCCACCTCCAGGTTGTCGGGAGGAGTAAACGTGGAATGTACGATGACTGCTCCTTCGCGCCCGGTGCAGATGTCCCCTTCTATTGTCACGGTATCTTTCTTGGACAGAATCGTGTCCACACGAAAGCCTCCGTGCCCCAGGTGCCAGCCGTCGTCTCCGTTTTGCCCACTCAGATTCGGATAATGATCGTTGTTGAAGTATTTCGTGAACACGCGATAGGTCGTATCGTTCTTGATTTTTCCGCCGTACTGAACGGTGCCGAATCCTTGCGCATACGTTCCTCCGCCTCCCGTCACCAGCACACCCAAGGTCTCCTCTGTCTTTCTGGTGATGATGTCGATCACACCATTTACTGCATTGGCGCCCCATACCGCCCCGCCCGGTCCGCGAATCACCGCGATTCGTTCAATGTCCTCCAGCGCCACGTCTTGCGTGTCCCAATTCACGCCTCCAAAAAGCGGCGTGTAAACAGCTCGGCCATCAATAAGCACAAGCAATTTGCTGGCGAACTGAAAATTGAGGCCCCGTGCGGAGATCGCCCAGGTGTTCGAATTGATCTGGGCCACATCCATTCCGGGTACCATGCGCAAAAGATCCGGAATGTTGGTTGCCCCCGAGCGCGCGATATCCTCGGGGGTAATCACGAAAATCGCCGCCGCCACCTCCGACAGCTTTTGTTACTTCTTCGAAACTGAAGTCACTTCCATGTTCATCAGGTTTTCGATACTCACCTGCGTCAGGTCGCTCGGCGAAGTTTGCGAGACTGCTGGTGGCTGTGGAGATTGGCCTCTCACCATTTGGCAATCAAGCAAGAGACACACGGCCCCCGCCGGCATCCACAATGCTCTTACCAACCGCTTCGATCGTTTTCCGCCCATTGCGCACACCCTCTCTTCCCCGAGAACTATCCGCACGCTGTGCGCCAGCCTCAAAAGCGAAGTTGTCCACCAACTCGTTTGCAATCAGCGCTTTTTGATTCGAAAATGCCGGTGGAATTTACAGGGTTGGCTGATTAACGGACGCGTGTACCGGAGTGGAACAGTGCCGCTTCCGATTTCGTACTACTAGAGGAAGAGAATCAGCAAAATCACAACAGGAAGGGAGTTGCGGATCTGCGGGAAACATTCAGTCCAGACATTTCATAATTCTCTGCATCGAAAAGACTGGCTAGCTATCGTTCTCTTCAATCGCCGCTGGCTACTACCATCTCATCGCAAGCCGAGCGAAAATTTTCGTACCACGTCTCCGTAAATTTCGTGATCAGGTGCTCCGCGGTCTGCCCCGCAATCGTCACGCCGGAATGCACGACGTCCCCCCAGGTATGTACGCGCGTGCCACCGCACACAGCTTCTTCGAAGCTGACCCACTGTGCCAGTACCACGCCGAGTGAATGATCGATCCAGCCCACCTTATGCGCGGGCTGGCAGTTGGTGATCACGTGGCTGACCACCGTTTTCACGGGTTGCAGCACTTCAATCTCCAGGCGGCTTCCCGCGGTCCACGGGCTTCCTTCGCGCCAGTGCAGTTCGCCGTAGATATTCGCGAACTCATTCCAGCGGCGCCAATTGGAGAAGATCTCCCACGCACGCGCGCGGCTGGCCCGGGTGGTCACGGAATATTGAAATCGAAACATGAATCCTCTTCGAGCGTTCCAGTCTTGGGAGTTTGCTGGGGGGACCAGCGAGGGGGTCGATCTGGGCTCGATTATTTATACATTGTTGGTTTAACGCTGTAAAGGATATAATTTCGCAAGCACGGTCCGGAGAATTCCGAATGCCACGCAAAGCGGATGCCCGCCTGGAAGGCCGTATCCTCGATGCCGCCTATCGCATCTGGAGCGAACGCGGCGAAAACGCGCTCACGATGCGCGCGGTTGCGCGCGCCGCACGCACCACCACGCCCACACTTTACGAACGCTTCTCGCACAAGAGCGATCTTCTCGTGCTGCTGCGCCGCCGCGCGCGGCGCAATCTTTTTTCTGCCATCCGTTCTTCGCGTACGACCGTGGAAGCTTGCCGGCGCGCGCTCGATTTTTTTACCGCGCATCCCCATGATTACCGTCTCGTTTCGGAGGATTGGGCCGTCGCCCTGGCCCGTAAGGAGCTGCTGCCATCGTTTGAATTCCTCGAGCGTCGGCTTGCGGCGCAACTCGGCGGAGTCCGCCACCGACACATGCGACTGGCTCTCGCGCTGGTTGCGCTCGTCAACGGCACCGCCACACTGTTGCACTCCTCAAATGCGCAAACAAAAATCCATCGCGAGTTCCGCAATGCATGCATTTCGGCTTGCGCGGCCCTGATCGATTTCGCGGCTCGGAAAAAGAGCCGGGCGAACGGTACCACCCCTTTCAGGGGGAGGGCACGCCATAACCGATAGGAACGGGTCTCGCCGGGGGCCCCCATTTCGTGCCAGAATGAGGGCGACGAGCGCCCGGCCCCTGGCGCCTGCGTTACACCCGGTTCGACGAGCCAGCCCCGCCACAGACGCCTTGGTGATTTTTTGACGGTCACAGACCGCGAGCGTGGGGTTGTCACGATTCGCGGGCGCGCATGAAGCCGCAAGCAGAGGTGCACCATGTCGGATGTATGGAGACAGTTCGAGGGGCAGATCGTCGACGAGGAGTTCCCGCTGAAGCAGCTTCTGGCGGGTGATGATCACAGCGCGGTATTTCTGACGCAGCGCGGAGATTCGCAGCCGCAAAACGCGGTGATCAAGCTGGTTCCCGCGGATCCCGCGACTTCCGACCTGCAACTTTCCCGCTGGCGTCTTGCCGCACAACTTTCTCATCCCAACTTGTTGAAGATTTTTGATTTTGGACGTGGGCGGCTGGAGGACACCAATTTTCTCTACGTCGTGCTGGAGTTTGCGGAAGAAGACCTTTCGCAAATTTTGCCGCAGCGCGCATTGACGGCGGCGGAAACGCGGGACATGCTGGGGCCGGTCCTGGATGTTCTGGTTTATCTCCACGCCAAAGGCCTCGTTCACGGGCATATAAAACCTTCCAACATTCAGGCTACGGCCGATCAACTGAAACTTTCGAGCGACACGCTCGCGTCGATCGCGGAGTCGCAGGCGCCGACGACGCGGCCCAGCCTGTATACCGCGCCGGAAGTCGCGGTCTCCGGACTCACGGCGGCCAGCGATGTGTGGTCGCTGGGCGTGACGCTCGTCGAAGTGCTCACGCAGCGCTTGCCGGTTTTGTCGGCGGACGCGCAATCTGATCCGGTGGCGCCGGATGCGATTCCGCAGCCGTTCCTGGACATTACGCGTCACGCTCTGATGCGCGAGCCGAAGCGCCGCTGGACGATTGCTGAAATCGCTGCGCGCATGAATCCCACAGCGGTCGCGGCCGCGGCGGGGCAATCGATTTCGCCGCTGGCTGTGCCGCTTTCGTCGGTGCCTGCGGTTCCCGCAGCCAAGCTGCAAACGCCGAAGTATGATGCGCCTGCGCCGCAGGCGCACATACCGCGCGCGCCGGGAACGACTCCGACAAAGCAAACTCTTGTTCTGCCCAACTACGCGATTCCGGTGTTCGCGGTCTTACTGGTGCTCGTTGCAATAATCGCGCTGCCGAAAATACTGGGGCATCGCGCGGAGTCTTCGACTTCTGCAGCGAATGCAGCGGCGCAGCCCGCGTCAAAGCCAAAAGCTGTGGAACAGCCAGCGCATCGCGATACGTCCTCAGCAACACAGCCGACGGCAAAAAATTCCCCTAAAGCTGCTACCGAGAAAAAATCTGCGCCGCCGGAAAAACTGGTTGCGGCCCCTGCGCAACCTGTGACTGCCGCGCCAGCGACGGCGGCTCTGCGCACTGACACGTTCCCGTCAGCCAACGCGCCGAAATCATCGAGCGCTTCCGCGGCTCACGGTGAAGTTCTCGACCAAGTATTGCCCGAGGTTTCCGGCAAAGCGCGCGGGACGATTCAGGGCAAAGTGCGCGTCAGCGTGCACGTCCACGTGGAGCCCGCAGGAAATGTTTCGCAAGCGGAACTTGATGCACCCGGGCCGAGCAAATATTTTGCAGACCTAGCGATCCAGGCCGCGAGGCGCTGGGAATTCACGGCACCGGAAGTGGACGGCCACAGCGTGCCCAGCGAATGGGTCATCCGATTCGAGTTCACGCAAGCCGACACGAAAGCGTTCCCCACACAAAAGACTCCTTAGCGCAGGCGTTCGGGATCAACGGACTGATCCAGATAGATCCACAGGACACGCGAGAAAAGTGTAAGTGTCGGCGCGAGCGGCAAAAACAAAACGATCGCGCAGATGGTGACTTTGATGAGCCCACACCGGGTGATAGCCCACAACAGTATGGCAATGAACACGATGAGGGCGACTCCCAGGACGTAACTAATGTACATGGCGCCGAGGAAGTAGCCGGGTTCGCGCTCGAACTTGAGGTCGCAGACGGGGCAGCGCTGGTGCATCTTCGGAAAGCCGCGAAAGATGGAAGCGCGGAAGATTCCTGCCAGGCGGCAGCGCGGGCAGCGCTGTTCGAGAATGCTTCGCAGCATGGACGGGTTTGTGGCGGTGTCCATCGGATCGGCAGCGCCTTCCACGGTACCAGAGATAAGCGAGGAGCGGCCCGCCTCAGAAGGCGGGCCGTACAAGAGCGTGCCAAAAAAGCGAGTTCGGCTGTTTGTTCGCGATCTTGGGAGATTAGGTTCCCGAGTTCATAGTCTTTAGTTCTTAGTCCGAAGCACGGAGAGGCAGGAATTCTCCGAATTCCATCTTTCCCTTTCCCGTTTCAACCATAAATATGGTAGGATGGTTTCATGCGCACCACCATCGACATCCCAGCTCCGCTCTACCAGCGTCTGAAGGCGCGCGCCGCGAACGAGGGCAGCTCAGCCAAGAGATTGATCCTTCGCGGAGTCGAGCAAGTTCTTTGCGAGAAGCGCGCGGCTTCCTCGCGCAAGCGCATCAGGCTGCCGCTGGTCACTTCCAAACGCCCGGGAACGGTGCGGCTCGACAATGCCCGAATCTACGACATCATTTCTTTTCCCTGATACAAACGTCTGGATCGCCCTTACCTATCAGGGCCACATCCACCACGGCCGCGCAGCGGAGTGGTTTTCCACGATTCCGGCGGACTCGCGACTTTTCTTCTGCCGGTTCACCCAGCTGGGCTTCCTCCGCCTTCTGACGGCGGAAGCCGTGATGGGCGACGAACTCATGAATCAACGGCAAGCATGGCAAACTTATGATCTTTGGCTCCAAGATGACCGAGTTGCGTGTCTCGACGAACCGAGCGGCCTCGAACGCATCTTCCGTAACTTGACTCGACTTCGCCGGCCCGCCACTAAAGATTGGGCCGATTCCTATCTCTGCGCTTTCGCTTCTGCCTCGCAACTCTCCCTCGTGACCTTCGATCGCTCGCTTAGCCGTAAGGCTTCCAATTCTCGCCTTCTCAGCGCTTAGCCCTCGACTCCGGGTTGCCCTGCTACCTGCCCTTCGGGGCAGTGGCAAAAGTGGTGGAGGTGCCAGGATCGCCGCCGACCTATCGGGATTTCCATGCCCATGCCTCCGCCAGGAACCCAAGGAACGAGTATTGTTGATGTCGTCGTGCGCGGTTTTATCACGGACAAAGGAGTCGTCCAACCGACAGCCATCGTGTCTTCCCTTCGTCCCGACTTGAATGAAGAGGCAATGAAGCTCGTCGCTACTTGGAAGTTCACCCCGCTAATGCGCAACGATCAAATCGCTGCAACCGTGGCCCATTTCGTCGTGCATTTCCAAGGTCGCTGACGTCTGTTCCTTTGTGCTGGACGAACGCGCGGTGAATGACGACCAGCAATCGCAAAATCACACCGAATTCTACTTACGCAACTGGCTAGCGTCTGATTAACAACTTATCGTCCAGTTGGTCCGAGGCCGCCTGCTTGTCACAGTACCTAACAGCTCCGATTAGGGACCAAGGCAAGCGCCGTCCGGCGCTGATTGCTTACTTCACAGATGGATTTGCTTTCGACGCCTCAAGCTCGGCCTTCATACGCTCGATCTCTGACTGCAGGGAGCGGATCTGCTGCTGTTCGGCATCGAGCCTGGCCTGGCCCGCGGTGTCTCCGGAGTAGCTGGGGCTGGAATAAAATGCGTTTTGATCCAGAGCGAACTGGCGCTGCAGGAGTTTCAGGTCTTGCTCCGCCTGATCGAGGCTCGCTTGGACTTCCGCATCTTTAGGGGACTGGCAACTGATGAGTAAGGCTCTCTTCAGGGACGCAATCTTCTCATCGACAATGACTTCCGTCACTCGCGCTGGCGCCTGGGGCTGCGATTGCATCAGTGCTGGTGATCCGACGTTAAACCCCGAGGAGCCGGGTTTGAAATTGGTCATATCGACATCGCCGTCGGAGATGACCTTGGAATGATAGGAAAGTTCACTGCGAATTTGGTCCTGCTCCTCCTGGGCGGCCAGCAGGTCCGCTTTGAGTCTGTCGGCATCCTCATTATCGCATTCCGCCGACGCTGGTTTTGTTGCCTCGGCAACTTTCGTGGATGCGGGCTCTGGAGATGATACTGAAGCGCTTGGCGCCGAATATTGCATGGGGAGGTCGTCGTTGGTGATGGTTTTCGGATGTTTCGTGGAATTTGGCTTTTGCTCGCGGAGGTTTCGCGCAGCCTGCGCGATCGCCCCCGCGGGAAGCGGTGGCTCTTGAGACCGAGCGGAAGGGACAAGGACCAGAAACATAATGGTTAATGACCACGCCCAAGTCACCCTAATCGTTCGCCACCCCAAGAGTTCCAAGGACTTGCTGCGATTACGATCCATGCTCATATCGACCTCCCCAAGCCGACATACTAACTCAGGTCATGAAGATTGGATGATGGTCAGAGCCAGAAGGTTCCGGGTAGAAGAGTGGGCGCAGGAAGGTTTTTAGCTGTGGGAGCCTACTGATTGGTTAACACGGTTACTGGACAATTCGCTTTTAGGAGCCGCGCTAGCCGCTAGCCATCGCTCCAGCCATCATCCCCGGTGCGTAAAAATCGGTGGGTTCCCGGCATCTGATCGGTAATGAGACTCATCGGGAGTTAGCTTGATCTCCTCGCGCGCGGGCCTACCCGTGAACAACGAACTGGCCAGCAGGACGCGCATTAGTTGTGGCTGCTCGCGCTGACCCTCAAGAGCATGCCTGCGCCACTTGGTAGACTGAGGCTACCTTTGGCAGAAACCAGGACGATCACGCCAGTGGGGTCGGTCCTGCCAGCATGCGCAATACTAATGTGTTCGAGGCCGTAGGTCCCGCAAGCGTCGGAGGAAAATACCCAGAGTGCCTGGGGACTGTCATTGCCGTCGATAGCGCCTCGGCACTTTGTACCTTCTTTAGCCCTAACTTGGCCCAAGACACCGCCGTTGACCTTGTTTCCCACAACTTGGTTTGCGTTCTCGCCGGTCGTGACAGGTCCGCCTTCACCGTAAACAACGTCGCCCCCCACCTGCACTGTCGTCAACCAGCGATAGACATCGCTCTCTCCCGGACCCATCGTAGGTGTCTGAGCTTCGATTATTCGCATGAAACCAGCGATGGCTCGCAGGTTTGTGGTAATGGAGATTGCCTGGTGCGAGGAGACCAGTTTGTCAAATTGGAGGGAGATGCGTGCTGGGGCGCCGACGGTTGCCGGGGTCACTTCGACGATGTGACCTAAAATCTTACTGCCTTCCTTTATCCCCACCCCTGTAGAAACGGGAATATCCTGCATAATCCTGCCCGTGACCACCTGGCCTTTTCTGCATTTCACGGACGAAAGGGTTGAGTTTAAGCGGACGGGCAGTATCGTTCCGCGTGGAATGACAGGGTTGCTCCCCGGGGGACTCTTGTCATCGGGAGCAGTGGAGTGGACAAACGTTGGCGATTCGACAAGAGAGGGTTTAGGGCCGTCCTGCCGACTCCGTTGTTGAGAATTGGCCTGCTGCACAAAGAGTATGGAAAGCGTCGCCACCAGCAGGCATAGCGTCTGTCTAGTAAGGTGAGCGATATATTTTCTGCTCATACTCATATCATACTCCAACAGCGCTCTCCGCGCAGTTGAGTCGATTACAGATGAATCGCCAGAGGGGTCTGCTAGCCTTGCAAAACAACTAAAGTGCAAGGGTGGGGACCCCGATCGTTCGGGCGGATAACGGCTGGCCCACTGCCAATGCCAGGGCCGAGAAGCAGGTTCGACCGCATGGTTCTGTAGAGCTAGGCAGCCGGCTTTTCTTTCTCTGCTGGTTTGGGCGCAGCCTTGGCCGGAGCCGGTTGTTGGTGCTGCTGCAACTGTTGTTGCTGCTGGGTGTGTTTTTGCGCGAGTTGCTGGGTCTGTTGTTGGTGTTGCTGCTCCAACGGTTGCTGTTTCGGTTCATTCGCCGGCTCTTGCGGGAGGCGCTGGTGATCCTGCTCCTGTTTCGTCTGGAGTGTCTGGCGCTCCTTGACCTGTTGCACTTGAAGCTTTTGCTGCTGCTGCTGGTATTTCTGATCCTGCTTCGCGTTGCCTGTGTGTGGTGCGGTGACCTTTTCGGCCGGGGGCAGGTCCTTAGCGTGAACCGTGGGACTCGGGCGAGCGGTCTCGGCGGCCGGGCGAGCAGTTTCAGTGGCCGGACGATTGGTCTCGGGGCTGGGGCGAGCGGCGTTGTTCGTGGAAGCGGCCGGGGCGGTATGAACTGTCCCACCTTCTTTGGCGGCTACTGCGCCGCTGTCTTTAAAAGCGCCGGGCTTGGCTGTAGCGGCGATCGGAGGCTTGCCCTGATTGGCGGAGGCGCGTAGCTCGGGATTGGCGCGGGCAGACTGAACATGCTGATTTTGCGCGGCGACAGGAGCGATGTGGCGCTCGTGTCCGGCAGCGTCTTCCTGGCTTGTAGCGCGCACCTGCACGCCACCGTTGCCGCCGTTGAAGCTGACGCGATTAACCCTGGTGTTGTCCTCAACTCTGGTGTTGTAAACGTTGCGGTTGATAGAGATGTTTACGTGGCTTACCGATTGGTTGTAAAAGAAGTGGCCGTTGTCCCAGCGGCCGCCTTCGTAGCCGTGGCCGAAATAGCCATAGCCATAACTGATTCCGCCGTAGAAGCCCACTTGCGTTCCCCAGTAGCCTTCGTGGAAGACGTAGTCATCGCCATCGCCGCCCCAGTAGCCTGGAGTCCAGAGATAGCCGACTTCCGGAGCCATGACCCACGTGCCCGGGACCCAAAAGTAATCGTCGTTACCATAAGCCCAGTAGCCGGGGGTCCAGATATAGCCGTCCTCGGGGCAGATGGGCTGCTCGTAGATGGGGAGTTCAGGCGGGGCGATCCTGATCGATACCAAGATGCCCACCTGGGCGGAGGATGCCGCGGAGATGGCCAGCAAGACGAGTGCGAAGAAGAGCGAACGAATGGACAAGATAAAACGCATTGTAGTTCTTTCTGACTGATGATCCTTTTGCATGCGAGAGATCCATCAGGTCAACTAAGCTCAGTCTCTAAGAACGGCATTCGGACGGGGTTGTGCGCGGCCGCAATGGGAGGACTCGACGATTCCAAAGCCGAACTCACCTTGCGACTCTTGCGTGAGTATAGGAACTTCCAATCTTCAATGCTGTACGCTATTGCACAAGCTTTTCTGCTTCTGAGGGCGCTTGACGGGAACGCGTTTCCAACAAACCAAGTGAGCCAGTGCCTTTCCTGAGAAGGCCGGCCTCCGCGGGATGCGATACGCACCCAATGATCGAGGCGCTCGAGCCGCAAGAGAAAGGAGGCGGGGTGCGAAGAAGATCAACGCGGCGGCGACCAGCAGAAACGCGATTTTCAAGGAGGCCAAGCTGAGGTCGATTGAGTCCAACCGCAACATGGAAATTATTGACAACAGCCGGGATGCAACGTACTGTTGCGCCAGTTAGTTTGCCCGGCCCGCATACATACAGGTCACAACGAACAAAAAAGTAACTACCCGAAGCTTGTTAAATCGGAACTGAGGAGAGAACTATGAAACGTCTGTTGGGGTTTGCAGCTGTTGTTGTGTTAAGTGCTGTAGCTGCCGCGACGGTGGCGGCTCAAAGCAATCCGCTGGTGGGGACGTGGAAGCTGAACGTGGCGAAGTCAAAATTCAGTCCGGGGCCGGGCCCGAAGAGCCTGACGCGGACGGTGGTCGCGGACGGCGATGGAGTGAAATATACCTTCGAAGGAACGGCCGCGGACGGAACTGCTCTGGCGTATAGCTTTTCCGTCCACTTTGACGGCAAGGACAACCCGGTGACGGGTGCGATGCCGGGCGGAGTGGACGCTATCTCAGCCAAGCGCACCAATGCCAACACCTATGAAGCGACAACGAAAAAAGGCGGCAAAGTGATTGGCTCGTCCACAGTCACAGTTTCCGCGGACGGAAAAACCACAACGGTTGACGCGAAGGGCACGAATGCAAAAGGTGAGGCCACGCATGACGTATCTGTCTATGACAAGCAATAAAAAGGTCCGTTAAGAAAACCCAGAAAAGTACGGATTGAGGGCGGCTCTTCATTGGGCCGCCTTTTTTTTTGTTTCGGGGGCAACTCCATCGCTGCGCGACGCTGGTGACAGAAATGGAGGAGGGCGCAGCAATGCTGCGCCCCTACAAGGAGAAGAACGATGTGTGCTGGGTGAAAGATCAGATGCGGCGAACGAGGCCCTGATCGGTGGCGCGAGTGTTGCGGACGAGGAGGAGGACGAGAATCATGCCGATGAAAGGGATGAGGCCGGCGGCGATGACGATGGGATCGAAGGAATGGGTGGCGGCGGACTGGCGGGCGTCGGAATAGTGGCCGATCAGGAGGAAAGCGAGGATGGTGCCGATCCCGGCGCCGGTGCCGCTCATGCCGCTGACGGAAGCGACGGCTTCGCTGGCGAAGAGGTCGGTGGGGAGGACGTTGGCGATGGTGGAAAAGGAGGCGTAGGAAAAAGTGGCGAGGGCGAAAAGCAGGGTGATGAGGTGGAGATTCACGGTGAAGATGGTGGGGATGAGCAGCATAACGCCGAAGCCGCCGAAGACGACCAGCGCTTTGCGAGCGGCGCCGAGCGACCAGCCGCGGCGGATCAGATAGCCGGAAACGCCGCCGCCGAAAAAATTGCCGAGGTCGGCGGCGAGAAACGGAATCCAGACGGCGATGAGCCCGCTCTTGAGGGAAATGCCTTTGGCAATGAGGTAGATGGGAAACCAGTCGGTGACGAAGAACCAGACGGGATCGGTGAGCGCTTTCGAAATGATGGTGCCCCAGGTTTGAGGGAGCCTGAGCAGATCCCGCCAGCGCGGGAGCGGTTTGGCGACGGAGGATTCGGAGGGCGGCTTGTCGTCGAGGAGCATCTGGAGTTCGGCGGGGCTGATGCGCGGGTGATCCTGCGGCAAGTGATAGAGGCGGCGCCAGGCGATGAGCCAGAAAAAGCCGAGCACTCCGGGGATGACGAAGGCGACGCGCCACCCCCAGCGGAGATACACGGGCAAGATGAGAAAAGGCGCGATGGCGCCGCCGACAGAGGAGCCGCTGTCATAGAGGGCGGCGGCGAGACCGCGTTCGCGCTTGGGGAACCATTCGGAGACGGCTTTGCTGGCGCCGGGCCAGTTGGCGGATTCGCCGGCACCGAGAAGGAAACGGAAAGCGGCGAAGCTGAGGATGCCATTTGCGAGGGAGGTCAGGAGCGAGACGATGGAGTACCACGTAACGCTGATAGTGAGGCCGCGGCGGGTGCCGACGCGATCGATCTGGCGGCCGCAAACGGTTTGTCCGATGGAATAGGCGATGCGGAAAGCGATAGCGATGGCGGCGTAGTCGGAGTTGGTCCAGTGGTATTGCTGCTTGAGGAAGGGCGCGAGGATGGAAAGAGTTTGGCGGTCGATGTAGTTGATGACCGTGGAGGCGAAGAGGAGTACGCCGATCCACCAGCGTAAGGAGGGGATGGGGCGTGGGTGGGGTGAAGGTGTTTGCGCGGTTAGCGGCATGAAGTTTTAGATCGCGGCGTGCATGGCAAGCGTTGACTGGCTGAGGAGGCTGGCGGATTGTTTGTCGAGATAGAGCGTGGTGGCGGGATGGGTACGCAAGATGGAAGCGGGGACCAGGGGACTGATTTCACCTTCGAGGCAGAGCTTGACGGCGAGGGCTTTGCGCGCATCGGGAACGACGGCGATGATTTCTTTGGCTTTCAGGATTTGACGGATGGACATGGAGATGGCCTGGCGGGGGACTTCGGAAATGTCTGAGAACCAGGCTTCGCCGACTTGTTGACGGCGGCAAGCTTCGTCGAGGTTGACGATGAGATACGGAGCTTCGGTTTGGAAATCGGCGGGCGGATCGTTGAACGCGAGATGGGCGTTTTCGCCGATGCCGGCGAAGGCGATGTCTACCGGCGCGGAGGAGAGGAGCTGGCCGACGCGGAGCGCAGCTTCGTGCGGGGCAGCGTTGGCATCGAGCAGATGGTAATGCCGCATGCCGGTTTTATGAATCAAGCGATCGAGAAGGTATTTGCGAAAACTGGCGGGGTGGGTGATAGGCAGGCCGACGTACTCGTCGAGATGAAAGAGCTCGACTTTTTGCCAGTCGAGTTTCTCCGCAGCAACGAGAGCGTCGAGAAAATCCAGCTGGGAAGTTCCGGTTGCAACGACGATGCGCGCGCGGCCGCGATCGAGGATGGCGTGGCGGATGGCGTTCGCGGCTTGATCGGCAGCGGCGGTACTGCGAGAGCGCTTATCTTCGAACACGCGGACGATCACTTTGTGCACTCTCCAGCTGCAGCTGCGTGCGTGACGAGGAGTAACTTTAGTGGGGGCGGGTTGCGGAGTCAATTCGCGGGGGCACGGCGTTGGCTTGCAAAGGCGGGCGGCAGGCTCTAGGCTACTGCGCTGAGGAATTAGAGGATCGTTGATGCCCAATATTACGCCGGAGATGCTGGCGTTTGGATTTATCTGGTACGTGGCGTTTCTTTTTTCGACGACTTGCCATGAGGCGGCGCACGCGCTGGTAGCCAAAATTGGCGGGGACACTACGGCGGCGCTGGGCGGGCAGGTGTCGCTCAATCCGGTGCCGCATATACAGCGCGAGCCGTGGGGCATGGTAGTGATTCCACTGCTTTCCTATGTGCTGAGCGGATCGATGATCGGGTGGGCTAGCGCGCCGTTCAATCCGCTGTGGGAGCGGAGGCACCCGCACCGCTCGGCGTGGATGGCGCTGGCGGGACCGGCGGCGAATTATTCGCTGATGCTGCTGGCGGTGATTGGCATTCGCGTGGGCACCTCGATGCAATGGTTGGGACGCGATCCCGGTACGGGCCAGCTGACCTTCCCGACATTGGTACTGTTCGTTTTTTTCTCGCTGAATCTGCTGCTGGGAACTTTCAACCTGCTGCCGGTGCCGCCGCTGGATGGCAGTACGGTGATTATGTTGTTCATGAGCGAAGAGCGAGCGCACAAGTACCTGGATTGGTTGCGCGGAAACAGCTACGCGATGCTGGGACTGCTGGTGGGACTGCTGGTGTTCCGGCAGTTCTATCAGTACGTGGAAGCGTTCGCGACGAACCTGTTGCTGAGGCGTTAGGTGGAGATGGCCCAGCCTGGAACATGGTTCGAAGGAATGTCTCACGGATGCACAGTTCTAGATCTTTTCGTTTTCGGTAAATGATTTATTTTCATTCACATGGCAAAGTTGCGGGTGGCCTCCAGGCTGCACTCCGGGAGTGCGGAGGCTGGCTATGAACTTGACCATCGCGCAACTGGTGTTGGACACGCACCGCGTGGAAGTATCCGGCTGGGACATTTCGCAATCGTTCTTTGTTGAGAAGCCGGAACTCGAGTGGAACGAAGTAAACGGTAAACAGATTACGCTGAGAAGGGTGCTCCGAAAAAAGACGATGCTGTTCGCGCGGCTGCTGCAGTCGACGGCGCCGGACCGGTCCTCGCCGGTGGCCTATTGGGCCGAGCACATTGCGACGACTCCGCAGGGATTCCACCAGTTCCGGCTAAACCAGGTATTTCCACACATTTAAGGTTGGGCAAAAACACACAAATTGTCGGTGAAGATCTGGATGTGTGAACGAAAGTGCGGGAGAGAAGGAGTGCTTTGTGTCAAAGTGGGAAAAGGGTGAGGGGTCGTGGGCCAATGCGGGACAAAGGGGCTCGAAGTGCGAGGGTGGGTGGTTTGGACCGATGCGGGAGTGATCAAAAGAGGGAGGAGAGGGATGTGCGAGGTGCGGCTGCAACATTCGTGGCCGGGAAACGTGCGCGAACTGGAGAATGTGATTTCCAGCGCGTGCATTGCAGTGCATGCTAGAAAGCGCAGGGCTGAAGGCATGATTCAAGAGACAGTTCCTACCCCAGTTAGTTCCACAGGTTAACCGCTAAAATCCGGCCAGAATCCTCTGAAGCGCCGCGTCACCCAACCCTGATGGGGACGCGGCGCTCTTTCCTCTTCTCCAAGAGTTGTCGGAAAATGGAACCCATGACAGTAGGGACGCAGAACCATCATGATGAAGAGCTGCGGAAATCACGGAATGATGGAAGCTCCCAAGGGCCTATCCTCGGGGGATTTCACAAACTCCTAGAGGTTTTTTTGGCCGTGAAATCACGGAGGTGTTACTGATCACCTTTGCGAGGCACTACTCGTATCTCAGCGCAACCAGGGGATCCACACGTGTCGCGCGCCGCGCCGGAATGTAGCAGGCGGCAAGAGCCACAAGGGTGAGCAGCACGGCGACCGCGATGATCGTCAGCGGGTCGTTGGCGTGGACGTCGTAGAGCATTGAGGACAGGTAGCGCGTCACACCGAGGGCTACTCCGATACCCACAGCGGCTCCGACAACGACCAGCACGATTCCCTGCCGCAGGACCAGCTTCAGAACGCTTCCCGCTTGCGCGCCAAGGGCCACGCGAATTCCGATTTCACGTGTGCGCCGCGAAACTTCGTAGGAAAGCAGCCCGTACAATCCCACGCTCGCCAGCACCAGCGCCAGCAAGCCAAAGAAGCCCGAGAGCCGCGCCACGAGCCGCTCCTGGAATAGCAGCCGGTCGATTTGCTGGGATTCCGTTTTCACGTCGAAGAGCGGCAAATTCGTATTCACTTGCGCGACAACTTCGCGTATCGCAGGCAGAATGGCCTGCGGGTCGGCCGCCGTGCGCAATTCAAACGAGGCTCCCCCGGCGCTCTGCGGCGTGTACATCATGGCTTGTATCTCCCGGCGCAGGCTGTTGTATTTTGCGTCGCGCACGACGCCGACGATTTCGTAGCCGGGCCTCGCTGGCCCGTTTGCGTCTGCCGGAGATTCCCCGAACCGCTTCCCCAGCGGATTCTCCTTGGCAAGATATTTTTCGACGAACGCCTGATTTACAATCACCGGAGTCGGCGCCGAAGTGGGGGTTTCTCCGCCGTTCGAAGCCGACAGCGCAAAATCGGAGGCGTTGAAGCCGCGGCCCCTGAGAAATGGAATGTGCAGCGTCTCGAAGAAATTTGGCCCCACGCCAAGCGTGTCCGCATCGGAGTTCTGATCTTCCGGCGTTCCCGGCCAGTGGAAACTCATGACCATCAGTCCGTTATTCAACAACGGCAGCATCGAGTAGCTCGCGGACTTTACTCCGGGCGTCTCAGCAAGCCGGCCCTGCAAGTCGCGATAGAAGCTGTCCACCTGCGCCCCTTTGTAACCGACCAATTCCGGATTGATACCGAAAATCAGGATATTGTGCGCATCGAATCCGACGTCGATGTTGCGCAGGTTCGCGAGCGTGCGCACCAGAAGTCCCGCACCCACAAGTACGACGATGGCCAGCGCCACTTGTGCCACTACCAGCGCGTTGCCGATGCTGAACCATTTTCCGCCCGCGTGTCCCGACCTCGTCGAGCTTCCCTCGCCTTCCTTCAGCGTCGGCGTCAAATCGACGCGCGCGCTGCGAAACGTCGGTGCGATGCCGAAAAGAATTCCCGTCAACAGTGAAACCGCCGCGGTAAATCCCAGCACGCGCAGGTCGACGCCTGTCGCGAATCCCAGTGGACGCGCCTGGTTGCTCGACACAAACGAAAGGATCGCGTGTGCTCCCCAATACGCGAACAGAATTCCCAGCGCGCCGCCAAGCACCGAGAGCATCACGCTTTCCGTCAAGAGCTGGCGCACCACCCGCGCGCGGCCTGCGCCCAGCGCCAGCCGCACCGCCATTTCCTTCTGACGCGCAGCGGCCCGCGCGAGCATCAGCCCCGCGACGTTTGCGCATGCAATCAGCAAAATGATTCCCACAACGAGCATCAGGACGTAGAGAGGATCGGAGTACTGTGTGCGACTGCCAGTCAAGCCGGTCTGCGCGGGCAAAAGGGTAATCTCCGGGTTATTGTCGGCCTCGGACAACGTCGCCGGCGCACTGGCCACTTCAGATGGGTGCGGGCTTCCCGCTGGCGCTGCTCCATGCGGTGCAGCCATCGTAACCCGGCCCGCTGCCGAGGCAGGCGGCGGCACGCTTGTCGGAGTACCTCCAGGAGTTGGCGTTCCGACGTTTGCTATTTCGCGCCGAAACATGGTGTTGCCGCCCGCGGGTGCTCCCGGGCGGAGAGCAGGCCCTCCCGCCGCCTCCCCGCCATGGAATATCGGTACGGCCCCATGCAGCATCTCGTTGCGGAACAGGCTGCTCGCAACCGCTTGCGCTTGCGCGAGAGATGTTCCGGGCTTGAGCCGCCCCATGATCGTCAGCCACCAGAACGCGGCATCCGCCTGACGATTTTGCCAGCGGAAGGGACCGCTGGTGGAGATGCGTTCACCGTCGGAGAGCGGCAGCCAAACGTCGTAATCGCTGCCCGGAGCAATTCCTGTGAATCGCTGTTCGGCTACGCCGATGATCGTAAAGGCAACGCCGTTCAGTTCAATCGTGCGGCCGACGATGTCGCGGGAGCCGCCAAAGGCGCTCTGCCAGTAGCCATAGTTCAAGACCGCGACCGGTGCGGCCGACGGCGTGTCATCCGATGTGTCCAGCAGCCGGCCTAAGGCGGGGTTGAGACCCATGGTGCGGAAGAAGTCGCCGGAAACGAGTTGGCCGTTGACAACCATCGCCGGGCCATTCCCCGTCAAATTCATTCTCCCGGCGTTGGCGAACGCGGCCGCTCCCGAAAAGACATTCGCTTGTGCTATTTCGCGAAACATGGGCTCGGAGAACGAGCAGCCAGACGGATTTCGAGCCCCTAAGCCAAAACTGGATATGCAATCGCCGGCGGACATGTACCCGTGAGTGTCGGGAGGCGTGCGCGCGCCCCACTTCATCAGCACCAACTCTGACGGATTCTCCACCGGCAGCGACCGCAGCATTACAGCGTCGATCAAGCTGAAAATCGCCGTGTTTGCGCCAATTCCCAAAGCCAGCGTGAGAATCGCCACCGCCGCAAGGCCTGGAGATTTCGCGAGCGTGCGAAGCCCGTAGCGGATGTCCTGCCACAATTGCTCAAGCCAAAGGAATCTCCACACCGCTCGCGTATCTTCCTTGACGTGCGTCACATTGCCGAACTTCCGCAGAGCGGCGTAGCGCGCTTCCTCTGGCGACATGCCGCGTTCGATGTTGTCACGAGTCTCCATTTCGATGTGTTCGCGGATGTCCTGGTCGAGATCGTCGAGCATGCGCTTGCGGCGACTCATGGTTTGCCCTCCTGTTTCACCGGCCGGAGAATCCCAGCGATGGCCCCGGCCAGCTTGTCCCACTTGGTGGTCTCAACCACCAGTTGCCGCCGGCCTTTGGCTGTGAGCCGGTAGAACTTGGCCCGGCGATTGTTTTCGGAGGTGCCCTCTTCGACCGAAATCCATCTGCGCTTGATGAGGCGGTGCAGCGCCGGATAGAGCGACCCCTGTTCGACTTGCAAGACGTCATCGGAGTTGAATTCAATCGCTTTAGCGATGGCGTGTCCATGTCCCGGACCCCGAAGCAGGGTGCGCAGAATGAGCAAATCCAGGGTGCCCTGCAACAGCTCGATGCGTTCGCGCTGTTCTTTAGTAGACATTCTAGGTGAAGATACAGAGGTTTCCGCGGAGTGTCAAGGTGAGCCGTCACACGAGGACTCCCGAATCGCCGGCTACCCGGGAGATGGGGAAATTCTCGCGTTTCTTTTCAAAAAGAGTGAACAGAGATCAGAGAACTTCGGCTAACCGGTGAACTGGGGCTTGAAGCGTCTAAGTGGGCCTGGAGGTGGTGTAAACTGGCGGAAAATATGCTGTACCGACTTTATAGTCCGCCGGCGCCGCTGGGCCACTTTGTGGAGTTGTTGTGGCTGTATGAGGGATTCCGGCCGGCGCATTCGAAAGAGCGGCTGCTGCCGACGGGCACGATAGAGATCGTCTTTGACATGCGGGAGGATCGAATCCTGACGTATGGGCGGCGCGAGAAGATGCAGCCGTTTTATCTGTCGGGGTCGGTGGTTTGCGGGGCGCACTCGGAATTTTTTGTCATTGATACGAGTTCGCAAGATGCGGTTCTGGGTGTGCACTTCCGGCCGGGGGGCGCGTTTCCGTTCCTCAAACTGCCTGCCGGTGAGCTGCACAATGAGCATGTCGATTTAGGGGCACTTTGGGGCTGGCAGGAGGTCCGAGACTTGCGGGAGAAACTGCTGAGAGCTGCGAAGCCAGAGCAAAAACTGCGCGTGCTGGAGCGCGCCCTGCTGGGCAAATTGCGGGAGGGATTCGAACGGCATCCGGCGGTGGCATACGCGCTCGGTGAATTTGACGCTGCGCCCGGGGCACGAACCATGGCGGAAGTTACCGGCAAGACGGGCTTCAGCGCGAGACGGTTTATTGATCTGTTTGAGAAGGAAGTGGGGCTGACGCCGAAGCTTTTCTGCCGGGTGCAGCGTTTCCAGAAAGTGCTGCACATCATTCAAAGCGGATGCGCGATCGATTGGGCGGAGATCGCGCTCACGTGCGGGTACTACGACCAGGCGCATTTCATACACGATTTCCGAGCGTTTTCCGGGATCAATCCGTCGACTTATCTGGCAGCGCATACACCGCACCTGAATCACGTTCCGATTCTGGAATGAATCTAGCACGCTGCGGCGGAGCCGGACTATTGTTGGTTGATAGCTGCGATTTTTTTGTGAACAAATGGGAGGATGTTCAGGTGCTTCACACCGGGCCGCCACTTCAAATTTTTACAATACGATGCCCTGCCCCTTTGTCAGAATCTCTCGCGAAGCACCAGATAGCACTCGATGGAAATGACGCGAGGTAAACATGAGCAGCCAAACGAATTACATTCCTGAAGGTTTTCATTCGCTTACGCCGTACCTGGTGGGCAAGGGAACGGCGCGATTACTGAAGTTCCTGAAGCAGGCGTTCGGGGCGGAGGAGACGTTTCGAATGAGCCGGGAGGACGGCACGATCGGGCACGCTTCGGCGCGGATTGGGGACTCGATGCTGGAAATGGCGGACCCGGCGGAAGAATGGAAGGCCATGCTCGCGGGACTACATTTATATGTCCCCAATGCGGATGAGGTGTACAAGCGCGCCGTAGAGGCGGGCGCGCAATCGTTGTACGAACCGAGCGACATGGAATATGGGGACCGCGAAGGGGGCGTGCAGGATCCATCAGGCAATCATTGGTATATCGCGACCCATAAAGGGGGCAAACATTTCGTACCGGAGGGTTTGCGCAGCGTGACGGCAGGGATGAGCGTGAAAGATGCGGCGAAGTTTTTAGAATTTCTAGCTAAAGCTTTTGACGCAGAAGTTGTACAGAAGAATGAGGCGGCGAACGGCGTCGTGCGACACGCCAAGGTGCGGATCGGCAACGCAATGCTGGAATGCAGCGAGGCGCACGGGAAGTGGGGACCGCGTAGCGTGACGATGCACCTGTACGTACCGGACGTGGATGGGGCGCATGCGCGCGCGATGCAGGCCGGCGCCAGCTCGCTGTCGGAGCCCAAGGACCAGTTCTACGGGGAGCGCAACGGCGGGGTGATGGATGCGTGGGGAAACCAGTGGTATGTGGCGACGCACAAAGAGGCCGTTTCCAAGGAAGAAGTTGAACGCCGGGCGAAGAGATCGGCGGGCTGACGGTTCGAATGATTTTGTGGCAAGCTACCGGAGTGCAGTTGCGGAGTCACTGACGTTCATCCATGAGCCCTCCGGCCGGCCATAGCAGTGCCCTCTCCAATCCCACGTGCAAGGTCAAAAAAGCCTTTCTTGCGGCGGCGACATCGCTGTCTCTGATTTTTATTGTGGCACTGGGAGCGCGGCTGGGATTTGGCTGGACGCAGGAACGCAAAATTCCGAAGGATATGCTGGCGCTGGCGTCGTTCGCGCAGGAGACCGGGAGTATCGCGTCGGCGCTGGCACAAGGAAAGGGATTCAGCTCGCCGTTTGGAAGGGAGACGGGGCCGACGGCTTGGCTGACGCCGGTGTATCCGCTGCTGGTAGCGGGAGTGTTTCGGGTGTTTGGGATCCTAACGCGCGGGTCGTTCTTCGCGGTATTTTTTCTCAATGCGCTATTTTCGTCGGCGGTGTGCATCGCGATGTTTCATGCGGGGAAGCGGATCGGCGGAATTGGAGTGGCGAGCGGCGCGGCGTGGCTGTGGGCGCTGTTTCCCAATGCCGTGATGGTGCCGTTCGAATGGGTGTGGGACACCAGCCTGACGACGCTGCTGGGAGCGACGATTTTTTGGGCGACGCTGAAGCTGGCGGAATCGCAACGGGTGCGAGACTGGTGCGGCTACGGGCTGCTGTGGGGATTTACGTTGATGACCAACCCGGCGCTGGGGTCGCTACTGCCCTTCTTGCTGGGGTGGGCGGCGTACCGGGCGCGGCGGGAAATGAAGATGCGGGGCATGCGGCAGGTGCTGGCCGCGGCGGGGATCGCGTTTTTGTGCTGCGTGCCATGGACGGTGAGGAATTACGTGCAGTTTCACCGGCTGGTTCCGCTGCGTTCGAATTTTCCGCTGGAGCTATACATCGGGAACAACAATAACTATGCGACGAGGCAGTTTGTGTGGCCGCCGAAGATCACGAAGGAAATGGAACTGCTCCGCTACTTCAAGCTGGGCGAGGCGGGGTTCATGGATGAGGAGAAACGGAAGGCGATGGAATTCATCCGCGCGCATCCGGGAATCTTCCTGGAGCTGACGTGGGACCGGATTGTGACCTTCTGGACAGGACTGCCGGCGCCAGTGGAGTCCTTTATTCACGCCGAGACGCAACTGGTGCGCGTGCTGCTGGTGTGCAATGCATTGGCGGGCTTGGGAGGCTTGGTAGGAATCGTGGTGCTAACACTAAGACGCAGCCCATACACATTTCCAGCCGCAGCTTATCCGGTTGTTTTTCCGTGGCTGTATTACATCACGCATCCAAATCTGCGATACCGGCACCCCATCGATCCGGTAGTGTTACTGCTGGCGGCGCTGGCGATCGGCAGTTTGTTGGGATTCCGGCCGGCAACCGCAGAGTCATCCAGCGGGCTGGAGGAAAGATAGACAGGGCCAGAAATGGCTGCTACATTTTCCTACTGATGGCATCTCAGGCCGCGAAAGAGCAAGAGCAGTTCGTTGCGGCACGAGGTCAAGCGCAATGGGTTCTAGAACCTTCCCCCGTTTTCCAAACCGAAAAGAATAGAAAAGGAGAATAGAAAAATGAGAACGAAATCCCTGGCAGGGGTGTTGATAGCTTTGCTTTTGATGGCGGGGGCAGCGGCTACGCATGCGCAGGAACTGACGCAGGCCGACAAGGACCATGCGATGCAGTACCTGGAATCGACGAAGAAAAATGTGCTGGAGGCGACAAAAGGACTGTCGGAGGCGCAGTGGAACTACAAGCCGGCGCCGGACCGCTGGTCGGTGGCGCAAGTGATGGAGCACATCGCGGCGGCAGAAGATTTTATACTGAGCCTGACTAAGGATAAGGTGATGTTGGCGCCGGCAGGGGAGCCGGGACGCGACGTGCAAAAAGTGGACGCCGCGGTGCTGCTGATGGTCCCGGACCGCACGAACAAGGCGCAGGCACCGGAGCCGCTGGTGCCGACAAACCGATTCTCGTCGCCGGAAGGATCGATTAAACACTTCGAGGCGAGCCGGGCGACGACGGAAGAGTTCCTGAAAACGACACCGGGACTGCGCGAGCACGTGATGGAAAGCCCGCTAGGGAAGCTGGATGGATATGAATTCATCCTGCTGATCGCGGCGCACAGCGAGCGGCACACCAAGCAGATCAACGAAGTGAAAGCGGATCCAAACTTCCCGAAGAAATAATTAAGATAAAAACCTAACACAGTGCTCTGAGAGACCGGACACAGAGTTCTCAGAGACAAAAAAGGCCACAGACCCAGCGGGTTATGCTACGGGTCAACCGAACAAGAACAGATGCGCCGCGTGAGGGCAGGCTGAGAGTGCCCGCGCGGCGCTTTCTTGTTATTGGCGAACTTCAGCTACGGCTGGAGTGTCGGTGTTGCTGGCGCTAACGCCCGGCACGGTAATAGTATTGTCCATGCGGACGAGGATTCCCGTTTGCGCAGGGAGTTCCACTTCCTTACCCTTGCGAATCATGATGTAGGCGGCGCTTCCGGCGAGGCCAAAGCCGAAGCCCTGGACAACTTTGCCGAAGATGGCGCCAACGATGGAGCCTGCGCCAGTGCCGATGGTGGCGCCGATGATGTCACCCTTGAAGTCATGCTTTTCCTGCACAACCTGACCTTCGGCGATCTTGACGTCGCTCCGTTGTTTGCCGTTTGACTGACCACGAGGCGGCTCGAAAGCGATGATGCTCATTTGGATAGGGATGAGACGACTGTCGACTTCCATGGAGTGAAAAGTGATGTTGATGTAGGCTTGGCCGCGGAATACGGAGAAGCGGCGGGCTTTCTCGACGGTGCCGACGACGCCGTTGATGCGTGTGCCTGCGGGAATCAACATCTGGGTGCCGAGCATGACGGGATCGGCGACGGTGGCTATGAAGGGATCACCATCTTTCGCGAGGCCGGTGTTGATGCTGTTCAGAAGGGTGAGGTGGATCTGGGTCCCTTGCAAGACCTGGCGCGGATCGGCTTTGGTTACAGGCGCGGTGGTAGCGGACAGAAGTGCAAATGCCAATACGAACGACAAGACTGATTTCATTGAATTCCTCCTGCGTGCACGTGCGTGCAAGCTTGGCCCCGTATCGTGGGGTGACACCGAGGCGATGCCTGGGTGCTGACCGCTGGCGCAGCGGACCTGCGTTCGACGCGGGCGAACGCGAGGTGGACGAGGAGGAAGTCCGTCCGAGCGCAGGTTACCTGAATTCCGGAAGATGCATTGAAGGTGTTTGGAATTGTGTCCATTCGGTAAACGTGGTGGGCCGAGTGGGCTACTGGACGAGTGCGAGTTAGTTCCTATGGTCTTGCCCTTAATGGGTCTCGGGAGTATGGTTTGCGGAGTTTGTTCCAACGGAGGAGAGCGACATGGGAGAAAGCAAGTTGATCAAAGCGTGTCTCGTGATGGCAGCGGGGGCGGTGTGTGCGGTAGCCATTTACGGTCAGGACAAGAAAGAGACTACTGAAGCGCATAAAATCGTGCATTACGGCGATTTGAAGTGGACGGCAATCATCAAAGGGTGCGAACTGGCTCCGGTGGACGGTGATCCCAATGCGGAAGGGGCCCCGTTTGTCCTGCGCCTCCGGTGCGCCGACGGAAGCAAGATTCCCGCTCATTGGCATCCGACGGACGAAAACGTGACGGTGCTGAAAGGGACCTTCCTTGTCGGGATGGGAGAGACGTTTGACGAGAGCAAGCTACAGCCGATGAATGTGGGAAACTTTATTGCCATGCCGAAAGATATGAAGCACTTCGGGCTGTGCAAAGGCGAGACGATTGTACAGGTTCACGGTGTGGGGCCGTTCAAAGTGAACTGGGTGAATCCGTCCGAAGTGCAGCCGCCGGATGCTCCGGCCGCGGCAGCAAAACCAAAATCCTGACGAGCGAGATCAATCGCTCTCACAGATTTCAAATTCCAACTCACACCTAGCGCACGCGAGGCTCGAGTGTCAGCGATTGCGCGTTCTGGCTGCGCTCGAGTCGCTATGCTAGACTTTTGCGTGCAGCCGCGAAAATGTGCGGGGCTGCCGGAGAGTGGAACTTCGGGCTCTGTGCAACGAGGTCCCGCGAACCCCGCCAGGCCCGGAAGGGAGCAACGGTACCGGGATCGCCTCGGGTGCCGCAGATCACCCGAAGTTCCTCTCACTGAAGAGTGCTTACAGTGTTCAGATATCAGTTTTCAGTGGGAAAAACGCTAACTTGTTGATGATTTCTCCTCTGTGCTGCGGATCAGACTTGTTGATGGCGGTCGATTAGCGATTGTCAGTGAGAGAAATACGAAGAGATGCACCGAGTTTTTGCTTTACTGAAGGCGGAAAGCTGAGTACTGAATACCTTCGCATGAGCTATCAAGTCATAGCGCGCAAGTGGCGGCCGCAGACGTTCAAGGATCTTGTCGGCCAGCAGCACGTGACGGAAACGCTGGCGAACGCAATCAAGAACGACCGCGTGGCGCATGCGTATATTTTTTCCGGCGCGCGGGGCGTGGGAAAAACGACGGCGGCGCGAATCCTGGCCAAGGCCATGAATTGCGTGAACGGGCCAACGGCGGAGCCTTGCGGAGTGTGCGATTCGTGCAAAGAGATTACGGCCGGGAATTCGCTGGACGTGATTGAGATCGACGCGGCCTCGAACCGCGGGATCGACCAGATTCGCGAGCTGCGAGAAATGGTGCGGTATGCGCCGGCAGCTTCGAGAAGAAAAGTTGTAATCCTGGATGAAGCGCACATGCTGACGGGCGAGGCGTCGAACGCGCTGTTGAAGACGCTGGAGGAGCCGCCGGACCGCGTGATTTTCGTGATGGCGACAACGCAGCCGGAGGATCTAGCGGATACGATCCGGTCGAGGTCGCAACACTTTCATTTCCGGGCGCTGACGTTTGCGGAAATTACGGGAAGGCTGGAAGAGATCGCGCGAAAAGAAAATCTGAAGATCGAACCTGGCGCGATGGCGGTGATTGCGCGGATGGCGGAGGGCAGTTTGCGCGACGCGCTGTCGCTGCTGGAGCAGGCGCGGGCGTATTGCGGCGACGCGATTCCAGACAAGGAAGTGCGCGAGCTGTTGGGCGTGGTGCCGGATGACGCGCTGGAAGAGCTGGTGGGCGCGATCGCGTCGGGATCGGCGGACCGGGCGCTGGGCCTGGTGCACACGTTTCAGAAAGAGGGACGCAACCTGCAACATTTTTGCCGGGAAGCGATCCGTCACATGCGGAATCTGCTGATTGCGCGGGTGTGCGGTGCGGATTCGGGCCTCATTGCGGCTACCCCAGACCAGCGACCGGCGCTGGCAAAAGCAGCGGAGCAATTCAGCGAAGAAGACCTGACGCGATTTTTCCAAATTTTATTGCAGACGGACGATGACCTGCGGCGGAAGCCCGATCCGCGCGTGCACCTGGAAATGGGATTGTTGCGGCTGATCAATGCGTCGCGGCTGGCGCCGCTGGAAGAGTTGCTGGCGGAATTGAAGAGCGGGGCACCAGGCGGCGTGACCAATTCGGGAATGGCGCGGGGCGCGACGCAGTCCGCTTCTGCTGTACCGGGCCAGGTGCGTCTTGGAAGTTCGCCGGCGGCGACAACTGGATTTGTACCACCGGGAAAAAGTTCTGTTCCAAATTTTGCGGCTGCGACGGCCACGGCACCTGCTCTTGCATCACCGATTCCTGCACCGATGGCGGCAAAGATCGAACGTGAAGAAGAAAAAACCGTTTCAGCGGCGAAGAGCAATGGCGCAGTAGCGGAAGTGAGTGGCATTAGCGTGGAGCAAGTGGTGGAAATCAAAACGGCGATCCAGGCACAGCAGAAATTTTTGGGAGAACTGGTCGAGCAGAGCAGCAGGTGGGAGCTCGAAGGAGCGGAATTGCGAATTTATTTCCCAGCGGAGAAACGGCCGTTCGCGGAAATGCTCGAAGGTAGAGATTCGCTGGAGAAGATCCGTAGCATATCGAGCAAGACTCTGGGCCGAGCAGTACGCGTCTGTGCTAAACTGGAAGGAGTTGCAGCGGTAGCCGCGCCTTCGTCGCGCGCGGCGAGCGTCACCCAGGAATTGAGCGCGCAATTTGAGCGCGATCCGATGGTGCGATCGATACTGCAACGCTTCGGAGGAAAAATTTCCGAAGTGAAACGGCGGCAAGAGGAATCCTGATGGAAGTCAGCGCTCTCCAACAGATGCTTTCGCGATTCCGGCAACTGCAGGAAGACCTGCAGAGGCAGGTGAATTCCGTGACGATCGAAGCGTCGTCCGGAGGCGGAATGGTCACCGTAAAGATGAACGGCCAGAAGCAGATTGTGGATGTGCGCATCGAGCCGGACGTTTTCGCGAGCAAAGACCAGGAGATGCTGCAGGACCTGGTCCGCGCGGCTGTGAATGAAGCGTCGCGGCGCGTGGATGAAGAACTGGCCAACCAGATGAAAAACCTCACCGGCGGTATTCCAGGGATCGCGGGGATGAAAATTCCCGGACTCTTTTAGCTGATGCGAAATTCCCCAGGTAGTTCCCACCCTCTTTTTCTACTTCACGAACTGGCCGTTGTGAACTTCGTATTCGACGCGGAAGGGCTTCTGCGCCTTGCAATCCTCCCAGTGTTGCTCGGCGATGAGGCGATTGGCTTGCGCGAGGCGCTCGGAGGGGAGTGGGTGTGAACGGAAATAACCATTTAAACTCTGAATGGCCAGCTCGGTAAGCTCCTGATCTGGGCTTTGCGCACGAATGACGTATTCTTCGTGCAGTTTTGCGAAGCGTTCGAAAGTGTCGACGGCGCCGTAGGGCGAATAGCCGGATTGAACTGCCAAATGCATTCCTTCACGGTCGGCTTCGAATTCCTCGTCTTTGTGGTAGCCGGCTTCCCAAAAATCGAGCGGGATCTGCAGCAGCTCTCCCAGGACGTCGAGATTGAGGTCTTTCAGTTTCGCTTCCAATTGCATGCGCTCGACACAGTGATAGTGATCGATGTGCTCGATCTCATGGGCCAGAACGTTGGCGAGCTCATCTTCAGTCATCATCAGGTCGAGCATGCCTTCTCCGATGTAGACCGGGCCACCGGGGAGCGAAAAGGCATTGATCATGTTGCGATCGGGGAGAACGGTGAAGGTATACGGCAGATGGCGATGCGCGTGGACGGCAACGGTACCTCCGATACGGGTGACGTACTTCTGGAGTCCCTCTTCTTCGGGCGTGAATTTGCGCGTTTCCGTTGCATAACGGGAGGCAAGTTCCCTGCCGATGGCGATTTCTCGTTCGTCGGAGAGACGCGTGAAGTGCATGGGAACGCGGGAGAGATCGCGCTGCGCGTCGGCGGCCATATTCAAGATGGCGTTAGCAGAAACAGGAGTGGACTTGGGGCGGCGCTGGCTCCAATAGAGCCCGGCCAGCGCAAAGCTCAGGATGAGAAAAAAAACGACGAATGCGGCGGAGCGCTTCATAGAAATTGCCGAATGGCGTCGCGGTACTTGCTATAAAGAAATGAAACGAGTACCAAGGCGGCGCCGACAATAATGAAGGTAACGTAGCGATCGCGCGGCTGAAGGCCCCAAACGTCGAGGGCCATGACTTTTCCGACGCAGAGCAGAAGAATCCCCAGGCCGGTTAGGCGGAAGCTCCGCTCTTTGACGACGAGCGCCAGCAGAAAAATCATCACGCCTTCAATGCCCCAAGACACAGTGACCATACCTGCGCGCATTTTCAAGGCGAGCATGCAGGTGAGAAGAATGATGGGAACAAAAAACTCAACTTGTTCGGGGCGGGAGGCAATCACGGCGAGCGGTCGGATCCAAGGATTCGCATTCTGAGAGACCTTGTAGCGCCCACGGAGACGGAACGCGAAGAACAGGCTTGCGAGCAAAATGGCAGCTGCCGAACTTAGAACGAAGTAGCGGCCCTGCCAGTCGCCTTCACCGAAATAGCCGGCGCCGAATAGATTGTGTGCCATACCGCGAGCGAGTACGAGGACCGTCAGGAGCAATCCCTGGTGCAGGAAGAGAGGACGATCTAGAAGCAATGCAGCGCCGAGCAGCGCGAAAACGACGGCAGCCCAAGAGGTGACGACCCATTCGATCGGAAACTGGAAATAGAAAAGCGCCACGATGGTGGCTGTGCCCAGGTACGCGAGAAGCGCGTCAAAGTGCAGGCGTCGGTCGCGGCCGGTAGCTTCTTCCCTCTGTGGCAATTGTGCGTAGACGAAGAAGAAAATCAGGACAAGCGGGAGGATGGTGTAGATCCGCGGACCCCAGAACTCGCCGGGCTCGCCCGCAGTAAGGTTGGCGAAGAAAATCCGAGTGAATGCAGCGACGAGGGCAACGTAAGCCTGATAGCGGAATTGCGTGATCTTGCGCAACAGGCCGTACTCGAAGAGCACCAGGCCAAACGCGCCCCAGGCCACGGCGATGCTGGTTGGCTGCGATTGCAACTCATACCAGAGCAGCAGGCCGCCGATGGCTGAGGCGGCCCAGGAGTAGACGTGATGGATGTCGCGTCGGCGCCATTCGTCGGGCATGCGGATGAGGCGCGAGAGCGCGTAGAAAATTACGGCGACGATGGCCAGTGACAGGAGGCGTACGCTAACGCCGTGCCAGGTGGTGGTGACGTAGAGATTCACGCTGATGCTACGGAGTAGCGTCAGGCCGGCGAGCACGTGCGATTGCCAGGGCAATTCTTCAAGCTCGAAACGCCGGTCGACGATGGCCAGGACGAGCGCAAACGTGGCCCAGAGCGGGGCTAGCCAGCCGTTGGGAGCTTCGTACCAGGCGAGGAGGCCAAGAAGACCAGTGGCCGCGAATGAATGGAGGAATGCGACGGCCCGGGTGTACCGTTCGTCCGGGGCGGCTTTGCGCGAGAGGAAGTACAAGCCAGCAGCGACGAGAGAAATGGTGAAGATGCGCAGAGACATGGGGCCCAAGAATTTTTGCTCCAGATTGTAGTTATAGAAAAAGGCGCGGACGAGCGCGCAGAGACCGGCTGCGTTTGCTTGCCATGCGAGCTGCTGGTAACGAACCCATCGCGTGGAGAGCGCGAGAACGACGGCGAAAATGATCCAGCCGACGGCAATCCAGGGTGAGCGGAGCGCTTCCTGAAGAACCCAGACCATCATAGCGGTGCCAACCCAAGTGTAAGCTGCGCGCGCAAGCGCGAGATGGCGTTCGTCGGTGATGCCAAGCCTCTTGGCGAGCCAATAACCGCCGACTACGACGGGGAACGCGCTGAAAGCACGAACAGGAATCGTGTGCCAGGTGTGGATTCCCCCTTGATCCGCCGTAAGCGCGGTAAACACGGCGAGACCGGTAAGCAGATGCGAGTGCCAGGCAAGGGCGTGATAGCGCAAGGCGCGCGCGGCTTCGGACAGAAGAACCGCGAAAGTGATGAACGCGAGAGGCTGCCAAAGCTCGGGCGCTTCGAACCAGATGAGAAGAGCGAAGAAAGCGCTGCCCGCCGCTGCAAGAAGAGCGCGAATGGCGCGCTGCGCGGGATCATCGCGCAGCGCGGCCAACTTGGCAGCAAGATAGAACGCAGCGCCGAGAATAGGAAGAGTGAGCACTCGCATTTGCACGCGAACCTGTGGCGGAGATTCGAGATGCAGATTGTAGACGGCGGCGCGATAGAGTGTCAGTGCTCCCATGAGAGCGTACTGGCCTTGCAAGTGAGGTGAATCTACCGCTCGGCAAAGAGCCGCGAGAGTGAGCATGATGGCGGCGAAAGCAAGCGCAGTCCAATCGTAAGAGAAGAGGGCCCAGGCAGCGGATGCGGCGGCAAACGCACCGAGATAGGAGTGGATGGTTAGCAGGGGACGATCCGTTGAGCCTTCAAATAATTCCTTCCACCACGAGCCGATGCCGAAGACATTGATATAGAAGGCGATGGCGCACAGAGCGAAGAGCACTCCTGCGGCCAACGAGAGAGTTTCGCTAGAGGCACGCAGCGTGATGAGCTGGCGGAAGTCAACGCCGACGAGATGCAAGCCAACAAGAAGTCCGGTAAGAAGACCGAGACGGCGGAAAACGACTTCTTTCACGATGACTCCAGCGGCCAGAAAAACTTCCGCGGCGACAAGCCAGAGAATGGCTACGTTGTTTCCGGAATAGTGGAAGGGAACGGCCGCGAGCATTAACGTCGCGCCAACCACGCTCAGGACGACAAAAGCCTGGCGGCGTCGTTTAGTGATTGGCAATTGGGCCAGGCTGAATTCGAGCGCTCCAACGAAGAAGAGCGCGAGATAGGCAAGCTCCGGCTGGACGGATTGGAACTTCATGACCCCAAGGAGCAAGAGGACATTCAGGAGAGCAGCGAGAGTGGAGATGTGTTCTTCGAAGTCGGTTTTCACGTTGCGGAAAACGTAGGAGAGACGAAAAGTTATCCAGTAGAAGAAAAGCAACGCCAAGCTGGCATGATATTCCTGGAAGTGGCGGCCGTGAGCGCCTTCGATGCCGAGGATGCGATAAAGCCAATAGAGGTGATTCAGGTAGCTGGAGAGAATGCCGAAGACTTCAAGTTCGAACCAACCCATTTTCAGGACGATGGAAACGAGACCGATGGCAAGCACTACGCCGGAGGACAGACCGTAGACAGTGTCTTGACTCAAAGCTACGGTGGTGTAGCCGAGCAGAAATGCCAGGCCGGTTACGAGCTGTGAGTGATATCGTAGAGTGTGCGCGGCCATCGCGGCGGCCACGCCTAGCATCAGGATGCAATCGAGAGTCAGCGAGTCAAGGACGTGCATCGCGGCGACGTGGTGAATGGCGTAGGTGCTAAAAAAGAAAAGCGCCCAGCCGCCGCCGATGCCCGTGCGGCCTAGGAGGCGATAGCGTTCGTTTCTCTCCAGATAGATGCCGCCTACGAGAAGAAAGGAGGAGGCGAGATAAGAGATGCCCACTTTGCCAAGCGGGCCGAGAGCGCCGAGCTCGTAGATCCCAAAGAGAGCGACACCCACAACGAGGATGCTAATGCCGAGTTTATTGAGCCAGTTTGTGCCGAGAGTTTCTTCGATGGCGGAGACGGTTTTCATGCGCTGCTGAAAGGTTGGCTTGGGCGCAGGCACGCGATACGGAGAGATCGGCGGTGGCACGGAGACGCGCGCAGCCGCGGCTGGAGGAATCTGTGCCGCTATGCGCGACGCGGGCACGGGAATTGATGGAGCTGGCGGCTGATGCGAAGGAACGGATGACGGGATGGTTTGTGGCGGAGCGACAGGCGCAGCCGGTTTTATTTCGACGGGTGTTTTCGCGGCGGCAGGCAGGATAGGCTTCGGTTCAACAGGCGCGGGTGGCACGGGTAGTTTCTGAGCGGGCGCGGTTGGGGGAGCGATTGGCATAGGGGTTGGAGCAATAGGAATAGGAACCTGCGGTTTTTGCGGCTGCTGCCGTTGCTGTTTATCGAGAACTGGAATCGACACCGGGGCTGGCAGCTTGACTGACGCGGGCACATCGACGTACGGGGCCGGAACCGGAGTTTCTTTCGCCAGGGCTGCGGGCGTGGTCGGGCGCTGCGCAGGTTCACTAACAACTGGCGCGGCCGGATGAACTGCCGCGGCGAGTTGGCGCTTGAGGTCGGCAACCTCGCGCTGGAAGGAGGTGTGGTGCCTGGAATTCTCCTCCTTGAGTTGATCCAAGTCCGAGCGAAGTTTGTTGTGCTTCACTAGTAGAAACAGAGTGAGAAAAGGGGTGACGAGAAGTAAGAGCCCGAACAAGACAAGCAGCAGCTCAGCCATGGGCATCGGGCATCCTTGGTCGTGCGACTCGTTGCTGTGATGTTAGAACGAGGGAAGTGAGGAATCTTGCACTTTGTTTCGTGAATGAACATTCCAGTCACTAGCACTTGGTTAAGTCTTGTTGAATGAGAAAGATGGGAACAGGCCGGTAAAAGAATTCTGCCATGGCCCGTGCATTGTGCTGATCTACTCCCCCGAAGAATGGAAATGTGTGATACACTGTTTTTGCGCTTATTACCTCGGTTGTGTTGTGCGGTCCCTCTGGTGCAGTGCTTGATCTGAGAATCCCCGCCTCCAGTTTCCTCCGTACGTTGTACGCGTAATCTAAAACAAGACTGGCAAAGCAAGCCGCCGGCCGCCCGAGAATTCGTGTGCGCACCGCGACGGCTTCTGCCAGCAAGAAAGCAATATTGAATGTCGAATGTTTATGAAGTTAAAGCAAAGCGCTCCTCGGAGCCTCTGACTGAACGCGCCGCGGCGCCTGTCGTGGAGCGCGCTAGTGCACCTCTCCAAGAACGCGCGGTCGCACCTCTTTTGGAACGCGTTAGCGCGCGATTCGCAGAGATGCAGATTTCCGCGTATGTGAAAGAGAGATTGACGGGATCACGGTTTAACGCGCCGACTCCGGTGCAGGCGGCGGCAATTCCGCAGGCGCTGGAAGGCAAAGATGTAATCGCCACGGCGCAGACAGGAACCGGCAAAACGCTCGCCTTCCTGATTCCGGTAATCGAGAAGCTGCTTGCAGATAAAACGCCGGGCATTACGGCGCTGGTGCTGGTTCCCACGCGCGAACTGGCGATGCAGGTGGTGGAGCAATTTAACGCGCTGCGCGGGAAGCAATTGCTTCCGGCGGCGCTCGTCGTTGGTGGATTGTCCGAAGGAGCGCAGCTCCAGGCGATTCGCAAAGGAGCGCGGCTGGTTGTGGCGACTCCTGGAAGACTCGAAGATTATCTTGACCGCAGGCTTTTCCATTTCAACGCGCTACGCATCCTCATCCTCGATGAAGCGGACCGCATGCTGGACATGGGATTCCTTCCGGCGATTCGGCGCATTGTGTCGATCCTGCCGAAGGAACGCCAGACGATGTGCTTTTCCGCGACGATGGAAGGCGATATGGCGCGCGTTGTGAAGGACTATCTGCGAAACCCCGTGCGGCTTACGTTTGGCTCGACGTCGAAGCCATCGGAGAACGTACGCGTGCAGGCGTTTGAAGTGGCCATGGACCGCAAGCAGGAGATGCTGCAACGTCTGTTGACCAAGGAAACGGGCAAGTGCCTGGTATTTGCCCGGACCAAGCGCGGGGCAGAACGCATTGCGGAGAGCTTGAACCGCAAAGGATTCTCCACGGCGATGATTCATGGCGACCGCTCGCAATCGCAGCGGACTTCGGCGCTGACGGGATTCCAGCAGGGCCGATTTCGCGTGCTGGTGGCGACGGACCTGGCTTCGCGCGGGATTCACGTGCAGGACATCGCCCACGTCATCAACTACGATTTGCCCGAAGTGGCGGAGAACTTTATTCACCGCGTTGGACGGACTGGCCGTAATGGCGGTCACGGAGTAGCTTCGACGCTATTTGTGAAAGAGCAGCGGTCGGAACTGTTCCAACTGGAACGCACGCTAGGGATCAAGATGGAACGGTTGCGCGCGGACGACGGCGCGGCTTTGCCTGAACGACAGGAACGGAAGCCAGTGAACCTGCCGGCCGTGGAATCCGCTCCGAGGCCTGGAAGATTTGTTCTGCCCGGGGAGGTTTTCCAAGCTCCGATGGACAATTAGTCCGGAATCGAATCGGTTGATCGCCCGGTAAAACATAAACAGAAAAGAGCAGGGCCGCGAAGAAAATCTTCGCGGCCCTGCTTTCATTTAGGAATTCAGAACGTCGCCGAGCCGCGAGTAGCCGTCATTAGAAAGTGAAGCGCGCAGCAAATTGAAAGGCGCGGGGCCCGCCCGAACCGAAGAACCCTCCGGCCACGCTCTGCGCCTGGTAGAACTGAGGCCCGATTGTAATATCGCGGCCAGAGAAGCTGTTCAGGTTTGAACCGCGGACGTTCGTCGAATTGAAAATGTTGAAGGCTTCGCCGATTAAGGATAGGCCCCAGCGCTCGCCGAGACGAATGTTTTTGGTCAGGCGAAAATCGAGGGCACTGAAAGGGCTAAAGAAGTTGATGCCACCGGGCACCAGAGGAAGTTGCGGGCCAGCATGGCAGGGCGCCGGCGCGGGACAAGCCGGCAAATTATTCCAGGAAGTGATGACGGCATTGAGTTGATCGCTGTTCTTGATCCCGCGGCCGATATCGTTGCGCGAGAGGATGGGTAGCCGCGAGGAAGTCGTTTGATTGGGATTGAAAGCCACGGGAAGCGCGGAAATGAACGTATCAGCGGGCACGCCAGAGCCAAACGTGTAAATGGGAGACAACGAAAAGCTCCAGGGCATTTGCAAATTACCGTAGAGCGTCAGGCGATGCCGTTCGTCGGTAGAGGCGTAACCTTTTTCCTTGGCAAGCCCGCTGGTTCCTTCAACGAGATTCACCTGTTCATCTATGTTGTTGTTGGTGAGCTGATCGTCGTCGGAATAGTCGAGCGTTTTCGAAAAGGTGTAGCTGATGTTGTAGAGATAGGTGAATTTGCCGAGCTTGGTCGGCCTGTGCTGGAGGCTGACAATCAGACCGTCATACCAGGATTTCGCAAAAGAGCCGATTTCGGTGACGTTGTCGGAGATGCCCGTCAGGGGATCAGTGGCGGTGCAGGGAATGTTATTTCCCGGGCACGAAATATCGGGAGAGGTGGAGTTCGTGGTGCGCAGCGCCTGGCCAATTAATTGGCGATTGCCGAAGACATGCAGGCCGTCCGCGGAAAGCAGCCAGCTGCTGCCAAATTGTTGCTGAATGCCGAGCGAGAACTGCTGAAACGTCGGATGGTGCGAAAAAGGGCTGAGCACGATGATGCCGACGCCACCATTTTGACTGGGCCCGCTGAACGGATTAGCCAGAGTGGGACTTCCCGGTGCAAAGTGAACGCCCGGGATTGGGGCAAAGCAGAAATCAAGACTTGGCGGAGCGGGATTACCCGGGAAGGTGCAGGTCGATCCGGCAAATTGCGTGACCGTCAGAGCCCGATCGTTCTGCACCAGCTCTTCGCTGGGAGCTTCGAGAATAATACGGTCGTAATAGATGCCATAGCCGCCGCGGATGACGCTCTTGCCTTTATTAAAGGGATCGTACGCAAAGCCGATGCGAGGGCCGAAATCCTTCCAATCGTTGCTGTGGTGGAGGTCAATGACATTGGCCATCCAGACGCACTGCTGTGTGGGAACGGTTGTGAGGTTGGGGCAAGGACCGTGGGCGCTATCGTTGCCGAGCAGATCGCTGTCAAATTCCCAACGCAGACCCAGGTTAAACGTCAAGTTGGGGCGAATGCGCCAGTCGTCCTGAACGAATCCCGCGACGTAGTTATTGTGGACATGTGGAATGGGTACGGGGCTTACCGGCGCACTGCTCTTGATGGCTACCGCAATGGGAATATCCAGGTCGTTCACAACACCATCGCCATTGAGGTCGTGGAACCCAAAGTTCGTGGTCAGAATGACCGAGCCGGTACCGAAAACGTTGATAATGCCGTGCGCGTCGTAATGCTGAAGTTCGGCGCCGAGGCGCAGAGAATGTTTTCCGAGGGTCCATGAAAAAGCGTCGCCGAACTGGTAGCGATTCAAATAGGTCGCTTGGGGCAGATTGAAATTCGCGCCGTCGGTCACGCCGGGAAAGAGCAGCTCGTTGGTGGACGCCAGACCTGCTGGGTTTGTGGTCGGAGAGTTCGGTGAGAATGCGGGAAGATTGTTGAAGAAATTATCGTAGTGAAAGGAGGCGTTGTTCACCTGCGAACTCGAAATCGTAGTGGTCAGACCCGCAGCAATAGAGTTGAAACGATTGAGGCCGTCCTGCCTCTCGGCGGCAGTGAAGCTTGGTGAAGGCTGCGCCAAGGAAGCTCCCGAAACGTCCGTGGAGCGGTTGAATGAGTAGCGAATCATCAGCATATTCTTGGCGTCGATTTGGTAATCGACGCGGGTGGAAAAAAGAAAATCCCGGAGGGGTGCAGGCGCGGAAGTATTGATAACAGCGTCGGTGGTGAAATCGCGCGTGCCGGTCTGAATGGGAGCATTCTGATCGCGATATTCCGCGGACGCGAACCACCAGGCCTGGTCTTTGCGAAGCGAGCCGCCCACGGAACCGCCGAACTGTTCACGATTGAAAGGCGGCGGCGGTAGGCTGCGATTGAACGTGGCAGGAAGCCCCTGGAGGTGACCGTTGCGTTCGAACAGGAAAGCCGAGCCGTGATATTCGTTCGAACCAGACTTGGTGACGATGTTGATGATGCTGTTGCCAGAACGGCCCACTTCCGAGGTAAACCGGCTGGTGGCGATCTGAAATTCCTTTACGGAATCCTCCGGAAAATTCATCAGAGTGCCACCGACGACCTCGTCATTGTTGTCGCCGCCGTCCACGGTGATATTGCCGCCGCGGCCGAATCCGCCGGCGGAACTGACTTCGAGGGTGTTCGTCTTGGTGGGATCAAACGTTGGAGCGGGGCGATTGCCGGGAACAAGATAAGCGAGCTCGAGAAAGTTTCTGCCGTTCAGAGGGATGTTCTCAATGGTAGTGGAAGTGATTTGGCCTTGAATCATGGATTGCGTCAGCTCGATATCGGTGACGCCGCCGTTGACGTTGACAGTTGTGCCGAGTCCGGCAACCTGGAGCTTGGCATCGAGCGTAGTCGTGCGGCCGGCCTGCACTACGGCGTTAGTGAACTCCGCGGGGGCAAAACCAGGAGCCTGAATTTTCAAGTCGTAGTCACCGGCGGGAAGATTCGGGAAAACGTAGACGCCGTCGTCGTTCGTGGAAGTCTCGCGGGTGATGCCCTGAGTCTTGCTAGTTGCGACGACTAAGGCGTTGGGGACGAAGGCATCGCGCGGGTCCGTGACAATGCCGTTGATTGTGCCGGTCGGTACTTGCGCCGGGACAGCAGTGGTGATTAACGCGATGAGCAACGCCACCTTCACAACTCTGCAACTCAGCCGCTTCACCATTCACACTCTCCGTTTTCATCCATAGAATTCCGCGGGCAGCCGATGTCCTTTCAGTTCCCTGAAGGGCACGCCTGGCAAAAAAAACTGCAAATTCAAGAAAAAATTACTTTTGCGATGCGACTTGCGCTTCGATCTTGTCGATGACAATAGCGGTAGAACCACCGCGCTTGTAGAGCGTGCCGGTTGCATTGACCTTCTGCCCGGCGAAGGGAAGAAGTTTGGGGTTCTGCCCGCTGGAGGGCGTCGTGCCAGCGATTGGCCAGTAGACCGTGCCGTCTTCGGCCAGAATCACGAGTTGTGACCCGGCGTTCGCACACGAGATAGCGCATTCTCTGCTAATAGGCTTGTCGAGACTCTTCGTGAAGGCACACGCAGAATCGAGCACATAGCCCTTGACGGTCACGGGGGCGGAGAAAGCACCTCCGGCCAAGAGCGCTGCAAGCAATGCCAATAGAAGAAACGATTTCGCACCCAGACTGAAAGTTCTCACCGAACACCTCCCCTTATCAAGCGCAGTGGACTGCTCATGACGTTTCGAGGACACGTAAGAGCGCCATCGAATTTCAGGGGACTTTAGTTGCTGCTAGAGTGAGGGGCAATACTAGAAAAGTACTAGAGATTCAGAGATTGAGAATCATGGCTGCGCGCGAGGAGTTGGAGTAGGCACGCATGGCCGGAGTCATGGCAAGATACGGGAATGTTGATTCGGCCTGCGGCGGAAAATGATCGCGATGCGATCTGGCGAATCATGGAACCGATCGTCCTCGCGGGCGAGACTTATACACTTCCATGCGACATGGGGCAGAAAAATGCGCTCGCGTACTGGCTATCGGCGCAACATGAGGTCTTCGTGGTGGAAGAGAACGATGAAATTATCGGAACGTATTTCCTGCAGGCGAATCAGCAGGGTGGCGGAGCGCACGTCGCAAATTGCGGCTACATGACGTCTGTTTCCGCGACAGGACGCGGCGTCGCGCGAGCGATGTGCGCGCATTCTCTGGACCGCGCACGCACACGCGGATTTCGAGCGATGCAATTCAATTTTGTGGTGAGCACGAACGAGCGCGCCGTGCGATTGTGGCAAAGCTTCGAATTTGAGATTGTGGGCCGACTGCCGAAGGCGTTTCTGCATCCAACGCTGGGCTCTGTCGACGCCTACGTCATGTATCGCGGACTTTGACGATCGCGCAGGTTGAAATCCTAACCCGTTGAATGGGTCCGCCATTCGTGGCACTGTACGTGCCGATATGTCTTAGGGCCATGACAAATCCATCTCTAAAGCTGCTAGCGTGGACGTACAAGATTCTGGCTACTGTTATTTGCGTTGGTTTCCCAGTGATTCTTCATCCTCGTTGGGGAATTAATCGGTTTGCTGATTTCGAGCTGATTGCCCTGGCAGTCTTGTCGTTGATTCCCAATCGTTGGGTTGTGTTCTCACGAACATCTTTTGCCACATTTTTGTTGCTCACCTTATTTCCGCTCAATATGTTCTTACATATTTCTGCCTACAGGCACCTCGATCTCGAATCGGTGACAGCCATGATCGTTGTCATCTTCTTTTTTGCGCCTTTGCCGGTATCGCTGGTGCTAAGCCGAATGCGCCTCCAGAGAAGAGATAGGTTCACGTATGCCTAACACTGCCCTGCAGGAAAATTTGTTTCAACCCACGCCGCTGCGCGATCACTAGCGCGTTTGCACAGAGACACGCCGCTATGCTACACATGCTGCATGCCTGATTTTGCCGGTCCTGTCGAACGACTCATCGATGAACTGAAACATCTCCCTGGAATTGGCCAGAAGACGGCGCAGAGGCTGGCGTTTTACCTGCTGCGAGCGGCGCCGGAAGATGCGCTGGCGCTGGCGGACGCAATTCGCGACGCCAAAGAAAAGATCCGCGCCTGTTCGGTCTGCCACAACATTACGGAATCGGATCCGTGCTTCTACTGTGTGGGGCCAACTCGCAGCAAGAAGACGATTTGCGTAGTGGAAGAAGCGCACAACATCATGGCCATCGAGAAGACGCGGACGTACAGCGGGATGTATCACGTGCTGGGCGGATCGCTCTCGCCACTCTCAGGACGCGGGCCGGAACAGCTTCATATCAAGACATTGATCGAGCGGCTGAAGGGCGGAGCGGTGGAAGAAATCATCGTGGCGACGAATCCTACGGCGGAGGGTGAAGCTACGGCAGTGTACCTATCAAAGCTCTTGAAGCCGCTTGGTGTCCGCGTTTCACGGATCGGAGTCGGGATTCCAGTGGGCGCGGACCTGGAATATGCTGACGAAGTGACGATGTTGAAAGCCATGGAAGGGCGACGAGATCTGTAATCTAGCGGGAACGAAACCATCGAACTCCATCCCACGCCTCGCTAAAGCTTGGTGATGCAATAGCTTCCGGAGAGTGAATTCCGAGGCCCTGCTAGTACGCCTAGGACGCTCTAGCCAATTTCGCCATTTGGGTATAGAGTCCGAATTCCACGGTGGTTGTTCCCCCGCCGATTGCATGGCAGCCGCCGCACGGCTGACAGGAGGTGCGCTAATGCCGAGTCTGGCGCACTACATGGCGCAATACGATCACGAGCACGAATCCGGCTGGAATAAGTTCCTGCATGGTGTAGGCATTCCAATGATTTTTGCAGGGTTGATCCTGTTCCTTTTCACGAAATGGATTTGGGGGACGGGATTTTTTGTGGGCGGATGGGTGCTCCTTTTTCTCGGCCACCGGATCGAAGGAAATCATCCGGCGTTTTTTCAGGGAGCAATCTATTTGCTAGTAGGGCCAATCTGGGTCGCAAAGGAAGCATGGATGTTCCTGACCGGAGCACACCGCAGGCCGACCTCGGAAGGTACCCCGTAGGGCACGGCGACGAAGAAGTGGCATCGCTGCCACGCGTTTGAGAAAAATCTAAGCACACTGAGGGACGGCGGCGGCTTGTATGAACGATTCAGGCGGCGATTCTGCCGATGAGAGAGCTGAGATGGTGTCCGAAGACATAGCCAGCGCGAGCACGGAGTTGAGGAAGCGCCGCAGCACCAGGATCGTGCAAGCGGTGCCACTCGTCACGACGGGAGTGGACGCGCTCGGGCGGCCGTTCGTGGAACGGACCTCTTCGCTGATCATTAACTGCCACGGATGCCGCTACCAGTCGAAGCATTACGTCTTGAAAAATATGTGGGTGACGGTGGAGATTCCACACCCCGAGGCTGGCCAACCGCCGAGAAGCGTGCGGGGCCGCGTGGCGTGGATTCAACGGCCGCGGACGGTGCGGCAACTCTTTCAAGTGGCGCTGGAATTGGAAATTCCCGGGAACGTCTGGGGCATCGCATTTCCACCGGAAGACTGGATCGCGTTTCCGGACATGGCGCAAGGTGGGACAAAGTCCGAAAGAGTGGAGGAGACACCCCATTCGGCATCGCCCGCGAATGAAATTACATTGCCTCTAGGCGAGCCAGAACTTCCCTCTTCGAGCGGACCGGACAACGTGCGGGTGTTCCCTTCTCCGGCGAGCACGACGGATGCGTCGTTGCAGTTGGCACGACAGGTTGCGCGCCTGGTGGCGGACGCCAAGCAGCAGATTCAGGCGGCCACGCGGGAAGCGGCTTCGCAAGCGGTGTCAGCCGAACGGCGGCTTTCCTTCGAACAGTGGGAACAGAAGTTTGCCGCGGGGCGCGCGGAAATCGCAAATGAGGTGTCCCACGCGCTCGCGCGGCTTCACGATGAAGTTGACGACCGATCGCGCGCAACACATGCCGCGGCAGCGGAGGCGCTGCGGAATGAATTGCCGCGTTGGCTGGCGCCGCAACTCGAACAGCTCACGCGAGAGCTGACGTCGCGACTTTCAAGAGAAGGCGCGGCGCAGCGCGGCGAACATATCGAGCAAGCCGAAAAAATGTCCGGAACACTGCGGACGCTGTGCCAGCAGGGCGAGGAAACTGCGGCACGGGTGAAGGCCCAGACTGAGTTGTCGGAAGCACAAATTTCCGCGCGGACGGACGCGGCGGCGCAATCCGTGGAAGAAACCGCGAAAAAGCTCGAAGAGGCGACAACAAAACAGCGCGAGTCATTGGAAGCTGCGGCAAACGCGGTCCGGCAACAATTCGAAGTGGCAACCCAAATGGCAAGCGAAGTGGCGAAGAAACTGGAAGAGACGACAGCCAAGCAGCGCGAGACTTTGGAGGCCACGGCCAGAGAGATTCAGCAACAGTTCGAATTGGCGGCGCGAACTTCTGGGGAAGCCGCGAAGCAACTGGAAGAGAGCGCGGCGAAACACCGCGAGGCGTTGAACTTTGCGGCAAACGATGTGCAGCAGCGGGCTGCGGAAGCGCTCGCGGCAGCGCAGTCTTCGTGGCGCGCGCAGCTTGCAGGTGAACTGGAAGCAGCACAAGCGCGGTGGCGCGCCGCAATGGACAGTACTCTCGCGGAGGCACAGGATCGCGCGGCGGGCGGGTTGAACGAGCATGCGCGCAGCTTGCTTTCACACTTGCAGGAAGAGATGGCCCGGCAAACCACGGCCATGCGAGAAGCATCGGCTGGCACGGCGGCGGAATCGGAGAAAAAAATGGCCGCGCTGCGGGACACGCTTCAGGAACAATCGCAACGGCTGGAAGCAGCGCTGACGCGGGCTGGCCAATCCGCTGAACAGATGGAGAGTCATGCGTCCCAACTTGAAAATGCGAAGCAGCAGGCGCTGGCGGGATTTCATGCGCAGTTGGATGACGTGCTGAACATTCACCGTAACGAGCTGCACCGGCGCTCGGGATCGTTGATCGAGGAGATCAACGATCGAATTCGTGCGACGTTTGAAGAATCCACGCGGCAGGCGCTGGCCACATTCAACGGGCAAGTCGAAGAAATGGTGCAGCCGCACATCTCGCGGACGGAGGAAGCGATTCACCGGCTGGCGGGAGGGCGTTCGCTGTTGGATGCGGCGCTGACGCTGCAACAGGACCGCATCCGCAACTCGGCGGATGAAGCGTTTGCGGAATCACTGGGGCGCTTCCGGGAAAACCTGGGAGGCGTGGAGCAGATTCTGCAGGAGGCTTCGGAAACGGTCACCGGGCGCAACCTGACGGAACTGGAAGGAAAAATCAGCGATCTGAAGCACCAGGTGGTTGAGGAACTTTACAAGTCCGCGGAATGGTACGAGAAAAAAGCGCAGACGCAGATTCAGAACCAGGCGGACCGCGCGGTGGAACAGGCTGCGAATCAGCTGCGGGAGAAGGCAGGAGAGGTGTCCAGCGTGTTTGCAAGCGAGCTGGATCATTCGAGCCGCAACTTTGTGGGGCACACGCAAACGCAGATGGAAGAAGTGGTGCGGGAATCGTTCGAACGAGCACGAGCGCTCTTTGCGGAAGCTGCGGATACTACCGCGGCGGCTTTTACAGATGAAGTGCAGCGCACGGGGCGGCAGGAGTTGGATGGGTTCGGCCAGGAGCTGAGGCGTGTGACGGAGGAAGCTCGATCGGAAATGGGCGCGGCGCGCGTGGATCTGGCACATCAAGTGACCGCCGAGCAGCAGGAATTCCTGCGCCGGTTCCAGACGGCGACGGCTGGAGCGCTGGAAGCCGGTATAGCGGACGCGCGGAAACGCGTGGAGGAAGGATTCGAACCGCTGCTGGATTCGTGGAAGTCGATGACGGATGCGCATCAGAAGGAAATGGAACGCGTTTACGGGAAGATGGGCGAGGAAGCAGCGGACCACTACAAGACCAAGCTGGAAAATGTTTCGAATCAGTGGATGCTGGCTACCGTGGCGTCGCTGGATCACCAGTCGCGAGACATGATTTCCGGAATTGCGGCGACAGCGGAAGAAAAACTCCGCGAAGCCTGCAATCAGGTTTTTACGGGAATCGGAGAATCGCTGCGCGAACGTCTAAAAGAGATTGCTTCGGGCTTCACCCCGCCGGAACCTCCCGAGCGGGCAAAAAGCGCGAATTCCGGAAACTGAAAGACAGGCTACGGGGCTATATCCAACGCCGAGTCCTCTGATTCGCCAGTTCCCTGCTGGCCCGGTATAATCCCACGGGTATCAACCTTAATGGCTAATCATGCTTATTTGCGCGTGTGGACGCGCGATTTTTCCCTGGAAACGATGCTTGCGGAGTTCGCCCGGTTCCTAACGACCGCGCCGGTTTCGGCAACACAAGATACATTCAGCGAACTGATTGTGCAGGCAGTGGACGCGGCGGAAATCCCGGTGGCGGAATGGGATCTGCGCCCACTGAAAATGGGGCCTGCGGAAGTTACCGCCATGGCTGTACAGCACCTGAATACGGACACGGCGTACGTTGTGAACGCAAAATGGGATTTGTGGGGCTTTGATATCGAGAGTTTGAAGTGGCAGCATAAGCCGGAGCCGCTGGTCTTGGCGTGCCACGGGCTAGACTATGACGACGGTCTTGCGGCGACATCGGGACACTTTATGGCCGACCTGGGCTTCGAGCATTTTTTTACGGGACACGGCGGACTGCTGGCGCCGGGAGCGGCTTCGAATCCGTTCAACTCGTCGGATCACCCGATCGAGCACACTTTCCGGCAGTGGATGACGGCAAGCGGAAACTTGAAGGAATATCACGCCAAGACGCGGGAAAACATCCAACAATTGTTCCGATGGGTGGAGGCGGTGGAGCGGGCACTGCCGGTCGAGCGCAGCGAATTGTGGTCCGAAGGTGAGGAGAACTTTGAAGCGCGGCTGGATGCGATCCTGGCGCAGAGGTAGTGCATTCCAAACTAGGACAAGCCGGACACGGCCCGTCCTTCCACCGAAGGCGGGCAACAGATAGAATTGTTGCATTGCGCATAGGATTCGGGGTGTCGGGCTGTGCGAGGGTGATTGATTACTTGGCACGCCAGAGAAGGATGGGAAGCCGGAGCAGGTTGAAGAAATAGCGCTTGCGACGACAAGGCTCTGATGGAAAAAAGCTCACAAAGCGAATGTATGCGTGCTAACGAGGCGGGTAGCGCCCCGTCCTTTCTTAAAGAAGGCTGGCGCGCAGGCGAAGCCCGCAGGTGGAGTATCCCCCTGAAATTCTCACTGGGAGTTTTGTCCCTGGCTGTTTTTCTTGGCGGGTGTGGCGGAGATGCGCCATCGCCAGCGCCAGCGCCAGCGGCGGAAGCCAAGCCTGCTGAGCCTGCTGTTCCAGAAGACATGCAGGCGGCAGCGAAGGCCATGTTGGGAAGCGATTCGCAGGTATTGGCCTTTGGAGATCTGGCCAAAAACGGGAAGCAGGAATTTCTTGCGGCGAACGTCGTGCCAAAGACTCCCACTAATAATTTGCCTGGAACCATCGTGACGCGCGTAGTTGTGGCGCAAGAGAACGACGGGAAGTGGGCGGAGCTACTGCGTTGCGACGAACATCTGAAAAATGAGAAGGGCTATCTGGGATTGACACCGCTGGTGCCCGTAACCGGATGGCGCTTGCAATACGAGCAAAATACCGATAAAGGCCTGCAACTTTATTTCACGCCGCTGAAAGGCGCGGTTGATTCGCACGTGCTGCCGATCGGCGTGCGCTGGAACCCGGCGACAAAGCGCTACCAGTCGTTAGACCGCACATACGAACACTTTCTGCTGGAATCACCCTCGCTGCAAGATGTGAGGTCGACACTGCGATGAGCTCGGCCCCTTCAACCACTGACAATAAGCCGCCCACGAGTCCGCCGCCATCGGTCCCTAAAAAGGACTTGAGCGGCCTGATGCCTTACTTGCGGCGCTACCCGGGCGGGATCGTTTTCGGGCTGCTGACGGTTGTGCTGATGGGAATCGTCGGAAATGTGCTGCCGCTGGCAACCGGCGTTATGACGGACACGCTTGCAGGGAATCCGGTGCCTTTTGAGCATGCCACGGCGACTGGTGCTCCGCCGGTTACTTTCGGCCTGAACCCGTCGACGCTCAGCCGCTCGGTTCCGTATTACGCACCGAGCAGCCGGCGCACGCTGGGTATCTACTGCCTGATCGTCATACTTTGCGTGGGTATTAAGGGCGTTCTTTCGTTCTCGGCGCGGTGGACACTGATCGGAGTATCACGGGACATCGAATTCGACATTCGAAACGATCTGCTGAAGCGGCTGCTGATCCTCGAGCCGGAATTCTATGTGCGCAATCGCACGGGCGAACTGATGTCGCGCGCCACGAATGACCTGAATGCGGTGCGCATGGTGCTTGGGCCGGGAATCATGTACAGCGCGACGACGATCATCACCATGATCTTCGCAATCGTCGTCATGGTCGCGCTCTCGCCCTCCCTTACGCTATGGGTCCTGATTCCTGCGCCGGTGGTAGCCTTCGCTGTGTGGTTTTTCGGCAAAACGATTCACGACCTATACGAGAAAATCCAGGCCGCGCTCGCCACCCTCACGGCGCGTGTGCAGGAGAATCTCGCTGGCGTACGTGTAGTACGCGCCTACGCTCAGGAAGAAGCGGAAATCCGCGGGTTCGACGCGCCCAACCGCGAATATGTCTCACGAAACATTCGCCTAATTCGCACCTGGAGCATGTTCATGCCTTCGCTCACGTCGCTCGTGGGCACATGTTTCCTTATTGTGTTGTGGCAGGGGGGGCACCAGCTCCTCCACGGTCGGATTTCGCTGGGCGCACTCATTGCGTTCAACGGCTATCTCACCCAGCTCGTCTGGCCCATGATTGCTCTCGGATGGGTCACCAATATCTTTCAGCGCGGCGCAGCTTCCATGGGCCGGCTGAATTACATCCTCAGCGCCGAACCGAATATTGATGACCGCAACGCAAAAGTTTCGGAAGGCACCGTACCTCGCGGTGAAATCGAATTCAAACATCTTACGTTCAAATATCCAACGACGCTCTCGGGAGCTGGTTCGAACGGTGCGGCAAAATCGAATGGCAGCGGGCCTCATACGGTCCTCCATGACATCAATTTAAGAATTCCAGCAGGCTCTACGCTCGCCATCGTCGGCCCCACAGGCAGCGGCAAGACCACTCTGGCCGCGCTTATTGCTCGCCTTTGGGAAGCGCCGGATGACTCGGTGTTGATTGACGGGCGTGCGATCCGCGAGTGGCCGCTCAAAACATTGCGGCAGTCCATTGGCTACGTGCCGCAGGACACTTACTTGTTTGGTGAGACGGTGGGCGGCAATATCGCGTTCGGCTTGCCCGAATATGAGGAGTCGCGTGTCCGACAAGCCTCCGAAATCGCTAGCCTGGACGGTGACGTCGTGGGTTTCGGCAAAGGTTACGAAACCATGGTCGGCGAGCGCGGCATCACGCTCTCCGGCGGACAAAAGCAACGGGCCGCGATCGCACGCGCCGTGGTACGCGATCCGCGCATTCTCATCCTGGACGATTCTCTCTCTGCCGTGGACACGCAAACCGAGGAGCGCATCCTCAATGGACTGCGCGGAATCATGGAAGGCCGCACGACGGTTCTGATCTCGCACCGCACCTCGACGGTCCGCGACGCGGACCAAATTGTGGTTTTGGTCGCCGGCGCCATCGCTGAGCGCGGATCGCACGACGAGCTTCTCGCGCGCGGCGGCTATTACGCGGATTTGTACCAAAAACAGTTGTTGGAAGAAGAGCTCGAACGCGCATGAGCAACCTGCACGAAGAAGAGGCCCTCGGCAAAGCGTACGATTCGCGCTTGATGCGGCGGCTGCTGCAGTACATGAAGCCGTACAAATGGCGCGTGGCGCTTGCACTTGTCATGGTGGCTATCGTCACGCCGCTGGAGCTGGCACCTCCCCTGATCTTTCTGAAGGCCATCGATAGTTACTTTGTTCCCGCGCTGAAGCACCTGATCCCGGAAACATCAGCATGGACAGGTATCGGCTGGCTGAGCCTGATTCTTCTGGGCGTGCTGGTGTTCGATTTCCTCGCGCAATACATCCAGATTCGAATTATGCAGCGCGTCGGCCAGCAGACGATGTACGACATGCGCGGTGAAATATTTGGCCACCTGCAGCGTTTGCCAATGAGCTATTTCGACCGCAATCCCGTCGGGCGGCTGGTGACGCGGGTGACCACCGACGTTGACGCCCTCAACGATCTCTTCGCGGCCGGCGTCGTCACCATGATCAACGACTTCTTTCTCCTGGTGGTCATGGCGGGCCTGCTCTTCAAGATCGACCGCCGCCTGGCGCTGGACACGCTTGCTGTTTTGCCGGGAATTCTGATCGTCACCATGATTTTCCGCAAATTCGTGCGCGATGCGAATCGCCGCATCCGCACAGCGATTGCGCGCATCAACGCTTTCCTCCAGGAATACATTTCTGGCATGAGCATCGTGCAGCTCTTCAACCGCGAACGCAAAGCCATGGAAGAATTCGAAAAGCGCAATCGCGGCAATATGCTCGCCTGGCGGGATGCGATTCTTGCCTATGCGCTCTTCTACCCAGCTGTCGAATTTCTCAGCTTCGCAACCATCGCCCTGATTTTTTGGTCTGGGGGCAATCGCATCCTCCACGGCGCCCTCAGTCTCGGCGTCCTCACGGCTTTCACCATGTTTGCGCAGCGTTTTTTCCGGCCGATTCAGGACCTCAGCGAAAAATTCAACATTTTGCAGTCCGCCATGGCGGCTTCCGAGCGCATCTTCAAACTGCTGGATGAGCCGGTGCTGGTGGAATCCGATCCCAACGCCATTCCGCTCGACCACCCGCGCGGCGAAATTGAATTCCGCAACGTGTGGTTCAGTTATCGCAACGTCGCGGAGCCTGCCGAAGAAGACTGGGTTCTGCGTGACGTCTCGTTCCGCGTGGAGCCCGGGCAGACTATCGCCATCGTCGGGCACACGGGCGCGGGGAAAACCACGCTCATTTCCCTGCTCTTGCGCTTTTACGACATTCAGCGCGGGCAAATCCTGCTGGACGGCAAAGATATTCGGACGATTGAATTGCAGGATTTGCGCCGGCAATTCGGAATCGTGCTGCAGGATCCATTTCTATTCACCGGTACGATCGAGACGAATATTTGCCTCGGCACGCCCGGTATAACCCGTGCCACAGTGGAGAGTGCCGTCGAAGAGATCGGTCTTGGGGATTTCGTGCGCTCGCTTCCGGAGGGAGTCGGCGCCAGCGTCAACGAGCGGGGCTCGACGCTTTCGGTCGGGCAGCGGCAGCTCATCAATTTTGCGCGCGCGCTGGCGCACAATCCACGCTTCCTGATTCTGGATGAGGCCACTTCGAGCGTGGACACCAAAACGGAATTGCTCATTCGCGAAGCGCTCGGACGCTTGCTCTCCGGGCGGACTGCGCTTGTCATCGCGCACCGGCTGAGCACGATTCAGCACGCGGACCGCATTCTGGTGTTTCACAAGGGCCGGCTGCGCGAACAGGGCGCGCACCAGGAATTGCTCGCCGAGCGCGGAATCTACTACAGGCTTTACCAGCTCCAGTACAAGGAGCAAGAGCTGCACCTTCCGCTCGAAGCGAACGGCTCCGTGGAACCGTCGCCGCTGCCGGCGAGCGATTGATCGTCGCGAAAACTCTTCATGCCACCCATACCGCTCCTTCTCTCCGCCGGCGAAGCCTCGGGAGACATGTACGCCGCGCAGCTCGCCACGGCGCTAAAGCAGCGCATGGACGTGGCGATTTTCGGGATGGGCGGGCCGCAAATGCGCGCCGCAGGCGTCGAGATCATCACGAATTATTCCGAAGTTTCCGTGGTGGGCATCACGGAAGTGCTGAAACGGCTCCCATCGCTGCGGCGCGCCATGAGGCGGCTGGTGGATGAAGCGGAACGTCGCCGTCCGCCGCTCGCGATTCTTACGGACTTCCCCGGTTTTCATCTCCGGCTCGCGCGTAAATTGCGGCCTAAAGGCATTCGAAACGTCTACTACGTTTGTCCGCAATTCTGGGCTTGGCGGCCCTGGCGCGTGAACCTGGTCCGGCGGCGCTTTGCCCAAGCGCTGTGCATTTTCCATTTCGAGGAAAAGTTCTACGCCGACGCCGGCGTGCCCGTGAAATTTATCGGCCACCCTCTTGTCGGAAACGTGAAGCCCACATTGACACGGGAATTTTTCTGCAAGAAACATGGTTTGGAAGAAGGGAACCCTATCCTCACCATCCTGCCGGGGAGCCGGCGGGGGGAGATCGCTCACCATGTGCCGGTGCTGGTCGAAGCACTCGCAGAGATGAGACGCACCTCTCCAGGCCGACTCGAAGTTGTGGTGGCGGTAGCCCCGGGACTGGGCTTGGAAAAACTGAAAGCAATGTTCCCCGCGCAGCTGGGAGCTAAATTCGTTGAGGAAGATACGTACAACGCGCTGGCTGCCGCGGACCTGGCCATTGTCTCCAGCGGTACGGCGACAGTGGAAACGGCGCTGCTCGGAAAACCAATGATTGTGGTGTACCGGCTATCGCCGCTGACCGCCCGTCTGGCAAAACCACTGGTAAGAACGAAGTTTTTCAGCATGGTGAACCTGATCGCTGGCCGCGCGGTGGTACCGGAACTAATCCAGGACGATTTCACGCCTCGGCGCCTGGCTGAGGAAGTCGCAAAGCTCTTGCCTTCGTCAAAAGAGGGCGAACACCGCGTGAACGACATGAAGCTGGGGCTAGCAGAGGTGCAAAAGCTGCTGGGTCCGCCGGGGGCCGTGGATCGGGCGGCAGACCTCATTGCCGCGCTTTTGCGCGCTGGCGAAAGCAACGCGAAGTGATGGGTTTGGTATCCTATAGAGGTACATGGCTGCGCGGTTGAACCCAATTGAAAGGGGTCCGATGGCCCTTCGTCGAGGAATTTCCGCTTTATCTTGCCTGTTTGCGTTGCTGCTGTTAGTTTGCGCCGCGCCGCTGCGCGCACAAGCGCCCCGGCCGGTGACGTTTCTCGCCCAGCATTACGACGTTTCAGCCACACTGGACGCTATCGGGCAATCTCTTTCTGCCACTGCCAAGATTGATTTCAAGGCCGTGGAAGCCTCCAGCAGCGTGCGCGTGGAACTGCATCCGAATCTCATCGTTAAGGAAGTAAAAGGCGCGGATGGCAAACCGCTGACATTCGAACGCGACAATCAGAATCCTCTGATTGTCATCGTGCAACTCCCCACGCCGGTGGCGACGGACGGCAAGCTGACCCTGACGTACACCTACGCAGGCCTGCTCTTCAATGAAGAAAACAGCCCGGTGCCGGGTAACCGTGTGGCCTCCATCAACAAGGACGGCGCGTATTTGCTGCTTCCCGCGCGCTGGTTTCCGCTCACAAATTATCCGGCGAACCGTTTCACAGCAACATTCCGGCTGAATGTGCCGGACTTATTTGCAGTGGCCGGTACCGGCAAGGCTGGCGCTCCGACGCCCATGGCGGGAAGAAACGCCGTCGAGGGCGGACGGCTTCTCTATACATTCGAATGCAAGAATCCGGCGCCTAACGGGACGTATGTGGCTGGCAATCTGCAGCTCAATCCAAAGCAGGCGGAAGGAATCAGCGTCGCAGTCTATGCTCCACGAGCGGCGTCCGCCAATGCGGAAGATTTTGCAACAGACGTGGCGCGGTCGGTGATTATTTTCTCGGACATGTTTGGGCCTCTGCCCGATCCGTCAATGACCATCATCCAGTTGCCGGATGGAACGCTTCGCGATTTTGCGGCTCCCGGGCTCTTGCTGCTCAGCCAGCGCAGTTGGGATCCCAAAGCGAGTGACCGAACGATCGCGAAGCTGGTGGCCGCGCAGTGGTGGGGTGTACAAGTTCTTCCTGCGACGCCGGGCGACGTGTGGATCACCGACGGATTGGCGCAATATTCCGAAATTCTTTACGCCGAACAGAACGCCGGCAGAGAAGCCGGGCTGAAGACCGTGGATGAATTCGCGGTGGGCGCGCTGATGTACGAAGAAGCTGCGCCGGTGGCGCAGGCCGCGCGGCTGGCTCCTTATTCTCCGGACTACCGTTCGGTGGTGCTGAACAAAGGCGCGATGATCTTTCACATGTTGCGCGCGATGATGGGAGACGCAGCATTCAAAATGACGCTGCGTGATTTCTACTTTCAATACGCGGAGAAAAGCGCGCGCATCGAGGACTTTGAACGAATTGCCGAGCGTCGTGAGAATGCTTCGGTAAAGCCGCCGCAGGAGCCGGCCAATCTGAGAAGCTTTTTTGCGCAGTGGCTGAACTCCACTGGCGTGCCGGAATTTACGCTCGAGTATGTTGTGTACCGGACGCCGAAAGGATTCCGCGTCGTCGGAAAGATCAAGCAACCGCTGGACACCTTCCGCATGCCGGTGGAGCTGCGCATCGACACAGAGGGAAATCCGGAATTAAAGACCATTGATGTGATCGGGACGGAGTCGGGCTTTACGGTGGAAACGTTTGGCCGGCCAAAGCCGGGTGGGATAAAAATTGATCCCAACAACTTGATTCTCAAGGGCAGCGTTTCACTGCGCGCGCGCGCCGCGGTCGCGCGCGGCGAGGAGCTCGCCGAGCAGGGCCGCTTCTACGACGCCATCGCGCAATACCAGCGCGCGCTCGCCATTCAGCCAAACCGGCCGCTGGCTAATTTCCGGATGGGGGAAGCGTTCTTTTATCAGAAGAACTATCAGGCGGGGGCCAACGCGTTCCGCGAAGCCCTACAGACCGTGCCGGAGCCGTCGGAGAAATGGACGGAGGTCTGGAGCCGCATCTATCTCGGAATGATTTTTGATCTGTTGGGGCAGCGCGAACGCGCCGTCAACGAATATAGCAAGGCCAAGCAAACGAACGATGATACCGGCAACGCGCAGCAGATCGCGGAAGCTTATCTAAAGAAACCGTATACGGAAGGCGGGGTCCTGATTGCAACGCCCACGGCGACAGAGCCGAAACCCAAACCAGCATCGACTGTACCGGTGCCGGCTTCCGGCGAAAGGCCGGTGTTGAAAAAGCCGAATCCTTACGTTGGCAGGTAAGAGAGCGGCAGCTGAAGTGGGAACAGCGGGCTACGAGATTCCCGCCAGGCCCGTGAGCTGCGGAGTGGTTGTACCCTTTTGCTGAATCAAAACCTGGAATCGCTCGCCCATTCCTTCCGGATAAATTAACGTCTTGAGCTGCAACCGGGCGCGGGCGCGTTCCACTTCTGTCTGACCCTCATCGTAGAGATCAGCGAATTCATTGCCACGGCCGAGCGCGAGCAGGAAAGCGGTTTGCGAAACGAGACCTGCGGTCTCCAGGCCCGTACGTTTTCCCCATGTTTCAAGGGCAGTGAAATTGACATGCGCGGTCAGGTCCTGCTCGCCGGGTGAATCGTAATAATTTTCCGTCGCGCGATGGTCACGGTAGGCCAGCAAGGTTCCGCGCATATGATGATCGTCGAACAGCTCCGGGGAACGGTGTCCGTAGTCGACGGTGAGAACATAGCCGCGTTCGAGGCGGCGGCCCACTTCCGTGATCCAGTCGCAGGCCTCGAGCCCTGCCTCGGCTTGCTGGCCTTCGTGAAGAGTGATCCCCTGCACCGCAAAGTACTCGGTGATCGCGCAAGTGAAAAGCTCGGCGACGTAATCCACAAATCCGCCGTCGCTTAGGTTTACGAAGATTTCTTTCAGCGCGCCATCTTCCATTACGACGCGGTGGACAGGCAGCGCATCGGCCAGTTCGTTCGAGAAAAGGCAGCCCGCAGGGATATGCGGCGGAATTTCAACGGAGGCCTCGAAGTGGCCCGCATCGGCGTGGCGCTTTGCGCGGGCTGATGACTGCTCGCGGCGCGCTGCCGAGCGCTCCACCGCGACATAGCGCAGCGGTCCATAAAATGCGGGAAGTCTCGATTCGCTGAAATCGAGAATATGCGCTGCAAGCCGCCCTACACCCGCACCTGCTTCGACAAGAGTAAATTCCGATGGACGGTCAAGGTATTCCCACATTTCGCTGAATTGTCGCGCCAGCAGCCGTCCAAAGATGGGATGAACATCCACGCTAGTGTAGTAATCGGAGAAGCGCGTGGATTCCGTTTTGCTGTAATAGCCGTGGACCGGATGATACAGGCATTCGCGCATGAAATCGGCGAATGTGACGGGCCCATAGCGGCGGATACGATCGGCAAGTAATTCGGCGAGCGGCGTCACGCGCCTTTGGCTCCCGCGGTGTCGGCGGCGGGTTCGATCTGAATCTGCTTCCACATCCGCGTGAAAATCCCTTCCGCGACTTCATCGAACAGCACGAAATAAATCGTTTCGAGCGAGGTTTCGCCTTTCAGGTGGCGTGCGGCTTCACGTAGCATAATCTCTGCGCACTCTTTCAGCGGAAAGCCGGCGATGCCGGTGCCTACCGCGGGGAACGCAATGGATTTCAGGCCGCGCTCGTCGGCAATCCTCAGAGAGTGGGCGGTGGAATGCCGCAATGTGTCCGCACTGGTTTTCCCGCCGAGTTGCATGCTGGCGGCGTGAATCACGAAGCGCGCTTTCAGTTTTCCGCCGGTGGTGATGGCCGCATAGCCGACCGGAATGCTCCCGATAGAATCGCATTCGCGCTGAATCGCGTCTCCACCCTTGCGGCGGATGGCGCCGGCAACTCCCGCGCCGAGTACCAAGTCATTGTTCGCCGCGTTGACGATGGCGTCGGTGTCCATCTCAGTTAAGTCGCCCTGCTGAATTACGATTCTTTCTGCCAGAGATTTCATCGTGCGTTCATTCCTGCCTCGTATGGCTAGGCTTTCTCTTCTGCCGCACTTTCTTGCGTGTAATTGTAAACACCGCGTCCGGTCTTTCGGCCTAGGCGACCTTCCTGAACGTATCGGCGCAACAAGGAATTGGGCCGGTATTTTTCGCCGAGCGTGCGATGCAGGTAATCAAGAATATTGAGGCGGACATCGAGGCCGACGAGATCAACAAGTTCGAACGGTCCTATGGGATGGCTCAGTCCAAGCTTCAGTGCCTTGTCGATGTCCCTTGCCGAAGCGACGCCTGCTTCGAGCATATCGAAGGCTTCGTTACCGATGAGCGCGTTGATGCGCGTAGTGATGAAACCGGGCGATTCGTTGACCAGCACTACTTCTTTGCCCATGCGGCCCGCGACCTCTCGGCAAGTGGCGACCGTTTCATCGGATGTATGCGGCGTCCGCACTAGTTCGATGAGCTTCATTTTCGGAACGGGGTTGAAGAAATGCATGCCTACACAGCGATCACGCGAAACAGTGACGTCGGTGAAATCCGTAATCGAAAGAGAAGAAGTATTGCTCGCGAAAATCGCTCCCGTCTTGGCGAACTTGTCGAAGATGGTGAAGAGCTCGAGCTTCATTTCCAATTCTTCCGGGACGGCTTCGATGATGAGATCTGCCTCGCGGATGGCATCCTCGACGTTACTGGCGGTGAAAATCAAGGCGAGTGCTTTGTCGTGCGCCGTGGCCTCCACTTTTCCGCGCGTAACGCCTTCCTCGAAGGCTTGCCGGATCCAGCTGACCGCCTGCTCCAGCCTGGGCCGTGAAACATCCTCCAGGACGGTTACGTAGCCGCCGAACGCAGCCGCGTAAGCGATTCCTCGCCCCATCGTTCCGGCGCCAATCACCGCGATGGTCTTTACCTCCAACCTTTGATCTCCCATCGGAGAATCATCACTTCACCAGTTTCTTGAAGGCTTCCTCATCAAAACCAAGCACCATTTCCGATCCACGCAGCACCACAGGCCTGCGGATGAGATTCGGATTCTTGGCCAAGAGCTTGATCGCTTCCGCGCGCGCAGGTGGATGCTCTTTCATATTTCTGGTGCGATAGAGCTCATTTCGCGTATTCAGAAACTCCTTATAATCGCGGGTTCCCATCAGTTCATCGAGTTCGGCTTCGGAAAGCCGCTCTTTGTCCAAATCGCGCGATTCAAGTTCGGCGCCGAGTTCCAGCAAGAGACCCCTTGCTTTGCGGCACGTGGTTCACGTCGGCTTCTGGAGAAACTTGATCTTCGCCTTTGGCAAGCCATCTCCTTCGATGTAGAAGCACGCCGTCTCGAGGGCGCCCTCACGAAAAATACTGCGTCTAATACCGTGGAACTTTGGGATCGATCTCCACGGACCAGCGCTCGATTCCGCCAGCCAGAGATTTCGCCTTTTCGATGCCCTGAAAGCGCAGCCACGCCGCCGCATCCAGGCTGCGCATGCCATGGTGGCAATAGCAAATCAGTTCGTCGACATCCGGAAGCATCTGTAAGTTGGCCGCCAGCGACCCCAGCGGAACTAGTTTCGCGCCCTCGATACTGCAGAGCTGGTGTTCCCAGGGTTCGCGCACATCAATAAGAACCAGCTTTTCGCCGCGGTCGAGCCGCGCCTTCATATCTGCTGGCGTTATCTCCAGTTCATCCATCTATCTTCCCTTCCAGATTGGTTGGCACTTTTCCAGAAATGCGCGGACGCCTTCTTGTGCGTCGTGGGTCTTCATCAGCCCGGATAAGTATACGCGTTCTACTTCCTGGAGTTGTTTCTCAAAGTCAGTGGCATGCAGCCGCCACAGGGTTTTCCTCGTCAAGTGAAGAACCGCTGGGCTCAACGTGCCTAATTCCACAAGGAGACCGTCCAATGCGGCGCGAAGCTCGTGATCGGCAACGACACGCGTGATCAGGCCGAGCCGGTGCGCCTCGCCGGCACTGATTTGCTGGCCCGTCAGAATGAGATGTGTGGCCGCGCGCATGCCGATGAGCTTCGGCAGTGTCACCATTGCGATGGGTGGGAAGCAACCGAGCTTAATTTCCGGTTGTCCAAACTGCGCGGACTCTGTGGCCAGCACAAAATCGCAGAAGGTGGCCAGCTCCATGCCCCCGCCGAGGCAATATCCGTGTACGGCGGCAATTTTCAAGCAGCCGGCTTCGGCAAGGCGGCGAAAAACCGCGTGAAACGCGGACAACATTTTCTCGACGCGCTCAGGAGCGTGGTCTGCAATCTCCGCTCCGGCGGAAAAGGCTCTAGGACCTGCACCTTGAAACACAACGAAATCACAGTTGGGTATCGCGCGCTCCAGAGCCGTATCCAGCGCTTCCATCATCGAAATGTCCAGAATATTAAGCGGCGGGCGGGCAAGCGTAACCCACGCCGTGCGATCATCAAGCAGAAGTTCAACGGTTTCTTGCGGGTTGGTCACAATCGTTGGGCACTTCAATGGAGAATGCTATTTCCCCTCAAACTTCGGAGCGCGCCGCTCGAAAAACGCGCGAATCCCCTCGTTACAATCTTCGGAGAGATAGCAGCGAATCTGTTCCTGAACTTCTTTCTCGAGGGCCCGCGAGAGCTCCTTCGCCTCACTGCCAAACAGCGCCTTCTTCACCGCGCGGATCGGGAGCGAAGGACCGTGCGCGATTTTCTCCGCTAGCGTCTTCACTTCCGCTTCGAGCCGTGCCGAAGGGACGACGTGATTTACGATTCCCATGGCCAGCGCGGTTTTCGCGTCAATCATGTCCCCGGTGTAAAAAAGTTCGGCCGCTCTCGAAGGGCCTATGAGTTGCGGCAGAAAATGAGTCCCGCCGAAATCTGGAAACAGGCCGACTTTTGCAAAATTCTGTCCAAACGTCGCTTCTTCCGTGGCGATTCGAATGTCCGCGGCCAACGCGATGTTCATGCCCGCGCCCGCCGCCGCCCCATTTACCGCTGCAATTACCGGCTGCGGCATCGTGCGCATGTTCAACACCAATTGCATTCCTGCGCGCAGCAGAGGTTCCAGGTCCTTCATTGTGCCGTTCTGGCGGCCCTTGCCCAGCGCCGCAAGATCCCCTCCCGCGCAAAAAGCGCGGCCCGCCCCGGTGATCACCACCACGCGAACGGCGCTGTCCGCCGCGAGACGCCCGAGGGCCTCGTTGAGGGCAATCCCAAGCTCATTGTTCAAGGCATTCAACCGGTCGGGGCGGTTCATCACCAGTGTGGCGATGCCTTCGTACTTCCGTTCCAGAATTACAGGTCCTTCTTGCGCGGATTGTGCGGCGTTACTCATGGTTCCTCAGTCCTAGCGGCTCTTAACTTCCCGATCTTTTTCGATGCGTGTGACGAGTTGCGCGAGCTTTCGAAAATGCCGCAGCTTCTCGCTCCTACCCTGGGCGTTTGAACCGCTGGTGGAAGGCAGTACGTAGACACGCGCGCCATAAAGCAGCTCTTTCTGCATTCCGTACTTGCACTTGCGCTGGGAAAACTGCTCGTAGGTCAGCTTGCCGTTGAAGGCCACCACGTGCGGAGCAAATTCTTCGAGCTTCTGTGAAAGTACAATGCGCCCTTCCGCATAGTCTTCTCGTTTGAGCTCTTCGATGCCTTTGGTGGGGCGCTTCACCAAATCGGTGAGTCCGATTCCGAATTCGATGACGCGCTTGTCGTCGTGATAATCGAATGGCTCCGGCACCACTCCGCCCTCATAAAGCATCGGCCAGAACTGGTTCGCGCGTCCTGCATAATAATGGCCCACGCGCACCGAGGACTCGCTCGGATTGCAACCGACGATCACCAGTTTCATGCCTTTGCGGAGATGATCTGGAAGAGTTCGCATTACCTCAGCTTACTACGCCTTTCCGTTTGCGCTGCTTTCCCTTGGTGCGGCCCGCGCGCTTTCAGCATCGGCCGCGAGGATTTTTCTGGTGTCTTCGCCGGTAGTACGGCCGGCAATCGGACCAACTCATTATCCCGCAAAGACTTACGAAGGCAAGCCTTCCAGTGGGAGCCGGCGCGGGATGGCCTTCGGTTCGAGACTTTAGGTGGCCAGAAAACCGTTGTCAAGACCCTGCATGCCAAGTCTGTAACTCAATTCATTTTTCTGAATCTGACAGTCGGCACCGTCATCCAAACAGGGGACGTCTGAGGTGTAGCGGTGCTCTGTGGTACCTTTATGGCTGCGAAAGCGAGGCAGTGGCCCTTCCTGGGCCCCTCTCATCCATTGAACGCACCGAACCCTCATCGCTTGCCTTCCACCGTTGCACGGGAGGATGAACACCTGCTTGTGGCTGCAGCCAAGCGGGGCGAAACGGCTGCGTTTGAAGAGCTTGTAAGCCGCTACGAGAAAAAGATCTTTCGCCTGACGATGAACATCACCCGCAATCGCGAGGATGCGGAAGACGCCATGCAGGATGCGTTTCTCAAGTCCTACGCGCACTTGAAGGATTTTCAGGAAGATTCGCGTTTCTATACCTGGCTGGTGCGCATCGCCGCGAATGAAGCGCTGATGCGCCTGCGCAAGCGCCGTCCCAACCAGTTCTCTCTGGATGAGCCGATCGAAGGCGATGACGACCTGATGCCGCGGGAGCTCGAAGACTGGGGTCCAAGCCCGGAGCAGCGATTCGCGCAAACCGAAATGCACGAAATCTTGTCCGAGGTTATCGACAAGCTGGAACCCGATTTTCGGGTTGTTTTCGTTTTGCGCGACGTGGAAGAACTTTCTACCGAGGAAACCGCCCAGACTCTCGGCATTTCAGTACCGGCGGTAAAATCGAGGCTCTTGCGCGCGCGGCTCAAACTCCGGCAAAGACTGGATCGTTATTTTCGGCAGGGTGGAACCAATTGAACTGCAAAAGCGTTATCAGCGAACTCTCGAACTATCTCGACGGTGAACTCGAGGTGGCGGTGAAGCAGGAACTCGAACAGCATCTTGTGGATTGCGAAGAATGCAATATGGTAGTTGATCAGACGAAACTGACGGTGGATATCTTCTGCGATTCCGAACTGGTCGCGCTTCCCCCTGATGTGCAAACCCGGCTGCACGAAGCCTTGCGCCGCAAGTTTAGCGAAAAAGAAACTTAGAGTTCGCCTTCAGCCTTTAGGTACGTCCGCCCATAGCGGCAGTTCTCTTCCCAGCTTTTTCTCTTTCGCCAGCGCAAAAACTTTCATCGCCACGGCCAGATCCCACGACGCAATTCCGTTGGATTTAAAAAGGGTTACTTCCGTGTCGCTAGTCCGCCCGCTCACTTTTCCCGCGACAACTTCGGAGAGCTTTTTCACGCCGGTCCAGCAAATCTCGTCTCCATGGAACGCGATGATCAGGTCTCCCGCTTCCTGCCGGGACTGCTCGACAGAATCGACCACGATCACGTCTGCGCTGGCGACCGCCTCATCATCGAGCTCGCGCTTGTGCGCATGATTCGCGCCAATCGCGTTGATATGGGCGCCCGGCGCCAGATCCGCCCCGCTCACCACCGGCTGCGAAGCGGTTGTTGCTGTGGACACAATATCCGCTCCGCGAACCGCTTCTCCCGAGGAAAGACAGGGGAGCACGGGAATGCCAAGCCGTTCCGACATTTCGGAGCTGAATTTCTCGCGCTTGGCGGCGTCGCGTCCATAGGCGCGAATCGTTTCCAGGTTGCGGACAGCGGCCACCGCTTCGAGCTGCGTCCGCGCCTGGCCGCCTGTGCCGATGATTGCTGCGACCCGCGCGTCTTTGCGTGCCAGATATTTCGTAGCCACTCCAGACGCTGCGCCGGTGCGCAACTGACCCATGTAATCGGCTTCGATCAAGGCGAGCAATTCCCCGGTGGTCATCTCGTAGAGAGGAACCAGAAAGCGAAGCTTGCCGCGAACATAGGTGTACTGTTTCATGGCCACGAAGCCCTGTGCGTAGTCCGCCGCGGCCATGTAATGAAAAAAACCTCCGCCGGTCAATTCGAATCGCCGCCGCGGGTGCACCACCACTTCTCCACTGGCCTGCTTGCGCGAAATCCCCTCGACGGCTTCCACCGCGAGCGGCATGGTCAGCACTTCACGCACTTCGGCTTCGCTGATGTGCAGCGTCATCGTTCGAATCTCCGCCTTGGTCCCTTGCTGGAATGTCTGCGAGGGAAATCCCGATGCCCAGGATCCACATCACCACGGTGTCCGCTAATCCAAATCGTTTGAGCCATCAAACTACCTGGTCGCTGGTTTAACCGGCTTCGTCGAACCGCGCTTAGCGCCGGCCTCGCCTCCTTCACGAACCCGGCGGACGACCGTCTGGTTCAAACGATAGGCGCGTTCTTCTTTGTTGCCATCCAGCACGCGGAATCGAAATTCCGGCTCGCCCTTCGGCCCTTTGCCAACGCGCACCGGCATCTGGCCGCAAAGATTATTTTCAATGTACGCGGTCTCATAGCGATCTTTCTTCGCATACCAGGTGTACACGCGAAGCGCCGCGAAGTCGCACGCCTGACCTTCCGGCCCGCGCGCCGCGGCAAGAAGATATTGTGGCTTGTCGTCGGGAGGAACACCGATGCGGTTAAGCTCGAACCACGCGATGGGGCGCAGGTTGGCGGAAGCAGCTCCTTCACGAACCGGATCAGGAAGGTCGAGTTCGACGAATCGTGCGATCACCCAACCTGCGATGGGCACGGTTTGATCGCCAGGTTGCGACGTTGCATTGGATTCAGCAGCGCGCGCCGCGTTTTCACCCGGCGGCCGGGTGGCCAATCCGCGAACCAGGAACCAATCTTCCCTCTTTGTTTCCGCCACATCACTGGACGAATCCTTCTCGTCCGTACCCTGCGCCCACTCGGCGGTGGAGCGGCCGACGATTTCAACGGGAACACCGCGGCCAAACTGGTAGAGGCGTGACGCAGTACGGCCGGGTTCGACGCGCAGATTCGTGGAGACTTTAGTGCGCCCCCGTGCCTGCACCGGCATCGCGCGCACCTGGGTCAGGAGCTTGATGCTGCGCTGCCATAGCGCGGGGTCCATCAGGAAGCGGGCGTCGACCCATCCGACAGCGCCGGTATCCGTTCGGACTTCCACGTTGTCATTGCGGCGCGCAATGATGGAGACGCGATCGCCATAATGCAGCGTTGCAAGCGGCTCGCGTACCTGCGCAACCCGGCCCCACAGCGTGACGCTCCGTTCGCTGATAAAGGCCTCGCCTCGCGTTTCGTGCTTGGGCCGGAATATCCAAGCCAGCAGTACTACGAGGCCAAGCAGCGGCACTGCAATGAGGAGCTTTCTTTTCATGTGCCGCGGGCCACACCAGCCGTCTCAACCGTCGTCATCATTTCCCGTTTGTCTTTCAAGGTTCTCTAAAGATTGTACCTGAAAGTTTGGCGCCGCCGGACGCGGCAGTGAGCCGTTTGCTTTTCTGCTAGAATGCCGCAGCAATCAGAAACAATTTTTGGACAAACTGCGGAGGATTTTCATGAAGTCTCTCAATTCCCTCCAGCCGCTGGGCCTACTGGTCCTTCGCCTGGCTCTGGGGCTCATTTTCTTTTCGCACGGCTATCCCAAGCTGGCGCACCAGGGCGGCGGTATGGAGGGCTTTTTCGTCCAGCACGGACTGCCGGGATACTTTGTTTACATTTCGGGGGTATTAGAGGTTTTCGGAGGCATGCTGCTGGTGCTGGGCCTTTTCACGCGAGGCGCGGCCCTCTTGCTGGCCATCGAAATGGGCGTGGCCATCTGGAAAGTGCACAGCAGCGCAGGCTATCTAGCCGTTCACAATTACGAATTCCCCATGGTGTTGTTGACAGCATGCTTCGCGCTCGCGACCGTTGGAGCAGGAACTATCTCGCTGGATTACCCGCTCTTTGAAAGCGCCAAGGGTGGCAGATCAAGTCCGCCGAAGCCAAAAAAGTGACTGCTCTCGGCCATCGAGAAAAGGAACTTAGTACCTCGCCGGCGCTGACGTCGATGCCACTCCCGTCAACCCCTCAGGCACAGCGATCCACAGGATAATGTAAGCAAGAATGTTCGGTCCGGGAATCAGTGTTGCCACCAGCCAGATCACCCGGACGATCGTTGGATCCAGATCGAAATAGTCTGCTACCCCGGCGCAAACACCTGCTATTTTTCTGTCGTTCGTAGAGCGTACCAGTCTCTTCTCTGGTCCGTAGCGAGGAGGAGCGCCGGTAGCAGCTGTTTCCGGCTGCTTTGCGCCGCAGTTGTAGCAGAACTTGGAACCCGCCGCGATATCCTTTTGGCAGTTCGGACAATTCATTGGACCACCCCCACGGAGCAGCTCCATCTTGCTCCTCTACTTATGGATACGAGCAAACCCTGAAAAAAGTTTCCCGATTCGGCAGTCTAAACCCAATAGGCTCAATACTCCAGAAGCTGTTTCACAGCGGAGGTGATATGGCTTGTCTGCGGTAGGATTACATCCTCAAGCTTGGGCTGGTATGCGCAGAATGTATCCATGGCCGCCACGCGCTTCACTGGAGCGTCCAGTTCTTCAAACAGTTCGTCCGCGATGCGAGCCGCAAGTTCCGCGCCGTAACCCCAGCTCAGCATGTCCTCGTAAGCCACGATCACGCGGTGCGTCTTTCGGATTGTCGCGGCGACGGCTTCCCAGTCGTACGGCGAGAGCGAACGCAGATCGATAATCTCCACCGAAATGCCCTCGCGCTCCAATTGTGCAGCGGCCACCTCTGCCCGATGGACCAACGCGCCATACGTGACGATGCTCAGGTCCGTGCCCTCTTTCACTATGCGCGCCTTACCGAATGGAATCGTAAAGTCCGGCCCCGGATTCTCCGAGCGGTTATACGGCTGCCGGTAAAGGTGTTTGTGCTCCAGAAACATCACGGGATCATCGCAGCGGATCGCTGTACGCAAAAGACCCGCCACGTCGAGGGCCGTCGACGGCATTACCACGCGAAGGCCCGGGCAATGCGTGAAGATCGATTCGCCGCTCTGGCTGTGATACACGCCGCCTCCGGTCAGGTAGCCGCCGATGGGCACGCGAAGTACCACCGGCGCTTTGAACGCTCCATTCGAACGCCAGCGCATCACGCACAGCTCATCGCGAATCTGCATCATGGCCGGCCAGATATAATCGAAAAACTGTATCTCAGCCACCGGCTTCAACCCGCGCGTGGCCATCCCGATCGCCCGCCCAACGATGCTGGCTTCTGCCAGCGGCGTATTGAACACCCGATCGTTCCCATACTTCCGTTGCAGCCCCGCCGTCGCTTTGAAGACCCCGCCCTTCCCTTTCACTTGCTTGAGGCTCTCTTCACGGCTGGCGTCGGCTACGTCTTCGCCGAAAACCGTGATGCGTTCGTCGCGCGCCATCTCGTCGGCAAGTGTTGCCGCCACCGTTTCCACCATCGTTTTCGGCGCGCCGTGAAAATGAGGTTGCGTTTCGAACGCGGCGGACGCCGGATCGATCTCCGCGGAATAGACATGCATCGGAATGGACTCGACGGAAGGCTCCTCGGCTTCAAGCGCCCGGTCGGCGGCCTCACGGACCTCGATGTCAATCTCCGCTTCGAGGGTTTCAATCTGCTTCTGGTCCAGCACGCCTTCGCGAACCAGGACCAACGCAAGCTTCGAAAGCGGATCGCGCCGAGCCTCTTCTTCGCGCTCCTCAGGGGATTTGTAAAGTTTTTCGTCGTCGGAGAGCGAGTGTGAATAAGGCCGCGTCACATGCGCATGGATCAGCGCCGGCCCGCGGCGCTCGCGGCAATATTCCACGGCATCTTTGCAGACGGAATAGCTTTCGAACGGATCCGTGCCGTCGCACTCCGCAACATGCAGATTCGGAAAACTGCGCACCAGTTTCGAAATGCTCCCCCCGGCGGTTTGCACTTCAACAGGCACGGAGATGGCGTAGCCGTTGTCTTCGATGAGATACAGTAGCGGCAGCTTCTTGCCGCACGCGACGTTGAGGGACTCCCAGAACTCGCCCTCGCTCGTTGAGCCGTCACCACCGGAGACATACACGATTTCATCGCGCTCGTGGTTCACGTATTTTCCGAGCGGCGCTTTCTTGGCTTGCGCCAGGGCCTTGGGCCGCCCTTCGTAGTAAAACGTTGCCTCGGCGGCGCCCACGGCTTGCACAAATTGGGTTCCGGTGCAGGAAGACTTGCTGACGATGTTCCATTTGGGATGGCCCCAGTGCGAAGGCATTTGCCGGCCTCCGGAGCTGAGATCATCCTTTGCTCCTACCGCCGCGAGCAACGTCTCCAGTGGAGTGACACCCAGCATTAGGCAGAGCGCGCGATCCCGGTAATAAGGATAAAACCAGTCCACACCCGGGCGGAGGAATAGCCCCATAACGGCAGTAACCGCTTCATGCCCGGCGCTGGAGATTTGAAAGTAGATTTTGTTCTGTCGCTTGAGCTGGATTTCGCGGTCATCCAGCCGTCGCGAAAGATACATCGTGCGGTAAAGGCGAATCAGCGTTTCGTAATCGAGGCCGTGCACCTTGGGGGCGTCAAGCTTTGCGAGTCTGACGCGCGTTTGTAACGCCATTCGTTCTGCCCTCGAGTTGAACTTCGGAATTGCCTCTGCGGAATTTAATTATAGCGGATTTTCACGTCCGGCTGGTCTATTTGAAATTCCCCGTCCGCCAGGGGCCCGCCAAAAACCATCCAAATTGGCCTAGTGCAACGAAGCCGTAAAGCAATTTTCTCAAGCTGCCCCTAGTCGAGGGCTTCGAACTGTTGATCCGCTTTTTCGAATTCAGGATCGCTTTGCAAGATCACTCTCGGAGACGCGCTCTTGAACGGTTCCTCCGAGGGAATGCGCGCGACCCAGCGCTGCTCGGAAAGTTTTTCGTGCGAGCTGAAGTACAACCGCACCAGTAAACTCACCTTGCCGTTAGGCGTTGCTGCAGACTTTTCTGCCACCGCCACATGCGATTTACCTTTTGTTTTGCCTTTAGTCTTAGCGGCAGGTGCCGGTTTGTCGGCCGCCTCAGCCTTCGTAGGCGCTTCCCCAGCAGCGCTCTCGGGGCGGTCGAGTTTGTATTGCAGTCTCTTGTCCAGACGAAAGGCTTGCTTCCAGCCGTCGAGTTTATGGCGCGCGAGTTGCGCCTTCTCCTCATCCGTGCCAAAATCCAGCTTGATATAAATGTGGGACATGAATTCAGTCTGCGACGCGCTCCATTCTAAGTCAAGATGGCTCCTGCCGCAAAAGTTCGCGCTGACCACTCTGAAAACTCCGGCACTTTACGAGGATGGGAATGATTTGGTATGGAAGGGGCCAGTCCATGAGGACTTATCTCTTTTCCGCTTGCAAACTATGGCGTTTCGCGCCATAGTATCCATCGCTCGGATCCGGCTCACGTAACTCATGCAAACTGCACTTCAACGTCGCCGCCGCTCATATTCTGCAAGCATCTGTTTGCTCGTAGTAGTCCTGCTGTACGCACCGCTCGCCGGCGCCGCGTGGTCCTCCTATCAATCCGCCTGTTGCGCCTCGGATCAATGCCCTATTCCGGAGCATCGTCACCATAAATCTCCGGCCGCGCCCACGAACTACATGGATTGCGGGCATGACATGGTTAGCATGATGGCGTGCACTATGTCCTGCTGTCATGATTCCGATCGCTCGGCAGTTACTTCGATCGCCTTTGTGCTGCCCCCAGTCCTGGTGGTCCCCGAATCGGGCGCCATCGCATCGCCAGTGCAGTTTGCCAAGCCCTTGGATTTTCCTCGTTCCATCGAACCCCTCTCTCCACCTCCTCGTCTCGCTTTTGCGGTCGCTTAAGCACCGCCATCTCTTCTCAACCTAGCTGATCCACGTAGCCTGCGGCGTCAATACCGCACGCGAAACATTTTTTTCGGGAGAAAAGTTTTCCATGCGCAAAGTTTCGCCTTTATTGTTGGTTTTGCTGTTACTCGGCGGCCAGGCGTTTCCCACGGTCTTCGGAACTGTCCGCGGTATCGTTCACGACCCGCAGCACCGGCCGGTAGCAGACATTGAAGTGGTTCTTAAAGCGAAGTCCTCAGAATATACGCAAACCGCGAAAACGGATGCCAACGGCGAGTTTCACTTCGATGCCGTACCGCTCGCCGAATACATCGTCACGGTCTCGCATCAGGGATTCGCGACCGTCGAGCAAAGCGTCACCGTACTTTCCGGATCGGCCCCGGTCCTGCATTTCGAATTGCAGATCGCTACGCAGAATCAATCAATTCTGGTTTCCGCTCCGCCCGCCCAGACGGAATCCGCGACGCCAACAACCATCGTGACTCGCCTGGAAATCCAGGAAACGCCAGGCGCGGCGCAGACCAACAGTGTCGCCATGATCACGGACTATGTGCCGAGCTCTTATGTCACGCACGATCAACTCCACGTCCGTGGCGGCCACCAAGTTAGCTGGTTGATTGATGGCGTGCCAATTCCTAACACCAATATCGCCAGCAACCTCGGCCCGCAGATCGACCCCAAGGACATCGACGTGTTGGAGACCCAGCGCGGCAGCTACACAGCCGACTACGGCGATCGCACTTACGGCGTGTTCAACGTCGCGCCGCGCACCGGATTCGAACGCAACAACGAAGGCGAACTGCTCTTGAGCGCGGGAAATTTCTACCAGACCGACGATCAAATCAATTTCGGCGGTCACACCAACAAGTTCGCCTACTACTTGAGCGCCAACGGCAATCGCACCAACCTCGGCTTGCAGACCCCGACCCCAAACGTCATCCACGATGCCGCCAACGGCTACGGCGGATTCGGCTCTTTGATCTACAATCTGGGTTCGCAGGATCAATTGCGCTTCGTCGGACAAATCCGCCGCGATTATTATCAGGTGCCCTTCGATCCGAACGACCCCAATCTCCCGGTCACGACTCCTCCCCAATATCTAAAGGACGCCAATCAGGAGAGCGATACGATCGCCACATTTTCTTGGGTGCACACCTTCAGCCCTGGACTTTTGCTGACGGTCTCGCCTTTCTACCACTATAACAGCGCCAACTATGAAAGCAGCCCCAACGATATTCCCTCTTCGGCGACTCAAAAGCGCTCTTCCTATTATGAAGGCGGTCAAGCCACCGTGACCTGGGTCAAAGACCGGAGCAATTTTCGCGCCGGGCTCTTCGGCTTTGCCCAGCAAAATGATGAGCTCTTTGCTCTCGTCTATAACGACGGCAGCAACCCGCCACTGGAGCCGACTCCGGTTAACTCAACAGGTGGCTTGGTTGCAGCCTACGCCGAGGAACAATTCCGCGCCACCTCCTGGTTGACCTTGAGCGCGGGAGTGCGGCAAACGCATTTTTCGGGAGGAGTCGTCGAGAACGCGACGAGTCCCCGGTACAGCGTTGCGGTCCGCGTTCCCAAAATCAACTGGGTCTTCCGCGCTTTCTACGGCGATTTCTACCAGGCCCCACCACTCGTCACCATTTCCGGTCCTCTTCTTGCTTTCGTCACCGACGTCCAACAACTGGGATTCATCCCGCTTCATGGCGAGCGCGATGAAGAGCATCAATTCGGCGTCACCATTCCGATAAAGGGCTGGACCATCGATGCCGACAATTTTTTAACTCGCGCCATGAATTTTTTCGACCACAACAATTTCAATAACTCGGACATTTTCTTCCCCATCACCATCCAGGGCGCGCGCATCAGTGGCTGGGAATTGACCCTGCGTACTCCGCGAATCTGGAATCGCGCCCAGGTTTACGTGACCTATTCGAATCAGCTGGCTCTTGGCCGCGGCTGCATCGTCGGCGGTTTGATCGGTAATTGCCCCGTTCCGCCGCCAGGGTATTTCGCCCTCGATCACGACCAGCGGAATACTTTGCATTTTGGGGGAGTCGTGAACTTGCCCCGGCGAAGTTTCGCCTCGACCGATGTCTACTACGGATCGGGGTTCTCCAACGGCGCTCCTCCACCCGCGCATCTCCCCGGCCACACAACATTTGACCTGACGCTGGGCAAGAGTTTCGGCGAGCGATTTTCCGTCTCCCTGACCGCAACCAACGTAACCAACAGCCGCGTTCTGCTGGATAATAGCTTCACCTTCGGCGGAACCCACTACATCGATCCCCGCCAAATTTATGTTCAGGTGCGCTATCGTTTTCATTACTGAGCTTCTCGGGTACCCGAGTGAAACTGAAACAAGAAACCAAAAACCTGTTTCGCCTGACTCGCTTCGGCATGGTCAATTGTTTTCTGGTCCGCGAAGACGATGGCTTCACTCTCGTTGACACCGGCCTTGCACATTCGGACGAAGCCATCATAAAAATGGTGCACCGTTTCGATGCACCGATCCGGCGCATTGCCTTGACTCATGCACATATCGATCACCTGGGCTCTCTTGATGCACTCGTTCTCAAGTTCCCGGAGATCCAATTGGTCATTGGCCAGCGAGAATCCCGCCTCCTCACTCGCGATTTCTCTTTGGATGCTGGTGAAACCGGGAAGAAACTGATTGGATTCCCCGGGGCGGAATCTCGCCCCACGCGCCTCCTCAGCGATGGTGACCGCGTTGGCTCCCTCCAGGCGATCCTCTCTCCCGGTCACACGCCAGGGCACATGGCCTATCTGGACGTCAGAGATGGTTCACTGATCGCCGGAGACGCGTTCACAACGCAGATGGGTGTCGTCGCTGCTGGTGTTTTCAAACTCTTCTTTCCATTCCCCGCGCTGTTCTCGTGGAATCGCGAATACGCGGCCGAAAGCGCAAGGAAACTTCGCAACCTCAAGCCCGCGCGCCTCGCAGTCGGGCACGGTAAGACTATTGAATCCCCCCTTCGCAGCGATGGACCAAGCCATTGCATTGGCCTTCCAGCAATGCGACAAAACGCCCAGCTAATTCTTCCTTGATCTTCAGCCTATTCGGGAGTACTCTGTTTATAAGTAAAAATGTTGGAACTACGGCAGCCCTGCTGCCGTTTTTTAATTGGGGTTCTGTCCAAAACAAGCGTTGGAATTACCGTCATTGCAGGCTCTAACCCCTTTAGATGCAACACTTATGAAAAACTCGGGGGAGGGGTGGGGGATGCCCATCCACTATCTACGGCTGTTTCCTATAGCGCAGGTCTGGCTCTATCGCCTGCTCGCCAGCGACACTCTCCAACTTTGTCCTTTTCGCGCTCCGGAATCTTGCTAGACTAAGTCGAAATCTCGAAGGCGATGGAGTTCGCCATAACCGCCCTGTGACGTCTACTCGGGCTGATGACTCCTGGCAGCCTGCCGGCTCCAGGAGTTTTTTGTTGAAGGGCCGCAGGTTATTCTCTGGTGTGTCCCGCTGGGCCACGGATTGGAACAACATTGCGGGTAGCGTTGATCGCCATTTTCGGTGCCGCCGGTACTCTGGCGCGCTACGGCTTACAAGGCCTTGTTCAAACGCGTGCGGGGAGCACCTTCCCCTATGGCACGCTGCTGGTTAATTTGACAGGATGCTTCCTTCTCGGCTTGATTGGCCAGTTCACACTCAACCGCATGGTCATTTCGCCCGATTGGCGGGTAGCCATCGCCGTCGGTTTCTTCGGCGGATACACCACCTTCTCCAGCTTCGGATGGGAAACCGCCAAGATGCTCGAAGATGGCGAATGGGCCTGGGCCACCGCATACGTAGGCGCCAGCGTCCTCGCCGGTCTGCTCTTGACGATCGCCGGCATCCGCCTCGCCAATCGCATTTAGTCAGAGCATGGATGCATGGCTTCATCACCGCGATTCACTCTTTCTTGCAGCACCCCTATGGCTAGTGAAGGAGCCACGAATGAAGATTGACAGATCTCTGATCACTGATCACTGATCTCTTTCACGAATCACCAGTAGCGATTCAGGAGACACAGACCAAGCTCAATAGCTGGCTCTTCTCTAATAACCGAGAGCTGGGAATTGAAAACGGAGTCACACATGACCCACGAAAAATTCGAAGGCGAGCGCACCCTGATGCGCATCCACATCGGTGAATCCGACAAATGGCACGGCAGGCCCCTCCATGAAGCCATCGTCGAGATGCTCCGCAAAGACGGTTTTTCTGGCGCAACCGTGCTCCGTGGCGTCGGCGGCTACGGCGGCTCTAGCGTGTATCACACGGACAAGCTTCTGCGCCTGTCGCAGGATCTCCCCATCATCCTCGAGGTCATCGAATCCCAGGAGCGCATCGAAGCTATTCTCCCCCGCCTCGACGAAATGGTCGAAGGCGGCCTCATCACACTCGAAAAAGTCCGCGTCATCCTCTACCGCGCCGCGAAAAAATAACAGGAATGGCACCCGTCTCCGGGCGATCGTTTGTGAACTGGCAACCAAGTGCGCCTGTAACCAGGGCCCCTTGCCGTTTTGGTTCCATCTGCTACGAATCGCTTTGGTTGTGGTAGAGTTTGGGAAATCCCAGGTCCGGCGCTCTGAACAAACTCTGCATAGGAGAGGATCATGACGCGGATTCTGCTCACCACCCGCTGCCGGGATTCTGGCCTGTACGATTACTTTCGCGAGAATGCGCCTCGTGATTTTCGCTGGCGCTTCGGCATGCCGCGGCGCATCTCGTTCGGCCTGCGCTTTCTGCGCCAAAATATCCCTGGCATCTCCATCCTGGAATACCCCTCCAAAGCGGAGTATCGGGAGCACCTCAAGAAGGGATGGGATGCCGTCGGCTTCTCTTTTTATCTCGAAGAGACCAATGACATTCTGCAGATGGCAAAACAGGCGCGCGAAGCGGGCGTTCCGAAACTGTGGGCCGGGAACTACGGCGCTCTGACTCCCGCCATACACCAGCACTTCGATCACGTGTTTACAAGCTACAGCGAAGAAGCCGTCGCTGAACTTGTCGGTGCCCCGCTGGATGAGATTCAACACCCGCCCCTGGTAACGGAGTTTCGCTTGCCGGGCGGCTGGTCGCTTCCCTTTGGCGTGCTCTTCACCTCGCGGGGATGCAGCTTTCGCTGCACTTTCTGCCAGACCACCGCATTCGCCCCGCAGCCGAAACCCATCACGCTGGAGTCTCTGGATCGCGTCCTGCATTTCTACGTGCAGCATGGCATCCGCTTTGTGCTGATCCTCGACGAGAATTTCGGCAACCTCCCTTCGCATTCGGAAGCCGTGATCGAATTGCTCGCGCGCCACGGCGTGCGTTGGATGGTGCAATCACGTGTGGATCTGTTCCTGCGAAATTTTGCGGAATGGCAGAAGTGCGGAATGGAGGGCTCTCTTTTCGGCATCGAAAGCTTTCATCAGGAATTGCTGAAGCAGATGCACAAGAACGAAAAAGTCCAGGCCACTTTCGAACTGGCGGAACGGTTGAACCGCGCGGGTTTGTACGCGCACGGATATTACATTATCGGCCTGCCTTCGGAAACGCCGGAATCCATCGCTGAAGATCTGCGAACGCTGGCTTCGCTCAAGCTCGACGTCACGCAAATCACCATTGTCACCCCGCATCCGCGGACCGAGATGTGGAGCGAATTGGACTCCAGGTTTGGGATTTTTGAGAGCGACTGGTCGAAGTTCGATACCAAGCACCTGGTGTGGAACCATCCACACTGCGCCCCAGGGGTCCTGGAATCGCTCCTCGAACAAGGCTTTCGCGGCTGTTATGGTAGCGACTGGCTGGTGCGCACCTCGAAGAAATTTCTCGCCATGCGCCGCCTGCAGCGGGATTTCTCCAGCATCCTGATGGGGCCGGTGCGCACGCGCTGGGCCGCGCCACAGCGCTTGCCCTACTTGCCCAAGCGCGAGCCCGGCAGCACTTCCCCGCAAACGCTCGGAGCAGCAGGCCGACTCGTGCATTCGGGCCTCATCGAGAATTCCACCGCGAATCCCTTGCAGGATTCTTGAAAAAGTGCCCGATTCACCCTCCGAAGAGTCCGGCTCGACCCGTACTGAACCCGCAATAGACTTTTTTGGAGTGCGGCAGCTCAGCTGCCGCTTTTGCGCTCGCTCCTGCACCCCAATTTGCAGAGTTTCGTCCTAAAAGTCGCTATTTTAGCTGGCCATAAACTTTTAACGGGGAACTTTCGACGGTAAACTGCTCTCCCATGGCCGAAGCCTCAGAAAAAAAATCTTGGCTCAATCGCACCGTCCTTGGCGTCGGCCTGACCAGCCTCTTCAGCGACTGGAGCCACGAAACCGCCACGGCCGTGCTCCCCGCATTCCTCGCGGCCATCGGCGCAGGTCCGGCCTGGCTAGGCGCTATCGAAGGCATTGCCGACGGTCTTTCCAGTTTTACAAAACTTGCCGCCGGCCACTACACCGATCGCCTGAAACGCCGCAAGCCGCTCGCCGTGTTCGGCTACGCGTTCACAGCACTGTCCACAGCAACCTTCGCTTTCGCCACGCACGCCTACCACGTCCTGTTCGCCCGCGTCGCCGCATGGCTGGGTCGCGGCGTCCGCTCACCCGCAAAAAAGGCGCTCCTCGCCGCCGACGTGCCCCCAGGCGCCTACGGCCGCGCCTTCGGCTTCGAGCGCCTTATGGACACGGTAGGCGCCATCGCCGGCCCCCTCACCGCCCTCTGGCTGCTGGAAGCCACCGGCCATTCTTACCAAAAAGTTTTTCTCTGGACTCTCGTGCCCGGCCTCATCGCTGTAGCAGCTTTCTGGCTGCTGGTGCGCGAGCGTCCCATCGCCGCGCGCCCTCAAAGATCCTTCCTCCTTGGTTTGAAAGCCCTGCCAGTCCCCTTCCGCCGGCTGCTTGCAGGCGTTGGCGTCTTCGGCGCCGGCGATTTCTCTCACTCACTGCTGATTCTCTACGCCGCGCGCGCACTCACCCCCGGGCATGGCCTCGCCCGCGCCACAAGCCTCGCCGTTGGCCTCTACACGCTCCACAATGTCTTCTACGCCGGCTCGGCCTACCTGAGCGGCTGGCTAAGCGATCACGTCCCCAGCCGCAAATCCGTCCTCGCCGCCGGCTACGCCCTCGCTGGAGTCACCGCCCTCCTTCTTTGCACCGGAACGAGTTCTTTGTGGCGGCTTGCCGTGATCTTCATCCTGGCCGGTCTGTACGTCGGCACCGAAGAAGCCCTCGAAGATTCCCTTTCCGCCGAGCTCGTCCCCAAGGAACAACACGGCATGGCCTTCGGCACGCTCGCCGCCGTCAACGCCGTGGGCGACTTCCTCTCCAGCCTCCTCGTCGGCTTTCTCTGGAGCGCCTTCAACGCCCAAACCGCCTTCACCACCTCCGCCATCCTCTTCTTCGCCGGGGCCCTGCTCATCCTCCGTCTGCGCCCGTCCTCGTAGCCCTGGCTTCGGGCTGGCCGCGCGACCGCCGGTCAATTCTCGGAACTGAGACTCTTTCCGAAAACACTCCACAAAATAAACAAGCGCGAGATTATTCGTAGCGGAGTGCGTCTAGGGGATCCGCGCGAGTGGCGCGCAGCGCAGGAAGGATCATAGCCGCCAGCGAGACGGCGATCAGCCCCACCGAAACCGCGCCGAACACGAGCGGGTCCGTTGCGCTCACTTCATAGAGCAGGCTTTTCAACAGACGCGTCAATCCAAGTGCGCCGGCAATCCCTGCGACCAGCCCAGCGACTACCGGGATCATCCCTTGACGCAGAACCAATGCCAGCACGTCGCCGGAACGGGCGCCAAGAGCGATGCGAATTCCGAATTCGCGGCAACGCTGATCGATCAAATATGCAAGTACGCCGTAGATACCGATGGCTGCGAGGAGACCTGCAAGCGCCGCGAATACTGCCATCAACTGAATCGAGAAGCGCTGCCGGGAGAGCGAATCGGCCAGGATCTGATCCACGGTCAATGCGTCCACCGGCAGATCGGAATCGATGGCCATGACTTCGTGGCGGACTGCGGAGACCAGCACGAGCGGGTCAGACACGCTCTTCACAACGATCGCCAGCGAGCCAAAGGGAACCTGCGGGCCGAAATAGTAGATCCGCGGCTCCGCAGGAGCAGCCAAGCTGCGGGATTTTGTCGCGCCAACTACGCCGACGACCGTGAAGGTGCCGCCGGCCAGCGGGACAATGATTTGCTGGCCAATGGGGTCGGCGTTCGGGAACAGAATCCCGGCCGTGAGCTGATCGATAACCGCGGCACCGGGCGAGCCCTGTTCGTCGGAAGCGGCAATATCGCGGCCGTACAAAAGAGGAATTCCGAGCGTTTCAAAAAAACCGGGCGAGGCGCGCGTTTGCCAAATAATCTGCCGCGGTTCATTCGGATTCCGCGGATGGCCTGCGACTTCGACTCCGCCACTTCCCGGACCGCCATTGTACGGAAGGAAATCAATCGTTGCGGCGGATCGCACCCCGGGAATTGCGCGCACGCGTTCGAGCACGGCTCGTGCGAACGCCGCCCTTTGCGCGGGTTCCCGGTATTGCGCGACGGGCAAGGAAACGAACGCCGTCAGCACATTTTCGGAGTGGAAGCCGGGGCTGGTGCGCTCCAAGCGATCGAAGCTTCTCACCAGAAGACCGGCACCGATCAAGAGCACCAGCGAGACGCAGACTTCTAGAGCGACCATCGATTCGCGTAACAACCGGCGTCCCATAGTCGAGCCACGCGAGCCTTCTTTCAGTGCTTCCGTAAGGTCGATGCGCGAAGTTTCGAGGGCGGGCGCCAGGCCGAACAGCACGCTCGCGGCTATCGACACGAGAATCGAAAAGGCCATGACCCACGCATTGATGGAGGGGTGGCTTCCGTGAATCAATCCGACAGGACCGAACTGCGCGTAAAGATGAAGTCCGTAGAGAGCAAGCAGCGTTCCCACAGCGCCGGCGATGGCCGCAAGTAACAGACCTTCCGTCAACAACTGGCGAATCACGCGAATGCGAGCCGCTCCCAGTGCCGAGCGGATGCCGATCTCCCTGCGCCGCTTGATCGCACGCGCGAGCAGAAGGTTGGAAACGTTGGCGCAGGCGATCAGCATGAGCGCTCCGACCGCGGCGATCAGCACCAGCAACGGCGTTTTCAAATCGCCCGCCTGTTTTACCGCGAGCGGCTCGAGGTCGAGAGAGAATGCGTGATCCATCGAAGCCTGATTAGGATACTGTTCGATGATGCGGGCAGCGATGCGCTGAAATTCATCCCGCCCCTGTTGAATGGTCACGCCTGGTTTGAGCCGCCCAATCACGTCGATGTTGTGTGGGCTGCGAGTGCCTGGTGCGGCTTCGGAGGGATCGAACGCAAGCGGCATCCACAGGTCAGCGGTAACGCGAAAATCCAGAATCGGCTGAATCACGCCGGCGACACGATAGCTTTCGCGATTGATCTGAATGGTCTTCCCGACAATGGATCGATCGCCGCCGTAACGGCGCTTCCATAATCCTTCCGAGAGAATCGCTACGTGATCTCTACCGGGCTGATCGTCATCGGAGGTGAACAGGCCGCCTAGAATCGGGACGACTCCGAGCATGGGAAGCGCGCTGACGGTGATCCGCTGCGCCGGGACGTCCTCGGGCTGCCCGTCACCCGTCAAAGTTGCAGCCGCGCCGGTCACTGCTGCGATGTCCGTGAAACACGTAGCCGCGCGTCGGAATTCCGCGTAGTCCGCGGCCGTGGGCGCGATACCGCGCAGCGAATAGCGAGGCAGCGTCTCCTGTACGATAACCAGCCGGTTGGCATCCGGATAGGGCAGCGGGTGCAGCAGCACGGCATCAATCGCCGAAAAAATCGCCGTGTTTGCGCCGATCGCCAGCGCCAGCGTCAGGATCGCGACGAGGCTGAAGCTGGGACTTTTCCGAAGCTGGCGAAACGCAAACTGAATATCCTTCAGCATGCTTTACCACCGTGAGGGCATAAGAAACGTTTTGTGCCCTATCGTACTTCCTCGGTAACAGATGGGTATTCTAATTCGAAGTCCTCTTATTCCGGTTCTTAGAAATAACCGAATCCATAGAATCTGACACAACGGCCCACATTTATATTGCCCCCGCCAGCACCGAATGCTAGCCTAAGCGAACAAAAGGCGAATTGCTATAGCTCAAGCCTAGGCCTATTGAGAGGGCAACAAATGCCGGAATCGCTCGCTGTTCGCAGGGCCGCTATGCCGACTGCCATCACCCGCGTCCACGAAGTTCTAGATGCATTCGCCTCCCGCGACGTAAATGGTGAGGTCCTCACCGCCGTGCATCACATTCCGGCCCGCGAGGCTCAATGGGCAGACTTCCCGGCTTGGGTGAATCCGGACCTCGTCTCGGCCTACACTGCCAAAGACATTCGAGGCTTGTACACCCATCAAGCCGCAGCAGCGGAGGCAGTCCACGCCAGCAAGAACGTTGTCATCGTCACGCCTACCGCTTCCGGAAAAACGCTCTGCTACAACCTGCCCGTCTTAAACGATGTCCTCGAACATCCCGACACTCGCGCGCTCTACCTCTTCCCCACCAAAGCGCTCGCGCAAGACCAGCTCGCGGAGCTTCACGACCTGAACCAGCGCCTCGACGATCGCTTCGGCGTCTTCACCTACGATGGCGACACTCCCGCCGACGCCCGCAAAGCCATCCGTGAAAAAGGTCACGTCGTACTGACCAACCCGGACATGCTGCACACCGGAATCCTGCCGCATCACACGCGCTGGACGCGCCTTTTCGAAAACCTTCGCTACATTGTGATCGACGAGCTGCACACCTACCGCGGCGTCTTTGGCAGCCATTTGTGCAACGTCCTTCGCCGTCTTCGCCGCATCGCGCGCTTCTACGGCCGCGACCCGCAATTCATCTGCTGCTCGGCGACGATTGCGAATCCCGGTGAGCTCGCCACGCGCCTTCTGGAATCCGAGGTCGAAGTTTTGAACGCCAACGGCGCGCCCGCGGCCGAAAAAACTTTTGTTTTCTACAATCCGCCCGTCGTAAATCGAGCTCTCGGCATTCGCCGCAGTTACATCAACGAATCTTCCCGTGTCGCGCAGGAATTCCTGAAACACGATTTGCAAACCATGGTTTTCGCTAATTCACGGCTGCACACGGAAATTCTGCTCACTTATTTGCAGCAAGCCAACCCGCACCTGCCCGGAAAACCGCAAACCATTCGTGGCTACCGCGGCGGGTATTTGCCCAACGAGCGCCGCGAAATCGAACGCGGCCTCCGCGCCGGAAAAATTCGCGGGGTGGTTTCCACCAGCGCCCTCGAGCTCGGCATCGATGTCGGCTCGCTCGACACGGTGGTCATGGCCGGCTACCCCGGCACCATCGCCGCCACCTGGCAGCGCGCGGGACGCGCCGGGCGCCGAAGCGGGAGCTCCTGCGCCGTGTTGGTGGCTTCCTCCTCACCGCTCGACCAATTCATCGTTCGCCATCCCGACTATTTTTTTGGCAACACGCCCGAGCATGCTTTCATCCAGCCCGATAATCTTGAAATTCTCATCAATCATCTCAAATGCGCCGCGTTCGAATTGCCCATCTCCCCCAACGATAAATTCGGCGATGTTGACCTGCCTGATCTCTGCGCCAGGCTCGCCGAAGCCGGATTTTTGCATCTCGCGGGAGAAAACTACCACTGGACCCACGAAGCCTACCCCGCCGACACCATCAGCCTCCGCTCCGTTACCAGCGACAATTTCATCATCATTGACCTCACCGGCGAACCTAACGTCATCGCCGAAATTGATTTTCCCAGCGCCCTGGTTTTTGTACACGAAAAGGCTATCTACCTCCACGGCGGCCGCCAGTATCACGTCGAGCATCTCGACTTCAAAGAGCGCAAAGCCTACGTCAAGCAAGTCGACGTCGACTACTACACCGACGCCGTCCGCTACACCCAGGTCCGCGTCCTTGAGATCGCTGCCACTTCTCGCGGCACGGAATCGGATTCGGGCTCTTCCTCTGCGAAATCGTTCTCTCATGGCGACGTCCTCGTCCGCTCCCAGGTTGTCGGCTTCAAAAAAATAAAATTCTTCACCAACGAAAATATCGGCGACGGCAAACTCGAGCTCCCCGAAAACGAAATGCACACCACCTCCTACTGGATTACTCTCGAACGCCCGCTCCTCGATTCGCTTCCGTTCAGCGTGAGCGAACGCCAAAGCGGCATGTTCGGCCTCCTCCACGCCCTGGAATCCGTCGCCACCCTGCTCCTGATGTGCGACCGCCGCGACCTCGGCACCGCCATCGGCGAGCGTCTCCCGGACGCATCCGTAGGACAGACATTCCTGTCTGTCCCCCCTTCACTGAATCCGTCCTCAAGCGGTGACTTCACCTCCACGCGCATGCAAGACGCCATTTCCGCCAACGCCAAGGAATTCTTTGAACCAAATCTCTACCTCTTCGACGCCTACCCCGGCGGCATCGGCTTCTCCGAACCTCTCTTTCGAACGCACGCTCTCCTGATGCAAAAAACGCGCGAACTCATTTCCGCCTGCGCCTGCGACCAGGGCTGCCCCTCTTGTGTCGGCCCCGCCGGCGATCTCGCTCCCGGCGCAAAAGAGGCCGCGCTGGCAATTCTCGACAGGTTGTGTGGGTAGATGTCCGCAACTGCCGACAAATTCGCGCGCCTCGCAGCGCTAAAGCCTGCGCGCCCTGCACCCGCGCGGCCTGCCTCGCTGCGCGCCCCGGGCGAAGAGGATGCCCTCGGCAGAGTCCTCGGCGCAGGCGTTGCGAGGAATCAGTTCGGTGAGCACCTCGCAGTTCGAAACTGGTTCTCCACTCCGGAATTTGTGGATCCTCATCCTGTCTCGCTGGAATTGCTTTCGCGCACACGCGATGAATCGCTTTCGCGAGGGACACGAGCAGCCCTGGCCGATCCTACGAAATGGCTTTTCCTGGATACAGAAACGACGGGGCTGGCGGGAGGCACGGGCACTTACGCGTTTCTGGTAGGTCTGGCGTGGTGGGATGCTGGAGGATTACAAATCGAACAGCTCGTCATGCGCGATTTCACGGAAGAATATTCCCTGCTTCACGAACTCTCCGCGCGCGTCGCCGAGCGTCCCGTGCTGGTAACCTTCAATGGCAAGTCCTTCGACTGGCCGCTGCTCGAGAGCCGCTTCACCATGACGCGCTCCATCGCCGCACCGAAACTCTCCTGCCATCTCGACCTGTTGCATCCCGCACGCGCGCTGTGGAAGCTTCGACTCGGCTCTGTGCGGCTCGTGGAGCTGGAACGCCGTGTACTCGATGCTCCGCGGCTCGGCTGGCAACGCAACGATGACGTGGCATCCGCGCTGATCCCGCAGTACTACTTCGACTATCTCCGCGGCGGCCCAGTGGAACCCATCGCCGGAATCGTTCGCCATAATCAGATGGATTTGCGCGGACTCGCCACTCTCTTCTGCAAAATCAATGGCCTGCTTTCTGAAACGCCCAGCGCCACCAACGAAATGGAAAGCCTGGACCTCTTCGGCCTATCAAAGTTTCTCCATCGTCGAGGGGATCCCGAGCGCGCGCATTCCGCGTGCGCGCAGGCGCTCAACGCCGGGCTGCCTGCCGAATTTCGTCCTAAGGCGCACCGCGATCTAGCCCTCATGGCCAAGCGCCGCGGCGAGCACGCACGAGCCGCCGAAATCTGGCAGGGACTCGTCGCTGACCCGCAGGATGGCGTTTATGCCTGCGAACAATTGGCGATCCATTACGAGCGCCACGCCAAAGACCTGAACCGCGCGGCGGAATTCGCTCAGCTCGCTCTTTCGAAACTCCGGCGCCAAAGTGGCACCTCCCGCGATCCGTATCTCGTGGCCCGTTCCGCCCGCCAGGAGCAAAAATTCCTGCATCGTCTCACGCGTTTGCAGCATCGAATGAAAATCGGCACTGACGTACCAGAAGCGCTCGCTCTTTCACGATTCGCTGAGGAATTGGAAGCAGAGAGCCGATACCGTCAGCGCTAGAGCTCTTCCTGTGTTCCTCGTTCAAAGGAGGAAATCGGATGGAAAGTTCAGCCGCGAAACAGCAACCTATGGCAGGAGGTTCTATGATCACTGCCGAACAAACCTATCTTCGCTCCGAACTGCAACAACGCCGTAAGCGCCTTCATGCCGCGTTGCATTCGCCCGCCGCGGACGCCTCGCTTTCGCAACTCTTGGCCGCCGTGGATACGGCGCTTAGCCAACTAGAGCAGGGAACATTCGGAATCTGCGAGGAATGTCACGAAAGTATCGAAGCAGAGCGCCTGCTCGTGGATCCCCTGGTCCGCTTTTGCCTCGACCACCTCTCGAACGCGGAACAACGCGCGTTGGAGAGTGATCTATCCCTGGCCGCACGCATCCAGCGTGCACTCTTGCCCAAAATTAGCCTCGCCCCTCCCGGCTGGAGCGTTCGCTACCACTATCAACCCGCGGGAATGGTAAGCGGCGATTACTGCGACCTTCTCGAAACCGAAGCGGGACTGCTTTTTATGCTCGGGGACGTCTCCGGCAAGGGTGTCGCTGCATCCATGCTCATGAGCCATCTTCATGCAACGTTTCGCAGCCTCGCCGAGGCCGCTCTCCCACTCGATCGCATGGTGGAAGACGCCAACCGCATTTTCTGCGAGAGCACTCTCGCCGGGCAATTCGCAACTCTCGTCGTTGGGCGGGCCGCCTGTGATGGTTCCGTGGAGTTCGTCAGCGCGGGCCATCTTCCAGTGCTTCACATTCATAGTGATGGAGCGACACCTAAAGATTCCACAGGTGTACCCTTGGGCATGTTCTGTAGCACGCGCTTCCCTGTCCACCGGCTGTCTCTGGCCCAGGGCGACACTCTATTTCTCTATACCGACGGCTTGACGGAATCGCGCAATTCCGCAGGCCAGGAGTACGGTCTCCAGCGCATCCGCGCTTTCGCGGCACGGCACACCGGGATGGAACCGGATGGGCTGATCGCCAAATGTTTGGAAGATCTGCTCGGCTTCGGGGAAGGGTTGAAACAAACGGACGATTTGACGCTTCTCGCCGTGCGCCGCGCGGATTAAAATTCTATCGTGCCGCCGAGAATTGTGACCGCAAGCCTGCCAGGCTTGCGGTCACAATATCGCCAGCAAATCCAAAGTTCCTTGCTGTCTTCTCTGGAACGGAAGCCCCCAGCCGCTCAGTCGGTTGAGGCGCCATCGGCCAGTTCAGCTCTTTGATCAAACCATCGAATACCTTGCGCGTCGTGCCTTCCAGGGTCACACATTCTGTTCCGAAACAATTCAGGAATACGCTTCCCTCCGGGCTATCAAAGGAAAAAAAGCTCGGGCGGCGTAACAGGTTTGTGCGTTCCGAATATTTTTTCTCCAGCGCTTCCGAGTACTGTCCAAAGAATCGCTCGGCATGTTCCTCGCTATCGAGCCGCAAGCGCGTCACTAAAACCAGCCGTTTGCTTTGCTTCTCCTCGTAGACCGAGTACCAGTCGCCCTCCCAGGCAGCGGCCATGGTTTTGGCGCGATCGGCGTCGAGAAATTGTTTCAGGACTTCCTTCCACCCAAATTCTCCCATAACGTTTTCATCGAGCTTTGACCAGTTACCGCCAAGCAGCTTCTCGATCCGCGGCAGTGTCAAGGTCTTTGGAATTCTTCCCGAACGATAGAGCGCCGGGTGCAAGATCTGCTGCGTGGAAACCGGCGGTTTCGCAAACACGCCCGGAAGACCGGACCAGCCAGTGTTCTTTAAAATTGCCGCTGAAAAGGCCATTCCGCTCAGATACGGGAAGATTAGCGCATCCTTGATGAAAGGCGGGGCCTTTTGCAGCGTGGGTGTGCTTCCCAGATCTCCGAGTAACATTGAGGGGTCGAATTCCGGGAGATCCTTGATCGATTTCCCGGTGTCGCGCATCAGGTAATCGACCATCGCGGCGGTAGCGCTTCCTTCAATCACGGCATCGCGCGCCAATTCGGCGTCCTCATTCGGCCTGGCCGCCTTCTCCCAGGCGTCGATATCGAAATACTGGTCCTGAAGCGCGTGCGTCAACTCGTGGGCCATCACCATGCGCTGATCTTCGAGCGGGCTCCAGTCCGCGATATAGAATTCACGCGCTTTGGGATCGTAGAGCCCTTCCACCTGCTCGGTGAGCACATTCACCATGAAAGTATCAAAGTCGAATCCTTTAGGCAGCAGGCCGAATGCTTCAGCGCCGCGGGCTCCCGCGTAGCGTTCGGCGGCATTCTTGTCTTCGTCCATCTGCTTGATGATGTAGGCGCGAATTTCCTCACGCGACCGTAACGATTTCCTCAGAGGAGTGCGAAGCTTTAATCCAGTAATTTCGCTCATCTGTCCGAGGACTTCGTCGGCTGCCGCAATGAAGTCAGCGTTGGATGTGCTTCTGGAATCCCCGGGTCGTGGCGCGACTGCGGCTTCCTGAGCCTGCGTATTGGCGCCGCCGAAGAGGCACCCAACTAGCAGAAACAGGGATGCGAGTCCCGGATAGACGCGTCTCAGCAAAGAGGCCATGTCATTTTCAGAATAGCAGAATCCTGATTTGGCCGCCGGGGAGCCGGTGTTGCGGGTGCCACCGCTCGCTGCCCCAACTTGTCCCGGACGGCCACGCCGAAATCACGGAGTGCAAAGACGCAGGAACAGCGGAAAAGGACCACAGATTTTTTCTGGCTCGGAAAGCTCGGCCGGTCGTGGAGGTTCAACCGTTCTTTCGAGTGAGGCGGAAAACCATGGGAGTTTCTTTGCCATCCTGGCGCCACGTCCAGGTCTCTGTGATGTGATCGGCATCGACAAAGCGAATGACCAGATGATGCTGGTGGCCGGTGGCGGGTGATTTGAGGTTGCCCGCGCCCCGAAAGTCGAAACTGAGCTCCTTGATGTCGTCGGAGGCGGGTACCACGCGCATTCGCGGCTGGTTGTTGGTGGGGCAATAGTGGACGAGCGCGATGCCATCGCCATCCATACTGTAAAGGGTCACCATTTCTTCCATCCCCGAAGGGGAGAGCGTTTCCATAACCGCCGTGCCGGAGGCAAGAACCTTGAAGCTTGTTTTCACGGGCATGCCGTGTTCGTCTTTCCCTTCCCATTCGCCGGAGAGCGATTGCAGCTTCTTGAAGACGGCGGCGGAATGCGTGCCAGCCCACACCGGCAAAGCAATGCATAGGGCAAGCACCAGAAGTTTAGCCACTCTGTTTCGAGTCACGCATGCCTCCAGGCGAAAAACGGCAAAGTCCTGGACCCCACAGTTCTATGACGCGGCGCGATATAACGGTTTTGACGCCAAGAATGGAGGAATGGAAGCAGCCCCGCAGAGCCGGATGATTCGCGGCATCAGATTCTCAGTTTTAGAACCTGTTCAAAATTGCACAGACGGCCCTTCCTTGCCCGTCTACGATGAGGAAGAATGGGGCCTCTCGGGTAACCTCCATCCGTTTCTGGAGGGCTTGGTGGTCCATGTGTGGGCCCATGGCAAGCTTGAGAAAGAACGAATACCTGTTCGGTGAGCGGAGTTCTCGCTCCGAGAAGAGGGTTTTTCACCGACGCCGTCCCCTACGCGTGCTATTCATCCACCGCGATGCTGACGCAGTTGACAGCTGCTTGCAAGAGCTCAAGAAGGCCCAGTTTGCTGTGAGCGCCGACACCGTTTTGACCCTCGAACAAGGCACTGAACAGATCCGTTCCGGCTCCTACGACGTACTGGTCGCTGAATACCCCAGCTCTGGCTGGAAAGGACCACAGGCTTTACAGCTCCTGCGGCAGACCGCGCAGGAAACCCCTCTTCTCTTCGTAACTTCGGCCACGGCAAGGGTGTCCATCACGGAATTAACCGCCCACGGCGCCTTCGATTACATTGAAGAGGAGCGTGTAGCCCAATTGCCAATGGCCGTTCGCCGTGCCCTGAACGAAAAGGAGCTGCGAACGGAACTGCAAGAGGCTCGCATGGCCTTGCGGCATTCCCAGTCGTTGTACCGCGCGCTGGTGGATAATCCCGCCTATGGAATATGCAGGTGCAACGCGGAAGGAGAGTTTCTCAACGTCAATCAGGCCCTGATCAACATGCTTGGCTACGAGAGCAAAGCGGAGCTCTTGGCAGTCAAACCCCCGGCGGAGATTTTCACCACCTTCGGTAGTACCCCGCTACCGGTGCGGCAAGTCCGCACCACGGCACAAATCGATCCTGTCGAAATCGAGTGGCAGCGGAAAAATGGCACGATGCTCAAAGCCAGGGTCAGCGGCCGCGGTATCTATGACGACCGCGCGGATCTGATCGGCCATGAATTTATCGTTGTTGATATTACGGAACAAAGGATGCTCGAGGAGCACCTGCGCCAACAGGCACTGAGCGACTCGTTGACCGGGCTGGCCAATCATCGCCGGCTCTTCGAGGTGCTGCACTCAGAGATCAGCCGTTCGCATCGCACGGAACGCGAATTCTCTCTCATCTTGCTGGACCTTGATGGATTGAAAGAGATCAACGATCGATTCGGGCATCTGACCGGAGACCGCGCACTTTGCAGGCTGGGGCAGATTCTGTCCGACTGCAGCCGGTCCATTGATACCGCTGCGCGGCATGGCGGGGACGAGTTTGCACTGGTCCTGCCGGAGACGGGGCTCGGTGCAGCCACGCTGGTGGCAAGACGAATTTGCGAGCTTCTGGAGCAGGATTCCGAAAAGCCGGTGCTTTCCGTCAGCGCAGGAGTTGCCAGTTTTCCAAAGGATGCTGAAACCATCGGAACGCTTCTTTACGCAGCGGACAAGGTCCTCTATGAGATGAAAAGCAAGCAGCCGCGGGCTGCGCGGGCGGCTCGCGCCTCTTAGCCACTCTTTGGTGGTTTGCCTCTGTCAGTTTTGCCGCCACGAAGGGAGATCGCGCGGACTGACGTCGTGTGCGGTACCGAACATCTCTGGCGCCGCCTTGAATGCATACTCCTTAACAGCCTGGGCTTCCGGACTGGAAATCTCCGGGCAGGAGGAATACGAAATGCACCGCACCTATCGATGCCTTTTCAGCTCTGTTTTTCTCGCCGCAGCCCTTGCTGCGCCAACCGCAATGATCGCGGCCACCAGGCCACAAGACAACGGACATCAAGACGACCATCACCAAAACGAGAACGACAACCACAAGGTTTACGACCGCAACCACAAGGACTACCACAACTGGGATGCGAATGAAGACCGTACCTATCGCCAGTATCTCGGAGAGAAGCACAGGGATTATCGTCCCTTCGGCGACGAGAGCCAAAAACAGCAGAGCGCCTATTGGAATTGGCGCCACAGTCATCCGGACAATGGGCATAACGGAAGCTAGCCCGAAAATCGAAGCAACTCGAACCGTGATGTATATACATCAGCCGAGGGAGCACGGCAAACTGGACCGCTCCCGCCACCTAAGGCAGTTCTCACACGGCCCGAAAATGGGAACACATCCCGAAATGGAGGGGCTCTCATGAATGAAGATCGCCATAGTTCGCGTTGGAAATTGGAAGAACAGCTGCCGCATCGAAATTCCGACGGCGAATTCCAATATTTGCTGAGCGCGGAGCAGCAGCTTCTTCAATCCATTTCTGCTCGTGCGCCCCTGCCGGAATTGCTGAATGGAATATGCGCCGCTCTCGATTGCCAGATTGGCAACGTAGTTTCTAACATTTCCCTGCGGGATGACGATGCGAACGAAATCGCCGCTATTGCCGATGACGCGACGTTTTTTGGCCTGCACGTCTTCTGCTCCGCCGGCATTGTTGCCGAGAATGGTGAACTCCTCGGATCTCTGGATATGTACTGTTGTCCTCTTCGCCGCCCATCCGCGAGCGAATCTCCATTAATTGAACGGGCCACGTGTCTCGCTGGCATTGCGATTCAGCGTCACAATGAGTCGGGCGACCAGGGCTCCAGTCGCGTCCCGGAGAGACTACCGGTACAACAAACCAGCCCGGACTTGTCCACCTTCTTCAACTAGCGGTCTCACGCAGATCCCTTCATCCGCGCAACGAAAACACGGTTTAAATCCCATTCATTTCTAAGGTGCTGGTGGCCGCCTCTGTTCAAAATCGGGGGAGAACGCCCGGTACCAAAGAAAAAAGAGCCGGCTCGGGGGGCCGGCTCTTCTGTTGGGTAGGACTACTGCGGAGATGTTGCTGCCGCCACCGGCTGCAGGCTGAGCGAAACGATCTTCGTCCCGATCACTTCGCCTGACACGATCAATTCCACGCGCCGATTCTGCTGACGCCCTTCGGAGGTATCGTTTGACGCGATCGGCCGTGTCTTGCCAAAGCCCGTCGCGCTCGTCGAAGATTCCGGCACGCCTTGTTGTGTCAGATAAGTCCGCACACCTTCGGCGCGTTGCTCCGAGAGTTGCTGATTGAAACTCTCGGTGCCGATACTGTCCGTGTTGCCTTCGACCGCCAGCATGAGTGACGGGTAGGCAAGCACAATGCCCGAGATCTTTGCCAGCTTCTCACGGGCCAGCGGGCGCAGCGTGTATTTGCCGGAATCAAACAAAACATCCGACATATTCACAACCAGGCCGCGCGCTGTATCACGCGTTTCCATGATCAGGTTAAATTGTTGGAGGAGGCGCGCGCGAAGTTCTTCGCGATCGCGCACCGCTTGTTGAAGCTGCGCGTCGGAAGAGATGGCCGCGGCTCGATTGCGGTCTGAATCCGCTTCGGCGGCCTGTTGCTTTCTCTGCGCATCGTTGCGGTCTCGCTCGGCATCCGCCTGAGCGCCGGCAGCTTGTTGAGCGGCCGCCCGCGCGTCGAGATTCTGGCGGTCCGCCTCCTTCCGCTCGCGAACGGCGTCAGCGGTTGCGGCTTCGGCGTTGTTTGCACGATCCTTTGCGGCTGCTTCACGGTGCGATCCCGCTCTGCGTTCCGCTTCGACTCGTTCTTCTTCGATGTGCTTCATGGCGATTTCGCGCGCATCCTCCGCAGTTTGCACGACCTCGCGGGACAAGGAGATCAGCGACTTCTTGTTTTCATGTTTCTCCGTGGCGAGTCCATCCGCCTCGTTCATCTGGCGAACGGCCTTCTGGTAGCTGCTGGCGGCGTATTTTTCCGCCCCGGCGGACTGTGCTATCCGCACCGCATTGCGCGCCTCAAAAAATTCCAGCGGCAATTTCGCGTTCAAGACCACCGGGTCGAGCTTATAGCCCGTCGGAATGTATCCGCCGCGGTCGATCAATTCGTACTTGGCATCCACCGCTTCGGTCGAGCCCGCGGTATCCGAACGAACCGCGTTCTCAAGCACCACCACGTTGCTCGGACGTCGCACGGCGTAGTAAGGCTCCGCGGTCACGATCATCGCGAAGGCCTGCAGGTCCGTGGTTACATCCAGCTTGCTGCGGTGGTTATCGCCCACCAATACTTCGCCGATGTTCACCGGCCGGCCTTCCGGCGAAATCGCCCACAACACATACGTCAAGTATTCATTCCCAAAGCTTGTAGGCCTGTCCAGTCCGGAGAATTCCACCTCGATCTCCAGGGCGCCGCGCTTGCTCTCGACCTTGGCCTCGCCCGCGGCCCCAGGCATCAGATCGGTGCCTTCAAAATTGATCTTGGTTGCGCCGCTGCGGTGCCTATAGCTGACCGCGCGTGTAGTTCGGCTCACCACATTCATTCGAAACGTCGGCGTCGGGTTACCGGAGTCTGCCGGCACTTGCGTCTGGGCCTGCGCCAGCGCCGATGCTCCAAGCGTCATTACTACTGCCAGGGTGATATTGGAAGTCTTGAACATGAGTCTCCTTCGAGAAACTACGAGCCCCAAGTATCAGAGTTCGTGATGCGTAATACTGTGCGATTGTGGACGTTTCGCAAGAAAGAACGAGGGCGGCCAGGAGTCCCATTTTGGCTCAGAATCGGTTTTTCCACACAATTTCCCCTTCCGTCTAATTTGCTTGTTCCGAATTCTTAACAAGATGGTAAAGCTGTTATACTCTGCCTCGGGGCGTCCACTTCAAGTCTGCGGATTACATGCATCCCGGTCTTCGTCTGCGGCAGGCCCGCGAACGACTAGGATTAACCTATCGAGAGGTAGAACGGGCGAGCTATGAGCTGGCGGCACCCCGGGGTCGGTCGGAATTCATTTTGTATATCAGCCGGCTGGCAGAGATTGAAAACAGGGGAGTTGTCCCAGGCCTCCACAAACTGTATTCGCTCGCGGCCATCTATCACTTGAACCCTCAGGACATCCTGCGCTGGCATGAAATCCGGAGAGGTTGGACGCGGGGTCAAATCTCGGCGCGTGACCGGAATGGTCATGCGCTTAAACGGGCCGGGGAGTATTCCTCCCGGAGAATCTCCAGTAGAGCACGCAGATTCGAACAGAAAAGATCCTTAAGATAGTCGGGCGACCGTTCCGGCATTAGTACGCGGTACGATTCCAGGCCCGACCGGTGCGTAACCGCGGCTGGCAAACCGCCCTCCATGGCTGCCAGACAAACCCGCAAATCCTCCAACTGGCTGGAAAGCGGCATTTCCAGTACGCCCTCGAAGATTTGTTCGTGACACAGCTGTAAGGCCTGCTGCAGCGCCTCATCCGGATACAGCGTAGCCAGCCCCGCATGCTCGTATCTACCGCTGGAAAGATCCCGCAGAGAAGCCATGTAGGCCAGGCGCCCGAAATGTCCGGGGATCCCCGCCAATGTGGTCAGCGTAAAATCCTGAACAATCCTGCGATTTTGCTGGAGCTGCGTCAGCGTTCTCATGCAGTCCTTTGTTCCGTAGACAAAGCGTTTTGAATCAAAAGCCGCCGCCTTAGTTGCCCCTCCTCATCCTGCTGCCGAGGAGGGCCACAACCCTTGAAAAAAAATGCAGCAGGTTTGGTATTTTCTGTTTTGCAGCTTTGATCCTACTTCCCGTCGTCCACTCCGTCAACCGCTTCGCCGGTAAGAGTACGGCGATCGACCACACCCTTCGCGCTGATGGCGATCCGTTGCCGCCACCGATCCCCCCGAGACCCATGCCGCCGGGCCTGGTTTCCTGAGATTTTTCTAATCTTTCGGGGCACCGGCATTCCACTGTTTCTTCCACCTCTGACTTGCCATCTTCGGGCACAGATGACAGGCACAGATGAACTATTTACCGGGCAGTAATGAACGTGTTAGGATGCGCCCGCAGATGGCTGAGATCGCTACCTTCGAGAGAGTGCTTTGGAGAATTATAGTTTTCCTCAAGCTAACCCTCTTCCTACTTCTCATCTACCGCAAAAACTATCGCGTCTATCCCTGTCTTTTTACCTACATTCTTCTGACGCTGTTGCAGAGCCCCGTGCTCTTCCTCTGCTACAGAATCTGGGGATTTAGTTCCCAAATGTCCATCAATATCGCGTGGAGCACGCAAGGGTTGGTGGTGGACGTTCGTGCGCTGGCCGTCGCGGAGATTTGCCGCCGCGTGCTGCAGAGGTATCGAGGTATTTGGGCGCTGGCTTGGCGGATGCTGCTCGCAGCGGCAGGCCTTGTGTTGCTCTATTCCTGGGCCGTCGGAAAGCCTCGCTGGCAGTTGGCAATTTTGAATGCCGATCGCGCTTTCGAATTGGCAATTGCCCTCGCAATCGCCATTCTCTTTCTGTTTGTGCGCTATTATGAAATCGAAATGGCACCTTCGGAGCGTTTGCTTGCCATCAGCTTTTTCCTCTTCTCGTGCTTTTCCTTGCTCAACGATTCCATCCTGGAACGCTGGTTGTATGACTATGACGTTCTCTGGAATCTTGCCGGTAACCTCGTCTTCATTCCTTGCCTGCTGCTTTGGATTTGGGCGGTTCGTGAGACGCAACCGAAAACCGTTTTGCTGCCAGAAATGCTCCGCGTGCCGTTTATCTCGAGTTTGCTCCCGAGATCAACTTTCACCTTAAAGCGCTCAATGAACATCTGAACCAATTTTGGCCCGCGGAGGCAAGAAGGCCTTGAGTTTATTCCTTTACGTTTTCTTCGCAATCGCCGGCCTCCTCCTGGTCCTCTTTCTGTGGTCCGTGCGAAAGTCGCGCAGGCGGGGAAACGCTCTGCCCGATGCCGGGGTTCTCGAAGAACGCGGGCGCGGAAGTGTCGCGCACTTGCCTCAGATCCGGCAAGCCTTCACCGAGTCGGATTTCGTGTTCCTCTCTGAAAGAGCCCAGAGTTCCCTGGTGCGGCGAGTGCGGCGGGAGCGCCGGCAAGTGGCCCTGGCCTTTCTGTCTGCGGTGCGAGAGGATTTTGATGGTTTGTTGCGTACGGCAACAATCATTTCGGTGCTTTCGCCGGAAGTCGCGGCGATGCAGGAATTTGAAAGGCTTCGTCTGATCGTCAAATTTAATTCGCGCTACCGGATCATTCGCCTGCAACTACACTTGGGACTCGCTCCGATTCCACGCCTCAGTCGCTTAAGCGACCTTGTAAGTGGATTGAGCGTTCGCATGGAGACAGCCATGAAGGAGCTGGGAGAACGTGCCGCGCTTGCGGAGGAACTGGCGTCATCGCTCGATGGGCGCGGCGGAGACGTTGCTTAGCAGGAGTTCATCCACCGCCGCAAGCAGTTCGCTGGCTTTGAACGGTTTCTGCAGAATTTGACGCCTCTTTTCTGTGCTTTTTTCTCCTGCGCTTCTCAACGGCGCGACCGCACACATCCAGATCACCCGGCCGGTAAGCGCGGGCTTATGTTTCGCAAGCCATTCACTCAGGCTGTCTCCATTCGCTCCATCTGATACCTGAAGATCCGCAACCACCATGTCGAACTCGTGTTTCTCCAGCATGGCACACGCTTCCCGCGCATCTCTCGCCGTTTGAACATGATGATCCCGCCCACGCAAGATCGTTCCCACGGCCTCCAGGACGGAATCGTCCTGATCCACCAGAAGAATCCGCCCATCTTTTCCCGCAGCCGCCGTTCGCCCTGGCGCGTGGGACGGCTGTGCCGCGACAGATTGAAAGGGCAGCTCAATCGTAAATGCTGCACCTCGCGTCGGGATGTTCCGGACACGAATGGTGCCGCCGTGCTCCGTGATGATTCCGTAACAGATGCTCAATCCCAGCCCGGTTCCTTTGCCAACCGGTTTCGTTGTGTAGAAAGGGTCAAAAACTCGGGAGGCGTCCTGCACACCCGGTCCGCTATCGGTGAACTCTATGAATAGTCGATCGCCGTTGGTACCTGTGCGCACCCAGAGATCGCCGTCTTTGGAGTGCTCCAGAATTGCGTCCACCGCGTTGTTCACCAGATTCAGAAAAACTTGCTGCAGTTGGTAAGGATCCGCCGCCGTTACCGGCAGGTCGGCAGCGAGGTCCAGATGAACGCGGATATTGCTCATGCGCAGGTCGTAATCGCGAAGCGCCAGCGTGTCTTCGAGCACTTGGTTGATTTTCGCGGCAATCCGCTCGGGCTTATGTTGCCGCGCAAAGCTCAGGAGATTCTGCACGATGCGGTGCGTGCGTTGTGCTTGCTTGTAGAGTTTTTCGGCGTACTCGATCCCTTGCTGTCCCATCTGCCCGTTGGAGGTCAGCAATTGGCTGTAGCCCAGGATTGCCGTCAGCGGATTGTTCAATTCATGCGCCACGCCCGAGATGAGCTGTCCGACCGCCGCCAGCTTTTCGCTATGGAGCAGCTGCTCCTGCGTGCGGCGCAGATTTTCGTAAGCCTGGCGAGTCTCTTCGTAGAGAATCGACCGTTCGATGGCGCTGGAGATTTGGCTGCCGACTGCAATCAACAAGTTCACGTCCGCTGGAGAGAATTCGCGCGGCGTCCGGCTGCCGACCACCAGTCCACCGATGACCCGGTCCTTCGACCACAGAATGACGATATAGGCCACTACGATCTCTTCCTTCTGCTGTGCCTCTCGAAAAATCGCTGGCAGCGGCAAGCCCTGGACAGATAGGAAGGTCGCGTGGACGGCCTTGATATGCTGCATCAGTTCCGGCTTGACGGAAACCGGCGGGAAATGCCGCGAGTATTCCGAGCGGTGGCCTACGGCGGCGATTCGCCGCAGTTGCGTGCCATCCTGATCGAACAGATAAAGGGATGTTGTGTCCAGGCTGAACAGCTCGGACATTTGGCGCAGCGTGCGGTGCAGCGAATCACTCAGGTCGAGCGATTCGGTCAGTGTCTGCGCGATTGAGTTCAACACCATCAGCTCGCGATTGCGCCGCCGGATTTCGTACTCGGCTTGTTTCCGTTCGGTAATGTCCAGCAAAAATCCCTGATAGGCGGTGACGTTGCCCCCAGCGTCGCGGATGGCGATCGAGGACTCCAGCATCGTCCGCATCTCTCCGTCCTTGCGCCGCATTTCGAATTCGAAATCGGCCACCGCGCCGTGTTGTTCGAGAAGTCTCTTCAGCCTTTCGCGGTCGGACTGATTGCCATAAAACGCACTAGGGATGTCGATGGCCATCAATTCATCGCGGCTGTCATAGCCCGTCATGCGCAGCAGCGCATCGTTGAAATCGAGAAAACGCCCCTGCGGTGTGGAAATAAAGACGCCTTCCTGCACGCTGGAGACAAGCGTGCGATATTTTTCCTCCGCGCGCTTGCGATCGGTAATGTCCTTCAGGACGTGCACTGTTCCAAGCTGATGTCCTGAGGGATCGGCAAATTTCGAATTGGACGATAGGAAGTAACCCTGCAACCACGGATCGGGTTCATCACCTTCCCCCGCGACGCCCTCGCAGTAAGGGCAAATCTTGTAGGCTGAGTTCTTTGCGGAGAGAAGTTCCGTCACGCTCCGCCCCACGAGCCGTCCTCCGCCTTCGCGCCCAAGCAGATGGCTGAGTCTGTGATTGCTGCGCAGAATTCGTCCTTTGTCGTCGTGGACAAGTATGGGATCCCCGATGGAGTCGAACGTATACTCCCATTGTTGCTGAACCGTATTTACCTGTTCGAATAAACGAACGTTTTGCAATGTCATGCCTAGCAGATTGGCGATGTTCACGAGGTAAGAAATTTCGTCCGATTGGAACTGGACTCCACGAGTGGAACCAACCGCAATCACTCCAAGCGGCCCGTTTTTGCCGGGCAGCGATAACGTTACCAGCGATCTCAAGTCGGCATCCGCCATTCTTTGCCGGGCGATCGGATCTTGTTCTTCTTCAGCCTGCAGAAACTGGCACTCCCCCTTCAAGACCTGCTGAGCCCAAGGTTCCGTGACCGACAGTTTGGCGTGCCGCAGCAAAAAGGGCTTTTCAAACCCTACAGAGGCCCTTGCCACCAGCATCGCCGTTTTACCTTCCCCCTCCACCAGCCGGACGATGCCGTGCGTCGCTCCCAGACTCTCTACAAGGTTCGCTAGCACCTGATCGATCACTTCCTTCACGGAAAGCGTTTGCGTGCTCGCGGCGGTAAGCAGCGTCAGGCGATGCATCTTGTCATTCAATTCTTCCGTGCGGCTGCGAGCGCCCTCCAGCACCAGTACAACCATCGAAATTCCCAGAGCCACCGCCAGCAGGTGGTCAAACGCGACCCGCAGGTGGAACAGAGGGTTCTCAGGCCAAACCGGGCGGTCCAGACCGTGCAACCCGCTCAGGATGAAGATCGCCGCAAGGAGCTGGGCGCCGTGTCCGCGGCGTGCCATCGCCGGCCGCAACATCAACCAGCCCGCAAACAGGCAGATGACGCTTTCGAGAATCGCGGTTTCCCAATGGAGCGATGCGAACTGCTGTGGGCCACCGCGCTCGACGTAATAAATTCCCGCCAGGATCAAGCCAATGAGGGGCAGAACCGACCAGATGCGCCGCTCCACTCCAGTAGCGCACTGCATAACCGAGATGAGGAACAGCAGTAAAGCAGCGGCCTGCGCCGCCAAAAGCGTCTGGTGTAATCCCGGGAATTGACGAATCAGGAACGCGACTTCGCACAACGCGGAGAACGTGAGGCAGCACCATCCAACCAGCCAAAAACGGAAATAGCCCCCGTGATGATCGCGGCGGAAGAGAAAAAACAGGACCAGCATGATAATGAAGGCCGTCGCTTCGAAGAACGCGATGCCGAGCAGGCCCTGATTCTCCAACACGTTGAGCGCCTCCCGGCCGGAACTGCCGTCATTGCGGTCTTGCTGCTCCCGAAAAGCTCGATCTGGACGGCGTGAACTCTTGAGTGGTAAGCCTTCCATGACGCTAACATGCTATTTTCTGACTGGGCAAGCCCACCCACATTCCCCTGTGCCGTCACATATAATGCCTACTGGGAGCTAATCCACGTGGAGATCGAAAACATACTTGTCGTCGATGACGAGGAAGCGATTCGAGAGGTCGTTTCGACCATGCTGGAGTCGAAAGGTTATCGCTGCACTGCCGTGCAGAATGGCCGCGTTGCCCAGGATCAGGTGAAGAAGCTGACCCCCGATCTGGTCTTGAGCGACATGATCATGCCGGAGATGGACGGTATCAAGTTCCTCGAATGGATGCGCCAGTATGACCCCGAAGTCCCGGTGATCATGGTCACCGCCATCCACGACATTTCCACCGCCCTGGAAGCCATCCGCCGCGGCGCATACGACTACATCCTCAAGCCCTTCGAGAAAGATCAGCTCTTTCTCGGGGTCGGCCGCGCCCTCCAGCATCGTCGCCTGATCATTGAAAACCGCAGCTACCAGAGCAACCTCGAGCAGCTTGTGGAAGAGCGTACCGCCCAGCTCACCAGCGCCATTGAGCAGCTCGAACGGTCCTACGACGACACCTTGGAAGCCCTTGGCAGCGCCTTGGACTTGAAGGACGCCGAAACCGAAGGCCACTGTCAGCGCGTTACGGCGTTTTGCATCTCCATTGCCAGGGAAATGCCGGTGCCGGCCCCCTATTTGGCGATTCTCGCACGCGCCGCTTTTCTCCACGATATCGGCAAGATGGCCATCCCGGACAGCATTCTCCGCAAGCCGGGTCCCCTGGACGACGCGGAAAAAAAGAAGATGCGGGAGCACTGCCAAATCGGATACGACATGCTGACACGCATCCCATTTCTTCGCGACGCCGCAGAAATCGTTCTGGCTCACCAGGAGTTCTACGACGGCTCCGGCTATCCACGCGGCCTGAAAGGTGACCAGATCCCTCTCGGGGCACGCATATTCACCATCGCCGATTCCCTGGACGCCATGATCAGCGACCGCCCCTATCGCCGCGCGTTACCGATGTCCCATGCCCGCGAGGAAATCAAGCGCTGCTCGGGAAGCCAGTTCGATCCCAAGGTTGTAGAAGTTTTTATGTCCATCCCGGAGCAGCACTGGCTCGAACTGCGTGAGAATCTTGGTTCGCCCTTTCGCCTGGCGCATCTGAAAAACTTGTAACTGTAAAGACGCCCATCCCTGATTCACGCTGCAACCCGCGCTTGCATAGATCGAGCCGAGAACGTAATATCTGGCTAGTATGGCGCTCATCCCTATCAAGACCGCTTCCGAAACCGGCTACTGCGATTGCATCTGCAGCTGCTACGAACTGGCCAGCCTCCGCGATGAAGACACCGGCAAAGGCTACTGCCCTGCTTGCGCCAAAGATCACGTGGATTTGAACGTCGGCGCAGGCATTCCCCAGCCCTCGCCCGTCCACCTCAGCGCCAACTCCCCCGGCAGCGGCAAATCTGCCTCCATGCCCTCCCCCGCCGATCCCCCCGGCCGCCTGCGCTAGCCGTTCAAACGCGCTCCGCCGCCAGCGAATCATCGCCGCGAGCTCCTTTTTTAATTTCTTTTTTTTAGTTTGAAGTCTTTTGGTCGTGCGGAGTCACTGCCGCCGTCTTCTCTTTGGGTACATCGCCGATCTTCTGCCGGTCATCAATCGAGAAGAGAATGTAGTCCGTGAAACTATGCCGCTGGTGAAAGCCTTTGCCTTTGCGGATTGCGTAATACTCCGCGCTGGTGGGCAGCCATAGCTGTTCGTTTCTGCTCTTGAACAACACCGGTCCATATTCCATCGTCAGGTGCTCGGCATTCAGCTTCAGCTCTGGACGCGGCTCGCGCAGATCCGTCTCTAGCCGCACAATCTGATACGTATTGGCGTCAATCCACGCGCGGCCCTTAAGCGCAATGGGATAGCTGGTCCCGGCGATACGATACCGTCGAATCCGGCTTTCCTTGTCATCTTTCTGACGGAAGTAAATCTGCCACGCAAAGTTCCCGTGCGCGCGGCTCAAGCCTTCGCACTTCATATCAAAATCGCCGATCAGCAGCGGGTGAAAAATCAGCACGATCGACGGCAGTCCCACGCTCGCATGATGGTTCGGAAACATTTCCGTTCCCGTGCTGCCGTTACGATACTCCTGCACGTCCAGGGCTTCGCCGTACTTCTGGCTCTTGATGTCTCGCACGGACGCCAGGTAGTTGAAGGACAAATCCGCAACCGCCTCGGCATTTCCCGCGTTGTTCACATCTTCGTGATGCAATTTTTCCGTGGCCGTGTATCGGTCCACAACTTCCGGCAATTCCTGCACGCGCGCCGAAGTCTTTTTCAAAACGTCTTCCAGCGAACAGCTGACTCCCGGCTCAACCGGCGGCACCGCCGCATCAACGTCCGGTGGCAGCCAATGCAAAACCGCGGCACTCAGCGGGGCATCCGCGCCGCCATCAGCCTGTCCATTCGCGGGATTCGCTACAGAGAGATCCACGACGGCAGTTCCTCCGTCGGCGGAGGAGATGCTCGGATTCTTCAACCGCGCGATCATGTTCTGCGCGGCCTCGGCCATCGTTTGGGATGGCTTCCCCGCGATGTACGCTTCCAGAGCCGTGATGGCTTGCTGATTCTGACGTTGAAAAGCCAGCGCCTGGCCCAGCGTCAGCCGCGCCGAATTGGCTTCCGCTTTGCCCAGTTCCACGGCGCGTTCCGCGTTCCGCACCGCTTCCACATATGCGTTCTGTTGCAGCAAGACGGCAGCCAGCAGCGCGTGCGCCCGCCAAGAATTCGGTCCCGCTTCAACAGCCTTCTCCAGGTATTTCCGCGCCCCTGCCAAGTCTTTCTGACGAACCAGCGAGTCCCCGTAGGCGACTAGCGAAGCCAATTGCTTCGGATCAAGTTGAATGGCTTGGTCCCAGTATTTGCGCGCGGTAGTGATGTTGCCCTTCTTTTCGTACGCCATCCCCAGCAGCGAAGGGATCTCTGCCTCTTTCGGCGCCATGTGCTGTGCGGTTTCCAGGTGTTTGATAGCCTCGTCAAATTTGCCCGCCCGCAGCAATTCCAGGCCTCGGGTCACTTCTTTCTGCGGCTTTGATGGCAGCACCACATTGCTGGTCACCACGGAAGTGAGTTCACTCCCCGTGTCCGGCCTGAGCTTTACGATGAGCAGCTGATCGCCTTCTTCTGCCGTGATTTTCGCTTCGACTCGGGCCTTCCCGTATCCGGGAGCGTCGACGTCAACGATGTACGACCCATTGCTCAGGGCGGGAAACGTCGCTCTCGATTCGGAAGTCGTTTTGGAAGTTATGGTTTGGCCGGAGGCGTCATACAGAGTAATGACCGCAAGCGCTTCAACCGGCGTTCCGTTGGACGTGCGTACCATCACCGACAGGTCCGGCTTGTTTCCTTGTTCGGTTTCCGGCTTCGCTAGCGCCGAAGCCTGGGCTGAGCCGGTCCCGGACTGTGCGTGCCCACCGGCGGTAACAAGAAGTAAGAGAGGACATACGCGAGCGATCCAACGAACGACTGGGCACAACCCGTACATCTATCCTCCCCAAGCTTGAGTCCCTGATAAACGAGCGGATGGACTACCCGGACTACCCGTGAGACGCGGGAACCACCCCGTGCGGATACATTTAAGTCTGTCGCAACTCATCTTCGCCGTCAATCCCCATCTCCCGCATAAACGCCGCCTCGCGTGCAATCGATTACCTTGCCTTGTCTCTTGCTCCACACCAAAAGAAAAAGGGCGTCTCGTGAAAGACGCCCTCTCCCCTAAAAGCTGGTTAAAGGTTAGAAGTAGAACTTCGCAGCCAATTGCACCAGGCGGGGGCCAATGTTGCTGTCGCTGGTAACCCGGCCAAGCTGGCTGGAACTGACGTTGCCCCCCGACCCGCCGGAGCCGAAGCTTGCGCTGAGATTATTGAAGTTGACGTGGTTGAAGGTGTTGAATGATTCGAGCCGCAACTCAAACTTCATCTGTTCCTTCACCTGGATGTCCTTCATCAATGCCAGGTTCGTGAAGTTCAAGCCTGGCCCATGGATGGAGTTTCTGCCTGTATTGCCGAACGTACCGAACGCCGCCTGGCAGATCGGAGCTGGCTCGAAGTAGAAGTTCCCCGACCGCAAAGTGCCGGCACAATTGGGAAACGCATTTCCTCCTTTCGTGCTATGCGCCGTACGGGGGTTCGTTTTCACGATCGGACCTACCTGGTTGGGGTTGTCCCAACAGGTATAGAATACGATTCCAAACCCAGGACAGGTCAGTGAGGTCATGTTGGTGCTGTTAAAGTTAATCGGGAACCCCGTTTGGAATGTGGTGTTTCCAGCCACTCTCCAACCTCCTAGGATTCGCTTCAGTATCCCGTTATTCCACTGGTGAGGAACCGGGATTTCGTACTGGTAGCTGGCCACGAACCTCTGCCGCGCGTCGAAATCCGAATCACCCCAGTTCAGGCCCGGGAGAAGTGGGTTGACGCCACGGTTGCCGAACCCCGAGCTTTCGAACCCTGAGGCATTGTCCTGCGAGTGAGCATAGGTGTAAGCAAGCAGGAACGACAGCCCATGCGACACGCGCTTGTTCAAGCTCGCCTGAAACGCGTTGTACTGAGAATTTCCGTCCGTGCCCTGCTGTCCAATGGAACCATATACGGAAGCAAGACTTGTCCCGGCATATCCATATTTGAAGAACTCCGGATTGTTAATTGATTCGACGACTCGATTGCTAACACATGTGGGATCGGCGGCGCAGGCTGTCGGATTGATTCCCACATTCTGCTCGACCGATCGCTCCAAATGCCGTCCCATCGCTCCCACGTAGGCCACAGACAAAATCATCTGGCCTGGGAGTTCCCGTTGGACCGTTACGTTATAGTTCACGCTATAAGGTACGTTATACCTTGGATCGATCACGTTGAGCGACATTGGCTCGAAGAACGAGAAATCCACAGCACTCCCCGCGGGAGGCGGAGTGAACGGGTACTTGTTCGGGATAGAAGCGTTGCCTATCGTGACCGTCGACGTCGGGTTCGTAGCGCCGGCCCCGTTATAGGACGTGAATACAACGGGTGCCGGATTCACGGAAGAGAACGGGGTCGCAAAACTTGGGTGGGCACCAGGAACATCCCCGACGCCAAAATCTGAGAGGGCGAACGGCGGTGCCGTTAGGTTTTGAAGCGTCTGCTCTTCTTCCACCTGGTTGAAGTACATTCCCACGCCGGCGCGGATGGAGAACTTTCCTGGGCCGCCGGTTAGATGTTCAAACATTCCCTGCCCCTGCGGCGACCAGGCGACTCCGAGACGCGGTCCAAAATGCTTAAATCCTGTGGAGTACCCGGCTGACGTGCAACCGGTATCTCCGGGGAATACCAAGCCGGCCGGTGCCGTCGGGTAGACGGAGGACTGTTGACCCGGCCGCCAGCAGTTGATCGCCCGGCCGCCATTGAAATGATCCGTGGTTGGCTGATTGATTGTCCAACCCACTCCATAGTTGACCGTGAAGTTGGAAGTTGCTTTCCACGAATCCTGCGCATACGAGTAGAAGCCCTGCGCGCCCGCATCGATGAAGCTGCCGCTGCCTTGGCCGTAAGAGTCTGGAGTTCCCAGCAGGAAATCTGCCGCCGGATTCCCCGTGGAAAACGCACCGCTGCCATTAAAGGTGAAGTTACCATTATTCTGGTTAGCGAACGGATTGCTCACATGGTAGCGGCGTCCATCGAAGCCGAACTTCAGAGTGTGCCGTCCGACGACGTAACTGAGGTTGTCATCCACCTGGTAGACCTGGTCGATGCGTGGCTGCGGTCCGTTATTGCTAAATCCTAGTGTGAAAAAGCCAAGCAGGGACATCACCGGGAGCCCCGCACTTGAGCCCCCCAACTGTGGGTTGATGTTGAAGCCGACAGAAGATGGAAGCATCGGATTTACCGGCTGGACGGCCACAAAATTGAATCGCGTGTAGCCGAACCGCGCCTCGTTCAGAACATTCGGGTTAAATACATGGTTCCAGGTGGCTGTAAATTGCTTCGCGTGACGCTGCGCTTCCTCAGCGAATCCTGGCACCGTAGCGCCCGTAAACGGCAGCGTGTCCTGTGTAGGATTGCTTTGGAGGAATCCATACGACCGGATCGAATCCTTCGAATTGAATGTGTAGTCGACCTGCCAGAGGTACTGGTTGTTGCTGCCTGGGGTGACGGCCGTGGGCGTGTAGAGGACCCCTCCCACCGAAGCTGCCGTTGGAACGTATTTGTTCATCAGATTCAAAGCAATCGAGTTCAAATCCTGCGTGGGAATTACACCTGTGCTGAAAAGCCCGTTGGTGAGCAGGGCTCCGGCGTTATTGTATGCTTTCCCAAAATAGGTTCCCGCCGCGCACATCACCCCTCCCGAAACCGGGCAGGGCGAACTGGCGTCTCCGAACATGGCCACTGGCGAGACGTTTGGATTCGTGGGCGCTGCCCCAGCTTTTGCCGGGGGTGCGCCATTGAATGGCGAACCACCAGCGCTAAAATCACCCAAGCGCTGCGCATCCGTTAGCAAGGTGTTCTGGCTGGAGGCTTGGGGCTGGCGGAATCGCGAACCCTGATAAGAGAAGAAGAAGAAGGCCTTGTTTTTCCAGATCGGACCACCTATGGTCCCGCCAAACTGGTTCTGGTGGAAAACTGCGGCCTGGTGCGTGAAAAAGTCTACGGTATTGAGCGAGGTATCTCGGTAAAACTCAAACGCGCTTCCATGGAAACTGTTCGTTCCAGACTTGATGGCGGCGTTCACGATCGCGCCAGAGTTGCGGCCGTATTCCGGGTTGATGGTGTTGGTTACCATGCTGAATTCCGCGATGGCGTCCGGACTCGGAATGATCAAAGCCGTATTCAGCGGCAAGTCGTTGGAGTCCTGGCCGTTGATGAGGAAGCTGTTCTGCTGGCTCTGGCTGCCGTTTGTGGAATACGCGGTACCACCTGTGCCGGTCCCGAACCGATCGGCGCCAGACATCACGCCGGGCTGAAGCAGTTGCAGTTGGGTCCAGTTTCGGCCGTTCAAAGGCATATCCACAATGGTATCGCCGTTGATAACCGTGCCAAGTTGCGTATTCGTAGTCTCCACCTGGACATTGCTGGCTTCAACGAGAACCTGCTCTGAAACTTGTCCCAGCTCCATCTTGATGTTCAGCGCGTAGACTTCGTCGAGAACCAGGGTAATTCCCGTTGCCGTAAACGTGCGGAAGCCGGAGTTCGTTGCTGTAACCCGATACGTGCCGATCGGCAGGTTCAGGAACACGTACACGCCGTCGGCCTTGCTCTCCGCGGAGTACGGGATGTTGGTGCCCACGTTGGTGGCGGTCAGCTTCACGCCAGACAACACCGCTCCCGTTGGATCCGTCACCGTACCTTGAATCTTTGCATACAGGTTGTCCGCCTTCGCCGTTGAAATACCTAGCGGGCTGAACAACAGAACTGCAATCGCGATTACCGACAAACTAAGAGGCAGTAGACTGCTACCCCACGAGAAACGCTTCATATTCATTTCCCCCGTCAACATCTATCTAAAGATATTGAAACCAGATGGACCACCACAGGTCCGTGCAAAAGTGATGCAAGGTGCTTTCCAATCTATGCTTTATGTTGTTTTTGAGTGAAAGTCGTATAACTTCTTTGTTTGACTAGCGGTACTAGAACTACTTATGTATCAATTTTATCTAAATCTTCCATAAACTGTAGGTCATCTCCCCATCATCTACTAGATTATGAAGTCCCAAACATTCGCTTTTGCTTGTTCTCGCTCGACCAGCCACAGCCGATCGCGCCTGATTATCCGAGCAGTTGGAGCGTCCTGGCAACTCCCCGCGCGAAGATTTCCGTCGGCGTAATGAGACTCAAAACCAAGAATCCTTCGGACGGAAAATCATAGAAATGACCGGGATGAATACTGACGCCGCTTGACTTCAGGAGTTCGAGGGCCAGCTCCTCGTCGGAGCGAATTGCGAGGACGCGCAGCACTGCGTACCATCCGCCCTCAACGGCCAGTCGGCTGCAGGATTTCTGCCGTGACAACTGACGGTCTAGCTCGGACAGATTCTGGCGAACCCGCGCCAGTAGTTGCTGCTGAAAAGTCCGCCGTTGATCAAGAAAGACCGGCATCGCCAGTTGTACAGGCGCATTCACGGAGAGGTAGGTGTCCGCGATGACCTCGAGCCGCGCGAGCGCTTCCCTTTTCCTTTCGCGAGGTCCACTGACAGTCAGCCAGGCAGCCTTCATTTGCGGTAGCCCGGAAATCTTGGACAGTCCGCTCAACGTAAGGGTGAGTGCCGCGGAATTAGCAACAAAACTCTTCGCCCTATTTTCTTCCAGCCCAAAATCAAGAAACACTTCATCTACAATGACCGCCATATCCCCCCCCGAACAGATCGCATTCAGCTTGGCCATCTCCGATGCCTTCGTGAAATGCCCGGTCGGATTATTCGGGTGCACCACGATCACTCCGCGCGTCCGCGGCGTGATCGCTTGCTCCAGCGCGTGAAAATCCATCTGCCACCCATGGTCGTACAGCAACGGATAGCGCACCAGCTTGACGTCCTGGATTTCCGCTAGAAAATCGAACAGCGGATAACTCGGCGAAGCAATCAGCACCTCGTCGCCCGGATCGCACAGCATTCGAAAAACGTAGGAATACGCTTCGCTCGTGCTCGTGGTAAGAAAAATGTCTTCGATCGCTACGCTTTCGCCGCGCTCCGCGTAATAAGCTGCAACGGCGCGGCGAGCTGATTCCAGACCCCACGGATTCGGCTCATAGGAAAGTGCCCCTGGATTGCTCAGCGCTCGCAGGATTTCCGCATCCTTATATAAGAACGCGCATTCCGTGGGATTCGAAACCGCCAAGTCCAGCAACGGCTTCCCCGCCGCTCGATGCGCAGCCAGTGCTTCGCCGAGCCGGTTCGGCGTCAAATCCCAGTTAGTCCGTTTTGCAAACATGTGTGCTGTCCGCATCATTATATGGGATCACCTGTGCCTGTAGGATCGCGCTTCATCGTGACAGGCCGCTGACCTTGTAGGGGCGCAGCATCGCTGCGCCCTCTTCAACCCACACTGTAACTCCGCCGCCCGAACCCAAAACCAATTGACGTATACTGAACTCGCCAAAAAACATGACGCCGCAGCCTCAAATTTCCTCTCCGCCTGACCCCGTCCCCCAACTCGATCTCGCCGCGCAATACGCTGCCATCGGTGGCGAGCTCCGCGCGGCCGTCGAGAAAGTGCTGGCCTCCCAGCAGTTCGTCCTCGGACGGGAAGGCGCCGCGTTCGAACAGGAAATCGCCAAGCTCTGCGGCGTGGCCCATGGCATCGGCGTTGCTTCCGGCACCGACGCCCTGATCCTGGCGTTGCGCGCCTGCGGAGTGCAGGCCAGCGACGAAGTGCTCCTATCTGCGTTTACCTTTGTGGCCACCGGCAGCGCCATAAGCGCGCTCGGAGCAAAACCTGTTTTCGCCGATATCCGGCCGGAAACCTACAACGTTGACCCCGCCGAATTCGAACGCCGCGTCACGCCACGTACCCGCGCGATTGTGGTTGTCCATCTCTATGGGCTCCCCGTGGACATGGACCCGATCCTGGCATTTGCAAAAGCGCGCGGCCTGCCGGTCATTGAGGACAACGCGCAAGCCATCGGCGCATCGTACCAGGGCATTCGTACGGGTGCGCTCGGCGACGCAGCCTGCTTCAGTTTCTACCCAACAAAAAATCTCGGCGCCTGCGGTGACGCCGGTCTCGTCACGACAAATTCCACCGAACTCGCCGCGCGCATTCGAACGCTACGAAACCACGGCCAGTGTGGGAAATATCTCAGCACCGAGCCCGGCTGGAACAGCCGCCTCGATGAAATCCAGGCTGCCATCCTGCGCGTCAAACTTCGCCATCTTTCGAATTGGCAGCGCGCCCGCCAGGCCAACGCGGCAGAGTACACGCGCTTGCTAAATCAAATTCCCGGCGTGATGCCGCCCGCCGCGCCCGAGGGATTCGAACACGTCTTCCACCAGTACACCATTCGAATCGAACGCCGCGATGCATTGCAACAATTTCTGAGCGAACGAAAAATCGGCAGCACCGTCTATTATCCTTATCCACTACACCTGCAGCCGCTCTACGCTTCGCTCGGCCACAAGCCCGGCGATTTCCCGCATGCCGAGCGCGCCGCGCAAGAAGTGTTATCCCTGCCAATGTATCCGGAACTGCGCAAAGAACAGATCGCGCGCGTGGTCGAATGCATCGCCGAATTTATGAAGTGCTGAATTTACTGCTGATTCGAATCACTTCCCCAGGTAGAGAAGTGCAAGAAGAAAAACCCACAGGCCATCCATGAAATGCCAGTAGTAGGAAGTAATTTCAGCGGCGGTCGAGAGCGAAATTCTGGTTGTGTCCAGCTTTCGAATCGAGACGTATAGCAGCGCGCCGACGCCGCCAAGAAGATGGATCGCGTGCGCGCCGGTAAAAATGTAAAAGAAGCTGCTGGCCTGGTTGCTCGCAATGAACACGCCTTGTGCCACGAGTTGGCGCCAGGCAACAAGTTGTCCCGCAACAAATAAGAGCCCCAACGCGGTGGTAAGCAACCAGAGCTTTCGAAAGCCAGCCGCGTTCGAATCAGACAGCTTCCGCCGCGCCGCTTCCAGCGTGAAACTGCTCGCCAACAGGATCACCGTGTTCAACCACAGAATCGGCGGCAGATGGAAAGCCACCCACAATTCGCTGCTGCGCCTGAGCACAATAAAAGCGCTAGCGAGCGCCATGAAAAACATCAGTATAGAAACAAGCCCGAGCGTGATGGCCGTCGAGTAGCGTTTCGGTGATGGAGATTTTTTTCGGCGGCGCCTATCGTCGTCTCCGCCGCCACCGTCGTCACCACCTGCGGGTGGTTCTCCGCCACCGCCACCACCGCCCATGTCTTCGATGACGATTTCGATTTCTGGAATTGCTGTTGTGCCCGGCATGGTGAACTTTCTACTTTCTACTTTCTACTTTCATTTCTTCGCTAGCGTGACTTCACCACTCGATCCGGCGCGAGGTGCTGGGGCACGAAATCATCGGCTAGTCCCGGCACGCTGAATTCGTAAGCCCCACGATACACCACCGGGTCGGTGGCGCCAAAGTCATCGGCGGGCGGAGGAGAGGAGACGCTCCATTCGAGAGTGGTTGCGCGCCAGGGGTTAGGTTCATCGACTTTTTCGCCGCGGAAAAGGCTCCACAAAAAATTGAAGAGAAAAATTCCTTGCGCAAAAACCATGAGGATGGCAGCGACGGTGATAAACGTGCGGACCGGAGCGACCAGCGCGGCGATTGCAGCGAGGCGGCTGCCGGAATAAAGGTTGGCGTGCGTCAGGAGGCCCAGCCAGTGCATGGGCATGAAGACGAGATAGACGCCGGCAAACGTGAGCCAGAAATGAAGTTTGCCGAGCGATTCGTTGAGGCGGCGGCCGAAAAGTTTTGGAAACCAGAAAAACAGCGCGCCGAGAATTGCGAAGGTTGCGGCGACGCCCATGACCAGATGGAAATGTCCGGTGATGAAGTCGTCGCTGACGGCGGCGGAAGCAAGATCACGGCGCGCGAGAAAAATTCCGGAAAGTCCACCGGCCATGAAGAGCGAAACAAAGCCGATGGCGAAAAGCATCGAAGTGTTGAGCTGAACGCGCGCGTTCCAGAGCGTGCCGAGCCAACTGATCAGCAAAATCGCGGCGGGCAGCCCGAGCGAGGAAGCAAGCAGCGAAAAGACCAACGGTGAAAAAGGATTCATGCCGCTTGCAAACATATGCTGGCCCCAAACGCAAAACCCAGAAAGGCCGACGGCGCACAAAGCGAGAACCACGAGTCGTTCCATCCAAACGGGCTTGCGGGAAAACGTGGAGATGAGATGGGTGACGAGTCCGAAGCACGGGAGCATGGCGATATAGACTTCGGCTTGCGAGAAAAACCAGAAGAGGCGCTGCCAGAGCACGGGCAAAGTATTGGCGGCGAGATTCGCGGGCTGGCTGCTCAGGAAACTGAAGACCGGAAAAAAGTGTGTGCTCGCGAGGCGATCGGAAAGCAGGCAGACGGAGGCGGCGAGGAGAATGCTGAAAATCAAAGTGCTGAGAATTCCGTTGATGAACCAGGCCCAGACGGTGAGAGGAAGCCGCGGCAGAGTCATGCCCTTGGCGCGGAGGTCGATGGTGGTGACGCTGAAATTGAGTCCGTTCAAGAGTGAGGCGGCGCAAAAAAGCGCGACGCTGACAATCCAGAGGGTGACTCCGGTTTTTGGCGCGGCGAGGAACGCAGCGGTCAGGCCGAGGAGCGAGGCTGCGGTGGACCAGAAGGCGAGCCAGTTGAGCTTGGGGAAAGCCATTTCTCGCGCCCCGATATGCAGCGGGAGGAAATAGTTGCCGAAGCCGGCCTGCGGCGCGGCGGTCAGCACCAGAAAGACCATGAGCGAGCCGTGGAATGTGGTGAGAGCGGCGTAGCGTTCGAGCGAGAAACCGACGCCGGTCAGGAACGGGAGCCGTATGCCCGGCCAGACGATGTGGATGCGCATGAGCAGCGACATGGCCAAGCCGAGAAAAACGCTGAAGAGCGCGAGCCAGAGATAGTTCAAGCCGATGACTTTGTGGTCGGTGCTGAAGAGAGTCCGCGCCAAGAAGCTGGGTAGTGGCGGCTCGGGGGGATTGGCGCTGTGGTCGTGACTGGCCATGGAAGCGGTGAACCGTGATCCGTGAACCGTGATCCGTAAAAAGTGATCGGAGACTGGTAATCCGAGAACTGCGAATTGAGACTCGCGGCCCGCGACTATGTCCCCGCCCTGTTCGGGACAAATAGAATACATCGGATGGGAAAAGGCAAGGGACGACGGCAGAACAAAGGAGCCTCGTCTGAATGTCGAAACGTTTGAACGTCGGAACGTCGGGAGGAGAAAAGTCCGCTGGAAGGTTGGAAACGGAATCAACAACGAGTTAGCTGGAGAGTTAAGGTAATACTTTAGGTATAGAGACCAGGGAGGGGGGTGACACCCGGCATTTTTGAGAAGAGTGTGGAAGGGTTTGATTGCGAAAGAGTTGTGAAACACTCTTGGTGCAAAGAGCGACAAGAGAGAGCGTCGAGAGGGCTCACCGTGGAAGAGTCGAAGGGTCGAAGAGTTAAAAGTCGAAGAGTCGAAATATGGAGCGGAGGAGCCCCCACCCCGTGTTTTTTGTAAGTATTGCATCTAAAGGACTTAGACTTGCGGTAAGTCTTTTGTTTGCAACACTTGCGGGGAGATCCGTAAGTATTGCGGGTAAAGGACTTACGGGGGCGGTTTGTTGGCGAGAAAGTAACTGGAGTGGATGAGAAGACTTTTGCTGAGTTAGAAGGACTACCTGACGGGCGAGCATGGTTCGCGGGGCACGGAGTAGCGTACCGAGTACATCTAATATAATCACATATTGGTACTGTTAATCAAGGATTAGTTTAAGTGGCTTGGATGGTGGAGAATAGGGCGGTGGGCCCGCACGAGGCAGTGGCCAAAGCGCTCTCTTAATCAACTCCTTCACGACGCAGTAGGGTTCGGAGGTTTCTTGAGCCGTGCACTACTCGCAGAATCTCGATTCCATTGGGAAGCGGCAGGCAGAGCACGAGCATTTTCTCGAAACCCGACACCGGGAAAACTCGGAGAGGGGCTAGATCAGGGTGCATGAGCCGCGGATGCCAACCGATTTGGGGCTTGGAAGCAAGAAGGGCGAAGGTCTCATGGGCCGCGAGAAGAAAGCGGTGACCAAGGTCGTGCTCGCTTGAGTTGCGAGGTAGTATGCCTGTTCGTCGAGGTCCTGGTCGGCCTTGGGGACGAGGTAGACAGCGCTCACCGCGCGCCGGACTTCCTCAGGCGTTCGTCAAGGCGGAGATGCTTTTCTTGCCAGTAAGAGGGTCCAACTTCGATCGGGGCACCCGAGCTGAGGCCTTCGAGGGCGAGAGACTCCATGCCCTGCTGATCGGCACGGAGAAGGCGCTCCAAGTAGGTCTCGATGGTGAGTCCCTGGGCCTCCGCTTGGGCGCGGATTCTGGATTCGAGCTCCGGATGAATAGGAATACTCATGAAATTTCCCGGATGGCGGGTTGCAAGAGTGACTGTACGCCGGGACCAGGTGCGTTTCCAGGGGAAAGGGGCGTTCTCTAGAATTCCACGGCGGTAGACAGTCAAACCGGCGCCCTTTGATGAGGCAAAACCCAAAGGGATGCGGCAACAAGAAAGACTCAGCGCGTTAAGGGTGCTCCACCTGCCACAAAGAGAGAGAGGCACTCGGTAAACTCACAAGCGCCTCTTCCAATACGTCAACGTAAACCGTACCTCACAGGATCACCTCCTTCTCGGCGGGAACACCGATGTCGACAAGAATGTCGAGTGGCCCGAGTATAGCGCAGGACCGGGAGTTGTCAGAACAAACATTTTCTTAACCTTTAGGGCTGAGCGAGCGAAAGCAACCTACCGATAACCGCAGCGTTAAGCAGGTACCGGACAAACTTCCCGACGTTTTGCGCCGGTTACCCTGACATTTTGGATTATTTGGTCGTTTTCGTGCGGTAAACGCTGCGGGCTTTGGGACTAGCATCGAGGAATGGAGGGTGACTGATTTGGTTCGTCCGTGGATTTGCCCAGGGGCGGAAGGTGCCATTTCTGAAGTTTGGAACAGGATTGTATCTGATCGTGCCGAGTGGATCCGGCGGGCAGTGAGGAAAATCCTGCGCAACAATTCCGGTCTTTACCCGATGGTTCGCTCCCGATCCTCCAACTATTGTTTGCCATAGACTGCGTGGGGTCGTTTGTTTTTCTCAGCGGCCCGCCCAAGCCCGCAGGCACAGAGGAGGGACGTGGGAACCGCATTGGCAAAGCAGGACTATTCCAGAAGGATGACTTCTCGCATCGAGACCATAGGCGACGTTTGGGTGTATTGGCGGTGTCAGGACATGGATGAAGTTTCCCGCGTTTGCGACCTGAGCGTTGGTGGATTGTTCCTCTCCACGCCAGTTCCCCCGCCTTTGGGCGCGAAAGCCAAGCTCGATTTTCTTGTTCAGGAAGGACAAATCAGGGCTGAAGCTGTAGTCCGGCATCTTGTTCCCGGAGGCGGGCTGGGGTTGAGATTCACAGCGATAACCGAAAAAGACTGCCCGCGACTGGTGGGGCTACTCAACAGGATTCGCACCCTGTCGTCTACTCCGAAGGTGCCTTCCTTCACAGCGCAGTCCCGGTAGCACAGCCCATGCTGCTGGCATCTCTCAAAGAGAAAAATGTCCACGATAATAGTGGCCCTGCGATGTTCATGAATTCGACGAAAAGATCGCGAGGGTCATTACTTGGTGCAATACTGGTTCAGAAATGCGAAAACGTCTTCGGCCCAGACGTCGGATCCAAAGTAGCCAAAGCTGTGGCCGTCCTGAGGAGAATCGCCGTAAGAAGGATAAATCTTCAGCTTGTACGCCTTGCCCACCTTGTTCATCTCCGCTGAGAGTGTCTTGCTCGGCGACAGGTCATAATCGTTAGCGGCCTGAAAAAAGAAGATTGGTGCGGTTGCATTTCGCACTGCGCGAGTCATGAGCGACTGTAACTCAGGAGCCTGTGCCCAACTTTGGGCTCCACCCGCTGAATCGATCCCCGCACAATATCCTCCTCGTTCTACTCCCAGCACAGTTTCAACGCCACCAAAGGAGTTTCCCGCCACCGCAATGCGATTTGGGTGAACGAAATTCTGTTTTCGCAACCAAGCCAGGGCGGCTAACTGATCGTTCAGATGATCCGTCTCCAATAATCGCACCATCGTCGAGGCAGCCGCGGAGGCGCCTCCGGCTTTCTCGGCAGCCTCGATCTGATCGCCAATATACGGACCTGCCGAGGCACTCAATCCTTGCCCTCGCCGATAAGGTCCAAAGAATACCCATCCATGGCTTGCGAACACCGGACCGAGTGCGGCAAATGCCTGTTCGCTCATCATGCCGGGCGCACTCCCGTGATTATAAATAACTGCAGGGAAGGGTCCGGCTCCTTCGGGTTTATATAGGACACCGTGCAAAGTGATTTCACCGCTAGGAAATTTGACAGTTTCCGTCGCGGCCATGACTAAGGGTAAAAGCAGCAGTGCGAAGAGCGCGGGAAAATAAGGTTTATTCATTTCTGTATCAACCTAGCTCAAATCATCATTCGTCGGGGCCTCGTGAAGTTAAACCTTATACTGATGTTCGCTGAGACCGACGAAATCTGCAAGCAGGTTCCCAAGTCCGGATAAGTTTCGCCAGCCCTGACGGGCCGGGCTAACGTCTGACGCATCTGCGATGCTTGGGACTTTGCATTACTTCTTAGCAACGTCAACGCCCGGGACGAAGCGCAATGTAGAGAAGAAGAAACATCACGCGAAGGCAGGATTCGGGTGGCGGGTGCCGTGGAAGGGGGTGGGCCACGGGGCCCACTTGAGGTTGCGGGGCAGGGTGCCGACACCAGCGGCGTAGAGGACGGATTCGGAGACTCCATCGATGCCAAGATCGGCTTCAATGCGTGAATCGGCCAAGGCCATGGAGCAAAATGGGGCTAGGCCGAGCCAGGTCGCCACAAGGCAGAACGTCTGGCAAAGATGGCCGGCGTCGATGAGAACGGCACGATAGGCGCGGGGAGACTGATATTTCCATTGCGGACGGCCGAAAACGGCGGTCATCAGAATGAGGGCCGCGGCTTTCCCGTACCACTTCTGGCCCGCCAGATAGCGCGAAAGCTGGCTGGAATTTGCGCCGCGCTTCAGCCGCTCCAGACAGTGTTTATCGGCAGCGTAGTGATAAAGACCGGGCGGCAGATTGGCCACGCGGCGGGCCAGGACGTAGGTTTCGATCGGGTGCCGCGAGCCTCCGGAAGGAGACGTTTTTAGCGCGAGCCGGCCCAACCCGGGGACATCGACCCACCAGCGCACACCGAAGGAAAATCCCAAGAGCGTGGAGAGCGCGGAGAGTTCCACGGGCCGTGAAGAAAACTTGCGCCAGGTGCGACGAGCGAGCAGGACTTGGGGAAACTCTCCGCTTTGTTGCGGCGCAGGGAGAGCGATCTTCGTTGCCTTTGGGTAATGCTTGACCGGAGCAGGCATTGGCCGCGTTTTCGCACGCGTTTGCTGCCGTTTGAGGAGGAACTCCAGATCAGACGAATATTGGAGATTCTTCGTGGAGAAATGGAGTAAACCCGCCGGGGGATTCCAATTGGCCCAGGCGGCCATGGCGCGAGGTGCTGCTGCGATGAGCGGTTGGTCGGAGCACTGGAGAAATCCGTAGCGCACCAGAACCGAGAGGCCACTCCTCAAAACCGGGGGATCAAATTGGGGAAAACGACGTTCGAACGCTCTGGCACCGCGCCAGGTATCGAAGAAATTCAGAAGTTCGAAGAGGAGCGGCGCAGCAAAGACCTTCGAGCGGGTGAAATAATTCTCGAACACCATCCGCTTGCCGGACCAATAGAAAACAAGATGGGGAGAACGGCGATAGCGTGTAGTCATCCGGGCACAGTTTGGTATAGGCGTCGGCTAGTTGAATTGGGGCATCTGATCCCGCTGACGTCCCGTGGGCCTTACCAAATTATATGTACGTCGTGAAGAATCGTGTCGCAAAGCTCGAGTTGCAATAGTTGACGGAAGATCGCCTCGCCCTCCGGAGAAGACTTGGGGTGATGCCTCCGCATTTCGTTGAGCTTTTTCCGAGCGGTTTCGATCTCTCGCATAATCGCATCACGCGGCACAACTTCCTTTACACGGTCATCGACTGGGTCACTCATGGCAGCTCCAAGGAAGTGAAGTGCGGCAAGTGTAGTCATACCTGTACCGAAGGGTCAAGTAGAACGATTCACGTAAGGGGCCAGGCTTTGGCAGCACGTGTGGAACTGAAAAAAGCCGAAAACGTCGAAAGGTTTGGAGCAAACAGGCGATCGGTTTAAGGCTGAACGCCGACCTTGTGCAGCAGATTCCGGAAGCGCGGATCAGAACGAATGGGATCGAACACGGGATCGGTCTGAAGGAGCACCATCCAATCGGAGCGGTCGTCGTAAGCTTTCTCGAGCCAATCGAAGGCCTGATCCTTCTGGCCGAGCCCAATGCAGGGAATGGCCATATAGGCAGGAGCGATGTAGCGCTTCTTGGAGAGCGAAATCAGTTCATCCAAGAGCTTGCGCGCTTCCGCGCGGCGGCCGGCGAGAGCATAGGTGGCGCCAAGCAGCGCCATGTTGCGCATGGTATGGGGAGAGAGCGAGTCCGCCAATTCGAGTTCACGGATGGCGTCCGGGAGGTTTCCTTTTGACAGGTAGACCTGGCCAAGAATCGAATGCACGAGCCAGAAATTCGGCTCACTCTCTGTAAACTTCTTTAATTGCTCGATTGCTTCATCGTAGCGATGGGCGGCGTAGTAGCACCAGCCAACATTCGCCTGAATGATGAGGGAACGAGGATCAAGCTCTTGCGCTCGATTGATCTGCGCGATGGCCTGCTCGTTCTTGCCAAGGTTGCTCAGGTAAAGCGCATACCACTGATGGGCGGTGGCATAGCTGGGATTGATCTGCAGTGCGCGCTGGAAGGAAGCGTCAGCGGCGGCGACATCCCAATCATAGGACCACTCGACGTCGGCGAGTACCGCGTGCGCTTCCGCGAGGCCGTTGTCGATTTCGAGGGCACGATGAGCTGCCGCCTTGGCCTTGGGCATTGCGGCACGCGGAACGATTTCGCCGTAAACGCTCAACAAGGTATATCCCTCGGCGAGACCGGAATAGGCAAGAGCGTAGGTCGGGTCAAGGTCGAAGGCCTTCTGGAAGGAGCCGATAGCATTCTGGAGATCGCTGGGGGTGCGCTTGTTGAGCGAGTACAGGCCTCGAAGATAGGCTTCGTAGGCATCCGGTTTCACGGTGCGGGCGCTCGAGAGCCCGGCGCGCTCCTCGGAAGTCAGCTGCACGCGGATTTCTCCGGCGATGGCGCGTGCGACATTTCCCTGCAGGCTGAGCACATCGCTAAGATCGCTCTGGTAGCTCTCGGTCCAAAGATTGCGGTCGTTTCTGGCGTCAATGAGCTGCGCGTCAATCCTTACCTGGTTGCCGGAGCGCTGGACCGAGCCCTCGACGATGGCGTCGACCTTGAGCTCCCGCGCGATTTGCGATAACGGTTTCTTGGTTCCCTTGTAACGCATGACGGAGGTTCGCGAAATCACGCGCAATGTCCTGATTTTTGCGATGTCGGTGATCAGGGCTTCGGTCATGCCGTCGGCGAAATACTCCTGCTCGGGGTCGTGCGAGAGATTTTCGAGAGGCAGCACCGCGAGTGAGCCAACTTTTGCGGGCGGTGGCCGGAACATGAGGCGGTCGCGCAAGCCGCCGACGTTCAGTCCGGTCAACAGGATTGCGAGAATTAGAAGCCCAGCAACGGCATAGGGAGCGAATCTCGCGACCTTTGTTCTTGCGGAATTGGCACGAGAAGGTGGAGTGGTATCCGCGGAATGGTTTCCGTTCAGGCGCCCCAAATCCACAAGGAGTTCTTTTGCGGTTTGGAAGCGGCGCGCGGGATCCTTGTCCAGGCATTTGAGAATGACTCGCTCAAGCTCTGGTGAAATGCGGGGATTCAGGGCACGAGGCGGGACCGGAGGCTGGTGAAGAATGGAGTCGATCAACCGCGAAGGGAGGTCTTCAGAAAAGGCCCGGCGTCCGGCAGTCATTTCGTAGAGAACCGCTCCGGTAGTGTAGATGTCGCCGCGGGCGTCTACCGGCTCACCCTGAAGCTGTTCCGGTGACATGTAGGGAAGCGTGCCGGCGCCAGCTTGTGTATCGGTCAGGGTCACGGAGCTCATATCGTTCGTCTGGGGCAGGAGACGCGCCAGACCGAAATCGAGGACTTTGGCTTGCCCCCGATCGGTGAGGGCAATATTGCGAGGTTTTAAATCGCGGTGGACGATTCCGCGATTGTGAGCTTCCTCCATCGCCGCAGCGATTTGCATACCCAGCGTGACCGCTTCTTTCTCAGGCAAAGTGCCGCTAATTAGCCTGTCGGCTAGCGTCTTCCCCGGTACATACTCCATCACCAAAAAGTCTGTACCATCTTGTGTATTGAACTCGTAGATCGTTTCAATGTTGGGGTGGTTGAGCTTGGCGAGAGCTAAAGCCTCTTTCTTGAAATGTTTACGGGCGGCATCGTTGTTGAGAGTACCCGGAGGGAGGACTTTTACAGCGACATCACGCTCGAGCTGTTCATCGTGGGCGCGATAGACGACACCCATCCCACCGGCGCCGACCTTTTCCAAGATGCGGTAGTGGCCGAGTGTTTGGCCAATCATGAGGAGGGGAACTTGCTCCTTGGCGGTCCATTCTAGGGAGGTCAAGTAGGTCCGTCAACCTGCGATTAGGCCAGTTTGGGTAACGGGCCGAGCCAGAAACGCAAGGATCGGGTCAGTGATGGGTTTGTGGGGCTGGCTGGAGAGCAAATTTCTGGATGCGTTTCCCGGTGTCGACTTCGCCGGTGTAGAGATTGCCCTGGGAGTCGGAGACGATCTGATGGACCCAATGGAATTGACCGGCATTGCGGCCGTTGTGACCGGTTTGTCCGACGACGGCACCGTCATCGCGGCGAAGAGTCCAGATGACATTGTTTCCTCCGTCGGCGAGGAGAAGAAATTTTTGGTGGGCGTCGGTGGAGAAGGCGAATTGCCAGACGGAACCTGCACCGAGAGTCTGAGGGCGCACGGAGAACTCTTTTAGAAATTTGCCTTGTTTGGTGAAGACCTGCACGCGGTCGTTGACGCGGTCGCAAACGTAGACCAGGCCGTCAACGGCAATGTGCACGCAGTGGACGGGGTTACGAAACTGCTGATCCGCGGGCGCGGCAGGATTGTAGGGGCCGGGATCGGCGTCATTGGGCGCGTTGCCGTAGGCTCCCCAAAGGCGCTTGAAGGCGCCGGTTTCCGCATCGAAGACGATGACGCGTCTATTCAAATAACCGTCGGCGATGTAGAGTTCGTGGGCTTCGGCATCGAGCTCGATGCCGGCAGGACGGCCGAGAATGTCGGTGCGCAAGCTGTTGGCTGGATCGGAGGAAGGGTGACCGATCTGCATCAGGAATTTTCCGTTGCTCCTGAACTTGAGTAAGTGACGATCGGTGTCGCCAGCGCCGCCGATCCAGACGTTGTCGTCGTTGTCCACGAAGATGCCGTGTTCGCGCTTGGGCCAATCGAAACCTTCGCCGGGGCCTCCCCAGGACTGAAGCAGGTTCCCCTGGGCGTCGAATTCGAGGACAGGCGGCGCAGCGAAACAGCATTGCGAAAGCGGCGGCTTCTGTGCGGCGCCTAATTCATCCGGCGTGTCTGAAGAGGGACGTTGGAGAACCCAGATGCGGTCGTGGCGGTCGACAGCCATGCCGCCGACCTGACCCATGATCCAATTGTTAGGCAGCTCTTTTGGCCACCCCGGATCGACTTGGTATTTCGGAGGATCCTGCGCGAAGACAAATTCACTGGCGATGAGAGCGAACAGGGTCAACATCAAGGTGGGGGTGATCAGGACTGCGGCAAGGCTCGACCGAATTCGTAGAGTTGGCATGCAATTCTCCGGGTGCCAGAAATGCGAATGTAATTGAAGGAGCGGAGAGTATAGGTGCCGGATGGTGGGCTGTCAACGAAACCACAAGGCTGCGTCAACTATTGCTCGGGGAGTTTTTCTTCGAGTTCGGTGGCGAGCTTATGGACGTCGGTGGTTTCGCTGAAGCCCTGGACTTGCTGGTTGGCGGACTTCACGTCGACGCCGGAATGCTGGCAGAGTTTCTGGAGCATCTGGAGCATCATCGTCAGTTCCTGCTCGGCGAGCATGCCGACTTGAAGATCGAGATGAGAGCGACGCTCGGCCTGACGCGCCATGCGATTCTGGCTGATGAGCACGCAGATGGTGAGGAAGACGCTTTCGGAAGCGACGAACAGCGCGAGGATGCCGAAGGGGAAAGGATCGAAAGCTTTCAGGTTGGGAATCAAGTTGAGATTCAGCGTGATCCAGGTAAGGACTAAGATGACGTGGAGCACGAGAAATTTTACGCTGCCGATGAATTTTACGATGGTGTCGCTGTCGCGCTCCGTGGCTGTCCGGCGGTCCAGAGCTTCCTCTTCGAGCTTGGCGATGGCTGCAATATTGAATTGCGTAGGATTTTTCGCGATTTGGTCGGACACGGTTTTATTCATGGATGGAACTCCGGCTCATCCTTTCGCGACATTCCAACCTTCGATTGGCAAACGAACGAGTAGTTCGAAATTTACTTTGGGCTGACAGCGCTTGATTGTGTAGGAGCTTCGGTGTCGGCCGGATAGATGATGATCTCGACGGTGCCCCAGCCGGAAGCCGGGCCGGGGTTCTTCCCTTTGCCGAGTCCGAGGGTCTTGAGTTGCGCATCATCAAAGGAAAAATTGCCGACGAGGTAGTCGCGGACTACCATGGCGCGAGCTTGCGTGAGCACCAGGTCTTTTTGCGCATTGCCGGTCGAGCCCGTGGAGACAACGACGACGGCGAGGCCAAATTCCGTGTCAGCCAGAAACTGGCCCGCGGCACGCAAGGATTTCTGATTCCTGGGTTTGGCGCTGTCGAGCTTGTCAAAGAGCTGCTTGGATTCGAACGTGAATGTTTTCAGAGGCGCCGCAGCGGGAAGCTGGGGAATTTCTTCTTTTACGAGCTCGGAAGAGTTTTCGTAACCGCGTTTCTTGAAATATCCGCGCAGCAGGAAATTGGACTTCATTGCGTCCATGTTTTCCTGGAAGGAAGTGACTCCGGCCTGCGCGTGGCTGACGGTGTCACGAAGGCCGGCGGTGGTCTCATCCATCTGGGTGTAAATCTTTTTGTCGTTGACCAGAGCGCCGATGGTTCCCTGCCCCTGGTTGATTTTGCCGGTGATGGAACCTAGATTTGCCGTGGCCACTGTCACGTTATCGAGGGCTTCCTGACTGCTGTCCAGAATGCCGTCGGCCTTTTTCATGAGATCGGCAATGACGAGGGGGGGCAGGCTGGCGATGGTGTCGTCATCCTTTACATTGAGGGCCTGGGCGGAACCAAAGGAGATGGAGAGATATTCGTTGCCCAGGAGGCCTTCGGTTTCGATGGCAGCAACGGAGTCTTGCTTGATGATGTCGTGGGTCGAGCGCTGAAGATCCATCAGGACGGTGATTTTATCGGTTGGCTTGTGCGGCAACTCGATGCCGCGCACGGTGCCGGCATGCACGCCGCCCACGCGGATTTCCGCGCCGGGATCGAGGCCGACGACAGTAGCGAACTGCGCCTTCAATCGGTACGTGGAGGTAAAAAGATACTGCTTGCTGCCGATGATGAAAATTCCGGCCGCCAGAATCGCCAGCGTTGCGATGATGAAAGCTCCGAGCCTCGCCGCCCTTGACATATGCGCTCCTAGGAATCCCGTTTCAAAAATTCCGAGACAAATGGATCGGTACTGTTTTCCAGCTCGCTGAAAGTGCCTTCGATTATGACGTGCCCTTCGTGCAACAGAGCGAGGCGGTCCGCGATGGTTTTGGCGCTGTGCAGATCATGGGTGACGACGATGAATGCCATGTCATGTTCCTCCTGCAACTTGAGAATGAGCTCGTCGATTTCGCCAGAGGTGATGGGATCGAGCCCCGCGGTAGGTTCGTCGAGCAAGAGGATGCCGGGCTCGAGGGCCAGAGCGCGCGCCAGCCCCACGCGCTTCTGCATGCCGCCGGAAAGTTCACTGGGCATTTTCTTGAGTTCGGCTTCCATGCCCACGCCAGCGAGCAGTTCCTCGACGCGATTTGTCTGCTCGTTTTCCGTCATTTTGGTATGGCGCTTCAAGGGGAAGGCTATGTTTTGTTCGACAGTCAGGGAGTCGTAAAGCGCGGCGTGCTGGAATAAAAACCCCATTTTTTTTCTAAGCTGATTCATGGCATCAATGGGAAGTCCGACAATCTCCTGTTCGTCGATGCAAATCGAGCCGGAATCGGGCTGCTGGAGGCCGATGATCAGCTTGAGCAGAACGCTCTTTCCGGTGCCGCTGCGACCGAGCATGGCCAAGGTTTCGCCACTTTTCACAGTCAGATCCATTCCGTCCAGAACGATTTGGCTGCCAAACGATTTGTGGAGGCCTCGGAGGACCACCGCGGGTGCGCCGCTCGTTCCGCGGGAACTTTCCAGCGCGGGAGAAACGCAGGTTTCCTCCACGCCCGCAAAGACATCTTGTTCTGGTCGCATCATGGAAAGAACACCAGGATCAATTTCACCAAGATGACGTCGGCCAGAATAACGAACAGCGAAGATAAGACAACGGAACTCGTCGCAGAACGACCCACGCCCTCGGTACCGCCTTGCGTGCGCATTCCCTGGAAGCACCCGATCGTGCCGATGATCAAGCCGAAGACGGCGGTTCTGAAGGTTGGGGCGAGAAAGTCGCTGAAGCTCGTACCGGCCAGGCCCTGATTGATGAATTTGAGGAAGGAAATCGGCTCGACCAGGGTGCTGGAGATCCAGCCGACCATAACGCCGCAGAAATCAGCGGCGACGGTCAGGAGCGGGAGCACGAGGATGCAAGCGACGATGCGAGTGAATGCAAGGAACTTGTAAGGATTTACGCCGGAGGCCTCGATGGCGTCGATCTGCTCGGTGACCTTCATGGAACCCAATTCAGCGCCGATGCCGGCTCCTACCCTGCCGCTGACAACCAGGCCGGTTACGACAGGACCCGTTTCATGGATGATGGAGAACACGATGGCAGCGGGCAGCATGGACTTAGCTCCGAAGCGGACCAGGCTGCTGCGAGTTTCAAGGGCGAGGACGGCGCCGATGGCCGCCCCTGCCAGGGCGATCAGTGGCATCGATTTGGAGCCCAGTTCATCGAGCTGTCGAAGCAGCTCGCGACCTTCAAAGGGACGACGCACCGCGGCGCGCATCACTTGCCAGACGAATAGGCCGAGTTCTCCAAACCATTCGAGGAAACTGTTGAGCAAACTCCAAGCGGAACGGAGAGCAGATGGCACATGAAGCGGAGCCTGGACGGCGTCCGGGCTAATCGAGTGGCGAAGAATCCTGACGTTGTGGGTCATCATACTGGCTTAGTGGCTCGGGGCGCAAGCACTCCCAGGGTAGTGGCCGCGAAGAGCATCGAGACAAACTGGCGCATCTTCATCTGCAATTCTCTCCTTGCCCGGGACTTCCAAATTGCGATCGAGGATGGCGGCAGCGAAATGCCTGAGAGGAACCAAGATCCTTGAACTAGAGATACCACGCTGGGAATGTGGGTGTCTGTCCCAAAGCGGACATCTGCTCCATGGATTAGCGGCGAAGTGTTTACACGCCACGCTGGTACAGTTTAAACGGCAGACGCAATTGGCTGGCGTGCAGGCCAACTGAGGGAGAGCCTGCATCTAGAACGATCGACAATTCAATGTTGTGGAAAAGCAAGGAAGAAGACCGCGTTCCGGCGGGCCGAAATCTACGATTGGCTCTGAAAAAGACGGAGGAAATTTGGTGCGGTCGAGAGGACTCGAACCTCCACGCCTTGCGGCGCTAGCACCTCAAGCTAGTGCGTCTGCCAGTTCCGCCACGACCGCGACCAATCCAATCGTAAAGGCAACGGACAAGAGTGTCAAATAAGAGGTTCAAAAACCGAGACGTCAGGCTGGAGCCGGGCGACGCTGCAAACGAGAATTACGGCTTCTTGGGTTGAGTGGGTGAAGGCTGCGAAGTTGCCGGCGCTTGTTGCGCAGGCGGCTGAGACGTTGGGGCTTGCGATGTTGGCTGCGAACTCGCCGGCGCGGGTGCCGGGGTTGTCGCGGGCGTGGTGGCCGGAATTACTGGAGTTTTCTTCGTCGCGGGCTGAGAAATGTTTTGGAGGACGGAGCCGCCCTGGCCGACCGCTTTATCGGAGCGCAGCACCAGTGCCATGGCGCAGAGCATGAACATAATGGCGCACCACGTGGTGGCGGTGGAGAGGACGTTGGCGGCGCCGCGCGGCCCGAAGGCGGTTTGACTACCTGCTCCGCCAAAAGCACCGGCGAGGTCAGCGGCTTTGCCGCTCTGCAGAAGCACGACAACAATTAACACCAGGCAGTTCAAAATAAAGAAACCCGTGAGCAGCCAGCCCGCGAAGCGGAAACCGACCGAGATAATTCCCAGGCCGATCAGCAGCGCTGTTCCCCACTTGACTACAGCTTTTGCATCCATTACTTCCACCTTTATTCAGAAATCGAAAATCCTGTGTTCGCCAGAAGCGCTATTCGAAATTCACAATCGCGGCAAATGATTTCGGGTCGAGGCTCGCTCCGCCCACAAGCGCGCCGTCCAACTCTTCCTGCGCCATCAATCCCTGAATGTTGTCAGGCTTGACGCTGCCGCCGTAAAGAATTCTGAGGGCGGAAGCATGACGGATGGAGAACTTCTCCCCCGCGCATCGCCGGAGAAACGCGTGCGCATCGGCGGCAATTTCCGGAGTCGCCGTACGGCCGGTGCCAATCGCCCAGACCGGCTCGTACGCAAGTAGAATACGGGAGAACTCATCGGGGGTCAACGCGCCGGGACCGCCGGTGAATTGCCTGCCGAGGACCTCTTCGGTCAGACCAGCCTCTCGGTCTTCCTGCCGTTCGCCCAGGCAGACGATAGGTGTGAGGCCGCTCTCCAGCGAAATCAGGGTCTTTTTGGCGACGTTGTCATCGGTCTCGCGAAAAAGCTGGCGGCGCTCGGAGTGGCCGATGATGACGTAACGGCAGCCGGCTTCGGCGAGCATGTGGGCGGAAACTTCGCCGGTGAAGGCGCCATCCTTGCTCCAGGAAACGTTTTGACCGGCGATGGCGATGTTGGTTCCCTTCACGGAACCAACGGCGGTTGAGATTGCGGTAAACGGCGGGGCCACGACGATATCGCCATGGCTGGAGTTGGCGACCAGCGGATTAAAGGCGGTGAAGAACGCGCGGGTCTCCGCGAGCGTTTTGTACATTTTCCAGTTGCCGGCGATTACGCGGCGTCGCATGTCAACCTCCAGAGTAAGAAATTGAAACGCAGAGACACAGAGTTCGCAGAGGGCACGTGGAGGAGAAAGTTCATTTGTTGTTTAGGGCTTCGACGCCGGGAAGTTTGCGCCCGCCGAGAAACTCGAGGGAAGCGCCGCCGCCGGTTGAAATGTGCGAGATTTTGTCGGCTAGACCGGATTGATGGACGGCGGCGACGGAGTCTCCTCCGCCAACGATGGAAATTGCTCCGCCGCTTGTGGCGGCGGCAACGGCCTTGGCGATTTCCAGAGTACCCTTTGCGAAAGCAGGCATTTCGAAGACGCCCATGGGGCCGTTCCAGACGATGGTTTTAGCGGCGGCAATTTTCTGGCGATAGGCTTCGATGGTCTTGGGGCCGATGTCCAGGCCCGTCCAGCCGTCGGGCGTGGCGGAGACGGAAACAGTTTGCGTGGCGGTATCGGCCTTGAATTCCGCGCCGACGACGTGATCCACGGGCAGCAAGAGCGCGAATTTTCTCGCTTGCGCTTCTTCGCGGAGGCGACGGGCGAGGTCCAGCTTGTCGTCTTCGACGAGCGATTTGCCGATGGGCTGGCCGTCGGCTTTCAGAAAGGTATAAGCCATGCCGCCGCCGATGAGCATGGCATCGGCGATCTTCATCAGATTCTCGACCACTTCGATTTTGTCGCTGACTTTCGCGCCGCCGAGAATCGCGACGAACGGTCGCGCAGGAGCGGACATGGCTTTGCCGAGGTAGGCCAGCTCCTTTTCCATCAACAGGCCGGCTGCGGACTGCTGGACAAAGCGCGTGATGCCAACGACGGAAGCGTGCGCGCGGTGCGCGGAGCCGAACGCGTCGCAGACGAAGAGGCCGTCGCAGAGGGCAGCGAGTTGCTTTGAAAAGGCTTCGTCATTCTTTTCTTCTTCGGGATGGAAGCGGACGTTTTCGAGGACGAGCACTTCCCCATCGCGCAGAGCCTTGCTCTGGCTTTCAGCTCCGGGGCCGACGCAATCGAAAGCAAAGGCTACGGGTTTGCCGAGAAGCTCTTCCAGTTTTTTCGCGGCGGGGCGGATGGAATATTTGGGGTCGGGACCGCCTTTGGGCCGGCCGAGGTGCGAAGCGAGAACCAGGCGAGCGCCCTTTTGGATGGCGAGGCGGAGAGTGGGGAGGGTTTCGCGGATACGCGTGTCGTCGGTGACGACGCCGTCCTTCAGTGGAACATTGAAGTCCACGCGAATGAAAACGCGCTTGCCGCGGAGGTCGAGGTCGTTGATGGTGAGTTTGGGCATGGTTCCTATTTTTGATAAGTCGTTCCGAACGGTTAGAGATCAGAGACCAGAGATCGCCAGCGATTGTGCATTCTGATTCCTGATCTCTGTTCGCTGATCTCTTAATACCTAGAACTTCGACGCCAGCAATTTGATCAAATCGCGGCAGCGGCAGGAATAGCCCCACTCGTTGTCGTACCACGCGAGAACTTTCACGCAGCGGTCGCCGACGACTTTGGTGTATTCGGAATCCACAATGGAGGAGTTCGAATTGCCTTTGAAGTCGGCGGAGACGAGCTCTTCCTCCGTGTAGCCGAGGATGCCCTTCATCGGGCCGTTGGCGGCGGCTCTCAGAGCGCCGTTGACGGCTTCCTTCGTGGCAGGTTTGTCGACGAAAACGGTCAGGTCGACGACGCTGACGTTTGGCGTGGGCACGCGCATGGCGTAGCCGTCGAGCTTGCCCTTCAGTTCGGGAATGACGAGGTGCAGCGCCTTCGCGGCACCGGTGGAGCTGGGGATCATGTTAATGGCGGCAGCGCGGGCGCGGCGGAGGTCTTTGTGCGGGAGGTCGAGCAGCTTCTGGTCGTTGGTGTAGGAGTGGATGGTGGTCATGGTGCCGCTGTGGATGCCGAAGGTCTCCTGGAGCACTTTTGCAACTGGAGCGAGGCAGTTGGTGGTGCAAGAGGCGTTCGAAATGACGTGGTGCTTGGCGGGGTCGTAGGTTTTGTCGTTAACGCCGAGAACGAAGGTGGCATCTGGACCGTCGGCGGGAGCGGAGATGATTACTTTTTTCACGGGTCCGCGCAGATGTTTCTTCGCCTCCTCGCCCTTGGTGAAAAGTCCGGTGGACTCCACAACGATATCCGCGCCAACGGAAGCCCAGTCAATCTGGGCGGGATCCTTGACCTTGAAGACCTTGAAGCTCTTGCCTTCCACGGCGATAGTGTCCTCGGTGTGCGTGAGTTTGTGGGGCAGGTTGCCGAGGACAGAGTCGTACTTGAGAAGGTGAGCGAGGGTCTTCGCGTCGGTGACGTCGTTGACGGCTACAAATTGAATGTCTTTGTCATCGAGCGCGGTGCGCATGATGTTGCGTCCGATGCGGCCAAAGCCGTTGATGCCAACCTTGATGGGCATTACTTCCTCCGTTGGGATATCAAAAACCGCTGCGGCACAGGAGCGAACGACGACCGCGGGTGAACAAGAAATGCTAGGGGCTGCGTGGGGAAAAGTCAACGCGCGGGCAATTTGGTGCGCGGGCAATTTGGGTTGTGTGTCAGTTTCCGGTTAGTGAGGATGTCAGATATGTGGATTACTTCCGGGGACCCGAGGATGAGAGAGCAATTCTGGGAGACTCAGGCAACTCTCGCGGGGACTGTCAATTTTGCCAGTGTTGGGTGCGCAATGGTGCGAATAGAGTCGGGCCGTTGGCACGAACGCGTCAAGATAACGTCTCGAGGTACGGCGGATAACGAACGAATTGCGCATCCGCAGCTTAACAGGGATGTCAGCGCAAGGTATTTATGACCTGCAAGACAAAATTCAAAACTTTGCCAGATTCAATTACCCGGCAGAACAGGAAATCGAAGGAGGGAAACCTATGGGCGGTATAGCGCGGGCAAAACAAAGTCTCTCCCTTGGGCTAAGCATGCTTTTGGTCTTCACCATCGGCCCCGGGGCGGTAACGGGCATGGCAGATCAGGGTACGGGATCCGCACCGAGCGGCGGCACGGCCTCCAGTTATCCCGGTCAGGGAGTGCCGGCAACAGCCGAGGAGCTGCAGAGCCTGGTTGCGCCGATCGCTCTCTATCCGGATGCGCTGGTGGCGCAGATCCTCACGGCGGCGACCTTTCCAGACCAGGTAGCCATCGCCAGCTATTGGGTAGAGCAGAACAAGACGCTTACCGGGAGCGCACTGGTGACGGCGGTCGACCAACAAACCTGGGATCCGAGCGTAAAAGCGCTCACCCAGTTTCCGTCCGTACTCAACAACATGGCTCAGAACCTTTCGTGGACGTCACAACTAGGCGAGGACTACCACAACCAGCAAGCCGACGTCATGGCCGCCGTGCAGACCTTGCGTGCGAAGGCAAAGGCCGCCGGCAATCTGCAGTCTGGCGCGCAGATCACGGTTGTGCAGAAGTCTCCGCAGGTTATCGTCATCCAGCCGACCAATCCGCAGATCGTGTATGTCCCGCAGTACAACCCAACTGTTATTTATGGCACTCCCTATGTGGTTCCCGGCTACACCACCGGAGATGTGGTGGCCGCGAGCGTGCTTTCCTTTGGTATGGGGATGGCCGTTGGAGCCATGATGAGCAACAGTTGGGGATATAGCAGTTGGAATTGCAATTGGTACGGTGGCGCCGCGGTCTACCACGGCGGAGCCTACTACGGAAACAGTGCCTGGCATGGCGGCTACTACGGCAGCAGTGCGTCCGCCTATGGAGCCTACGGCAGCGCGCACGCCTCCGCTGGCTATAACCCTTCGACAGGCACCTACGCACGCGGCGCGTCAACCTCGACGGCGTATGGCACACAAAAGGTAGGGCAAGCCTACAATCCATACACCGGGGCCTATGGCGCAACCCACCAAGGTTCCAACGCCTATTCGAGCTGGGGAAGCTCGACGGCTTCGAAGAACGGCCAGACTGTCGACACGCAGCATTACTCGAACGCGAATGGAACCGTTGGGACGGCCGAGAGCTCCAATGGCAACAAATACGCGACCGCAAACGGCAACGCTTACAAGAATACTGGGAGTGGCTGGCAGAGCGCGGGTTCCTCATCTGCTGCACACGGATGGGGAGGCAGCAGTAGTGGGTGGGGTTCGCACAGCGGCAGCTCATCATCAGCATTTAGCGGCTGGGGCAGTCACTCTGGCGGTGACTCCGGCTGGGGGTCCAGGTCTTCTAGCGCCCAGGGCTGGGGCAGCCGTGGCGGTGGTGGTGGCTGGGGCGGCGGCGGATTCCGTGGCGGTGGCGGGTGGGGCGGTCGTCGTTAGGCCAAGGGATCGGAGTCAGGCAGTGTGAGAAACCAGAGCCATCGGAGGATCAGAATGTTCGAATTAGTCCGCAATCGCGCGAGTTTAGGGCGTTTCCTGGTACTGGTGGTGGGAGCTGCGACCATGGTTTCCCAATGGTCATGTAACAAGAAGGAGCAACCTTCTGCGGCCCAAGCCACCGCAAAAACCTTCGCCTCGCCAGATGAGGCAGGCAAAGGCCTTTTCGAAGCAGCCAAATCGGGAAATCCAGATACGGTCTTGGCGATCTTTGGTCCTGGCGCTAGGGAGCTTGTTTACACAGGGGATGCCGCCGAGGACAAAGCTTCCCTTGAAGGATTTGTGCGGGCCTACCAAGTGATGAACCGGTGGCGGAAACTGGGGGACGGCAGCGAAGTGCTGCTTGTCGGCGCAGACAACCAGGCATTCCCAATCCCTGTGAAGAACGCAGGCGGTCAGTGGTATTTCGATGCCGCGGCCGGGAAAGAAGAGATCGTGGCGCGCCGCATTGGCCGCGACGAGATCGTGGCCATCGATGTATGCCAAGCATTGGCGGACGCCCAGGAGCAGTACTTCTCTCAAAAGCATGGCGGCGTGAAGCAGTACGCACAGAAATTCCTTAGCGATGCCGGGCAGCAAAACGGTTTGTACTGGGAATCCCCGGAAGGATCTCCTCGCAGCCCCCTTGGGCCGCTGGTGGCATTTGCCACCGAAGAGGGATTTACTGTCAAGCCCGATGCCGCGCAGCCCTTCTTTGGCTACTACTTCCGCAGGCTGGATAAGCAGGGGTCCAGTGCCAGAGGCGGCGCGAAACCGTACGTTGTCAGTGGAAAGATGACCGGTGGATTCGCCTATCTAGCGTACCCGGAAAAATACGACGTCACCGGTGTGAAGACGTTTATTGTCAATCAGGATCGGGTGGTGTACGAGAAGAATCTTGGCAAAGATACCGCCACTATCGCAAAGACATTGACTGAATTCGATCCAGACAACACGTGGACCGCATTGCAATAAATTACAATAAAAAGTTAAGAGTTATGGGCTGCTGTTGTTGCTTGTTGTTGCGCTGCGGCGTCAAGACGTGGCCAACGATCAGTTGCAGCGCTTCAAGCGCGAATGGCGGCCGCGGGTGAACAAGAAATACTATGGGCTGCGTGGAGTGACCACGAGAAGAAAGACATTTATGCGTCCGTTGACAGCTCCGAGGCAAGCACTTTTTATCAAGACGTGGAATCTCGACGTGACAAAAAACGTGTTCTTCGACAATCGGATCTACATGTTCACACTCAGATGTTGGGATGGCCCGAAGCGTCCGGACTAACGCAGGCCAAGAATGCTAGCCCAGAACGATTGTGTGAGTCTGGTTCCTAGAAAGTCAGGGATCTGCCACGTGACGCGCTTCAAACCTTAGGCCGCTATAATGGGCACCGATCATGGAGTGGACACCTGCTTCCGCGATGCGGTGGCTGTTTGATTCGGAGCGCGGCGCCTCGGGGCGATTGCTTCCGCGGTGGCTGTTTCTGCGCGCGCTTGGGCTGATCTATTACTCGGCGTTTTTTTCGCTGGTCTTCCAGATCCGCGGGCTGATCGGGCCGCACGGGATTCTTCCCGCTAACGAATACCTGCAAGCACTTGCAGAAAACTACGGGCACACGGGCTACTGGTACGCGCCGACTCTGCTGTGGTTTTCGAGTGGGTCGCACACCCTCTCGGGAATTTGCTGGGTGGGGATGATTGCGTCACTGCTGCTGGTATTGAATTTCTGGCCGCGCGGGACGCTCGCCGTCTGTTTTGTGTGCTTCCTGTCGTTCGTCGGCGCGGCGCAGGAATTCTCCGGGTATCAGTCCGATGGGATGCTGCTCGAAGCAGGATTCATCGCGCTGTTCCTTGCTCCGGGCGGATTTCGCCCGGGATGGGGGGAGGACAGTCCGCCGTCACGCGCGAGCGTTTTCCTTGTGCTCTGGGAATGCTTTCGAATCTATTTCGAATCGGGCGTAGCGAAGATCAGGGGCGGCGACCCGCAATGGCGGAACTTCACCGCGCTGGACGAGTATTACCAGAACGGGCCGCTGCCGACGTGGATCGGGTGGTACATGGAGGATCTGCCGCACTGGTTCCACGCGGCGACGTCGTTTTTCACTTTGGCGCTAGAGCTCGTGCTGGTGTGGGCGATGTTTTTGCCACGGCGCTTTCGAATCGCCTGCTTTTTCGTGGTGACGGCCTGGCAGATTGGAATCATCCTCTCCGCCAACTACACGTTCCTGAATTATCTCGTCCTCCTGCTGGGAATTCTGCTGCTGGATGACCAGTTCGTTTTGGCTTATTTGCCGTCGTTTTTGAAGAAGAGCTTTCTCGCCACCAAAGAGGCGAAGCCCCTCGCGCAACAACAAGAAGAACGAGCTTGGCGCAAGAAGCTCGGAACGCAGATTTCTGCACTAAGACTCGCCATGACCGCCGTGATGCTCAGCTGGATTTTCTACGCGACGTTCGCTGAATTGGTGTGGATGTTCAAACCGCTGCCGCTGCCCACGACTCCCGTCTCCGCGCTTGAACCGTTCCGCATCGCCAATCGCTACGGTCTGTTCGCAGTGATGACTCGCGGCCGCTACGAGATTGAATTTCAAGGCTCTGACGATGGACAAACCTGGCTGGTTTACCCCTTTCGTTTCAAGCCGCAAGATCCCAGCAAGGCACCGGGGATTTACGCACCGTACCAGCCGCGCTTCGATTGGAATTTGTGGTTCGCCTCGCTGGGCTCGTGGCGCCAGGAACCGATCGTCGTTCGCACGGAGCAGAATCTGCTTCGTGGCGACGCGGACGTCTTATCACTCTTCGCCGCAAATCCATTTCCACACGCACCGCCAAAGCAGGTGCGCGCGGTGATCTGGCAATACTGGTTTACGACGCCGGCTGAAAAAAGTTCGCAAGGTCTGTGGTGGCGGCGTCAGCTACTGGGGCTGTATGCGCCCATACTCGAGCGCGAAGCAGACGGAAAAATTGTAGTGCTGCAGTGGCCTTCGACTAGTTTCCCATCAGAGTGAAGTCCGCCACAAAATTACATTGCTTTCAGCAATTCTTCTGCGCTGACGCAAGCGTCAACCAAAATACTCTTGAGTGTGCCGGGGGCAAGCCCTTTGTGGAGTGGATCAGTGACAGGAAGGCGTCGGGGTTGAGACTCATTGCGAAGGCGAACGTGACTACCCTTCTGTCTGGCTATTTCGTACCCGAATTTCCGCAGAACGCGGATGAGATCAATGTCCCAAAATGACAGGGAGTTTTCGGCTCATCGATTTACAAGAACACTGCCGATCAGAACATTATTGGGTTCGGGAAGCGGCTCTCCCCGGCTTTCCATGTCTTCGAGACAGAGCTCAATAGCCTCTCGGATATTCGTGAGCGCCTCTTCAACAGTTTTTCCTTGTGAGTAGCAACCCTGGATCGAAGGGCAGCGGACAACATACCCGCCGTAATCCTCTTCGCGCTCCAGAAACACCTTGAAATCGAGAGAGTTCATGAGGTCATCGTATTCTCTTCAACAAGGATGAGCAACTGCTACGTACCTACTGCGGGAATTGCTTGATACCGGTGACGCGCTCACCGGTGAAGCGCACGAAAACGGTCCGCGACGGCGGCTGGCCGTAGATCCAATCCTCGATGTCGTTGCCGTCGGTGTCGCGCTCGCGGACTTTGTGGTCAGGCTTGCCGATGGCCGCAACGACTTCCTCGCGGTCCATGCCCACGACCGGCTTGCGTTCCTGAATGGCCTTCTTCATTTCTGGCGGAAGGGTATCGAACCATTGCACCGCCGCGGAGCGTTCCTTCGCAAAGTTGAGGACGGGAGCCAGAAGCTGTTTTAAATCTTCCGGCGAGAGATCCGGCAAAGGCTTATTGAACTCCAGGAAAATCGTGCTGCCCATGCCGGGCTGCAATCCTGGCGGCCCGGAATCCTGTGTTGAAGAACTTTGCATGGTGGGCATGGTGGCGCCGCCGAGGCTGACTTGGAGATGGTCCTTCCAGCTATGCTTACCCCGCCCTCCGCCGTTGACGTCCACCACGATTTGATGCGCGCGGAACTCCAGCTTGGTGATCTGCACGTTATCGCCGGTATTGACGGCCGCGCCGTGGGTGGCAACCGCGCGGTCGAGTTGCTCCAGATTCAGGGGCTTGCCTACATTAATAAGGACGCCTTCTTTTCCCGCAGGCATGGGCTTGACGGCTTTTGCAAATTCACCCGAAACGTAACGAACGAGTTCAAGTCTGGAAGTATCCTGGAGCGTGGCACTCTTGGGGCCGTTCGTGGATTTCGCCGGGGACTGCCCTGCAGCCTGTCCGTCGTTCGGTGATGCCGTATCGGGAAAAAGAGGGATCTCATCATTCGAAGGAAAGTTGGCAGGCTGGGGCGCGGGCGGACGAAGGCTATTGACGCGCGGCACATCCGCGTCGGAGAGCAGGAACATCGCCAGAGTGAGAGCCAGCCAGTTCGACATAAGCAATCCGGACCCCGGCCTGGCCGGGAACCAAGATACCTATTCTATGATGCAAAAAGGTACTTGAACAGGTGTCCCGTCCAAAACGAGGCGCTTCTCTTTTACCTCTACGTCGCCGGGAAGGAACTGCACTTAGGGACAGGGGCGTCGAGCCATCTTTTTAGCGAGAAACGACTTGCACGCCCTGGCGGTCGATGGTCATGGGCAACACTTCCCCACCGGCCTCGACGATCGCCTTTTCCAAACGCTCCCGCGCGTCCGGCTCGATGAGCAGAACGACGCATCCGCCGCCGCCGGCACCGCAAACTTTGCCTGCCAGCGCTCCGTTGCGACGCGCGCTCTCGACAACGCGGTCAATGGTTTTCGTGGAAATCGTCGGCAGGTTTCTCTTCCGGAAGGACCACTCTTCGCGCATCAGACGCCCCGCTTCGGTCCAATCGGGTTTTTCGAAAGCCACGCGCATTTCCTGGGCAACTTCGGAGATGCGTTCCAGGCTTTTTTGCACGTCCCGCTTCCCGCCAATTTGGGCTTTGAAAACTTCCCAGTTGTTGATGCCATGCTGGCGCGGCTTGCCGGTGTAGCAGACCATCACGCGGCGCTCGAGTTCGTCGAGGTTGAGGCGCAGCTCGACACGATGTTCCCCTCCGGGTGGCAGCTCGATCGCGGCCGCGCCACCAAAGGCCGGAGGGTAATGATCCTGCGTTCCGGTAGGAACGTTGATAACGATGGCTTCCGCGTCGCGGCTGATGTGGATCCAATCGACCTTGCTCTTCCCTGCTCCTGTGAAGCGGTCGAGCGCCGCGCAAATGGCCACGGCCATGGCGCTGGAGCCGCCGATGCCTGCGCCGGAGGGAGCTTCGGAATCGGTGGTGAGAGTGAAGCCACCTGGCGGATGGAAAAACTTTACGATTTCGGCGAGAAGCGGGAGGCGGTAGCGTTTGGCCTTCACCAGGGCGGCGAAGGAAGCAAAACTCTCATCCCTCTTGATGTCACGCGAAACGAGCTTGATGCGATTATCGCCGCTCGGATGCGTTTCCAGGGTGCACGAAGCGTAGAGTGAGATCGCAGCGTTCAAGGTGACCGAGCCCGGATGGAACAGGTAAAGCGGCCAGATGTCCAGCGTGCTCCCGGCGAAGTCGACGCGCGTCGGTGCTTTGGATTCGATGATCATGAGTGCCCGCTAACTCGATTCTGCGGAGTTTTCAGCCGAGCCAGTGTGACGGAATGATTGACCAAGCTCAAGCAAAGACCGCGATGCGTGTCAAGGGAAAGACAATGATCGCAGCGTGAGAAAGCAGAAAGAGGTTCTCGTTGGCAGCGGAGGCTAAGTACCAGCGGTAGCGGCGCGATTGCGGGCCATGAGCTGGGGTCCGTCTTTCTTTTCCTGCGCGAGGGCGGGATTGGGCTCGAAGCAGCGGCGGCAGCGGGCTTCGTACGCGCCCATGGCTCCGACAACGATGAGCTCTTCGCTTTCGACCAGGCGCTGCGTGTGAACCGCGGGATTGCCGCAGCGCACGCAGATAGCCAGCAGCTTGGTGATTTCTTCGGCGATGGCCAGCAGGCGGGGCATCGGTTCGAACGGACGGCCGCGGTAGTCGGTATCCAGGCCAGCAACGATGACACGTTTGCCGAGGTTTGCGAGCTTGGTGCAAACGTCCACCACTTCGTCGCCGAGGAACTGCGCTTCATCGATGCCGATCACCTCGGTGCGGGGCGAGAGCTTTTCCATGATTTCAGCGGCCTTGAAGACGGCGTCGGAGGGAATGCCGAGGCCCGAGTGCGAGACGATTTCGTTTGCGGCGTAGCGTTCGTCAATGGCTGGCTTGAAGATTTGCACGCGCTGGCGCGCGATCTCCGCACGGCGCAGCCGGCGGATCAATTCCTCGCTCTTGCCGGAAAACATCGGGCCAACCACCACTTCGATCCAGCCCATATTGCCTTTGACGATGTCCACGGTGTCTCCCTTGAAACCAGAGATCAGATATCAGTGCTCAGGCTGCAGTGCAAAGCTTTCCCACCTGAATGATCCGAGCTTCGATGTCACGTGCCTCTGCGAAAATCAGTTCGAAGCGCCAGAGGCGGCACGGTACATCTTCTCATTATAGAACGGCGCGAAGGCCGCGATCACGGCAACGCGAAACGCTTCCTGGCGCGTGATGAAGTTGCTGGAGAGCACGCCCCAGGCACCCTGCGCGTCGCGGATTCCGACGGCACCCGCAAACTTGTCGATGGCCACCGAAAGTTCCACGCCATTTTCGAGAACTTCGCGGGCCAGTGCTCCGGGCAGCTCGATGCCACCGGAGCGCCCGTAGTGGCCGCGCACGCCATCGGTCACATATGCCCAGCTCTCCAGAAAAACGCGGCGGCGGCCATATGGCTTCAAACTCGCACGCCACTGCATATCTTCTATGGATGCACCTTCCTGGACAACATCAAGCCCGCCCTCCAGCCCAACGAAGAACTTCCAGGTTTCTCCATTCCCGCGCGCCAGTTGGATCAACGCTTCAGCGCGCTGGCGTGCGCCGCGCATCAATTCCTCGCGCGATGTGGGCGTGTGGCTAACGCCGCTCTCCACTTCCGCGCCGAGGACTTCAAATTGTGAATCGGGAGCGAGAACGTTAGAGAATGCCTCAAGGGCTTCGGTGACCGCGTTGAGTTTGGGGCCACGCTTGGTGCCAACAGCCAGGATGATTTTTTCCATGCGAATAGGGCCGACGCGCCGATTCTAACGGTATTTCGAAGTTATTTTCACTGGGAATTCACGAGGCTGAGGAAAACTCCGGAGAGACATTCTGAAAGAGCTCATCGACCCGGTTGCAAGAAAAATGCTTACCGGTGGTGCGGACCACGACTTCGGTCCCAGTCTTGAGGCCGTCTAAGCCTTCTTTCGCTCCCTTGTAGGTCGTATCCCCGGTGACCTTAATCGCGTGTTCCGTGCCATCCGCGCTCTTCACGACGACCGTCTTGGTGGTGCTATCCACTTTCGTCACGGTCCCGTGGACTACGCTTACCACATCCTGCGCGATACAAATGACCGCCAAGAGACCCGTGCAAACGGCCATATAACTCACTTTTCTCATATTCATTCTTCTCTCCTCATGATTGATGCATTCAAGAATCTATCCAATTCGTCCACGACTTCGAACCTGAATCCAGCCCTTAAAAAGAATACTCCAGTCCGACGATGGCCCCCTGCTGCGTCAAACGGACACCGATACGTTTGGAGCTGTTGTTATTGTTCACCACCAGACGCGACCCGAGCTGATAGCCCGCGTTCAAGCTGAGGTGCTTGGTTAGAGTCATCCCAATCGTGTCGGTTGTCGAGACAAAGTTACCATATCCCCCGAGATACATCCCGTAGACGTTGCCTTCCACAAAAAGTCTGGGCGAGTTCGTCAAGTACAATCGGAATTCTGGTCCAGCAACGGGAATCGGAGCCAGCAGGGACGCGCTCGCGGATACTGCCGCTTGTTGCACTCCGTTGACGACCTGGGCGGCGGCGCTGATCTTTGCTGACGTATCAAACAAATCGACCTGGACCGCGATTCCAAGGTGCCCGCGCTTTCGGCGGATAGTGTCGTCGGGATTGCACCCCGAAGCGATTTCAACTTCCGGAGATTTCTAGCGTCAATCGACACTTGTTTTCCTTTCGCTAGAAAGTAAAAGACTTTGATCTGACGCTGATCGAATCGCAGCCCTTTTGCCTCACTCCTCTCAGCAGAAGGAATAACATCCTGCTTGGAGCGAACTATAGCCTGGATTCCACCCGTCGCCGGGGTTGTACTCCACCATGGCCACTGCAATGTCGGTCGTTTTTTCGCCCAAGTCTTTTTGGTGGCAGTACTAGTGGGGTACCATTGAAGCCCTCCAGACGACGGTGATATTCTGAAACTTCCACAACCCACCCTCATCCCCCTGTAGGTGTCTCTAAGAAGGCAGCTAACCATGGATGCCGAAAAGCTCCGCGTCGCCCGCGACAAACTTACGCGCGTGTTCCGTTATCTGGAAGCACTGAACCAGCACCGCAATCCCGCAAAACGGGGGATTCACGAGCAGCCTTGGAGTTTGTGGCTGCGCGATCTTCCCGAGCATCCCTCCATTCAACGAGGCGCCGCGAAGGACAGCGCTTCAAAGACAAAGAACGGGAACAGCCAGAGTGCAGAAGACGGCGCGAACTACGTTCTGAAGGTGCAGCGTCCGCGGTTGACACGCGCGCCCGAACCGTCCGAGGAAATTGCCGCATGGCTGGAAGACGGGTGGGACGATCCTTCAAATGCCTTAAACTTCAAGCAAACTCTGGGGGAATCCGAGAATAAAGCAGAGCCGACGATTGTGAAGTTCGCAGACGATCCGGCTAGGACTGCGAGGCTGGAGCATTGGAAGCTTCTGCGCAATGAGTGGGTGAAAGCCGAAAAGCCCGCTCGCGCAGCGATGAAAATCTTCGAATCCCTTTACGCGCTCTATGGTCGCATCGATCGCGAGGCGGAACGCGTGGACCTCGTCCTCGGGGACGGCATATTGAGCTGGCGTCGCGCGGACGGAGGCATCTATCATCCGATCCTGCTCCAGCGCCTGCAATTGCAGTTCGACGCATCCGTTCCCGAATTTACGCTTTCGGAAGCGGACCATCCCGTTGAGCTCTATTCTGCGTTGTTCCAATCGATGAACGATGTTGATGGACGCGCGATCGGCCGATGCCGCGAGGAATTGGAGCAAGAAGGCTTCCATCCACTTATCAATGGTTCCACCTCTGGCTTTCTGAAGCGCCTGGTCGTGCAGCTATCCCCTCGCGGAGAGTTCCTCGAAGGCCGCGCGCCAGATGCGGAAGTCAACGACCCGTGCATTGGCCGCGACCCAGTCCTCTTCCTACGCTCGCGCACTTTGGGATTTGCCGCCGCGATCGAGGGCATCCTCGCAGACCTTCGCACGCGCGAGGATCTGCCTTGGTCACTCCTGAATATCGTTGGAGAAGAATCGCCGATTCCTGAGGCGGGAGATCCGAATCCCTCCACGAGCGGCTCTGTTCAAGCAGATGGCAAAGTCCTACTGAGCAAACCCGCCAATCCCGAGCAGATCCGAATTGCCCAGCAGCTTGAGGAAAATGGAGGCGTTTTGGTACAAGGCCCTCCAGGGACTGGAAAAACTCACACCATCGGCAATCTTGTTGGCCATTTACTCGCCCAAGGCAAGAGCGTTCTGGTCACAAGCCATACAACAAAAGCACTGCGCATGGTACGCAATCACATCGTTCCCGAGCTGCGTCCCTTGTGTGTCAGCGTGCTCGAAAGCGACTTGGACAGCCGCAAACAGCTCGAGAGTGCCGTGGGATCGATCGCGGAAAGGTTGTCGCGGGCCGACTCCGGCTCGCTCGAAATGCAGGCGAAGAAATTGGAGTCCGAACGCGTCGATCTGTTGAAGAAACTCGACGAAATGCGAAACCAGTTGACGGAGGCTCGCGCCGACGAGTATCGGGATATTGCTATTGCTGGAAGGTCTTGGGCACCCGCCGATGCCGCTCGCCAAGTCGTGGAAGAAAAGGAAGCGCACGGCTGGATCCCCGGCCCCGTCGCGGCGGTGGCACCACTGCCTCTTTCTCCGGGCGAACTGGCCGATCTCTATCGCACGGGTGTCTCGATTTCCCGCGAAGATGAGCACGAACTCTCCGGCCATCTTCCTGAGCTTCACGACCTTCCGAGAGCGGAAGACTTTGAAGCCAGCGTTAGTGAGCGCAATCGTCTTGGCATGGAAGACCTCGATTTGCGTTCCGACTTGTGGGTGTCTGGCGCTGCTCAAAGTTCGCCCGGAGAAATAGAAGGGCTGGCCGCCGCACTGGCTCAGGCGGTGGAGCCTCTTTCCGGCAAAGAGAAGTGGAAACTTGCCGCGGTTTACGCCGGCAGGTATGGTGATGTGCACCGCCAGCCGTGGGACCAGCTCGTCAGCTTCGTGCGTGTGGTTCATCGTGAAGCCGCTAATACCCAAGAATCGTTCGTCAAGTACGGCCCGGAGGCTTCCGACAATTCTGCGGTCAAAGAGCAGGAACGAATTGCCGGAGAAATCCTTGCGCATCTTGAGGACGGTGGCAAGCTAGGCTCTTTCACGTTGTTCACACACAAGTCTTGGAGCCAATTCCTGGAACAGACTAGAGTGAATGACGCGCGCCCGCGCCTCCCCGAGCATTTTAACGCTCTGCGCCAATTCTTCCGGCTCCAAGGCCTTCGCGAGGATCTCTGCGCGCGCTGGGATCGCCAAATGGCGACTCTTGGCACTCCCTATTCGATCGAAATGGGCGGGGAGGTCGAGAAAACCCTGATGCAGTATTGCGACTCCATCGAGGGTTGCTTAGGCTGGCAGGAGCACACCTGGCTTCCACTCCAGCAGCGGCTGGAAGACATCGGCTTCCGTTGGGATAAATTTCTCGCTGAGCAACCTGCGGTCGTTGGTTCCGCTGGAGAGTTGGCTCGTATCCACGTTGCGGTAATGAATGCTTTGCTGCCCATCCTGGATTCCCGGTTCAAGAAGCTGAGGCTGCTACAGCTGGAGGAAGAATTTCGCGATCTCAAAAGTCGGCTCAAACTTGCCGCCCGCGTAGCGAAAGCATCCAAAGTGATCGGCCAGCTTCTGGCAGCGGTAAGCGATGAAGATTCCAACCGCTATCGAGAAGCGGATGAGCGCCTGCTGGAATTAAAGAGCAAACAAGCGGACCTCGACCTGCGTCGCGCCTTGCTCTCAAAGCTCGAGACCGCTGCTCCCGCATGGGCTGGCGCGATTCGCAATCGCACTGGAGTGCATGGTCGAAGCGAGCCGCCTCGTGACCCCGCCTTCGCGTGGACCTGGCGCCAGTTAAACGATGAGCTCGATCGCCGAGCCAGTGTCTCCCTCGAAGCCCTGCAAGGCAAGAGCGAAAAACTCCGCGAGCAACTTCGCCGCGTGACCGTCGAACTCATCGACAAGTGCTCGTGGTCTTCGCAAGCGCGCCGTACCTCTTCTCGGCAGCGCCAGGCGCTAGTCGGCTGGCTCGACACCATCCGTCGCATCGGCAAAGGTCACGGTATCCGTGTTGCCCTATTGCGCGCCGAGGCAGCCAGGAAAATGAGCGAGTGCCGCGGAGCCGTTCCCGTCTGGGTCATGCCGCTTTCGCGCGTAGTCGAAAACTTCGACCCGCGCACCACCCGCTTCGACGTCGTTATTATCGATGAAGCGAGCCAGAGCGACGTGATGGCGTTGGTCGCACTATACCTCGGTAAGACGGTGCTCGTCGTCGGTGACCATGAGCAAGTCAGCCCTTCGGCCGTCGGGCAGGATTTGAGCGTAATTCAGAACCTCATCTTCCAGTACCTCCGCGGAATCCCGAACTCCGATCTCTACGATGGGCAAATTTCAATCTACGATCTCGCACGCCAGTCGTTCGGCGGCACGACTTGTCTTGTCGAACATTTCCGTTGCGTTCCGGAGATCATCCAGTTCAGCAACATGATCTCTTATGACGGCCGCATCAAGCCCTTGCGCGACGCGAGCCGCGTCCATCTGCGTCCGCACACCATCGCGCTTCGCGTCTCTGGGTCCAGTCGCGACGGTAAGATCAATCGCCAGGAAGCTCTAACTCTCGCCTCGCTCCTTGCCGCCGCCATCGAGCAACCCGAATACAAGAAGAATGACGCGGGTCAACCGCTGAGTTTCGGAGCAGTTTCTCTGGTTGGTGACGAGCAAGCCATCGAAATTGACAACCTGGTCCGTGCGCACGTCTCGCCCGACCGCTACGAACTCCATCGCGTACTCTGCGGAAACGCCGCGCAATTCCAAGGGGATGAGCGCGACGTGGTGTTCATCTCCTTGGTCGACACAGCCGAGCATGGTTCTCTCTCCCTGCGCGATCAGGAACTTTTCAAACAACGTTTTAATGTCGCCGCCAGCCGCGCCCGCGACCAGATGTGGATCGTGCATTCGCTCAATCCGCACAATGATTTGAAAGCCGACGACCTTCGCCGACAATTGATCGAGCATGCGGAAGATCCCGCACGTCTCATGCGGGCCCTAGAAGAGAAGGAAAAGCGCACGCAATCGAACTTCGAACGGGAAGTCATGAAGCGCCTAGCGACGGCGGGGTATCGGGTTACCCCACACTGGAGGGTAGGAACGTTCCGAATCGATCTGGTCGTTGAGGGCGACTACAAGCGCCTGGCTATCGAGTGCGACGGTGATCGCTATTACCCACTCGAAAAGCTCCCCGAAGACATGGACCGGCAGTCAGTGCTTGAACGCATGGGGTGGATCTTCACGCGCATCCGCAGCTCGGAGTTTCTCCGCAACCCTGCTCGCACCATGAAGCCCGTCTTTGAAAAGCTGCAGATGCTGGAGATCCCGCCAACGGGCTACTCCGCGGGCGTTGAACCTGCAGGGCCTGTTTCACACGATGTGATCGACCGCGTCATCCGGCGCGCAGAAGAGCTTCGCAGGAATTGGTCGAAAGCCAATGGAGCAGGCGCTCGTTCGTCTTACCGGACCTCGGCAGCGGCTACAGTCTAACCATGGCGTACATGTAACCAAGTCCGAGCGCCGCGCGAGGGCTCCTACCAAACTAGGGGACGAGCCGGAGGCGGGTTTTGGTGGCAGTATTCGGGATAGTGTTTCAGCTAGCTTCATCAGATGACTCATTGTGCCCCCCGACTGGGCTGGTGAGACTAGACGGGAAGCGTAGGCGTGAGTGTTTTAAGTGTGACGGAGCACTTTAGACGATAAGCAATTCGCCGTCGTGCGCGCCGGCCGACATGGCTGAGTTCCGCCGTCATCTCAGCTACGCTTCCGCGTGCGTTCATGGACATCCTTCCGCCTCTGCCTGGATGCACGCAGCGTTTGTCCGATGATTATGTTGTCTAGCGGGCACTCAAGGGGACACCCTGATTGGATTCCGACGATACTGGACGGATTGTCGGCAAGCCCGAAGTAATGCCGCGAATCGGGTCTTCTGGAATTACTTCCGCATAGTCCGTAATTCGCCCGCAATCGCGGATCGGACCCTGCCAGATCTCCGGTAAACACAACGCGACTTTGAGGTACCAATCTCTCTTCGGAGAGGCGGCAGTTCGCGTTTCTGTCAGGCGCGCCTAGTTACTTCAGCTTGGCGTATTCGGCTTTGGCGGCGATGAGGATTGGGATATCGGTGTCGGCGTCTTTCCAGAGGGTGAGGAAATCCTGGTAGGCAGAGCGGGCTTTGACGGTGTCTCCCTGCATGACGTAGGCTCTACCGATTTGGAGATGAGCCAGCGCCCCGGGGAGGCAATTTCGCACCAGCCCGGGATGATCCAGGATTTGCTGAAAGGCGGCTGCGGCGGCGCTCCCTTGACCGGCGGCCAGATACGCTTCGCCTCGCTCGTAGGAATAGTTACATGACCTGGCTTCAAGTGGCTCTGCCTCGCGAAGCGACTCGATAGCTTCAGCCGGCTTTTTCGCCGCCAAGGCGATTTGCGCCTCAATCCTCGGCAGCCAATATCGATGGATGATGGTGTGCCGGGGAAAGCGATTCGCCAAGTCCTGTGCCAAGGTCCGTGCGCGTGCAACATTTCCAGCGCGAGCCAACACCTCTGCCCCCCACGATTCCACATCTTCGCTCTGCGGAGCGAGGTCCAGAGCAGCGGCAGCTTCTTTGCGTGCCGCGGACACGCCCCCGAAGGCCGTTGCGCGCCAGGCAGCCTTAAGATGATAGGACGCGGCCGCTTCCAGGTCGCCTGCCTTCACGGCGGCCGCAGCAGCACGGCGAGCAAACTCTTGCGCCGCACGGGTGTGCCCGCGATACGCCTCGGTTTCCGCTTCTAGCGACAAGAACAAGTACTGAGTATTTGGCGGCTTGCCGTCGAACCAGGCCACCTGCTCTGCCATTCCTTTTGAGTTCCCTTCGGTGAATGCGAGCACATAGAGCTCCCAGCGGAGATCAAAGTCATCGAACCCTCGCGAGGCTGCTAAATCGCTGGTTTTGTGTGCCTCTGAAAAGTGACCGAGCCTCCTTTCAGCACCGACGAGCGAAGGATAATAAAAACCACTTTCGGGCTGCAGTTGAACGAGTTGCTTGGAGGCATCCAAGGTTTTCTCAAGTTGACCGAGATTGGAGTAAGCGACGTTCATATGACTCCAAGGAATGATGTCGCGCGGATTACTCTCGGTCATTTGCTGGTACAGCTCTAGAGCTTTATCCAAATCTCCGAGGACATAGTCGTAATAGTCGGCCTGCATGAGCAAGCTTTCGTATGCGCTGGCCCGCCCGCGCAGAGCATAAGCCTTGGTTATGTATTCCTTTCCTCGAGCGGAGTCCCCTAGTGCGAGGTACATTACTCCGGCCGAAGAATAGGCGTGAGCGAAGTTCGGATCGAGTTCAATCGCGCGCAGGAAGTAGGATAAAGCCGCTGAGTAGCCCTTGCCCTCTTCCTGGGCCTTGCCGCCCAAAGTGTAAGCTTGGAGCGCCTCCAATGAAGGTGTGGTCAACTGTTCCAGAGGCAAATCGGATTTCTGTACCGAGGCCAGCGATTCGCCCAGTTCGCCACGCAGCTTGCTCACCGCGCTGCCCAGAGCATCCAGGACTTTTTCTTTGCTCGTGGCCGTGGTTTGTTCCTGCACCAGTATATTTCCGTTCGCGCAGTTCACTGCCCTGAGTCCGATGACGTACTGACTGCCAAGAGTCGCAATAGAACCGCCGATATAGGCTTTGCTCTGGCTTCGTTGGCAAACCTCACGAGCGACTTGAGGGGTGAGCCGGATGTCCGCTGCTTTGGTCATCAAGCGGAGCGTAGCAGTCACCTTCTCGTCCGAAGCAATATCCAAGAAAGGCGACTGGCGCAGCGCCACACCGAGTGCGTCCTTCAGTGTGTCGTCAAAGACGCCGTCCCCGGTAGAATTGGCGAAGTCAGCCAGAACAATGGTGTTCTTGCCGGTGAGTTTCGGCGGACGATGAAAATAGAAGTAGCCGGCAGCAACAAGCGCCACAATAGCTACAGCAGCGGGGACCAACAGGTTCCAGCGTTTCCGTGTCCCGGTTGTGGTTCCGGCCTTCGCACTCGTGATCAGCGACGCCGAATCGGTGTCGCGCTTCAGCCGTTGCAGGTCAGTGCGAATGTCCGAAGCGTGCTGGTAGCGCAGGTCTCGGTCTTTTTCCAAAGACTTTGTGATGATTTCTTCGAGCCTGGGCGGAACCTCGGGATTGATCCGCACTGGAGGCACGGGTGGGCGTTCCAGAATGGCGTTGAAGATCAGTCCCGATGTGTCGCCGCGAAACGGCAACTGCCCCGTAGCCATTTGATAGAGCACCGCACCGAAGGAAAACAGATCAGTTCGTGCATCCAAGTCCTTACCTTTGACCTGCTCCGGCGACATGTAGGCGACCGTGCCAAGAGCCGTACCGGGGCTGGTCAGATGCTCCTCTAAGTCGAAGGTCGCGGCGGTCGGCTCCGTTCCCGTCACAGGTTTGGGAGATAGCTTGGCCAAGCCAAAATCGAGGATTTTGGCGTGGCCGCGGTCAGTCACAAAGACGTTAGCGGGCTTAATGTCACGGTGAACGATTCCTTTGGCGTGCGCGGCATCGAGTGCGTCGGCAATCTCGATTCCAAGTGTGAGCAGAGTTTCCAGTTCCATGGGGCGATTGGCGATGCGGTGCTTCAGCGTCGCGCCTTCCAGAAACTCCATGGCAATGAACGCTTTGGCGTCGTGTTCACCGATGTCGTAGATTGTGCAGATGTTGGGGTGATTCAGGGCGGACGCGGCCTGCGCCTCGCGCTGGAATCGGACGAGAGCATGCGGATCACTGGCTACATCCTCAGGCAGAAACTTGAGCGCGACGAAACGGTGGAGACGAGTATCCTCAGCCTTGTAGACGATGCCCATCCCGCCGCCACCAAGCCTTTCAATGACGCGGTAGTGCGAGATGGTCTGGCCAATCATTGCGGGGAATCCGTTCTTGGCGAGGCATGTTAGGTTGTGCTCAGAAGCAAGTCAACGTCGGCGACGAGCCAATTGACTCCCGGATGGTCGGCACCCTTACCTAATCACGTTACGTCAGGGTTGCCCGTTATCCAGACACGATCAGTCATGATCTTCCAACTCACCTGCCGAGATGATGTGGGTTCATTACCACCGATGCGGCTCTCGCTTACTATTCGATCCAGTCAAATGAATATCGTTGTAACGTATCTAAAAAAGTGAAACAAGCCGCACTCGATGCCGAGAGGAGACAAGCCATGTCACACAGCATATCGACCTTGCTGACCCGCAATCTTCACGACGTCTTCGGTGAAAACGACCCCGCGCGTCGGCGCGCTGCCATCGACGAGATCTTCACCGAAGATTGCGTGTTCTACGAACCCAACGGCGTCTACCGTGGCCGCGACGAGATCGATCGCGTCGCGGGCGCGGTTAAGGCTACTCACCCTGACTTTCGATATCAGCCAATTGCCGGGCCCGAAGAATTGGGCAATGGCGGGCGGATCCAATGGGTATCGGGCCGCCCTGGTGAGCCGCCAGCTTACGCCGGGACTGATTTCATCGTTGCCCGGGACGGCCGGATTGCCGCCGTTTATCTCAGCGGGCCTCCGTTGGTCTTTAAGGAATAGCCAGAACGTCTGAAAGACGGTTGCGGCTATGGGCTGTCCGCTCTGGAACAGAAAAAGGTGCCAAAGTTACGGTGTACAACATCGAGGAGACAGGAAAAAAGATCGCCGATTTCTTTGAGATGTAAACGAACAAGCGGAACCACTCGCTGACGATGGGTACGTCTTTCTGAACAACGCTGGCGACTTCAACTTCAGGGCTGGGAATGGCGGGCGCCGCTTTCGGACCGCCGCATCCCGTAACCGAGCACACGGCGGCTGTGAGAACAGCAAGAGGAGACAGAGCTGCCACACTGGACAAAACACCTCGGAATGCCGAAGGCCGACGATTGGTTGGTTTTGCGCATTTCTCTCGACTGGTTTTTGCAATTCCACTGCCATGCAATTTATCGCAGTTAAAACCACGAATATCTGCGCCAAACGCGGGAACATTCGGGGCCAATGCGTGACCACTCGAGAACAGTGTCACGATCCTGACATCTGAAAGTCCTGCGTTTGTTGTTCCCTGGAGATGACGCGGGGTTTGATGCGAGAGAGCTTATGAGATTTCCAACAGCACAAGGGAAACGTCATCCTGTGCGTGACCGTGACGCCAAGCTGCGACTCGATTGAGAATTTGGTTTTTCATTTCCGCCAAGGGTAAAGTTGACGCCTCTGCGACGATCTCTTGCAGGCCATCCACACCAAGCATTTCGTGCTCGGAGTTGAAACTCTCAGTCAAGCCATCGGTGTAGATCACAACGCGGTCGCCCGTTTGAAGGTTGGTCTCGACGCCAGATTCGGCGCCCACTGCGTTTTCGAATAGGCCAAGAATCATGCACGTTGATTCCAGAAGCGACGGCGATTGTCCCCGCCGAATAACGATTGCCGGCGGATGTCCCGCGCCGGCGAATTGCAAGCAACCGCGAGATTGATGGAACCGCACTGCCGCCAAGGTGAAATAGAAACTCGAGCTGGCGAGGTTCTGAACCGCAAAGTGATTTAAATGGCGCAGCATCGACCCGAGGTCGGCGCCGCGCTCAATCTGCGACATCGTCTCGGAGTAAATGCGGTTGGCGACCAGCGCTGAGCTGATGCCGTGACCAGACACATCGCACACGACTACATCTAAGCGGCCATCCCCGGGGATGACCAGTCCATAGTCACCTCCGATCGATGACGCCGGTTGATAGTGGGCTTCCACCGACACGCCGCTCCAGCTGAGACCTTTGGGCGCAAGGCTTTGCTGCACCCGCTCAGCGAGCTGAAGCTCTTGCTCCATTTGCTGCTGGCGCTCCAGCAACAAAGCATTGGTTCGGCTTAATTCCGCTTGAATCCGTTTCTGGTCGCTGATGTCCGTCGCCGTAATAATTCCGTAAGCGCATCCATCGGCGCCATGCACGAGGCGGGACGTAACCTCAACGGGCAGGCGCCCGCCGTCGGATTGCGGAATGTAGAATTCATATTGAGCCCGCCCGTCGGTCCGACGTCGCGCAATGAATTCCTGTAGCCTGCCGACTTCATCTGCGGGATACAAATCCATCACCGATCTGCCCACAATGTTCTCGGCCGACATTTTGCCCATTTCCAAAAACATGGAATTCGCAAAAACGATCCGCTTGTCTTCGTCGCTGATGATCACCCCCTGATTGAGAGTCTCAAGAACGCTTCCTACCTGATCAAGCCATTGATTCTCTGTTGGGGCCACCAGATCTCTCCGTTCAGTTCATGAGTTCGATGTTCGTTTCGCACGCTATAGAGTGAGCAATACCTAACGGCGCTCGGCCGCTGGATAATTGCTGTCAGCGGATTGTTCGAAGCTGCTGTCCTCCGCGGGCCGAAATATTCCGTGCTTCTTCATCCGTGCGATCAAGGTGGTGCGTTTCATTCCCAACCGCGCAGCGGCACCATAAGGTCCGCCGACCAGCCATCCGGTGGCTTCTAGCGCTCCCCAGATCAGAATCCGTTCGGATTCTCTTAGCGAGGCGCTCGGAGGAAACGCGACAACGGAATGGGAGCGAGTTGGGCGCAAAAGATTGGGAAGCAAACCTTCATCCGATAGTATTACGGCTCGTTCGATCACGTTCTGAAGTTCTCGAATGTTTCCCGGCCACGAATAGGATTTGCAAGCATTAAGAAATTCCTCTGGGATGGCGTGTATCGACTTCCCCATTCGATGGCAAAAAAGTTCAACGTAATGTTCAACTAGTGGAGCAATGTCTTCGCGGCGATCGCGCAGGGGCGGCAGCGCGATCGGAAAAACATTCAGACGATAGTACAGGTCGCTGCGAAGTTCCTTACAGTTCACCATTCGCTGGAGGTCCCGGTGCGTCGCGGCGATGAGGCGCACGTTTACGCGATGGGTACGACCACTTCCGAGACGTTCGAACTCCTGTTCCTGCAGAACACGGAGGAGTTTGGGCTGCAATGCGAGTGGCATATCGCCGACTTCATCAAGGAAGAGAGTCCCTTTGTCAGCCAATTCGAAACGGCCAACTCTCTGAGCGATTGCACCCGTAAAAGCGCCCCGTTCATGGCCAAAGAGTTCGCTTTCGAGTAGGTCGAAGGGAATCGCGGCACAGTTCAGCTTGACCAACGGTTGGCCGCTACGGGGACTCGCATTGTGAATCGCGTGAGCGATGAGTTCCTTGCCAGTTCCGGTTTCTCCTTGGATCAGAACAGTCGTGTCCATCGCCGCTACCCGTTCGGCTTGCTTTAGAACGGCTGTCAGGGTCGGGCTGTTCCCGATGATCTGCTCGAATCTGCGAACCCGACGTTCTTGATCTGCCACTATCATTGATTTGCTTTCCCGAGCCCCAGCGACTTCGCGTAGTCCTCAACGGCGGCATGAACCGTTTCGAGCAAGACTGCGTTGTCGAATGGTTTCGTCAAGAACTCTACGGCCCCATCACGCATCGCCTGGATCCGCATCCTGGCGTCACCATGGGCTGTGATGAAAACGATCGGTATGCGGCATCGGTTCGCCTTGAGTATTGCTTGCAGCTCGATGCCGGACATACCCGGCATCCGAATATCTGCGATCAGGCATCCGGCCTTCTGTTCAGCGCCGGAAGCCAGGAATTCCTCAGCGGAGCCGAAACAAACCGTGGATAGCCCGTCCGACTCGATCAAATCTTGTAGGGCGCTCTGAACTGATGTGTCGTCGTCGACGATGGCTATCAGCCCTGAGCTTTGCTCGCTGCTCATCCCGGAAGCGTAACCGCATTCGTAAGGCGCAGACAATTAGCTCTTAGTCGCGCGCACTACGACTTTGGTGGTAGTCAAATAGACAGCGAAAGCGGAGGAATGACCGGATGGATTCCGGATCAGATCGAACTATTTACGCGGCGAGCCCTTCAGCTTGTCGGCCATACGCACTAAATCAACGACCGATGCTGCCTGCATTTTGTGCATGACGTTGCCTCGATGGATTTTTACTGTGGCTTCGCTGACCCCAATTTCAGAAGCAATCTGTTTGTTGAGCATTCCAGAAACCACCAGGGTCATAACCTCTTGCTCTCGCGCAGTCAATGCGCGATATCGCTCCTGCAGATCGTGAACCTCGGCCTGTTCTTTTAGCGTGATGCCGTCTCGCTCGAGCGCCTGCTGAATTGCGTCCAACAAATCCTGGTCCCGGAATGGTTTTGTCAGAAATTCCACGGCACCCGATTTCAGTGCCTTCACAGACATAGGAATGTCGCCGTGCGCCGTGACGAAGATGATAGGGATTTGCATGCCGCTCTCAGCCAATCGGCGCTGAAAATCGAGTCCGCTCATCCGAGGCAGTCTTACGTCGAGAACCAAGCAGCTCGGACGATGAGCGTGTTTCG
>Ga0210409_10000101_pt1 | contig 193575 bp, 144 predicted proteins | sample IncBWH17MmetaG_FD_161649 | JGI IMG/M metagenome (GOLD analysis project Ga0210409, IMG submission 161649) | Forest soil microbial communities from Barre Woods Harvard Forest LTER site, Petersham, Massachusetts, United States - Inc-BW-H-17-M | ecosystem: Environmental > Terrestrial > Soil >... | reverse complement strand
CACCCCGACAAGCCCCACACCAACCGATCCCACTCCAACAAGCCCCACCCCTAGCCTCACAGGCTTTTCAGGATCACTCCACGGTGGTCAGCAGCCCATCTCCGGCGCAATCGTCACCATGTACGCCGCAGGAACATCAGGCTACGGCACCGGTGCAACCTCCATTCTCAGCGGCTCCGGCAACGTCACCACGGCTTCCGACGGCACCTTCAACATCGCAAGCGGCTACACCTGCCCATCCTCTTCTTCGCAGGTTTATCTCATAGCCACGGGCGGCAACGTCGGCTCCGGCGTCAACAACAACGCCACCCTCATGGCGGCCCTCGGCAACTGCGGCGACATCAGCTCCTCCACCTTTGTCAGCATCAATGAGGTCTCCTCCGTCGCCGCCGTCTACGCGCTGGCCCAGTTCATGACCCCCGGCAGCACCGCCGTAGGCACCAGCAGTACCAACGTCACCGGCCTCGTCAACGCCTTCCGCGCCGTCGCCAACATCGCCAACCTTGCCAAGGGCACGGCTCTATCCACCACTCCCGCCGGCAACGGCATCGTTCCTGCCAGCACCATCAACTCGCTTGCCAACGTCATGGAAGCCTGCGTCGATACCGCCGGCACAAACTCGGCCTGCACCAATCTCTTCTCCGCAGCCACGCCACCAGGCGGAACCGCACCCACCGACACCCTGTCGGCGATGCTCGACATCGCCCGCAACCCCGGAAGTAACGTCTCTGCTCTCTTCCAGATTGCACCCGCCAAGGGTCTCTTTCAGCCCAGCCTCTCCGGCGCACCCAACGACTGGACCCTCAGCGTCGAGTACACCGGCGGCGGTCTCTATGCTCCCCAGCTTCCCGCCATCGACGCGTCCGGCAACATCTGGGTTCCCAATGCAGTCGATCCCGGCACGCTAAGCGAGTTCAGCCCATTAGGCGAGCCCCTCGCCGGCGCCAACGGCTTCAGCGGCGGCGGCCTCAGCTATCCCCAGGCCGTAGCCGTCGACCTCAACGGAAACGTCTGGTCGGCCAACGAAGGTGTCTCCAGCGTCAGCGAGCACACCTCCGGCGGTACCGCCCTCTCAGGAAGCAAAGGTTTCACGGCATCAGGCCTCAGCACCCAATACGCAATCGCGCTCGATGCAGCTGGAAACGTCTTCACCGCGAACTCCAACAGCACCATCACTAAGCTGAACGCCGCCGGTACCTCCATCGGTCAGTTCACAAACGGCGGTCTCAACGTCGGCTATTCGGTCGCAATCGACAGCTCGCAGAACGTCTGGATCGCAAACGCCGGTCCTCTTCTTACTCCCGGCGACAGCGTCTCGAAGTTCAGCAACACCGGAACCTCGGCCTCGCTCAGCGGCTTTACCGGCGGCGGCCTCAACGGCCCTGTCAGCATAGCCATCGATGCTGTTGGAAACGCCTGGGCAGGGAACTTCAACGCCGCCTCCGTCAGCAAGCTCAGCAGCACGGGTTCGCCACTGTCAGGAGGGGGCTACACAACCCCTGCTCCGGTCAGCGGACTAGCAGTCGATGGCAGCAACACTATCTGGACTGCAAACACCGATGGCTCCATCAGCCACCTGTCCAACTCCGGCTCGGCCATCTCGCCGAGAACCGGGTACCTCGCGGCAGCCGCTACCGGCGAAGTCGGAATCGCAATCGACGCCTCCGGCAACGTCTGGACCACCGATGCCTGGCCCAACGGTTCCGGCCAATACAGCCTCTTCGAGTACATAGGAGCAGCCGGCCCCACCGCCGTCCCCCTCCAGCAAGCACTCAAAAGCAACCTCCTGGGTCAAAGACCTTAGAGCAGCTTCGCAGATTCTAAGATGATCAAAATGTCGTCATTCTGAGCGCAGCGAAGAATCCCTGTATTTCGTCTTTGCAGTTGCAGTTGCAGTTGCCTGTCCTTTTGTTTGTCATCCCGTAGGGATCTGCTTCTGTTTTTCCCGTTGTCGTTGCGCTTGCCTCTGTTTTACGTCGTCATTCTGAGGGTAGCGACCCGAGTGCCGGGTGCCCCATCCTTCGCGTCTTTTGCGTAGGGTGGGGTATCGTGCGCAGCACGACCGCCTTCCTTAGTCCATCCCCCAAATCCCGTGGTACCCATCCCACCCCAGGACATATCATTTCGACCCAGCGAAGCAACCGCTTTTGCCGTTGCCTCTGAGGTAGAGCGGGGCTTCAGCCCCGCGTCTAAGACCGCCGCAAAGCGGCCTCCGCTCTGCCGAAGGCCGGAGTGAAGGCGAAGCCGCAACGACTGATCTATTGCCGTTGCTTTTGCAGTTGTTGTTGTCTGTTTTGCCGCCCACACGCCCCCCCCCAAACTCGCCCCAAATCCCCCCACATGAAACAATATCCCTTGCGTCCATCAGGCGAATCAGAGGAATAAAAGTTGTTGCGATCCATCTTCATAGCACTCTCTCAAAACAAGAAACTCCGCTCCTTTTCCGAACGTTCTTCCATAGGCCGCAAGCTCTCCGGCCGCTTCGTAGCCGGCATGTCAGTCGACGACGCACTCGCTGCCTGCCAGCGCGTCAACCGTGAAGGCATCGCCGTCACCCTCGACGCCCTCGGCGAAAGCGTCACGACCGAAGCCGAAGCCCAGGCATCCGCCGACATCTACCACCAGCTCCTCGACGCCATCCAGATTCGCAACCTCAACGCCAACGTAAGCGTAAAGCTCTCGCAGATGGGCATGGACTTCGACCCCGCCCTCGCCGAGCGCATCGTCGGCGAGATGGTCCACCACGCCGACCAGGCCGACACCTTCGTCCGCATCGACATGGAAGGCTCCCCCTACACCGAGGCCACCATCGCCATCACCGAGCGCCTCGCCGCCCGCTTTCCCGGCCGCGTCGGCACCGTTCTTCAGGCCTACCTCTTCCGCACCGAAGGTGACGTCGAGCGTCTTCTGGGGCAGGGAATTCGCATCCGCCTCTGCAAGGGAGCCTACAAGGAAGGCCCCGAGATCGCCTTCCCCCTGAAGGCCGACGTCGACGCCAACTACATCAAGCTCATGAAGCGCGTAGCGACCTTCTCGAACAACGGCAAAGGCGTCTTCTGCGGTCTCGCCACCCACGACGAAGCCATCGTCGAAGCCATGCGGGACTTCGTCCGCAAGAACAACGTCCCCAAGAGCGCCTTCGAGTTTCAGATGCTCTACGGCATCCGCCGCGACCTGCAGCGAAAGCTCGCAGCGGAGGGCTTCGGCGTCCGCGTCTACATCCCCTTCGGCCCCGAGTGGTACCCCTACTTCATGCGCCGCCTAGCCGAACGCCCCGCCAACGTCCTCTTCCTCGCAAAGAGCCTCCTAAAGAGCTAGCAAGGAAAGGAACTGCAACTGCAATACTGGCCTTTGCAGTTGCTTTTCTTGTTTGTCATCCCGCAGGATCTGTTGTTGTCCTTACCGTTGTATTTTCAACTAGCCACAAACGCTCGGGTGCCCCATCTTCGGCGCGGCTTTATCGCGCCTAAGGTGGGAATGTACAAACTCTCCGAACCAGTCTTTGCCGTTGCACCAGTCTTTGCCGTGGCCTTTCTTGTTTGTCATCCGTAGGAATCTGCCTCTGTCCTTGTCTTCCTCAACCAGTCACAAAAGACGGGTGCCCCATTCATCGCGGTCTCATCGCGATGAGTGGGAATGTAAACCTCTCCCCGCTTTTGCCGTTGCCTCTGAGGTAAGCCCGGGCATCAAAGTACCGCCGCGCAGCGGCCTCCACTCTGCCGAAGGCCGGAGTGAAGCCCGAAGGGCGAAACGACTTATCCATCGCCGTTGTTTTTCCCCGTCGTTCTAACCCCGCCGGAGCCTAAAGAAAAGAAAGAATCAACGAGCGTGATAGTCCTTGTTCTGAACAATCGCATAAACACGATTATCCGGAGCCCTGAAAAACTGAAACGCATAGTCACTGCCGTCAACCCCGGCTTTCGACATGACCGTCAGATTATCAAGCAGCACACCCCCCGACTTCTGAATGGCTTTCAACGTCGCCCCAATGTCGTCGGTCAAAAATCCAACCGCCACCCCACCCTGACCATGACGCCACGGACGATCCGAAGATCCCGGGCCATAAATCTCAAACAAGGACCCATTCGCAGCAACCAGGACAGCAAAATTAGGATGATCAACCACCAAACGCATCCTCAGCGCATTCACAGCCAAATCCCGAAGGCCTTTGAACTGCGAAGCATCGACATCAACCCCACTCCATTGCAGCTGCTGGGTTACTCCCGATGGAGGAGTAACCGTCTGTGCGATTCCCCCCATACTCAAAAAGCCTAGAACCGCCGCTACAAACAACCTCAATCTGTTCATCAGTATTCCTTCTATCGGGCCTGCTCGATACTTCATAGTAGCGAGGACAACGGGGCGGTGGCTTCCCCAACGGCTTGCCTGATTCTTCAACTCACAATGCCTCCGCTAGCCCCGCAAAAAAAATTGAAAAATCTGCAAAATTTCACCCCTCAAAAAAGCGCATTCCACCAACCACCGTCACCACACAATTCACCACATACTGTCCACAAAAAAACCACCTCGAAACACCACTTTTCCCAAAACCCTCTTCAAAAACCTAGCAAAAAAACAAAAACCCTGGAACGCGGGCCAGCGCTCCAGGGTCAAAATCTTTCTAACAAAAATACGCTTTACCGAGCCGCATTTTGCGTAGGAACCGGCTCGGCCAACAGTCCCTCCACCAACCCGGTAACCTCCTGCTTGAGAGCCTCATGAGCAGGCTTATTCGCCGGCCCCGCAAACCCCGCATGAACCTCCCGCACTCGCCCATCACGCCCTAGAATGAACGACGTAGGCCAGCAATTCAGATGTTCACCCTGCGGAATCATCTCCGCCAACTCATCCGGCGTCCCCGCCACCAGCACCGTATAAGTAAGCCCATACCGAGCGATAAATGCCCTCAGTCGCGTAGGGTCCTTCAGCTGATCAGCCTCCTCGAATGAGAGGTTTACGATCTCCAACCCTTGCCCATGAAACTGCTTATAAAGGCTCTCCAGAAATGGCGCCTCATCATGGCAGTTCGGGCACCACGACCCACCCACCGCAACAATTACCACCTTCCCATCAAACTGCGGATCGGTGTTCGAAACCACCTTGCCACTCAGGTCTGGAAAGCTGAAAACAAAGCGTTTAGAAGGGTCCTTCACCGTGGTTTGCTCAGTTGATTCCGTAGGCGCTGCAAGGTTTTCCTTACGCGCCTCCGCCGGACGACGAGCTACCAGATCACGCTGCTGTGCCTTCTGCGCCTCCGCTGCCAGCAGGTTGCTCACCAGCAAAGTTCCATCAGCCTGCGGCGTCAAGGAATAGAGTGCGGGCCCCGCCGCTGTAAAGTGCGAAACCGTATATTCATGCCCATCCCAGGAGCCATAGAGCGATCCCGTATCTCCATCAATCCGTTGGATAACCGCCCTGATATCAGCCGTTTTTGCGCCACTCGGCTCGACCCGCAACTGCCACGCCGACTCCCCTTTGGAGCTCTTTACAGCAATCTCCCACTCGCCCTTGATATCCGGACTACCAGTCTCCGCCACCTTCTTTGCCGCCGCACGATGAAGAGTAACCGGCACACGAGGGGCCGCGTGGCTTCCCTCGGTCAGCGCCGCCACCAAGCCAAAAGTCCCTGTTAATTCACCGTTTGCAAGCGTGGCGTCAAGCGATCGTGCATAGTAATTGAAGCTCAAAACAAGGTGCCCATCCGTGAAACTTGCACTCGATGCTGGCGCCTCCTCAGCCCCGTTAATAAGAGCTGCCTTCAGATCCGAAGCCGTTCCGCTGATCTGAAGACGTACAGGAACCTGTTGACCGCGAACAGTGGCGCTGCCCTCCCAGATTCCAGAAATGGCTGATTTGTCATGAGTTTGAGAGAAAGCTGATGTAGCAAGCAGGAGAATTCCAGCAAAGAGCTTCATAGAGTGCTCGATTCTTTTAGGTGGCAGAAAAATAAGGGGATAAGGCGGGAAATCCGCTAATTAGCGGGAAGAACGCGCCTCTGCATGCGCCAGCGGGGAGCGGCGACAACAACAGAGGTTGGAATGCATACGCATTCGCTAAGATTAAAGCCGTCCGGCTTCGAGGTCAAGGAGTTCTCTCATATTCGCGGATCATCAGCCAAAAGTTGTATTGGCTATCACTGCTATCCCCCTGAAAATACAACACACTATGGGGACAGGAGACTTTTCCGGAGAATGCCTGGGCTGGTTTTTTTATTGGCGATCGGATCGCCTCAATCCTGTTTGGCTTGATCGTCTTTCATCCAGAAGCTTCACCGAAGCTAAGTCGTAAGGTGCACAAAGCAAACGGTGTCCTGTCTTCCATAGCCCTACCCTCCCCCCGCAATAAAAATAGCCGCCTTCGGGCGGCTATCCTCTTTTAGTGGAACCGGAACTATTCGTGTGGCTGCGGAGCCGGGAGCAGCGGTTCTACAGCTAACAAATTCGAAAGTGTACTACGTTCCGTGTCGGAAAACTGGCTGCGAAAACCCTCTGAATTCAATGTTGTCTGGCGCTGAGCCGGTGGCATATCACGCAGCTCGCGGAAAGTGCGGGCGACAACACGCCGCCGATCCGTTGGAAGTGCACCCAGTTGTTGCATCGCTCCGCGAACCTGCTGCCGTTGATTAGGTGTCAGATGTTCCAACACCTCATTGCGTTCAAGAATCCGTCGGCGCTGGTCCGGTGGCATATTGTTGAGCCGCGATAGCCGATCCAGCATGCGTTGCTGCGTCAGTGGGGGAAGATCGTGAAAGCCGGGTTCTTTTTGAAGAGCACGTTGCTGCTGTTCCAATGGCAGATTGCTGTGGCGATCCATCCACTCGGCCAAATGCTCCTTGTTTGGTTGAGGTTGCATCGTTTTGGGGGCGGAACGTCCCTGTGCCGTAGGAGGGTGAGCACCAAAACTACCCTTCGCTCCTCCAGGCTGCGCGTTTACGACAGATACAGAAGCTAGCAACACAAAAGCTGCCAAGGTTGGAGCCAAATTAAGTCGAAATGTGACAAACAATGGCATGATATTCAAGTAACAGATATATATCTAGATAATGCAACGCTCTGTCTTGTACTCGCAACGAGATTACTGCGTTTAACCTCCTTGTCGCGAAAAATATTCTTTGCATGACGAATGTTAGATCAAGGGGGAGCCGTCATCGGTTGAGCTATCTTCCTGCAAAAGTTGATCCATCGTCTGTAGCGCCTGATCATTTTTATCGAGTATCTGTAAATCTTCGACGGTGGCAGAGACCTCTGGCTTGCCTATAGGAGAAAAGTTGGTGAAATTGACGACGGTTCCCCCCCCGATCAGAAGAACGAGCGCAAGTGCACCGGCAAGAGCTGGACGGAACTGACGGCCTGTATTGAATAACAGGCGACTCCGCATACGCTCCAGCCAGCCAGCAGGAGCCATAGCCTGTTCTTCACGGAGACGGACGGATAGCTTTTGATCAAAATAGGCTGAGGGCTCTGGGGCGGTCCATACGTCCAGCAAGGCAAAAGTGGCATTGAGCGAAGTAAGCTCCTCCTGGCAGGCATCACAGGACTGTATATGCTCCCGCGCGGCGTCGTTGTTCCGTGCCGTCGGATAGAGGAGCAGATCGGGTAGAACGTATTGGCAATCTCGGCAGTTCATAATGACCCTTTCCAATTCTTTTCAACTTGAACGCGTCGAATAGCTGCATGCGCGCTTTCTGGTTTCCCCGCAATGGGGGGACTAAATAAAATCCTTCAATTTCTCGCGTAGCGTCTGATAAGCGCGGAAAAGCAGAGATTTCGTGGCAGATTCGCTCAATTTCAGAACATCTCCGATCTGTTTATAGTCCAGTCCTTCATATTTATGCATAAGAACAGCCATACGTTGACGCTCAGGTAATGCAAGTATGTGCTGGCGAATAGCATTTAGCCGTTCCCTGCGAAGCATGTCTGATTCTGCGCCCGGTGTAGAGTCAGCCACATCAGGGGTGGTGCCAATTTCGGAGTCGATTTCATCGAGATAAACAGTAGAGGCAGTTCGTTCATGCCGAGTGTCCCGCGCATGGTTGACGCCAAGATTTGTTGCAATGCGATAGAGCCAGGTACTGAAACGGGCTTCAGCGCGGTACGTCTCACGAGAGCGATAGACCCGAAGAAAAACCTCCTGAGCGAGTTCTTCGGCGATAGCCTGATTGTGGACCATCCGATACATGAAATGAACAATCGGTTTGCGATATTTCTGGATGAGGAAGTCAAAACCCGCCATGTTGCCGGCTTTCAACTCCAACATGATGGCAGCGTCATCCATCTGACCGAATTCGTTCGATGGGTGGTAGCTTTCTGAAGTCTGCAGATTCTCAAGAAGTCTCGGTTCAAGAAGTCTCGGATTGATCGCAAGCGTCGCCATATCATCCATAACCCCATTTTCGACCTCGGGTTGCGCTTTGGGATCAAATTCGGACGTATTGCCGCATCCATTCTCATAGGGAGGAGGAGCCTTAGGGTATTGGTGGCCGGAGTTGGATGGAGGAGAGGACATCCCGTAATCCACTAATTGTAATGCCGGGATGGCTCAGAAACGGATTCTTCAACAGTTAGCGGATTCGAATGGCGCGCTTTATTCGCCCCGTAGCGGCATAAATGTTATTCTTTGAAAGGATTATTCGCCGGATGACTTTGCGGTCTTCTGCTGCGATATTGGGCGCATAACTCAGCGGTAGAGTGCCACCTTCACACGGTGGAAGTCGTAGGTTCGAATCCTGCTGTGCCCACCAATCCTTTCAACAACTTAGAGGAAGTAGCTGACGAATTTGCCGCTCCAGACCGCTCCATAAACTCGGAAGCGGTTATGCCGGTCATGCAGTTTCTGCCAGGACAAGCGGCGGGGAATCGACAACCTCCTCGGGAAGAATGGCTTCGACCAGGCGCTGCGCGGCTCTCTTTGCGACCAATTGCGCTTGGGAATAGATCTCCAGAGTGAATCTTGTACTGGCATGGCGCATGAGTTCTTGAACCACTTTCACGTTTTCACGGCGACGAGCAAAGTGGCCTAGGTGTGTCGAAAGGTGTGCCATCCTATCTTTTTGGCAATGCCCGCTTTCACGGCTGCAGGCCGTATCACCTTCTCGAGCAAGGTTCCAGGCCAAAGCGGAACGGTGCCTTTCTTTGACTCGCTTGCGAAAATCCAATCGTCTGCGCTGTTGTATTTGCTCGTTTCCTTCCAGATCCACAGGTCCGCGGCGACACGAGCCTCGATTGGCACCGGTCTCCGTGAAGTCTCTGTCTTGCAGCTTCCTACGATTCCCAAATATATGGATCTTTGAACGGAAATCATCAATGCTACGAAAATCGATCTCACACCACTTAAGACTAAAAAGTTCACTCCTACGTAATCCTGTTTGTAACGGCTAGCATGACGATCAATCGAGTCGATTTACAGCTGATTGAGAAGAGCCCTAATCTCTCCGTAATCCAGGACTAGGGGATCCGTCCTTCGTCTTGCGCTCTGCCGAACCAATGTGACAGGATTTTTGCCCTGCTCAAGCCATTCATGGCGAATAGCGTGATTGAAGATCACGCTGAAGACGTTTCGGATCTTTGCTTTTGTTGCATGCGCCAACACAACTCCATCAGCACGACGCAACTGCTTGAGCCACGATTCAATAGCCACGGTACGGACGCCGGCGATAGGAGTGTCTCCCCAACCGGGCCGAATCCATTTCTCTAAGAAGTACTGATATATAGTTCGAGTTGCGTGAGACCGCCAACTGTAAGGAGAGGATTTGATGCCATCAAGCGATTTCGCTCAGAATTGAGCTGCAACCTCATGCCGTTTATTGCTGCGTTCGCTAATTCTTCAGTTGGGTATTTCTCAACGGTTCTGATGACGACCGTTCGCCTGACCCGTTTGCCGGTCTCGCTGTTCTCCCACCAAAGAGATTCCCAACGGTGAGGTACTGACTTCTTTATTGCAAATCTGATGTAGCCATCTTGATAGTGTTTGGTCAATTTGAGCCTCCAATCCGGAGATTTACGTCGATTGTTAATTGAAATGGGCCAGGGGGAATACCGGCCCCGCGTGGCCAACGGGCAGGAGCCTATCCAGAAACAACAGCGCAAGGCTGCTGCACAGGACAACGTCAGACCGTAACAAAGCCGCCATTCACGCTTGGAGCTGACGTGGGCTAATAAACAGAGGTGGTGGATCAATGAAGTTTGCGCAGGGTGCCTCAGCGTTCTGAGAGGAGCCATCCGTTGAAGTCCGACTTCAATCAGTTACAACATGCACACAGCCCATGCTGGCCGCCCTTGCGCAAAGTTGCTGACTGCAAGGCGTTGATGGGGTCACAAAAAATAATTTCAACAGGTTACTTTTTTTGCTTGTAGTGACGATGTAAGTCGTGATACATATCGACATATGGTAATGATGGTTACTAAAACAGTACTATAGTAACAACACTCTTTCCTCCCGGTTCGAATTTGTTTGAGTGCTTTCCCCCGTTCTCACCCGCAGCGTGCAACGCTCTGCGGCATGCAATCGAACATTGGTACGAACCATTTATTTGATTCCAGCAAGCTAGAGCATTTTTAGTCTCTCGAGACCACTAGCTGACTCTTTTTGGCTTGGATTTCGTGAAGCGCGATGGCTGTCGTTGTCGTGACAGGTAGCCGGTTTTGTCTTCCTGGCGCCTGTTCCGTGCACGACGAGCTACTTACTCGAGGTGTGTCTATTCGACTTAGGCTCATCCGTGAGCGGAAGGCCGGAGATATCGAGTAGCAACCCGGCAGGCATTGAAGAAAGGACGAGTGATGGACAACTACGGGCATAATTCGTTTCCACTGACCGTTGCACAGCGCGGTCTCTGGATGACCCAGAAGATAACGCCGGGCGCCATTTTGAACATTGCCGAAGCGGTCGAGATCTGCGGCCCTGTTAAGCCTGATATCTTCCGGCGCGCACTACATCAAGTGGTGGCAGAGGCGGAACAGCTGCGGGTGTGCGTGGTCGAGGAGAATGGCAAGCCGCGGCAGGTCCTGCGGACGACCTACCCGGGCGATTTTCCATACGTTGATATGAGTCGCGAAGTGGATCCACGGGCTGCGATCCAGGCCTGGATGATGCATGAGGTGACACGGCCAGTGGACCTGCACAACGACCCGTTGTGGGTATCCGCCCTGCTGAAGGCCTCTGACGATTGTTACTTCTGGTACCAGCGCGCCCATCACATCGTCTACGACGGTTACGGCGGTGGACTGGTGGCAAGGCGGTTGGCGGAGTTATATACGGCTTACACGAAGGGCGAATCTCCGGAGCTGAACTGTTTCTGCACGGTCGAGGCGATGGTGGAAGCCGAGCACAACTATCGCAACTCTGACCGCTTCCATCGCGATCGCGAATATTGGCAACAACAGCTTGCACAATTGCCTGAGGCGGTGACGCTGTCGCACAGCCATCGCCGGCGTGGATTGAGCAGCGAATTAAGGCGCAGTGTCGGTTACTTATCCGCAGAAACCGCCCGGCAACTGGCCGAGTTTGGCAAAAGCACCGGCGCCAGCCTGCCGCAGGTCCTGATAAGTTTGATTGCGGCCTACTATCAGCGCGTGACTGGCGTCGGAGACCTGGTCTTTGGGATGCCGGTATCAGGTCGCATCAACGGAGCGCTGCGGAATTCTGTGTCGGTCTCTGCCAACGTGGTACCGATCCGGATACAGTTCACGGCGGAGATGACATCTGCCGATTTGTTCGCACAGGTTTCGCGCGCCGTGCGTCAAGCGTTGCGCCATCAGCAGTATCGCTTTGAAGATTTGCGTCGCGATCTTGGACTCGTTGGCCAGGGCCAGAACATCGCATGGCTTGGCGTGAATATCGAGCCATTCGACTACCGGCTCAGCTTCGATGGGGCCGCGACCCTCTCGCACAATGTGTCGAACAGTTCCGCCGAAGATCTGATGGTGTTCGTCTATGATCGCGGAACTGACGCAGATCTGCGCTTCGACCTGGATGCGAATCCTGCGTTGTACGACATGGCTGAGTTGGACGAGCACCGGCGCAGGCTGCTGCGTTTGATCGAACAGGTCCTGGCTAATCCCGCTACGCCGCTGCGAGAGCTTGACATCCTTGGCGACGAGGAACGTCAGCGACTCCTCTATGAGTGGAACAACACCGCGGCGGCGGTGCCGGACGTCAGCATGCCCAGGCTCGTCGAGCAATGGGCTGCCGCGACTCCGGAGGCGCCGGCGGTCGTGTTCGAAAACACCACGGTGAGCTATCGAGGGCTGCATAAGCGCGTCGTGCGACAGGCCCTCTGGTTAGTTGCGAATGGTGTTCAGCCGGGAGACATCGTTGCGGTGGCGCTGCCACGCAGCGAACAGTTGCTGGTTGTGCTTCTGGCGATCATGCGTACCGGCGCGGCCTACCTGCCGGTTGAACTGGACAGTCCGAACGACCGCATCGCGCTGGTGCTGAATGATGCCTCGCCAACAGTGCTGATCGCTGAGCCGCAGATGCATGCACGTTTCACTGGCAGCTTCACTGTGCTGGAGCCCGAGTGTGGGCATGCGTTGCTCGACGGGGCCGGGCCTGAGCCGGACCTGAGCACACCAGAAGGCATTGCTTATGTCCTCTACACCTCTGGATCGACCGGACGGCCGAAGGGCGTGGAGATTACGCATCGCAATCTTGGCAATTTCCTGCATGGCATGCAGCAGCAGTTAAGGCCAACAGCAAACGATCGTTTTCTGGCCGTAACCACGGTGATCTTCGATATCGCCGGCCTCGAGTTGTACTTGCCCTTGATGGTTGGAGCACGTGTCGTCATGGCAAACAGCGAGGCGCTGCACAATCCGCGGATGCTGGCGAGGCTGATCCGCCACAGCGGCGCGACGCATGTACAGGCCACGCCGTCACTGTGGCGCGTCCTGCTCTCCAGTTCTGAAACCAGGCTGGATCACGTGCATGCTCTAGTGGGCGGGGAGGCGCTGAGCGCGGAGTTGGCGGCACGGCTCAAGAGCATGGCCGCGCGTGTGACCCAGTTCTATGGACCGACCGAAACCACCGTGTGGTCGACCGCGTTTGAACTCGAGGAAGTTGGCACGGTCGCACCACCGATTGGGCGGCCCATCCTCAACACCCAGCTCTACATCCTGGATGAAGATCGGGAGCCGGTGGTTACGGGTGCTATCGGTGAGTTGTACATCGGTGGTGCGGGTGTGGCGAAGGGGTATCTGAAGCGCCCGACGCTTACCGCGGAACGTTTCGTCGCAGACCCGTTTGCGGGCGATGGCAGGCGTATGTACCGTACCGGAGACCTGGTGCGCTGGAGTGACGCGGGTCTGCTGGAATTCATTGGCCGTGGGGATGACCAGGTAAAAATCAACGGCCACCGCATCGAGTTGGGCGAGATCGAGAGCCTGTTGCTGCATCACCCGGCAGTTGCCGAAGCAGCGGTAGTTGCCCATCGCAATGCAGATAGCATAACCTCTCTGGCTGCTTACGTCGTGGCGGAGAGCGGCGGTCTGATCGAGATCGATGCGCTGCGCGGGTTTCTGGCCGGACGGGTGCCCACCTACATGATGCCGTCCAGCTTCATGGTGCTCGATGCGATGCCCTTGACGCCGAACGGCAAGTTGGACCGCAAGTCATTGGCGGTACCGGAGCGAGCCAGCCCGATGGCCTATGCCGAGCCGGTCACGGAAGTCGAGAAGAAGCTGGCCGCCTTATGGCAGGAGATTCTCAATGTGGAGCGGGTTGGCCTGCATGACAATTTCTTCGAGTTGGGTGGCGATTCGTTGAACGCAGCCGTGATGGCCGCGCTCTTCCCCGAGCACCTACAGGTAGAGCTGCCACTTGGCAGCGTGTTTGAAGCTCCTACGATTGCGGATCTTGCCGTTCTGGTCGAGCGGCTCACCAGTGAGAGCCTGGATCCGATCGGGGTGATGCTGGCGCTCCGCACGGTCAGCAAGGATGCGCATCGACCGCTCTTCTGCATTCATCCGATGGCCGGCCTTAGCCTGGGCTTCTCCAGTTTGCTGCGGCACCTTGATCCCTCTATGCCGGTTTACGGTCTGCAATCGCGCGGGCTGCGCAGTAGCGAGCAACTGCCTGCGAGCATCGAGCAGATCGCTGCCGATTATCTCGCAGAGATCAGGCGTGTCCAACCCGAAGGCCCCTACCGACTGATCGGCCGCTCCCTGGGTGGCTTGATCGGCCACTCCATTGTCGAGCAGATGCAGGCTCGGGGGCTGGAGGTAGAGATGCTGGCAATGATCGACAGCTATGTCTTCGCGGGCGATGAGCTTACCCGTCCACGTAACGAGGCCGAAGAGATACGGGCGGTGATGAGTTTTCTCGATACCCATCCGCTTCACGAGAACACGCCGCAAACTCTGAAGGAACTGGCGGCAGTCGTGGTACAGACCTATGATCCACACTCCATCCCGCTGTTTCAGGAGATCATCAGAAACAACCCGGAGTTCATCTATAACCTGTGCGCGGTAATGATCAATCATCTTGCGCTGGCACGCCAATATATGCCGGGAAAGATTGACGTTGATCTGCTGTATTTCCAGGCAATGGACAAGAAGGGCGACCTTGACGGCATTCTCGACCGTAGCCCGTCGGCATGGCGGCGCTTCATAGGAGGAACGATCGAGGTGCATGAACTAGCCTGCCATCATGAGGGCGTGCTGGATGCTGTGCCGGCGGCTCAGATCGGCAACACACTGCGGCAGCGGTTCTCGATGCCGAGACTGCAGCGTGCACCAATGGCGTCTCCATTGATCCGAAGTGAGACAGGAAAGATGTCGGTAGCATGAGTAAACCTATAGTGATCTTCACGATCGGCACGCAGGGTGATATTCGTCCCTGCGTCGCCCTGGGCCAGGGATTGCATCGCGCAGGTTATCCGGTACGGATTGTTACCAGCGTGAACTTCGCCGAACTGGTGCGAGAGGCGGGCCTGGAGTTCTATCCGTTGACTGCGGATTTTCAGGCGATGCTGGAGGCTGACCGCACGATTACCGACCGAGCGCTGAACCTGCGCGCGATGGCCCGCATCTTTCGCGAACGTTATGCGAGTTGGGCAGCCAACTGGGTAGAGGAAGGGCTTGCAGCCAGCGAGGGTGCAGGGCTCTTGATTGGTGTCAGCAACAGTACCTTATTGGCCAAAGCTCTCTCTGAAGCTCAGGGGATTCCATTCGCGATTGCCCGGCTACAACCGCTGACGCCGTCACGGGAGTTGCCGCCGATGGTCCTGAGCGGCTCCCGGCACAAGCTACCTGGCGCGCTGAGTCTCGGGGCTCATTATCTGCTTTTCCAGATGGTGTGGGGCGTGATGCGTCCGGCGATCAATGACATCGTTCGGCCGCAGCTTGGGTTGCCGCGGTATCCAAAGTTTGGCCCCTATCTCTTCCAGAGCGCCTTGCATCAAACGAAGGTGATCAACGGCTTCAGCAAACATGTGCTGCCGCGACCTGCGGACTGGCCAGAGAGCTCACAGGTGACCGGCTACTGGTTCTTCCACCAGTCTCAGTGGCGGCCACCCGAAGCGCTCAGCGAATATCTGGCAGCGGGACCGAAGCCCGTTTACATCGGCTTCGGCAGCATGGTGAGCAGCGATGCGACATCGTTTACGGAGACGGTTCTCGCAGCAGTAAAGAAGAGCGGACAGCGGGCCGTGCTGGCCTCCGGCTGGGGTGGGCTGGCCGGCGAGGAGGGTCCGCAGAGCGAGCAGATCTTCTTTCTACGGCATGCACCGCACGACTGGTTATTTCCGCGGATGTCGGCGGCAGTTCATCACGGCGGCGCCGGCACGACGGCCGCTGCTGTGCGAGCCGGAATTCCATCGGTCATAGTGCCGTTTTACGGCGATCAGCCGTTCTGGGCGCGGTGTCTCAACCGGCAAGGCGTTGCGCCGCCTGCTGTGGACCGCAAAGGGCTGACTGCGGATACGCTGGCCTCCGCGCTCGCGGCTACCCAACACCCCTCAATGATCCAGAAAGCGATGGCACTTGGAAGTGCAGTGCGAGCGGAGGATGGTATCGGTGAAGCTGTGCGCTGTCTGCGGGAATGGGGTCTGCTGCCAGCGGTCACTGAGGACGCTACGCTCCGGCCGTTAGCGAGGAGGAGAGCATGACGCATGATGTGAGCCCCGGCATGGACGAGAGAGGGAGCACGAGCGCGCCGGTGCAGAGAAACATTCGGTCGAGGCGGCTCCTGCTGCTGGAACGGACGATGTACCGCGAGGGGCGCACTCCGTTCACCAGCGTTTTCTCTATCCAGTTGCTAGGGAGGCTGGAGGAAGGACGGCTGAGGCAGGCGCTAGCTCGCCTACAGGCGAAGCATCCGCTTCTGCGCTGTGTGATTGAGGATAGCGTTGACGGGCCGCGTTTCGTGTTACAGGACAGCCCTGCGCCCATCCCATTGCGCATTGTCGAACGCAAGGACGACGACGAATGGCAGACCGAGGTGCACCGCGAGTGGGTAGCGTCGTTCGACGCGGGTCACGATCCGTTGGTGCGGCTGGTGTGGTTACGAGCAAGAGAAGTCAGCGAACTGATCCTGGTCGCCCACCACTGCATCTGCGACGGACAGTCCGGCATGACACTGCTGCGCGAATGCCTGGGCGCCTACGATGAGCCGGACAAGGATCTCGGGACCTATGATGCGCTCGGCGCAATCGAAGATCTTGTGCCGGCAGCGATGCTCGAGAATCGAAGCTTCCGGCGCCGCATGCGCTGGAAGATCTGCCTGCTGCGTCTGACTCTTCTGCTGCAGCGAAGGAAGCGGGCGCCATCAGCCTCGCCGATCCGCGGCGAGCAAATGTACTTCCATCGTTGGAGTCTCGACAAGGCAGCGTCGTTGACGCTGACCGAGCGCTGCAAGGCAGAAGGGGTCACTGTACTCGCTGCGATGAGTGTGGCTTTTCTGCAGGCATTCCGCGAAGTGCGCGGAACGCAGGCTCTGCGTAAGGCCTACACGATGGTGAATGCGCGCAGGTTCATGCCGTTATTGCGCCCGGATGCGATGTTCGGGATGGCTCCCGGTGTGGAGCTGAGTATGAAGGGGTTGCCGCCACCGCAGGAGATGTCAGGCAGCGGCTTTTGGTTTTCCGCGCAGGCGATCAAAGCAGACCTTACGCGCCAGGTCGATGTCCTCGGCAGAGACATCTACGACTACCTGGTCGGAATGGAGAGCATGCACTCCATGTACGGGAGCCTGGTCGGCGATACGGAGAGTGCACTGTCCGTGCGCCACGTCACGCTCTCGAACATGGGGCGGCTGGATTTCCCTCAACGTTACTCAAGCTTCTGGGTGGAGACGATCTACAGTCCACTGGTCATGATATCGCCCACTCCCGCCAATACCGTGGTGATCTCGAGCTTCGCCGGTCGTCTGGAATTAGCGATTGTCTCCGATGAGCAGTCGTTGCCTCCTGCGCAGGCGAAGGCGATCCGGCGGCGGGCGATGGGCATATTACGCGACTGTGCAGGAATACCCACGCAGTACAAAACGGGGCTCGCGGACGAGCCGTCTGCATGCGAGGCGAAAACGAGATGAATAGCTATGGTCTGATCTTCGTGCTCTACCAGCCCACCGGGGAATTTCTGGAAAACCTTGCCAAGGCGCGCGCGTTCTGCCCGAATATGGTGGCTCTCGATAACTCGCCTGAGGCGGATCCTGATCTTCACGAGTGCCTACGCGAGCAGGGCATCCAGGTTATCTTCAACCGGAACAAAGGGGGACTCGCCGGCGCTTACAACCGGGGAGCTGAAGTGTTGTTGGAGCGGAGGTGCGAGGTGATCTTCCTGCTGGACCAGGACTCCGACATCGAGGCGTTGTTCTTCGAGAAGATGATGCAGGCCTGCCGCGAACTCGGTACCAACGAGTTCCTAGTCGGGCCGAAGATCTACGAGGTCAATCTTGAGAAATGTATGCCGGTCTTCCAGCCCGGCAAATATCTCCCAAAACTTTTCCGCATCGATGACCAGAACGAAGGCATGTTTCCCTCGTTGTGCATCATCTCTTCTGGTTCGGCAATCTCCGCCACGGCGTATCGCAAGCTGGGCCCTTTCCGGGAAGACTATTTCATCGAGTACATCGATATCGAATACAGCCTGCGCGCTGTGAGCCAAAACGTTCCTGTGTACATGAATGCGGCAGTGACGATGCGGCAGACCACAGGGAAGATCGAGCGGCACGGCGACAAATACACGACAAACCATGTGGCGTGGCGGCGCTACTACGGCGCGCGGAATGCGGTGCACTGTCTGTATCTGCACCGAGCATCCTGGGGGCTGCATTGGGTGAGCGGGCTATTGGCGTTTTTTCAGGTATTGCGCGTGTTGCAATACGAACCGCAGAAGCTGAAGAAGATCACTGCGATCACGTGCGGCTATCTGGATGGGCTCTTTGGTCTGCTCGGCACCTTCGAAGACCGGCATCCGCGTATTGCCGCCTTCTGCAAGAGAAGCGGACCCCGGCAGATCGCGATGGACAGGCGTTCGTCGGTAACAGTCAGCGGAGGAGAGGCATGAGAAGAAAGCTGTCCGCCATCGAGCACATGATCGACGGCAACATTGTCTACTTCGTACGACTGGAAGGTAGCTTCGATCCGGAGCGGCTCCGGCAGGCGCTTGGGCGCGTGCAAAGAAAGCATCCCGCATTGCGCACCCTGATTCGTGAGGAGCGGGACGGGCTGTACTACGAAGAGGACTGTGCCCCGGGGGTTCCGCTGCGAGTCCTTCGACGGGTGGAGGACGATGACTTCCGGCGGGAGAGCCAGTTTGAGTTAACCACCGTGTTCCCCCACGATCAGCCGCAACTCCGTGCGGTTCTGCTGCAGTCGGGGCGGGAGAGCGACCTGCTGCTGGTGACCTCGCACCGCATATGCGATGGCATGAGCATGCTCACCATTGTGAGAGAGGTCTTGCGGGCGCTCCATAAAGATGAGGACCTGATCCCGTACGCACCGATCACGACAAGGGACATGATCGGCGATTACCAGCCTCCGCAGCCGTGGAAGCGCAAGCTGACGGCTAGGCTGGTGAATGGATTCACGCGACTAATCCCACGTTCGCGTGGCGCCTCGGAGAACAAGGAACATTGCCTGGAATGGGCCGCAGACCGCGCATTGTCGGATACGCTGAAGCAGCGCTGCAAGGCGGAAGGCGTCTCGATTCATGCCGCGCTGGTGGTGGCGCTCGACCGTACTCTATTCATGGTATTGGGGAAAAAGAAGGCGCCTGCATTGATCGAAAGCCCGATGGACGCGCGGCGGGGGCGTCTCGCCGCGTTGAAGAGCGATATGCTCTTCTTCGGTGGTGGGAGTCTCGTAATACCCACGGGACGTGCCCGGGAGTTGGATTTCTGGGCGCGGGCTCGCGAGATCCACGAACAAATCCGCAGAGATATCGAGAAGGAGATGCTGAATATTCCCGGGCGTTACCACTTCTTCGAGATGCTACGGCCTTTGCCGAGCGCGCAGATGCAGTCGATGGTGCGGCTGGGAGACACGCTGAAGATCAACGGCAGTTGGAACCGTTTCGCGCTCTCCAATCTGGGCAATGTTGTGGTCAGCGACAGCGACGCCCCGTTTAGGGTCAAGGACCTGCGCCTGTACGTGCATTCGTTCAACATCCGATTGCTCGGGCTGGTCGCTTATGCGCTGAACGGCGAAATGCGCTTCTATTTTGTGAGCGACGAAAAGTGTCTGAGCTTCATGCAGGCAGAAGGGCTGAAGCGCGAGTTCATGGCTCTGCTCCGGCAACAACTCATTCCGGCGGAGGAGAACGCCAGCGAAGCTCTCCTCGTTTCGAGGCGTCCGCGGGATGAGTCCAATCCCAACGCGGAGGACTCACCGCTTTGCGTTATACACAGCGACGCTCCGTAGCCCTTTGTCTATGGACATTATCCGGAAACACGACCAGAGACAAACCTTGCCTGAGGAGGGCTCATGATTCGAGTACGCAATCTTACGAAGACCTTCAAGTCATTTACCGCAGTGAAAGGGATCTCATTCGATGTCGAGCAGGGGGAGATCTTCGCCTTTCTGGGACCCAATGGCGCCGGCAAGACGACCACGATCAAGATGCTGACAACGATGCTTAGTCCCAGCAGCGGCACGATCGAGCTGGATGGAATAAATACTGTCCGCCACCAGATGGCAGCAAGGAAGAAGTTCGGAATCGTGTTTCAGGACCCTAGCCTGGACGACCAGCAGACTGCGTACGAAAACATGGAGTTGCACGGCATTCTCTACGGGATGCCAAGGAAACTTCGGACCGGGCGAATTGAGGAGCTGCTCACCCTCTTCGAGCTGTGGGACCGGCGCAAGGATTTTGTGAAGCAGTTCTCCGGCGGCATGAAACGCAGGCTCGAGATCGCCCGTGGACTGCTGCACATGCCAAAGATCTTCTTTCTCGACGAACCAACCTTGGGCCTTGATCCGCAGAGCCGAAACCAGCTTTGGACCCATGTGAAGTATCTGAATGAGACGGAGAACACCACGATCTTCCTGACCACGCATTACATGGACGAGGCCGAACGCGTCGCGCACAGGATCGCGATCATGGATCACGGAGAATTGATCGCGCAAGGCACCGCAGCCGATTTGAAGGCGAAGACGGAGACCGACTCGCTGGAAGGCGCTTTTCTAACGCTTACCGGCACATCTCTCCGAGATGAGAGCACAAGTTCCAACGACCAATTGCGGGAAGTTGCCCAATTGCTAGGGAGTAGCCGATGAACGCGATTTACATTCTATGGCTGCGCGAAGTCAAACGTTACGTACGATCGCGCGTACAAATTATCTTCTCGCTCGCCCAACCAACTTTCTACTTATTAGCTTTCGGTTTCGGCTTCGGTCCGGTCTTCGAGAAGGCTGGAGAAGGAAGTTATCTGCAGTTCCTGGCGCCAGGTGTGGTTGGTATGACGGTGCTCCTGAGCTCGATGTTCTCTGGGATCGCCGTGCTATGGGACCGCCAGTTCGGTTTTCTCAAGGAGACCCTCGTTGCGCCGGTGCCTCGAATTTATCTCATGATCGGACGGACGCTCGGCGGCGCAACCATAGGCATGCTCCAGGGAGCATTGATACTTCTGGTGTGCATCCTCGCCGGGTTCCGGCCACAGCACTGGATCAACCTCGTACCGGCATTCACCTTCGTAGCCATGATCGCTATCCCTTTCGCCGCGCTTGGAATGACGCTGGGCTCGATGATTAAAGACATGGAGGGTCTTAACCTCGCCTCGAATTTCCTGGTGATGCCCATGTTCTTTCTTTCCGGCGCTCTTTATCCCCTGAGCCATCTGTCCAGGGTGCTGAGTGTGATCACGCACATCGATCCACTCTCCTATGGAGTCGATGGTCTGCGGGGGACACTCGTCGGTGTTTGGCACTTCAGCTACTCCCTGGATAGCTTCCTGCTATGTTCCCTGGCGGCAACATTCCTTGTGACAGGCGCCTATTTCTTCTCAAAAATCGAGATCTAGAGAGGGCCGCACCTCCCCCTCATTTCAAGGAGATATCGTTGAGCAACATCCTTATTTGCGCCTTCCCGAATCCCGGCCACGTAACTCCGATGTTATCTGTAGGCCTCCATTTGGCAGGTCTAGGCCATACCGTCACGTTTCATACCGGAGAAATTTTTCGCTCGCAGGTCGAGACAACCGGTCTTCGCTTCGCCGGCATGACCGGGAGAGCCGACATCGACTACAGAAATCCACAAAGTTCCGCAGAAAAGGGAGTACCGACGGAAAGGGATCGCATCCTCAATAATCTGAAGTATTGGTTTATTGAGCCGCTTCCTGATCAACATCGCCGCCTGCAGCAAATTTTGGAAGAAATACCGGTAGATTTGATCCTGACATCTTCAATGTACCTCGGTTGCTTTCCGATGCTATTAGGGCCTAGAGAAAATCGGCCGCCTGTCATAGGCTGCGGAGTGACCCCGCTGATATTGAGGAGTATCGATTGTGGACTTACCTCGCACGATGCTACGCCAGAAGGTCGGAAACGTAACCAGGAGGAGCACTTTCTACTCGAGAGAGCCTTTCAGCCGATTGCCGATCAACTGAATCTGGCACTCGCTGAGTGCGCCGCTCCTTCGATATCCGGTTTCTGGGCCGACTCCATATACACGATGCCTGATTTATTTCTGCAGTTCACTGGCGACGCATTCGAGTTTCCGCGCAGCGATATGCCGTCGAAGGTCAAATTTGTGGGGCCGGTGTTGCCGAACAATTCTGCCGCATTCAAAGAGCCTGCGTGGTGGAGCGATCTGGACGGCTCAAAACCAGTGATCCTTGTAACTCAGGGCACTCTCGCAAACTTCGATTTGCAAGAATTAGTTCAACCTGCACTCACCGCCTTGGCAGACGATAACGCTCTTGTGATCGTGGCGACAGGGCGCGCCGATACAGGAGACCTGATTGCTCCCACCAATGCGAAGATCGAGGCTTTCGTTTCTTTTGTTCGGCTCCTGCCAAAAGTGGATGTGCTTATTACCAATGGCGGATATGGTGCCGTGCAACAGGCGCTCAGTTTTGGTGTGCCGCTTGTGGCTGCCGGTGACACCGAAGAAAAGGCCTTTACTGCTGCCCGCGTGGCTTGGACAGGCGCCGGCATTAATCTGGAGACTAGGCGTCCCACCCCGGAACAGATTCGAACTGCGGCGCACACCGTTCTGGCGGGTTCGCAATATCGGGAGCAAGCGCAGAGATTGCAGAAGAATTTCTCTCGATATGACGCATTGGCCGAAATTACCCGAAGCGTCAATGGCTTGATTGCGGACACATAGGCAGCCATATGACCGATGTTCCGCAGCCCATCGCCGAACAGAGAAAGGAGGAATGCCGGACACATTGAAGATGTCAGATCGCCAAGGCTGCTTTTCAATCAAGCCCAACTTACGTTCTCTCTCGGGTTGGACGAGCCAAATGGTTCTTCAACTTGAAAAAAAGTTTCTGTCCGCTCTTTGGTTCTCTCATAGCGATTTTCAGTAGCCGTTTACGAAACAAAGCGGGCTGCCCCCACGGTTCGGCCCAGCCCACTGAACAGAAAATTGGTAGCATTTTGGTAGCAAATAGCGCCCAGAACGCCGGTTTTTACCTACTCCTCCGGTTCATAATCCCTTTAGAATGTTCATCCGGCCCCTTTCTTTCCACCTTCACACGGTGGAAGTCGTAGGTTCGTATCCCGCTGCGCCCACCATAGAATCAGAAACTTACAGGTTAGACGTACGTTTGTGTGTGTAGAGTACGATTGTCCTTGCTTGTGCGGCCAACGAATTAACCTTCTTTCCGTCGTGCTTCACTTCATTTTCGTCCCGCCTGCGCCCAAAGGCCAAAGTGGCAAGCATCAATGCGAGCAAAGTAGGCGGCACAACACGCTTCACCTAATCGATAGAATTGGGCGAAAGCCCAGGTATCTTAAGGACGCGGCAGGTAGCCCTTGCCTTCGGTTAGTTCGAGAATCCGATCCGGAGTAGCGGGAGGATCGAAGAGTTCGGCATGACCGTTTGGCCATCGGACCTCAATGCTCTTGAGTTGGGTTTCGGCACCAAGGCCAAAGTGGAGGCGGAGATCGCTTGACGAGTTATAGCTGGAGCCGCTGCGAACCTCATCGACCCAAAGACGGGTGGCACTGTGGAGGGTGACACGTGCACCGATTGCGTCACGGTTGGAAGTGGTGCCGATGAGATGTAGGCCTAGCCAGTGGTTCTGGTTTTTGGCTAGATTGACGAGGAACATGGGGTCGTCGCTGAGGTTGTTGATGACGGCTTCGATACGGCCGTCGTTGAAGAGGTCGGCGGTAGCGAGGCCGCGGCTGGAATGCGGTTCAGTGAGCGCTGGGCCGGAGGTTTTGCTAATGTCCTTGAACCTGACTGGCCCTGTGCCGTGGGCGCTGCCGAGGTTGTAGTAGAGGAAGCGGGGTTCGCGGTAGAAGGAGCCTAGCTTGGCGGAGTCAACCTCGGGGTAGACGTGGCCGTTGACTGCGAGGAGATCGGGCCAGCCGTCGTTGTCGACGTCGGCGAACATGACGCCCCAGCCGAGGGCGTCGGTGTTGATGGCGAGGCCTGCAGCGTGGGTCTCGTCGGTGAAGGTGCCGTCGCCGTTGGAGTGGTACAGGGTGGAGGTATCGTCGGAGAAGTTGGTCTTGAAGAGGTCGAGGTGGCCGTCGCCGTCATAGTCTGCTGAGGTGGAGCCCATGCCGGCCTGCTCGCGGCCGTCTTCGTTGTAGGCCACGCCGGAGTCGGCGGCTACGTCGGTGAAGGTGCCGTCGTGATTGTTGCGATAGAGGATGGATGGGGTGGAGTCGCAGGCGACGTAGATGTCGGGCCAGCCATCGTCGTTGTAGTCGAGCGTGGTGACGGAGAAGCAGTAGTGGCCGTTGGTGCGTTCGAAGCCGCTGGATTTGCTGACGTCTTCGAATTTGCCATTACCGAGATTGTGATAGATCACGTTGGGAGCGCTGGGCAGGCCGCGCGGACCGCACATGACGGGGACGCCTTTCCACATGCAGCTTAGGCTGGAGCCTGGCTTGGGAGTTGTCGCGAGATCGAAGTGGACGTAGTTGGCGACGACGAGATCGAGCTTGCCGTCGCGGTCGTAATCGACGAAGGCGCAGCCAGTGCCCCACTCTTTGCCGGTGCCTGCGACTCCGGCCTGCTCGGCTACCTCTTTGAAGGTGCCGTTGCCCTGGTTGTGGAAGAGGCGATTCTTGCCGTAGCCGGTGACGTAGAGGTCGTCGAAGCCATCGTTGTCGTAGTCGCCGACGCATGCTCCCTGACCCCAACCATTAGAGACTAATCCGGCGCGGGCCGTGACGTCGGTGAAGGTGCCGTCGTGGTTGTTGTGGAAGAGGTGGCTGGTTGGTTTTTCTTTTGGATTGGCAGAGTCGTTCGTGAGGGTGGTTCCGTTGACAAGGAAGATGTCGGGCCAGCCGTCTCGGTCGTAGTCGATGATGGCTACGCCGGAGCCTGTGGCCTCGATGATGTAACTCTTGGAATCGACGCTGCCATTGACGTTGCGGACATTGATGCCTGCTTTGGAGGCAACGTCGACGAACCATGCGGGGGATGGATGGTCGGAGGTGGGCGGGTAGGGTTGTTGTGCGAAGGCGCGCGATACGAAGAGAAGCAAAAGCAGTGTGATGGCGCGCATGGCTAGCTTTTGCTCGATGTTTGCTGGGGTCCCATGGCGACGGTCTTCAGGATCTTGCCGCCTTCCTGAATGACGTAGAGGTGGTTTGCAGCGAGGGCGGGGAGCTTGTCGACAGCGCCGGAGGGCCAGCGAATTTCGATATCGGCTTTCGTGGCGCGGTCGAGGCCGAAGTGGAGGCGGAGGTCGTTCTGCGAGAAGTAGCTGCCGCCGCTGCGAACCTCATCGATCTGGACGAATGGTTTGGTTTCGGAAGATGATTGTGTGGTGACCGATATTCGGGAGCCTATGCCGGTGCGATTGGACTTCGTACCAACGGTGCGAATCTTGATCCAGTTGCGAGCTGGGCCTGCGTCGGATGTGGGGTCGCAGCGGAGAAGCTGAGGAAGACTGTTGACGCAGTTGACGACTACGTCGAGATCACCGTCGTTGTCGAAGTCTCCGAAGGCGGTGCCGCGAGCGGGCGCAGCGGTAGTAATACCTGGGCCAGCTTGCGCAGTGACCTCTTCGAACTGGCCATTGCGGAGATTGCGATAGAGGTACTTGTGCTGCGCGTAGGGCGCATCGACGTTGGTTCCGTCTACCTCCGGATAGACATGACCGTTGGACATAAGTATGTCGAGCCAGCCATCGTTGTCCATGTCGAAGAAGCCAACGCCCCAGCCAAGAAAGCGAGTGTTAACGCCAAGACCGGAGAGATAGGTGTGGTCGTCGAAGTTGCCGTTGCCGAGGTTGAGGTAGAGCGAGTCAGTGTCGCCGGCAAAGTTGGTCTTGACGATATCGAGAAGGCCGTCGCGGTTGAAATCGCCGATGGAAACGCCCATGCCCGCCTGGGGTTTGCCGTCGGGTGAGTAGGCGATGCCGGCTTCGATGGCAACATCTTTGAAGGTGCCATCCTTCTGATTTTGGTAGAACGTCGCGGCGGTTGAATCGTTGGCCACGTAGATATCAGGCCAACCATCATCGTCGAGGTCGGCGACGGAGACGGAGAGTGCGTATGCACCTATGGTGTCCCACATGCCGCTCTTCTGAGAGACGTCAGTGAAGGTGCCGTCGCCATTGTTGCGGTAGAGAATGTTTTTGCCTCCTTGCAGACCAGGAGGGCCGCAGGCGACCTGTATTCCTTTGTAGGCACATCCTGCAGCTTCGGGTAGCGGTGCGGTTTTGATGTCGAAGTCGATGTAGTTTGCGACGAAGAGGTCGAGATTGCCGTCGCGATCATAGTCAAGGAAGGCACAGCCTGAGTTCCAGCGGGTTTTGGGCTGGAGGAGGCCGGCTTTGGCGGTGACGTCGGTGAAGGTGCCGTCGCCATTGTTACGGTAGAGGACGTTTTGGCCGTAGTAACTGACGAAGAGATCGTTCCAGCCGTCGTTGTTGTAGTCGCCGACGCAGCAGCCCTGTCCCCAGCCGCTGTGTGCGAGGCCGGCTTTGGCGGTGACGTCGGTGAAGGTGCCGTCCCTGTTGTTCTTGAAGAGGTGCGAGATGGGTTCCTGGCCCTTGGGAAAGCCTTCGATACGGGAGCCGTTGACGAGAAAGATGTCGACCCAGTCGTCGTGGTCATAATCAAAAAACGCTACTCCACAGCCCGTGGTCTCGAGGAGATATCGGTTCTTGTGTTCGCCGCCGTAGATAGTTTTGGCGTTGAGACCGGACTGGCGGGCTACGTCGATGAAGCTGATGCCGAGAGGGGTGCCGGCGACAGGAGATGGGGAACCTCTGGGAGCAGGCCGAGGCTTGGCATCGTAAGCGGGACGTGAGCCAAGCTGTGGAGATGGCTGCTGCGTGTTTTGAGGAAATGCAAGAGCGAGCACGTCGTCGAGTGAAAGGACGAGAGATGTACAGGAAAGAGAGGTGAGGAATGTACGACGAGACCAGGTCAAAATGCGCGCTCCCCCTCTTCAGGCCGAAAATACTATATCAATCGGCTGCGGCTTGCAGACCTATCAATAGCAGTGGAGTGAGTATAGAGAAGGTGCTGACCGGCAGGCAATGACGTACCTTATGGGTGGGAAGCAGCGTCGGTTCCAGAAGTCGACTTAGCTTGTATTAGCTTTTGAGCCTGTTGGCGCTCAAGGGCTGCGTCGGCAACCCGTCCTTGCAAGGCGAATGCATCGGCCAGGGCGGAATGAGCTTCGGCATAATTGGGATCAGCAGCGACGGCTGCCTGAAGCTGCGTGGTGGCGTCGGCAAGTTGACCACGCTGGAGAAGGAGGCGTCCGCTGTCGAGAGCAAAGTTTGCGCGCTGGCGACTGACGGCAACACGGCTGAGGTCGGCGGCCTTTTTGCGTTCGGCTGCAGCGCCAGCAGTGTCGCCCTGACGGATGAGGATAGCTGCGAGAGTGATATGAGGGCTCGGCTGGTCCGGAAGCAGCTCGATTGCGCGGCGCAGCGCCGAGATAGCTTTTTCAGGTTCGTCATTCTGCTTGTAGACATTGCCCAGCATGGCCCAGCCATCGCCGTAGTCTGGTCTGAGAGTCGTGGTTTTCTCGAGTTCTATCTGCGAGTCGGAGAAGCGACCAAGCTGCATGTACAAAACGCCGAGCGTATAGGGAGGATCGGGGAGAGCAGGATCGAGTTTTGCTGCCTGTTCAAACTCCTGGATAGCCGCAGGCACATTGTCCTTCAATTTGAAAGCTAGGCCAAGGTCATAGTGGAGTTGGGGATTATCGGGTTCGACCGCGAGACCCGCACGAAATTGCTCGATGGCATGATCGAGATCGGCTTGCTGAAGGTAGGCTACTCCGAGATTTTCGCGGAGCGTTCCGCTATTGGGCGTGAGTCTGAGCGCGGTGAGATAGAGAGAAATAGCACGCTTGGCGTTACCGAGTTGTACGAGATCGAGGCCGAGATTGATGAGTGCGCCGGAATCCTGGGGCCTTCTGGCAACGACCTCTTCAAAAAGTGGCAAAGCTTCGTGAGCATTGCCGCTAGCCTGAAGCGTGAGTGCGAGCTCATATTTGACATCTATTGAAGCGGGGTCGAGCTGAAGTGCGTGACGAAGGATGGTTGCAGATTGCGCGTCCTCATTCGCCGCGCGAAGTGCACGGCCAAGTTGCAGGGAGTAGTCGATATTGTCTTTTGCAAGGTCGTTCGCCTTTGTGAGCTCGGCGACGGCGTTCGCTGCATCATGAAGGGCGAGGAAGACAGAGCCCAGATGATAGTGCGCTACTGAAAAATTGGCGTCTAGCGAAAGGGCCTTGCGAAACTGTGTAGCTGCGTCATCATAGAGCTCCTGCTTCGCGAGGACGGTGCCAAGTGCGTCGTGCAGGCGCGCGCTGTCGGGTTGAGCACGAAGAGCTTTATCGAGTTGGATTTGTGCAACTGCGGGTTGCGAAGTGGCAACGAGTGCGGTGGCGTAGGCGATAGACGCATCAGATGTGAGTGTTTCGTTTGCTTGATCAAGTATCTCGAACATTTCTACAGATTTTGCGTATTCGTGAAGCTGTCCGTAGGCGAGAGCAAGGTTCAATGTTGCGTTGATGTCATGTGAATTGAGTTTGCGTGCTTTCTCCAGTTCAGTTGCAGCTGCGTGAGGATTTCCTTCGGCCAGCAATACTGTTCCAAATGCTGTGTGTCCGGCGGCTACATTAGGTGCGAGATGTACAAGCTTTTCGAACTGCGTGTGAGCTGTTGCCAAATCGTTCTGTTGATAAGCGGCGGAACCTGCACGAAAGGCCAGATCTGCTGCTTTGAGATTGTCAGATGACGCTGGGTTCGGTTTGGTTGAGGGGGAGGTTTTGGTTTGAGCCAGAACCTCAGTATGGAATAAAGACAGTATTGCAATAAGAAAGAAGGGTAGGAGCCACGAGCGTGCGGGGTGAAGGGGCATCATCTCAGACGTGATTTTAGCGAGCAATAGGAGTTTAGGGAATTCGAAGATTGAATCATTAGTCTGTGAAGAAGAAGGAAGGTAGACTAGAAAGTCTTCAATGGAGGCAACATGCGTCTTCTCTTGTTTGGGATAGCGATGCTTTGCGGAGTGGCTGCCGCGCAGACTTCCGGTCTGCAGCCGGTGAACGCCTTTCCACTGAAGGAGGATGGGCTCGCTATCCGTCGCCATGTGGAAGCTGGAATGCCTTTTACCGTGGCTGGCACTCGGGGTGTTTTGTTGGGTCAGCAGCAGGGCACATTCGAGGCGTGGATGCTGCCTGTGAAGCTGCTTAGTCACTTCAGTATCACTGCTGAAGTGGAAGGGTATCCTGTGCCTATTGAACTGTCGGATCACGCGCGTGAGATCGAAGTTTTTCCTGACCGTACAGTGATTACGTATTCGCATATTGCATTCACTGTGCGACAGATTATGTTTGCGCCGGATGAGATGGAGGATGGTACGGGTGCAGTAGTGCTGTTTCAGATTGATTCGGTGCGCCCGGTTGCCCTAACGTTCCGCTTTACGCCGGAGATGCGTCCGATGTGGCCACAGCCAGATCAAGGAATACCCTCACCAGAGTGGGTGAAGCGTGAGGGGAGCGGGTTTTATGTCCTTCACACTGACTACCCGAATCTTGCAGGAGCTGTTGCGATACCGAACGCGCAGCCTGGCATCATGGCTCCCTATCAGGAGAAGCCGCAATTTCATCCGTTGGAATTGAAGCTCAGTTACGACCCAAAGCGGGATAAAGATCGATACTTTCCGCTGTTGATGGCGGTCGGAAGTACAGCGGAAACTGCCACTAATGCTGTATTGGAAGCGAAGCTCGCAAGGCTGGGTGCGACTCTGCATCTGACATATGCTGCGCATGCGTCGCGATATGCGGGGATAATGGAGCAGTTTACTGCGATTCACACCCCTGACGCGGGATTGAATGATGCTTTTTCCTGGGGGGCAATTTCAATTGAACAGTTAAGAGCGAAGATACAGCCCAGTGGAGAGGTGGGGTTGGTCGCTGGATATTATTCGTCGGGTGACTCGGCGCGCCCGGGATTCGGTTGGTTCTTTGGCCGTGACACGCTCTATACGCTCTATGGTGTGAATGGTTTTGGCGACTTTGGATTGAGCCGTGACGCAATGGAGTTTCTGATTCGACGGCAGCGGGATGACGGAAAGATGATGCATGAGTACTCGCAGACAGCGGCGAACGTGGATTGGAGGGCATTGCCGTATATGTACGCCGCGGCGGATGCAACGCCATTGTTCCTGACTGCCATGTTGGATTACGTCCGAAGCAGCGGGGATGTGGACTTTTTGAAGCGCCACCGCGAGTCGGTTGAAAAAGCGTGGCACTTTGAGAGGTCGCATGATTCGGATGGCGATGGCATCTATGACAATGCTGAGGGAACGGGATGGGTAGAGAGTTGGCCACCAGGAATGCCACATCAGGAGATCTACCTGGCACTGCTGGATCAGCAGGCATCTGCTGCCATGGCAAAGCTGGCGGATTTGCTGGGAGATGCGGCGACGGCTGAATCGGCTGCAAAACGAGCGGATGAACTGGCGAAAAAAATCGAGACGGAATACTACGATTCTGCTCGCGATGCTTATGCGTTCAGCCGTAACCGAGATGGGACGCGTGATCATACAGCGACGGTCTATCCGATGATCGCGTGGTGGAATGGCGGCGACGGTCTGGCTCATGCAAATGCGAGCTTTCAACGTTGGGCTTCGCACGATTTCTCGACTGACTGGGGATTGCGCGATGTGGCCGAAAGCGATCCGATGTACGATCCGATCAGTTATCACCAGGGATCAGTGTGGCCGTTGTTCACAGGGTGGGCGGCTGTGGCGCAGTATCGTGCGGGGCATCCGCTCAGCGGGTATGCTCACCTGATGCAGAACGCTGATCAGACGACGATGCAGGACCTAGGGGCGGTTACAGAATTGTTGTCGGGTGCTTTTTTCCAGCCATTTGGGCGGAGCACGAGTCATCAGCTCTGGTCTTCCGCTATGGTTGTCATTCCGACGCTGCGGGGTTTGTTTGGGATCGACGTGGACGCAGAATCAGGAAGTGTGCGGTTGAATCCTCACCTGCCGGCTAACTGGAGCAATGCAGAGGTACAACGACTGCATGTGGGGGGAGCAGTGTGCGAGTTGGAATATAAGCGCGAAGGGCAGAAGCTGGTTGTGCGTGTGAAGACTGCATCCGGTAAAGCGGTCAGGCTGGCGAGCTCAGGGAAAGAGGCGCAGGTGGCTGCGGATGGATCGTCTATTGCCTTTGTGTTGCCGCCGGTCGAAGTTGTAGTGCCGCATGAGCTGCCATTGCAGGGCGCGCGGACGGCTCAGATGAAAGTAACTAAGGAGACGAGAGATTGGCGCTCGCTGAAGCTTGAACTTGAGGCTGCTGGCGGATCAGTTATTGAGTTGTATGTTCGCCGCAATGATCCGAAGCTGAATCTCCGTGCCGAAGGGGGTACTCTGATTGCCGCGAGAGGTGCTGGCGTGCAGGGAGATCTCGACAAGGTGGTGGTAAAGTTTCCCGAAGGAACCGGATATCAGCAACGGGTGCTTGCGTTGAGTTGGTAGCTAGACCTAGCAATTATTTGAGCTGCCCGATCCACGAACCGTAGGGCGGCAGGGTGATCGCGGAGAGGGTGGTCATATCCTGAAGTGATGGATCATTTGTTAGCAGTGTCTCCACAGACTTTCCCAGGGTTTTAGCATACGTTGGATCGACAAAGAGAGGCTGCGGTTGGCCTGTGCAGTTGAGCGAGATGAGAACGGATGGCTTTCCGGCAGTATCCTGGCGAATGAATGACAGCACAGAAGGATTGGTTACGTCGATCATGACCATTTTGCCCTCACGCAGTGCAGGGTTGGTTCTGCGTAAAGCGATTAGTTGTTTGTGCCAATTGAGCAGGGAATCAGGTTCATTTTCTTCTGCTTTGACGTTAGTAACGTTGTAGCCCCGGGGAATGGGGAGCCAAGTGGTATCGGCAGTGCTAAACCCTGCGTTCTTCGAATTATCCCATTGCATGGGCGTACGTTCGCCGTCGCGGCCTTTCTCCTGGGGCCAGCCCGTGATGCCGATGGGGTCCTTCACATCCTCTACGCGCGCTGGTGGAGTAGTAACCATGCCGATCTCCTCACCGTAGTACATCAACGCGCTGGAACGTGAAGTGAGGAGAAGGGCGGCAATGAGTTTGGCGATAGCTTCGTTGTGTACTCCGTCACCGTAACGATCCCAGCTGCGGATGTTGTCGTGATTGTCGAAGACAAAGAGCGGCTGGTTGTCGTGGATTTTGTTTTCCGCGTCATTAATTCGTTGGCGAAGAAGGTTGGCATCGAGTTTGTTCGTGAAGCCTACCTGCATGTCCATTGGAAGTTGGAGTTCATCGTGCTTTGATCCGCCATACCATTTGTCGAGCTCCTGTACGTTCGGCAGGTAGGTTTCTCCGATCAGGACGCGATCGCCAGGATACTGATCCGTCATAGCACGCAGACGCCGCATGACATCATGCACCTCTGGCAGATTGTCATAAAGATCGTGCTCTTGCTTGCGATCGCCATAGGCGTTGGTGCCTTCTAATTCCTTGGCGTCGTGGAGACCAGGATCTTCAAAGAGCGTGGGGATGGCGTCGAACCTGAAACCTGCAACACCTCTATCGAGCCAGAAGCGAATGGAGTCAAACATGGCTTTTTCTACTGCCGGATTGCGCCAGTTCAGATCGGGCTGCTGAGTGTAGAAGCGGTGGTAGTAGTACTGGTTCGTTTTGGGGTCGTATTGCCATGCTGAGTGGCCGAACTCGCTGATCCAATTAGTGGGTGGATTGTTCGGGGGAGTGCCTCCGGGTTTGCCGTCGCGCCATATATACCAATCGCGTTTTGGATTGTCTTTTGAACTCGCCGATTCAACGAACCATTTGTGTTTGTCGGAGGTATGGTTCATCACCATATCCATGAGGATGCGAATATTTCGTTTCTTAGCTTCAGCTACCAGTCTGTCGAAGTCGGCGAGGGTGCCGTACTGCGGGTCGATGTTCTCGTAATCGGAGATGTCGTAACCAAAATCGACCTGCGGAGAGGGATAGATGGGAGAGAGCCAGATAGCGTCGACCCCGAGAGACTGCAGGTAATCGAGACGCTGAGTGATTCCGTTGAGATCGCCAATGCCGTCACCATCTGAGTCCTGAAAGCTGCGCGGATAGATCTCATAGAAAACCGCGTGCTTCCACCATGGATCGTTGCTATGCCGCGCCTGTGCGTGTGCATTTGCGGCTGATGTAGCAGCCAAGGATGTCTGCGTGGCACTCCAAAAACCAGATAGAGCAAAAAGTGCGATCGAGGCAAAGGCCATCCTGATTGCCTGAAAACGAATGGAGGTAGATATAGTTAGGATCAAGGATGGCCTCCTTCGATTCCGGAACAATATAGCATTTCTGGTCTAAATGCTCCTTTTATTGGCAGGTCAATTTCGACTTGGGATCGCTACAAATCTTGGCAACATGCGCTAAGCGAATCTTTCGCTGCGAGCAAGATGGGTACCGCAGGAATTACGCACCACCGTATGGGTCTGTAGCAGGATGTCCCGTGTGGGGAGGTCGGGTTTTTCGAAGCGTTGCAACATTGTTGCCATCGCAGTTGCGCCAATGTCAGCGCAGTTCTGGTGCTGTGTCGTGAGTGGCACAGGCAGGAGGCTGGCGTACTTGACGTCATCGATTCCGACGATACGCATCTCTTCCGGGACGCGGATGCCCATCTTTGTCAAAGCGGCCATGGCTCGAGCAGCTGTGAAATCATTGGCGCAGACAATGGCATCCGGCTTGTCTTTCAACATCTTCCTCAAAAAATCGGGATCGTCGGGATCGCCGCGGCAAACCAGATCTTGCCCAAAAGGGCGACCGTAGGCGATCAAAGCTTCGCGATAGCCTGCGATTCTTGCCATGACCGTTGAAGCAGAGAGCGGTCTCGCCATAAATGCGACACGTTTGACGTCGTGACGGAGCAGATGCTGAGTTATGAGAAAACCCGCTCTCCGATTGTCGATCCCAACCAGATCGTACTTGGATCGCATTGGATACGGCGCATAACATCTGTCGAGTAGAACGACCTGAATGCCGGCGCGGTCAAATGCAGCGACGATACGGTTGTTGACTACATCCTTTGCGGGGGTGAATTCGAGCGGTGCGAAGAAGACGCCGGACACTTTTTGCGTCACGTATTGATGGCAAAGGTGCTCGGCCTCTTTCTCTTGCTGGGCAGCCTCTCCCATAGAGTGTCCCCAAAGCAAGGAGTGGGGCTTTGATAGCGGCGATTGCATCATGCCATGACAGATGGGTTCGAATATCTCGGTTCGTCCAAGGTCGGGAATGAGTAAGCCGAAGACGCGGCCGCTGGATACGGCTGGGGCGAGGACATGGGTGCCGGAACCCGCCCGGCGGGAGACCAGTCCTTTTTGCTGTAGTTCGTTAACGGCCTTTGCCACCGTTATGCGGGAAGTGCCGTAGTGCTTTCCCAGTTCTGCTTCGCTCGGCAGACGATCTCCAGGTTGAAATGCACCAGTCCTTATAGCAGAAAGGAGATCCTCGTAAACCTTTCGGTACTTCGGTGCATTGGAAGCATTCGATACTAGCGTCTTTGGCTGAAGATCCTCAAGGCTAGTGGACTCTCGCAGATATGCCACCGTACGCGAGGTTTGTTCGGTCTTCATTGAATCTCCTGTCGCGCTGGAGAGCAGTGGTTGGTTGAAGTTTAATGTATAGACAAAAATATGCTTTTCGCAATGATCCTTGAGTCCCTGAAGGAAGAGTAGTGGTCAACCTTTTGATGGATTCCTGTCTAATCGTGGCTAGTGTTCTTTTCCGATTCAGACAAACGACCGGTGAATAATAGGTTTGCTGCAGATAGAAGTTGTGGCGTCCTCGTAGAGGTCAGACCACATCGGCAAGATCTTGTGGACGAAATATTGTTATGTCATTTTATTGAGTTATGTCATTAATTCAGTATTAAAAGACACATTGACATGTGTGGCAAATACCGCGTACTTTCTATGCGAATTTTGAACGGAGAGATTTGAGACGCCGGGTGTATGCACCAGGTTCAACGTTTGACTTCAACCTGAAGGCTTGCACGACGAGCCAAGTTCAACAGAATACGGAAGCATCGTTCATGAAATAGAAGCAAGTCGGAACACACTTTCTGGAGGGAAATCGCAATGAGATTAGCGACGCGCGTAAAATTATTGCTTTCAGTTGGTTGCCTGCTGGCCCTTTCGCCGGTAGCGCACGGCCAGGCGGTATATGGTTCGATCTTCGGTACTGTGACAGATTCAACAGGTGCGGTTGTGCCCGGTGCGGCGATCACCGTAACCGATGTCGCAAAGGGCACATCAACCAGCGAAGTCTCGAATGGTAGCGGCGAATTTACCGCGGACCATCTCATCCCCGACATCTATGACGTGAAGGTGACAGCGTCTGGGTTCCAAGCTTTTGTGCAGAGAGGCATTCAGGTCTATGCCGACGCGTCGACAAAGCTCCAGATTGCCCTTACGACCGGCGCAACGACAGAGACGGTCGAGGTCAGCGCCGACGCCGTGCCGCAGTTGAAGACAGACCGAGCCGATGTGTCGACTATTTTTGGATCCAGGGAGATTCAGGACCTGCCAAATGCCGGCCGGAACTTCACTGGCCTGCAACTGTTGCTGCCGGGCGCACAGGAGCTTGGATGGAGCCATGCTGCCAGCGAGAATCCCCAGGGCAGCAAGCAGATCATGGTGGCTGGCCAGGCCTTTGCGGGTGTGGCCTACGAACTTGACGGAACCGATAACCAGGATCCAATCCTTGGCATCATCGTTGTCAATCCGAACCTGGATTCGCTGGCCGAGACAAAAATCACAACGCAAAACTACGACGCCGAGTTCGGCAAGGCCGTTGCGTCCGTGATAACGGCGCAGACAAAATCAGGCTCGAACAAGTTCCATGGCTCAGCCTTCCTCTATCGCATCAGTGGTGCCAATCTAGCGAAAGATCCTTTCAAGTATGGGCCGGGACGTGCCACACTCCCTCCCCAGCTCAAGAGCCTGTTTGGCGGCTCCATCGGAGGACCGATCCTCAAAGACAAACTATTCTTCTTTGGCGACTATCAGGGCGTACGCCAGAAGCTTGGAACCGGCAATATCCAGACGGTCCCATCATCCTTGCTCGTTGAAAGTTGTCTCGGCAAAACGGTAGGACCGAGCGGAATTCCTGGCTGCGACTTTAGTGAGTATGCAGCGAATGTGACCCCGGCGGGCACTGGCATCATTTATCAGGCGAATGGAACACCGTATCCGGGTAACGTCATCCCAGCGGCGGAGGTGTCTACTCAGGCGAAGAATCTCTTTACCCTCCTGGAGCCCTACAAACCGAACACCCCCGGCGCATTCAACGGGCTCAAAAATAACTATTCCGGATCCGGCACGGGAATCCTCAATAGCAACCAGTGGGATGTGCGCGGCGATTTCACGATGAACGATAAGGTGCACTTCTTCGGACGATTTAGCCGCTTTACCGACACCTTGACCGGAGCGGTGATGTTTGGTCCGGCCGGAGGCGCAGGCTTTGGCCTCGGCGGATACGGTGGAACATCGAAGGGAGCTAATTCCAGCGTCGCGCTTGGGACCGACATTGTTGTGAACCCAAAGCTGGTCACCGACATTCGACTTGGCTACTTCCGTTACAACATCAGCACCAGCAAATACGACCAGAACATCCCATTGGCAAATCAGCTTGGTATACCCGGCTTGAATCTAGGGACCAATTTCACCAACGGCGCTCCTGGCTTCAACCTCGCTGAGGTTGGCTCAAGCACCGGAAACGCTCCTTCCAACCCCCAGAACCAGGGACCGCAGTATGGTTCGGGCTTGAACATCAACCGCTGCAACTGTCCGCTTGCCCAACACGAAGATCAATACCAGATTGTGAACAATTGGACCAAGGTGCTTGGCAACCACTCGTTGAAGATCGGAGCCGATCTGCGTTATGCCCGCAATCTGCGAGTGCCGAGCGACAACAACCGCACCGGCATCCTTTCCTTCAGCAATCAACCTACCTCCAAACCAAGCAATGCAAACCTCCCAACCCCCATCCCTGTCGGCGGATTGGGCTTTGCGACCTTCGTTCAGGGAAAAGTGACAGACTTCCTGCGCTACGTCAGCACGACCACAAACGCGAAGGAGTTTCAGAAGCGCACCTTCTTCTATGCGCAGGATACCTGGAGAGCGACGCCGACGCTGACGGTCAACTATGGGCTTCGGTATGAGTTCTACTTCCCCGAGACGATCAATGCTGCAGGAAACGGCGCGCTGTTGGACGTGAGGACCGGCTATTTGAACGTTGCGGGCGTAGGCGGCGTCGCCAGCAATATGAACTGGGGCAGGCAGAACAATGCCTGGGCCCCGAGGGTCGGAATCGCTTACCAGGTGCATCCGACCACGGTCATTCGAGCCGGCTACGGCCGCAGCTTCGATATCGGCGTCTTCGGCTCAATCTTTGGACATGCGGCAACACAAAATCTGCCGGTTCTCTCTAACCAGCAGATAACCACAACCAGCGGCCCTCTGGGTTCGACCTTTACGCTTGATACCGGGCCTCCTTTGCCTACGCCTACCCCCGTTCCTTCCAACGGTCTGCTGCCGAATCCGGGAGCAGCTGTCAACTCGCGCGCTCGCCCCAACTCGCTGCGTCTTCCAACCCTCGATGCATGGAACGCAAGCGTTCAGGAGGCACTGACACCGTCGCTCTCATTGACAATCGCATACGTTGGCAACAAGGGCACGCACACACTGTACGACGGGAGCGGTAATACGACCAATCCGAACGAAGCCGCCATCAATTTGCCTGCCCAATACAGCATTACCGGCAATGCGCTGCACTTCGATCCATCGGTATCTAGCTCGACGATGTACGGTGTACTCGCTCTGAATGGTCAGCCCATCCCGGGTATCTCGCCTACAGGCGGAACAAACAATACGACCTATCTCCAGCGATACTACGGAGGAAAGCTTCCTGCATGCGCCGACCCCAACTATCACGTGTCCGATCCGCTAATTGCAACCGGTCAGTGCGGCTGGACAAACGGCATTCAATATTACAGCAATGATGCCGACACCCACTACCACTCCCTTCAGGTGTCGCTGGCCAAACAGATGACCCATGGCCTGTCGCTGAACGCTAACTATGCCTGGCAGAAGGCAACCAGTTGGGCAAGCGGCTTCGCCACATGGGACAAGAGCGCCGTCAAGGGAAACGACGGCTTCGTTCGCCGGCAGCAGATCATCATGTATGGACTGTACGAGCTTCCCTTTGGAAGAAACAAACCGATCGGTGGAGACGTCAGCGGCGTTGTAAACCAATTCATCGGAGGATGGCAACTGAGTCCGGTGCTCAATTTCTCGAGTGGACTGCCGTTTACGCTCACCCTTGGCGGATGTGGGGGGCTCATTCCAAGCAGTGCTCCATGCTACTTGAATGGAAACGCGAGTCGGTTCCAGAAGAATATCACTGGCGCCCCGTTCACAAGCCTGCGCTACTTTGACCAGGCGACCCAGGCGACGATCTTCACGACGCCCGGCATAAACCAGATCGGAACTCTTGGGAGGAACAGCCTCTGGGGACCGCACTTCTTCAACATGGACCTTGCAGTACAGAAGACCTTCCCGATCCATGAGGTTGCGTCGATTCAGTTCCGGATGGATGCATTCAATCTCTTCAACTACATCAATTTCGGCAGCCCCAGCGGGGGTGACGGAACGATCAGCGGTGGGCCCGGCGTAGATAACACTGCGAATCCTCGCCAGTTGCAGTTCTCGCTACGAGTTCAATTCTGATACTGCGTCTGCCATCAAACCTAAGGGGGAGCTTCGGCTCCCCTTTCTCTTTCCAGTACACTCGGGTCAGGATTTGCCAATGAATCACCTCCGCACTGCCCTCGCCATCCTCGCATTCTCTGCGGCTCCTTTGCACGCTCAATCACTGGATAGCCCCGGCGCTGTAACCAATGACGCCTCGCAGAATCTGGCGCATCTGCGCCAGTTGATCGACCGGGGGCATGCAGCAGAAGCCCTTACGCAACTCGACGCATTGACCACGCAGCATCCTGTGCCTGCTGGCGTCGATAGAGTGCGAGGGTTGGCCCTCTATTCCCAGAACCGCTTCATGGAAGCCGACACCGCGTTTGCAAATGCGCTAAAACTGGACGCGCATGACGAAGAAGCGACACAGATGCGCGGTCTCACCCTATTCCGCCTTGGAAAACCGGCGGAGGCGATCCCGCTGCTCGAGGCGGCGCATAACTGGACATCGCAGACGAAGGTCGATCCTAATTATGTGTTGGCACTCTGTTACCTCGATACGCGCCGTTACGACGATGCAAGACACGCCTTCGCCATGCAGTACGGGTTCGCGCCGGACTCAGCATCGGCATACCTTCTCGCTGCGCGAATGCTGTTGCGCCGTGAATACGTTCCGGTGGCGCAGGAGTTCGCCCGAAAAGCGCTTGAACTCGATCCTCAGCTTCCACTTGCGCACGCCCTGCTGGGCGAGGTTGCGCTCGCAGGCGAGCACCTCGACGAGGCGATCGCCGAGTTTGAAAAAGAACGAGTTCGTAATCCACTTGATGGAAGCGTCTACGACCGATTAGGTGATGCCTACACCCGTGCGGGAGACTATACGAAAGCGCAGCAGGCGCTGCAGCAGGCGTTGCTGCTCGAGCCGAACTCGACCGGGCCGTACATTTTGCTGGGTAAAGTGCTACTTAAACGGCAGGATTCAGTTGGCGCCGTGATGTACCTGGAACGCGCTGAACGGATGGATCCGGCTAATTACATGACACACAACCTGCTGGGACAGGCTTATCGGGGCTTAGGTAGATCGGAAGACGCAAGTCGGGAAATTCAGATGGCTCAAAAGATACAATCTGCGGCCGAGCCAAAATTCGATCTGGCACATTAGGAAACATAGCGATCATGATGCAATATCAATATTAGGAAGCATCTCTGCAAAACGATCATAATTGGGCAGCCCTTTCACATCCTCTACGGTCTGGTCTCAACTTTTCAGAGTTCTCGCCGGCCTTCACCTCTAAGGGGCGGCAAGGCGGGCGAGGTTTAGTAAAATGGTCGCGCCGTCTCGAGACGGAGGGACTCTTTCGTTGTTTTCCTCATCCTGGCACTTCACTGGCCTTATTGAAACTCGAAGGCACTCCGTCATTCTTGGAGCGCGACGCGGAATTGTGGCTTGCGGTCTGCAGGTCGCGCTGCTGACAAGTCTCGGCTCCCAGGCACACAGTCCAAGCTCTTCTCCGCCCCCCGGCGCAAAATCGCAGATGTGCCGGAACCGGACGGTGCCTGAGCTAGTGGACGTGACAGAGAAGGCAGGAATTAGTTTCCGTCATCGCTCTGCACCTGAAAAGAAGTACATCGTGGAGTCGATGAGCGGTGGCGTTCTGATTGTGGACTATGATCGCGACGGCTGGCCAGACATCTATTTCACGAATGCACCTACAGTGGAGATGGCGTTGAAGGGAGAGAAGGCTCGCAGTGCGCTGTACCACAACAATCATGACGGAACCTTCACTGATGTAACAGATAAGGCTGGCGTAGCAACACCGTGCTTCGCGATGGGAGGAGCGGTGGGAGACTACAACAACGATGGCTATCCGGACATATACGTGACGTGTCTGGGCGGTAACGTTCTCTATCGCAACAACGGCGATGGAACTTTTACCGATGTGGCAAAGCAGGCGGGCGTGGTAGATGGGCGATGGTCGACGGGCGCCGCCTTCGGCGATTACGACGGGGATGGGTTTGTGGACTTGATGGTCACAAACTATGTCGATTTCAAGCTGACGGATCTGCCGGGCTTTGGCAAGGGACCGACCTGCAAGTATCGCGGGATCGACGTGCAATGCGGGCCGCGTGGACTGAAGGGAGCGGGTGATGCTCTGTATCACAACAACGGCGACGGGACCTTCACCGATGTCTCGAAAGCGGCGGGCGTAAGTGATCCGAACGGTTACTACGGCTTGGGGGTGGTGTGGTCAGACTTCAACAATACGGGCAGGCCTGATATCTATGTCGCCAATGACTCAACGCCGAACTTTCTTTACAAGAATGAAGGTAACGGTAAGTTTTCTGAGATTGGCCTGGAGTCTGAAACGGCGGTGAGCGCGGATGGTTCCGAGCAAGGTTCAATGGGTATCGCAGTGGGTGACTACGACCATATGGGAAGGTTCTCGATCTATGTCACGAACTTTGCGGACGAGGAGAACGCACTATATAAAAATCTGGGAAATTATAAATTCCGCGATGTTTCTTATGATGCCGGGGTAGCGATAGCAACGCTTCCGTGGGTGAAGTGGGGCGATGCTTTCGTGGACCTGGATAATGATGGCTGGGCCGATCTGATAGCCGTGAATGGGCAGGTCTATCCGCAGGTGGATTCGCTTCCTTCTGGTGCACGATATCGGCAACCCAAGAACCTGTTCATGAATGAGCGCAATGGTCTGTTCTGCGATGCCAGTCATCAGGCTGGACCGGCGCTCGAGCAACTGCGGGTGAGCCGAGGTCTGGCGGTCGCAGATTTGGATAACGATGGCAACATGGATGTCGTCGTGTCAGATATCGATGGAGCACCAATGATTCTGCATAACAAGGGTGTCGCAGGCACCCATTGGGTGGGGTTCGAACTTGCGGGTACGAAGAGCAACCGGCTGGCGTTAGGAGCGCGGGTGACGATTATATCTGGAGGAATGACCCAAACTGATGAAGTACGGAGCGGGGGTAGCTATCTCTCGCAGAACGACCTGCGTCTGCACTTCGGATTGGGACAGGCAACCAAGATCGATTCGGTCGTGGTGCACTGGCCCTCAGGAAAGGTGGAGACACTGGGAGGACTTGTAGCGGACCGGTTCTATCCTGTGCTCGAGGGACGTGGAGTGGTGGATGCAAAGGAGATTGGTCCGACCGGCAAACACTGAATCGAATCGAATGAATTACATAGGGATGGCCAATGGCGACCAAACGATTCCTGCATGTAATGGGAGTCTGCGAGTATGGCGGGCGCCCCGCCTGACCAAGAGCCTGTGAAAACGAATCTCCTGCGGGCACGGTCCTTGACAAATGAGCAGCTAAAGCGGTTCAATTCATTCGCGGTTTGGAGATCACCCCAGGGATTATTCAAACTGTCCGACAGCGAATGATTGTGCGTTTTTGCTGTTTTGAATGTATGCGGATTTCCGAGACGCATCGAGTATCGTGTGTCCGCCGAAGAAGCAAGGTTGCCGACAGCACACTGGCACGCACGCAAAATATAAGAAAAACACAAACAGTAGGCTGCCCTCATCAGTGCAGCGGTTACGGATCAGGGCCGCCTTGATGATCTGAAAACTCAACTGGAGGCTATACGATGAAGAGCTTAGCTAGCTGGTCGCTTCTTGCTGCGCTGATGGCATTTGTATTGCTAGGGCCCCTTTCAGCACACGCTCAAAAACTTACAGGTACAATCAGCGGCACAGTAACAGATGCTTCTGGAGCAGCTGTTCCGGGCGCACTGATTACAGTAACGAACACCGCGACATCTCAGACGTTTAACGCCACGACGGATACGCAGGGTAATTACACCGTCGCGGAACTTCCGGATTCGATATACGAGGTTAAAATCTCGGCGACCAATTTCAAAGAATTTAGAGTGCAGCGAGCGATCGTCCACGTCGCCACGACGACGACCGTCGATGCGCAGTTGCAACTTGGAAGCGTAACCGAGACGATCACAGTGCAGGCGAACGCGCTGCAGGTGCAGACCGACAGCGCCGCTCTTGGCGCAACCGTCGATGGAACCCAGGTGAGGGAACTCCCGTTGAACGGCCGGAACTTTGTGCAGTTGACACAGCTTCAGCCCGGCGTCTCAGCCGCGAACGGCTTCCAGAACACCGGAAAGGGACTCAACGGCGGCGTGGATATGTCGGTCAACGGCAATCCGACGACGAACAACCTGTTCCTGGTCGATGGCGTGAGCAACAACGACACAGGATCGAACCGCACGATCTTGATCTATCCATCGAACGAATCGATCGCCGAGTTCAAGATGCTGCTGAACAGCTATGGTTCGGAGTATGGACAGGCTTCGGGTTCGGTGATCAGTATCATCACCCGCAGCGGAACAAATGCCTTCCATGGCAGCGTCTTCTACAACGGACGCAATGATGCGTTGAATACATACACATACTTCTCGGCACCAAACGGGGGCAAAGGCCTACCGCTGAACGGCAAGGACAAACAGCGGCGCAACGACTGGGGCTATTCTATAGGCGGTCCCATCCTCAAGGACAAGCTCTTCTTCTTCTGGAGCCAGGAGTGGAACCACGAGATCAAGGGACGCCAGGTGAGCGCCTGCGTGCCGACGGCTGCCGAACGCACCGGCGACTTCTCGGTATTGGGCTGCAACACGTCGGGTTCGCCGAACTTCAGCAGTGTTCCGGCTGGGGATTTGGCTGGACCATTAAAGCTGGCCGCGGTCGATCCTTCGGCGACTACGATGATGGAGATGCTTCCTTTGCCCACAACCGCGAATGGCGCGCTGAACTCGAATGGACAGAACTGGTCGGCGTCACTTCCGACGGCGCTAAATTGGAGGCAGGAGAACATCCGCGGGGACTTCGACCTGAACCACTCCAACCGCATCATGGGCCGTTATACGCAGGACTCGTGGACTAACCCAGCCTTCAACGCTGGCTACTGGGGCGATACGGTGTTCCCGGCCCTGAACAGCAACTGGGCACAGCCGTCGAAGTCCATTACGGCGCACTGGACCTCCACGATTCGAAGTACGTTGGTTAATGATGCGGCGTTCAACTACTCCAATAACCGGATTACGATTACGGCCGGCGGTACAAACCCGGGTCTTCTGACGCAGGTGACGGCTGCCGTTCCTACCTTGTATCCGGCGTCGTTGAAGCACAGTGCGCTTGGAGTTCCGTCAGTCAACTTCGGCCCCTATGCTTCAGGCTCCCCGAACAACGTCACGCAGATGCAGGCCCCGTGGCAGAACCAACTGGATATCTACTCCTTCCGGGACGACCTCTCGTGGGTGAAGGGGCAGCATAACTTCAAGTTCGGCGCGCTCTTCGGATTCAACGGCAAGAATGAGGACGTTAACAGCGCCACGGGCGAGCGTCCGACGGTTGGCACCAGCATTGCCAAGACGTCCGGCGGCATCGACACTAACGATGTCCTGGCTAACTTGGAACTGCCCGGAAATGTCTTCAACATCAACGAGACGTCGACTAACGTCCGGGCCCAGCTTCGGTGGCGTGACTATGAGTTCTACGCCGGCGATACCTGGAGAGTCCGGCCGCGGGTAACCCTTAACCTTGGCGTTCGCTACTCGCTGCTGCTCGCGGCTTTCCAACCGAACGACCAACTCACCAGTTTCCAGCCGCAGCTTTACGATCCGTCCAAGCCTGCCAGCGACGCCTGCAACGGCCTATGGGTTGCGCCGGGGAAAGATCCGTGTGGAGCTGCCAACAGCCAGTTCGGAACGAACTTTAGTCACGGAACACCGGGGCCGAATCGTTCGTTGGTCAAGAACGGACACAATCACTTCGCGCCGCGTATCGGCGTGGCTTGGGATGCCTTCGGAACCGGCACGACGGTCCTTCGCGCCGGTGTGGGCCAGTTCTTTCAGCGTGAGCGTGTCTCGCGCTATACGCTGGTGGCCAACGCTCCGTTCGCTCTGACGACAAACAACTACCCCCGCGCCCTGGGCGGAGCAACGCCGGCGAGCCTCTCTGGAACCGCCAGTCCGGCTGGTGGAGAAGACCCGAGTTCCATTCTTCCTAACTCCTGGCAGTGGAACTTGGCCGCCGAGCAGCAGTTTGGCAAAGATACGATCTTCCAGATTGCGTATGTCGGAAATCGTGGCATACACCTGACCAACTCATACGACATCAACTCGATTGCGCCAGCCAACTGGATGACGGCGACCTTCGCCAACAGCAGTGATGTCAACCTACTGCGTCCGTTCCCGGCGGGAGGGAACAACGGGACCTTGAACTATTGGGCGCGCGGAGGTGACTCAAACTATAACGGCCTGCAGGTATCGCTTCACACTCGCATTGGCGACATTCTGCAGTTGGGAGCTGCGTATACATGGTCGCATGCCCTAACGAACGTCGTCACCGACGATTCGAGCGGAGGCACTGGCGCCCAGATGCGCACCTACTACACGATGCCGCGGCTGGACTATGGCCCTTCAAACGTGAACCGTCCCAACATGTTCGTGGCCAACGCGATCTGGTTCCTGCCAAAGTTGCAGGGATCGAATGCCCTGAAGCGTGGTGTGCTGGGAGGATGGGAGCTGGCGACAATCGTAACGTCTCAGAATGGTAACAACTTCGCTATCTTCCAGGGAGCGAACGAGAACAACCTCGGCACCAACCCGGCTACTGGTGCAACGTATACAAGCCAGCTGAACCAGAGCGGTGCCCTGGTGCAGACTGGCTTTACCAAGCCGCTGCGTCCCCTGGCGACGGGACAAAGCCCCGTCTCCGGCCGTCACGGCAATACGATCATAAATCCTGGGGCATTCACCCTGATCGGGTATGCGCTTGGCACAATCCCGAGCAACATGGCGCCGAGGGGCTTCGTCGGCGGACCGAACTTCAACAACACCGACATGTCTCTCGATAAGACATGGCCCCTTTTCCATGAGAAGGCCACGATCAAGTTCAGCATGGACTTCTTCAACCTCTTCAACCATCCGAACTTCAACCCCGCCTCGCTCTCGCAGGGCTCGCCTATCTCGGCGGTCAACTGCGGCAGTCCGATTGGCGCAAACGCAACCACAGGCCATGCCCTCTATGCTCCCTGCAGCGCGACGAACAACATCGTCAGCGCTCAAGACACGCAGGCGGGCTTTGGTACATCGAGCGGTCTAATCGGGAACGCCCGGCAGATCCAGTACGGCCTGCACATAAACTTCTAACCCTCTTGCCGGGCAGACTCCAGAACATTCGGAGTCCACCCGGTGCAGAATCCAAAATCTCTTCGGTGGATATCTTTCACGGATCGATGCTTATCTATATTTTGCAAAAATCCATCGCGAGCGTGGCACTATAACCGCATGACCTATACAGCTCGCCTCTCGCTCATGCTTCTGCTGGCCGTTGGCACTGCGAGTCAGGCGCGCAGCCAGTCACTTCAAGTTGAGAGTCCCAAGCAACTACCACCTGCCGTCGTAGACTCCACGACAAGGAAGCTTCAAGCCCTTCAGAATAAGCAGCGAGAATCTACTTCGTCGGGTGATCCCGCGGAGGTAATAGCGTCATCACAGGCGCTAACGACGCTGGCGATGCGGCAATTTGAAGATGTTAATGCCAGGATTAAACGCCCTTTGGGTTCTACCGAGGAAAGGCGATATCTTAAGGTGCGCGAGCAGCAGTTGCGACAGATCCTAGGATCCGCCTTCAATGATTGGGGAGCAGCCGAGGCGCATGAACAGCAATACGTGGAAGCGCTAAAACACTTCAAGGAATCCGAGAGGTGGAATGCGTCGACGCCAGGACTGATGCGTAATCTCGGTGTCGCAGCCTTCCAGCAGGAAGAGTACAGCGAGAGCGCACGTGCGCTCGCGACCGTTGTTGCCACCAGCCCAAATGATCAGAGTTCAAGGCTGATGCTTGCTATGTCGCTCTTCTCCCTGGAACGATTTTCTGAAGCGGCAAGGAATTTTACCGAGATCAGCGATCTGACCATGCAAGACACGCGTACTGCTTATGCGTGGTCCTATTCCCTCGTGCGGAGTAATCAACCACAGCAGGCCAACGTTATCGCCGACATCCTCGCGGCACGGAACCTGTCGCCTGACGTTCACCTGCTGGTGTGTAAGTTATATACCGCTTCGGAGAACTATGAGCATTCGATTCCTTGCTTTCGAACGATTGCAGATCAGAATCCAGAAATGCCAGGTGTTCATTATGAGTTAGGAGCGACCCTTATCCATTTGGACAAACCTACTGATGCAATTCCTGAACTACGAGAAGAGTTGAAGATCAATCCACGTGACATTGATGCGCAGTACGATCTGGCGTATGCACTCTCGGAGGTTTCCCATAAAGAAGAGGCACTATCCTTGCTGCGCTCTGTACTCGTATTGAATCCAAACTATCCTCAAGCGCAATACCAATTGGGGAAGTTGTTACTGGAGGAGGGAGAGACGGAAGAGGCAATTAGACATCTGGAGGCCGCGACCAAGCTTAGCCCTGATGACGCGTTTGTGCATTATCAGCTTCAAGTGGCGTATCGCAGAGCGGGACGCATTGAAGATGCCAACAGAGAGTTGCAGAGATACAAGGATATAAAGGCCACCACACGGGGGAGCATAGCCTCCCATGAAGGGCATGAAACGAAAACACCGTAGCTTCCACATTTTTCTGCTCAAAATCGTTTTCACATGGTTCGACGGTTATGCAGGAACTACCTCTATGGATAGATTGCTTCGATCCGCTGTCTTCATGTTGGCTTAAGGTTGCAGTGCGAGCCTAGCATTGCCGGCAATGTCACTCTGTCGAGCTCATCTCGGAGCATTTTTTATGCCGTGTCATGGCTTATTCCGTAAGGTCTTGTTCTCTCTCGCTGTGCTCAACAGCATTTCGATCCTTTCCACTTATTCGCTCCATGCGCAGAGCCAATATAGAGTCGTCGACCGATGGAAGATCGGTGGGGAGGGAGGTTGGGACTATTTGCTTGCGGACGGCCCAGCGCACCGACTTTATGTGACGCATAACGCTCGTGTTGAGGTGCTGGACACTCAGACCGGCAAAATTGCCGGTGCCGTAACAGGTATGAAGAGTACCCATGGGGTCGCTCTGGATACCGATGGTAAGACCGGGTACATCAGCGATGGCGCCGGCAATTCCGTTGTTGTTTTTGATCGCAACAGTTTGCAGACTCTTGCCACCATTCCTGTGGGTACAAATCCAGACGGCATTGTCTTCGAACCTTCAACACACACGGTTTGGGCATTCAATGGCCGTAGCAAAAATGTTAGTGTGATTGACGCCATGAGCCGTAAAGTGATCGCAACGATCTCTCTGCCGGGTAAGCCCGAGTTCCCAGCGGTTGACGGAAAGGGAATCGTATTCGTAAATATCGAAGATAAGAATGAAATTGTGAAACTCGATGCCAAAGCAAAGAAGTCTCTCGCAGAGTGGCCGCTCGCTGGTTGTGAGTCGCCATCGGGCCTCGCGTTTGACGTTGCTGGTCATCGTTTATTTTCGGTTTGCGATGGGGGCAAAATGGTCGTTACCGATTCCACGAGTGGTAAGGTTTTGGGTGCGCCGGGGATTGGAGACTCGCCTGATGCCACTGGTTTTGATGCGATGAATAAGGTTGCTTTTTCTTCGAATGGCGGAGATGCAACGCTCTCTGTCATCGATACTAGTGGGAGCAAATATCCGACAATACAAACACTGAAGACCGCAAAGGGTGCACGGACGATGGCTTTTGATTCGAACACAGGGCGCATTTACCTTGTCACAGCAGAGTTTGGTCCAGCACCTGCGGCGACTCCCGCGATGCCTCATCCTCGCCCTTCGGTGCTTCCCGGCAGCTTTGCGGTGCTGGTCGTAGGACGGTAGCCTGTTGTTGTAAATTCGTCATTCGCCAAAAGGGAACGCCTAGAGCTTGGCTCTAGGCGTTCCCTTTTGTAGGGATAGATCGCTACTAATTCACATGTCGAACTGACTTAGTGAGAAGGTAGTAGACAATTGGTGTAACGATTAGGCTTAACGCCATGGAAATAAGCAGGCCCCCGATAACAGCGATAGCGAGTGGTTGCAGCATCTGGGACCCTGCCCCTATGGCAAAAGCCAATGGCAGCATTCCACAAATAGCGGCAGTAGCCGTCATAACGATAGGGCGTAATCGACGTTGTGCGGCATGCACCATTGCATCGTGGGCGGATAGACCTTCGCTACGATACCGTTCGTCTGCGTCGAGAAGAAGGATGCCGTTCTTCGCAACAATTCCGATCACCATAATGACTCCCATGAAAGACGCGACATTGAAAGTCGTACTCGTAATAAGTAGGGCCAAAACGACACCCGCAATCGAGAGTATCGAAGAAGCGAGTATGGCGACAGGAGCAAAAAAGTTGCGAAACTCTACGAGCAAAACTGCGAATACAAGAACGAGTGAAAGCACCAGTACCTGTAACAAATCGTGGAAAGATTTTTGCTGTTCTTGATAAGTGCCGCCGTACTCGACTCTGACTGAAGCGGGCAGATGCATATCCGCGACTGTTTTTTGCACTTGAGTCATAGCTGTACCGAGATCAGACCCTTCCAAACGTCCCGTGACCACAACTAGTTGCTGAAGATTTTCCCGTCGGATCTCGTTTTGTGGTGGCAACTGCTTTATCTGAGCCAGTGACCCCAGCGACGCTGTCTTGCCGGTGGCACTATTGAAAATGGTATTCTCTATGGTATCCAGCGATAGGCGAGTCTCGTCACCAAGCCTTACTCGAATGGTGTATGGCCGCCCGTTCGCAATCACGGGGTCTGTTGTCGTCACGCCGTCTAAGATAGAAGTTGCGTCTTCGGCGACCTCCATGGGGGTGAAGCCCAATCTTGCGGCCACTACGGGATCTACTTCGAAGGTGGTTGCGGGACCGCTGATTGTATTGTCAATTCCATTTTGAATGTCGACGACTCCTTTAATCTTTCCAATCGCAGTCGCGACACGTGGACCCAGTTGGTGTAGAAGTGCAGGATCATTAGCGAAGATCTTGATTTGAATAGGCTCGGGAGCATTAGAAAGATCACCAATCATATCCTGAAGAACCTGCGTAAACTCAACGTCCAGTTCCGGCTCCGTCTTCTTGATTTCGGCGCGAACATCTGCAATTACTTCATCGATACCGCGGCTGCGAGAGGTCTTGAGGCGAACCGTCATATCACCGGTATTTGCCTCAGTCACCGCCGCCAGGCCCATCTGTAGGCCGGTCCTTCGTGAAGTACTCTCCACTTCAGGTATGTTATGCAGGATCTTCTCGACGTGTGTGAGGACGCGATCGGTCTCAGTCAAAGAACTGCCAGCCGGCATGATGTAGTCGAGGATAAAACCTCCCTCGTCCATCTCCGGCAATAAGTCGGAACCTAGGTTCTGATACGTGAAATACGTTCCACCGATGAGCAGCACACAGATACTAAAAAGTGCCAGCGGACGGCGAAGCGACCATTCAAGCGCAATACCGTGCCAGTGTAGAACGCGGCGCATCAAACGACCTGGATCACCATGTAATTCCTTGCCACTCCCTTCGGGGGTACGGAGGCGACTTTTCAGGAAAACGAGGCTAAGGCTCGGCGTCCAGGTTAGAGCTAAGAGTAAGGATGTTAATAAGGAGGCGGTCATCGTGATCGCAAGCGCGCGAAAAAAGCTGCCCGTGACGCCAGTGACCGAGATCAACGGAAGGAAAACTACAACCGGGGTAATCGTCGAGCCGACCAGCGGTACCGTGATCTCACGTAGTGCAAGACGTACGGCTTGTGTTGGGCTCTCGCCCGCATCCCGATGCGAAACGATGTTCTCAACGACGACGATGGCATCGTCGATGACGAGTCCTATCGCGGCGGCAAGACCCCCGAGGGTCATCAAATTGAAACTCTGCCCAATCAGCCAGAGAAAGAGCACTGTAATCGCAACGGTCACCGGGATCACTAGGCCGGCTACCAGTGACGATGACCAATCACCTAAAAACAGAAAGAGAATGATGCAGGAGAGCGCAAGGCCAATCAGGATAGCGTCTCGGACGCTCTTGATACTTTCGCGGACCAGTTCGGACTGATCGTAAAACAACTCCAGCTTGACGCCGTCCGGGAGAGTCTTCCTCAGTTGATTGACTTCCGTTGCTACAGCGTCGGCTACTGCGACTGTATTACTTGAAGGCTGTCGTGCAATGTTGAGGAGCACCGAAGGTTTTCCATTCGCCGTCACCGTTGTATAAATTGGCAGCGTACCCGGCTGAACTGTTGCAACGTCTGCTACTCGTATTGGGGCACCGCCTGGCGTCATCTTCACGACGAGTTGTCCGAGATGCTCGGCATCGCGCACCTGGGCTCCCACAAGACCTAGAATGAGCTGATGATTGGCTTCGTAGAGACCCGGAGAATCGATGATATTAGATGCCTGCACGGCATTTGCCAGATCGAGAATCGTCACGCCGGATGCTTGCATGCGAGCCATATTCGGCGTCAGGTGAAACTCAGGTACCTTACCTCCCTGTACCGTCACTGTGCTTACACCATTGACCCGATTAAGCGGTGGTTTCAATTGATATGTGGCAAGCTCCCATAGTTGCGTGGGGGTTAACGTGTTTGAACTGAGGCTATATCCGAGGATAGGAAAGGTCGCAAAAGTGAGCCGATTTGTCGTAATTTTTGCTGTCGTTGGAAGCGTTTGTTCAACTTTACTCAGAGCTGCATCCACAAGCTGAAGAGTCTTGAACATGTCCTGGTTCCAATCAAAGAAGAGACTAATCTCTGCCGAACCGCGACTAGTTGTTGATCGTACTGTGAGGAGCCCTGGAACTGAGTTGATCGCATCCTCTATTGGCTTGGTGATTGTCACCTGCATCTGCTCTACCGGCATTACTCCGTTGTCGATACCGATGACGATGCGCGGGAAATTTGTGTCGGGGAAGACAGAAATTGGCACCTTCTGCGCCACGTAAACGCCGGCCAGCGATAGCACGATAAGAAAAAAGAAGATCGGGCCTCGATAGCGTAATAGCCAAAAAGCTTTTTCCTTGTGTGCCGGAGTGTCGTTATCTGGAAGGCTCATTTGGGCTCCTCGACTTTGCCCGCCGAGGGTTTCTCATCTTCTTCCTGCGGTGCACCAACTTTTACTTTCGTCCCATCGTCGAGTCCATACGCACCCTCGGTAATGACCGTATCTCCGATCGCTATACCGGAGATTACCTGTACCTCCTCACCATCCTGGATGCCAAGTGTGACACTCTTACGATGCGCTAATCCATCGGAGCCCATAATCATTACTGACTTACTGGCATCCTGGGCTGTCTGAACGGCGGTAAGTGGAATCTTTATGGCACCAGGAATCTTACGGCCGACGATAGACGTGCGTACCGGTGTTCCCACCTTTAGGGTCCCACTGCGGTTATCAATCCGAAGCCATATCTCGACTGTGGTGCTTCCTGGATCCAGCGCCGGGCTGATAAGAGATATCTTCGCTGGTATTGGTTCAGCCAACCCAGGTACGGTCACCATCGCATCATCGCCGACCGCAAGTCTTTGGGCCACAATCTGCGAAAGATGAACTTTAGCCAATAGCGCCGAAGTATCCATCACTGTGACGAGAGGGCTGCCCGCTGCGGCCGTCTCGCCCGCAAATAGTGCTCGGTCAGTTACGATCCCATCAATCGGGCTATGTATCTCAGAATAGGAAACCTGCGCCTCTGCCCCTTCATACTTCCCCTTCGCCGAAGTAAGTTGTCCCTGGGCTTGTTCGAGTGCTGCTTGTCGGCTCACGGCTTGCAATGACTGCAGATGTTTTGCTGCAGTATCATATGCTGCCTTTGCCTGAACAAGTGCTGCCGTCGCAGTATCCAGATCTCTGCCTGGTATAGCACCCTGTGCGAACAGTTGTTGGCGCGCATTCACAATACTTTGATTCAGGTCGAGCGTAGCTTTTGTCTGAGCAACATCAAGTTGAGCCTTCTGATAGTCCTCAGGAATCTGAGCCTGAGTCTGCGAATGAAAAGTCGCTTGTGCTGCAACATAGCTTCCTTTGTTATCTAGAGCGGCAGCAGTAAGGTCAGTGTTTTCCAGGGTTGCCAAAAGCTGTCCGGCTTTTACATGGGATCCGCGCTGTACATAGAAACGACGTACGGGCGCCGTGATCTTTGGAGAAATGGCAGCCTGCGCCAGTGGCGACAGCGTAGCATCCGCCACGATGTGCTCGGAGATTTCTCCCTGCTCCGGCTTTTCCACCTGAACATTAACTTCGGTTGCTTCTGCGGTGTCCGCCGTCTTCTTGCATCCACCGAAGGCTAAAAGTCCAATAGCACTTCCCAATAGACAGATTTTTGGCGCAAACGGAAAAATCCTGCGCGGCCTGGGTGTTGTTTGTTGTAGTCGTTGTCTCATCGTATTCCTGTCAGTGTCTGCAGCGTTGCCATTGCGTTTTGATAACGCATATTGCCATCTGCCTCAGCGATTTGTGCCGCGACGAAAGCGTTTTGCGCATCGACAACTTCAAGCACCGTGCCCTCGCCGCTGCTGTACCGTAGTTTTGTAAGTTGGAGGCTCTCCGATGCGGTGCGAGAACTTTGTTCTAGAAGATCGATCTGCGCACGTGCTGCCTCAGCCTCGGCATACGCCTCATTGAGTGTCGCGATAAGTCGTCGCTGCGTGTTTGAGAGAGCCACTTTCACAGCATCTCGTTGAATGTGGCTTTGCTTAATACGCTTCTGTGTCGACAACCAATCCCATACCGGAATGTCAACCGTCGCGCTCATTGAGTAGCCGAGGTTTGGCACGTTGTCAGGACCACGCTTGGCAAACTGTGGTGCATCAATACCGTAGTTGAAGCTCAATGCCAGATCTGGAAGGTAAGCCGCTCGTGCGGACAGAATCGCTGCATCGCTTTCGCGAAGACTTGCCAACGCACTCTTCAACTCAGGGTTATTATTTGCCGCTGCCGCTTCGATTTCCTTTCGATCGGGCAGTGGTCGCGGAGCAGTTATGGGCTCGGTCGCAAATTGTGTGCGTGGATCGGGGAAAAGTAGTACACCTAGTTCTAATCGGGCTTTATCAGCCAGCAATCGCGCATCCGCAAAATCGCGCTGCCGTTGTTGTTGTTGAAGCCGAGCCTTCACCACGTCAGCGTGCGCCACTTCGCGGCCCGTCTCTCGTTTCATCGTCAATTCTGTGAAGTCCGTTGCTTCCCTGAGACCTTCCTCGAGTAATGTCACCTTACGTTCTGTATCTTCCACGCCATAGTACAGCGCCACAACAGTTGCTATGAGCCCTCGACGAGAGATCTCGGCCTCCGCTTCCGCTCTTACCGACGCTGCAGTAGCAGTTCTCAGGGCTGCTACCTGCTGCACACCCAATATCTGGCTGACCACAGCCTGGCTCGTATACTCGTGAACCGCATTATTGGAGATAAAGATTGGAGCGGCTTGAGAACCCAACTGTCCAGCCTGGTTGGATTGACCATTCGGTTGAGTGTAGAGCACTTGGTTGTGGTACGTAACGGAAGGGAGAAAGGCCGATCTAGCAATCGAACGATCAATTGCCGCTACCTTGCTATTGGCAACCGCTACGGCAAACGCAGGTTCATTCGATTGTGCTCTACGGATCGCTTCGTCTAGTGTGATTACCAGGATTGCACTAGATGTTTGCCCAGCCTCTGGAGAGAGAGTCTGGGCGGAGCTTACAGAATGGAGCCCAGTCAGTAACAACATTCCAATGACTTGAAGGCGCTGAGTCTTGATGCAGGCCAAACCCCTAAAAACAGGCATAAAGAAACAATAGAGGTCGAACCTTAAGGCTTTATGAAGGACTTTGTGGGTCATAGCCAATTATCTGATGCTTTCGAGGCCAAACTGTTATGCTCGTCGAGGCTGTATTGTGCACGGATTAAGCGCAAATACGAGCATGTTTCCGACACATAAGGTCGGCCCTACTACTTCGACTGTATTATTTCTTTTTATTGTGATTATTATCTTTTATTGTTGATGGTGATGCAACGGAATCGAATGTGAGACGAGCCAAGGCCTTAACTATTCTGCTACTCGCAACTGTGTCTGATCCCAAATAGGTGGGCGACACAAGAAGGCCTCGTTCCGCCCCTCTGAACGCCTCTAGTGCATAAGTAAACTTAGATCTACTCCTTCACCCATCGCACGCAGTCCGGCAGCATTCGGGTGCAGATGGTCACCGCTATCATAGGCGGGCAAAAAACGAGTGGGATGGACAGGATCACGAACGATCTTCTCAAAATCCACGACACCGTCCAGGTCTTTACTTGTGCGAATCCAATCGTTGACGGCCTCCCGCATCTTCTCCCCCTCTGGCGAAGCATAGTTGCAGTTCTCATAAGGGGTTAACGTGGCGCCGATCACCTTAATCCCATGAGTATGGGCACGCATCGCAATCTGTTCCAGCGCGAGAATCATACTTTGTGCAGTATCCGCAGGATCACTGGGGGAGGTGGAAACGATATGGCCGATGTCATTGATTCCTTCCAACACAAGGACATACTTCACTCCCGGTTGCGTCAACACATCACGATCGAGGCGTTTCAGTGCGCTTTCGCCACCATCATCGCGTAAAAGACGGTTTCCGTTGATACCTTCATTCAACACTCCTACTCCAGAGGTCTTGTCAGCCTGAATGCGGCGGCCCAAAACATCGGGCCAGCGTCCGTTCGTATTGGGACTACTGGCCACTCCGTCGGTGATGCTATCACCAAGAGCAACAATAGCTCCTCCTGTTGTGTCCCCTGCCTTGGTTCCAACCTCGACACCCTTGATAAAGTACCAGGATGACACCTCTACGAGCCTAACTAGTGCTGTTGCATCCACCACATTGCCTGTGGCGATGTAGTTGGTCTGCAACGCATAAGAATGAACAGTTGATTGGCTTATCGCTTGCGCGGGAATGAAGAGACTGACAGCAACATCCGCAAGAGCTGGAAGCTTCAGATCGACAGGGTCGCTCACCATCTTTGTACCGGGTGGAAGCGTCACGGAGGCTTGCCCACCGAAGCTCAACACCTTCGCGGTAGACGGTTCAATCGTGCTGCCTCCTTTGCTGAGCGCGATTCGTGCACCGCCGACGGTCAACGGCTCCTGCCCGAACTCGTTAGTTAGCACAACGCGAACTGCGTCCCCACCAGCCGATATATGAACGATCTCCCGATAAGTTGTACCCGCAGCGTCGGACATGACAGTGTTATTTGACTGAGCCTCAGGGGATGCGGCCCATGTACCTATCCAGCGCTCAGCAGCGAGTGTCGAATCAGAAGAAGTGCAAGCCAGTGCAAAGGTGCAGAGCCATAGAAGCAGGTATCCTCGCACTGCCTTCATCATCCCAACTCCTCTGCATTACGGCCAACGTCATGAACTAGACGACAGTTACTTCGATACCCGCATCTCGAATCGCCTTCACTTCCTCTGGAGAAAGCTGGCTGTCCGTAATAACGTGGTCAATCGCAGACGTTCCGACAATCAAGGACAAACTTCTGTGATTGAATTTGCTGGAGTCGCAAACCGCAACCACCTTTTCAGCCGCCTTCACCATGGCGCGGTTAACGCGTGCCTCAAGCACATTCGGTGTCGTCAACCCGACATTGATGTCGAAGCCATCAACGCCAAGAAACACGATATCGGCATGCATCTCTTTCAGCACATCCTCTGACAGAGGCCCCACAACCGACAACGAGTTCTTCCTCAGCGTCCCTCCAATCATAATGATCTCGAAGTCACTACGAGCCAGGTCAGCTGCAATGTTCAGAGCATTGGTAATGACGGTAAGGTGGCGAAACGACAAGATCGCCCGGGCGATCTCCGTCGTCGTTGTACCAGAATCGAGGATGATGCATTGCCCCTCTGACACCATGGCTGCTGCGGCCTTGGCGATCTTGACCTTTTCCTCGTGGTGCAGTTCTCCCTTTTCCTGAATGGTCGGATCGGATAAGGCTCCCGCCTGTGCAGGGAGCGCTCCCCCGTGAGTCCTCACCAACAGATCTTTGGATTGCAGATAATCGAGATCTTTCCGTATCGTGATTTTGGACAGATCAAGATCATTTGAAAGCTCATCCACCAACACTCGTCCCTGTTTCTGTATTAAGGACAGAATGTGTTGACGCCGCTCTTCAATCAGCATCGGTGGTTGGGTCTTCGATTTCTTCATTTCGTTGCCTCCGTCAGAACAACACTTCTCCACCCGAAGGGCCTTAGTCCTCCCCCAATTGGCGTCGAGTTGAGCGCAGCCTTCCCTTAGTAGGACATCAGCCGAAGTGTAGCAAACCTATGGAAAGTAAAAAATAGATCGTGAGGTTTCGCTGCCTTTTCTGCTCGAAATATCGAACTCCTTTACGCCACTTGGATCATGCATTTCTTTCACTTCAATCGATATCGCCCCGTCTGCGTTTAATGGTTGCTCGCATGTCCAGGCGATCGGCTTCAGAACGCCCGGCCTCATCTCGATCTCTGCCGACAGATGAACCTTGCCAACATATCCCGTCGGCAACATGAAGAACCTAGCCGAAGGCCGCCACCATCCGGATAATCCAGGCTCAAGCGAGCCACGTAGCTTAACGTTCCATCAGGAGTTGCGATCTGCAACCACAACATGCCCGGAACCGCCGCAACGTCGCAATTCGAAACCACTTACAAAATTAATCTTCGAAAACCTCAGCAAAATCGCATGTCAAGTCCTTAAGCAAGATAATCAACACAAAACAAAAGACATCCCCATTGCAAAGGAGTTTTACTCAATCAGGTAATCTGTATATAGAGTAAAAAAAAGCCCGATCAAAAGGTCGGGCTTTCCATTTTAAACTCGTAACCCTTTTAGAAAGACGAATTTACCGATAACCCTTTTGTTATGACGATTTTACAAGTTAAAAATTCAGCAAATTAAACAAAATAAAGGAGATACCGGATACCCCCCCCCAGGGGGGTACCCCCGGAGAGTCGCACCGAATGGTAGAAGAGACTGGCAAGAGTTCCAAATGACAAAGAGGTGATTTGCACCGCCACGAACGTTAAAGCGTCGAACCACAGGAATAGCCAGCGAGCTTATTTTTCTTTCATCAGTTCAAGCTGCCCGAAGCGTTCTGGCGTGTGAAATGTATCTCTCATAGGAGCCTTCCACGCAATCGATTTTTGCCGCTCAGGCGGTCCTTGGCTGCGGAACAAATTAGCGCGAAAGACGTTTCCCGCCTCAGGTGCGCGCTGGTCGATCGCAGAGAAGGGAATACGCATCGCGCCATACCAGATCTTTGCTTTCCGATCGATCCGTGCCGCAACCTGAAATCCTGAGTTCCAGGTCCACCCATCTTCGTGGTGAGGTAGAGCAAGGTTGATGTCGAGGTCGACCCACTCGCCCTGTGGCGAAACTTCAAACTCTTTATACCGTCGGATATCGTGAAAATCGGACCCGATAAAAAGCTCTGCGACGTCCCAATTCCAGAGCTCATTCGTTTCGGTCGCAGTGTTAGGCGAAGGCTTCAAATGCAGTTCGTCGTAAGGACAGACGTAGAGCAGATAGAGATTATCTTTCGTCCACCGTGAGCGCACCTCAGTTCGATGATTTGGAACGAGCTTGCCATGAGTGTCCACCTCAGCGTAGACCGGCACCGCGCCACGCCAGAATGCTGACTGTGGATTCGTCTCCAGAGAGACATCTCCAGCGGCATAGACACTCTTGAAAGTTGAAGTACCCGATTCCTGAGCAAATGCAGTACTAGTCATAACAAGCAGGCATGTAGCCACCGATTATCGATCTCCATCTTTATGCGCCTGTTCGATTGCCTGAGCCTGCAGCTTCGGATAGTTAGGATCGAGAAACGACGAGTAAGAAGGCTCGGCGAATGTATAGAACCGATCGCGCATCTATGCAGCGCTCGTTTCACGCTAACTCTAACATCCAATCTGTCGTCTATGCTTACTTTTATTTCGTTTTGCAGCGCTGGCTCACGTTAGTGGCAACACATGGCACAATGTCATCCTAAAAGACCGCAAATGCCTGAAACAGGCGGGTGAATGGAGCTCGTTTCAGTTATCTGGAAGGGAACAGCCCAAATAGAGCTTGTCGCATATCCGAGCCGAAATAGGTTCTCATGACCAGCCCTTTTTCATGTAAAACGAAATAAGAAATAATCAAACGATATTATCCAGGACCGGATTCGTGGAAAAAGAGATGACAGGTTCACCCGAGGCCCCACAACTCCAGCGGTCGTTGAAGCTGTGGCACCTCATCGTATATGGCATCATCATTATCCAGCCTACGGCTCCCATGGGCATCTACGGCGTTGTCAGCAACATCGCACGTGGACATGTGGTCACCACAATCTTTATTGCGATGATAGCCATGCTATTTACCGCAATTAGCTACGGGCGCATGGCTCGGGTCTACCCCCGCGCTGGTTCTGCCTTCAGTTATGTCTCCGAGGAACTCAATCCTAGACTGGGTTACGTCGTTGGCTGGGCAATGCTGATGGACTATATTCTCAATCCCATTATCTGCATCATCTGGTGCAGCCAGGCTGCACGTAACGTCGTGCCCGGTGTACCCTACGCGTTCTGGGTGGTCGCGTTCGCGCTTCTTTCCACCTATCTCAACACACGCGGCATTCAAACATCGAGCCGTGTAAACGCTATTCTCTCTATCGCCATGAGTCTGGTCGTTATTCTTTTCCTTGGCGAGGGTATCCGCTATATCTTCTCTACGGTGCAGCCTACAAGCCGCGATCTTCTCCGGCCCTTCTACGATCCAGCGACCTTCTCGACTTCAACTCTCTTTCGCGGTACTTCTGTCGCGGTCCTTACCTATATCGGATTCGACGGCATATCGACCATGGCTGAAGAGGTGGAAAATCCGCGACGGAACATTTTGCTTGCAACCGTCTTCACTTGTCTCATCATTGGTATTTTGTCGATGGTTCAGGTGTATGTAGCGCAACTGGCCTGGCCTGCAAATCAGCCTTTTCCGCCATCGATGGTAGATACTGCGTTCGTGCACGTAGCAGCGCGAGTTGGAGGGCCGTTTTTGTTTCAGTTGCTCAACGGGACTCTGCTCATTGCAAATATGGGATCTGCAATCGCGGCGCAGTTTGGGGCTTCCCGACTCATGTACAGCATGGGCAGAGACAAGTCACTGCCTCCACGGGTCTTTGGCGCGATCCATCCTCGTTATCGCGTGCCCCGAAACAACGTTTTGATTGTTGGCGCGATCGCGCTCATAGGAGCCTTTCTGCTCACCTACGAACAGGGCGCCGAGTTGCTCAATTTTGGCGCATTCATAGCGTTTATCGGCGTTAACGCTGCTGCCATGGTTCACTACAAGTTCCGCTCGCAGGAGAAGGTTAAGCTTCCATTTCTTATTCCGGCGCTGGGCATACTTGTCTGCACTTTCATCTGGATTCACCTAAGCCACAACGCTCAGTTTCTCGGCGTACTGTGGATAGGTGTTGGACTACTGGTTGCTTGGATTATGCGGCGGAGCAGAACTGAAGTCCCACAGCCTCAATAGAGATGTACAACGGCGATAGTACCCCCTGGGGGGTCGATTTAAAAGATCAATGATTGCAACAAGATAGCAAAATTGCTCCCGCTAAATTCGTGCAATCATTGGAGTTACAGCTAAATTCGTCTTTCTAAAGGAGATAGCCCCGGCCAAGTGACGGGGCTATCTCTTTTATCTATTTATATAAGGATAGCAGCTGGAGAGAAACTCTTTTGCAATCGAGATGTGCTTTTATTTCTATAAGATAAGCCGCTTTGGGACTTGACAGCTTTTCCTGTGGAAAAACTGATTTCTGTCAACGCTCGCCCCTATTTCGAACCTCTAACGCCGCGACAAGCCCCGCTGTAGGGCTCCAATACTGCACGAATATTGTCTAACGCGAGCGATTTGGGATCGTTGTTGAGTTTGCCCTCGCGAATGCGGTTGTACTGGCGTGGACAATGCTGGCTCAAGAGGGTTTCGGGGACCTCGGTTTGCCTCAGATTGTCCATAAGCCGAATAACAGAAGCCTCAATCTCAGGAAATCTCCAGTAGTAACGGATGCGATCGCTATAGCTGTAAATTCTTAGCAGTCTCTGCTGATCCTCGTTTCCACGATAGTGCTTCTGCCAATCGGCAGGATGAGCCAGCATAATGCGTTGAACTGTCTCTACGAGATGGGATTGGTTTGCTTCCGGCACAAGTTCACGTTCAATAGCAGCCAGGGAGAAGAGAGTCTCTCGCAGCGCGAACGTTAAGGCCGGACCGACTTTGAGAATGGAAAAGCCATCGCGAATAAGCTCTTCATAGGCTCTCGGCCTCTGGTAGTCGCTGGAGTGCGCCTCCATCACTAGCTCCGGGTGGTTCTGCAAAAAGCTTTGCAAATGCGATGCTTTCCCTGCATCGTAATCCACAACCGAACCATGATCGAACTCAACTCCGGGTTGCACTACAACGGCAATGACACGCTCCCAGGCATCGTCCAGGCCGGCACCATGGAACGCTTCACGATGAACCGTCAGCGTGTGTTCCACGGCTTCGCTCGTCGTCACCTCAAGAGTATTTAGAGCATGGGTAGCTCCACCCGGTGTGGGGACCTCGGTCCCGATAACATAGACTACCGGCGCCAATCCCAAGCGGTTTCGCGCAGATTCCGCAGCACGACACAGTGCGCTTGCACGCCTGGCCATGACCTCATCAGGAACAATCCTGGGATCATCCGCGCATCGCATGCTGGCATCCAGATGAATTTTGGTAAATCCAGCCTCGACGTACATGCGAACCATCTCTTCGGCATGTTGCATCGCCGTTGCCGCCTCCAGGTGCTGCCAGGGATTAGGCCCTAGGTGATCTCCTCCAAGAATCAGGCGCCCGGAATCGAAGTTCAGCTCGGCGGCGATGCCGTAAACATAGTTACGAAACATCACGGGTGTCATACCCGTGTAGCCTCCAGCCTGGTTTACCTGGTTGGAAGTTGCTTCTAACAGGAGGTGAGTGTCGTCTGATTGAGCCTGCTGTATGGCTGCCTCGATCACCTGCGGATGCGCGGAGCACACCGAGTAGATCCCCTTTTGTCCACGGGATGTACGAAGAAATTCCTGCAAATATTCAGACAACAGAACACCTCACAAACGGTGGAAGTCGCTACTTCACCCTCAGGCGTAGATGGCAAACTTCTCGACGACTCGGCTAATAAGCCCATTGGGGCTGGGTGAATCCGGCTTCAAGCCAAGCTCGATGGAAGAGAAGAGCCCAAACATCTGGCTGAAGATGACGTCCACTGCCGGACGGTATGCATCAGCCAGAGCATCAAAAGCCGCGCAGTGGAGGCTGTAATCGCTCGCTGTATCCGTTTGCCCAACCGCAACGATTGTTCGCACGACCTGCTTAGCGCGAATCTCGTTCAGCAGGTCGATATCGTAACGTCGTCGCCTGCCATCCGTCGAGATGAAGCCGGTAAAAAGAGTTTCATTGTTCAGCGAAGACATAGGCCCGTGCCGCAAACCAAGCGTCGTCTCATGCATCGTCTGAATATCGCCACCGGTCAACTCCAGAACCTTTAGGGAAGACTCGCGCGCGGTCGCTCCCAGTGCTCCAGCACCTACAAAGCAAGCCCTGCGGTAGCCACGCTGCGCAAGGCTATGTGCCAGGGAAGCACCTTCGCGTAGAAGATAATCTGCTGCGGTTGTCATATGGTCGAGCGTTTCTTCGGAGAACTCTCTGTCCCACAGATGTGCGAGCTCTTGACCGAACACAACCATATTCGTAAATGAACTGGTCATCGCCAGGCTGCGATCATTTACCGCGTCGTCGAGCAGCATTGCAAAGCAGCAGTTGTTCTGCGATGCGAGTTCCACCATGCGGCCATTCTTATTGCAGCTGACAACGAGATGCCTAACCCTGGGGTTTGAGGCCAGCGCCTGCTCAAGGACCGCCACTCCCTCAGGACTGTCGCCTGAGCGAGAAAATGAGATCCAGAGATAGTCGCGGTCCGGGATTATCAGATCATCGCGATTGGTAAGCAGGTCTGTGCTGGCGATAGCAGAAACCTCACAGCCCCAGCGACTGCGCAAAAGATTAGCGATGGAGTGGCCGATGTAATCTGAGGTTCCGGCTCCAACGAGATAGATGGTCCATAGCTCTTTATGGGCCTGACGCAAAAAAACTGCCAACTCGGTTCGGAACTCTTCAAAGAGACGATGCGTCGTTCGCCAAGTTGCTGGCTGCTGCGCAATCTCGGCGGGCGTATGAAGGAGTCCTCGCTCCTCTTTTTCAGTTTCGGAGAGAGCCAGAAGGCGCGCGAGTGGATTCACTATGCTGATTCCTCTTTTAGTGCGATAAAAGAAACAATAAGAAGCTAAAGTACACCATTGTTTGATGCCTTGTGCAAGTTAAAAGACTCAAAGAAAAGTTTATTCACTCATCTGATTTTAAGGCTAATGTAGGCTTAGCGAGTGAAATTATTAGTATTTATACTGTTAGGACCATAAAGGGTTCGGCGGCTGTCGTTTTTAGGTCCGCTGGCCGTGGCTACAAAACGAAGGCTAAAGTAATCGACGAGCTAACCAAACGACAATGAAAACTTTCGACATAACCATTGCGGGAGAACTCAATCTCGACCTCATTCTCTACGGCCTTCCGGCAGAAATGCAAACGGAAAGAGAGCTGCTTGCCAGTGATTTCCGCGCTACCCTTGGCAGTTCGTCTGCAATCGTCGCACATAATACTGCAACGATCGGCGCGCGCGTAGCGTTCACAACCCTGGTCGGAATTGACGACTTTGGCCGCATCGCCATTGACCGACTGCGTGCGGCAGGAGTCGATACCTCGCATGCAATCCGACACGATACAGTTGCCACCGGCGTAACGATTCTTCTGCCGCATGGCGATCAGCGCCACATCCTCACTTATCCCGGAACGATTGCTGAGTTGACCGTCGCCGATCTCGACTTCGATTTTCTTGTACAGGCCCGTCATTTTCATCTTTCCTCTCTCTACCTACAGCGGGGATTGCATGCAGGCTTGCCGGATCTTTTGCATCGGTTGAAAGAGGCTGGCCTCACCATCTCTCTTGATACGAATGATGATCCGGAGAACCGGTGGGGGGCTCCGCTATCTGAAGTTCTGCCCTTCGTGGATGTGTTTATGCCAAACGAGGACGAGATATGTCGAATGGCGAACTGCGACAATCTGGACGATGCTATTCAGTCGTTGGCCGTGAAGATTCCGACTATCGTGGTCAAGCGCGGACGCTGCGGTGCACGCGTCTACGAGCAGGACTGCGCTGTCGATGTTTCTGCGGTTAGCGTCATACCGGTGGATACGATCGGCGCGGGCGACAGCTTCGACGCGGGGTTTCTACGTGCATATCTTCTTTCCAAAGATATGATCACTTGCGCGCGAGCGGGCAATATCACAGGCGCTCTCTCGACTCAGGCTTCGGGCGGAACCGAGGCTTTTCGCGACTCGATTCTGCGCGATAGGTTTTTAGCGGAGCATCGATTTTTTGAGCTACTAGGATCGTAGCCATATCTGAGAGCAGATTCATTGTCAGTGAGTTTCCATCCATCCTTCCGATGTATTGACCGTTGTTGGTGTGGGGGTATACCTTCCTATCCGAAGCGCAATCGATTGCGCTGACGTCGGCGGGCATGTACGAGACAGGCCATTGAGTACGAGGCGTGTTGCGCAGCCGTGACATGACAATCAACGAAAGTTCGAGCTTATGGAGGCATTATGCAAGATTCTTTGCGTGGTCTTTATGGTGAATGGACGCGGAACGGAGTCATCTGCCGGATCTTTTGTAGGATGATTGTGCTGGTTTTTGCAGGCTGTCTGTTTGGAGCAACTGCTAGTGCCCAATTTCGGACATCGATCCAAGGCGTTGTCACCGATCCGCAAGGAGACGTTGTTCCGGGCGCGACCCTCACCCTTACGAACATGTCAACCAATCAGACTGATATAAGAACGAGTAGCGGAAGTGGCGTTTTCAATTTCAATGCTTTGCCTGCGGATCATTTTTCGCTGGTTGTAGAAGCGAAAGGCTTCAAGAAAAAAATTCTGAACGATCTGCAGTTGATCCCTGAACAGCCGAATGCACTAAATGTGCAGTTGGAAATTGGTGGAGCTTCCGAGACTATTACCGTTGACGCATCGAACGTGGCAGCACTGGATACGCAGACTGCCTCGATCGGTGGAACCATCACCAGCAATCAGATTCAGAGCATGCCCTCGTTAGGGCGCGATGTCTTTCAACTGATTCAACTGGCCCCGGGCGTCTTTGGGAATGGATCGCAGGCAGGAGGTGGTGGTACCAACAGTCTTCCTGGCGCGGCAGGACCTGGTGGACCGGCGGCCGGTAAGGGAATCTTCCAGACGGAGAATGGCCCACAGTCCGTTGCGAACGGCGGTCAAACTCAGACGAACTCCATTTCGATTGACGGCATCAGTACGGTCAGTGCGGTATGGGGCGGAACAACCATCATTACGCCGAACGAAGATTCCATCGACAACGTAAAGATTGTTTCCAATGGATATGACGCGGAGAGTGGCCGCTTCAGCGGAGCACAGATTCAGGTCACCTCCAAAAGTGGCACCAATAGCTATCATGGCAGTGTTTTCTTCAGGTGGAATCGCCCCGGCCTGAACGCCTACCAGCCTTACAACGGGCCGGGTTCGCTGCATCCGGGCGCACCTGCAGATCGAGGACTGCTGCGAGATACGCAGCGCTTCAACCAGATAGGGGGCAGCGTTGGCGGCCCCATCTGGAAAGATAGAATCTTTGCTTTCTTCGCGTACGAGACGATACGAAACAGCACGTCCGCCACCGCAACCGCATGGTACGAGACCTCGGCCTTCGATGGCCTGGCGCCCGCCAACAGCATCGCATCAACATTCCTGAAGTTTCCAGGAGCGGGTGTGAGTGCTGCGGGAATGATCAATGAAACATGTGCAACTATCGGACTCGTTGAAAATGTGAACTGCCGGACAATACCTGGGCAGGGATTGAATCTTGGATCACCGCTGACAACGCCACTGGGAACACAGGACCTCTCATGGACGGGGCCTAACAATCCCGGCAACGGCAGTGGATTGTCGAACGTTGCCGACATCGCACACTTCACAACCTTAAATCCGACAACGAGCACAAACGTCCAATACAACGGACGCCTTGACGCGAACATTACCCAGCGAGACCATGCAAGTTTTGCTATCTATTGGGTCCCCACCAGCACCACGAATTTCAACGGTCCCGTCCGTGCCTACAATCTTTTTCACCATTCACAGATCAACAATGCATTTGCGGGTATCTGGAATCATACTTTTTCGCCAACGTTCCTCAACGAAGCCCGTGCCAATGCCGCAGGATGGCGCTGGAATGAGGTCACCTCAAATCCGCAAGCGCCATTTGGCTTGCCTCAGGCTCAGATCGACCAGATCGGTAGCATCCCCAGTAGTGGTCTGATTACCTTCGGCGCCCCCGGACCGAGCGTCTTCAATCAGTGGACGTACAGCTATAAGGATGTAGCGACCAAGGTAGTCAGTAACCATACGCTTAAGTTTGGCGGTGAAGTAACACGGCTGTACTTCCTGAATGAGGCAACCTATGCGGCGCGCCCAAGCTACAACTTCTACAATATCTGGGCGTTTCTCAACGACGCTCCACACTCACAAGCTGGCACCTATGATCCGCTGACGGGTACTCCCACTGCCCACCGGCAGGACACACGGGAGACCATCTATGGATTTTTCATCCAGGACGACTGGAAGGTTCGATCCAATCTGACCCTGAATTTAGGTTTGCGCTACTCCTACTTTGGACCGCTCTCAACCAAGCAGGGGAACCTGAATGCAGTTCAGTTTGGCAGCGGATCAGCTATATTTACCGGCATGAGCGTCAGGATTGGCGGCAATCTATGGAGCGCCCAGAAAGGTAATTTTGGTCCACAGGCTGGATTTGCCTGGAGTCCAGACAGATTTCATGCGCGGTTTGTAGTCCGTGGAGGGTATGGCCTCAACTTCAACCAGGAAGAGATCGCAGTTTCAGCTAATGCAGGCAACAATCCGCCCTCGACGGTCTCACCTAATTTTGGCAGCGTATCGCCAAGCAATATTAATCCGAACATTGTGTATGCAGTCCCGAGCGATCCGCATTCGTTGTTTGGCTACCCGCCTAATCCGAATACAATTACAACGTTTAACTCCGTCAACCTTCCCACCGGAGGAAATGTTGGCGTCACTGCATTTCCTGCCCACATGCCTACGGCGTATACCCACCACTATTCGCTGGATACTCAATACGATCTCGGTCATCAGTTGATTGCGACGGTGGGATATTACGGCAGTACGGCGCGTCACATCGTTACGAATTCCGATGCCTACGTACTAGCAGCGGCACAGGGGTTTGCGCTGAATCCGCTCGTCACCAACATTAATTACTTCAGCAACGGGGGCACGTCCAATAACAACGCATTGCGGCTTGGATTGAAGCACAGTTTCTCGCATCAGTTTATGGCTGATGCACAGTTCGTATGGGCAAAGACCATGGATGATGGCTCGCTGCCATATTTCAGGGATCCATATCCGTACTTCCCGACTTATGCGCGCGGACGATCAGATTACAACATCGGAAAAGCGTTTAAGCTCTATGGCCTATGGCAGCCTGTGTTCTTCCGCGGCAGCCATGGCTGGCTCGAAAAGGTGGTTGGCGGCTGGTCAGTGAGCGGAATCTTGAATATTCACACCGGCTTTCCATGGACACCTGTCTTCAATGTCCCAGGCGGCCAACTCTACTTTCAGGGCGGTGGCTACTCTCAACTGCGGCCGTCTGCCTATCTTGGCGGGGCCGGACACGATACCAGCAACGGCGCGTTCAAATCCGGGCCTGGCGTAGGAAATGGACTGAACAGGAACTTCCCGCAGGCTGGACCAAATCAACCCTACTTTTTAAAGCCTACGTTTACTCTGGCAGGGCCATTCCCAACGACATCTCCTGTTCCCCAATCGCCGGGAGTAGCTCGCAATTCGCTTACCGGTCCGGGTTACAGAGATCTCGATGGAACTCTGTCGAAGGCATTCGGTTTACCGAAGATGCCGGTTCTCGGCGAAAACGCGAAGTTCGAAATTCGCGCCGATGCCTTCAACCTCTTTAACAACTTGAACTTCGATCCAACCAGCATCACGAACGATATCACTCTAGGGAACTTTGGGCAGGCACAAAGGGCCCTTGGATCGCGAACAGTCAGCTTGCAGGCGCGGTTCAGCTTCTAAACAGATTCAAACTTTTAATCATCTTAGGTAAGGGTGCTCCTCAGGGCGCACCTTCCCTTTTTCTCCAGGCTTTTGTTACAGCGCATGGACACGTTGAAACGGTCCAGCTGGAGAGGACATTATGCGCAATAGATTGAAAGGCAGTTTTTTGAGCCTTGGTGTATGGATACTGCTTGTTACAAGTCCGTTCTCCAGCCTACGGACATTCGGGCAGGAACAGATACAGATTGATGCAGCGGCTCAGACCACGCCTTTCCCTCATTTCTGGGAGCAGATATTTGGATCAGGACGCGCAATTCTCACCCTGCGCGAAAGCTATCGCGAAGATTTGCGCGCCGTGAAGCAGGTCACTGACTTTCATTACGTGCGCTTTCATGCCATCCTGCACGATGAGGTTGGTGTTTACAACGAGGATGGGCGTGGCAATCCGATCTACAACTTCGCCTATGTCGATCAGATCTACGATGGGCTACTAAAGAATGGTGTGCGTCCGTTTGTTGAGATCAGCTTTATGCCGAAGAAGCTGGCCTTCAATCCAGATGCTTTGCACGCCTTCTGGTACAAGCAGAATGTTTCGCCGGCGAAGAGCATGGAGCGATGGGATGATTTGATCATTCATTTTGGGCAGCATCTCGTAGATCGGTATGGTATCGACGAGGTGGCGACGTGGTACTTCGAGGTTTGGAACGAGCCGAACATCGATTTCTGGGGAGGCGTTCCACGACAGCGATCCTACTTTGAGCTCTATGACCATACGGCTCGGGCTCTAAAGAAAGTGAACTCCCGACTGCGCGTCGGGGGGCCTGCCACAGCGGCTGCGTCCTGGGTAGATGACTTTATCAAACATGCAGCGGCAAATCAGATACCTGTCGACTTTGTATCGACGCATGGATATGCGGACGATACCGTACTGGATCTGTTCGGAACAGATGAAAACATTCCGATGAACGAGCGGGTCTGCCGTGCTGTCGAGAAGGTAAAAGGGCAGATTCAAAAATCTGCGATGCCGCAGCTCCCGCTCTACTGGACCGAGTGGAACGTCCCCGGGATGATGGAGGCGCGTGACACCATCTATGTTGGACCTGCGGTAGCTAACACCGTAAGACAGTGCGATGGCAGTGTCGAGGAGATGTCCTTCTGGACCTTCTCCGATGTATTCGAAGAAGGTGGCCCCATTGACCGCCCTTTCATTGGCATGTTTGGGCTTCGGGCTAAGGGTGGAATCAACAAGCCAAGCTACTACGGATATGGCTTACTGCATCAGCTTGGTGATAGGCGTATTGCGAACACATCGAAGAATGTAATCGTAACGAAGACCAAGGACGGAGGGCTGGCGATAGCTGCATGGAATCTGGTTGAACCAGATCAAAGCGGTTCAACCCAGGCTATTGCACTTGCCTTCCAAGGTGTGCCGGCGAATGCCAGCGTTACGATTCAGCGGGTCGATGAGGAATACGGGAATGTTTTGAAACACTATGCCGCGATGGGCAAACCTCTCAACCCTACACCGGCTCAGATCGAGCTGCTAAATCGCGAAACAACGCTGCCCGTCCCCGAAAAAACGAAGCTTGAGAACGGACAGCTGAAGTTGCAGTTGAGCCCGAATGCGCTGTTGCTGATCAAAGTGGAAGCTAGATGATATTGGATTCACCCAGGGAGCTGATTCTCCGGCTCGCCGAGTGTGGTGGCTTGGCGAGCCGGTAAGAATGAGCCGATGAACTACCTCGCCTGTAGTTCCAGCACCTGTACGGAATAAGCAGGCACCGAGTGGCTGAACTTCTTTCCAGTATTCTTTAACGTTGTTTGGACCGGCACGATTCGGGTTGGTGCAGAGATTGTGTTTGTCTGCGCCAGGCTGGCACCTGTCAAGGTGACAAGCGTGCCCGTGTTCGCAACGTTGTTTGCGCCGCTCAATTCAATTTCAACAGGTTGAGCAACGGACGATGCGTTGACAAGCTTGAGATACATGGCACCCTTTGCAGGATCACGTGTGACCGAGTAGAAGAAGCGCTCGGAGGATCCATTGCTTGACGATGTGGGGACTTCCGTTCCGAGATACTTTGCGAACATCACCTGAGCGTAGTAACCGGGCGATCCGTAGCTTGTCATGGCATCGTATCCGATGAGGTCCGACTCCCACTGCATGCCGCCCGGGTTTACGTTGACAAACAGCGGAGCGTAGGAGGCCATAACGATGAGGTCGCTGTTTCTCTCCATGCCAGTCATCCATGCGGCATCGCCGAGGGCAGCTCCCATGTTGGTCGTTGGAGAACCTTCGCGAGTCGCCCACTCACCTACAAATATCTTTGGGCCATTTCGATCGGCGCTGTCATAGTGCTTTACGTCGGCGAAGAACTCGTCTGCGCGTTTGTAGTAGTGATCGTCCAGAACATCTGGCTTCATTCTCTTGAGGGGCGCTGTTGCGATCAGCTGAAGCTGCGGATACTTTGCCTTGATCGCTTTGTAGAACTGCGCGTAACGGCCTTCATAGCTGCCAGAACGATCGAACCAGTCTTCGTTGCCAATTTCGACATACTTGATTGGGAATGGTGCCGGGTGACCGAGCTTTGCTCGCACCGCACCCCATGTTGTCGACGTATCACCCGTCGCGAATTCAATCTCGTCGAGTGCATCCTGCACAAACGGAGTTAATTCCGGTCCGGGATGGATATGATCGCCCCTTAGTGAGTAGCCTGCATAGACCGCAAGCACAGTTTGAATGTTCAGGTCTTCGGTCCACTCAAGGAACTCCAATAGGCCCATTCCATCTGATGACTGATAGTTCCATGGGCTGCGGTGTGTGGGGCGGTCTACTAACGGCCCGATTGTGTTCTTCCAATCGAATCTTTCATCGACCTGGTCGCCTTCGAGATAATTGCCGCCTGGCAGTCGCAAGAATGTCGGATGCATCGCAGCCATCATCTCCATGAGGTCAGAACGATTTCCGTTCTCGCGATTCTTGTAGGTGGGCGAGAATAGAGAAACGAGATCGATCCAGACTTTACCGGCGTGTCCTACAGTAAGCAGAAGATGGTTTTGTGCCGAGGGTTCGATCTTTCCCGTCGTAAGGGTGAAGTCGTATCGCTTCCAATCTTTAGACAGCGTTGGCGTGGTTGCCGTAGCCACGGACTTTCCGGTGTTGTCGTCTACCAGATCGGCGGTCAAGGGGCCCATGTCTGCGGAATCTGCCTTGGCGTAGAGCGAGGCTTTATAGGTTGTGTCTGGCCGGAGGGCCATTCCCCAGTAGCCTTCGTTTCGTACTCCTGCACGATTGGCGGAATCTGCCTGCTTCACATTGATTACCAGGCTATGCTGCAACGCATCGCTAGGGCCTTCCGACTGATCGACGTCCATGGATGCGATGGAGCTTCCCATGTGTTCGATGTTCCAGTGAGCGACTCCGCCAAAGCCGTGATCCTGGAAGGTGCGGTTGCGCACCATCTCGGCATACAGGCCGCCGTCGTAAGAGTAATTAATCTCCTCGGTCATCAATCCATAGAGCGTCGGGCTTACGGCGTGCGCCGGCTTATCCAACTGGATGTTGAGCGTGACCGGTGTCGACTGAGCGATGCAAACTCCAGTGAATGCGGGGATTGTTGCCGTCAACAGCGCGATTTTTGTAATTGTTTGCCAGACGCCAGGAGTTTCATTTCTCACCGTTGGTGGTGCCATGCCCATAATTAACTCTCCATGATTTGTTTACTGCGGACTTTTAGAAAACGCTTTCTCGATTTGAGAAACGTTTCCGAGAACAGGAATATGCATACGACTGAATGCGGGATAAAAGCTCCAACGCAATATAGCAGGATTGCACCAGAGCTTTCCATTCTGAATATTTTTGCTAAGGAATGTCTTATGGTTTGGGCTTAGGCGATGTGGGTTCGTCGACTTTGAGGATTTGATCGGCGTGAACATTTTCCAGTGTCTGGATGATTCCGCTCGGCCATTGAATTCTTATGGTTTTCACGATGGTTTCGGCGCCAAGGCCGAAGTGGGCTCGCTTGTCGCTGGAGGACAGATAGCTGCCCGCGGTTGAGACGGTGGTGAGCTGAGAGCCCGCAGCAGTGGTGATTTTGATCTCGGCTCCGATGCCGTCGCGGTTGCTGCGATGGCCTACGAGGGAGATTGAGAGCCAGTGGTTGTCGGTTGCCGTCTCGTTGTGCAGCACATAGGCGGGGCCGTCGTTGGTGGTGACAACGGCATCGATGCGGCCGTCATTGTCGATATCGCCGATGGCCATGCCGCGTGCTGCCCAGGCCTGATGGAAGATTTCGCCTGACTGTGCGGACACATCTACAAAGCCTTTGCCTGTGTTGCGGGCCAGAAGCATCGGCTCCTTGTAGTGGAGTTGAGGGTAGTTGAGCTCGATGGTATCGAGATCGTGGCCTTGAGCGATGAGGAGATCTTTGCGGCCGTCGTTGTCGTAGTCGAGAAAGCGGATGCCCCAGCCGGAGTGTAGCAAGGTCATGCCGCCAAGGCCACTGATGTAGCTGTCGTACGAAAAGCTGGAGTCACCGTTGTTGTGGTAGAGGGCGTACTTTTGGTTTGCGAGATTGGTGATGACAAGATCGGGCAAGCCGTCATTGTCATAGTCCTGGAAATCAACGCCCATGCCGGCGTAGGTGCGGCCGTCACCATCCACAGCGATCTCCGACTGCAGGCCGACTTCCTCGAAGGTTCCGTCGCCTTTGTTGCGATAGAGAAACTCGAGCATGGAGTCGTTGGCCATGACGATGTCTATTTTGCCGTCGCGATCGAAGTCGGCGATGGCGATGCCGAGGCCTTTGCCGGGCTTGGCCAGTCCGGCTTTGGCGGTGATGTCTGTGAAGGTTCCGTTGCCGTTGTTGTGGTAGACGAGAGGAGAGACGGCGGGGAAGATGTCGGGATGGCAGTAGGAGCGGTAGCCTTCGCGATGTTCTCCACACCAGACGTCATCGAAGTTCCATTGGAGATAACGAAGAACGACAAGATCGAGGAGGCCGTCGTTGTCGAGATCGACCCAGGCGGCGGATGTGGACCAACCGTCGCCACCGGTGCCGGATTTCTCAGTGACATCGGTGAAGGTTCCGTTGCCGTTGTTGTGATAGAGCCGGTTGCCTCCGTAGGCAGTGACGTAGAGATCTTCGTATCCGTCGTTGTCGTAGTCGGCCACGGCGACTCCCATGCCGTAGCCGATTCCTTGTAGACCGGCCTTCTCTGTAACATCTTCGAAGGTGCCGTCTTTCTTTTGATGAAAGAGACGGTTCCAGAATTTGGGGTCGGTCTTTTGAGGGATAGCGTCCTTGGCCATGGGATCGATGAGCGCTGCTCCGTTGACAAAGAAGATGTCCAGCTTGCCGTCGTTATCGTAGTCAAAGAGAGCGACGCCGGAGCCCATAGTCTCAGGAAGATATTTCTTTGCCGTGTGCGACGCCTGGCCTGTAAATGCTACGCGGCTTTTGGTGGTGATGTCGACAAAATTGCCTGGGGTAGCAGTTGACTGCGGCAGGGCAGGGGAGCCATCTGATTTTGCATTTGCCGGGAGAGGCACCTGAGCAAGGGCGGAACCGCAAAGTGGCATCCAGGTAAAGTAAAGCAAGCTGATGGCAAGGCGAGCAACGATCAGGGTAGGGGTTTTATTTGCCATAACAACAGACCATCCTAGAAAAGGCCGCAGATCGAGATTCGTGCGACGAAGGCGAGAGTGAGCGGCTCAAACGCTGAAGAGGGATTCGTCGGAGTGTAACTTCGTACCTTCCGCCCTCGACAATAACCGGGACGATCTGGCCCGTTTTGTTGATGGTAAATTTCTCCTTTTGCGCCTATTGGGTCAGTGTACCTGACCATGAGGAAGGTATGTCAGCTCAGGCTGAAAGGGGAATCGCTTGGCTTTCTTCGATTGCGACATTGCCATGGTTAGCCCACGTTGAGGTAGTATCTTCGTGTGCCGGGACATGAACGCCGGGCTGAAAGATCTACAGATGACGTTTTTCCCGAAAGCTGCAGGCCCCTGGCTCCTGTACAGACATTTGAAGCGACTGGCGCCACTTCTGGGATTGTGGACCTGCACTGTGCCTCAGGCTTTGACGCAGATATCTGCCGGGGTTTCGAACGAAACCCAGCTCTCCTCGGTGCAGTATGGCTTAGACGGTGCGAAGCAACTTATCGCGGTGGGTGAGTTCAGGAAAGCGGAAGTGCTTTTGCGTGCATACCTTGGTACGGATGAGCGGTCCGGTCCGGCGCGGTTTATGTTGGCCAATGTTCTGCTCCGTCTCAATGAACCCAAGGAATCCTTGGCGGAGTACACTCACGCTGCGCAGCTACAGAGGCCTTCCGCGGAAGATTTAAAGAATGTGGCGCTCGATTATGTGCTTCTCGAAGACTATGAAGACGCTGAAAAGTGGATGAAGCGTTCTGTCGAGATGAATGAAAAGGATCCAGGCGCCTGGTATGGACTGGGTCGCATACTTTATACAAAGCAGCGTTTCCAGGATGCGGCAAATTGTTTTGAAAGGACTTTGGCACTGGATCCGATGAGCGTGAAGGCCGAAGATAACCTCGGCCTTGCATATGAGGGCCTTAATCGTACGGAAGATGCGATCAAGTCATACCGCGCAGCGCTTGCGCTGGAGCAGAATTCCAAGGAATCCAGTAGTGAACAGCCGATGCTGAATCTGGCGATCATACTTATCCATCGCGGACGTGCCGAAGAAGCCCTACCTTTGTTGATGAAAGCGTCGTCAATTGCGCCGCGCGATCCGAAGATCCGAGAGCAACTAGGTCACCTCTACCTGCAGCAGGGGATGTTGGCTGAGGCGCAGCATGAATTCGAGGAGACGGTCGCCCTCTCCCCGGATAGCTCTGCGTTCCACTTTCTTCTGGGACAGGTTTATCGTCGTCAGGGATTGAATGAAAAGGCGAAAACAGAATTTACCCGAGCAGCGGAACTCAATGGCTCCCATTCGACGAAGGACAAAGATTAGGTGCGCGATCCAAAGCGGCTACTTGCCGCGCGTGTCCAGATTAGTTGCCGGGTGATTAGCGTACGCTCGGTAAACGGTTGCCAATAGGGCAAGCAACTAGCAAGTGGATCAACGGGCTTTTCAAGAGAGCTCCTCCACGAGTGAGACCCCATCAAAAGCCTTTGGAATCCGGGTTGAAAAGAAATCCACCATTTGATTGAGAAAAACGCTTGACAACGTTAATTACAGTTCAGTAGGCTTCGGGGCGATCACCAAACAAGTAATTTTGTTAATTTTGAGAAAACGATTTCTGTAAAAGATGTAATCGATATTAAGCGGTAACACTTTTAGGGAGCCTAATGAGAAAGTCTGTAAGAGTAGCCCAGTTTGTCTGTTTGTTAGTGATAATTGTGTTCTCAGTTGTCGGAGTTTCTTCCGCACAATCGACACGCGGAGAACTTGCCGGTAGTATCACAGATTCTTCGGGTGCTTTGATTCCTGGTGCACATATCGTTGCTGTGAACAGCGACACCGGGGCTAAGAGTGAGACGACCTCAACATCTTCCGGTGCATATCACTTTACGGAGCTGTCGATCGGACGCTACTCCGTCAGTGTTACGGCCCCCGGCTTTTCTGTCGCGGTCAACAATGGTGTGCAGGTGACCGTTAACAGCACATCCTCGCTTAACGTGATCCTCAAGGCGGGTGCTGTGACCGAGTCGGTTACCGTGGACGCCAGTGGAGCGAGAATCGAGACGGAATCGTCTGATATTGGCGGAACAATTTCGGCAAAACAGATCAACGACCTGCCACTGGCAATTCAGGGTGGTGTCGGCGCCATGCGTTCGCCTGAAAATTTTGCATTTCTGGTACCTGGTACGACGGGTCCAGGTGCTGGCGGTCCCCAGGGGCTCAATGGCAACGGCGTCTTCTTCGCCAAGCTGGGAGGCGGACAGAGCTTTGGCGCGGAAATCTTGCTGGACGGCGCTAGTGTCACCAGAAGCGAGAATGGTTCATCCTTTGACGAAACCTCACCCTCGGTCGAATCCCTGCAAGAGTTCAAGGTCACAACAGCGACGCCGACAGCGGAGTTTGGCAGGACGACCGGAGGGACGGAGAGCTTCGTCACCAAAGGTGGAACCAATCAATTTCACGGAACTGTTTTTGATATCTTTCACAATGATGCCCTCAATTCCAATGGTTGGTTTGAGCACGGTCTTCGGAGCCAGTGCGCTCCCACTGATACAGACTGTCTGAAGAAGTACAAAACGGGACTCGACAGAAAGAATGACTTTGGTGGATCCCTCGGCGGACCTCTACGCATTCCCCATCTTTATAACGGAACAGATCGCACATTTTTCTTCTTTTCGTGGGAACAATTCCGACAGAAGCTGAGCGCAGTCACCCAGGCAACCGTGCCTACCGCTAGTGGAGGCACAACAGGTCTGGGAGAGCGCGGCGGAGACTTCTCGGCTGTGCTGGGTGGGCCGACGTCTGTTATCAATCCATGTACTGGGCAGCCCGTTTTGCAGAATCAGATCTTCGATCCAGACACGACTTCAAGCGCGGTCACGGCAACGAACCCTAACGGTGTCCCCTGCCGTCAGCCCTTTGCCGGCAACATAATTCCGCAAGGCAGATTTAGTCCGGCGGCTCAGAAGCTAATTGCGGCATTGCCCGCTCCAAATCAGGCATCTACGCCAAACGCTCCCTATGGGTTCTTCAATAACTACTCGAATAGAGGTTCGTATCCCGTCCTGAACACGACCGAGACGATCCGCATCGATCAGTCCATCTCGGAGAAGAGCAAGCTCTGGGCCTCCTATAGCGTTCGCGATAACGTAAGAACCGGCGTAGACAACCTTCCAAAGCCATTGAGTGGGACTGTGCCACAGGACTTCAACACGCACTACACCCGCGCGGGTTGGGACTATACCTTTACGCCGAACCTGCTGAACCACATCAATCTGGGCTACAACCGGACCAACAGCTTGAACTATGCACAGACCATCGGCGGACCGAACTATGCTGCCGAAGCAGGAATCGGAAACATCGTTGCGAATGCTTTTCCTGTCATCAACTTTGATGGTCTCGATAGCTTTACTACCTACGGGAACGGACAGAATGGCGACAATATTGATAATGGCATCCGTGCCAATGACAGCGTAAGCTGGCAAAAAGGCCGTCACAGCTTTAAGTTTGGTATCGATTTCCGCTACCAGCAATATTCAACGCTCCAGAAATCGGTTCCCAGCATCAACTTCCTGCGCAGTCAGACCGATGTAGGGCGACTTCCAAATGTTCCGCAATTCCAAAGCGGCAACAGTTTCGCCAGCTTCTTGCTTGGTCAGGTGGATAACAGTGCGCAAACCGCTTATATTCACTCGCCCCGCTGGAATTCACATTTCATCGGCGGATTTGTTCAAGACGATTTCAAGGCGACCCAGAACCTGACGCTAAACCTTGGTATTCGCTACGACGTGGATTCGCCACGGCATGAAGCGGAAAATAATACGTCGAACTTTAGTCTTACGGCGCCTGATCCACATGCGAATAATCTTCCCGGAGCACTGGTCTTTGGCAAGACGTGCAACTGCAATAGTGCCTGGGCAGACACCTACTTCAAAGACATTGCCCCGCGTGTAGGTTTTGCCTATGTGCTTCCTGGGACTAGCGGAAAAGCCGTACTGCGTGGCGGAGGGGCTCTGCTCTTTGGACCACTGCAATACACCGACTTCGGTTCTGCTATGACAGTTGGATATACCGTGCCTATCAGTACCGGCTCGCCCGACGGATTTACGCCTGCCTTCAAACTGGATAGCGGCTTTCCACAAGCATTTCCTACGGCTCCGAACCTGGATCCGGGGCAACTGGATAATGGCAACTTCGCAGCAGTTGGTGGGTCCTTTATCAGTAAAGACATGGGACGCCCGGCCATGACGACCAACTGGAGCTTGCAGTTGCAGGATGAGTTGGCTCAGGATCTTATTCTGACGGTCGGCTACGTAGGCCAAACGGCACAGAACCTGCGTTCAGCATTGCAAAATATCAATAATATCCCGCTCAGCGCGTTCTCCTATGGCGATCATCTAACCCAAGATACCGTCTCTGCAACACATCCGGCGGATGGTATAAGTGCGCCTTACCCGACGTTCAATCAACAGCTCTACCGGGCACTCCGACCATTTCCACAATACGACTACATCGCAACCGACTGCTGCCTACAAAACGTAGGACACTCTTCCTACAATGCCATGGTCGTTTCGTTGAATCGGCGATTCCGTCAGGGATTCAATCTTCAAACCTCCTATACGTGGTCCAAGAATCTGACGGATGCCGATTCCGCGCTGCCCAATCTTGCCCCGGGTGCGCTACAGCAAGATCAGAATATCTACGATCACCGCATGGAGAAGTCTGTCAGTATTTCAAACATTCCCCAGACGTTTGTGGTTAGTTATATTTACGAACTTCCTTTCGGGAGAGGGCGCAGATGGCTCAGTCAAAATAGAGCTCTTGATTATCTGGTCGGCGGATGGCAGATAGGTGGCATCCAACGTTATCAGAGCGGCCAACCTGTATCGTTCGGATGCGCAACAGGAATACCCGGGTACCAGAATTGCATCCGCTTTTCTAGGGGTGGCGCAACTAATATCTCCAGTGGAAAGGACAAGTTGCATTCAAGTAGCTTCAACGGACAGTCATGGTTCAATCCTGCTTACCGGCCACCTAGTGATGATGGTAAAGACCCTGGCGTGCCTTTGAGTCAAGCCGGGTTTGTTGATAACAATCGTTACTTCCGCAACCACGGAGCATTCACTCTCGGTCAAGGAGTCGACCGAGTCACTTCAAATGTAACCAGCCCAGCGTATCTATCGGAAGATTTCAGCTTGCTCAAGAAGATTCCGATTACCGAGGGCGTTCGCTTCGAGTTGAAGGCGGAAGCGATCGACGCTTTCAATCGCCACAACTTTAATATCCCTGATCTGGTGCCAAGCGATCCCAGCTTTGGAATTCCGCAATTTGGATCGGTCGATTTGGGACCACGAGTCATCCAACTCACCGGACGTATCAGTTTCTAGCGCTTTGGGAAAGAACCGAGAGAATTGGGCTTGGTTCTTTCCCGTCGTGTTTCTGATATGGGAATGGATTACAGAAATAGATTATTGACAATAAATAGTTTTGCCATCTGAGAGTCAAGCTACTTTTGACTCTCATTTTCTTTTTATCAATGGATAGTTGGAGGTGAGAAGCAAGAGGTCGTTTACGAATTAGGTGCTGATAAAATTAGTATCGAATTGCGAACCGTTTTATGGGGCTCGAAACTTATGTTGATCGTCGAAGTCCTTCTGCTGTCGATGTTGGCCGCCGCGCCTCAGGCTTCGTCTACTGTTTCGGAACAAAGCTCCATCGACCAAGCGAATAAGCTGCGCGAGAGCGGAAAACTGAATGAAGCGCGCGATGCTTTTGAGAGTGTACTCACCGCCCATCCCAATAATGCAGTGACCCAGGATGGTGAGGTTCAAGTAAGTGAACGCCTGGCGCTGAATGCACGAGGCGCAGGACGCATGGATGAATCTCTCGCCGATTTATTGCGTGCCCAGAAGCTAGCACCTGAAAATACAAGATTGCTATTTGACCTTGGGGTTCTAGAGGATGAGATGCAACTCTATCTGGATGCGGATAAAACCCTCGCACACCTCGAAAGTCTCAAGCCGGACGATCCCAATATTCTTTATGCCGTGGCCCGCGTCAAGCTTGATCTCGGGCAACTTGCACAAGCTGGAGAAAAAATGAGTGCGTATTTGAAAATTCGCTCGAATGACGCTTCTGCCCACTTTGGAATGGGGCGAATCTACCAGCAGGGACTTCAGTTTGAGAAGGCAAAAGCAGAGTTTGAACGCTCAATTGAACTTCAGCCACGCCAAACGGAGGCCTATTTTCAGCTTGGAGATATTGAAATTGAGCAGAAAAATTACCAGGATGCTGTTACTAACTTTAGCAAGACGCTTCTGGGTAATCCGAAACATGGGGGGGCGCTTACGGGCACTGGGATTGCATATTACAGGCAGAAGCAATATGACAAAGCCGTGCGGTTTCTTGAAGAAGCTACTCATGCTGCTCCTGAATATCAACCCGGCCATTATTATCTGGGTCTAACCTTGGCTCGCCTTGGAAAAGAAGAAGAATCTCAGCGTGAACTTACAATCGCAACTAGCTTGGCAGAGAAGGACAACAAAAAAGGAGCTAATCGCCTTCGGTTAGTTACACCTGATCCTAACCTTGATACATCTCATTAATTTTTTTCCGGAAGACGCGAACTATATTTTTTATGAAAATTAGCAGACGTAATTGTACGTGTATCAGCTTGGCTGGTGCGCTCCTGGCCGTAACCAGTACTTTGTTCCTAGAAGCACAAAGCAAGCCGGAACAAGATGATGGACAGGTTATGAAATTGATGCAGCTTGGCAGTGATGCGATACATCAAGGTAATGTTGCTGATGCGGAGCGTTACTTCAGACAGGTAACCCTTGTTTCGCCCCAACTGGCGGATGCTTATCTGGGACTTGGCCTGACACAAATGCGCGAAAATAAGGCTCTGGATGCCAGCAAATCGCTTGGAAAGGCAATCGAACTGAATCCTCAGTTGCTTGGCGCCCACATGTTTCTCGGTATAGCCAAGTATCAGTTGTCCAGATTTGATGACGCGAAGAAAGCTCTTCAAGATGAGATCACGCTTCAGCCAAAAAACACTGAAGCACTTACGTGGCTGGGTATAGTTGAACTTGGATCCGGACGCCCTGACTTGGCGGCTGCCCCTTTAGATCAGGCAGCTTCCCTTAGACCAAATGATCCAAATATTCTTTACTATCGGGGACGAGCCCATACTCTTATTGCAGAGCAGAATTATCAGGCTCTCTATCGCCTTGATCCCGACTCGTGGTATGTTCATCGCGCCCTTGCGGAGAGCCTTTCAGCATCTGGGCAACCGGAAAAGGCCATTGCGGAATACGAAGCGGCAATTCAGAAACAGCCTGGCAATCCAGACTTGTATGAGTCTCTGGGAGAATTAGATCAAAAGGTGAGCCGATTTGAAGATGCATCAAAAGCTTATCAAGAGGAACTCAAGCTGAGTCCGGAAAATGGGATTGCTCTCTACAATTTGGGAAAGATTGGAGTTGAAACGGGCGCCCCCGCAACTGGTGTGGCTATGCTCCGACGGGCAGTAGATGCACATGCAATTGCTGCGCCTACCTACTTCTATCTCGGATTAGGACTGTCCAAACTGGGTAAGAATGAGGAAGCTGGGAGTTGGCTCGAGAAATCGTTGGCGGAGAAGCCTGCGGAGTTTATTAAGCAAAGCGTCTACTACGAATTAGTTCGTGTGTACCAGAAGCTAAATCGGAAAGAGGACTCGGAGCATGCTCTGGAGGAATTGAAAAGACTAAAGGCCGAGGCTGCCAAGAGCATTTCCAATCGTCAGTAAACCGGAAGGGCATTGCGTCGTCTCGAGCTAGACTTGCTTGGCTCTGCGTAGATTCTTCATAGCGTCACGAGGAAAGTCCGTAGACTCTCTAGCGATTAACTCCGTTCGGATGTTGTACTCACGTTTCTGAGAGAAATGCTCCGACTCCTCGACGTGTGACCGTAAGGCAGCAAAGGCCGAATGCGCCAGTTCAAAGCGGGACATTTGAATTGTAGTAAGGGGAGGGATCGTAACTTCTGCGATATGAATGTCATCGAAACCAATGACAGAGAAATCGTCTGGGACGCGCAGGCCTGCACGATAAAGTCCGTGCAGGACACCAATCGCAGTCATGTCGTTGGAACACATAACCGCCGTCGGCATTGGTTTGGCTTTCAAAAGCTGCTCCATTGCTGCTATACCACCTTCGAGCGTGTGATCTCCTTCAATAATCCACTTTGGAGTTGGGACGATACCACATTCCTTTAACGAGGAGGAGAAAGCGCCCAAGCGGGATTGGGCAGAGTGCAGTTTTATCGGCCCTGTGACGAAGGCGATTTTTCTGTGTCCCATAGCGACCAGATGCTGCACCCCTTGGCGGATGCCGTGTTGATAGTCAACTTTGAGCAGGCTTATCCCGGGGCCTTCAGGTGCTACGTCAATAAACACCATCGGAATTTTACGTTTTGCGATCTGATCCAAGAGAGGCTCTTCGATTCCGAATGTCATGATGGCTACGCCATCTACCTTGCGTTCGAGCATCCTCCGGATGCAGAGCGACATCCGTTTATGGTCATAGTTGGTTGAACTAACGAGAATTTCGTAGCCGTGCTCAACTGCTATGTCCTCAAATCCCTGAATCAACTCTGGGAAAAATGGATTGGTGATGTCGGAGACGATCAAGCCAAATAGGCGACTGCGGCCCGAGCCCAGAGCGCGAGCCTGAGTATTGGGAAAATACTCGAGTTCATCGATGACCTCACGTACGCGCTTAGCCAGCTTCGGATTTACCGTAGCTACATTGTTGATTGTGCGGGAGACAGTAGCTATCGAAACCTTGGCAAGACGCGCGATCGTGCGCATGTCCATGCGTTCGGATGTCTTCTCTTCTCTATTTTTCGAAGGGTTTGATTTTTTGTCCGCCATTAATTTATTCCTGAAATTACGCTTTCAGAGTAGTGCTCAAGGATACCTGCGTTTGTACGAACTCTACTGTAGGTATACGAACTTTACTACTAGGGTAGACAATCTACCCTGCCAGACCTCTTCATGGTGAGTTTCTACTGCTCGAGAGCGGCGCGCGGCCATCCTCCGGTCCAATCAATAGTAGAGAGTTGCATCGAAGGCTTACCTGTCTTCGAGTCATAGGCGTGAAAGACGATAAGATCTGGGTTCTGCGAGTCCAGATAGATGCTTTCACCACCTGGGCCGAGCCAGCGTGCATTGGCCTTCAGTACTTCAGTGCCGCCCCCATTGGTGAGATCTTTTCCTTCGACGTCCAGATACGGGCCAGTTATGAACTTCGATCTTCCCACCATGGTCTTATAGGTGCTCTTCAGGCCACGGCAGCATAGGTCCCACGATGTAAAGAGGTAGAAATAGCCATCGTGATGTACAAGAAAAGGGGCTTCAATCGCCTCCCAATCCGGCGGGAGACCTGGAGGAGCGCTCGGAGCATCTGTCGGTTTCGCCCGTCGCGCCAGGGAATAAGTTGTGCTGTCTGCCTCTGATAACAAACCTGCAGCGTTGAGTCGGCGCATCTTAATACCATCCCAGAAGCTGCCGAAGGCGAGCCATGCACCGCCCTTGCCATCGAGTATGAAGTTGGGATCGATGGCGTTGAAATTATCTCCGGCTTTTGATTCAAGCACTAATCCCTTGTCCACCCACTTAAAGTCGGGACTGGCAGGGTCAAGGGTTTTGTTGGTAGCCAAAGCTATCCCCGAGGTATTTTTGCCGAAGAGAGAATAGGCATAGTAAAGCCGGTACTCGTGATTGACGTATGAAATATCCGGGGCCCATAGATCTTTGGTTCCGGGGCTTCGCTCGAGAATCCATGAGGGGATGACGTCGAAGACGTGACCGCACAGGTTCCAATGCTCGAGATCATTCGAACAGCGCACCGCAAATTGACCGCCTCCAGGAGCTTTACCTGTGGCAAAGACATACCAAGTCTTCCCTTCTTTCATAAGGGAGGGATCGTGTGTTCCGGCAACATCCCCAAAGAGGGTGTAGGCATGGGGATTCTGAGCGGAGCAGATACTCGCGGCCAAAGCAAATGATGAAAGTACAGTGGCAATCTTCCACCCTCGGATCATGTACAGCTCCCTTTGAGTATGCGACGAGATCATTCAATTCCCCGACGTATCACGCCAATACATGCGATGCGCCTCAAGATCGTGCGTCCGATGCGATCCTTCTGAGTTCCGGAAGCAGCATACCAAGGTGTACTCCCTCAGCGACCGGTCGGCCCAAAGCGAAATAGGCTTTGCGGTACATCTGATAAAGCTGGTTGTAAACGGCGACTGCGGCTGGTTGCGGGACGTAGGTGCGATACGGCAGGCAAATGGCCTTTTGGGCCTCTTCAATCGTTTCGAATGCGCCAGCAGCGAGGAGCGCGAAGATTCCGGAGCCAAGGCTGGTTGGTGTGCCATCGGGCACCAGCACAGGCTTACCGAGAACGTCGGCATAAATCTGGTTAAGCACAGAGTTGATTTGCGGGATGCCGCCGGCGTTGATGACACGTTGTACGGGAACGCCGTGATCAGCCAGTCGCTCCAAAATAATGCGTGTGTGAAAAGCGGTTCCTTCAATCGCGGCGTACAGTTCATCCTGCGCTGTATGCAGAAGATTCCAGCCAAATGTGACGCCGCCGAGATCGGGATTGACGAGCACAGTACGATCGCCATTGTCCCAACTAAGACGGAGCAGTCCTGTCTGTCCGGCGCGGTAGTCTTCCAATCCCCTCGCAAGCTCGCTGACCTTCATTCCCGCACGGCGCGCAATTGCTTCAAAGATGTCGCCTGTTGCAGAAAGGCCTGCTTCAATCCCGGTGTAGCCCGGATGCACACTGCCTGGAACTACACCACAGACACCAGGAACAAGCTCCGTTTTCCTCGCCATGGCAATGATACAAGTGGATGTTCCAACGACATTAACCACGTCTCCTTCGCGACAGCCCGCACCGATGGCATCCCAATGAGCGTCAAAAGCTCCAACTGGAATCGGGATGCCGGACCGCAGGCCTAGTTCTGCAGCCCATTTTTCAGAAAGTGTACCGGCAATCGACTTGGATGGTAGGTACTCGCCGCCGATCTTCTCCCGTATGCCGTCAAATAGGGGGTCGATCTTAGATAAAAATGATTGCGGCGGAAGACCTCCCCACTTGGGATTCCACATCCACTTGTGACCCATCGCACAAATGCTGCGCTTTACCTTTGCGGGATCGGTAACGCCGGTCAGTGTTGCTGCAACCATGTCGCAGTGCTCAAGTGCAGAGGCAAAGCGCTCGCGCTTATCTGGATTGTGCCGCAGCCAATGCAGCAACTTGGCGAAGCCCCACTCGTGCGAGTACACCTCTCCGCACCAATGGATTGCCTCGAGGTTTTCAGCCAGGGCAATCTCGGTGATCTGGCGGGCTTCTTCGTGGGCGCGATGGTCGCACCAGAGGTAATAGTCATCGAGCGGCTGCATCGCCGCATCAACGGGAATGACACTTGAGCCAGTAGTGTCAAGGGCAATGGCGACGACATCCTGGCCGTTGATGTTGCTCTCGATCAGAGCTTGACGCGTGGCGCGTACCAGAGCGTTCATCTGGTCGACATGAGACTGCGTGGCGTAATCAGGATCATCCCTCTTACGTTTCAGCGGATATTCAGCAGACGACGTTCCCATACGTCCACGTTCACTATCGAGTAGTGTTACACGGACACTTAATGTTCCGAAATCAACTCCAGCAACAATCGCCACAAGCAGCTCTTTCTAGGTTTTGTTAATAGCGCGTCTGCGATTCAAACTATTATTAGTTGAACTACAGAACACGGATGAATCCCTGCAGTCGGTTCTAAGATGGACCGTTTGCGGGCATCTTAGAACATAGCGCTCATGCGAGAAACCGTTTACCCAAAATCAGTTTTATAGACATGAAGACGCTTTTGTCAATCTTTACCTCAGATATATCTGTGCAATCTAAGACTGCTTCATTTTGTCCATTAGTTTTCTTCGATGTTCGCTCTTGTCGATCTCATGTACCCATCCATCCTCGATCATCAGAATGCGATCGGCTTCCTGAGCCAGGCGATCATCGTGCGTGACCATGATGAACGCAACTCCGTTCTCGCGGTTCATCTCGCGCATAATATTAAAGACCTCGTCTCCGGAGCGACTATCCAGATTTCCCGTAGGCTCGTCTGCCAACACAATCTTCGGCTGGTTTGCCAGGGCACGAATGATCGCACAGCGTTGGTTCTGGCCACCGCTCATCGTGTCCGGGCGCTTATGGATCTGCTGGGAGAGTCCCACTCGATCAAGCAATGCGATGACACGGTCACGCTCAGCATCGGTGGCCTCTCCTCTGCGGATCGTAATAGGAGTGAGCGCGTTCTCAAGGCAACTCAGCTCGTCCAATAGATAGTGGAATTGAAAGACGAAACCGACGACCCGGTTTCGCAGCGCTGCGAGGCCATCTTCTGTGAGCGTTGCAATGTCGACACCGTCGATCAGCACGCTGCCTTCCGTCGGCACATCGAGTGCCCCCAGGATGTTCAGCAGAGTGGATTTGCCGCTTCCGGATTGTCCGATGATGGCGATGAATTCCCCGGATCGTATCTCGATGTCGATGCCATGCAGGACTGGCGTAGCGATCCTTCCGAAGTAAGTTTTCTTCAGTCCGCGGGTTTCGACAACGATCTGTCGAGTTTGCCGGCCGTTGATTGCCACAGTATTCATCAGGTATCGTGGCCTCTTCTAGCGCATGACATCCACAGGGTTCATCTTCGCAGCGCGGCGAGCCGGAAACAACGCAGCTATGACAGTCGAAAGGATTGCCGCAACTACTGCGCCAATAATGTAGACGGGCAAAATTGCTACAGGAAATAACTGTTCCGGGGCATGTCCCGGGCGCGCTGTAGGTTGAAGCGGAAGACCGACGAGATAGACGATTGTAGTTCCAAGGATGGCCCCGCTTAGGCTTCCTGCAATTGCGATCGCCAGTCCTTCTAGAGTGAACACTTTGAGGATCTGGCGGCGGGTTGCCCCGATGCTCTTCAGAATTCCAATCTGTTTGGACTTTTGCAGCACCGACACAATCAATACAGAAGCGATGGCAAAAGAGGATGCGATCAGGCTGAAGCCAGAGATCAGGTAGGCAGAGGCAGCCTGCATCGTCAAAGAGGACACAAAACTCGGAAATTCGCGGGACCAGGAGCGAGCCTGATAAGGCACCAGGCTTTCAATGCGATCGGCAACTTCATCGGACTTAAAAAGCTCATAGACCTTCACGAGGATGACATTGACGGAGTTTCCGACTCCGAAAAGGCTTTGGCCGGTGCGGAGCGTTACGAAGGCTCCGCCTCGCCCTCGACCGCCGCTGTATATGCCCGCGATAGTCAATGGCTCTGCGTTGCCGGTGCTGGATGTGACGCGAATGCGGTCGCCCACGGAGACAGCCAGGTCTTTCGCCAGTTCATAGTCGATCACGACCTCATCGCTTGCCAGCCCCACATATCTCCCGGCGATGAGATTCTTCGTTACAGGGGAAACTTCGTCCTGCTGGGCTGGATCCGCGCCCGTTATGCTTACCCCAATTGGATTGCCGCCTCTCGATGCGAAGCCCTGGTTCTGAACGGCCGGAAGTGCAATACGGACGTTGGGCAATTTACGAACGAGGTCAACAACGTGCTGCCAGTCGTCGATGTTTTTAAGTTGAGGAGCCTGCTTCTCAATTCGGCTGCCGCTCATGGCAGAGCCCAACTCCTGCAATTCGGAGAGCGGCACTGGCTCCAAGTCCTTCACCTTGACCGTTACATGCGGAATGGATTCCGTCAGAGTCTCCGTTAGCTTCTTGCGCATTCCGAAGATAAGAGCAGTCAAAAAGATAATAACGATCACACCTGCCGCAACAGCGCCAACTGTCAGGAGAGTTTGACCGCCGCCTGTCAGCAGATGGCGCAGTGCAAGCCTCGCTTCAAATCGCCATTTGAGGGGAACAAACGAGAGCGAGCTCATTCGCGTTGCCTTTGGACTCGGACAGGATCGCCGGCAGAGATGCCTGACGGATTCACGATCACCGCGTCGTTGCTTGTGATGCCATCGGAGATTGGGATGCCTTGTGCCGTTGCCGCACGAGTGAGGACTACTCTCTCGATCGCATGGCCATCCTGTGCAACCAGAACGACAGAGCGACTCCCTTGGCGAAGAACCGCGGTAGATGGAACGATCAACCTGTCGACCTTCTCATTTGTAACCAGGTTTACATTGATGGTCTGTCCCGGTCGCAGCCAGTTGGGAGGGTTTTCTGGCGTGATCTTGACCGTGACAATGCCACGCGCCTGATCTACGGCAGCTCCAATGTCGCTCAGGCGTCCTTGAAAACTATTGCCACCAAAAGTCGAGGAACTCAGGATGGCGACCTGACCTAAGTCAAGATCAGCGAGATTATTTTCATCAAGATCGACACGAATCTCAAGACTGTCACTGATGAGATCAACGACGCCTGCGGCACCTACCGTCTGTCCCAGTTCCGCGTTGATCGCAGTTACAACTCCCGCAAAAGGTGCCCTAACCGTCGCATCCTTCGTCTGGTGCTTGGCAACCTGAAGGGCCTGCTCGGCTTCGGCCAATTCGCCGCGTGCAACCTGTACATCCTCAGGCTGAGGCTTGCTCTTCAGAGTCTGAAGCTGTGCCTCGCGGACTTTAACGGTTGCCTTCGCAGTACGCGCGCGCGCTTCGATGCTCTGGAGATTTGCCTGCGCAGTATCGAATTCGCTTCTGGCGATCAGGCCTTGATCCAGTAACTGCTGGCTGCGTGAGAACTCTTTCTTCGCAAGCTGTAAATCAGCATTCGCCTGGGCAACCTGAGCCCGCGCTTCAGTTACCTGATGAAGAGCTTCATCGAGTTCGGAGCGTAAGGGTGGTTTTGAAGCCTGCGTCAGGCGGGCACGCGCTGTCTCCACCGCCATCTGGGCCTGCACTTTCTGTTGTTGCGTAACGTTGTTCTTAAGCGTTGCCAGCGCCTGTCCTGCGTTCACGCGGTCGCCTTCTTTCACGAACAGATGTTCCACCGTTCCTGAAAACTGGGCGCCAATAGCACTCTCTCTTATACCGCCAACCCTGGCGCTGCTGGCAATAGTTTCTGTTAGAGAGACCGGTGTTGGATGAGTCACAGCGACCAGGTTGGGGCGGCGAACAAACCATAGAGTTACTGCGATAATCGCCGCCAGAAGGCAACCGGTCATCAGCCACGCAGTCAACTTACTCCGTTTTCCAGATTGAGCCACTCAGATACCCCCCAACAGAGCATCGATAGGTTTGCTTTTACATCCACATACCGCAGAGTTCGGGGCATGCATGCGGCACTTGGCATCTTGAGTAGTACAGCCGGCTATGTCGCCGAATCGAAAGCTGGGTTTCGAGCTAATCCAATAAAGTTACGCTGCCAGTTTCTAGATCATAGTATCCGGCAACAACCTTGATCTTTCCTTCTTTCACCATGCCCGAGATGACGGTCGACCCTTGCCGGAGAATTGCGGCCTGAATCTTCGCATTCGCTTTGGTTGCAGCCACAACGTCAGTGCCAGCCTGATCAACTGCAGGCCGAATATGCGGGAATAGCGAGCTGATCTGTCCGGGAACTTCGGTGCCCGCTATAGCCGCCTTTACTGCTCCACACCCGGCGTGCCCCAGTACCATGATTACCCTTGCTCCCAATACTACCGCGCCGAATTCGAGGCTGCCGATGATCTCGGGAGAAACAACATTGCCCGCTACACGTGTAACAAAAATATGACCGATCGTCTGATCGAAGATCAACTCGATTGGGACACGGGAGTCGGCACAGGAGAGTACTGCCGCGAACGGCTCCTGTCCTTCTACTGTATGTTGTCTCAGAATCGCAAGATCTTTTTCGCAATGCGTCATATTGTTCGATATGAAGCGCCGATTGCCGTCCATCAATTCCTGAAGAGCGGCACTGGGGCCGAGCTTCTGTTGCGCAAGCACCGGAGTAGGGAATACAGAGCTCATGGCACCAGTTGTGAACAATCCAGCCAGTGCTCCGGTCATTGTGCTTTGCAAGAAGCGTCGTCTGGAGGAGTTTTCTTGAGGAGACACAACACACTGCCTTGGGATGGGCTCGGCGTTCGTGTCGCAGACTTGGTTCATGTTACGGTGCGTTCCCGCATATGTCATTTTGTGCCTTCTTCTCGATACCTTATCTACCTGTTCCTATAGACCTCTTTATCCGTGAATTTGGAAGAGGCCTATCGAGTTGATGTGACGCTAAAGCCAAGAGGGTCAAGCTAGCTAAGCGGCCGCCAGCTTGCGAGCCTTTATAGCCATCATGAGGCGTGTCATTCCCGTAACAAGCATGCTGATGCCTACAAGCGTTCCTAGTGCCCAGAGAGAACTGGAGGGCCAATGCCTCCATATCATCACTCCGAGTAGCAGGGTTACGATTCCATGCAGTAGGAGCCATTCGGAGCCCTCACTCTTCCGGGCCCAGATGAAGGTGCCGATATCGAAGATTCCTTCAATAAAGAAAAATATCGCGAGGAGGAGGGTTATTTTGGCGAGCCCTAATAAGGGGTTCGCCAGCAGGTAAAATCCCACCACGATATACAAGGTAGCGACAAGAAGCTTCCAAATTGTGCGCCCAACACCTTTTGATTTGAAGGCATATACGAACTGGACAATTCCATCAATAAGAATCAGCCATGAGAGCACTCTGGCAACTCCGAACGAGGCAAGCGCCGGTAAGCTGATGGCAAGTAATCCAAGGACTATCAGGAGAATTGCAAACCAAATGGATGTACCAAAATGATGACGCGGTGTATCCGCTTCTAGGCTCATAATGTGTCTCCTTCAAAGTATTTTGACGACACGTTTTTAGCGGCCAGGTAGAGAAGCTGGTTGCTGCAGGCGGAATTCGAGCAACGTCCCACTGGGGATATTGATCTGTTCTCCCCTCATTAGCAGGGAGGCGCCGCCTCCGGTCGCAGCACCGATCGCCGCTCCCCGCCCTGCGTTTCCTCCGATTGCACCGATCACTGCTCCGAGGCCGGCTCCGCCTGCCGTGCGCCTTGCGGTACCGCCGAGTGCATTGCCGCCCTGAACGCTATAGTCGTTGCTGAGGATCGGGAAGCGCGTGCCATTCACCTGGATGTCGGTCAATTCCAGTGACAGCTCCGATCTTCCGGCTACGCGGCTAGCACCACCTGATGCAATGATTCGGCCAAAAACTAGTGCTCCATCGGGCGCTACGGTTGTGTTTCCGACCACCAGGTTCCCTTGGAGACGGGCTGTAAAGAGAGTACCCGCACGACTGTTACCGCCCGATATCGAATCCACCATGCGGACTACGAGCCGTGTCCCAGCTGGAACAGTCACCATATTTTGTGCCGACATGGCGGTCACAGCGCATAGAAGCAGCAGAAGCGTAGCTGCCGAGGTTTTACGGAATTGCAATAGCGTTTTCATCTCTTAGATCCTTCCTGCCCTAACGTGGCTGTAGGTTAATTCCGCGTCGATCACTATTGATTTGCCGGAAGATTTGAAGACACTTGAAGATCGTGAATGTGCTGCATCTGGCTATCGACTTCGAAGAATTTGGTTGCGATTGTCGGAGATAGAGCCTTCTTCATGGTGTCGTAATACTTCTTCTTCAATTCGGCACGCTGTGCTTCCAGTTCAAGCGACTTACTCATCACCTGATCAGCCTGATCGTCTGATATGTCCTGATATTCTTTGGCGTACTCGGTGGTTATCTGAGCTTCAGCTTCATCCAGTTTTGCTCGTTCCGCTTCATACTCCTTGTAAATCGGCCAGAATGTTTGGGAGTCACTGTCGTTGAGCTTCATGATCGCCTTGACGAGGGTATCCCTCTTCGCATCCACATCGGCTCTGAGAAGCTTCTCGTATGCCTGGATATTTAGTTCCTTGTCGTTAGCCGGTTTTGGGTCTTTGGCGAATGCAAAGTGTGTAGCCAAAAAGGGCAGAGCGACGATGCACGTTAGCAGAGTTCCTCTGATTGATTTCATTTCGTACCACCTTTCAACAAAATTGTGAGAGCGTGCTTGTTCCGATGAATCGGAACGCGATTGTGGCTCTTGTGGTCCTCTGGTTGTAAGACTGCAAGAGCGTCGTGCGGTTGTCATTGTTCACTCGCTGCCGGTACCCATCCGCTATCAGCAGAGAGCAACTCCACACCTGCTAATTCAGTATTTATAGAAAACGATCGCAAGCCTGCCCTTCGGTCCGGTCGAGCCGCAAACTCGAGGAGAAACTGGTTATCGAGGCCATTTTGGAGACGATCCAGAAATGGTCTGAAGCTGACCGGAGCTTGAAGTCCCAGGAAGAAGGCCTCCCCACCTGTCATATCTGACAGCCTGGCTATAGCATTTTGCCCATTGGTCGCCTCCCAGAAATTCCGACGCATATGTCCCACACCTGGTGTGTATAACGCGTAGATGATGGTTCCCGTGCGCTGCGCAACACTAGCTGTGGAAGTCACATCCGGGATTGTATTGAGACCGGGAGAGCGTGTGGTGCGTCTGGCTCGATCAATCCCATCCGTGATCATAACCAACACGCGGCGGTTCGCATGCTGAGGCCAGCGATTCATCAGGTTTGATGCAGAGAGGTAAGGGCTCCCGAACGCCCCGGGATTGCCAAGAGGCAACCGCAATGCGTTGGCGGCCAGAGCATGGTCCGTTGTGAAATTCTGCGCGATCTGAGCTGTAGCATTCCGCATATAACCCACACCGACCGAAGTTGACGGTGGCTGAGCGTTAATAAAGGCGCGTAGATCGTTGAGTTGAGACCCAAGGCTTGAGTCGGCGGCGTCATCGATAAGAATGAACAGATCGAGCCCTGCCGCCGCTCCACGCGCAGGCTCCCATTTTGTCACTTTAAGCGTCTCTCTGCGCTGTCTCACGACAACATCATTACGGCTTACATCTGGTACGCGGCCGTCGCTTAGACCAGATGCGGTTACTGTCATTCGTACAGTAACTGTAGGGCCAGCAGACTCATTCTGTGCATAAATTGCAGGCACACGGGCAAATATCAATATCAAGAAAGTGAGAACTTCGCACTTGATACGGTTTTGTCTCATACGATCCTCCCTCATCTGATCTTCCGCAGCGTCCACACGCTACGCTGAACGGGATTAGTAGAGGCCAGTTGCCCATTGGAGCGGCCATCGAGCGAATCTCCCGTTGAGCCCTTCGTGCCGCGCTGAGTTGAAGCCGCGCTAACTATAAAAATCTTTGGCGTAGGCGGCAATTGGACCTTAGTCCAATCAATGAATCAGGCGTACACAAAAAGTTCCTGGGCCACTGACAGAGGTAACTCCACCCTAAAGACCGATCCTCTTTCAAGTTGGTTATCGAAACTGATTCGGCCTCCGAGAGAGTCAAGGATGGAGCGGCAGATCGAGAGTCCCATGCCGAGACCCTCATGTTTTGTTGTGAAGAACGGCATAAACAATTTCATCTTGTCTCTCTCGGCGATGCCGGGACCGTTATCTTCCACCAGAATAATTCCGCAGTTTACGTCCCTCCCAACGCACGTTGTTACGGTAAGGATTCTTTCGTCCGCTGGCTGGTCGCGCATTGCATCCATACCATTGTTGATTAGGTTTAGAACAACCTGTTGCAACGGAATTTCATCCCCCAATACCTTCGGCGTGTTGGGGGAAAGAACTAATCGAAGTTCGACACCGCGCAGTAGCGCTTCCTTTCTTACCAATCTGATGACACCCGTCGCGATTTCATTGAGATCAACTTCATGACGTGCGATCGTTTGTTTCTTGAAAAGTGCGCGCATATTTTCCAGTACGGCCCGTGCCCGCTTATCATCCTCTCGAATATCGATCAGGGCAGCTCGGATCTCCTCGATGTCCGGCGAGGGCCTGGAAGCGAGACGTTCGGCTGCCTGAGCGTTACCGAGGATCGCTGCCAAAGGCTGAGCCAATTCGTGAGCAAGGGAAGCAGCCATGTGGCCCATCGATGCTACGCGGTTCAGATGAGAGATTTCTTCAAGAGCCAACTGTCGTTCCAAAAGGTGCTGAGTTCGGGCTCTTCGTTTGATCAGCCATATCAAGAGAAACACCAGAGCGGTCTCAACGGCGAGAAAGGTGAGCACGGTAATAATTTTGTATTTGTACTTTTCCCAGTCCGTTGGTTCACGAAAAAGTATCTTAGATTCAGGAGGAATCTTTGATTTTGGTATGTCCCATTGTTGCAAGTGTCGCCAGTCGAAGATATAGCCGTTGGTACCCACAACGGCAGGTATGTCCCGTGGTTTCTCTCCGCTGAGAATTCTGGATGCTATCTTGCCGGCCTCCCGGCCCTGACCTGCAAAACTACTTAGGTAGCCGCCAATTGCTCCGTGGCCCATAAGAGTGTCAAACAGGACAAAGACCGGTGCATTGGCCACGCTTGTTAGCATCTCGAGCGATGTAGTTCTTGGAAAGTACGTTCCCGCTGCATCCCGCTCGAGTGTGGTGTACAAGATGATCGTATCGTTCGGTAGCCGCTTTAGTTGCTCGATGAGCTCTGGCATTGCGAGATTCGTGAGATAGGCTATTTCGAGTTGATGTTCATAGCTTGTCAGGCTCTTCCTGACAGCGGCTTCAAGCTCTCTGTCATACAAGCCGGCGCCCCCGACTACGACGACGTGTTTTGTGCTGGGAAGCAACCGTAGCGCCGCATCTACCGTTCTCGCGGGCTCCCATATCAGCCAAACACCTGTGAAGTGAGAGTTGAACTGCGGATTGCCTGCTTGCTCCTTTGTCGCTCCGCAGAAAACTACAGGAATATTTTTGAAGTAGGTTTCATGCGCTTCGACCATGAACTGAATGGGCGACGGCCCCGCAGCGATGATGAGATCGAGTTTCCGATCTTTATATTTGCGAATGTATGCTTCACGAGTCTGTTGCTGTGAAGCTTCATCTGGAAATAAACCCGTCTCCATAGATTCCGTATAAAGCTCAACCAGGTATGGCGATTCTTCATCTAACGTGGCGCGCAATTGTGGGTCGATTAGACGGAATGAGAGTGCTGAAGGGCCTGTCTCATAGATAATCAGGATTCTTCGAACCTGATTTGCGAATGGTGCAGCAGCAGCTTGGTAGGGAACGGTGCATGTCAACATGACGAAGACAATGACCACTCGCCATAGGCGAGTGCGTTCATAGTAGGGAATGGGCAACAGGGCGTGCCGCTCGACATGAAAGCCCCAAGGCGATATTCGATTATCCAGACGGCCGGTCAACGATGCACCTCCGATAGCGTGTAATTCGATTACAGACCCGGAAAATGGCCATCGACACACAGCAAAGGAACAGGAGATGATGCCAACAATTTTGTGTAACCGACCGCGAGTTACACATGTGAAAATCCTAATACGTACGTCTAAATTGCTGTTATCTGTGCAGCATTACCTGAACAGCGTAATAGAATGGTTCTTGCTCATTACTTTCGACGCCGTAATAACCTGCAGTTTACTGGCCCAATATGACTAGCGCTTTACTACGCATAGCATTATGGACGCAAACCCACGCGTCAGACAACAGGGCCTCATTGGGTTTGTGTTTGGCCGATCAGATGGTCGGTTTGCACTGTTTTCCAGAAAGTCTTGAATCGGGCAGCTGACCGTAGGTCCGCAAACGCTCGACCAGGCGGACGATATCCGTAACCGACTGCGCACCCAGCTTCTGCATGACACGACCGCGCTGCACCTTAATTGTTTTTTCGGCGGTTCCAAATTCGCCGCCGATCTGCTTATTGAGCATTCCTTGCGCCACTCGCACACACACCTCGCGTTCTCTCTGCGTCAAGGTTTCAAAGACGGCACGATCCCGGCAGAGTGTATCGCGATTAATACAGACCTGTCGCGATCTCGCGAGCGCAGCTTCAACAGCGGCAATCAGTTGGTTCTCATCGAAGGGCTTCGTGAGAAAATCAACGGCTCCCGCTTTCATTGCGCGAACAGAATCAAGGATATCGGCATGGCCACTGATGAAAACAACAGAGAGACTTTCATGGCCTCTTGTCAGAATATCCTGCAGATCGAGGCCACTCATCCCAGGCATCTGAAGGTCGAGCACAACACATGTAGGACGGGAATCAATTTGCTGACGGAGAAATTCTCTAGCAGAAGGATAGGTCTGGACTTGGTAATCATGTGAGCGAAGAAGTCGACTCACCGCGCAGCGGATGCTCAAATCATCATCGATAACGTGAACAATGCATTCCGTCATGCACCACGGCTCCATGTATATTCGCCGGTTGACGTTCACATGGTAGATATTTCCGCCTCTACCTGTATAGGCAGTCTAGCACTCGGATTGCTAGGCGATCAGCTTCTTGATCACCGAAATGAGTTGGTTTTCGTCTACTGGTTTCCTTAGGAAGAAGCTAGCGCCCATTCGAGTATTCCAATCTGCAAAATCAGACTCTGTGTGGGCAGTAAGAAAAAGATGGGGAATTGGCGAGCCAAGCTCAATCAGATGGTCTCTTAGCTCAAAGCCATTCATTTCAGGAAGTTCAATGTCGAGAATCAGGCAATGCAATCGCAAGAAATCGGGGTCAGCCAATGCAGCTTCGGCAGATTCATAAGTGACACACACAGACCCGCGAGACCGGAGTAAACGGCTCATAGCTTTACGCACGGAAAGGTCATCATCCACCAATCCAATGCGCGTCGCAGTTGGAAGACAATCGATCATCGATTGCGTGCAGCCCTAATTAGGATTAGAAATATACAGTGACTGATTGAAGACGCAATTGGGCCTTCTACTTATAGGACTGTTTTTGCGGAGTCAGATTCACCCATATAGACGATTGGACTAAAGTCCAATTGCAGTTATCCGGGGTGGATTGTTATAGTCCGTTTCGCCTCACGGTGCGATAAATACGCGAATAACTGGTCGCGTATTCAGTGAAACTCTTCGGGTTGGTTAGCCATTATGGTGACGGTGCGATACGGCGCTGTCAACGGAAAGGCGGCGAAGGTTACGCGATGAAGTCTTATTGGCGAATCGAACGCTTCTTTCTCTTTACAGGTTTAGTCCTTTTGTTTGTGTGTGTTGTCGTGCGAGTTGAAGGGCTCATCATGGCCCGGGCTGCGGTTTGGAGTTTTGAAGCACATCAATCGGAGTCGTCTTCAGATACTGCCGGTAGTAAGCCGGATAGTTCTTCGCTCGATTTCAGTCTCTGGTCAGAGAAGCGAGTCAACGCCTACAAGGCAGCATTGGCTATGAAGCTTGATGCTCCCATGGCGGTTCTTTCTATCCCGAGAATAGGAGTTGAAGTGCCGGTATTCGACGGAACAGACGAACTTATTCTCAACCGCGGAGCGGGCAGGATTGCGGGGACTGCGAAGCCCGGGCAATCAGGAAATATCGGCATCGCCGCCCATCGCGACGGTTTTTTTCGAAGCCTGAAGGACATTCGAGTAGGTGACCGTATCGAACTTCGAGCACAGACCAATGAGTTTCTGTACGCTGTCGACGATATCGAGATTGTGCAACCTACCGATGTATCTGTGTTACGAAATCGTCCAAGTCCCTCGGTCACTTTAGTGACATGTTATCCGTTCTATTTTGTTGGTGATGCACCGCAACGTTACATCGTTCATGCATCGATAGTGGATTCCGACAAAGCCGCAGCGTCTGGATTTAATTCTGCAGTTAAGAAGGCTGAAAAGGAGCGTACACAATGAACTCAAAGAAGAGCTTGGCACAAATTAGGACGGTGCTAGCGGTGGGGGCTGTTTATCTGGTCTTCGCCCTGAGCATCAACGCACAGGTACAAACATCAACCTCTACTGAACATGGGCAGGCAACGAAGGATGTACAGGTTGAGCGCGGGGAAGTGGTATGGGTCAGTGGTAACGACCTTATCGTCAAACGTGATGATGGTCAGATCATGCACTTTCCAAACGTCCCCGACAGCACCAAGGTTAACGTAGATGGACGGCAACTCAGCGTTCATGAACTGCAGCCGGGTATGAAGCTGCAGCGCACGATCACGACGACCACGACTCCTAAAACAGTAACAACAACTCAAAATGTTACGGGTACTGTTTGGCATGTAACTCCGCCCACCAGCGTCATTCTCCGGCTGGAAGACGGAACGAACCAGCAGTTCAGAATCCCCCGTGGTCAGAAGTTTATGATCAACGGACGGGAGACGGATGCTCGTGACCTGCGGAGAGGAATGACGGTTACGGCGACCAGAGTTGTCGAAGAGCCAATAACGGTGGTCGATCAGCAGCGACACATTAGTGGCACCATGCCTCCTCCTCCACCGGCCCCCCCAGCCAATACTCCTATCCTGATCGTGGTGTCGCGCCCTGTACCGGCTCCCGCTGAAGAGGCAGCGGCTGAACCCGCGGCGAAACTACCAAAAACCGGATCGATGGTTCCCGCTATCGGGCTTCTGGGAATCTTGTTCCTGGGCACATCGTTTGGTTTGACGATGGCGCGTAAGTTGCGCTCAGAACCCTAACGAAGATAACGGCCCGCCCGCACACAGGCGGGCCGTGCTTTGCGCTTGAGCCGCGAACGAGTAGCTTTCCCTACAGGATGGACGAATTTTTATTCGATCTTAGAAGGGAATACTGTTGAGACTCACACTATCTTCCCCATTGATTTTGGCCGCAGTCTTCGCAATGGGATTGTGCCAGGCTTGTACAGCACAAGACTTCGACTTAGCACCACTGGGAGCAACGCCTCCTCCTTTGATGTCGATTAGTGGGCCGACAACGCTATTTCAAGATGTCCGTATCTTCGACGGGAAGAGTGCGACTCTCTTTCCTCCGTCTAATGTGCTGGTAAAAAACAATATTATCGAGCGCATATCTGTAAGCCCCATCACTGTCGATGCGAATGCCACCGTCGTTGCGGGAAACGGGCGCGTGCTGATGCCGGGGCTCATCGATGCGCATTGGCATTCGTACATGGCGGGTACGCCGCAGATGCTCCTAATGACTGCGCCCGCTGACTATCTCCTTTTAGTTTCTGCGAGGCAGGCCGAAGCGACCTTGATGCAGGGTTTCACCACAGTGCGTGACCTCGGTGGTCCTGTCTTCGGACTCAAACGCGCCATCGACGAAGGCGTCATGGTTGGCCCACGCATTTATCCCTCCGGTGCCATGATCTCGCAAACCTCAGGGCATGGCGATTTTCGATTCTCCTTCGAGCTCCCCCGACTGCCTGGTGGCCCGTTGAGCCATTCCGAAGCCGAGGGTATAGCGGCCATTGCCGACAGCCCCGATGAGGTCCGACTGCGTGCTCGGGAGCAGTTGCGACTGGGTGCCAGTCAGATCAAGGTGATGGCAAGTGGCGGTGTCAACTCAGCATACAATCCGATCCAATCAGTCCAATTTACGGAGCCAGAGATTCGTGCTGCAGTAGAGGCCGCCGAAAATTGGGGCACTTATGTGACCGTACACGCATATACGCCGCGTTCGATCCGACAAGCAATCGCCGCAGGTGTTAAGTGCATCGACCACGGTCAGTTGATCGATGAGCCCACCGTTAAGTTGATGGCAGAGAAAGGCATATGGTGGAGCTTGCAGCCGCTCCTCGATGACGAAGATATGCCGCCGATGGATCCGGCCACGAGGAGGAGGGCTTTAGAAGTGTTTACAGGCACCGACAATGCATACAGGCTGGCGAGAAAGTATAAGGTCAAGGTTGCTTTTGGTGCCGATATCCTGTTCAGTCCGCATGTTGCCTCTACCCGACATGGTGCGCAGCTTACTAAACTGCTCCGCTGGTACACGCCTGCGGAAGCGCTTAAGATGGCAACCGCAGACAATGGTGAGTTGATGGCGCTGTCTGGGTTTATCAATCCCTATCCCGGCAAACTTGGTGTTGTGGAAGAGGGGGCACTGGCAGATATGCTGCTCGTCGATGGCAACCCGTTGGAGAATATGAAGCTCATCGAAGACCCTGGTAAAAACTTTCTAGTCATTATGAAAGATGGCAGGATCTACAAAAATACATTGCCCAAGTAAGAATATTTGATGCTCAATCATTAGCGTATTCAGGCCTGTATGAGCGATGAACCTGCTGTTACAGTAGCTCCCGAAGTCGATCAGAGAGCCTCGTGGCTGGCGATGACGATTATTGGGCTGGGGCAGGCCATGATGACGTTCAATGTCAGCGCGTTGCCCGTTTCGATGAGCGGCTTCGTTGCAAGCTTCCATGTGGCACCTACCGCCGTGGGTAGCGTGATCGTTGTGCATTCTCTAAGTATCGCCGCTTTCGTCATGCTGGGGGCTAAACTCGGCCAGATATTCGGATCGAGGAATGTGTTCCGGGCAACGTGTGCCGTGTATGCCGTTGCGATGGCGATGATGACTCTCGCCCACAATATATACGTGGTATTTGCCGCTCAGACTCTCGCCGGACTGGCAGCTTCTGCCGCAGTCCCTACTTTCGTGGTGCTGATCGCCAATAACTACAAGGGAAAGCAACAGGTCGAAGCACTCGGTCTCCTGGGCGGTATCCAGGCGCTTGCAGGAATGCTGTCATTTTTCATAGCTGGAAGCCTCGATACGCTCGCGAGTTGGCGATTCACATTCGCGCTTCTTATTCCATGGTCGCTCGCCGTAGTGTTCCTGAGCCGTTATCTGGAACCGGTGGAGAAGGTTCCGGAAATTAGGATCGATTGGCTCGGCGCGGTAATGGCTGCATCCGCCATCATCTTTATTAGCTTGGGTTTTAATAATCTCAACTACTGGGGCTTCCTTCTGGCAAGACCGACCGCATCAGTCCAGTTCGCCGGCCTATCGCCGGCACCGGTGATGATCGTACTGGGCCTGGTGCTCGTGCAGAGCTTTTTCGGATGGTCTCATCGTCGTGCGATGTCCGGCAAGACGCCTCTTCTGGCTCTTGAGGTGATCGAGAGTCCACCCGAGCGAGTCGCAGTGCTGGCGATGCTGATTATCGGTGGACTCGGAAAGGCACTCACCTTTCTGATGCCGCTTTACATCGAGATCATTCAAGGCAGAACGAGCTTCCAGACGGCCATCTACCTTATTCCGTACCAGCTCGCAGTATTTACCGCAGCGGTATTGATCGTGCGTTTGTACCGCACAATGTCGCCGAGGCAGATCGCTCGCTACTCGTTCATTATCGTCGCCTTCGGATTCGTTGGTCTGGGTATAAAGTTCCAGAACGAGTGGAGCGATCTAGTGGTGATTTTATTTCTGATCGTGATCGGAATCGGCCAAGGCGCGCTTGTGACGCTCCTGTTCAATGTGCTCGTAACTGCCTCTCCCAAGCGATTCGCAGGCGACGTCGGCTCACTGCGCGGTACGACCACTAACCTGGCTGGGGCAGTCGGCACAGCAATTGCAGGAGCACTTATGGTGGGCATTCTAACGGTCAACATTGAACGCAGTTTGATGGATCACCCGACACTCCCCGCCACATTGATCAAGCAGGTGGATCTCAACAATGTGACTTTCATCAGCAACGATCATCTCGTCGAAGCGTTAGCTGACACACCAGCGACAGCCGAGCATATAAAGGAAGCGGTTCGTATCAATTCGGAAGCGCGGCTACGGGCACTGCGTCTTTCGTTGTTTTTTTTAGCGAGCATGGCATTTCTGGTGATCATCCCGGCCGGAGGTTTGCCAAATTATGTTCTGGGACAGGTGCCGAGTGGACACCCGGATGTTGCCCCAGTGCCTCGCAGGAGGTGGCTTCGAATTGGACGAGCAAAAAAAGAACGGTAACACCGCGTTTTTGACGTGCTCAACAAAGACCCGGGCTACTATTTCTAGTATCCTTTCGCTGCAACCTTAAGCTTTCCGTTCTTTGCTGCGGCTGTGAGAGTATCGTAATCTCGCGCTGTTTGGTCGGCATATGCTCCCGCAAAGCGAACGATCGCTTCCACGAATTCGTCAGACTTCCCGATGTAACCGCTGATCATCGCAGGATCGCCGGATTTAGCATGTGCCAGTGCGAGTCCCCAGCCACAGAGTCTGCAATACTCAACAAAGCCAACAGGCCGAACCTCACCGGGCTCGATATCTATGCCGCCCTTCATGTCTCGAAGCTGCCGGGCATAAAAATGGGTGCCGTCAAGTTCTCCCCAACCGAGGAAGATGTCAGGAGAACCCTGAATTAGCCGCTGACCGTTAACTACACGTTGACCGTCGTTGCCATTTTGCACTGAAGGTGGCAGGTAAGGAGTGAGCACCGACGGTTGCGCCTCTTTGATCTGCAGGAAGAGGGGATCGGTGGAATCTTCGCCTTCTAACAGAACTACCCAGCAACCGGTACCCACACTTCCAACGCCCACCATCTTCCTTGCTATATCCAAAACTTTGTAACGCGATAGCAACACTCGCCGTTCTGGTGCCAATGAATTCAGGTAGGACAGCAAAAAGTGTCCCAGAGCTTCCTTGATGGGCCGCCCCGTTGAGGTGCGCCGTTCACGTACTACGAAGGGACGATTCTCGACAATCCGATGTTGATCATCAATCAGATCAGTCATTTTCTCGAGTACTTGAAGGTTGGTGCGGGTTCGTGCCTTATCGAGAATGGCGTGTGCCTTGTCGTGCACACCAGGTGAAAGCGACTCCAAAACCCTGTCGCTGTCGATGCAGTCGTACCATGTTTCGAGATAGCCCATACGAGCATAGCGCCGCAAGTGTTCTTGATAACCGGCCACGGTAGCCCATGCCGCATCTTGACAGTCGTTCTTCTTCCCTGCAAGATGCGCACATGCAACGTAGGCGCTTGCCGCCAACCGCTTTACATCCCATTCCCATGGGCCGGGTATCGTTTCATCGAAGTCGTTGATGGCGAATATCAACCGTCGTTCTGCAGAGCCATAAACGCCAAAGTTAGATACGTGCATGTCCCCACACGCCTGGACGGCGAATCCGGTGGTTGGACTCGCTGCCAGATCGGCCGCCATTACCGCTGCAGACCCCCGAAGGAACGCAAATGGCGAGACCAACATTCGCGCATGTCGGATGGGTACAAGTTGAGGCAGCCTTGTTCGTGTCTGATTGACAATAATGGCTAACGGGTCGACGGTATCTACTCGCCTAAAATCGGCATGACTTATGCGAGGGACACTGTCGCGTATCGCTTTTCCAGTTGCCATACGTGAACGCATCGGTTCATGAGGATCTGTAAACGCAACGGCAAGTTTATTGGCTAGTTTCTGGCGCCCCGAGTTTAACCCGGAGCGCGCTTTTTCTTTGGAGATATCAACAGGCATATGATCGTCCGTGCGGTGGATATAAAGGTATCGTTTGCGTTCTGATATTCAAACGAGAACCTCTCAACTCCAGGCCGAATACGCACAATCATGCCGTTTTTGGTATCAAACAAGAGCAGTTCCGGCAATCTGCTCCAGTACCTTGAGCGGAGAAGTTTCCGGAGTTACCAGAGCCTCGGGATTTACCAATAGGGTCTGTTCCAGCGCATACTGGCCCGCCAGCACAGCGTGTGGAACTGTATCTGTGTAGACCATCCAACTCGATCCAGCAGGGAACTGCCAGGCGTACTTTACACACTCAGCCTGATAGCGTGAATTTTCCTTGAGGAAGTTATGGAATCGCATCATGAAGTCGTCGTACGGTGACCGTTTGATCGAAGGAAGTGCTGAGCCCAATCCAACCGCGCGCCCCAGTCCTTTTGCCGCGCGGCTCAAGGCCGTGTTGGGTGAAGGAGCGATCTCCCCGGGCGCAAATTGTTTCACCATGGTCGCGAAGGGATCGCCGACTACCCAATCCCGCGTCCGGGTGGGATGAATATTGTTGAAAAATCGCAAGATGCGTGCGCCATGTGTCGGTCGCGTTGGAAATGCATCTGTATGAAGAAGATCGTTCCGCTTTCGTAGGGGCAGATCGCGGCCCTGTTCCTCCTGAGGGCGAAAGCTTGCAAAATCTAACTGCCATTTCGCCTGATATGGAGACAAAAACTCAGTTAGAAAAGCAACTACACTCTTCGAATACTGCCGCATGATCGCCTGTAGCCGAGCCTCGGCTGCCGGATCGGAAGTTTTAGTATCGACGCCACTCAACTTATCGATTTTCGGTTTATACGCAATGTTTTTGTGCAGCGAGCTATCGGTCTGCTGTTGACCGAGCAGGAATGCGAGATTCCCTTGCGGAATTGAAATCGGCGTCTCTGGAAAGTACAGAATGTCACCAGATTCGAGTTGCGCACACCAAGCCCCTGCCTGAGCGTCAGAGGTCCTCTCGCTCAGCAATTCCCGGGAAATTGTCACTAGACCCATGACTTATACCTCCCGGCGATCTTATACCAACAAAGAGACTCCGTAGCTGAACGAAGCTACCTTGTTTCGCATGTCTAACAGAATGTCCGAAATATCCATTGCCGCCGGTAATAAAGATTCATCTCGGCGGCAATGGATATTTCGAAGATCGTAGCTAGTAATCAACTGCGTCGCGAATGATCGGACAAGTCATGCAGTGACCACCGCCGCGGCCGCGGCCCAACTCGGCACCAACGATTGTAATCACTTCGATACCTTCCTTGCGAAGCAGAGTGTTTGTGTAGACATTACGGTCATAGGCGTAGACCACACCTGGCGATGCGCACACGAGGTTGGCGCCGCTGTCCCACTGCGTGCGTTCCCTTTGGTACGCGTTGCCACCGGTCTCGACTACGCGCAGCTTTTTCAGCCCCAGAGCCTCGGCGACCACATCGACGAACGGCTTATTATCCTTGTGCAACTCGACGCCACCCGGTTTGTTGCTTGGGCGGTATGAGAAGGCATCTATGCTGTTAACGATGTCCGGATACAGTAAGACGCAGTCACGATCGGCGAACGTGAACACGGTATCCAGGTGCATAGCCGCCCGCAGCTTAGGCATAGCTGCCACGATGACCCGCTCAGCCGCACCCTTCGCGAACAATGCCGACGCCACTTGGCTGATCGCCTGGCGCGAAGTGCGCTCGCTCATACCGATCAGAACATTGCCCTTGCCGATGGGCATCACGTCGCCGCCTTCGAACGTTGCCATGCCATGGTCTTTGGTTGGATCGCCCCACCAGACATTCACCTTGCCGGCGAAATCCGGATGAAACTTGTAGATCGCTGTCGTCAGGATTGGCTCTTCGTGACGCGCCGGCCAATAAAGCGAATTGAGCGTAACACCGCCGTAGATCCAGCAGCTTGTGTCGCGCGTGTACAACGTGTTCGGCAACGGTGGCAACAGATACTCGGTGACGCCAGCCGCGTCTTTCACCAGCTTGAGCATCTCACCACCATGCGTCTCCGGAAAATCCTCCGTCGAAAGGCCGCCGAGAAGCGTTTCTGCAAGTTTGCGGTTATCGAGGCCTTCGAGATAGCTCCGAATCTCGTCCACCAACCCTAGACCCACCTGATCCGGTATGACCTGATTGTCGAGGATCCACTTCTTGGCTTCCGGAACAGCGACCGTTTCGGCTAGCAGATTGTGCATCTCCACCACGTCCACACCGCGGTCCCGCATCTTGTTAATGAAGTCGAAGTGGTCGCGTTTGGCGTTGTCGACCCATAGCACATCATCAAAAAGCAGCGCGTCGCAGTTGGACGGTGTCAATCGGGTATGGGCCAAACCCGGCGCGCAGACCATCACCTTACGAAGCTGGCCAACCTCCGAGTGCACGCCGAACTTTACTCCATTCGTATTCGTCATGATGAACTCCTCTTTAGATTTGAATCATGCCACTAATGAGCCCGTAGACACCTACCAAGGCACCGATGATTGCAATGGCGAAAATGACTATGTCTGCGGTCTTGAAGACCGTGGCATTTTGTTCGCGTCGCGCCCAGATGTAGAGCACGGTTCCGGGCCCGTAGAGTACAGCAGAAAGCAAGAGGAACTTCATGCCTCCGGCGAAGATCATGAAAGTCGTATAGGCCACCGCGACTAGAGCGATGATCAAATCGCGTTGGCGCCCTGTTGGCTCTGTGTCGTAGGTTTCGCCACGCTTCGAAATTTTGAACCCGTAAGCAGCGACAAACAGATAGGGAATGAGCGACATCGCACTGGTTAGATTCAGCATCAGCGCAAATGCGTCTCGCGACCAGTACGTGCTGATCACAATAAGCTGAACGACGATGTTGGTAAGCCACAGGGCCGCCGCAGGAACGCGGTTCGCGTTCTCGGTAGCGAAGACCTTTGGCATATCCTTGTTTTTCGCCGCAGCAAAGAGCACTTCGGCGCAGATCAGCGACCACGCAAGATAAGCCCCGAGTACCGAAACGATGAGTCCAAGGCTGACAAAAACCGCGCCCCAATGTCCGACCACGGCCTCGAGCACCGCCGCCATCGAAGGCTGGCGCATGCCGGCGATATCAGCCCGCTGCAGCACGGCGTATGGGGTTAGGGTCACGAGTACCATCATGGCTGTGACACCGATGAAGCCAGCGATAGTGGCCACGCCGACATCAGAGCGTTTTTGCGCATAGCGCGAGTACACGCTCGCGCCCTCAATCCCGATAAAGACAAAAACTGTAACCAGCATCGTGGCTTTTACCTGCGTGAACAGATTTCCCGTCAGATCGCCACCATAGAAGTTGCCGCGGAACATGTCGGCCTTGAAGGCAAAGATCATGATCACGATAAATACCAGGATCGGAATGACCTTCGCGATTGTCACGATCTTGTTGATGTATGCGGCCTGCTGGACGCCCCTCAGGATCATGAAATGAAAGAGCCATATTCCGATCGAGGCGACGAGGATCGCCACAACCGTGTTGCCATCCCCAAAGACCGGGAAGAACGCGCCGAGTGTCGCCTTGATCAGTACCCAGTACGAGACGTTGCCGATACAACTGCCGATCCAATAACCGAAGGCAGACAGGAACCCAGGGTAGTCGCCGAAGCCGGCCTTGGCATACGCGAAGACGCCCGCATCGAGATCAGGTTTGCGCTCGGCGAGCGATTGGAAGACGCGTGCCAGCATGTACATGCCTGTGCCCGCGATAAGCCATGCGATGACTGCGCCGAATGGACCGGTAGCGCCCGCGAAAGTGCGAGGGAGTGAGAAGATGCCCGCTCCAACCATTCCGCCCACCACCATTGCAGTCAGTTGCGTTAGAGGCATTTTTTGCTCAGACGAAGCCATTCCATTCCTCCTGAAATAACTCATTGAACGTTTGTATTTCGGCAAAATTAGCCTGAGAGGGAAGAGCCCTAAGTACTATCGGGTTCGCTCGGTATGATGCCGAACTGAAACCGAATCACACCCACTCGGCCAGGAGTCGTTTCTCCCGAAACTCGAGTAATGGATGCAAATATCGAACTATTACCGTGGTGTACTACGCCGCTACGTTAGAAGCGGATTACGCCTAATATGTGCGCCGCAGTAGTGACTAAAACCTGCCAAAAATGCTAAAGGGGCCCTGGGCTGGCCAATATAACAGAAACGGGGGTAAAGAGCCAAACGTCAGGGAACTTAGTTTGTTGCGAGATCGTCGGCGTTTTCTAACGCGTATTGACCTAAGCAAATAGTGTTTGTTCGATGACTTCCTATGCGCTCTCGCATTCGTTTCGACTGATTCCGACGACTTGCAGTGTCATCGGAATCGAAGCAGGCTTTTTGAAAGTTTAGTTTTACAAACTCATTTATTACGTGTACATCGGATTACAATCGTCTGGTCATAAATATCGGCCATCTCTTCCATCGTCACAAATTTGTGATATGTATTTGACAGTTTCGCGAACGTTTCCGCCAAGAGCCGTCTTCAATGGAGACAACGTATGGCTGAACAACCCATTACGTCGCGTATCGTCAAGGAACCGTCGTTTGCGGATGCGATCATCCCGGCGGTTACTCTCATCGTCCTGATCGCAGGGGCTGTCTTTCTGTTCGGGCTGGACGCTCTCGACGGTCCCGTGCAGGTAGCATTGATCTTCTGCGACTTTGTCGCCGCCGTGATCATTCTCAAGAATGGACATCCGTGGGAACGCATCTCGAAATCCGCGCAGACCGCTATGGCGTCCGTCACCACACCGTTTTTCATTTTGTTTGGCATAGGCGCACTGATTGGCACCTGGAACATGTCCGGCACCATCCCGACCATGGTCTACTATGGCATTCATTTGCTCCATCCCTCTTATTTCTATCTCGCTTCGTTAGCCATCTGTACCGCGGTATCACTCGGCATTGGTAGTTCCTGGACGACGGCCGGGACCATTGGGGTAGGTCTGGTGGGGCTCGCAACGATGGTCGGCGTCTCGCCAGCCATCACCGCCGGAGCCGTCGTTTCCGGCTCCTACGTAGGCGACAAAATCTCTCCTCTCTCCGAGACAACCGTCCTGACCGCGCAACTCGCGAAGGTCGATATCTTCACGCACATCCGTGCCATGCTGTGGTCAACCGTGCCCTCCTTCCTCGTTGCTGCCATCGTGTTTATGTTTCTCAGCCTGCGGGAAGGCACCCTCGTCCACAACGTCGATACCGGGAGCGAACTATATAAGCTGAATCAGATCTTTTGGATCACGCCGTGGAACCTGATCCCGTTGCTTGTTCTGCTGGTGCTCTCGATTCGCAAAGTACCGGCCTCGCTTGCCATCATTAGCTCTGCGTTGCTCGCGGGCATCATGGCGGTAATTCTGCAACCGCAAGCCGTCTTACGCGTTGTCAACGACTCGACTCTCCCCGTCCCGCTCCAATACATCAAAAGCATTTGGTTGGTGATGGGGAGTGGCTATCACGTGAATACAGGTATCAAAGAGGTGGACAGCCTCCTTTCACGCGGCGGGATGGGCAGTATGTTGAAGACGCTTTGGATCATCATTGGTGCAGTGACCTTTGGCACATTGCTCGAAGAGTTCAAGCTGCTCGCCAAACTCATCAATCCCATTCTCGACCGCGCAAAAACCACAGGAGGTTTGATTGGAACAGTCGTTGGGACGGCGCTCGGGCTAAATATCATCGCCGCTGATCAATACATCGCGCTTGTGCTGCCTGTGCGTCTGTATCGCACCGAGTTCGAGAAGCGCGGACTAAAAGCTCAAAACCTGTCGCGAGCGTGTGCGGATGCAGGAACGGTGACATCGCCCCTCGTGCCATGGAACTCGTGCGGTGCCTACATGTCCGCCGCGCTCGGCGTAGCCACCGTGGCATATTTGCCGTTTGCCATCTTCAACATTACCGCACCTCTCATGTCGTTATTTCTGGGGTTCACGGGTTTCAAGATCGAGCGCATTCCTGCTGAGGCGCAAGCACAGGACAGACCGACGACATCACAAAATGGACGACTCGTGTAGAAGCTCCAGGCACTTTCGTAACAGAGGCGTTTCCTGCTTTTTCAACTAGCCGATTAGCCGATCAATGAAAATAGATTTCTTCTGTAAGTTTTTGCCAGTGTAAACCGGTCGAGGAACGCATTGAAAGACTTGTCTCCTTGGGCTGTAGTTCAGGAGGATAGGATGGCGAAAACTCTAAAGACTATACCCCTACTTTTTTTTGTGATGCTTTGGGGTACAACCCTGATGATTGCGCAGGATGCCGAGAATACACAGGCTGCGGCGATGCGTAAGTTGCAGACCAGAATGGATGAACTACGGGCCCAAATGGCCGAGATTCAAGCTGAATTGGATGCGATACACGGTGAGAACAAGCTTTCCGATGCAGTAACGACGGTAAAGCCTGTGCCCATCGCGGTGCAGACGGGAGCTATCGAGAGGACTATGCCGCCGTTGCCATCTGCGGTATCGCTATCTCCAGAGCAGCAACGGATGGCCGTTGGTAAAGAGACCGCGGCCTACGAGACTTTTTCGGAGGAGGCGGAGCCTGTACCACGTCTTTACAACGCTCCGCTGGAGGCCACACTTCCGGGATTCTTTGTTCTACCTGGCACGCAGACCATGCTGCGCATCAATGGGAACCTAAAGACCGATATTATGTTTGATCCGAGGCCAGCCGGATTGCCGGACTCTTTTATTCCTTCGACGATACCGATTCCACAAGGATCGAGTACCAACAACTTCAACGCGAGTATTCGTGAGAGTCGCTTCTCGGCAGATTTTCGTATTCCTGTGAGTAACATAGGGACCGCGAGGACGTTCATACAGTTCGATTTCTTTGGCGCCAATGGGGCGACTACGCCCCGGTTGCGTCATTTCTATGCCCAGCTAGCCAATATTCTGGTGGGCCAGACGAATACGGTCTTCATGGATCCGGACGCTTGGCCAGACATTATCGAATTTCAAGGACCTACCTCTGGTCTTCTGGCGCGTATTCCACAGCTTCGATATAGCTTCCCGTTGGGTAAGGGCTTTAGCGGCGCCATATCGGTGGAGCAGCCAAGCTCCGACATCAGCTTTTCTGTGAATGGTTCACCAATTGTCCCGATCACTCCCGCTCCTGACGGTGGATTGCGGGTTCGCTATGAAGGTGAACGGGGACATATCTATCTGTCAAGTATCCTTCGAGAGCTGGCTGTGCGTCTGCCAAATAACGGACCGCAGCACTCTACCCTTGGATGGGGCTTGAATCTGTCGAGTACCTGGCGTGTCGTCGGACACGACACCCTTAACTATCAGGTGGCTTACGGTAATGGAATCGCAAGATATACGGGCGATGCCGCATTCCTTGGTCTGGATGCCCAGCCGAGGTCCGATACGGATCTGAGCTTGAAAGCGCTGCCCGTTTTCGCTCCGTGGGTTAGTTATCAGCACCACTGGACAAGTTCCGTTCGATCGAGTGCAACGTTTGGATGGTTGCAGGTGCCGAGCACTGCGTTTACTCCAGGGAGCACATATCACAAGAGCAGTTATTCGTCAGCCAACATCATCTGGAATCCGTATGGCAGTCTGTCTTTCGGTGCTGAGTTCATGTATGGATGGGTGACACAGAAGGACGGGCAACATGCCAATGCGCCCCGGCTTCAGCTTTCGGGACGATATGCCTTCGTGAAGCTTCATAGAGACGAATAGGACGAATGCTATCGACGGGGTGAAGTAGCTCGAGCACGAACTCATGTCCGTCCCTCCCGAGGGAGACTCGAGCTCGATGACGTGCTCTATTGTTTTTGACCTTGAGGAGGGTTCTGCGCGTTTGGTTGAGTATTGGCTGTCATCCACTGCGCATCCGTCAGATTCCATCCTCCGCCTAACGCTCTATAGAGCTGGACAATGATGAGCCGACGGTTGATCTCGGTCTGGCTAATGGCGAGCTGGGAGGAATAGAGCCGCTGCTTAGACTCAAGAACGTCGAGAGTGCTGACCCTCCCGTTTGTGAAACGCAGCGACATGAGACGGACCGCATCTTCGTTCGCTTGCACGGCCCTGGCCTGTTCGGCGCGGATGGCGTCAAGTTTCTCGCGTGTAATGAGGGCGTCGGAGACATCGCGAAAAGCGCTCAACGCGGTCTGGTTGTATTGGGCCTTCGTCTGTTCCCAGGAAGCGATTGCCTGTCGTTTCTGAGCCGTAAGAGCGCCAGCAGAAAAGACCGGGCCCGATATGCTCATGGCGAGGCTCCAGGCATTCGTCTGGCCGAGGGAGAGTCGCTCAAGCGGCGTGCTTAATTTACCGAAGAAGGTCGAGAGGCCAATGGATGGAAAATAAGCAGCCTGCGCTACGCCGATCTGTGCGTTTGCACTCTTCATCGCTGCCTCGGCTGCGAGTATATCGGGTCGGCGCTCGAGCAGGGTGGAGGGCAATCCCGCGGGGACTTCGGGTGGGACTTCGCCAAGGAATTTTGGTTTTGTGTCGATCGAGCCGGGGTTTTTGCCCAGCAATAGACTGAGCTGGTTTTCCTTGAGTGCAATTTGGCGTTCGAGTTCGGGTATGCTGCCGGAGGCGCTGGCCAGATCGCTTGCGGCGCGCGAGGTCTGGAGCTCATTACCTAGACCTTCATGGACACGTTGTGTCACGAGTGTGAGGGTTGTCGTGAATGACTGCTTCGACTCGTTTGCGATGTCGAGTTGAAGCCGGAGTCCAAGGAGTTCGAAGTAGACCTGGGAGACGTTGCTGACCAGTGTCAGCATGACTCCACGGCGGACCTCCTCAGTCGCGAGAAGCTGGGCTCGAGCACCCTCATTCGTGCGGCCGATACGACCCCAGAGATCGGGCTCCCATGATGCGCGGGCGATGGCCATCAGGAACCCTTGAGCTCCACTAGGTGGCGCGATAGGACTGTAAATGAACTGATTGTGGCCGTAGCTGGGATAGATCGCATAGCCAAGAGTGGGAAAGTATTGCGACTTGGCCAGGGCGGCAACCTGGTTTGCCTGTTCGACGCGGGCAACGGCAGCGGCCAGATCGTAGTTGTTGGCCAGCGCCGTCTTGATGAGTGCTGTCAGGGTCTCATCGTGGAAGATATCCCACCACGGCAGGTCGGCAAAGGAAGCTTGCTGTGCGGCCTCCGTGGGGCCCCGGAAAGCAGTTGGTGCGGCTACATTCGGGCGCTTGTAGTTGGGACCGACTGCGCAAGCCGATAGCAATAACAATACTGGAATAGCAGCGTACGTTACACGGCCAATCTTCGGCGATCGAGAAAGGCCCGTGCCTGACTTAACGCTCAACGGCCAAAGGGAGAACTTCCGTATCGATGATGAGTTCATAGCCCCTTCCTTCATTGAAAGCCCCATCCTGGTTCAGAACAATTCCGCCATCTCTTCCATCCTGATCACTGATTCTCGGCTAGCTCGGAGTCGGGGATGGGGACGCGGAAGAATATGGCGTAGAGCACAGGTACGACGATCATGGTCAGAACAGCGGCAAAGGCTAGCCCGAACATAATGACTGCTGCCATATTTGAGAAAAACGGGTCCATGAGAAGCGGAATCATTCCAAGCACCGTCGTCACGACTACCAGAAGCACCGGCCGCAACCGACTCACGCCTGCCTGCAGGATCGCGTCATAGGGCTGCTTCCCCAGATGAATCTGAAGAAAAATCTCCTCGACTAAGACAACAGAGTTCTTGACCTGTTCACCACCAAGGGAGAGCAACCCTAGTAGAGCCATGAAGCCGAACGGATTGTTTGTTATCAGAAGCCCCGCCACCGCGCCGATGATCGCCAATGGTACGGCCAGGCAGATCACCGCCGTGGCGCGGAAGGAATTGAATAAGCACACCACGATAAACACCATACCAAGCAGCGCCGCGGGGAGTGGTTCGGCAAGAGAGGCCCGGGCGTTATTGGAATCCTCGTACTCGCCGCTCCACTCGCTCTTATATCCGGGAGGCAGTTTGATCTGCTCTATTTTTTGCCGCACGGAGTTCAGCAAAACGCTGGGCAGAACGCCACGCCCATCGGCAAGCACAGTAAGGGTTGGCATGCGATCGCGGCGCATTATGATCGGATCTTCCCATACGACCTCGGTACCGGAGACGACCTGACTCATGGGGATCATCCTTCCTGCGACAGGGCTCCAGATTTGCATATTGTTGATCTGATCGACATCGCTCCGCTCAGCCAGAGGGGGACGAGCAATGATCGGAAGAATCCTTGTCTCCTGCGGGAATATCCCTGTGCCAGTGCCGCTTGCTTGCCGGAAGAAGCCTACGGTGCGCCCCTCAAAGCCGGATTCTAAAACCTGGGCCACATCGACGCGAGTGAGACCGTTGCGGTGCGCCTGGAGTTCGAGCACTTTGGGACGGACCACTTTTTCAGGCTGGCGCCAATCAGTGCGCAGGCCCACGGACTTGCCACTTTCTTCGATGATGGTTTGAGCCTGGCCGGCAAGAGCGCGCAGCGTAGCGGGGTCAGGACCGCTGAACCGTACCTGGACGCGCCCGTTACTGCCAGGACCGAGCTGAAATTTCCTGGTATTCGTGTTGGCGTTCGGATAATGGTCTTCCAGATATTTCTGGATTTTGGGAATCAACTCATCGATCTTTCTCCAGTCGTCGACTTCGACCAGGAACTGAACATAAGCAGTGTTCGGCTGTTCCGCGGAGTACACCAGCAGAAAGCGCAGAGCGCCGACGCCCACAAATGATGTCACGTGTGTCACACCGGGTTGAGCCAGAAGGTACCGCTCGACTTCGTTGGCGTACTGCTCCGTTACGCGGATATGTGTGCCGGCCGTTAGAAAGCTGTCCACCATGAACTGCGGCCGGGTCGCAGGCGGGAAGAAGCTCTGATCGACTCTAGTGAAGCCGTACAACGCTGCGACGAAGAACAGGAGTGTCGCGGCCAACACCATAAACCGAAATCGGAGTGCCATTCTTAGGAAGCCAAGATATGTCTGAAAAAACCGGCCATCGTATGCATGCTCTTCAGAATGACCATCGGGGCTCGGCTTAAAAAACAGGTACGCCAACAGCGGGGTAACCGTGATCGCTGTCACCCAGCTCAGTGACAAGGAGATGCATATGACCCAAAACAGTGAACTGAGTAACTCGCCAGATGAATCCTCCGATAGTCCGATGGCCGCAAAAGCCAGGATTGCGATACCTGTCGCTCCGAACAACGGCCACTGATTGTGCGCTATCACATCGCGAACCACTTCGAGCTTGGCCTTACCCGCTTCTATTCCAATCTTGAGCCCTTCGGTGATGACGATCGCATTGTCGGTGAGCATGCACAGCGCGATGATGAGAGCGCCAAGAGAGATGCGCTCCAACTGGAGGCCCCCCTTTATTTTCATCACCAGAAAGGTCCCGATGATCGTAATAAACAGGATGAAGCCGATCATGAGCCCGGCCCTGCGGCCCATCGCAAACAGGAGCACGACGAAGACAATCGTTGTCGCCTTGACCAGATTGAACGTGAAGGCTCTCGTGGCTGCGGTGACCGCCGTGGGCTGGAAGTTGATGTCGTGAAACTCGATTCCGACCGGCTGGTTGTGTTTAATCTCGTCGAGCTTTTTCAGGACTCCATCGCCCATTGTTACGACGTTCCCCCCTGGCACCGTGGATATACCAATGCCAATGGCTTGCTGGCTGTCGTACCGTAACAGGCGTCGCGGCGGATCTTCATAGCCACGCTCGATCGTCGCGACATCTCTAAGCTGGAGTTGGTGGCCCGAGCTATCCGATCCGATCACCAGATCGAGCATGTCATCGGCCGAGCGGAAACCGCCCGTCGGATCGATCGGGACATGTTGGGCCCCGATGCGCACGCGTCCTCCGTCCGCAACGACATTTTTCGCCTGAAGCTGGGAGTAGATCTGGTTCTCGTTAATGCCGAGCCGTGCCAGCCGCGGCCGCGACATTTCGAGGAAGACAGCCTCCTGCTGCTCGCTGAAGAGATCGACTTTAGCGACGCCAGGCACCAACTGCAGCTCGCGGCGGACGGCATCCACATAGCGGCGAAGCTCAGGCTGCGAGAAGCCTTTGCCGGTGATGGCCATGAAGACGCTGTAAACGTCACCGAAATCATCGACAACCAGCGATGTGCCGCGCACCGAGGGCGGGAGTCTGGGTTGGACGTCATTGACCTTGCGACGAAGTTCGTCCCAAACCTGCTGGATCCTGTCCTTGTGGTATTGATCTTTGATGTGGACCCTGACCAACGACCGTCCGCGCGTGGACTCCGATTCGACACGATCAACCTGGCCCATCTGCTGACAGGCGCTTTCGATGGGGTTGGTGACTTCCCTGGCTACTTCTTCGGGGCTGGCCCCCGGATAAAGCGTGACGATCAAAGCTTGTTTGATCGTGAATTCAGGATCCTCAAGCCGTCCGAGATTTTGATACGCATAGAGTCCGCCAATAACGAAGATAAACGTCAATGCAAAGACGATCCTGCTGTATTTGATTGAGGAGACGCCTGGGTTCATTATTGGCCGCCTCCAAGCGCGTCACCCAAATCACGAACCTTCATTCCTTCGCGCAGAAACGGCGCTCCAGCCACCACGATGCGATCGCCGGGTTGCAGTCCGCTAACGATTTCAATCTGACTCTCCGTAGGGGCGCCCAGCTGCACCGGCTTCCGATGGACTGTCTGATCGGACCCAAGGACCCATACAACTTGCTCTCCCATGTCTTGCTTGGAAACGGCGGAGACCGGTACAAGGAGACGGTTGCTAGGACCCCTGGCCCCTCGAGTGGTGATGGTAACGTTGGCCGTCATGCCGGGAAGCGCTGTGATACCGGGAGGGGTTTTCATGGCGAAGCGGACCCCGAAGATCTGGGTCTTCGGGTCAGCTATTTGAGAGACCTCTTTGACGTGTACGGGAAACTGCCGTCCTGGCGCGATGCTAAGCTCTGCAACACTCTGCTGAATTGCAGAAGAACGAATGTCGTCAGCTATGAACGCCTCCGGCACGTCCGCGACGATGTCGATATCGTTCACGTTCTGGAACCTTATCACCGCATTGTTCGCCACGATGTTCTGGCCTTCGTCTACAAGCCGCTGCGCGACAACGCCGTCGTACGGCGCGCGCAAAGTGCTGTCTCCAAACTGGAGCTTCGCCTCGGTCAGGCGACCTTCGAGCCCGCGAATCGCACCCTGCTGGGCGTTATATCCTTCCTGGGCAGAGCGGTAAGTGGTCAGAGCAAGATCGTAATCAGAGCGTGAGACTGCACTGGAGTCAACGAGTCGTCCGAAGCGTTCCGATTCTGTCTTGGCATTCGTGAGGCTCGATTCGGCGGCCCCCAACTGAGCTCGTGCCTGGTCGAGCTGGCCTTGTGCGGTCTGCAGACGAGCTTGAAATTCGTCCTGCCGAAGTTGTGCGATCACCGTTCCCTTGGAGACTCTCTCTCCCTCCCGAATGGGAAGTTTTACGAGAACACCGGATACTTGGAAGGCGAGGTCGACCATCCGCGACGCTTCCACTCTTCCAGGAAAGGAGCGCACAGTCGGATGGCCGCCGGCTGTCACAACCATTGTTTTGACGGGACGAGCCTCTTCTGTAGAAGTCGAATGACCGGATGAGCACCCAACGACGAGACATACTATCGACAAAGCGACCGGCAACCCCAGTTGCGCCTTCCCTATAGGCATGCAAGCCTCCATTTACTATTTGCAAAAACTCAGCCCTGGAGGAGAAATTTAAGGATAACCATTAGCGTCAGCAATCAGATTTGATTACATTCGGAGCTTAGCTCAAATCAAAACGGCTTACAGTAATTTTGATTTCTTCGAAATGACCCAGATAACCGTCCAAGTTATTCCGGCTTGTCTCCCGATTTTTGAGGGCCCGTGGCACGTCGTTATGCAGGAATTAATGGTCACTTCTTGCGCTTTATCGGGCGCCATTCCTGCTCAACAAGCTCCGTACTAGAGAACGAATCCTACCATGTATTCCGATATCCAAGCAAAACCTGCGCGCGGTACCGGCATACCACTGCAAATCACCAGCTAGCTGGTTTGGTACTAGTTACACTACGCAGATCAACGCTCGTCGGAGGCGGAACCAAGGGGCTCCGAGAGAGGGTCGTCGCAAAGACCGAGCGAGTCGTGCCCGAGGGGCGCGGCCTGCGGTGCGAGGATATCGAAAGACCGTCGCAGGTGCAGTGGCGATGCTTTGGCCATGCTGAACACCAAGGCCACCGCGGTCAGAAAGAGTGCGGCGCCCGCCATCAAATAGAACACGCCATCAATGCCGGAGCGCCCCATGATATTTGTTCCAATAAGCGGACCCACCACCGAGCCGATTCCGCTTATCAGGATAAGCTGGCCGCTCACTGCTACAACACGATCGGCCGGCATCCGATCGTGTGCGTTGGCGACGCAGACTGGATAAAGTGTCGACATAAAACCGCCGAGCGAGGCAGCAGCCGGTATTGTCCACCACGATGGGCGCGGCAAGGTAACCAGGACAATGGCAGTGCCCGCAAAACCGATACTTAATGCAGCCAGCACGATGCGCCTGTCGAAGCGGTCCGAGAGTCGGCCGACTGGAACTTGAAACACGAGCCCGCCCAGAACGGCCGCAAGCATGAACAACGCTATGTGCGTGCGATCAACTCCCGTGTCCTGCATCCATGCTGGAACGAGCGCATAGAACGCACTCGAGATAAGCCCATTCACCGCGCAGCCGACGACGGCGACAGGCGCTTCACGCCCAAGTTGGCCATAATGCAGCTTCGGTGTGGGAATCTGTCGAGGTGCCTCTGCACGGGTCGTGCTCACCATAATCAACGCTATGGCGAACAGGGCTACGATTGCGTTGAATGGTCCCGCTGCCTCCATCGATACCCAAGCGATCAAGAGCTGGCCTACCGCGAGAGCCACGAAAGTACCCACCATGTAGATCGAAAAGACACGTCCGCGCTCCGATGGCTGGGCCTTGGCGTTGAGCCAACTCTCGGTCGTGACAAAGACTCCTACACAACCGAACCCTACGAGTGCGCGTAGAATGAACCAGGACAGCGGCCCGATCAGTAGCGGCATCGCTGCAGTCGCCGCAACAACCAGGCCGGCGAAAGCAGCATAGGCACGGATATGTCCAACCCGCTCGATGATCTTGCCGCAACGCAACGCTCCGAGGGTGAATCCAGCAAAATAGCTGCTGAGAACAAGACCGGACAGAGTCGCACCGAAATTTTCGTTCGCTACCCGCAAAGAGATAAATGTGCCAAAGAAGCCGTTGGCGAGTTGGATAACACTTGTCGCGATGATCAGCGTCCCAATCTGCGCTCGCGTGGACACACTCGACTGCATTAGGCCCTCATTCCTCTCGCTTTCGAATAGAGAATCGTGCGGCCGTTCCCATGCCCAAGTTACTGGAATCATACCTCGACTATCAAGATAGCGTCGCGATCGAAGGTGTCTCCAATGGAGCGTCAATGAATTGCTGTCATCTAACTGAAGAGTTGAGACGAGATGGTGTGCGGTAATCTCAACGTGTGATATTTCTGCTATGTCTTTCAATCGCACAGTCTTTGACTGATAATCACCTCTGTATAAGGTTACGATCGAAAATTTACTGACGTGGTGGCGATGAGGCCCATTTTTCGGATGCTGCGGAAGCAACGAACCCTGAGCGAGGTGTTCCGCGCACACCGGCTGCTCAATTATTCGAGCCCGATTTGTTTTTTCCTGCTTTGTGTCGTAATTCCTCTCCATGGACAGGACGATCTAGCTCTTCAGGCTTCAGAGCTAATGCGGACAGGCAAATTCCACGAGGCTGAACTGCTGTGGCGTCAATTGGAACAGCGACATCCTGAAAATTCTTCGGTGCACAGTAACCTCGGACTCGCATTAGCGCAGCAAGGAGAACTGGCAACAGCGACTACTGAATATAGGAAGTCACTGGCGCTAAAGCCACACCAGCCGGAAGTAGCATTCAACCTGGGCATTGCCGAATTTAAACAGGGGCATTTCTCCGCCGCGATCCCAGACTTCGAGTTACTGGCAAAGGAAAAGCCAGAAGATCCTCGCAGCGCCCTGCTCCTTGGGATGAGCCATTTCGGACTTCGCCAATATGCAAACGCCATCCCCTATTTGCATAAAGCACTTCAGAATGATCCTTTCAATTTGGAACTGCACAATGTCCTCGCCCAAAGCTGTCTATGGAGTCGCCAGTATGAGTGTGCCCTGGCGGAGTTCAAAAGTATTCTCTATGTCGATCCTGATGCTGTTCAGGCCCACATGCTGCTGGCGCAGGCCCTTGACGCAATGGAAAAGACAGACGATGCCATTAAAGAACTTGAGACCGCAGAGAGTATTTCTCCGAATGAACCAATCCTTCACTTCGAGCTAGGTTATCTCTACTACAAACAGAGAAATTACGATCGAGCGTCCGCTGAGTTGAAACTGGAGATCATGAATAATCCGGGTTACGCGCAGTCGTATTTGTATCTAGGTGACATTGCGCTTCATACAAACGACAACACAACGGCTGAGCAACTGTTGAAAAAAGCGATTGAATTGCAAGATGAGAATCGGCTAGCGTACTTTGATCTCGGTTGCGTCTATGCCGATCAGAACAGAGACCACGAAGCGGTCACCGCTCTCCAACATGCCGTTAAGCTGGATCCTACGCAACCCGACGCGCATTACCGTCTCGCGCGACTGTACTCGAAGCTCGGAGAAAAGGAAAAGGCTGCCCAGGAATTTGCCAAAACCAAGGAACTGCATAGCAAAACAGAAGACTCGTTGATCCAGAAGGTATCCGGCGATAACGTTTCGCCACAGTAGAACTAGCCGCTTGACCAGGGAGTTATGCTTCAAAAGCATGGGGCTCCAAGTCGAAATGAGCAAGGCCACAACTCACATCTCGCGCAGGGATTTTTTATGGATGGCGACCTCGTCGACACTGGCTATAGCTCAGGGCGTAACTACTCGAAATCTTAAGCCGCTACCCAGGGGCAAACCCTCAGGTATTCCCTTCCTTGCTCACTTTACTGACGTTGCTCCTCAGGCAGGACTAACAATCCCAGTTGTCTACGGCGGACTGAAGCATAAGAACTACATCGTCGAGACGGTCGGCTGCGGTGTCGCTTTTCTAGACTATGACAACGACGGATGGTTGGATATCTTCGTACTGTCCGGCACGCGAATGGATTCGCCATCTCAGGATTCCAGCAATCGCCTCTACAAAAATAATCGGGATGGAACCTTTACCGATGTCACAGAAAAGGCTGGGCTGATTAGGAGTGGATGGGCCAGCGGAGTTACCGTCGGAGACTATAACAACGATGGTTTTGAAGATATCTTTGTAACTTATTATGGGCAAAATGTTCTCTATCGCAATAATGGCGATGGGACATTTACAGATTGTACCCGTCAAGCCGGGTTACTCTACGAAGGCAATACTCGCTGGGGATCGGGCTGTACCTTTCTCGACTATGACCGCGATGGTCACCTCGATCTCTTTGTCGCTAACTATGTCGACCTGCATTTGGACCGGCTGCCAAAGCCTGGTACAAACCCGTTCTGCAATTTCAAGGGTGTGGCGGTCAACTGCGGCCCTCGCGGCCTGCCAATGCCGCGTAACTACCTCTACCGAAATATGGGGGACGGAACGTTTCGCGATGTCTCTCAGGAAACCGGCATAGCAAAGGCTCAACGCACCTACTCCATGACCAGCGTCGCTGCGGACTTCAGTAACGATGGCTGGACGGATCTCTATGTGGCGTCGGATTCGACCCCAAGCCTTCTATTCAGAAATAAACATAACTCCACGTTCGTAGAAGAGGGTGCGGAACGAGGCATCGCCTTCAGCGCTGATGGCGCAGAACAAGCAGGAATGGGTGTTGCGGTTGGCGACTACAATCTGGATGGCAATCTTGATATTTTCAAAACTCACTTCTCTGACGACACGAATGTTCTCTACCGCAATGACGGCACTGGCAACTTCACCGATGTAACGATCACCGCCGGCTTTGGCGTCGAAACCCGCTATATCTGCTGGGGAGCAGGGTTCGCCGATTTTGACAACAATGGCTGGCCGGATCTCGCAGTTGTTACTGGCTCCGTTTACCCAGAAGTCGAAGCGGAGTTTCCTGAATATCCCTTGAAGACACCACGGTTCATCTTCCGTAATCTCGGCAACGGGAAGTTTGAAGAACTCATTGAGGAAGCAGGTCCTGGAATTGCAGCTGTCCATTGCAGTAGAGGTTGTGCCTTTGGAGATTTCGATAACGACGGCGACGTCGATATGGTCATCGTCAACCTGAATGAGCCTCCATCTTTGCTTAGAAATGATCTCGCCAATGATTTGAACTGGCTAAAAGTGCTCCTCGTCGGAACGCAATCGAACCGAAGCGCCATAGGATCAAGAGTCGTAGCGAGATATGGCGGCAAAGTACAAGCTCAAACTGTCATGGGGCAATCGAGTTTTTATTCAGTAAATGATCGCAGGCTTCATTTCGGACTCGGAGCAAGCTCTCGTGCTGATCTCGAGATTCACTGGACGAACGGCTTGATCGAGCGCTTTCCGGGCGTCGCGGCGAATCAACTGGTAACAATCAAGGAAGGCAAGGGGATCGCCCAGTCCCCATTGCCCGGCATGAGAGCGCGGTCTAATCACCCTCCATACCGTTCACGCGGTATCCCCACCCTAGCAAAATGAGTGAAATTACTATGCACGCGAAACTAGTGGATTGGCGCGGAATTGTGCGTTTTGGACTTGACACGATTTTTTTGGGCTGGGGAGACCGAAAGGAAACGGGCGCCATGCCAATGAAGCCCTGGCGCCCAGTGCATACCCCAGGTTATAGGTCAGAAGTTGAACTTTGCGGCAAGCTGCAAGCGACGGGCGTCAAAGGAAGAGGTCACCTGTCCGAAGTTCCCATCCGTAAAGCTCGAATCGATATTACTGAATTGAGTGTGGTTGAAGGTATTGAACGATTCGAACCGCAATTCAAGTCTCGGGCCCGCCTCGTTGGATGTTAACGGAATGGCCTTGAAGAGAGACATGTTGAAGTTGAATCGCCCTGGTCCAACGATCGCATCCCTTCCGGAGTTGCCGAAGCCTTGATTGGGACCGCCGGCCCAGGGGGCAACCGGCGCGGCAAAGGCAGTCTTATCAAACCATGCGGTTCGTGTTTTGGGGTAGGAGATCTTTCCCACTACGTTCGCGCGGTTATTTGCGCCGCCTCCCAGCCCGAGCACATCGGGGGAGTAGGTGACGCCGGAAACATTGTTACTAGTGACCGGCGATCCGGATTCGACAACCGTTATTCCGGAGAAGGACCAGCCTCCGAGGAAAGTGCGTTGCAACGCGTTTCCATGCGCGAAGAACGGGAAGACATAGATATAGTTCGCGTTGAAGATATGCCGCCGGTCAAGCTGACCTGACCCATAGTCATAGTGGATGTTGAATGGGTTCGAAACCATATTCAGATCGTTGCTGTTCGTATCGAGTGCATGCGACCAGGTGTAGGCCAGTTGCAGCGTTAGCCCGTGACGGTTCTCCATCCGCACGCCCGCCTGGAAGCCGTTATAGCTGAAGTTGCTTGCGTTCTCTTCCTGGGTGATGGAGCTAAAGCCCGGGAACTGTCGATACAGGTTCGCGTTCAGCGCTGGCAGACCTTTGCCGGTGCTGTCCTTCAACTGTCCGGCAACACCCTGCCTGTCGAAGTAGGGATTGCCGGTCGGGTCGTTTGGATCGATCCGAGTCAAGGGTAAAGTATTGATCGCCCGGTCATTATTCTGGTGCCAGCCCGTAGTGCCGACATACTGCACTACAGCAATGACCGACTGCGCGAGTTGGCGTTGAACTCCCAGGCTGAACTGCGCGGTTCCCGGGGGAGTATAGTGGAAGTCCAGGCCGGTGAGGGTGGAGGGGAATATCCCTGCACTAGGTCTGCCGTCTGTAGCACTGGTGGCGGGGTTGGAGAAGTAAACGTTGTTAGCGGACGGCTGGAAGGCGAAGGGGGGATTCTGTGCAGCGTTGTATACGTCATTGCCCTGGACGCGCTCAAAGAACAATCCAACGCCCGCCCGAACTACCGTCTTTCCATCTCCGTTGATATCGTAGGCAAAACCAACTCGCGGCTGCCAGGTCTTGTAACTATTCTGGACATTTCCGCGGGGAAAGTTAACGCCGGCCAAAGAGATGCCATTGAGATAGAAGGGTGCTCCTTGGAAAGTCGTCAACTGTCCGGGTAACAGGGTGCCGCTCGGATCGAGAGGAAAGCCCAGAGATGTGTTGTAGTTACCCGGAACAAAATTGGCAAACTGGTTATATCGCTCATAAGCGTGAGGCAACCCGTCAAAGCGAAGTCCGAGGTTGAGAACCAGATTCGGTATGATATGCCAGTTATCCATTGCATAGAAGGAGTAGGTATTGTTGACCCAGTGCTTGCCGGCCAGATAATTGAGCTGGGTAAAGTTGCTCGTATCGCCGAGCACGAAGTTGATGTAGGAGTCGTGGGAAAAATCGGTTGGCCTGAATATCGCAGTCCCCTGGGTGTTTGCCTGTAATTCCTGGTTCTTGACCGCGCGCAGATAGCTGAAGCCAAATTTGAGCTGATGTTGCCCCCTGTTCCAGGACAGGTCATCGCGGACCTGATAGGAGTTGAAAGAGTTTTTCCAGGGAAAGTAGCTTGGGCTCCAGTTGGTGCCATACGGCGAGCCTAGTTGTATCTCCGGCATGCGGCTTTCCCTATTGTTGGCTGCAGGGAAGAAAGTTTGCCCCGTCCAGCCGGACGGCTGCGCAAAAATGCCGACGGGGTTAAGGTGGATCGAGTTGCCGTTGTAGTTGAAGGCAGTTTCATTCAGTAAGTTGGGTGAGATGGTCTGAGTCAGTTTAATCACCGCCGCCCAGGATGGATTGTTCATCGCGGTGCCCACGGTTGGATAACTGCTGTTTCCCCACAGAGGCGGGAAGTAAGTCTGACTTACCGCGTCATGGACGTAATGACCCATAAGCTGGAACTTGCTGTTGATGGCATGGTCCATGCGGACCAGGTCCTCACGGACGTTGGTCGGTTGAGGGATGGACGAGATGTATTGCGAGGTGCCCAGATTTGGATGAGGAAAGGTGCCCGCATTAAGCATGAGGACCGTGTTGGGATCGAACAGGTTGTCGGGGATCGTCACAACCCCGGGGGATGATTGCGGGAAGTTTTGTCCAGCAGTCAAACCGTCTGCCGCGTAGAGTGCCAGCCTGGCTGGATCGGCCGTCGCGGGGACAATCGGGATTGAGCCGTTCGATGGAACGGTATAGTTCAATGGCTGGCCGGCTACCGGGAAATTGCTGGAGGCGATTGTATTCCTGATCTGAGGCGTACTTCCCTGACTCAGCTTCCGCCACTCCTGGTTCCAGAAGAAGAATGTCCGCTTGCGCTCGTTGTTATAAACGTGGGGAATGAAAACCGGGCCACCTAGATTGTAGCCGTAGAGGTTCAGCCGAAACTTCGGTCGCCGCTGGCCCGCAGAATTAATGAAATAGTTGTTGGCGTCGTAAGCTTCATTTCGATTGAAGTACCACGCTCCGCCATGGAAGTCATGGGTGCCTGGTTTGAGCACCATGAGGATGGTTCCGCCTGAGCCGATGCCGTAGTCAGGCCCATAATTGCTGTCAAGGGTCTGGAATTCAGAGAGTGCGTCCAGTGAGGGCAGAGTGCTGAAGCAGCCACCGCAACCCCGGTCATTCAACTCGCCGTTATCGATCATGTAGATGTTGTGGTTCGCGCGGGTTCCATTGAAGCTGATGCCGCTGCCGGACGTTAGAGCGTTGACGCCGTTGAAATCCGGTACGTTGTTGGAGACGCCCATGCCCAGGATCGCCAACTGCGTCACATTCCGGCCGTTGGTCGCCAACTGCGTTACCTGCGCACCAGTGATCAAGTTGCTGACTTCGCTAGTCTGTGTCTGGACCTGCAATGCGTTCGCTTCCACGGTTACCGTTTGTCCTTCGCTCCCAACCGTCAAAGTGACATCTTCCTTCAGGCTCTGAGCGACGTTTACTACGATGTCCGTCACAATGTATTTGTGAAATCCTTGCGCCGTAGCAGTAAGCGTATAGTGACCCACGCCCAAACTAGGGAAGACATAAGCGCCCAGTGTGTTCGTTGTCGCTTTTCTCACTTGACCGGTTGCAGGGTTGGTCAGGGTAATTTCGACGTTGGGAACCACAGCGCCGGTGGAATCCATTACTGTTCCGGTAATGATTGCGTTTTCCTGAGCCCCCGCGCTGGGAATCAGCAACAGGGCTACGACGAACATGGCGATCAATGCAAATCGAGAACGATGCATCATGACTGCCCTCCAGAATTGATTAGCCGCAATTTAGGCAAATCTCTACCTATTGCCGTCCATCTCCGGTTTCTGTAGCTGTTAGCCTTGCTCTTCTGGAGATGGTCTTGCCTGTGCGCGGAATCGTTTTCTGTCAGTCTGGGAACACGCACAACTAAAACGAATCACCAATGCATTCTCGAATTTTTTATGTGCCTTCCTCGCATCGAACTTTTCGAAAAGAACGGTGCGTTTTGAAGTAAATGTTTTCTACGCGTTGCATTGTACTTTTAGTCTAGATTTTATGTCAAGAAAAATTGATAATGAGGGGCAGCAGCATTTTCTCCAATCCCTACTTGTTTGCAGCGCGGCAATTGGTAGTGTGCTGAAACCCATCCGGTAACACCAGTCGCAAAGAAGGAGATTTGCCAATTTAGAAATGGTCTTTTTTCAGTAGGGAGTAGCCACTTGGAGCCGGGAAACTTGACTGATATACCCCATAATTAGGCGAGATTCCCGGGCGGCAAAGGAAAGGGGTAATCTCGCCGGTGGCTGAAGTACGCAGATAAGTTATCTGAATAGAATAGTTTGCACACTTAAGGCGTACCGGGAGGGGCTAATTGGAACAACGCCCATCTTCGTATGATGAACTGTATTGAAGATGAGCCTTGTTGGAAATTAGGTGCTAACGGAGGTCGGAGTCTGGTTCGATGTGGCAGTTTTGCGGTTGGTTGGCGCACTGCTGACGGGCCTGTTCGATGCGCGTCGTGCTGCTGGCATATTGGGCTAGCCGGAGCGCGTAGTCTGGGAGGATACCGAGGATGAGCGTGGAGAGGGCGGCGAGGGTGAGTCCGATGCCTGCAGGGACGCTGACGGCGCGAGTACCGATGTGGGCGCTCTCCATTGTCGGCCGGCTGTAAATCGCCGAGAGCAGGCGAAGGTAGTAGAAGCAGGCTACGCCGCTGTTGAGCAGGCCGATGACCGCGAGCCATACGTGGCCTGAGGTGATGGCGGCGGAGAAGACGTAGAACTTGCCGAAGAAGCCGCCGGTGAAGGGGATTCCGATGAGCGAGAGCAGGAAGAAGGCAAACACCGCGGCGAGGATGGGGCGCTTGAGGGCGAGTCCAGTGAAGTCGGTCGTGGTGCGGGCGGTCTCGTTGTAGCCGGAGACTTGGGTGATGACGGCGAAGGCTCCGACATTCATTGCGGCATAAGCTGCGGTGTAGAAGCAGGCTGCGGCGATGCCGTCGAGCGGGAAGGCCGTGAAGGCAACCAGAAGATAGCCGGCATGGGCGATGCTCGAGTACGCGAGCATGCGCTTGACGTCGCGCTGGAGCAGGGCGCCAAGGTTGCCGATGGTCATCGAGAGGGCTGCGAGGATCCACATGAGGATCGACCAGCGGTGCTGGAAGGTGGGGAAGGTGGTGAAGGTCATGCGGATCAGAACGGCGAAGGCCGCAGCCTTGGGGGCGGTGGACATGAGCCCGACGACGGGTGACGGAGCTCCCTGATAGACATCGGGGGTCCAAACGTGGAAGGGAGCGGCGGAGACTTTGAAGCCGAGGCCGATGATCATCATGGCAAGCGCGGTGAAGGCGAGTGTCTGATTTGTCGTAGTTTCGAGGCCGTGGGCGATGGCGTAGATGTTGGTGGAGCCTGTGGCTCCGAAGGCCAGCGCGATGCCGTAGAGGAAGAAGGCGGTGGCGAAGGAGCCGAGGAGGAAATACTTGAGGGAGGACTCGGAGGCAGTGGCCTGGCCTTTGCGGAATCCGGCGAGGACGTACGTAGAGATGGAGGAGATCTCGAGGCCGATGAAGACCATGAGAAGCTCGACGGAACAGGTCATGAACATCATGCCGGTGGCGCCGAACAGGATGAGGGCGAAGTACTCGCCTGCGTGGGTGGCGTTGTCTTCGAAGTAGTCGAGCGACCCGAGGAGGGTGGCGAGGACGACTGCCGCGATGAGCATGTGGAAGAACGCGGAGAAGGCGTCGGTCTGGATGGTATTGGAGAAGGCGTGCAGGGTGCCGAGCTGAACCTGGAAGTAACTGGCGATCCCGGCAGCTGTGGTTCCTGCGATGGCGATCCAGCCGAGCGGTTTGCGAGAGCTGGTGGGTTTGAGGCAGGGCTCGGCCAGCATGATGAAGATGCCGGTGAGGGTGAGGATGTATTCGGGGAGGAGGGCGAGGATATTAGGTGACATTACTTCGCTGCCTCCTGGGCGGCTTGGATTTGTTTTTGAGTGCCAGTTTTTTCAGTCCAGAACGTGTCGGTGGCGCCGATGGAGAAGGGCGGTTCCGAGGTGACAGCTGCCGGTTCGACCTGCGCCGGTTCTTGTGACAAATGGACACCGGCTGTGTCGATGGCGCGCATCCAGTAAGGAGAGCCAACGCCCATCAAAAGGAAGAGCGCTACGAGAGGCCAGAGGGCGGCGTGCTCGCGGGCGTCGAGGTCGGGTGCAACAACGGTGGACGGCTTGAGGCCGAGCTCGCCGTAGAAGACACGCTGAATCATCCAGAGCATGTAGGAGGCGGTGAGGATGACGCCGGTGGTGCCGAGGACTGTCCAGCCAACATGATGATTGATGCCGGACTGCATGGAGCCGGAGAGGACGAGGAACTCGCCTACGAAGCCGTTGAGCATGGGCAGGCCGACGACCGAGAGGGTAGTGATGACAAAGAGGGTCACCATCCAGGGGAGTTGCGCGGCGAGGCCGCCGTACTCCCGCATGTCGTAGGTGCCGTAGCGCTCGTAGAGGAAGCCGAGGAGGAGGAAGAGTGCTGCGCCACCGAGGCCCTCGTTGAGGGTTTGGAAGATGCCGCCGTCGAGGCCGGAGATGGTGAAGGAGAAGATGCCCAGGATGACTACGCTGACGTGGCCGAGGGTGGCGTAAGCGGCGAGCCGCTTGAGATCTTTCTGGACGAGGGCGAGCAGCGCGCCGTAGACGATGCCGATGGCTCCGAGCGCGATCAGGCAGGGAGCGATGCGACGAGACTGGTCGGGGAAGATGCCGAAGGAGAAGCGAAGGATCGAGTAGAGACCGAGCTTGCCGGCGAGGACCATGACGGCGGCGGTAGGGGCTTCCGCGACAGCGTCTGAGAGCCAGCCGTGCAGCGGGAATACGGGGACCTTGACGGCGAAGGCGGCGAGGAAGGCAAGCGAGGCCAGCCAGAGAGCGGCGGAGTTAGTGGAGATGCCATGGGTAGCGGCGAGGGCCGAGAGGGTCGGCAGATCGAAGGTGCCGGTACGGGCGTAGAGCCAGATCATGGCTACGAGCAGGATGGCCGACGGGATGAAGGTGTAGAGGAAGTACTTGATGGCGGCGCGACGACGGTTCTCGGTACGGCCGAAAGTGGCGATGAGAAGAACCATCGGGACGAGGGACAGCTCCCAGAAGGCGTAGTAGAGGAAGAGGTCGAGCGAGACGAAGACGCCGTACATCGCGACCTGAAGGAGAAGGAAGAGGATGTAGAAGAGCTTCCTGCGGGCGTTGATGACGCGCCAGGAGGCGAGGACGCCGAGCGGCGCGAGGAGGCCGGTGAGAACAACGAGCCACATGGAGAGGCCATCAATGCCGAGGTGGTAGCGGATCGCTGGCGAGGAGATCCAGGAGATGTTCTGCTCGAATTGGAAGGTTCCGGCGGAGGCTCCGGCGACGCAATGGAAGGGCAGATGCAGGGTGAGCAGGAAGGTGACGAGGGTCGCGGTGAGCGCGCCCCATTTCATCAGCTTGGCGTTGTCTGGCAGGAACGCCAGAAGGACCGCGCCCGCGAGTGGGGCGAAGGTGATGAGGGTCAGGATGGAGTGGTCGATATTCATTTGAATTTTCGGTGAAGCAGGTGCGTGGTACTAAACAAAAACAACGACAACAGCACGACAAATCAAGAACAAGAACGGCAACAGCAAAGACGAAATACAGGGGTCCTTCGCTGCACTCAGGGATGACGACCTAAAACAAATAACGGCAAAGCAACTACCAACAGCAACTACGGGTACAACGGTGAATGCTTTAGTGCATCCAGAATGAGTGACCAAAGATCATGACGATCAGGACTGCTGCGGCTCCGAGCGCCAGCCAACCGGCGTAGGAGCGGATGTTTCCGGACTGAATGCGGCTGGTGAGGCCGCTTAGGCCCCTGGTAGTTGCTCCGGCGGCTTTGGCGGAGCCATTGACGAGGATGCTGTCGACCAAGCCACCAAGGAAGATGCGCGTGAACATCAGCAGGGGTGTAACGATGACGGCCGAGTAGATTTCGTCGATGTAGAACTTGTTTTCGACGAGGCGATAGAGAGCAGGAGCTTTCTTTGCGAGTTCCGAGGCTGTTCCGGGCTTCTTGTAGTAGAAGACGTAGGCGACGAAGAAGCCGAGGACCGCGACGAGGACTGAGATTGCGGCCAGACCGAGTTCCAGACCGTGGTATGTGACGTTGGTGGCTGTTTCAACGACACCTGCGTTGAAGACTGGCTGGAGGAAGTGTTCGGCCTTGTCTTTCCCTCCAAAGGCAATGGGAATGCCGACCCATCCGCCGATGACCGAGAGGATGGCGAGAATGACGAGAGGGAAGAGCATGATCCACGGCGACTCATGGACGCCGTGCGAGTGGGCGTCGTGGTCGTGGGCGTGCTCGTCGAAGCGCTCTTCGCCGAAGAAGGTCTTGAACCAGAGGCGGAACATGTAGAAGGAGGTCATGCCGGCGGTGACGAGGCCAACGAACCAGAGGAGTTTACCTAGGGGGTTGGGTGAGACGAAGGCGCGGAAGAGGATCTCGTCCTTAGAGAAGAAAGCGGAAAAGCCGGGTGCTCCAGCGATGGCGAGGACACCCATCGTCATCGTCCAGAAGGTGATGGGGATGCGCTTGCGGAGGCCGCCCATGTTGCGCATGTCCTGTTCGCCGGAGAGAGCGTGGATGACGGAGCCCGCAGAGAGGAAGAGCAGCGCCTTGAAGAAGGCGTGAGTCATCAGGTGGAAGATTCCGGAGGCGTAGGCTCCGACGCCGCAGGCCAGGAACATGTAGCCGAGCTGAGAGACGGTGGAGTAGGCAAGGACACGCTTGATGTCGTGCTGGACGAGGCCGATGCAGGCGGCGAAGATGGCCGTGGCCGCGCCGATGATGGCAACGACGCCGAGAGCGTAGGGGGAGCGGTCGAAGATCGTGTAGCAGCGCGCAACCATGTAGACGCCGGCCGTGACCATTGTCGCCGCGTGAATAAGGGCGGAGACGGGAGTTGGGCCTTCCATGGCGTCGGGGAGCCAGACGTAGAGAGGGATCTGCGCGGATTTACCGGCTGCTCCGACGAAGAGCAGAAGGGCGATGGCAGTGAGGACGCCGCCGTGCCAGTCGGGATTGGCTCTGATGCTGGAGAAGACGTGCGCGAAGTTGAGCGAGCCGAAGTTGGCGACGATCAGGAACATGGCGAGAAGGAAGCCGAAGTCGCCGATGCGGTTGACGATGAAAGCCTTCTTGCCGGCGTTGGCCGCAGAGTCCTTCTTGAAGTAGAAACCGATGAGGAGGTAAGAGGCGAGACCGACGCCCTCCCAGCCGACGAAGAGCAGAAGGAAGCTATCGGCGAGGACCAGGATGGACATGAAGAACATGAAGAGGTTGAGGTAGGCAAAGAACCGCCAGTAGCCTTCTTCGTGCGCCATGTATCCGACGGAGTAAATGTGAATGAGGAAGCCCACGCCGGTGATCACGCCGAGCATGATGAGGGTGAGGTGGTCGACAGTGAGAGCGAAGTCGACCTGGAGGCCGCTGATGGATATCCAAGGGCTTCCAACGATGTTCATGACGTTGGGGGTGTCGGGCGCTTTGAGTGTGATCCAAAGCCATGTGGTGAGGATCGCCGGGATGGCTGTGCAGATGAGAGCAACGGCAGTGACGAGGGCGCGCGGAAATTTGCGGCCAAGGATTCCGTTGATGAGGAAGCCGGCGAAAGGAAGCAGCGGGATCAGCCAGAGATAAGAAGCGGGCATCAATATTTCTCGAATCTCAAAGTTTCATCAGGTTGACCTGATCTACGTTCAGGGTCTGGCGTGTACGGAAGATAGCAATGATGATGGCGAGGCCAACGGCGGCCTCCGCGGCGGCGACGAACATGACAAAGAAGACGAAGATCTGGCCGGAGACCTGGTGCCACATGTGGCTGAAGGCAACGAAGGTCAGGTTGACGGCGTTGAGCATCAACTCAATCGACATGAAGACGGTGATGATGTTGCGCTTGATGAGGAACGATGCAACGCCGACTGAGAAGAGAATGGCGGCGAGGACAAGGTACCAGGAGATGGGAACGGCTGCGGTCATAAAAGGATTACTGCTCCTTTCGCGCGAGCACGACGGCTCCGAGGATGGCTATGAGGATCAGGATCGAGGTGACCTCGAAGGGGAGAAGAAGCTTGGTGAAGAGGACAGCGCTGAGCTCGGAGATGTTGCTGACGGCGTGATTGAGATGGCCGCCGAGGTTTGCGGTGCCGAGCGCCTTACCTTCGGAGAGGAAGACGAAGCTGAGCAGGCAGAAGATGGCGGCGGCTCCGGGAACTCCGGCGATGTACGCGGCTCGGCTGCCGGTGGTTCGTTCTTCTTCGCCGGCGTTGAGCAGCATGACGATGAAGACGAAGAGCACCATGATGGCGCCGGAGTAGACGATGACCTGGGCGGCGGCGAGGAACTCTGCCCCGAGCGACCAGTAGAGGACGGCCAGCGACATCATGACGACGACCAGCGAGAGGGCGCTGTTAATGGGATGGCGTTGGAATAGGAAGTTGAGTGCTCCCAAGACCGCCAGCGCGCCAAAGATGATGAAGAGTGCCAGTTGCATGATGATCCGATGAGTCCTTCTTCGATCTCGTTTGAAACGGAGCAGATGTTACGGGCTATCTGCTGATTGTAAAACAGCTTGCCTCGCGGTTATCCGCGCAGGGCAAAGATGAGGCTGGTGACGATGATATTGGCAATGGACAGTGGGAGCAGGAACTTCCACCCGAATGCCATGAGCTGGTCGTAACGGAAGCGTGGAACGGTACCGCGGACCCAGATGTAAAGCAAAAGGAATGCGAAGACTTTAACGACAAACCAGAAGATGGGCAGGATTGCGGCAATGATAGGGCCGCCGATGGCAGGGAAGAGGTTGCCGAAGGGGCTGGACGCTCCACCGAAGAAGAGGAGGGTGGCGACACAGCTTACGGTGATCATGTTGGCGTATTCGGCCATGAAGAACATGGCGAACTTCATGGAGCTGTACTCGGTGTGGTATCCGGCGATGAGCTCGGATTCGGCCTCGGGGAGGTCGAAGGGGGCGCGGTTGGTCTCGGCGTAGGCAGCGAGAAGGTAGACGAAGAAGGCGACAAACTGCAGGCCGCCGAAGACGTTCCAGGAGAGCATGCCGTGGGCGGACTGGCTGTTGACGATGTCGCGCAGACTGAGGGACTGGGCGCGGAGCACGACGCCAACGAGCGAGAGGCCGAGGGCGAGCTCGTAGCTGATCATCTGCGAAGTAGCGCGGAGCGAGCCTAGGAGCGCGAACTTATTGTTCGAGGACCAGCCGGAGAGCGCGATCCCGTAGACGCCGATGGAGGTGATGCCGAGGATGACGAGGAGGCCGATGTTGAGGTCGGCGATGTTGAAGATATCGACGGCGACCCCGTTGACGACGACGTGCTGCACCTGGCCGAAGGGGACGACGGCGATGGAGATGAGCGAGCAGGCAAGCGCGATGATGGGAGCGATGATGAAGAGCGGGCGCTCGGCGGCAAGTGGAAGCAGGTCTTCCTTGAGGAAGAGTTTGGCGCCGTCGGCGAGGGGCTGCAGCAAGCCGAATGGGCCTACGCGTGTGGGACCCCAGCGGTTCTGGATGCGGCCGAGGACCTTGCGCTCCAGTAGCACCGTATATGCGACCGCTGTCAGAGTGATGACGAGGACGACTACGATCTTAAGGATGCTGAGCAGCAGGAATGTCTGAAATGGCGTCAGGTGGCTCACGGTTATCCGTTCTCGGGTATCAGTTATCGGTTCTCAGTTTTCGTTGTTCTTGATTGCGAAGGCCAGTTTAGTCCCCTGCGGCTTCAATTTGTATAAGGGGTTCGTTGGCCTGGAATTGCTGAACATCGTTGAGCATGGCGGAGTAGCGGCCAAGCGTTCCTGAGGTAAAGAGAGTGTCGTTGGCCGGGAGGACCAGGTCGCGGCGGGCTGTCTGGGTTCCGATCTGGACGAGTTCTGCCGGTGCGGCGGGTTCGAGGTGCTGGTCGTTGCCGCTAAGGAGCTGGAGGCGAAGCAGATCGTAGCCAGGGACGAGGCGCTGGATCTCGTCGAGGATAGCGTAGGGGTCGAAGGGGCTGAGCTTCGGCTCGAGGTTGTTAGCGGTGAGCCAGACAGCGTGGCGGTCGGCCTCGCCGGACTGTGCGCCTCGGGACTGGCCCATGTCGGCGCGGAGGCCTTTGCCGAATGGGACGAGGGTGCGGACGTCGGCGCCCATCTTGTCGGCGATGCGGACGATCATCTCGAAATCGGTGCGGACACCAGCGCGATCTCCGGCCTTGTTGACCTGCTGGAGGTCGCCGTAGCTGTTGGTGACTGAGCCGGACTTCTCATACAGATTGGCCGCCGGGAGGATAACGTCAGCGTATGCCGCCGTCTCGGTGAGGAACATGTCCTGCACGACGAGAAACGTGTCCTGGAGAACTGCAGGGTCGACGCTGTAACGAGCAATGGGATTGGAGCCGACGACATAGAGAGCGGAGATCTCACCTCGGCCAGCGGCGTCGAAGATCTCGAGCAGATCGAGACCGGGAGCGGCGGGGGCGTTGTACTCTGCAAAAGCCCCGGAGGCTGTGACCGGAGTATATCCGGGAAGCATGTCGGGCAACAGGCCCATGTCCGCAGCTCCATGCGAGTTGACGTAGTCAGAGAGCAAGGCGAACTTCGCGCCGGGGATGGTCAGGCCGAATGCGATGAGGTTTTTTAAGTCTGCGCCTCGAAGCTCGGAACCGATGAGAATGAGGAGCTTCTCTTCGGCTTTGACCGCGTCGCGGAAGCTGTTGAGGGCTTCGGTATTCGAAGTCGCGTTGGACGCGGAAGCTGCATTCCCTGCAAAGTAGCTTGCCAGAGCGCTGTAACCGAAGGGGGCCAAATGGAGGAACGCCTTTGCCTGACGCCGGAGCTTGATCTCTTCGGTGTTTGCGACATAGAGGCGGGCGCGGTTCAGGCGGACATCGGTGCGAAGATTCCAGGCGGTGCCGGGCGCCTGATTGGTCGGGTCGCCACCTACGAGCAAGACGGCAGAGGCGGACTGAGTATCGCGCAGGGAAGCGGTGCGGCCTTTGGTTCCGGCGAGGGCCTGGGCGAAGGTCACGTAATCTGCCGTGCGATGGTGGTCGATGTTGTTGGTGCCGAGGACCGTACGGGCGAACTTCTGGAGGAGGTAGGCCTCTTCGTTGGTGATGCGGTTGGAGCCGATGACACCGATAGATTTTCCGCCTCGTGTGTCGCGGAGTTCACGGAGGTTCTTGCCAACGTGATCGAAGGCCTGCTCCCAGGAGACCGGCTTGAACTCGCCGTTGGGCTGGCGCACGAGAGGCTGGGTGATGCGGTCGGTGTGGTTGGCGAAGTCGAAGGCGTAGCGACCCTTGTTGCAGAGGAAATCGCCGTTGATGCCGGACTTGTCGCGGTTGTCGCCGCGAACGATCTCGCTGCCATCGGAGGTCGAGCGGACGCCGAGGGTGGTCTTGCAGCCGTCGCCGCAGTGGGTGCAGATGGTGGCGACGTGGTTCATCTCCCAGGGACGTGTCTTGTAACGGTAGGTACCGCTGGTCAGCGCGCCTACGGGGCAGGCGTCGATGCACATGCCGCACTGTTCGCAGTCGAGATGGGCGAGGTTGTCGGGGCTTTGAGCGGCAGGGATATTTGGTGCAATAACGCTCGAACTGCCGCGGTTCTGGATGCCAAGGGCGAAGACATCCATGCCTTCGCCGCACATACGCACGCAGCGATAGCAGAGGATGCAGCGGGGGCGGTCGAAGTAGACGACGGGCGACCACTTCTGCTCTTCGCGGTGGTTTTTGGGTTCGGCGTAGAAGCTGTCGGCCGCGCCGTACTTGAAGGTCATGTCCTGCAACTCGCACTCGCCTCCGGCATCGCAGACGGGGCAGTCGAGTGGGTGATTGCCGAGCAGCAGTTGCAGGGTGGCCTTGCGAGCCTGGGCAATCTCGGGCGTCTCGGTCTGGACGACCATGCCTTCGGTGACCGGAGTGGTGCAGGCGGTCTGCAGCTTGGGCATCTTCTCGATGCGGACGACGCACATGCGGCAGGCTGCCTGGAGCGAGAGGCCGGGGTAGTAACAGAAGGCCGGAATCTCGATGCCGGCGGACTTACAGGCGTCGATGAGCAGGGTACCGGCGGGTGCAGTGAGTTGCTTGCCGTCTACGGTGAATTTTACGTCTGGCATAAGTCCCTATTCTAATAGCTAGCTTTTTACGAGGCTTGTCGCGCCATCCCAAATGGGCTGATACAGTTTGCGCATCAACTCGTGTGAATGTTCCACAATATAAGTGGGCTTAGTTCTCGCGGCGTCTTTGATTGACTGGCCAATAACCCAGCAACGATCGTCTACGAAAAGCACGCGATCATGTAGATCTTTTGTTTCTGTACGTAATTCGAAATTAGGTCGTCCAGTAGCAAACTTTTGCGCCAAGATCAGAACGTTAGATTTGGGCGTTGAAGTCAAAACATGAATTCCTACAGTTGATGGCAAGGAGTCGACATAAACATCAAAGAGCTGTGGATCAAGGTAGGGGTCGATGACAAGCGTTTCATTTTTTGCCAGCTGTACCAATGCTCTGAGATCCCTGCAGAACGCATACTCTTCTCCACTCTCATATGCTCCCTGCAATTCTTCTTCAGGAAGGCTCATTTTTAGATCTGCTATTGCTGTATTCAGTGCTATCTCATAGGCTGAAATCCGCGCGAGATAGTTGTTTTGCATCCTGCCCGGAGACATTCCTCCCATGTTGTACGAACCAGCGGATGACGCATGCGAAAAGTTGGTGAGTATGTGGCTGTCACTACTGAACGCTCTCCGCAAGGCTGATTCAGTAACCTGTTTCCATGCTTGTTCTTTGGAACGTCCTACTTCATAGTGGAGTTCTTTTAAAGGTAAAAGCTCTTTGAGTTGCGTCTGCATTGAGCGCAGGCCTCTCTCTGGAGACCAGTCTGGTGCAAGCACCGCCGGAATGGAACGTCTAGTCGCCAATTAGTGAGCTCCAACGAGCTGGTCAACGGTGATGATGGGGGTTCCGGCCTTGTGGCCTTCTATGTAGTCTTCAAACTCTTTGCGGAACTTCTTGACGAAGCCGATGGTGGGCATCGCAGCGGCGTCACCGAGCGGGCAGAAGGTACGGCCCAGCATGTTTTCGGCGAGATACTGCACGTTGTCGACATCCTTCTTCGAGCCGCCGCCGTTGTAGACACGGGTTAGGGTCTTCTTGATCCAGTCCGTACCCTCGCGGCAGGGGATGCACCAGCCGCAGGACTCGTGCTGGTAGAAGGCGATGGTGCGCAGGGCGAACTCTACGATGGAGACGGTCTCGTCCAAAACGACTATGCCGCCCGAACCGAGCATGGTGCCGGCCTTGGCCATCTGGTCGAAGTCGAGCCCGACGTCTATCTCGTCTGCAGTCAGGACGGGGCAGGATGAGCCGCCAGGGACGACGGCTTTGAGCTTCTTGCCATCCTTGATGCCGCCGGCTACGTCGTAGATGGCCTTGCGGAGCGAGTAGCCCATGGGCAGCTCGTAGACGCCGGGGCGCTCGACGTGGCCGCTGATGCCGAAGAGACGCGTGCCGCCGTTGCGTTCGCTGCCGAGTTTGGCGTAGGCCTCGCCGCCCATCAGGAGAATGTGCGGGGCGTTGGCGATGGTCTCGGCGTTGTTGATGACGGTGGGGCCGCCATAGAGGCCGACGACGGCAGGGAAGGGGGGCTTGATGCGAGGGACGCCGCGCTTGCCTTCGAGCGACTCCATCAGGGCGGACTCTTCGCCGACCTCGTAGGCCCCGGCTCCGGTCTGGGTGACGATGTCGAAGTCGACGCCGGTGCCGAATATGTTTTTGCCGAGGAAGCCCCGGGCGTAAGCATCGGCCACAGCTTTTTCGACGATCTTGAGGAGGTAGCGGTACTCGCCGCGCAGGTAGATGAAGCCGAGCTTCGAGCCGATGGCGAGGCCGGCGATCATGGTGCCTTCGATGACGGCGTGCGGATCGTGCAGGAATATCACATGGTCTTTACACGTCCCGGGTTCAGACTCGTCGCCGTTGACCAGGACGTACTTGGGCTTTTCGCTGACCTTGGGAACGAAGGACCACTTCATGCCGGTGGGGAAGCCAGCTCCGCCACGCCCGCGGAGGCCGCTGGCCTTCATGGTATTGATGATCCACTCGGGGCCTTCGGCGATGGCCTTCTGGACGGCTTTGTAGCCATCAAGCTCGAGGTACTTGTCGATATTGGCTGCGCCCATGCCGAAGCGGCGGGAGATTACTTTGACTTCATCCGGATGAGAGACGAGGGTAGGCATCTACTTCACGTCCTTTCCCTGGCCGTTGCGGTAGGTTTCGAGGATCTCGTCGACCTTGATGGTTGTGAGGTTGTCGTGGAAGTCGTAGTTGACCTGCATGGCTGGGGCCCAGCAGCAGGCGCCGATGCACTCGACCTCTTCTAGCGAGAAGGTGCCGTCGGGAGTGACGCCCTTATGGCCGATACCGAGCTTGGCCTTGCAGTGGTCGAGGATCTCGTAGCCACCGCGCAGCATGCAGGAGATGTTGGTGCAGACCTGCAGGTTGTACTTGCCTGCGGGCTTGGTGCGCAGCATGGAGTAGTACGAAAGCACGTTTCGTACGTCCAAATCCAAAATGCCGATGCGCTGGGCGATCTCGGTGACGACGGCGTCGGAGACGTAGCCGACCTCATCCTGCGCGTAGAGCAGCATGGGCACGAGCGCCGAGCGCTTGAGCGGGTAGATGGTGACGAGATGGTCGAAGCGGGCAGCCAGCTCCGGCGAGAAGATCGTATTGGCGATTGTGCTCATTCGTAAAGTCCTAGGCGGCAAGGTGAAGCAAATCCCTCCGCTGCGCTGCGGAATGACAACAAGAAAACATCACTCACTATGCATCATCTCCCGCGCCAGTTTTTCGGCGGCAAGATCCATCTCTTCGGCGATACCGTTCAGTTTAACAGTTCCGTCTTCCTGGAGGCTGAAGCCGGTCTGATTGCCTTCACTATCTTGAAGCGTCTCGTGCGTGAAGCGAAGCCAACGGCTTGCCACGCGGAGGGTAATTTCGTCTGCGCCGACTTCGACTACTGCGTGATGCCGGCTGTTAAGTCCGTGGGCCGCGGCGTAGGAGCGAAGCAGCGATGCCCAGGAGGTCCAAAGTTCAGCTCTGAGGCGTGGGTCTAGCATCAGAGGTTATCGGTCGATTTCGCCGAGAACGATATCGATCGATCCGATGACGGCGACAACATCGGCGAGCAGTCTACCCTTACACATGACTTCAAGCGCCTGCAACGTCGCATAGGACGGGTTGCGCATATGCACTCGGTACGGCTTAGCGGTTCCGTCGGAGACGACGTAGTAGCCCATCTCGCCGCGCGGCGACTCAACGGCCTGGAAGACCTCTCCTGCAGGAACAGCAAAACCTTCGGTGACAATCTTGAAGTGATGGATGAGAGATTCCATCTGGGTCTTCATCTGCTCGCGGTCGGGCAGGACGATCTTTGGTGCGTCCGCAGTGATGCGGCCTTCCGGCAGGCCATCGAGCGCCTGCTGGCAGATCTTGACCGACTCGCGCATCTCGTCCATACGAACGACGTAGCGTGCCCAGACGTCGCCTACGTCGGAGACCGGCACCTTGAACTGAAACTTCTCATAGCCCGAGTAGGGCATATCGCGGCGGAGGTCCCAGTCGACGCCTGAGGCGCGTAGCGGTGGGCCGGTGACTCCCAGGGCGATTGCGTCGGCGGGGGAGAGATAGCCCACGCCCTTGAGACGGTTGATCCAGATGGGATTGCCGGTGAGCAGGTTCTCGTACTGCTGGATACGGTCCGGCATGATGTTCAGGAAGTCCTGAACCTGCTTGTAGAAGTCGAGCGGTGGTTCGAGCGACAGGCCGCCGATGCGGAAGTAGCTCGTCATCATGCGCTGGCCGGCCAGGTTCTCGAAGATGCGGAGGATGTCTTCGCGCTCGCGGAAACAGTAGAGGAAGACGGTGAGCGCGCCGATGTCCATGGCGTGAGTGCCGAGCCAGACGAGGTGCGACTGGATGCGGGTCAGCTCGTTGAGCAGGACGCGGAGGTACTGGGCGCGTTCGGGAATCTCGAGGCCGAGCAACTTCTCTACTGCGAGGCAGTAGGCGAGGTTGTTGGTCATCGGACAGAGATAGTCGATGCGGTCGGTGAGGGGAACGACCTGCTGGAAGAACTTGGCTTCGCAGGTCTTCTCGATGCCGGTGTGCAGGTAGCCGATGTCCGGAGCGAGCGCGACGACGGACTCGCCGTCGATTTCGACCACGAGGCGTAGCACGCCGTGGGTCGAGGGGTGCTGCGGCCCCATATTGATGACCATGGTCTGGTCGCCGTGATGAGTAAGCTTGGCGTCGGCGACGACTTCTTCGATGCCGGGATTGATCTGGTCAGGAGCAGCGACGGGTGCCATTAGCGGTAGCCCTCCACGGGGTAGTCCTTGCGCAGTGGGTGCCCGTTCCAGTCTTCGGGCAACATGATGCGGCGGAGGTTGGGGTGGCCGCCGAAGTGAACGCCGAAGAGGTCGAAGACTTCGCGCTCGTAAAAGTTCGCCGAGGGCCAGACGGGGGTGATGCTGTCGATGGAGGGGTCTTCGCCATTGAGCCGGACGACGAGGCGCAGGCGCTGCTTCAGCGAGTGCGAAAGGATGTGATAGGTGATCTGGAAGCGGGGCTCGGAGGGGTACCAGTCGACTGCGGTGACGGTCTCAAGGAAGTTGTAACCGGCTTGCTGTGCGGCCTGACAGGCGGCGATGACGTTCTCGCGGGCGACAGTGATGGTCAGCTCGGCGCGGTCGTATTTGGCATCGGTGGCGAGGGCTGAGAGTGCTTTTACGGCGGGATTGTCAGGGTGGGCTGCGAAGACGGCTTCGGTGCCGGTGAGGGCTGTTGCGGGATCGTACATAACTAGAGGTCTCCCTTGTCGTTGGCCCAGTCGAGGATGCCCTTCTTCCAGACATAGAAGAGGCCGACGGCTACGAAACCGAGATAGACGATCATTTCGTAGAAGCCGAACATGCGGGAGCCCGTGATGCCGGGCAGGCGACGGAAGATGACTGCCCAGGGAAGCATGAAGACGGCTTCCACATCGAACAGAATGAAGAGCATGGCGACCATGTAGAAGCGGACTGAGAAGCGGCCGCGAGCGTCGCCGATGGGGTCCATGCCGCTCTCGTATGTGCCGCCTTTGGTGCGGGAGTTCTTATGTTTGCCGAGAAAGAAGGAGGCTCCCACCATGCCGCATGCAAGCCCAAGGGCCACAAGGATCTGAAGCACAAGGGGGAGGTAATTCCATATGTAGGGGTAACTTTGCATGGCCATCTTCGACTCTAAGATTGCGGCTGGCAAGTGTCAAGTAAATGGCTTTGTTTGTGCGGCTATCGGAAGAGCGCCAAGTAGCTGTTGATCAGAGTGTTGCCCCAGAGCGCGGCGATGAGTCCACCTGCGGCGAGAAAGCTGCCGAAGGGGAGTTTGGTGGTCGCCGCCGCTTTGCGTCGAAGGACAAGCAAGATGCCGTAGAGAGTGGCTAGGAGCACTCCGATGAAGAGCGCAAGGATGGCGGGTGCAAAGCCAAGGAAGGCAGCGATCATGGCGATGAGTTTGACGTCGCCGAGTCCCATGCCCTCGCGGTGACGGATAGCTTTGTAGAGCCAACGGACGATCAGGAGAATGAGCGCGGCTCCGACGATGGCCGCGATGCGTCCGAAGATGAGATTCTCGGGACCGGTGAGGAAGACGTTGCCGTGATCGGTGACGCCTCCCGGGCTGGTGAGGTGAAGGCTGTGTTTGGTGAGGAGAACCTGGTCTTCGGTGGGGCCCAGGAAGATGGCCTCGATGCAGATAAGGAAGAGACTGACAGCGATTCCGGTAAAGGTAAAGGAGTCCGGGAGAGTAAACGTCTGCCAGTCCATTACCATTAACCCGATCAGCAAAAAACCCCACAGTGCCAAGCCGATGAAGCCGATCGAGTAGAGCGTGACTTGGCTACCCGTGGGGGCCGGGACCCCGGGGACGGTCCTGTACAAATGCGTCATCGTCCAGAAGTGACTGGCAACCAACGTAAACCACATTCCTATCGCGAACTCCACGAGCGGATATCGCCAAGGGATCGATTGTGTGCAGTCGCGGCAACGGCCTCGGAGGATGAGCCAGCTTAAGAGGGGGATGTTGTCATACCAGCGGATGGTGGCTCCGCATTGGGGGCAACGGGAGCGTGGGTGGACGATTGACTCTCCCCTGGGGATGCGGGAGATGCAGACGTTCAGGAAGCTGCCGAAGAGGAGACCTAAGAGGAAGCCGGAGAGCTGGATCACATTTGGAGTATACGGTCTTGGCGGTTCGGTTCGAGGCGAGACACCCACCCGTACTTTTTGTGCAAAGTATTCAATCGATGTTGGTTAGGTTCGTACTTGTTGCATTAGACGCGACAGGAGGATGCAGTGTGCGGTCAGGGATATAAAACAAGCAACAGCGGTTACAGGGATCCTTCACTGCGTCCAGGATGACGACGTGGAAAGGGAGGATGACGTGGAAGGGGAGGATGACGAAGACGAAGGGTGACGACGGGTAATTTAGAAATCGACGTGCATTCTTATCGATTCGACCAGGACCGGGCCGCGGTCTCGGTTGTAGCCGGGGTGGGTGATGGATTGCAGGTCAAGGGCATAGTAGAGACCGCGCCAGGCGTGAAAGTTGTAGTAGCCTTCGACGATGTTTTCGCGGCCGTAGGTTAGCTTGCCGTCGCCGAGCAGGAAGCCAAGGCCGCCATAGCCGAGGTAGTTTTGGTGGTCCTTTTTGATGGCGTTGGAGACGAAGGTAACACCGAATTTGTCGGCGGGGCGGGACCAGCCACGGCCGGAGTAGTCGGCACCGAACGAAACGGTCTGGTCGACCTCGGTGTAGGCGAAGGACTCGTGCTGGCCCTCGTTCCAGCCGATGCGGGTGAAGGCTCGGAGGTCGCGGGTCAGCTCCTGCTCGGCGTTGAGAGCGAAGCCGTACTTTACGGAGCTGAATTTTCTGTGGGCGACGATGTCGGGTTTTGGGTCCTGTCCGGAGAGGTAGGCCTTTACAGCGTCGCGGTAGAGGCCCATATTGGCGTGGTTGACAAAGCTGAGCACGCGGACGGTGCCTTTGCGGTCTGCGGCAACGAGGGGACCAAGGAGCCGCTTGCGGAGCTCGAACTCCATGTTCTGGCCGTTGGCCCGGGTGAAGGCCCAGTCGAGGTCGATGCCGTTAGCGGTGGTGGGCATGGCGGCGAAGCCGTAGCGGGCTGACCAGTTTTTATCGTCGTACTCGAGGACGGCAGCGTAGGTGTAGCCACGGGTATCAGCGGCGTAGTCCCAGGCTCCGTTGTTGTCGATGGTCCAGTTGAGGAACTGGAGGTGGCTGTCGGAGCCAACAGTGTTGATGTCGAAGTAGTCAGGGAGGCTCATCTTGCCGACGTGAAGCTCAAAGCGGCGTTCGGGAACCTGTGTAGCCAGGGCGAAGGGCGTGCGCTCGCTGTCTACGAGCTTGTCGGTGAGGCCAACGGTCTGATGAATTTGGACGCGGGCGATGTAGGGTTTCGAACCGAGGTTTGGGTTGCGGACGACATCGAGGTTGGTAAAGCCAGCCAGACCGAGCGCCTGGCTGATACCGCGCCCGCCGGACGACTCGATGTCCAGGATGGCATCGGTGTTGTACCTGGGATTGTGGTTGACCTGCGCCCCGAGGTAGAGAGTTCCGAGCAGGGAGGTCTTGTACTCGCCCCTGCTTTGGAGGCTGTTGATGCCCTCGTAGGGAGAGTGGAAGGGGCCGTGGCCCTGCAGGATGATATTGGCCTGACCAGTCGCCAGAAAACGCGAGGTCTCAGAGTGGGGAAATATGGTCAGCGGAGGGTCTGTCTCGGCCGCGGGCTTGGTGGGGACGCCGGGCTTGCCGGGGTGAGGATCGCTGGGCAGCAGCTCCTGGGCATACCCAGTGAGTGAGAGCGTCAGAATAAGGAGAGCTGCCAGTGCTTGCATCGAGTCCTTGACGATTCGGGGTGATCTTATTGAGGGTGCCGGAAGAGTGTGAATATAGAGCAAACAGCCTGCCTTCAAAGAGGAGAAGGCAGGCCGCATTGATCCGGGGTCGTCGTCCTGGTCGTCGAGGGTTGCGTCCGCGTGGGTAGGCAGTGCGAACCAGATGCAGGCCAGCGGGCAACGCTCATCCGCGGTTTCGACCCAACGACGAACCACATCGGTGCGAGGACGGAATGTGTGCGCATTGGATCGATTCAAGTGCGAGATCCGTTTAGTTATTTGCAAGATCATTGGCTGACTTCTCCTTTCTGCGTGCAAGACTGGGGTGGTAGGCTTGCGTGGCGGGATGGTAAGTATTGATAGTATACCCCCGTAGGGTATAAGAAGGGTAGGCAAATGTCACACATAAATCGCGAAAAGGCGAAGCTGCTGAACCGAATGAAAAGGATTCGCGGGCAGATGGAGTCGGTGGAGCGAAAACTAGCAGCTGAGGACCATGATTGCGCCGAGGTTTTGATGCTGCTGGCTGCGGTCCGGGGCGGGATCAACGGTCTGATGGCGGAGGTTCTGGAGGACCATATTCGCCTTCATCTCTTGCAGGACGGCCACGCTCCGCTGACGCCCGACCTTGGGGAAGACCTGATCGATCTGGTTCGGGCGTATCTGAAATAAGTACGGGTGCTTGTTGAATTGGCTTCCCGGGCGGTGCTGACGCCTGGGAGCGAACTGCTCAACGGCCTCTGCCCCCAACGGCTACGAGACCTACACCGGCGACAAGGGCGAGGGTGCTGAGGATAGGGGAGATCGGGAAGGTGTCCTTGGTCTCGTGGGAGACCTGGACCGGTCCCAGATCGACGACCTTCTTCTGGTGGGTGATGGAGATTCCTCCTGTGACAAATCCGATGATAGCCAGGAGAATGAGCAAAGCTCCGATGATGGTGGCTGGTTTCATTTTTATGGTGATGTACCTTTCCTGCGTCTACGTGCGCATTGTGGATTGAGATGCGTAAGTTATTACAAACCGATGTCTTGTAGTGCGAACTGTGCTGGCAAGGAGTTGGTTTGGTAAACTTGCGGCGTTCGCGGCATCACGGGAGGATACTTTGCTAAGTAGATCCATTCCTGTATTTGCGTTGTTTTGCGCGGTAGCGAGTGTGGCCCAACAGCCGGATGCTGGCGGTTCGCTGAGCGGTAGGCTTACTGATCTCTCGGGCGGGTCTGTATCGGGAGCGACGATAAGGGTGGTACAGCGTGGGGCGGAGTTTTCGCGATCGACTGTAAGTGACGCGAGCGGACGATTTCAGTTTGTCGACCTGCCAGGCGGCCAGTATGAGGTGACTACGGAACGGGCTGGATTCGCGGACGAAAAACAGGTTGTCTATGTGCGGGCGCTTCAGGCCACGGCGCTATCCATGCAGCTTGAAAGGTCGGAGACGTCAGAGCTCCCTGGCCAACGGCTCATCTTCAACGCGCCGCAGAAAAGCACCACTCCGTCGCTGCTGGATGCTCCACAGCCCTCGAGTTCAGTGGACAGGGCGGAACCGACGTTGCAGATGCCGGACATGGTCGACGGTTTGACAGCGATCCAGGAGTTCCGGGTGATGAGCGACGCTTATCGGGCAGGCCTGGGTGGGTACATGAGTGTGCCGGGTGCAAATCTCGGCATTCCCCATGGCGAACTGTATGGTTTAGCGGGCTCGGCGATTGGCTTGAATTGGCTAATGGCGCCGGTTCAGCTTCCGCAGATGCAATATGGCGGCTCAGCAGGCGGCGCGATCAATCGCGGGTCGTCCTCGTATTTTGTGGGCTTTGATCAGAACTCGGTGGACCGAAGCAAGCTTAGTGCCGGGATGATAGGTCAGCCGTTATCGCAGAAGGACCCTGCGGGACATTCGTTGGTATCCAATCAGCTTCTGGCGCGAATCGATCGCCGGTTTGGAGGGAACGATACCCTAAGCGCGCGTTATAGCCGGACGGCGATGAACGGAAATCAGCTGATGCCTGCTGCTGTGCCAACCGCAGGACTGGATATGAAGCAACAGTCTGGGATGGTGAACAATACGGTCGCGATCTCTCCCAGCACTGTGAATGAGACGCAGGCCCAAGTGATCGATGGAAGTGTGCGACTACCGCCGGAAATGCCGACGTCGGGAGTTCAGGCAAGTGTTGCGACGATGCGGCGGTATAGGATCTATGAGGCTGCGGACAATCTCTATCACCAGATGGGACGCCAGAGCATGCGGATGGGTGGAGATTTTCTCTTCAACCAGATGAGTGTGGCTTTTCTGGAACAATCCGGGAATGCGAGTTTCAGCCAGTCTTCGCGCTCCGCTGGTTTTTATGCTCAGAATCAATGGAAGATGAGGCCAGATTTTGTCGTTACGACTGGAGCTCGCTATGACCTTCAGTCTCTGAAGGGTATTCATGCCGATACGGATAACTTTGCGCCGCAGGTGGGCTTTGCGTGGGCTCCTGGAGGGTCGAGGAGCACGGTGATTCGGGGAGGGGTCGGTGTGATGTATGAGCAGTTTCCTCTGCCGGTGATCTCCGGGGCGCTCGATTCAAATGGCGCGGTCAATTTGACGCGGTCGGGAAGGGTTGCGGTCGGGCAATATAGTTCGCCGATTGCTACGCTTGGCAGCTTCGCTACGGTTGATCCGATGATTCAAAACGCGTATGCGCAACAGGAAAATCTGGAGGTGGAGCAGCAGCTTGGGACACGGACGACGGTTTCTGCGAGCTTCCAGCATGTGAGCGGACACGCGCTTGCGTCGCCGGGATACAGTGCTGCTGCGCTCTGCGCGGTTGCCGCCGGATGCAATGAGGGCAACGAATATTTTCATGGCGGACCGCGGTATACCTCTGGATCGAATTCCTCCTACAGCGGACTCTCTGTAGCCTTTGCTCAGAGGCCACTGCGCTGGGGCGACTACAAGGTTTCGTACACGTATGCGGTAGCGCAGAGTTCTGCAGGGCAGGAGTTCAACGAACTCGTTGGAGACCAGATGCGGCAAGTGGCGTTTACGGGAGCGCTCCATACTTCGCCGGATACGGCGACAAATTTGTGGCAGCTTCTGAGCCATAACTTCGCCTTGAGTGGTTACGGGGACTTTACGCGGAGAAATGAGCTGCCTGGTCTGGACTTTATTCACTTGAATGCCCAGTTAGTTAAGAGCTTTCAGCTTGGTACACGAGCTCGGTTGGAGGCGGTGGCGCAGACCTTCAACATGCTGGAACATCGCAACTATTCTCTCGATAAGGCGAGGGAAGAGCTTGGTGATTATGGGGTGAATATTCTCTCGTCGTACGAGCGGATGGCTGCGCTGGGGACTACGAACGGCAGTCAGGTTGGCCTGAGACTCAAGTTCTGACATCCGAACTTGCATGGGCAGGATGGTGGGAGTAGTCTGCGGATACACGGGAAAGGAGGATGATCCAGCCTATGAAAATTGACAGTAACAGTTGCATCGACAAACGTGAGGTGACTGAGGCTTAGAGCGTCCCTTGCTCTAGACCTGGCGGTCTTTTCAGAAGTAGCGAAGATCCTTGCCGAGGCCCGTTCCGAGTGGGGACGCCTCAGGTCAATCTCAACAGTTCACCGCCAGACGGCTCGTAGCTCTTCGGAGTGCGGGCCGTTTGCGCTTAATGTGGACGGCAGCTTTAGAATGGCGCTATGACACCAATAGTTATTGCCGGAAGAGCCTTTCAGTCGCGACTTATTGTTGGAACCGGAAAGTACAAGGATGGGCCTGAGACGCAGGCTGCCATTGAAGCCTCAGGCGCGGAGATGGTTACGGTGGCGGTGCGGCGGGTGAATCTCGACCGCTCGAGCGAGTCTCTGCTGGACTATATCGATCCGCAACGCTATTTCTTGCTGCCGAATACGGCGGGCTGTTATACGGCTGAGGAGGCGATCCGGGCGGCAAGGCTAGGGCGCGAGGTGGGGCTGTCGGATTGGGTGAAGATCGAGGTCATTGGGGATCAGCAGACTCTCTACCCTGATGTTCATGCAACGCTTGAGGCTACCCGGGTTTTGGTGAAGGAAGGGTTTACAGTTCTTCCATATACCTCTGATGACATTGTGTTTGCTAAGCGTTTGATCGATGTCGGTGCGGCGGCGGTGATGCCCCTGGGTGCTCCGATCGGAAGCGGATTGGGGTTGCAGAATACGGCGAATCTGCGGATTTTGCGAGAGCTGATTACTGAGGTTCCGCTGATTGTGGATGCTGGGGTTGGGACGGCTTCAGATGCAGCGGTGGCGATGGAATTGGGCTTTGATGCTGTGCTGATGAATACGGCGATTGCGCAGGCGAAGGATCCCCTGCTGATGGCTGAGGCGATGCAGCATGCTGTGCTGGCTGGGAGGCAGGCTTTTCTTGCGGGCAGGATGCCGAGGAGGCTGTACGCGACGGCCAGCTCGCCGCTTGAGGGGATCTCGAAGTAAAAGTATTGTCCGTTCCGTTGCGTAGGCAATGGAATGATTCGGAAGCCATTCAAAATGCAGTACACTTCGCCCATGCGTGTCTTCGGTATTGATTGCGGGACGGAGTTCACCGGGTATGGTGTGGTCGAGGTGGACTGCGAGGCGCGGATGCCGCGGCTGGTGCATCTTGCGGCGGGGACGATTCGGCTGAACAAGAAGGAGAAGACGCCACAGCGGCTGGCGCAGGTCTATACAGAGCTGACGGGTTTACTTGCGCTGCACCAACCTGAGGTGGTGGCCATTGAGGAAGTTTTCTTCTCGGCCAATGCGAAGTCGGCGCTGAAGCTGGGGCAGGTCCGCGGGGTGGCGATGCTGGCTGCGGCAAGTTGCGGGCTTCCGGTGGTGGAGTATGCGCCGCTTTCGATCAAGAGCTCGGTCGTGGGCTACGGTCTGGCGGCCAAGGAGCAGGTGCAGTTTATGGTGACCAGGTTGCTGGAGCTGGATCAGGCACCGGAGTCGGCTGACGCGGCGGACGCGCTGGCCATTGCCATATGTCACATCCATACATCGCAGACGCTTCTGCAACAGGGTTCCGTTCGATGAAGATTGCAACGTTTATGGTTCTTGGAGTGGTGTCGGTTGCGTTGGGCCAGCCGCCGTCGCCAACCGATCCTCCGGCTGTACTGCAGGGGCAGGTGAGCTTTCAGTTTGAGCGTACGGGATTGCCGGTGCCTCGGTACATGTTGGAGGTTCATGAGGACGGGACGGGACGGTACAAGGCTGACGAGTCAGCGAGTGTGCCTAGCCAGTCGAGCTCTGCTGCGCAGTATGTGGGCGGGAAGCATGTCGATCGGCCGATAACGCTGAGTCCAGGGACGGTGGCGAAGATATTCAAACAGGCGCGTGCGCTCGACCACTTCAACGTGGCTTGCGCTTCGAAGGCAAAAAATATCGCGGATACGGGGAAGAAGACGCTGACCTATGTGGGGCCGGATGGTCAGGGTTCATGCGTGTACAACTACTCCGATAACAAGGGCGTGACCGCGCTGTCGGATATGTTTCTGGCGATTGCCTTCACGATGGACGAGGGGCGGCGGCTCGAGTTTTTTCATCGCTACGACCGGCTGGGTCTGGACGCGGAGATTACGGCGCTGGCGCACGAGGCAGACGAAGGAAGAGCGTTGGAGATGGGGACGATTGCACCAACCCTGGCTTCGATTGAAGGCGACACAGCTTTGATTCAGCGGGTGCGGTTGAAAGCAGGAAAGCTGCTGGAACAAGCAAAAGATGAGAAATAAATGCCGTGACGAGCGTCTAACTACAAGGCGCCGGATTTGAGGCCAGGGATTGTTTATGGAAAATCGTTTGGAGTGGAGGCGGTGGCTTCGGTGTTGGGGCGTGGCGGCAGCTCTCTCGCTTTGCGGAATCGCTGTGACCGCCCGCGCATACGATATGCCAACCCAACGTGCGGCACGGCTTAGCTATTTGCAGGGAAGCGTTTCGGTCGTGAGGATGGACAACACCGGCAGCGATACAGCGCAGGTGAATATGCCGCTGGCCGAAGGTTTGCGGGTTATGACCGGCGAGGATGGGCAGGCGGAGGTCGAGTTTGAGGACGGCAGCCTGGTGAGGCTTACTCCCAACAGCTCGATGAACCTTGATCGTCTGAGTGTGGACACCGGAGGAAACTTTCAGACGCAACTTAGCGTTGCGCACGGGCTGGTCTATGCGGAGCTGCGTGCGGCTTCAAAGTATTCGTACCAGATAAGTGTGGATGGAGCGGTGGTTTCGCCGATTGAAAATGCGACGATTCGCATCAATCAGGATGAGCCGCCTACGGTGATTGCAGTCCTCACGGGTAGGGCTCACGTGGAACGTCCATACGACGTTGGGGGCTATCGGACGGATGTGCGTGGGGGCGAGACGTTGACGTCCGACCCGTTCGATACGAGCCGGTATTTCCTGTCGCAGCAGATTACGGAGGACTCCTGGGACGGCTGGAACGAACAGCGCGATCAGGCAGCAGCAGATGAAGCCGCCGGCCGGACCGCGGTGCGAGACAACTTCGAAGGGGATCACGGATACGGCTGGTCGGATCTGGACGCCAATGGGAGCTGGTACGACGTTCCTGGGCAGGGTCAGGTGTGGCAGCCGACGGTAGCGATGGATGCGAACTTCGATCCCTACGGCTACGGAAGCTGGGTCTGGTATCCGGGCGCTGGATACGTATGGGCATCGGGTTACAGCTGGGGCTGGACGCCATTTCGCTGTGGGAACTGGTCGTTCTGGGGCGGCTTTGGCTGGGGTTGGATTCCTGGTGTGAACTGCGGTTCTGGCGGCTGGGGTTTTCCCGGAGGCGTCTTCGTCATCAACATCATCCGTCCGCCGCGTACTTATCATTTTCTGCCGCTGCCGGTGCGCGGCCCCGGTGGGGTTCATCCCATCGTTGTGGTTCATCCTGGTCACGGCCCTGGGATACCTATGCGTCCGGTATATTCGGCGCGCACCATCGCCGGTTATACGGTTGAGCCTCTGCGGCCTGTCGCGAACGGATATACATCGCGAGGCGGAAGCGCGATGGGCGCTTCGTTGCGGCGTGATTTTCCCATGGATCGCAACCATCAGCCAGTGATTGGCCGGGTTGGGGATCATGCTTCGACGCCTGGTCTCAACGCGGGTGGAGTTCCTGCCGCAAGACCGGGTACCGAAGTTCACTCCAATGGATGGACGAGAGGCGCGAGGGCTGCAGACGGAACGCCAGTCCCGGCGGGACAACCGATGCGCCCGCCACCACCGAACAGCCAGCGACTGGACGCGATTCAGGGGATTCATCCGGCGCAGGGGCACCAGGACCAGGGAAGTTCAGCACCGCGATCGAATCCACCGGTGCAGGCGTTTGCACCTCGCGAGGTGTCTCGTCCTGCGCCACCGAACCCTGTAGCTCGGCCGATCTATCCTCCGCCGTCCCAGGCTCCGCGCTCGATGGCGCCACCACCTTCAGCGCCGGCTCCGCGGATGGCACCGCCGCCGCCGGCGCCGGCCGCTCCGGCGGCACCTCGAGCTGTTCCGTCTCCGAAATAGACCCGAGGTCAACGCATTAAGCTGGCTGATTTTTTCTTAGAGCGCGATAAAGCTCCGCTGTGGGCTCCAGAGCAAGCGATTCCGCACGAGCCTGCGGGGGGATACTCGCTGGCCATGCCGTTGTGAGTTGTTCTGCGGCATAACCCGCGGCTCGGAGATTATTCTGCAGAGTTTTGCGTTTCTGCGCGAAGCATTGACGGAGAAAAGCATCGAAGCCGGAGGCATCCACGCCTAGTTCGGCGAAGCGTGGGGCGAACTCGAGTCTCAGAACGGTGGAGTAGACCTCAGGCGGCGGTGAGAAGGCCGAGGGTGGAAGCGTGAAGAGGTGATCGACCTGTGCATTCATCTGCGCGGTGGCCGAGAGCAGACCGTAGTCGCGAACGCCCGGAGCGGCTGAGACGCGGTCGGCGACCTCACGTTGCATCATTACAACGGCTCGTGTCAGGATGCCAGCACTTCCTGCACTGAAAAGCTGCAGCAGGATATCGGAGGTGATGTAGTAAGGCAGGTTGCCGATAACGTCTGCGGTCTCGCCTTCGGGTACCAGCGCTCGGAGGTCGGTCTTCAGGACGTCGGCCTCGATGATCTGGACTTGAGGCTGGTTGCGAAAGCGAAAGGTCAACTCAGGCGCGAGTGAGCGGTCGAGTTCGAGGGCGATCAGCTTTTTTGAGCGGCCTGCAAGTATCTCGGTGATGGCTCCTTTTCCGGGGCCAATTTCGATGACCGTGCGCTGGGAGAGGTCGCCGAGAGCGTCGGCGATGGCGTGGCGAGCGGCATCATCCACAAGAAAATTTTGTCCCAGCTTCGGCTTGCGTTTCATATGCATCCAATATCTTCGGTCGGTATCAATGTCTGTTGTATAGACTAACTGTTTGATCGCGAAGACAAAGGAAGGCTACATGCATATTGTATTTGCAGCATCGGAGTGCGCACCCTGGGCGAAGACGGGAGGCTTGGCGGATGTCGTCAGCAGCTTGCCGAAACATCTGGTCGAGCTGGGGTATAAGGTCAGCGTCTTTTTGCCCTACTATCGCCAGGTTGCGAAGCTTGTGCCTGACGCTCCTGTGGTGCTCCCTAGTGTGACGATTCCGTTTCCGTCTTACAACCGCTTCGTGAGCATTCTGGATGGCGGAGTGGTAGATGGTGTGCAGATGTATTTTGTGAATAGTCCTGAGCTCTTCGACCGCGAGAACTTTTATGGAACGCCGTCGGGCGATTATCCCGATAATGCAGAACGCTTTGGTGTGTTGAGCCGTGCTGTCATTGAGGCGACAAAGGTTCTGGGCGTTCCTGATGTCTTTCACGTGCACGATTGGCAGGCGGCCATGGTCGCCGTGTTGCTGCGCTCGACCTACTACTTCGATCCCGTGCTGCGTCATGTGCCTGTTGTGCTGACGATTCACAACGCTGGCTACCAGGGATGGTTTCCACCGCGAACCATGGAGACACTGCTGCTGCCCTGGGACATGTTCACCTTCGAGAAGCTGGAGCAGAACGATAACGTCAATTTTCTAAAGGGTGGCATTGTCTATGCAGATGCGCTTACGACAGTGAGCCTGAAATACGCCCAGGAGATCCAGACGGCGGAGTATGGCAATGGGCTGGAAGGAGCGATCCAGCGGCGGAGCGGAGATCTCTTCGGAATACTGAACGGCGTCGATTACGACGAATGGAATCCGGCGACCGATCCACACATCGCAGCGCATTACTCTGCTGAAAAACCGGCGGGCAAAAAAGAGTGCCGGCGCGATCTGCTGCACGCTTTTGGGCTGGAAGACGTGAGCGACGAAACGGCTGTGATCGGCATCGTCTCTCGCTTTGCAACGCAGAAGGGTTTCGACTTCATCGTGGAGATTATGGACCGCCTGGTTCAGGAGGACATGGTGCTTGTCATGCTCGGCAACGGCGAAGAGTTCTATGAGCGGCTGTTAATGGAGTTGGCCGAGCGGTATCCCTCGAAGGTGCGGGTGCAGGTGAAGTTCGATAACGTGATCGCTCACAAGATCGAAGCCGGAGCGGACATGTTCCTGATGCCTTCGCGCTATGAACCTGGCGGATTGAACCAGATCTACAGCTTGAAGTATGGGACGATTCCGATCGTTCGCGCTACGGGCGGCCTTGACGACACAATCGATGAGCAGCCCGATGGCGCTGGCGATGGCTTCAAGTTCTGGGGCTACAACTCCGGCGCTTTGATGGAGGCTATACAGCGTGCACTTGGAACCTTTCGCAATAAAAAACTGTGGACGAAGATGATGAAACGCGCCATGCAGCAGGACTTCTCATGGGAGAAGCCCGTTCACGAATACGTTCGAGTATACGAGCGGGCGATACAGAATCGGAGTTAGGTTGTTCGGCGCCTCTGCAGGAAACGGTGCAGCGGAATGCCGAGCAGGATGATGCCCGAGCCGATCAGCGAGTTGCGAGGCTGGTCGGCGAAGGAGAAGACCAGAAGAACGATTGCGGCGAGGATGAAGAGCGCTGGCAGAAAAGGATATCCCCATACGCTATACGGACGACTGCCAGGAGCATCGCGGTGGCGAAAGATAAAAATAGTGCTCGAGGTCATGGCGTAGAAGAGCCACTCGCCGAAGATGGCCAGAGAGAAGAGCGCCTGAAATTTTCCGATGGCAAGCAGCAGCAGGGAACTGAGCACGGCCTGAAGAATGAGTGCAGTGGATGGGGTTTGAAAGCGCGGATGAACGTGGGCAAGTCCTTTGAAGAAGAGGCCATCGCGTGCAGCAGCGAAGGGGACTCGCGCTCCGGATAACGACGAGCCGACAAAAGTTGCAGCAATGCTGACAGCCATTCCGAGCGAGACCAGCGTTGCTCCCCAATGACCTGCGACTAGCCGCATGGCATCTGCGGCGGGACGGTCTACGGTGGCAATTACAGAAGCGGGCAGGACGTACTGGATGGCTGCATTCGTGAGCATGTAGAGTCCGCCAACAATGGCGACACCTGCTATCAGAGCGATGGGCATGCTGCGTTGTGGGCGCTCAACCTCGCCCGCCATAGTGGTTACGTCGCTCCATCCGTCATAGGCCCATAGTGCGGCGACGAGTGCGACCATGAAGCCGGAGAAGCCCCGCTTTGCGCCAACGTAGTCTGTTGCGAAGTTGTGCCATCCGCCATGGGCTGAGCCAGCGCTAAAGCAGAAGCCCGCAATGACGAGGATTAACAGGCCTTTGAGCCACGTGAGCACGAGCTGAACGTTTGCGGAGCGGCGCGTGCCAACGATGTTGAGGAGGGTGATGAGCCATGTGACGCAAATGGCAAAGATCTGGCCCCAGAGCAGTCCCGCGAATGCTGGTTGCGAGAACGTGCTGAAGATGGAGAAGGTCGCAAGCACGCGGGTCAATCCCGATGCGACGGTTGCCAACGATGCGGGTTTGGCGACGGTGATCTGAGTCCACATATAAAGGAAGCCCATCTGGTCGCCGTAGGCCTCGCGAAGAAAGGCGTATTCGCCGCCGTATTTGGGCCGTGCAGCGGCGATCTCGGCATAGGTCATGGCTCCGAAGAGCGAGAGCAGGCCACCGACTATCCACACGACATAGACCATGCGTGAGGAGCCGACCGCGGCCATCATCTCTCTGGGAACGAGAAAAATGCCGCTGCCAATAATGATGCCGACGACGATAGCGGTCGCGTGGGAGACGTTCAGAACGCGGGGTAGCTCAGACCTGGTTTCTTTCATGGGTTGCAGGGAGAGTAGCACATGGGTGCGTCGTCGCCGCAACCATAAGTTAGATGTAATGCTTAAAGCTAAGCCAGTCGCCGAGTATATTTTTACGGCGTCCGCGCACGAGATAGATGTTCCGCCGCTCGTAGGGCATGGAGTAAGGATTATCCATGCGTCCTGCGATCTGGACCGAGTTATAAAACTTATGCATCTCCTCTGGCGTGGCTCCGTTGATGACGATCATGACATCGCCAGTCGCACCCCGCGGTCCCCAGAGCCAATAGGTGTTGTGTCCGCTTATGGCTGTAGGCAGACCGTGGCCCAGAAAGTTGATCGCACTTGCTTCACCATAGTTCGAGCCGTAGATGCCAACCTTTGCCTGATCCTCAGGCGATAGCGAGTGATAGATTCGGCTCACCTGATCAACCTCTTCCTGCCAACCAAATCGGTCGGCATAGAACTGCGGCAGGAGCCCGCTGGATTGGTATTCGGTATTGTCGCTCGCGTTGTAGAGATGAAGCGCTTTGGTGTAGGCGATCCAGGTAGAAGGCCGCATGACTGGTATTGCGAGTGGCAGAATCAGAATTCCGAAGACGACCAGCACGGCGCTCATTACAGGGAAGGCGAAGATGCGATTGTCCACAACGCGTTGTCGGCTCGCAAAGCGCTGCTCCCATGCAATTCCACCAGCGGCAAAGAGAATCGGGTAGATCGGTGCAACGTAGTAGTCCTTCGAATGAAGCGCCATCATCACGGCTAGGAAAAAGAGGTATGTCAAGCCAAGCCAGCGCCAGTTCTTTGCCAACGGATTGCGGAGAAGCCAGACCAGACCTGCACCCCAGATCAAAATCGTTACAGGCTGTAGGTTCTGAATCTGTTTTGCGATGAAGGCCATGGGCGAGAGCTTGACGTTCTTGTTCTCGATCTGACCGTTGTGAAGAAACTCAAGCGTCGGCCAGTGATTGTGAATCTGCCACATCAGATTCGGCAGAGCGATGAGAATCAACAGTGCGATACCCACAACTGCCCACTTATTAAAGAGCAGGCGACGCTGCGGAGTGATCAGAAGGGCAGCGAGTAGAGCGAAAAGAAAGAACGTCATCGAAGGCTTATTCAGCAGGCCGAGCCCGCCGGAGAGACCGAAGACGATCCAGAGTCTGTCAGAGCCGCCACGCACGATCAGAATGAGCGCGAGCAGGCATCCCATCCAGAAGACCGACTCAAAGGAGTTCATGGAGAGATAACCGTCGGTGCCCAGATATTGCGGGGCGATGAGAACGCCGAGCATCGCAAGGCCTTGCGCTGGCCTTCTTCCGCCGAGTGACCACGCGAGGATTCCGGTAAGGAAAACACGGCCCGCACCGCCGACGGCGGAAAGCAGCCGAATTCCGGCGAGCGATTTGCCAAAGAGTGCGAGTGCGAGCTTTGCCTGAATGGCCACGCCGGGGCCATGATCGACGTATCCCCACGCGAGATGGCGGCCGCAGATGATGTAGTAGAGCTCATCGCGAAAGTAACCGTAGCCGATATGTGCTTGCCACAGGTTGGTTGCGATGTGCAGCACGAGCTTGATGGCAGCAAAGAGAGTCGCCAGCTTCAGAGCTGATTGAAACGAGGGATCAGTGGAGCGGACAACGGTTGTATGCGTACTCGACATTGTAGGACTCCGGAGGCTTACAGCATCGCATACGGATTCACCATCATGACGGTTCACGGAAAAAATAATTGCAGAAGCTATCTTCGGACTTCAATTCAGGACGGTGAGGGTAGAAGCTTCCGAAGCCCCAGGCTCGCTATCGAAGTACTTGCGGATGCGTTCTGCTGTCGCTGTATTTACGACTGCGGTCAGCGCATCTGGCTTCGCTTGCCGTATGCCTCGAATGCTACCGAAGTGTTCGAGCAGCCGCTGGCGCGTCCGCGGGCCAACGCCGGGGATCGAGAGGAGCTCACTATCGCGGTCGCGCATCTCTCTGCGTTTGCGATGGTAGGTCACGGCGAAGCGATGGCTCTCGTCGCGGATCTTCTGGACAAGGTGCAGCACAGGGGAACGACGATCCAGCACTACAGGCTCGTTCTCCTGTCCGTGAACGTAGATGATCTCTTCGCGTTTGGCGATGGATGCCAGAGGCTGCATCGTGACGCCGATCTCCTCAAGCGCAGCGTAGGCAGCGTGGAGCTGCCCAAGTCCGCCGTCGATCAGGACGAGTGAAGGAAATGGCTTGTCGTCGTCGAGCAGGCGCTTGTATCGGCGTTGTATCACCTCGCGCATGCTGGCAAAATCGTCGACGCCGCTGACGGTCTTGACCTGAAATTTGCGATAGTCGGATTTCTTCATCGCGCCATCTTCCCACACCACCATCGAGGCTACTGTCTCGGCGCCCTGAATGTGCGAGATGTCGAAGCACTCTATTCGGCGTGGCAGCTCTTCCAGTGTGAGCGCATCCTGCAATGCCTCTTGAATCGCCTTGATCGAAGGCTGCAATACGCGAAAACGCTGATCGTACGATTGCTTCGCATTCTGGCAGACCAGATCGACGAGCGACCGCTTCTCGCCGCGTTGCGGTGCGAGGATCTCGATGCGCTTCCCTGTGCGCTCGGTCAGCACTTCAGCCAGCACGGCGCGATCGGCAAACTCGACTGGAACAAGGATCGATCGAGGGATGTAGCTCTGGTCGAGGTAAAGCTGTTTGAGTAAAGCCGAGAAGAACTCCGCTGGACTAAACGCTCCGCCAAGCTCGGATACAGGCGCGTACTGGACTACTGGAACCTCTTCTTCCACTTCGGGAGCGGAAACTGACGGGTCAGGTTCCATGCGGGGCGCGGCCTGCTCTTCCTCTTTCGCCGCTGCAAGCTCATTCAACGTCTCGGATAGAAATTCAGGAAGATCTTCCCAGAAAAAATCACGGCGATCGACGATCTTGCCTCCACGCATGTGGAAGAGATTCACGGCGAGCATCTCGTTCTCGTAGTGATAGCCGAAGACATCCGCGTCTTCGTTTTCGGCGCTGGCGATGCGCTGCTTATCCTGCATCTGGTGCACGGTAACGATCTGATCACGAAGGCGCGCTGCCAGTTCGAATTGTTCTGCTTCAGCCGCTGCCTCCATGCGTTTCGTCAGCGACTGCTCAAGTTCATTCGGCTTGCCTTCAAGGAAGAGCTGCACATCACGAACAGCTTGCTTGTAAATCTCTGGCGTCGTGAAGCCTTCGACGCAGGGCCCGAGGCAGCGCTTGATGTAGTACTGCAGACAGGCTCGTGGGTGATAGCGCGATAGGTCGACCTTGCAGCTGGGAATAAAAAAGCTGCGATGGATCAGATCGACCAGACGATAAGCGAGATTGCCGGGAAAGTAGGGGCCGAAGTACAAGCTTCCATCTTTGCGAAGGCGTCGCGTGACAAATACCTTTGGATAGCGGTCACTCATGGTGAGCTTGATGTAGGGGTAGGTCTTGTCGTCGCGCAGCAATATATTGAAGCGCGGCTTCTTCTGTTTGATGAGGTTATTTTCGAGCGCAAGCGCTTCGTGCTCGTTAGCGACCGTGATGTACTCCACATCGACGGCCTCGCGCATCAGGGAGCCGGTCTTCGCATTAGCCTGTGACGCCTCCAGAAAATACGACCGCACCCGCGCGCGCAGGTTCTTCGCCTTGCCGACGTAGATGACCTCACCTTCGGCGTTCTTGTACAGGTAGCAGCCGGGTTGCGTGGGGATGGTGCGAATTTTCTGGTAGAGGTCCATGCGTAAATCAGTCCCGCGTCTCAGTTTAGACGGAGGATCGTGAAGCGGCATCCTTGAGTGCGGCTTGAGTAGATTTGACGCATCACCATATCAAAAGTTCCAGATTCGTCTTTGCTCGCCAGAAGCTCCATTGTACAAATTTTGAGTGCAACTCCTTGAAATAGTGCGACATAGGTTGCTTTACCCTTTGGCATGACGATTGCTGTAGTCACAGTGTTGAAGATTGTTTCAACCTAAACAGGAGATGAAGCCAATGAGCTCCAATTTGCAGTCGGACAGTTTTACCGATACGAAGATGAAATCGGCTTTCCAGGTAGCAGTTGCAAGCGCTCTCGTTCTTGGTTTGACCGTAGGATGCTCGAGCAAAAATTATGTCCGCTCCCAGACAGCGCCGCTGATTCAGCAAACCAATGATCTGGACGCCAAGACCGCCGCCGATCACCGCAACATCGTGGACACTGATGAGCGCGCTCAGAAGGGCATTGCCGGAGCGCAGAGTGCGGCCGAGACCGCTGACCAGCACGCGCTCGCTGCTGGCCAGTCTGCTGACGCTGCAGGTCGTAATGCGCAAGAGGCCTACAATCGCGTCGATAGCCTCAGTGGTGTAGTCGCTAATCTTGATAACTACAAGCCAATTGCCGATGTGAGCGTTAACTTCGCCTTCGATAAGGCAGTGCTTACCGCCGCGACCCGTAAGCAGCTCGACGAGTTTGGAGCGCGTCTTGGCGATCAGCGTTTTTACATCCTTGCAGTGACGGGCGGGACTGACTCTGTCGGCGATGCGCAGTACAACTATCAGCTCAGTCAACGACGTGCAGATGCGGTTGTGAACTATCTCGCGGCGAAGTACAACATTCCACCTCGCAAGTTTTACCTAGTTGGCATCGGTAAAGAGCTAGAGGTAGCGAGCAATTCGACCGCCGCCGGGCGTGCGAAGAATCGCCGCGTCGAAGTTAAATTGATGACGAATATGAGCGACCAGCCCACCACCGCGTCGGTACATCCGAACGGCCAGTAGGCCTCACGAGCTTCGCAACAAAAGCTGCTTCACAAACCCAATCACAAGCAGCGCGTTCGGGATGCTACGGACACGCTGCTCCCCTCTCCCAGTGGCGGCAGGGAGCATTTGGTACGCCCTGCCAGCCAACCTTGCTGTATTAGGTTTTGAGTTTCAAATAGACGAACCCCAGTAAAGCCGAGGCGAGAATGACCCAGGCAAACTGGTACCAGTAGAAGAAGGGAAAGCCCCACAGCGCAGGTGTAGAGCGAGCATAAATCTGCGGGAAGCAGAGTGCGAGATACGGTAGAGCGAGGAGCAGAGTCCATCTGCTTCTTTTTCTTTTGGAATCAACTGAATTCATCGTTTCTCTTCTTTTGTGAGCCTTACATCCTCTTAGCGCATGATGCTATCACGGCGGATGCCCTGAATCGCGTGTTCGGGTAAAGTGGAGCTATGGCATCAATCTCGGCCGAAGAGGCCGCACAGCATCTGCAGGAAGCTGTAGCAATCATGGCTCGTCTGCGCGCGCCTAATGGATGCCCGTGGGATCGCGAACAGACCTTCGATACCATCAAGCGGCACACGCTCGAGGAGACCTACGAGGTCTTCGATGCAATCGAACGCCGCGCATGGCCTGATCTCAAAGACGAGTTGGGCGATCTCCTGTTACAAGTACTGTTCTACGCGCAGATGGCCTCTGAGGCTGGCTACTTCACCATCTCCGATGTCGCCGCCAATCTAAATACCAAGCTGATTCGCCGTCATCCGCATATCTTTGGCGAAGTTGAAGCTGCCGACGCCGATGCCGTGCTGCGCAACTGGGAACAGATCAAGCGTGCCGAGAAGAAGGAAGCTGGTGTGAACCACGATTCCATGCTCGACGAGGTTCCCCGCTCCATGCCGGCTGTGCTCGAAGCCGGAAAATTAGGCTCAAAAGCCGCAAAAATTGGCTTCGACTGGCCGAACGTCGACGGCCTCTTCGACAAGTTGCAGGAAGAGATCACAGAACTTAAGGCAGAGCTAACCCCCAATCTAGAGAAGAATTCGAAGGCCGCGGAGGAAGAACTGGGGGATCTTCTGTTTACCGTCGTCAACCTTGCCCGGCATCTCAAGATCGATCCAGAGTCCGCGTTGCGTGCATCCAACGCCAAGTTTCGCCACCGCTTCCGTACGATGGAGTCCGCAGCGGGCGGTAGTGAGGCGCTGGCAGCCTCCACGCCGTCGGAGCTGGAGGAACGATGGAATCAGGCGAAGAACGCCGCCAGCGGGTCACAAAGCACATGAATGTCCATCCTAAAGACAACACCAGCATAGAGATCCGCCACCTCACCACGTTGGAGCAATTTGAGCGCTGCGTCGTTCTGCAGCTCGAGGTGTGGGGCTATAGTGACGGCGATGTCATTCCGCGCCGTGTCTTTATCGTTGCCCAGCGCATCGGCGGGCAGGTGATCGGGGCTTTCGATGGCGATATCATCATCGGTTTTGCCATGGCATTACCCGGCTACCGTGACGGATATCCCTATCTCCACTCGCACATGCTGGCGGTGCTGCCGGAGTACCGAAACGCCGGGTTGGGCCGTCGTCTGAAGCTCGCCCAACGGGACGACGCCATCGCCAGGGGCTTCGATCTGATGGAATGGACTTACGATCCGTTGGAGATCAAAAACGCCCACCTGAACATCGCCCGGCTGGGGGCCATCTCGCGCCGCTACCAGCCAGATTTTTACGGACCATCATCATCCCCGTTGCAGGGCGGCCTTCCAACAGATAGGCTATACGCGGAGTGGTGGTTGACCTCTCCTCGCGTCGTGAATTTGCTCAACGGAGAGCTTCAACCTATCCAATCTCTCGAACGTGTTACAGTCCCGCATACCATCTACCAGTGGAAGCAGGACGCCCAGCGGCGAAAGCTTGCAGAGGAGTTGCAAACCAGTAATCGTGAGGCGCTCCAATCGGCCTTCAGCCGCGGTCTTGCCGTTGTCGGCTACGAACGTGACTCTGATGGTAACGGCAATTTTTTACTTGGCGAATGGGAAGGGCCGAATCGGTCGCTGTGAAATCAAATAAGTGTAAAGTCAATGGCAATTTGTAACGATCACAGGTAATGAATCTCCGAACGACTGGAACACCATATGTTTAACGTTGATGCCATACACCTGCGCGAGATCAATATGCCGCTGGCATATCCCTTCGAGACCAGTTTCGGCCTCACCACGGGCCGTCGTATTCTCCTGATTGAACTTGAAGCCGACGGCCTGACCGGTTGGGGCGAGTGTGTCGCCGGAGAACATCCGTACTACAACGAGGAGATGATCGACACCGCCTGGATCATCACCGAGACAGAGCTGGCTCCTCGTCTGCTTGAGGCCGAACTCAGGGGAGGCTCAAGCTGTCCCGAGATATTCAGGCAGGTCCGTGGCCATCGCATGGCCAAGGCGGCGCTTGAAAACGCAGTCTGGGACCTCGAAGCTCAGGCGAAGCAAGTGTCACTGGCCGAGCTTCTAGGAGGAATACGCGAAAAAATTCCATGTGGAGTTTCGATCGGTATCCAGCCTTCGCTCGAACAGCTTATGGACAAGATCGAGACGGAACTTGCAGCCGGCTATCAACGCATCAAGCTGAAGTGCAAGCCCGGCTGGGACAATCACATCTTCGACGCCGTTCGCACGCGCTGGCCCCATATCACGCTCAGCTGCGACGCTAACTCTGTTTATCGTATGAAGGACCTCGACCACATTACCGAATGGGACAGGTTCAAGCTGCTAATGATCGAACAACCTCTCTGGTTCGACGACTTCTACTTCCATTCCATGCTGCAGAAGCGCATTGAGACAGCCATCTGCCTGGATGAATCCATCCGCAATCGAAGGGATGCACTTGCTGCCATCGCCATGGAGTCTTGTCGGATCATCAACATCAAGGTAGGCCGCGTCGGCGGCTTCTGCGAGGCGATCGCCATCCACAATGTCGCCGAAGAGCGCGGCATTCCAGTATGGTGCGGCGGCATGCTGGAGACAGGCATCGGGCGCTCGCACAATATCGCCCTGTCGTCGCTACCCAATTTTTCGCTGCCCGGCGATGTCTCCGCCTCCAGTCGTTACTGGTCGCAGGACATCATCGAGCCCGAGGTGACCGTGAGCCCCAAAGGCGAGATCGTCGTTCCAACCAGCATAGGCCGAGGCTTTGAGGTCCAGAAGGACCGTATCGAGGCGCTGACTGTTCGCAGATGCACGCTTCGTACAAAGGCCCGCGTTACAGCTTAGGGTTCAGGTTATTTCGGCAGCGGCGTATCTAACAGCACGTGAATTGCGTCCTGGTAGCTCATCTCATCGATTGACTTGAACTCGGATGCTTCTACGTTGGTCTTCACGTTGATTGTCTTCACCATCAGGGCCCGCGCACTCAGTTGCTCATTGAACTTCGTAAAGATCCAGCGGCTGTTTCCCGAATCCGCCTGCTCGATGATCAGCTTGCCACCCGGATAAATGTGGGCCAGCATGCCCCAGCCGAAGTTGATGCTACGGAAGATTGTTCCTTCCATACGAACAACATATTTTGTCTTAGCATCGATCCAGACTCGACCCTTGAGCCCTGTCAACGCCTCCGATGTAGTCGTCGGCGGAGAGAACTTCGGGTTCGGCTCATAGTCGAGCACGACCTCCACCATTCCCGGATTCTTGCCAGTCTGCGGCTGCCCTGGCACATAGGTGTACAGCATGGCCTCCGGCATCAGTTTGATCAGCGAGTCGGCAATCCTGCGACCCGATTCATCGTTCTTGACATGTTTTGCGTAAGCCGACGGAGATGCCAGCATATCGTTCAGGCGTTGACGTTCCCCCTTGTCCTGATCCTCCGTCAACGGTTTGCCATTGCGCAGGATCAGTCGAGCCACGCTGCCGTCTTTGCTCTCGATTACGTCACGCGTCTGGTCACCCTTTTCATCGACGAGGTGCATGCGATATCGCAGATACGATCTTCTGTGATGCAACGCCGCCAATTCGTTCGCGCTGGCTCCCCTGACCCACACCAGTGGATCGACCGAAAGCGGAGACTCCGCAGCATCCGATCTTCCTGCCGGCGTATTTTGCCCCAATGAGGCATAGCCCCAAGCCTGCACCGCGGCGAACAAAATCAACGCAAGCCATCGCACGGCCCTTCCCCGAATGAGTGCACGCTGTCGGACGCAAACCCTGTTACCCCTTCCTGCTCTCGTCAAACGCTGCACTCCTCGCTTTCATCCATGTGTTCTGCTTATCCTATGTAAGTCTTATGTAAGACGGATGGAGCCGGTACAAAGTTTTCCGGTTTGCCTCCCGGCATTGGCTTGGGTATAGTTCGGGCAAGGCGCACTCATTTGGATGCAGGATCAGGAGATCAGAAGCACATGAAGCCAGCAGAGGGTTCCACCGTCATAGGCAGGTCAGTAACCATCCGGGGGGAACTCACCGGCAACGAAGACCTTTTCATGGACGGCGACATCGAAGGAACCATCACATTACCAGGAAGCCGGCTGACCATTGGCCCCAACGCACGTATCCTTGGCGATATCCATGGTCTCGACATCATCGTCTTCGGTGTGGTAACCGGGAACATCCATGCCGATGGGCGCCTCGAACTGCGGCAATCGGCATCGGTTGCAGGGGATATCTTCGCGGGCAGGCTCGCCATCGAGGAAAGCGCCACGATCAAAGGACATGTAGAACCCAAAACTGCGGGGACATCCTCGACGCAGGTCACTCAAACCCCTCCAGAGGGAAAAGTTCAAGAGACCTTCGTCCTCGAGCCAAAGGCCTAGAACAGAAAGGGAAGCCGACGCATGCGCAGCCTCTTTGGCGGCAGTGATAGTGCAAGTACACGTGGGGCCGATGCCACTCGAGTTCCTCGCCACTCAAGCGGATGGAAAGATTTGCTCAAGTACCTGCGATCGCAGGAATCATTGCGCATTCTCGATATCGGTCCAACCTCATCCACCAACATTAACTACGTCACCGGCCTTGGCCACAGCATTTACATGGCGAATCTTGTGGAGGAGGCCGCCAAGCCGGAGTGGCTAATTCCGGGTGAAAACGGAGAGCAACCTACATATGATGTGGATGGCTTTCTCGCCAGCAACCTCAACTTTTCAGGTCGCCATTTCGACGTAGTTATTCTGTGGGACACAGCGGACTATCTTCCGGAGCCACTACTGGCGCCTGTTTTTTCCCGCATTCATGAGGTAATGGAGCCGGGCGGCCTTATGCTTGCTTTCTTTCATGCCACGATTGATCCGAGCAGTCACTTCTGCCGCTACCATCTGACTGACACTGAATTCGTTGATATGCAGAAGGCAGGAAATTATCCAATACTTCACATCTATAGCAATCGAAAGATCGAAAATATGCTGAGTGCATTCAGCAACTATCGATTCTTTCTCGCAAAGGATAACCTTCGAGAAGTAATTGTCACCCGATAAAAATTGCAAAGTGATGTTGAGTTAAGTAATAAAGCGCAAGCATGAAGATCATCGCTTGCGCTTTGTACTTTTAACAACCCTAAAAATTAGCTCTTGGCGTTCTGTTTCCTGCGTTCCGCCCACCGTTTTTTCATAGCTTCGGCGATGCGTTTGCGCCCCTCGGGGCTCAATTTGCGTTTCCGTGTCCCCGCCGATGCAGAAACGGCGGGGACACCGTTTTTACTTCCTTTGGGACGGCCACGGCCTGTGCGTACGGCCGGAGCGCCAGCTCCCGCGAGCAGCGCGCGTGCCTGCTGCAACTTCAATATCTGGGCGTCAATTTCTGCGACGATACGACTAACTTCCACTTGCTGCCTCCAGTTGGGACCAGGTAGATAGAGTTATGTGCTTTGGATAGAAGGCACAAATTAAATTCCACGAAAATGCCACATGATTACCATACAGAACTAGCTAATTACTGGCAAACTAGGAAAAAATCCTAGGACTTATTGACTACATCAGAATTTGCCTTTGTTTCCTGCACTCCCGAGCTTTGTTTACGTGCGCGCACACCATATCCGGGCCCCGTTTCACCTATCTCTTCATAGCGTGAATTTCCCAGCCCGCGGCGAGTCTTGACCTCTTCAATGCAGTGTTGTAACCCCTTCAATGTCTCTTGTTTATCCCGTCCAAACTCGTCCGCCATGCGGGTTAGCGCGTAGGTGATGATGTCGCTGTGATGTAAGTCGTGCATTCCTGGCGCTCGCCGTAGATTGAGCCACAGGCGATGCACGAGTTGTACTTCATTTGGCTGGATCGCCGGGGCATGCGGACCGATATGGAAGCTCAACGACTCACCATCCGGTTTGATGACATAAAAAGTAAATTGCCGTTTTGGCTCAGGCAAAGCTTCCCACGCCTGGCCCACATGGTAAGCCTGTTCCTCGGCGGTCAGCTTGCTCGAAAGGCCAGAGATTACGGCAGCCGCATCGAGTGAGTTAGCAGTCTGTACAAGGGCCGAAAAGATATCGGCCGCCGGTACCACAAGCAACGAAATATGTTTGCCAAAGCTCTCCGCGACTGAAACTGCCTTGGTAAAAAGCATCTGCTCGTGTTCGCTGAATAACTGTTCGGAAGCACTCACATACTCCGGCCCACCAACGCCCATCATTCGCGCAGCCAGTACAACCAGATCCTGCTCATCGGTGTTTGTATGAGTCAGAGCCCACTTCAGCGCAAACGGCGTAGCGGAATCCCGCATCGTTACCACTACGGCTCCCGGCCGGATCTCCAGCGCACTTCGTCCCACCGTGTCCTGATGTTCCAGTTGAAAGTGTTCTCGCATCTGGCGAGTTGTCAGATCATGCCGTTTTTTGTTGTCTCTCTCCGAGAGGGTAAAAATGACAAAGAAAGCCGCCGCAAAGATAACCCCACTTACCGTAGCTACTGATTTAGTAAATAAATTCACAATGGCGGTAGATAGCAACACCAGAAAGACCGAGATAAGTCCTAGCGGTATCTCGGTTTTACCGATGCGAAGGTTAAGTGGAACTTTCGCTCCACGCTCTCCGTGGAACTTCCATCGCAGCACCAGCATGGCCAGCGCATTGAAAGTAAAACTCCAGATAACTCCGAATGCATAGGCTTCGCCGATGATCAAAACATTGCCGTGGGTCAGCACAATAACAAGCAGCTGGATTCCCGCAACAAGGTTGATGATTCTGTAACTAGTCCCGTACTTTCGCTGTGGCTTACGGAACCAGTCCGCTAACACGCCATCCTCTGCCACTCGCATTAACACGCCTGTCGAGCCGACGATAGCGGTGTTGACCGCGCCTCCAAGGATCAGAAATCCAACCAGAACCACAAAGCCACGGAAGAAAATCCTTAGTAACTCCGGCCCGGCCATGTACATGGCCATCCCCGCGATCAGGTTGTCGCGATAGACATGGACCCGAACTGCGTCGGGAATGATCATGACCGCGAGCAAAGTGCACACGCCGGTAAACATGAAGCTGTACACAGCGATAACCATGGCTGCGCGCTTCAGGTTTTTCAGCTTCGGATGTTCAATCTCGCGGTTCACCTGTGCGAGCGTCTCCTCCCCGCTCATCGCAAGCACCGAGTGGCCAAAGGCCATCAGCACGCCGAATAGTCCCAGTGATGCCGCGAACTTCGTTCCCTTCAGGAAACCCAGGGCATCCGGGCTGAAGTGAAGATTGGAAGGAATAGGCAGTGGAGGCAGTACAGCTCCGCGATGAATTACGGTAAAGATGCCCCACACCAGCAGCATCGCCACCATCACCGTGGTGATCTTCATGATATTTAGCGCTTTTTCGCTAGACTCTTCGATCCCCTTGATGTTCTGCCACCAGAAGTAGATCGTAATGACGATTGCGATGCTGGCCGAAGAGATATCGGGCCTAAGGTGGGGCACAACAGCCCAGTGAAATTTGACCGCGCAATACGCCGCCAGACCATTCAGCATGCCGATAATGTACTGACCGGCGGAGACGCCTGATATCGGCCCCGTCAGCACATAATCGAACATGAGCGCCGAGACGCTTACCTTGGCAAAGGTCCCCCCCAACGCCTCCTTGACGATTCTGTAGACCCCGCCCCTGGTGAACATCGAGCAACTCTCGACGTACACCGCGCGTACGGCATAGGAAAAGATCATTACGCCCAGAACGAACCACGGCGCGGCTTTGCCCACCGCCTCTTCGGCAAGGCCACCTGCGTAGAAGGCTGAAGATCCAAGATCGTTGAGAACGATGGCGGCCGCACGCCAAAAAGAGATGAAGGTAAGCATGACCGACGACGCCACAACAAGGCGTACACGGTTCGATTGCGGCAGAACGATAGTTGGTTTAGTTGCAGCCATTATTGAGCGGACGCGCCATCTTGTATTTGCGCCCTCGGAAACTACCGTCCGACATCCTAGAGTTTAGATTTGACCTTATCCATCGTCAATAAATCAGTGGTTACAACTCTGGGCTTTCTGTATCTTCGTCCGTCGTGAATATTTCTTGCAGATCACCAACTATCGTAGAGATCACCACGAAGAGCGAACCTACCATGCCCGCGAAGAAGAGCGGGACAAGCACTACGGAAAGAATGTGGGAAAGCGTCTCCATATTTGCAATCCATTGTAGTCTCGAATCGCGGCAATGCTAGACTTCATCTGCGATGCGACGAATTCCCCTGCGGCTCTGGGCGATGGCCGTTCTCTCCGGCGCCCTTCAGGTTTTACCCTTCCCCATCGCCGGGCCAACGCCTCTCTGGCGAACGGTCTTCTGCTGGATCGCGCTTCTACCTCTTCTTGCGGCGATCCTCGGAAACGACAAGCGAGGAAACCCACTTACTCTCGGCCAGGGCGCGGCCCTTGGCTATCTCTGTGGTTTCGTCTGGTACCTCGGCAACTGTTACTGGGTCTACCAGACCATGTATCTCTACGGCGGTCTCCCAAAGCCCATCGCCGTCGGCATTCTTATTCTCTTCTGCCTCTATCTGGGCCTCTATCATGCTTTATTTGGCGCGCTCCTGGCCGCCTTTCGTAATCGCTTCGGAAGGCAGACAGCTCTGCTGCTGGTGCCCTTCGCCTGGGTCGCGGTAGAGCTGGCCCGCGCCCGCATCACCGGCCTGCCCTGGGACCTCCTCGGCGTCGCACAAGTCGATAGCCCCATCCTAACGCGTTTGGCTCCCATCACAGGAGCCTACGGTCTCTCGTTCATCATCGCCGCCATCAACGCGCTCTGGCTTATCCGCGTCCGGGTTCGCGAGCGCCGATTCACGCGCACAGCCTTCACCGCCGCCGGCGTCATCTTCGTCGTACTTTACGTCGTTGCGTTACGACAAATCGAAAGACCGCAGGATGCACCCACCACAGCCCATGCAACGTTAGTGCAGGAAAACCTTGAGGTAGGCGCCGCCAACACCGGCCCGCAACCTTCAACCCAGCAGTTCCTCGAATCGTTCTCGTACCTAAGCCGCTTTCCATCTCCACATTTCTTGCTGGGCATTCCCGAGCTTCCCGGCACTCAATCGGTCTATCTCATCCGCCCGCATTCAATCGCAGAAGGAACAGAATCTAAAGTTCCGATGCCTACAGACCTCATCGTCTGGCCGGAATCACCAGCGCCCTTTGAGGAAAACGATCCGCAGTTTCGCGCAGCTCTATCTAATCTCGCACGCGAGGCCAACGCGCCAGTCATCGCAGGCAACATTGGCATGGACCGCACCACCGACAACCCACGCGGCTACAACCTCTTCAACTCTGCCTCTTTCATCAACCCGCAGGGCGAGTTCGTTGGCCGTTATGACAAGATGCATCTCGTCCCCTTCGGCGAGTACGTCCCCTTCAAGGCCCTTTTCTTCTTCGCAAAGAGCCTCCTCTACGAAGCAGGTACCTTCGATCGCGGCCAGCACCGAATCGTCTTCAACACAGGCGGCCACACCTACGGAACCTTCATCTGCTACGAGTCCATCTTCGGCGATGAGATCCGCGAGTTCTCCAAACTGGGAGCCGAAGTTTTGGTCAACATCTCCAACGACGGCTGGTACGGCGACACCAGCGCTCCCTGGCAGCACCTGAACATGGTCCGCATGCGCGCCATCGAAAACCACCGCTGGATTCTCCGCGCCACCAACACTGGAGTCACCGCCTCCATCACGCCCTACGGCCGAGTCATCGCCGCCGCACCGCGCCACATCCGCACCAGCATCCGCGTCGGCTTCGCCTACGAGCACGACCTGACCTTCTACGGCGCCCACGGCGATCTCTTCGCCTACACCTGCGCCTTGGTCACCGCTATCGCCCTCGCATTTAGCCTCCGCGCCAACTTGCCGTAAACTAGAGATCTATGCTCAGCGATCTCGAATACTCCTACTCCCCGGTCCGCGACAAAGTGCGCGATCTGCGGGAGTATCTTTGACTCGGCCCGCCTCCGTCGTGAACTAGCCACCATCGAAGAAAAAACCTCCGACCCATCTGTCTGGACCGATCCCGCGCGTTCGCAACCACTTATGCGCGAGCGCAAGCGCATCGAAACCCTCCTCGCCGACGACGCCGAACTAGCCCGCCGCTCCGACGACATCGAAGCCTACTTCGAACTCGCCAAGGAAGGCGAAGACACCGAGCCCGATCTAGCGCGCGAAATTCCATCGCTGGTCGACTTCGCCGACAAGCTCGAATCGAAGACCATGCTCTCCGAAGAGACCGACCCACTCAACGCCATCGTCGTCGTCCATCCAGGCGCGGGAGGCACCGAGTCCCAGGACTGGGCCGAGATGCTCATGCGCATGTACATCCGCTGGGGCGAGCGCCAGAACTTCAAGGTCGAGATCAACGAAATCCAGGACGGCGACGAAGCCGGCATCAAGTCCGCCACCTTCACCATCAGCGGCGACTTCGCCTTCGGCCTGCTCTCCGGCGAAACCGGCGTTCACCGCCTCGTCCGCATCTCCCCCTTCGACTCCGCCAAGCGCCGCCACACCAGCTTCGCCAGCGTCTTCGTCTCGCCCGAGATCGACGACACCATCGTCATCGACATCAAGCCCGAAGACCTCCGCATCGACACCTACCGCTCCGGCGGCAAGGGCGGCCAGCACGTCAACACCACCGACTCCGCCGTCCGCATTACCCACCTTCCCACCGGCCTCGTTGCAGGCTGCCAGAACGAGCGCTCCCAGCACAAGAACAAAGAGAAGGCGATGAAGCTTCTCCGCTCACGCCTCTACGAGTACGAGCTCGACAAGAAAAAAGAGATCAGCCGCAAGCTCGAAGACTCCAAGCTCGACATCAAGTTCGGCTCGCAGATTCGCAGCTACGTCCTGCAGCCCTACCGCATGGCCAAAGACCTCCGCACTCGCGTCGAAGTAGGCGATGTAGACAAGGTCCTCGACGGCGATCTCGAGCCCTTCATCCGCGGCTACCTCCGCATGCGCCGCGAAGGCAACTTCCCAGCGGGCGTCACAGAAGACGACGAAGTCGCCTGATAATCACTTGATTCGGCAGCCCTCCGCCCGCATCCAATAGGCGGAGGGGTACCGGATGAGCAAATCAAAAAACGACACAGCCCAGCACACGCACACCGAGCAAGCCGAGCTCCGCAAGCAAATTCTCGAACTCCTCCGCGGCGGTCAGGCCCACGTTACCTTCGACGACGCCATCAAAGACTTTCCCGCCAAGCATCGCGCCACCGTCCCACCCAACCTCCCTTACTCCGCCTGGCAGCTCCTCGAACACCTCCGCATCGCCCAGCGCGACATCCTCCAATTCTCCGCGCCTCCCACCGGCGGCTACCATCCGCTCCAATGGCCCGCCGAATACTGGCCCAAATCTCCCGAGCCGCCCTCCGCGCACGCCTGGGACGCCTCCATCGCTGCCATCCGCAAAGACCTCGAGCTCTTCGAAGCCCTTATCACCAAACCCGACTCCGACCTCTTCAAGCCCTTCCGTTGGGGCGACGGCCAGAATCTTCTTCGCGAAGCGCTTCTCATCGCCGACCACACCGCTTATCATCTCGGTGAGCTCATTGTTCTTCGCCGCCTCCTCGGCATCTGGCACAAATAACGAAACTTCGAAAAGAGAACAGATGAACGAACCAGAAGTCATCCGAGACATGCTAGGCGACCCTCCATCACAGCCCCGCACCATCGCCGTCATCGGCCTCGCCGAAAACCCCAACAAGCCCAGCAACTATGTCCCCGCCTACATGCAGAAGCAGGGCTACCGCATCCTTCCCATCAACCCAACGGTTGAGACCGTCCTCGGCGAAAAGGCCTACCCCAGCCTCGCCGATCTCCCCGTCAAACCCGACGTAGTCAACGTCTTCCGCCTTCCCAAATTCATCCCCGCCATCGTCGACCAGATGCTCTCCCTCGGCCTCAAAAACATCTGGGTCCAGCAGGGAATCATCAACGCCGAAGCCGCCGCCCGCGCCGAAGCCGGAGGCATCCACGTCGTCATGGACCGCTGCATCATGGTCGAGCACTCCCGCGCCCGCCTCTCCTAGCGACTTTCACTCCGTCTAACAGAAAGCACGGCTGTCACCTACAATTAAAGTTCATGAACATTCGTCGCCACGTCTCTACTCTGCTCCTCTTCTTCTTTTGCGCTACTCTGGCCAACGCACAGATCCAGGTCGTAGGCGACGGCGGCCCCGGCCCCGTTAAAGCCCAGCACCTCACCGCAGAACTGGTCTCTCTCTCCCCGACCATCGCCCCCGGCGAAACCCTCCAGGTCGGCCTCGTCCTCACCCTCGAAGAGCACTGGCACGTCTATTGGATCAACGCCGGCGACTCCGGCGAGCCACCGAAAATCACCTGGACGCTGCCCCCCGGCATCACCGCCGGACCCATGAAGTTTCCCATCCCCACCCGGCTCCCGCTCGGTCCCCTCATGGACTTCGGCTACGAAGACTCCGTAGCCTTCCCCGTTCTGCTCACCGCATCCAAAGACATCAAGCCCGGCCCCATCCGTATCGACGCCAAAGTCGACTGGCTCGTCTGCCGCGAAGTCTGCATCCCCGGCAAAGCCCACCTCGGCCTCAACCTCACCGTCGTCCCCGGCCCCACTGCCTCGGTCGAGCCCGTAGGCGCAGTCGGCGAAGCCCTCGGCCTCATCCCCGCCCCACTGCCGCCAGACATGAAGTTCACCGCACTCGGCGGCAAGAAGGACTTCGTCTTCACCCTCACCACCGGCGAGCGCGAAACCGACGCCGAGTTCTACCCCTTCGATCAGGAACAAATCGCCAACGCCGCCGATCAGCGCGTCGAGCCATTATCCGACGGCGTCCGCCTCCGCGTAGCTCGCGCGCCCGAACTCACCAAACTCCCCACACAAATCCACGGAGTCCTGAAACTCAACGATGAGCGGGCATACGAAGTCACCGCCCCCGTCACCGCAGGCGAGCTACCCGAAGCCCTCGGTCCCAAGGCTCCCTCGGGTACAACAGAACTCACCGCCCTCACCGCCATCGGCCTCGCCTTCCTCGGCGGCATCATCCTCAACCTGATGCCCTGCGTCTTCCCCGTGCTCTTCCTCAAAGGCCTCGCCCTCGTCCAGTCCGGAAACGAGGAACGCAGCCGCCTCCGCAGCCACGGCCTCGTCTACACGCTCGGCATCCTCGTCTCGTTCTGGATCATCGTCGCCGCCCTACTCATCCTCCGCGCCGGAGGCAACCAGGAAGGATGGGGCTTCCAACTCCAATCCCCAACCTTCATCGCGCTCCTCGCCGCGGGCCTCTTCTTCTTCTCGCTCTCACTCGCCGGACAGTTCGAGCTAGGCCTCTCCCTCACCAGCGTAGGCGGCGGCCTCGCGCAAAAGCAGGGCTACACTGGCAGCTTCTTCACCGGAGTCCTCGCCACCATCGTCGCCACCCCATGCACCGCGCCGCTCATGGGAGCGGCCATCGGCTTTGCCCTCGCGCAATCCGCAGGCGTCACCTTCGCCATCTTCACCGCGCTCGCCCTCGGCCTCGCTGCGCCCTACCTCCTTCTAAGCTTCAACCCCAGATGGACACGCCTCCTCCCGCGTCCCGGCGCATGGATGGAGACCCTCAAGCAGCTCACCGCCGTCCCCCTCTTCGCCACGGTCATCTGGCTCGTCTGGGTCTACGGCCACCTGTCCTTCGCCACCAGCCTTGGTGTCGATCGCGTCGCACTCCTCCTCGCCTGCTTCCTCCTCATCGCCATCGCAGGTTGGGCCTTGGGCAAGTGGCCCGCACGCTGGTCGAGCGCCATCGCGGCAGTAGTCCTCATCGCCATCGGCCTCGCCATCCCGCTCTACAAGCCCAAGGACACCACCCTCACCTGGGCACCTTTCTCGCAACAGGCGATTACACAGGCCCAGGCCGCTGGCCATCCCGTATTCATCGACTTCACCGCCGCCTGGTGCCTCAGCTGCCAGGTCAACGAGCGCCTCGTCCTTCGCTCCACCGACGTCCAGCGCAAGTTCGCTGACAACAAAGTCACTCTTCTCAAAGCCGACTGGACCCAGTACGACCCCGAGATCACAAAACATCTAGCCTCCGTAGGCCGCAGCGGAGTCCCAACCTACGTCATCTACCCGGGCCGCCCTAATGCCCCAGCCGACGTCCTGCCCGAACTCCTCACCAAAGACATAGTCCTCAACGCCCTGACAAAAAACCTAAAACCATAAGCCCAGATCATTCTTAGGTAGAAACACAGCATCGGGTGCCCCATCTTCGCGACAGTTTCATCGTCGCTAAGGTGGGCATTCGCGCGAAAGCGCGAACCGCACTCTTCCAACCAGGCACGAAGTCCGCGCGCCGATCCTAAGCGCGTCCACGAAGGTTAGGGTCGCAACCTTCACAAAATCTTGCGCCCCGCCCCACCCCAGTCGCAAAATATCTTCAGGCATCATCCGGAGGCGCTCATGTCCCACCGCCGTCTTCTCCCCGTCGTTCTCGCTCTGGCCACCCTCACCGCCTTCGCCCTTCCACCCGGCACCCTCGCCCCCGACTTCAAAGGCGTCGACTCCAACGGCGTCACCCACCGCCTCTCCGACTACCGCGGCAAATACGTCGTCCTCGAATGGGCCAATAAAGGCTGCCCCTACGAGCAGAAGCATTACCTCAGCGGCAACATGGAAGCCCTGCAGCGCCAATGGACCGGCAAAGGCGTAGTCTGGCTCTCCATCCTCTCCTCCGCACCCGGCGAGCAGGGCAACGTAACACCAGACGAAGAGAACAAATATCTCAAATCGATGAAGGCCGCCCCCACCGCAGCCATCCTCGATCCTAGCGGCGAGATCGGCCACCTCTATCAGGCCAAGACCACCCCGCACATCTTCGTCATCGATCCCGAGGGCAAGCTCGTCTACCAGGGAGCCATCGACGACAAGCCCACCACCGACCAGGCCGACATCAAAACCGCCCACAACTACCTCAACGACGCCCTAAACGCCTCAATGTCCGGCAAACCCGTACCCATCGCAGTCACCCGCCCCTACGGCTGCTCCGTCAAGTACAAAGACTAAACCCATTGCCGTTGAGGTTGCTTGTTCTCTCTCAACCAGCCAAGAAAGAACGGGTGCCCCATTCATGTCGCAGCCTCATCGCGACATGAGTTGGAATGTAGACATCTCCCCAGCCAGCGTTTGCCTTTGCCGTTGCCTTTGCCGTTGCTGTTGCCTTTGCCGTTGCCTTTGCCGTTGCTGTTGCCGTTGCTGTTGCCGTTGCCGTTGCTGTTGCCGTTGCCGTTGCCTTTGCCGTTGCTGTTGCCTTTGCCGTTGCTGTTGCTGTTGCTGTTGCTGTTGCCTTTGCATTAGCCGTTGCCTCTGAGGTAGAGCGGGGCTTCAGCCCCGCGTCTAAACTCCGCCGCGAAGCGGCCACCACTCTGCCGAAGGCTGGAGCGAAGGCGAAGCCGGAGCGACTGATCTATCGCTTTTGCAGTTGTCGTTGCTTGTTCTTCATCCACCAACCCAAAAATTATTTCGAGATTTCCACAAAATCCTGCAAAAAATTCACCACCCCAAAAACGACATCCCGCAATCCATCTTTGCCAGACAATCCACCACAACTTGTCCACAAAAACACCACACCCAAACGCCGTTTTTCCCAAAAAACCCCAGCAAAAACGCCGATTCACCACACAAAAAAATTACCGCCGCAAAGTAACCACGGGCCCACCCACGGGATGACAAAAAACCTTTCCATGGCTCAACGCAATCTTCCTCTGAGCCAGCGCCGCCATCTCCGGATCATGCGTCACCATCACGATCGTGTGCCCATTCCGATGCAGGTCCTGCAATAACTCCGCCACAATCTGCTGGTTAGCCGCATCCAGATTTCCGGTAGGCTCATCCGCCAGCAAAATCGGCGGATTATTAATCAGCGCCCGAGCAATACAAACCCGCTGCTGCTCCCCACCCGAAAGCTCACTCGGCAGATGCTCCGCCCGTTTCCCCAACCCCACCCGCTCCAGCGCCGCCCGCGCTTCAGCCTCATCCGTCATCGAGTGGAAATACTGCGCCAGCATCACATTCTCCAGCGCCGAAAGATAAGGAATCAGGTGAAACTGCTGAAAGATAAACCCAATCTTATCCGCACGAAACCGATCCAACTCCGTAGCCGACATCGTAGCCACATCGACGTTATCGATCTTCAACTCACCCGCAGTAGGCCGGTCCAGGCACCCAATCAGATTCACCAGAGTACTTTTCCCAGACCCCGAAGGCCCCGTAATAGCAACCCATTCGCCCGCGACAATCGTGAACGCCGCCTGATCCAGCGCCCGCACCACGCCGCCGTGCCCAACATACTCTCGCGTTACGCCATGCAGCGAAATCACAGCGCAGTCAGGCCGCGTCTCCAGGTCGATCGGGTTATCCATCACAAACTCTCTCCCTTGCAACTATCTCACTCTCCCTTAAGCAGCGCCGCAGGCTGCAAGCCACGCAACACCCGGACGGGAAACACCGACGCAAGCGCCGCAATCAACACGTTCAGCAGAAGCACCATCGGCAGCACCTGCAATCGGGGCAGGGAAGCCGTATGAAAATTCAACTGGCTAATCCCCCACGCCGCCGCAGACCCAACCACAAACCCCGCAGCCACTCCCGCCAGCGCCAGCACCACAGCCTCCAACAGAAACATCCCCAGCAACTGCGCCTGCGACCCACCCAGCGCCATCATCAAAGCAAAATCCCGCCGCCGCTCCAACACACTCGCCGAAAGCGTAGCGAGAACCGACACTGCCACAGTCAAAGCAATCAACAAAACCGCCCCATACATCAGCGCATGAGTACGATCCACAATCCTCGACTCACCCTCAACCAATTGCCGCACCGGCTCAATCTTCATCTCCGGAAGCGCTTGCCTTATCCTGCTCATCGCGGCCTCAACGCTCGCCGCTCCACCCGGAACCTGCACCTCAATCACGCTCGGCTTCAAGCCCGTCCAAGCCGTAAAAGCCGCCATCGGTATATAGATCCGGCTATCCTCATCGCCCCCGGTCCTTAGCCGTCCAATTCCGCGCAACGTCACCGGACGCCCCGCAAAGTTCAACGTCACAGCCTTCTCATCCGCGATAAAGTCACCAGCCCTCTGACCCAACATCGCAACATTCGCATCCGCAGCCGCAGGCCACGCATCCACCTGCCACCACGCATTCAGCCGCTTCACCGCATCGAAATCCGTCCCGGCCACAACCACCGGCGTCCCGCGATCCGTAGTAGCCACGGCATATCCAAATTCCGCAGCGAGCGCATCCGCTCCTGCCGCTTGCCTTACCTGTGCAAGCGCATCCACTGGCAGCGTCGTTGCCCCAGCCGTTCCAGGAGCCGTCACGACCACATTCGCGCCGAAGCTCCGAAACTCCTTATGCAGCTTCGCGTCCAGATCCGCATACAGCGTAAACAGCGCCGTAGCCACGCCAGCCGACACTGTCATAGCCACCAGCGCCGACAAACTCCGCGCCCTCCGGTGCACCAGAGACCGCCGCAACATCCGTCCGAAGCTAAGCTGATTCTTCACGCGTCCGCCCGCAGGATCGCCGAAGGATCCATCCGCAGTGCCGCCCGAATCGAAGGCGTGCTCCCCGCAATCGCCACCACCAGCGCCAGCGCAACAACCACCGGCAGCAGCACCGGATTCAGCACCGCGAAACCCGCCCCAGCACCATCACCCGCAAAAATCCTCGCGCCCAACCAGGCCGCAAGCCCCGATCCAATCAGATACCCCAGCGTCCCTGCAAACACCGCCAGCAACCCCGTCTCGGTATAAAACAACAGCGCAATCGCACTCTTACTCGCGCCTAACGACCGCATCAATCCAATCTCGCCACGCCGTTCGAGCACAGCCGTAGCCATAGCCGCACTCACCGCAAATCCGGCTGCCAGCAACGCCGCCGCACTCACGAGCCACATCAACCCACTGATGCGCGCCAGTACATTGCCCTCACTCTGCTCCACCCTCCGAACCTGTTCCGCCTGCGCTCCCGGAATCGCCTCGCGAATCTGGTAAGCAATCGAGTTCGCATACGGCCTGCAATACCAGATCTCACGTTGCTGGGGCGAAAGCGAATCAGGGTCCTTCCGCGCAAACGCATCTTCAAGCTTAGTCCGTGCGCTTACATCCGCTCGGGAGATAGCATCGGGAAGAGCGGAAAGTTTTTGGGCAGCAGACAGCGTAAGCAAAATTTGATTATCAAAAGGGCCCCCTGTATCGGCAATGCCTGTAACTCTGAGCATCGGACCTTCTGCGTCGCGATTATGGCCGGTTGTTCCCGGCATTGCCACCTGGAGATCATCTCCGATACGAATGTTAAGACTCTGAGCTAGGCCAACCCCAACAACAACGGGAATTGGATAAACGTTGGTGGTAGGCCACGCACCATTAAGCCTCCAGGTAGGGTGAAGCTGAAGGGCCCCAGTGCGGCTGTTTCCACTACCGAAGGGATGATCGAACCAAAGACCGCTAGCCCTGATACCGTGCTCTATGTGGTCGTGAATTATGGCGAGTTCGATCGCAAGCTCCGGACTAACTCCCGTAATATTGTTCGCCCAGAAGATAGTCTTCAACTTCTCTAAGTCCGACTCTTTCAAATAAGCCCCACCCGACGCCGGCTTCACATCCACCCCACCCACCTTCACATCCAGCAGATCGGCCTTGGGAAACACCACAATATTCGCCCCATACACCGCCAACTCCTGATGAATCCGATCTCCAATCGTCGTCGCCAAAGCGAGCATCGCCGTCACCGCCGTCGTCCCCAGCAGGATCGCCAGCCCCGCCAGCATCTTGCGCCGACGCTGCCGCCTAAAGCTCTCCATCAGCAACCGAAAGAACACCTAAAGCCTCGCCTTCACCGCTCGAAGACCGGAACCAGCGTCTTCAAATCCGCCGCCTGAATCACAACCTGCCCACCGCTCACCGTCGACTTCAGCGGAATAGGATTGCACCCGCCCTCCTGCCCCATCGAAGCCGGATTCAGAGGCGAAGCACACATCTTGCACGTAATCCCCTGACTGCCGACGTAAAACCCAACCGGCCCGCAGATCCTGCAAGCATCTCCAACCGTAACAATGTTTCCATCCGGCTTCCGAAACAGCAGAAACCGCACCTCCGCACTACCACCGTTGCCGTCGTCCACATGCACGCCATAGCGATGCAGCTTGTCGTCATTCACATCCGCCGTCGGCACCGTCACCTGGCTGCCGACCAGCGTCACCGCAGCCGTCGGGCTAAGCGCAGTCGAGCTCTTCGCGTAAATAAACTCCGCCGTCGAAAGAAAGATAAACAGAAAGCTCGTCCCGACCACGGCCGTCATCCACATCTTCTCGCGTCTCTGGCTCCACTCGGCCCTGCGCTTATCGGCCGCGGTTGCATTGGCAGGCAAAACCACCGGCACGCGCCGCTTGTACTCCATCAGCACCATCAATCCGGCCAGCGCCAGCATCGTCACAAAGAAGAACAGATCATTCCGCACAATCGGCCCAATCAACCGCATCTCCGTCATGCTCGAAGGCAGAACGCCGTTTTCGCTCAACTCATGCAGGCCGCTCACAATCAACTGGAACGCCACAAAATAAAGAATCACCGTCGTCACGCGGAAGAACCGCTGCAGGTTGATCTTCACGCTCCCGCGAATAAACAACACACCGAAGACAATCGATACCGCCACACCCAGCAGAGTCCCCGTAAAGCTCAGCAACTCAGTCGAGTTCAGCGTCACGGCCGAAAGAATCAGCACCGTCTCTACACCCTCGCGAAGCACCAGCAGAAAAACAAAGAAGAACAACCCAATCTTTGACACGCCATTCTCGCCGCCCGCATACTTCGCCACGTGCGACTCGATCGAGCCCTTCATCGTCCGCGCCGTCTTATGCATGAACCAGATCATGCTTATCACGAACGCCGCCGCTCCCAGCATCACCCAGCCTTCAAAGACATCCGGATTGAACTGCAGCCGCGCCAGCACCATCGCCACTCCGACGCTTGCCGCAAGCGCTGCCCCAAGCGCCCAGAAGACGGTCCGTTTCAGCTCCGACCGCCCGATCTTGGTCAGGTAGGCAAACACAATACCAACAATCAGCGACGCTTCCACACCCTCGCGAAGCGTGATGATAAATGCCTGCAACATAAGGTAGTTCTCTTCTCTGAGGGGCCGTCATCCGAGCTTGGGAGACGCAACCCTCGACCGATATCTGCCACGGACGAAATTAGTCCGTGTTCCATTATCTAGTGTATTGAGGACTAATTTGGTCGTCAATCGGTCGGGCGCCTTGATATTCCTTCAAATTCTCAGTCCATTTACAAAAGCCGACGTGCTTGTGAGCGATTCTTAATCGATATGCGCATAATCAGGGCCCTGCTCCTTTCAGTCTGCTTTCTTTTTCTCGTAACCATCGGCTGCATCGCTCAGACAACAAACCAGTTCCCAGCGACCATTCTGATCATTCGCCACGCGGAAAAGCTTACCGACGGACAACTTGACCTCTCCCCCACCGGGTTCAAGCGCGTCAGCCTGTTGCCCAACCTCTTCCTTTCAGCAGGCGACCGGCACGATCTGCCTACGCCTCAAGTCCTCTTTGCAACCCACCAGAGCATGCACTCCAATCGCCCGGTCGAGACGGTCACCCCACTGGCAACCGCTCTGCACCTCTCCATCGACAGCACGATTCTGAACGAAGACTACGCCACGCTAGCCTCGACCCTGGTCGGCGGAAAGTATGCCGGCAAGGTCGTTTTGGTCTCCTGGCATCACGGCAACATTCCACAGCTGGCTACGGCCCTGGGAGCTCAGCCGCCCTACACACCATGGCCCGATACGCAGTTCGACCGCATTTGGCGCATCGATTACAAAGACGGCAAAGCCACCCTCAAAGACGTGCCGCAGCACCTTCTACCGGGCGATTCCGAGTGAGTGTTGTGAGTTTTGTTAGGGGCAAGTAAGGGAACTATGGTGCGCCCTAGGGAGACGATCTTAGAACTTGGGTCAGTAGCTCTGGCTTCCAAGGGTGGATTGTTTTCGCTTTTGAGTTCCGACGACAACCGACGGGGTGGCATTCCCTGACCCTGGGGACCGGATCGAAATGTCCGTATTGCCGAGCACTCACCCAGAATGCTAAATACACTTTGAAATGAGACTCAGAATCTTTTCGGACAGGTGTGCCGGTTTTGCACCTTTGAAGGGCGGGTAAATTTCTCCGACCCGGGGGAAGAGAAACCGATGATAGAACGGTCACAACACTATGCAGCCAAGACCTTCAGTATCACCTATCTTGTAAGCTACGCGATCATTGCGGTGACGAATTCGCGCTTTTATGCTCCCTACCTGATATGGGAGAACGGTGAGGAATCTGCCCGACGCTTCATTACGCACGACCAGGCCATTCGCTTCTTTCTGGTCGGCGCCATTCTGTACGGAGTGGGAGTGATCGTACTGCTCACGGCACTGTACGTGATCCTGCGGCCGGTCAACCGGGGAATGGCGCTGTTCGCGGCCTTCTCCAAGCTGACCTACGCGCTTTTTTGGTTGATTTTGGTGCTTGATATCTTCGGCGCGCTGCGCTTGCTGGGAGGAGGGGGCTCGTTGCGCGCATTCGGGCCGGATGGCTTGGCAGCCCTTGCCGGATCGCAGCTCGACTCGAGCCGGGATGCCTATTACATAGGCTTCATCTTCAATGGACTGGGATCGACTTTGTTCGCCTTGCTGTTCTTTCAATCGCGCTACATCCCACGAGCCTTGGCCCTGTGGGGCGTCCTGGCGTCCCTATATGAGGTGTTCTGTGGCTTTGGGTATCTCTTTTATCCGAACTTCGGGGCCATTCTGTCTGTGGAGTCGTACGAGTTGCCGGCGCTGAGCTTCGAGTTGCTCCTCTGCCTGTGGTTGTTATTCCGAGGGCTAAGATCGCCGGAGAAGCCGCTGACCAGTGGACAGGGTTAAAAGAACGAATGAGCACCGCAAGCGACGACGATGTGGAGATCGCCGGCGTGCAATGCGAAATCAGGAAGCCATTCGACTACGCTGCAATGTAAGGGAACTATGGTGCGCCCGGAAGGATTCGAACCTCCGACCCTTTGGTTCGTAGCCAAATGCTCTATCCAACTGAGCTACGGGCGCACATTGCGTGGGTTGCAACCTTTTAAAGATACCGGATTTCACCAATCGGAGCAACCTGCCGTGCCTGGATTCCGACAGATTTATCTGTAGCTTTGGAGACCATTCCAAGTATTCGCGCCATAGACTCTAACCAATGGCGACAAACGCTGTCGCGACCAGGTTGCAAGGGTGCTTTCTGTGGACGATGCTGCTCTTGTATGTGCTGGCGAATCTGTCAGCTCTATGCAGACAAACTCCCGACCTTAGCGATTGTCATGCTGCATGTTGTCCCTCCTGCGCTATTCGCTTTGCCGCCCACGGTCTATTCTCATTTTTAGTTTCTCTACTATGGAGGAGCACGGTGGATGACCCGACAGAAGTTAGGGCTGGTGGATTGAGAAATTTTCGACGCGCCTACATGCGTCACCGTTATTCGATCCTGTTCTACTCTCTTCTGTTTATCTTGGTGGGAGTTCCTGTCCTAAACATGTTTAAATCCGGAGGGGTTCTGATTGAATCTCTGCTTGCCGCCAACTTGCTTGTCGCGATAATGCCAGTCAATCTAGGAAAAAATCGCACCGTCGTGCTCACCGTCATGATTGTCGTGTGGTTGGCGCGCCCCTTGGCTCTCTGGCTTGATCATCGCACGCTCTCCGTAATCACATTCGGGATATGGACGTTGATTGGTCTTACAGCTGCCGCAGCCGCTTTGCGCTATGCCTTCCGCGCCACAACTATCAAAGCCGAACATGTCTACGCAGCACTCAGCGCTTACCTTCTCGCAGGACTCTACTTCGGTCTTTTGTATTGGGCCCTCGAACAGCTCAGATCAGGCGCGTTCAACACCTCAGGGAATTTTTCCCGAATGACCGCGATCTACTTCAGCTTCGTGACACTTGCAACACTGGGCTATGGCGACATCACGCCCCGCACAGACGTAGCGCGAAGCGTGGCCATTTTGGAAGGTGTCGGCGGACAACTCTTTCTGGCCGTGCTGGTCGCGCGATTGGTTAGCCTGTATTCGATGAAGACAAAAAAAGAGCCGTGACAAACCTACTCGGAACCGCCTAGTTGTATTCCAACTCACGTGGAGCCGGATACATTGGCGTTCCATCCTTCTTCTCGTACCACATAAGGCTTCTGCTCAGAGTGTTCTGCGCCATTCCTCCCAATACATCGCATTGGCTGCACCATTGCGAGCCCTCCCTGCATCTCCAGCTAGTTTTCCTGCAAACTGCTGGCAAAGACTCTCTCTGCGCCTGAACCTTGAACCAGGAGTCGACAAATGGCCAGGTTGACGCTCGAGATTAACAGCCGACAACAAATCGTAGATGCCGATCCGGAGATGCCTTTGCTATGGGTGCTCCGCGACCTGCTCAACATGACAGGCACAAAATACGGATGCGGTATCGGTCTGTGCGGAGCATGCACCGTTCACATTGACGGCATCGCAACCCGCTCCTGCCAGACTCCCGTCGCGACCGCCGCGAACAAGCAAATCACCACCATCGAGGGCCTCGCGGCCAATGGCCTGCATCCGGTCCAGGAGGCCTGGATCGCTGAACAAGTTCCGCAATGCGGCTACTGTCAACCGGGACAGATCATGTCCGTCGCCGCGTTGCTCGCTCAGAAACCTCGCCCCAACGACGCAGATATAGACGAAGCTATGGCGGGCAATATCTGCCGTTGCGCTACTTACTTCCGCATTCGCAGCGCCATCCACCGCGCCGCAGGGGAGGCGCACTTATGAGCACCAAACCCAGCCCTGCGCCAGTCAAGAGCGGCCCCCCCATCTCGCGCCGGGCATTCCTCGTCTCCTCCGCGGCGGCCGGCGGAGCCCTTGTCGTAGGCCTCACACTTCGCGGCCGTTTACACCATCCGTCTTCCGATGCTTCGCGAGACCCTTATAACGCCTGGATCCGTATCGATCCCGACGGAAAGACCCAACTGGTTCTGAACAAATCCGAGATGGGGCAGGGAATCTTCACCGCTCTTCCCATGATCCTCGCCGAAGAGGCCGAGATCGACTTCTCCCAGATAACCGTCATTCAGGCCGACAACGCCGATGGCACCGGCGGCAGCTCCTCCGTCAACGAGAGCTACAAGCCCCTCCGCCAGGCCGGAGCCCAGATTCGCGAGACCATGATCGCTGCCGCCGCGCGCCGCTGGCATGTCCCGGCAACGGAGTGCCACGCCCACAACAGCCAGGTCATCCATACACCTTCAGGCCGTAACCTCTCCTACGCCGCCCTCGTCACGGACGCCCGCCGCCTCCCCCTTCCCGATCCCAACACCGTCCCGCTCAAAGACCCCAAAGACTTCACCCTCCTCGGCCGCTCCATTCCTCACCTCGACATTCCCGACAAGGTGAAAGGAGCAGCCCGGTTCGGCCTCGACGTTCGTCTCCCCGGCATGGTCTTCGCCGTCGTCGCTCAATGCCCCTACCTGCGCGGCGACGTCCTCCGCTATGACGGTGCAAAGGCGAAAGCAGTCCCCGGAGTCCTCGATGTCTTCGACATCCCCATCGATCCCAACTCCGCCAACAAGAACACCCGCGAGGTCGCGGTCGTCGCCACCAACACATGGGCTGCCATTCAGGGCCGCAATGCGTTAGCGATCGAATGGCGACCCGGGCAATACCACGACGAATCCACCGAGTCCCTCACCGCCAAAATCCGCGCCGGTCTCGACGCCCCGGAGTACTGGAACTCGACCAACACCACGCTCAATCCCGACACCGTGCCCGCCGCCAAACGCATCGAGAGCGTCTACGAGTTCCCCTTCCTTGCCCACGCCACTATGGAACCCATGAACATCACCGTGAATCACCAGGGTGGCCGCTGCGAGATCTGGTCCCCGACTCAGTCCGGTGAATACACCCAGGAGCGCGCCGTCAAAATCCTCGGTCTCGACAAGCGCGACGTCACCGTTCACGTCACCTTCATGGGCGGAGGCTTCGGACGCCGCTGGGAACAGCCTTCCGATCACCAGGCGCTCCAGATCGCACGCCGCATGCAACGGCCGTTCCAGCTCGTCTGGACACGCGAAGACGACTTTACCCACGACGCCTACCGCCCCGTGTGCATGCACCGTCTTCGCGCCGGTCTCGACCACCAGGGCAACATCGTCGCCTGGACAGACCGCATCGCCGACACCTCCATCATCGGCCAGCACGACCCGAAGCAGGCGCAGTCGTACGAGCTTGACGGCGCCCTCGAACAACCCTATCCCGCCCAGCACCTCCGCATCTCCTACGCTCCGGTCGAAAGCGGCGTCACCCGCGGGTCCTGGCGCGGCGTTCCCATCAGCATCAACGTGCTCGCCGTCGAGTGCTTCATCGACGAGCTCGCCCACCTCGCTGGCGAGGACCCCTACCTCTTCCGCCGCCGCCTGCTTCAAAACGCCGTTGCCCATCCCCCTGCGCCGCGCTCCAACTTCGACGGCAAACTCGCCGATCCTGCGCGCGCCATCGACATGCTCGATCTCGTTACCGAGACGGCCAACTGGGGAAAGCCTCTCGGCCCTAATCGCGGTCGCGGCATCTCCTTCTTCTATTCCAAGACCACCTACCTTGCCCAGGTCGCAGAGGTCACCGTCAAAGACGGCAACCTCCGCGTCGACCGCGTCATCACGGTCGTCGACCCCGGCCGGGTTATCAACAGGAACGGCATCCGCGCGCAGATCGAAGGCGCTGTCCTCATGGGTCTAAGCGCCGCCCTCAAAGAGCGCATTACCGTCAAGAACGGCATGATTCAGCAACAGAACTTCAATAGTTATGACCTGCTGCGGATGCCTGACGCCCCGCACCTCGAGACCTACGTCGTTGAAGGTGGCCGTCCTCCCGGCGGCATCGGCGAGCCGCCGCTCGCGCTCATCGGTCCCAGCGTTGGCAACGCCATCTTCGCCGCTACTGGAAAACGTCTGCGCAAGCTCCCCTTTCAACTCGACGAGGTGTCATCGTGAAACAGGTCGCACCCCGAGCACTATTCGCAAGCTTCGTATTTCTCTTCCTCGCCGCTGCAATCCCGCCTGCGTTGACCTCACAAAAGCCCGTGCCTCAAACTGTTGCCAACGGCAAGCGCATCTTCAATCAATCCTGTGCTGCGTGCCATGACACACTCGGTACAACCACAAAGTCAGGCCCAGCATTGAAAAACTACTATCACCACCAGCCGCGCCCCGCCGATGACACAGTGCGCTCGATCATTCAGCAAGGCAAAGGCAAGATGCCCGCCTTCAGTACTCTCACCAGGCTGCAGAACGATGATCTGGTTGCCTATCTTAAGACCCTCTAGCTCACACGCTGATCCTTTAGAAGGAGAGCCGCGCACTCAATTGAATCTCTCTCCCTGGCGTCGTCACCTCTGTGATCGAACCGAAGCCCGCTGTATTTACAAAACGGTTTGGCGTTCCGAGATTCGTGTGGTTGAGCGCATTGAAGAATTCCCCGCGGGTTTCGAGGTGCACCGTCTCCCACAGCGGAAAGCTACGCACTACGCTCACATCTACTGTCTGCATTCCGGGTCCAACCACCGAGTTCCTCGAAGCATCTCCGAATGCATAAGCATGTGGTGCAGCAAAGGCGGCTGGATTGAACCAGGTCGTCGCATTTCGTGTGCCTGCTCCAAACACTGGCTTGCCGGTTACATTCGCCCGCACTGGATTCTCCCCCAGCGCCGTGCCCGCATTCGCCGTGTCCCCGAACACTGAGATAGTCAGCGGGAATCCGCTCTGGGCCTGAAAGATCGCCGAGGTCCGCCAATCCTTCGTGACCGCACGAGTAACGCGGCTGCGTTCCCACGTTGGCACGTCATACACCGCGCTCACAGCCACGCGGTTGCGGACATCACAGGCTGGTCCCTTCTCCGCCGCGAGGTCGTTATTATTCTGCGGAATGGAAGCCTCGAACATCGGCGAGCGGAAGTCTGGAGCGTTCGACAAACTCTTCGACCACGTGTAGTTCGCGAGAAAGCTCAAGCCTCTTCCTGCTCTGCGCCGCACATTCACATATCCGGCGTCGTACCAGCTCCGCGCCGAGTTCTCCAGCAGATTAATGGCGCTCACTCCAAACGTAGTGCTTACAACTGGAGTAGTTGGCGGTAAAACTGTGTTCGGCACAAAGCTGATTTTCTTGAAGGGTCGTCGCGGCTGAATCAGCCCAGGTCCAGGCTGCGCATTATTGATCAGATGAGCTCGTTGCAGATTGAAACCTCCCGAACCCAGATACCCGATCTCCATCACAGTGTCTTTGCCCAGACTCTGCTCTACGGTCGCGCTCCACTGCTGGATGTACTGCGGCGATGGATTCGTCTGCATACCCGTAAAGCTCACCACCGTCGTTCCGAGGACCGCTGGAGCGAAGTTAAACGTCTTGATGGAGGGCGTGAAGTTGTCGCTCTGATTTGTTTCTGGAAAGGTGTAAGGAACATTGTGGCGCTGGTTGCACCATGTATTCATGTCAACCGGCGTATAGAAGATCCCATACGCTGCATGCAAGACCAGCCCTCGTCCGGGAACGCTTTGAGAGATCCCAATGCGAGGCGCGAAGTCAGTCTTGCTCGGATACATCAGGCCCCTCGGCATGCCATTCTGACCGCCGATAAATACGCTTGGCGTGCCATCGGGAGCAAACGTCAGGTTGCTGTTTGTATACTTGATATCGACCAGTGCGCTCATGTATTCATAGCGCACGCCGTAGTCGAGCGTTGTGGTCTTCGTCAGCCGGAACGTATCCTGTCCATATCCCGCCGCATACCACTGACGCAGATTCATCTGCGGGACTCCTGCTTGCCGTTGACGCACAGCCGGCAGTCCCAACAGAAAGCTCGCCAAACCCGAACCCGTCCCATCGTTCGCTCCAATATCGGTGGTGAATCCATTCGTAAACTGGTAGTAGCCGCGGTTCTGAAAGAATCCCCACATGGGCCAGATAAACCTCTGATATAGCCCTCCGAACTTCAGGCTGTGCCGTCCCACCAGCCAGCTCACCGTGTCGCGTCCTTCGATCAGTGTGTCCCACGCATGCATTGGTGTCGCCGCATAGCTGTCTCCGATCGGTGAGTATCCCTGCACGTTGAAGTAGGGAGCGCCCCAGGCCCCCGGTCCGCCAAAGCCGACTCCCTGGATTCCGAGCTGACCGGTAAGGTCGTTTTTATTTGCGCTCTCCGTCGTGTGGTTCATACTCAACCGCGAGACTGCCACTGTCGCCACATTCAGCAGCGTTGGCGTAAAGACATGGCTGTACGACCCCATTCCTTGTTGCGACAGATTGTCGTGCAGATATCCAAACCCCGGCAGATTCTCCGGCATGAATCCATGCTCGCCGCCCGCGCTGTATCTCGCAAACGCTGTGTCGCTTGTACTGAACTGATGATCCAGCCGTATCGATCCCTGATCGGTATAGTGAACTTCGTTCCTTACATCCAGATAATTATTGGCGTCGTTGCCCGAGCCAACCACCGTGGGCTGGCCCATCATGGTCATTCCGCCTCCCATACCCATCATCAGGTTTGGTTGCGGCGTATATTGCTTCAGCATCGTTACCGCCACCGGGCTCAGTCTATCCGCCGGAATTTTATTGTCAGGAAAAGGTTGCCGCGTAAACTGAGGATTCTGTGCACTTACCGGCAGATTCGGGTTGAAGTTCGGATTCGTTACAGTGGTATTCGGATCGTAGATGGTTACACCGCTCATGCTGAAGTCGCCTGCTACCTCATCCGGTGTCGGCACGGTCATGGTCATCGTGTTCGCTTGGACATGACGGAGGCCCTCGTAGTTCACGAAGAAGAAGGCGTGTTTGCCAAACACCGGACCACTCAGCGACGCACCGAAGTTGTTTTGAACGAGATGTTTTGTTCCGCCCATGTCATTGAATGAGTGGGCATCGAGAGCTCCGTTACGGAAAAAGTTGTACACCGTTCCATGCAGCCGGGTTCCACCCGACCGCGTCACGATGTTCACCTGACCACCTCCAGCGCCTCCCATCTCCGCCGAGTAGCTACCGATCTGAACCTGAAACTCCTGCACGGCATCCGGCGACGCGCTCAAGTTCTGTGTATTGAAAGTCGGATCGGTATTCGTCGCTCCATCCAGAAGAAAATAGTTCGCGTTCGGACGGTTACCTCCCACGCTGATCGCCGACCGCTGTCCTGGCCGCCAGTAGAGGGGATTCATGTCTCCTGTCTGTGCTCCATGACTGACATGCGCCCCCGGTACTGTCAGCATCAGGTCTACCAGCATGCGTCCATTCAACGGCAACTGGGCGACGGCTCGCTGATCCACGACCTCACCAACACTTGCGTCCGATGTCTTTAGCAGCTCTGCTGCTGCCACCGCCGTAATGGTCTGCGTCTCCGGTCCCACCAGCAGCATGACATCCAATGTCACCTGTTGGCCCACTTCCAGTTGCAGCGAGCGTCGAGCGACTGCAAACCCCTTGCTCTCAGCCTCCAGCAGATATTCTCCGGGCAGCAGTCCATCTACGTCGTACGCGCCATGATCGTCTGACGCGACCCTTCGCTCCGCACCAGTCGTCGCTGATGTCAACTTCACGCTCGCATGTGGAATCGCAAGATGCTGAGGATCTAATATCACCCCGCGTAGCACTACGTAATTCGTTTGCGCGTGAAGATGAATTGAGAAAGCGAAAACAGCGGAAAGAACGAACAGCCACCAACGTTTCATGCGGTCTCCTAAGAAAGTTCTCTCCGCCTTCCGCTACGAGTGGCGGTGGGGCGGGTCTATATCGATTTACACAAAGACTGGCGAGCCGTCTCCGGTGAGACAACACACGGTGAAAAGGAAATCATCGGGACTGAACGATCCTATCGACTCTTCGAAAGTCAGTCATCGCACAAGAGGCTGATTTCCATCTCCACCTTCAGATGGAGATTCTGCCCGCGCAGGCAGGCGGGAGCGCGATTCGGTGCTCATCGAAATCCGCGGCTCGAGCGATGGGCTTCGCTGAAGTGAAGAGCGTTTATAAGGACTAGCGTCTCAGACCGGTCATGCGCGTGAGAGCTCTACCAAGGTGGCGGCTGAATATGTGTACAGGTAAACTTTACAGGTTACCTGTAGATATGGGATATTGACCTGGTGAGTAATCGAAAGTCTTCTACTCAGACCGGGCCCGCTTCGACGCTTGCTGCCGAGATGCGTACAGTATTCCGCAAGCTCAAGCTGCGTTTACGCGAGCATGGGGGGCACAGCGATCTGACGTCGTCACAGATATCTGTGGTTCTTCGATTGGAGAAGGACGGTTCGGCCACAGTTTCAAGCCTGGCGCGAACCGAAGGGATGCGTCCGCAGTCCATGAGCGCTGTAGTGACTCCGCTGCAGGAGCTGGGCCTTGTGAGAGGTGCACCTGACCCGAGCGACGGGCGGCAAACTCTGATGTCTCTGACGCCCAAATGCTTGAAGTGGCTTCAGGAGGGCAGGGCCGCGAGACAGGACTGGCTCACCACGAGAATCTCGCAGAAGCTGTCTGTTCAGGAGCAGGAAAAACTTCAGGCGGCACTCGCACTGCTTACGCGGCTTGTTGAGGATTGAACCCGGTTGTCCTGATTCTTACCCATGCCAGGTCTACGAACAGGGGTTCAATGTGACGCTCGCACTCGATGCGATGACCGATATCCGCGAGGTGGCGCACGAGTACAGCATCGGAAACGTCTTCCCTCGCCTTGGCGAGACAACATCTACGCAGGAAATTATTTCACTATTGGAAAGTAGGAACTCTGCATTATGAATTGGCTTTGGCTTGTGTCGTATTTCTTCGGGGGCGTTTTTGCGGCAAATGCTATCCCTCACTTCGTCGCGGGCACGATGGGACGCCCCTTTCAAAGTCCCTTTGCCAAACCGCCCGGCCAAGGGCTCTCCTCTGCAACGGTCAATGTTGTCTGGGGATTCTTCAACGCGGTGGTTGGGTATCTGCTGGTCGCGCACGTCGGCGCTTTCGATCCACGGGCAACAAGCCACATCCTCGCGTTCGGTCTGGGCGCGCTGCTCATCAGCATCTTTGCGGCGCGTCATTTCGGTCAGTTCCATGGGGGCAACTCGCCGTCGCGCACATGAAGAACCCAGTGTCCGGCACCTTTCGCTCCCTGAGAAGCTTCAACTTCCGCTTATGGACGGCAGGCGGCCTGATTTCCAACGTTGGTACCTGGATGCAGCGCGTCGCTCAGGACTGGCTTGTGCTGACGCAACTGACCCATCATGATGCGTCAGCGCTCGGTATTGTGATGGGCCTGCAGTTCGCCCCGCAACTTCTGCTCCTCCCCTGGACGGGATCGGCTGCGGACCGCCTCAATCAGCGCAAGCTCCTGATGCTCACTCAGGCAACGATGGGCGTGCTTGCGCTCATCCTGGGAGTTCTCACGATCGCAGGAGTCATCCGGCTCTGGCAGGTGTATGTGTTCGCCTTCCTGTCTGGCTCCGCCGCTGCGCTGGATGCTCCAGTGAGACAGACCTTCGTGGCAGAGATGGTCGGCGACGAGGACCTCCCCAATGCCGTCGCATTGAACTCAACCTCGTTCAATGCTGCCCAGATGATTGGTCCCGCCGTCGCCGGTTTGCTGATTGCAAAGGTTGGCATCGGCTGGGCCTTTCTTCTCAATGGGCTCTCGTTCGCGGCAGTGTTGCTCTCGATGTCGTTCTTCCGTCTCTCTGAACTGCGTGCAAGCGCCAGAGCGCATCGCACTACCTCTGGATTTCTAGAAGGGTTTCGCTACGTGTGGAGAAAACCGGACCTCAGGGCGATCCTGGTTATGCTCTTTCTGATCGGCACCTTTGGACTGAACTTTCCGATCTTCATCTCTACGATGGCCGTGAATGTCTTCCACTCCGACGCACGTGCTTTCGGCCTGCTCTCCTCCATCATGGCCGTGGGCGCACTCTCGGGAGCGTTGTTTGCTGCTGGCCGAAAGAAACCAGGCTTAGCGTCTCTGTCGATGGGAGCCGGTGTCTTCGGGCTGGGCTGTACTCTAGCTGCACTCGCGCCGGGATACTGGTGGTTTGCGGCAGCTCTCGCGGTCAGCGGCGCGGCTGGCCTGACCTTGACCAACGGCACGAACAGCATTATGCAGCTCTCGACAGAACCAGCGATGCGGGGCAGAGTGATGGCGCTCCGGGTTGGCATTGCACTCGGGGGAACACCAATCGGCGCACCGATCGTCGGTTGGGTTGCCAACCACTTCGGCCCGCGCTGGTCGCTCGCAGCGGGTGCTGGGGCGGGCTTCACCGCTGCCCTGGTCGCAGTCTACGTTCTGTCCCGCCGAAAAAGAGCCACTGATTCAGAGCCCGAAAACTATCTTTTGACGGCCTCGCCGAAGATGCGCAGGTAGTTTGCGCCGCCGATCTTTCCGATCTCGTCCGGGGTAAAGCCTGTCTTCAACATCGCATCGACAACGACGTAGTAGAAGTTATTGATTTTATTGGTGCGCCCGGAAGGATTCGAACCTCCGACCCTCTGGTTCGGAACTGCCAGAGATGTGCGAGATCAGGGGCAGTGTTGGTGAGAACCGCGAAAGGCTGCTCTCCTTCATTGAGCAGCAGGAAATTGAACTTGTTTTCACCGACAACATTGCTCCCGCGCTGGGGGCGAGTTATGGCGGACGCATCGCTATTCTGCCTGGACAACCGGAGGCCGAAGAGTTTTCCACCCTCGTGCATGAGTTGGCGCATGAGATGTTGCAGCACTCCAAACGTCGTACGACCACAACCAAGGTTGTGCGTGAGACCGAAGCCGAAGCCATCGCGTTCGTCATCGTCAAGGCCGTTGGTCTTGAAGCTGGAACCGCTTTGGCGGATTACATCCACCTCTACCACGGTAATGCATCGCTTCTGGCCGAAAGCTTGGAGGTCATCCAGCAGACCTCCGCAGTCATCCTAGCCGCGCTCAACCCGCCTCTGATGGGGGAGACTGAAGAACCTGCGGCAAGCGAAGTTGCGAACGAACTCGCGGAGGTGGCGTAATGGAGACCATCCTTCGCATCCTTGAGCGGGCCGGAGGATACCGGCCCACGCTCTACCTCAAAGTCGAGAAACCGCCTTACGAGAACCCGCCTTACATGGTGCTCGTCATCGAGGCCATGCCGTAGCCGGGACCGCTGGGATTGCCGGCAATCTCAATTGCGCACTATGGCGAGCAGAACGGCGACCTCATGCGCGACCCGGAGATGTGCTTCGAATTGGCAAAGCCCGTCGGTAGCAAAGTCATCTTCGACCCCTATTACTGGCGCAACGATTACGTGGGCGTGGAGCAGTTTTCTCGCGCTATCGTTCGCGGTCACTACGTCGCGCTGTCGCAGTTGCACGAACAGCATCAGCACTTCGCTACCGCGTGGGACAGAAATCTCGACTTGCAAGGCTTCGCGGAAGCCTTCACGGACGCTGCCATCCGTGGCTAGTCCGCTCCGCGCCATCCACCCGAACCGCTCGAAAGGAGCATTCCATTATGGAAACCACCGTTATCAACATTCTGGTCTGTGCCGATATAGGCATAAAAGAGCTCCGGACGGCAACGCACGACCCGTGTTCCGAAGATCAAACCAAGCGAACTCGGCCAAGAGAGAGAGAGAGAGAGAGAGAGAGAGAGAGAGAGAGAGAGAGAGAGAGAGAGAGAGAGAGAGAGAGAGAGAGAGAGAGAGAAAAAAAGAGAGTGTGTGCATA